>Ga0299906_10000005_pt1 | contig 220882 bp, 193 predicted proteins | sample RVTome_14_FD_200259 | JGI IMG/M metagenome (GOLD analysis project Ga0299906, IMG submission 200259) | Soil microbial communities from uranium-contaminated site in the Upper Colorado River Basin, Wyoming, United States - RVT145D125 (version 2) ...
CAGATCCGGCCCGCATGCACGACGGCCTGAAGGCCCACCCGACGCACGCCGGGTATCCCGCCTTCCAGGTCCCACTCGATCCCGTCCGAGGACGACCAGAGCCTGTGGTTCCCGATCATCAGGAGGCCGCCGTTGGGAGCAAGCAACGGCTGAACCCCCATGGGCCACTGGCCCGGTTGCCACTCCTCTTCGAAGGCGCCGTGACCGGTTGGGAGGGCCTGGCGCCATCGGTAGGATGAATGCGCCGTCGGATCACGACCAGGGGCCCCCTGGGACACAGCGCCGGAGGCAACGAACAAGAGGGCCAACGTAAGAACGAAGTCCCGTGCCATTTGCCACCCTTTCGGAAAGTGCCGCCCAGGTCGGACGCCGGCCATGCCCCGCGGGTTTACCAATTCCCCAGGCCCATCGCCGTTCATGCCCCGGGGCCCGCCCGCACCCGGAAATGACTGCTCCTTCACCCCAATTCCGCAATGTGGAACGGAGACCCCCGGCCCGCGCGCGGCGCCAGAGGGGCCAGCGCCTCACCGATTCCCACGGAGGACCGACCATGAGAACCACGCGGATCCCGGCCGCTGTGCTGGGCGGCATTGGCCTGTTGGGCCTGGGTGCGGGGCACCTCGGAGCCCAGGGCACGCCGGGATGCCCTCCCGGGCAGACCTCCTGCGCCGAGGTGACCAGCTTCAGCGCGACGGTGACCGACTTCCGGCAAAGCGTCGCCGGAAACAACCGGATGGTGAGCGCAACGGTCCGCTTCCGGAACCGGACCGGTCAGCCGCTGATCCTGGCCTATGTCGCCGGTTCGGGCCTGGTGATCGACGACCAGGGCATGCGCTATGTCGTCGGAGCCGGGGCGGTCCGGGGGATCGGCCAGGTCGCCAACAACTCCTTCGATCCAAAGTTCGTGCTCCAGCCCGGCGAGGCGAGTGACGCGCGGTTCGAGTTCGTGTGGCAGCCGCTGCGGGGCCAGATCTACGGTACCACATTCGAAATCGACATGGCGGTGCGCGAGGTCGAGGCGCTGGTCAACGACCAGTACCGGCTCGGCCGGGAACACGCGCTCCACTTCGCCCGGTTCGGGCCCGGCGGCGTGATCGCCGAAGGGGCCGCGCCGGCCGCCGCCGAGCCCGCGCCGGCCCAGACCCCGCCGGCGGAGGCGCCCGCGCCCGAGCCGGACCCGTGTGAGGGCAGGCTCCGGTGCTGGAGCGAGGGAGCCATCGTTGCCGAAGTGACCGGATGGACCGGCGGGCCGGTCGGACGCCATCACGTGATCACGGCCACGATCCGGATCCGCAACACGTCGACCGAGCCCGTCGTGCTCGGCTACCGCGCCAGCAGCAGCGTCGCCATCGACGACGCCGGCAATCGATACTACTGGGGACGGCCCGGCACCCATGACGGCAGCGCCAAGGGCATCGGCATCGTGGTGCCGCAGCGGAGCGCGGACCCCCAGTTCGCGCTGCGACCCGGGCAGTCGCGCAACGCGACCTTCAGTCTCGCCTTCTTCAACGGCATCAACGCGCGCAAGGGAACCCAGTACTCCTGGGACCTGGTGCTCGATCAGCTGGAGCCGCTGCCCGGCAACCAGATTCGGACACTGCGGGAGTATTCGGTGGGATTCCGCGACGTGACGATGGGAAGCGGGTCGAGCTTCGCCAAGCTGTTCCAGGACGTGCAGAAGGCGGTCAGGCGGCCTCCGCGCTGACCGAGGGCGGGGCACCCCGGACCGGAGGCAGGACCGCACCGCCCCTTGACCGAGGGGCGGTGCGTTGTCAGGGACCTCCGGGCGGCCTGCGCGCTTTCGGGACCCTGCGCGCTCACTCCCGGTACCACCTCCCGACTCTCTCCGCCCCACCTTGGCTCCCGTCCGCGGGGTGTGTCCTCGCGGCGCACCCCAAGCACGGAGGGAGTCATGGCTCGTACAACCCGATGGGCGGGTCTCGCCCTGCTGGCCTCGGCGGCCGCGTGCGCGGACCGTCCCACCTCCTCACCCACCGATCCCACCATTCCGGCGATCAGCGCCGCGAAGGGTGGCGGCCCGGAGGCGTCGCTCCCGGAGCATGAACGGCTCGCCCGCGGCCTGGCGCTTGCCCTGAAGAGTCCCAAGGTCCGGGGCGAGCTGTGGAGCGCCATGCAGGCCTCGCCCGATCCGGAGCGCAAGATCCACTTCCAGTGGCATCTGGACCGGTCGTCCCTCAACCTGAAGTCGGCGATCGCCGGGGCCGGCGGCGGCAGCCCCCAGGCGATCGAACGCGATGCCGCCCTGGCGGGAGCGCTGGAAGTGTACCTGCCGGTGCGGGATCACCGGGACGTATGGCGCGGCGGCCCCGATGTGCTGGTCGCGACTGCGGTCGGCGACCGGGACCCGCCGATCGCTTTCGACCTCAAGGGAAAGCGCCAGGTCCTTGACCCCGAGCGCCCGCCGCAAACGCCGGTCATTGCCCTGGTCCCGGCCGAACAAGCATTTGTGGACGGCGCCACCCAATGGACCTGCATCTTCTGCGACGACGATGATGGCGGGAGCCCGAGTCCCCCCCCGCCGGTTCCCGGGCTGTACATGACCCAAGCCAGCTTTACGGGGACATTTGAGGGTTGGTTAAAGGGCGCCCCCGAGTTTGAGACCTATGTCATGGGGCAGGACGGAAGCACGGCCAACCTCAAGCCTTATCAGTGCGCCGGGGAGCACGCCGGAGGGCCCTACTCGTACGATCAGAACAGCAAGACCTGGTCGGGATCGGTGCTGCTCTTCTCACAGGCCCAGTTGGACCAGTACAAGGCGGAGCATCCCGGCCAATCGGTGCGGATCATGGTGCTGGAGGATGACGACACCGCGTGCGTGATCAAGACCAAGAAGGACGAACTGACCAACCTGTTCCAGGCCGCGGATCAGGCCTATCAGCTCTTTACCGGGGGGCGGGATTCCGTCGTGTCGCTCACGAAGCTCTTCAAGCGTGCCCAGGCCCTCCAGAAGATCTTCTCCGCGCTCGCATCCTTCGTCAACACCAACGACGAAATCGTCGGGACGGCCATCGAGGACGCGGCCGCGGGGATCACCTGGCCGGGGACCAACTGGATCGTCAAGGGGGAGGACCTGGTGACCAACGGCGCAATCCGCCTTGAGATGCGGTAGCCACCCTTCAACGAACTCGGAGCGCTTCAACCATGCGTCGTTTCGTCGCCGTCGCCGTACTGCTGCTCTGGCTGCCCCTTCCGGCGGCCGCTCAATGGCGGATAGGACTCGGGGCCGCCTGGGAGCGGGCGGCCGGCTTTTCCCGCGGACAGACCGAGGGGGAGACCGTCCGGTTCGTGCCCTACCGTCCCCGCACCTGGGCCGGCCGGGTCGATTGGTTTCGGCAGCGACTCGGCGGGTCGCTGGAAATCCGCCGGGCCGAGCCCGACCTGGGCCTGGAGGGCCAATCGGGGGCCGTCGTGCTGGCCAACTCCGGCACGTCGGTCCTGGGGGTTCGGCCGGCGGTGGCGCTGCGGCTGGCGCGCCTCACGGAGCACGTCACGCTGGCCGCCGAGGCGGGGCCGATTCTCGAACTGTGGTCCTTCACCGACGAGGACCGGCAGCGCATCAGCGGCGAGGCAGGCCTGTACCTGGATGTGGGGCTGGGAGGGCGTCTGAGCGGACTGGTAGGCGCAAGCGGAGCGGTGACGCCCTCCTCCCCCTTTGCCGGTGCGCTGCCGGACGGGTACCGCCCCAGGGCCGGTTGGCGCTGGGGCCTTCGGGCCACCGTGTTGTACAGACCTTGAGGACTGAGGACTGAGGACTGAGGACCGAGGGCCGAGGATGGGGACGGGGACGGAGGCCTGTGGTCGAGCCTCGGTCCCCGGTCCCTACCACTCCGCCCTCAGTTCTCCGCCGCGAGCCTCTGGACCGCGCCGGCCAGCATCCGCACCTTGGCGCCGTCGCTGGACCCGGCGGCCTCGCCCTCGAGCTGCGCGCCGAGCCGGGTCAAGGCGTCCCGTCGGGCCGAGCCGGAGGCCCGCTCCGCGCCGGCCAGCTGCTCGCGCAGCGAGGCGATGCGGTCGCCGGCGAGCCCGCCCGAGCGCTGCAGCTGATCGACGAAGGCCCGGGCCAGCGGGAAGCTGGCCGGCCACTCGAACCTGGGCTGGCCCTGGGCGTTCAGGTAGTCGAGCTTCACGGTCCTGGCCGCGTCGATCTCGTTCTGAGAGATGTGGCCGCTCGGCGTCAACTCGAAGATGTCCAGACCGCGCGCGATCTCGGAACTTACGATCACCCCGTTGTACCAGTAGACCGACCAGCTGCCGCCGCTGACCATGCGCGAGGCATCGATTGGCCCGCGATCGTGGTAGGCGATCTCGACCGGATTGTCGGGATCGGTCCAGTCGAACATCGAAATCCCGCCCTGATACCAGGCCTGAACCATCACGTCGCGTCCCGGGATCGGGATCAGCGATCCGTTGTGCGCCACGCAGTTTTCCTGCGGGGTTTGCGGCGCCGGCAGCTTGTAGTAGCTCCGAAAGCGCATCCGGAGGTTCTCGATGCTGAAGATCGCGTTGGCGCCCCATTCCTTCGGGTCGGTCGGTCGGCACTTGGGCTGGCCACCCCCGCCCCACTCGTCGGTGAAGAGGATCTTGCTGCCGTCGTTGTTGAACGTCGCCGAGTGCCAGTAAGAGAAGTTGGAGTCGCTGACCTCGGCGATGCGCCGCGGCTGGGCCGGGTCGCCGATGTCGATCAGGAACCCGTAGCCCTCGCAGGCGCCACCCGCCATGCCGATCGCGGGGTAGACCGTGATGTCGTGGCACTGGGTGGGTCCGCGATTGCCGACCGGGCGGGCCGCGGCGATCCTCCGGGCCTCCAGCACGGGAATGTGCGCCCGCAGCGCCGCGCTGTCCGCGGCCGTGGCCGCCCCCGTTCCCCCACGGGCCCGCACGATGCTGTCCAGCAGCGGCTGGGTCATGCGAGGCGACATCACGGACGGCGAGCCGAAGGGCTGCCAGATGAACGCCCCGCGCGCCCTGGCCCGTTCCAGTTCGGCCAGCTCCTCGGGCGCCAGCCCATGGCGTGGAGGCGCGGCCAGATCGGCGAAGATCCGCGGTGAGCTGACGATCGCCGCGCCCGCCGGATTGGCCAGGGGCACGCGGATCACCTCGATCCGGAAGAGCGCGCTGCTCGGATCGTCCTCGGGAAGGGCGCCGGAGCAGCCGGGCAGCTCGGCCTCCGGACGGACACCGGCCGAACCGGAGACGTAGATGTAGACGTGGGCCGGGTCCCTGGGGTCCGCCAGGACCGAGTGGGTATGCGACCCGCGGCAGGTCTGCACGTTGCCGATGTAGCGCGGGTTCCGGATGTCCGTGATATCGAAGATCCGGATCCCACGCAGCCGGTGATGACTCACGACCTCCCGCGGCGGCTCGGTCCCGCAGTCCAGCCGTCCGCCCAGTCCCTCGCCGGAGACGAAGAGCAGGTTCTTGTAGACCGATACATCGCTCTGCGACGCCGGACAGACAAAGCCCTTGACCAGGGCCGGCCGGGCAGGATTCGAAATGTCCCAGACCATGAATCCGTTGTAATTGCCTTGAATGGCATACCGGCCGCTGAAGGCCAGATCCGAGTTGGTCGCGCCCAGGAACTCCGGCGGCGGCGGTGTCTGGGAGACCACCCGCAGATTCCAGATCGCCTCGCCGGCGTCCATCAGGCCCGCGCGCAGCCCAACCCGCGGATCCGGGGTCGGCGCCTCCGGCCGCCCCACATAGATGTGGGGGGCCGGGACCTCGGTCCCCGCGCCCGAGGTCGAGGTCGATGAGGCGCACGCCGTCACGCCCGACAGGGCCGTGAAAAGCGAGAGCGAAAGCAAGTGCGCGGAAGGGGCGGCCTGACGGCCCGAAGCGGAGGAGGCCATGTCTGATCCCTGGTAAGGGGCTCGGCATCGCCGAGGCCCGGTTCTGGCCTGCATCGTCACGGAGCGCCCCCCCTGGTCGACAAGGTCTCGAGCATGCGCTCCATCCTGGCGATCTCGGTGATCTGGTCCACCTGGATATCGGACGCGAGCTTGAAGACGACATCGTCCTGGGCGGCGCCGTGGGTATTGAAAAGATCCCGCACCATCGTCACCGCGCCCTGGTGATGCTGGATCATGTACGTGAGATAGAGCCGGTCGAACTCGGCGCCCCGCGCGCGGTCCAGTTCGGCCATCTGCCGGTCGGTGAGCATGCCGGGCATATGCAGGATATGGTCGTGGCCGTGCGCCATCACGGTCGTACCCTCGATATGCACCTCGGGCACCGCCTGGCGCCGGTCACCCAGCCACCCCTGCATGGTGGCGATCTCGTCCTGCTGGGCGTTGATGATCCGTGCGGCGAGTGTGCGCACCGCCGGGCTCGCGCCGTGGGCCGGGGCCAGACGCGACATGGCAATCGCCTGGGCATGGTGACCTATCATCCCGGCCATGAAGCGCGCGTCGGCCTCCGTAAAACGCATTCGGGCGCTGTCCAGCTTCGCCCAGTACAACGCCTCGAGCTGCTCCGCGCTCGGCGGGGCGGGTTGCGGCGCCGGCGGCTCGACCGGGCGCGAGGCGGCGCAGGCCACCAGGCCAGACACGAGAAGCAGTAGGGGGATGATGCGGCGCGAATTCATCTTGCGTACGAAGTGGCTTCTCTCCCCCGAGCGGGCCGCCAAGGCCTTGCCCGGGCGGCCGATGATCCACTCTGAATAATACGCCATCGTCGCGGCCGATGCTGGCCCCCTTGCCGTCGAGGATGTGAAAAGGCCGCCGCGCTTGCGCGCCGGCGGCCTCGGTTCACGGAGTGTTCAAACACTCCGGGCGGTGGCAGGGCGTTCCGCTCAGCGACGGCCGCCCAGGGTGAAGTTGAGTCCCGTCATCAACTGGAACATGGTGTTGTCATGCCATCCCACTCGGGCTTCCACGAAAGGGTGCACCCGGCCGATCCGGGCATCCACGCCACCCAACATGTTCACACCGGGGTCGGTATCGCTGATCCCTCCGATGTCACGGTAGAGCAGCCCGAAGCCGCCGCCGGTGTAGAACTGGAAGTTCGCCGTGGGCGGGAACCGCAGCTTGGCATCGGCGTTGAAGCCCAGCCGGGTGCCCAGTTGCGGGAAATAGGCGTTGAACGACGGGTAGAAATCGAGCCAGCTGGTCAACGGCAGCGAAACGTGCGCCCCGACGAGGGCCTCGTCGTTGTCGAAGTTCCCGCCGACGCGCGGTCCGAGGTGGGCAGCCTGTGCCCAGGCCGCTGAGGCGGCACCGACCAGCAAGCCAAGCGAGAGCAGGCCCCGAAGGGCGCGTCGTTTGAAGGTTCGCATATCGGACATCTTCCCCCCTTGGTTGAGGAGTAAAGGGGGAGACGCCCCGAACGAGATGACGGAGCACCTGGAGTGGGCGGATTTCATGCACTGAGCCGGTGACCTGTTTCCGGCGCGTACGCTCATGCCCCCATGCCGGTTTGGGTCGTCGGTCAAACGCTCGGCGCGGAGGGACTCGAAGCGCCGCTCTGCTCCGGGTCCACGGGCGATCCGCAGTTGCCACAGTACCGGCTTCCAGGCTCGAGCGGGGTGCGGCACGCTTCGCAGGCCGCCAGTGCTCGGAGCCGAGCCCCGCAGGAAGAGCAGAAGAGGGCGTCCGGCTCGGGGCGGGGCCCGCAGTTGGGACAGATCGGGCTTCCGGCGTCGGCGTGGCCGGGTGCCGCGTCCAGCTCGGCGACTCGGCCGGCGATCAGCCGCTCGATCGCGTCGTCCGTCGAGCCGGCCGCGGCCGGGGAGTGGCCCTCCTCCTCAAGGGCGTCCAGCGCCTCCCTGGCGTACCGCGCCTTGAGGACCTCGTAGTCGGTGTCGGAGAGCTTGCCGGTGGCGCGATCGAAGTCGATCTCCTTGAGGGCGATCAGGGCGATTCCACGTCTGGTCTCCTCAGGGTCTTCCGGTTCCTCCCAGGCGGGCGCGGCGACGGCGGGTCGGTAGAGTGGTTCCAGAATCATCCAGAGGACCAGCAGCCCGAGGAACAGGGCGGCGACTACTTCCAACAGCATCAGTCCGCGACCTCGGCGAGGGCCCGATCGAGCCGTTCCTGCTCTTCACTCGAAATCCCGTCGCCCTCCTCGGCCCCGGGCCCCGCCGCCGGCGGGACCGGGGTGACCCGGTCGCGGCGCAGCAGCACCAAGGCCAGTATGGTCCCCGCGGTGAGGACCACGATGCTGGGGACCAGGTACCCGGCCAGGTTGAAGCCGGAGGGTGGAGGCGCCATCAGCGCCTGCTCCCCGTACTTCGCGACGAACGCGTCGAGGATCTCTTCCGGGGTCCGCCCGGCGTCGTGCAGGGCGACGACCTCCTTGTGCAGCTCGGGCGAATAGGTGCAGGTGAAGTCGGTCGTGCGGCAGGTGAAGATGTCGAGATTGCAGCCGCACGTGCATTTGAGCTTGCGCTCGATGGACTTGATCACCTCGCTGTTGTGCGCCCCGGTCACCGTATCGCGGGCCCGTCCGGGGGCCGAGGGCCAGCGCAGCCGGTCGGCATCTTGTTGCGGCAGCAGCACCGCCCCCCCCAGGACGGCGAGGAACCCGCGCCGCCCGATCGTGTCGCTCACCGAACCACCTCGGCCAGGGGAGCGTCGCTGTCGGGGCCGGCCAGGTTGGCTTCGAACCCCGCCTGCACGTCGCGACGACGCCGAGGGGCCATGGTGCGGCCGCCGGGCCACATGGTCAGCAGCCCGCCGAAGGTCAGCACCACGCCGCCGAACCAGACCCACCAGACCAGGGGATTGATGCTGATCGCGAAATTGGCGCGCTCGGTGCCGCCGATCGAACCGGCGTACACGACGTAGATGTCCTCGCGCAGGTCGCTGCGGATCCCGACCTCGGTGGAGGGCTCGAAGGTCTTTTCGCCGAAGCTGTCCACGTGCTGCCGCTTCTCGGACTTGATCGTACCCAGGCGTCCGCCGTCGCGTCGCACTTCGAGATTGGCCGCCGAGACGATCCGGTTGAGGGCCTCGTACTGGGAGACGCCCAGGTGGGTGAAGCTGTAGGTATGGCCGTAGGGACTCCGGATCTCGGCGGTCTCGCCCGGAGCAAGGGTCACCTCCTGGGTGACCTTGAAGGCCATCCCCGCGAACGCGACGAAGTAGACCAGGATACCGACGTGCACCAGGTAGCCGCCATAGCGCCTGCGATTGCGGTTGACGAGCCGGGTCACCGCCAGGGGCACGGCTTCGCCGTACATGCGCACCCTGGCGCGGGCTCCGCGCCAGAACTCCTGGGTCACCGTGCCGAGCACGAACGCCGCCAGGATCAGGGCGGCCAGAGCGTAGCGATCCCGCATCCCGGCGACGGCCAGCCCGGCGGCGGCCGCCAGGCCGAACCCCGCCGGCCAGAGAAACTGTCGCCGCAGATTGGCGGGCGAGGTCTTGCGCCACGCGATGAGGGGCCCGATGCCGGTCAGCAGCAGCAGCAGCAATCCGAGGGGGATGTTGACTCGGTTGAAGAACGGCGGCCCGACGGTGACCTTCACCCCACGCACCCATTCCGAGAGAATGGGGAACAGCGTGCCCCACAGCACGGAGAAGGCGATCCCAACCAGCACCAGGTTGTTGAAGAGGAAGGCGGCCTCCCGACTGGCCAGCGACTCGAGCTGGGCGTCGGGTTTCAGGGCGGGCCAGCGCAGGTACAGGAGGGAGAACGCCGCCGCCCCCGTCGACAGCAGGAAGACCAGGAAGAGGAACCCTACGTTGGACTGGGTGAAGCTGTGCACGCTGGCGATGACGCCGGAGCGGGTGATGAAGGTGCCGAAGATGCTGAGCAAGAACGTCACGACGATGAGCGACAGGTTCCAGCGCTTGAGCATGCCGCGCTTTTCCTGGATCATCACCGAGTGCAGGAACGCGGTCATCGTCAGCCAGGGCAGCAGGCTCGCGTTCTCGACGGGATCCCACGCCCAGTAGCCGCCCCAGCCCAGTTCGACGTAGGCCCACCACATGCCGAGGGTGATGCCGATCGCGAGAAACAGCCAGGAGAGCAGCGTCCATTTCCGGATCGCATGAAGCCACCCGGTATCCAGCTTCTTGCTCAGCAGGGCCGCGATCGCGAAGGCGAAGGGGATCGTGATGCTGATGTAGCCCAGGTACAGCATGGGCGGGTGGATCACCATGCCGGGATTCTGGAGCTGGGGATTGAGGCCCCGCCCATCGGGAGGCGTCACCGGCAGACGATCGAACGGATTGGCGCTGAGCAACATGGTGCCGATGAAGAAGGCCGCCACGATGCAGGTCACCGCCGCGACGTACGGCATCAGGCGCTCGTGGCGCTTCCCCGTCACCAGTTGCGCCAGGGCGCCGAAGAGCGACAACACCAGCGCCCAGAACAGCAGCGAGCCTTTCTGCCCCGCCCAGAACGCGGTGATCACATAGGCGTCAGGCAGGTTCCGGGAGGTGTAGGCCCAGACGTACTCGATGTTGAAGTCGTGGGTGAGAAGACCCTTCCAGAGCGCGAGGGCCGCGACAATCATCGCCGCGCAGACCGCGAAGCTGCCCCGGATGACGGCCGCGGCCAGCTCGGGCCGGTCGCGCCAGCGCCCGGAAAAGCCGACCAGCGCCGTCCACAAGGCGGCGAGCAGACCCGCCCACAGCGCGAACTGTCCGAGCAGGGTCACGTCAGGCCTTGATCGCCTCGTAGGCGGACTCGTAGCGCGAGCCGCACTTGGCCAGCACCTCGGTGGCCCGGAAGACACCGTCCCTGCCGTACTTCCCTTCCACGATCACTTCGATGTCGTTCGCGTCGGTGAAGGTGTCGGGAACCAACCCGACGTAGGTCACCGGGAAGTGGTGGGTTCCGTCGGTGACTTCGAAATCCACGCGCCGCTCCGCGTCGTTTCGCCGGATCGACCCGGGGACCACCCGGGCGCCGATCTTGATGCCTACGTCATGGAAGGTCGAGTCCCGGGCCGTGCGCTGGACCAGCTCGGACGGGGTCAGGAAATACACGCCGGTCTCCCGAACACTGGTGACCATGAGGAAGGCCACACTTGCCACGATTACCGTCGCGCCGATCAGAAACTTCGTTCCGGCCTTCATGTCTGACTCCAGTGGCTTCGACGTATTGGTGTCGTGCTTTCGGCCATCAAGGGTTTCCGCCGCTTTCCGCTTCAGCCTTGAACCCTTCGAGCATTCGCTGATGGTCCTGATACTCCAGCCGGCCGTTGCCGTTCTCGGCCGGCCAGGCCGCCAGGAACCGCTCGTAGAAGTGGGTCTGCCCCGCCCGGTCTCCCTGGAATCTGGCGACAGAGGCGCCGAGAACGAACCCGAAGAGGTGGGTCGGCTCGGCGGCGAGGATGCTGTCCGAGAGCGCTTTTGCACCGGCAATATCGCCGGTGTGCAGTCGCAGCATCGCCGCGTGGTATCGGGCGTCGGCGTCCACCTCGGGCAGATTCCCGTAGGCCATAAGCGCCATGGGCGAGAACTGCGCGACGGTGGCGGTGTCCCCTTGTTCCGCGGCCGTCATCACCCGGTTGTAAAGCCGGTCGAAGGCTTGGCGCGGCGTCATCTGGCTCAGATCGGGCGGCCCGGCACCCGGGGCGCCGGCCGGGGCGGCGGTCCCCACCGGGGCGGCCGGCGGGGAGGAGGGTCGCAGCAGGACCGCCAGGATCAGCACCGCAACCGCGGCGGCCCCGATCGCCACCGGCAGCCGCGGAAGCCCCGCTGCGGATCTGGCGGCCGGGGCCACCCCCGGGAGGGTTTTGCCACACGCGGTACAGAACCTCGCGCCCGTGGCCACCTCGGCGCCGCAGTGACGGCAGTGGCGTGGCCCCAGCGGGCTCCCGCACCGGTTGCAGAAGTTGCCCGCGGCCTCGCCCCCGCAGGAGGGGCATCGGCTCGAAGGGGACCTGGCGCTCATCGCGGTTGCAATCTGGGCCAGGGACACCACGGGGACAATCCCGGGACGGTCGCTTCATCGGACCTGCCGGCCGACTTCATGATCCAGGGCCGAACCGCGTTCACCCGTCGTGGCGGGCCCAGGCCAGGGCCGCGTGGAGTGCGCGCCGCCAAGCGTCGAGGCGGGCCTCCCGCACACCTGCCTCGACGGTCGGCTCGAAGCGCCGCAACACCCGGCCCTCCGCGAAGGCGGCGACCGAGGGCCAGACGCCGAGCGCGAGCCCGGCGAGCCCGGCCGCCCCCAAGGCGGTGCTCTCCACCATGTCCGGTCGTTCCACCGGCAGGCCCAGCAGGTCCGCCTGAAACTGCATGAGCCAGTCGTTCGCCGCGGCACCGCCATCCACGCGCAGGGCGGGCACCTTGAGGTCCGACTCGGCGACCATCGCCTCGAGCAGCTCCCGGGTCCCGAAGGCCATGGACTCCAGCGCGGCGCGCACCAGATGCGCGCGGGTGGTACCGCGGGTGATCCCGGTAATCGTACCGCGCGCCTCGGATTCCCAATGCGGCGAGCCGAGCCCCACGAAGGCCGGGACGAAGTGCACGCCGCCGGTGTCCGCCACGCTGTCCGCAAGGGCCTCCGACTCCGCGGCGTGGCCCAGGAGACCCAGGCCATCCCGCAGCCACTGGATCGCCGCGCCCGCGATGAACAGGCTCCCCTCAAGCGCATAGGTGCGTTCGCCGCGGGGCCCGCAGGCAGCCGTGGTGAGAATGCCACGCCGCGCGGATGGACGCTCGCGGCCTCCCTGCACCAGCAGGAAGGCGCCCGTCCCGTACGTGTTCTTGGCGGCGCCGGGTTCGATGCAGGCCTGACCGAAGAGCGCGGCCTGCTGGTCGCCGGCCACACCCGCGATCGGCAGCTCGGCGCCGAACGTGTCGGCGCGGGCCTCCGCGATGACGGCGCTCGATCCGACGACGGTCGGCAGCAGCTCGACCGGGACCCCGAAGAGCGCACAGAGTTCCGGGTCCCAGTCCTGCCGCTCCAGGTGGTAGAGCATGGTACGGGACGCGTTGGTCGGGTCGGTGACGTGGGCGTGCCCGCCGGTGAGCCGCGCGATGAGCCAGCTGTCCACGGTGCCCGCGGCAAGCTCGCCGCGCGCCGCGCGCCCGCGCAGGTCGGGATCCCGCAGCAGCCACTCCAGCTTGGTCGCCGAGAAGTAGGGATCGATCACCAGACCGGTCTTCGCGCGGATCTCCTCCTCCCGGCCGTCGGCGCGCAGAGCCCGGCACCGCTCCGAGGTCCGGCGATCCTGCCACACGATCGCCCGCGCCACCGGACGACCCGTCCGCCGCTCCCAGAGCACGACGGTCTCACGCTGATTGGTGATGCCGATGCCGGCGGGCAGCTCCCCGGCGGTCGCGATGGCATCGGCGGCGGCGGCGACCGTCGCCGCGAAGAGGTCTTCCGGATCGTGCTCCACCCAGCCGGGCCGCGGGTAGTGCTGCGGGATCTCCCGATAGCCCCGGCCCAGCACCCGGCCGTCCTGGTGAATGATCAGCGCGGTGGAACCCGTCGTGCCTTGGTCCAGAGCAAGGATGGAGGACATCTTTGAATAGTACGCCGCTCGATCCACTCCGGCACTTCAGCTTCGGACGCGCCCATGAGCTACACGACGCTGCTCTTCGAGGTCTTGGACGGCATCGCTTTGGCAACCATCACCCGCGCCGACAAGGCCAACGCGCTCACCGATACGGTCATCAACGAGCTGGGCCACCTGGCGCGGCGATTCCGGGACGACTCCGCCCTCAACGCCCTGATTCTGACCGGCGCGGGACCGAAGGCCTTCGCGGCCGGGGCGGACATCGGGGAGCTGGCCGGCTGCGACCCGGCGAAGGCCGAGGCCCTGTCCCGGAAAGGGACCCGGATCTTTCGCGAATTCGAGTTATCCCCCAAGCCGGTGATTGCCGCGGTCAACGGGCTGGCCCTGGGCGGAGGCTGCGAGCTCGCCATGGCCTGCCATGTGCGCATCGCCTCGGAGAACGCCCGGTTCGGCCAGCCCGAGGTTCTGCTCGGCATTTGCCCCGGCTACGGCGGTACCGTCCGATTGCCACGCCTGGTCGGGCGCGGGCGGGCGGTCGAGATGCTGACGACCGGCATGACGGTCGACGCGGCGGAGGCCCACCGAATCGGGCTGGTCAACCGGGTCGTGCCGCAGGCCGAGCTGATGCAGGCGGCCCGGGCCCTCGCCGCAACGATGATCCTCCCGGCGCCGCTGGCCGTGGCCGCGTGCCTGCGCCTCGTCGATTCCCAGGATGCGCTCGATCTGGACGCGGCGCTCCTGGCGGAGACGGTGGCCTTTGCCGGCTTGGCGGGCAGCGAGGATTTTCGCGAGGGCACCGGCGCCTTTCTGGCCAAGCGAAAGGCTGCGTTTCAGGGCCGTTGAGGGGCCGTTTTCCGGCCTGCCTTTCCACCCCTAAACCCGCTATTTTCCACAGGATGCGGGCGGTGCACCTGACGGCCCGGAGCTTCCGGAATCTGGCCGATCTCGACCTCGAGCTCCCCACCGGCGGGGCCGTATTCCTCGGGGCCAACGCGCACGGAAAAACCAGTCTGCTCGAGTGCCTGGACTATCCGGTCCTGTTTCGCTCGTTCCGGGCGGCGACAGACCAGGAAGTCGGCCGCTGGGGTGGTGTGGGATTCCGGATGTGCCTGGCCGCCGAGATCGGTGGCAGTGCACGCCGTTTCGAGATCGAAATGTCGCAGGCGGCGCGCCGGAAACAGATCCGGGTCGACGGGGTCGAGGTGCCGAAGCTCAACGATGCAGTCGGGCAGTGGGTCACGGTGACCTTCCTGCCGACCGACCTTCGGCTGATTCAGGGCGGCGCATCGGAGCGGCGGCGCTATCTCGACCGGGCATTGTCCCTGGCCGATCCCGGGTATCTGCGCTCGCTGTGGCGGTACCGCGCGACGCTTGCCCAGCGCAACGCGGCGCTGCGGGCCCGGCGAGGCTCGGTGGCCCGGGCCTTCGATGGTACGCTGGCCGAGGCGGGCGCCGGCGTCGTGGTGCGGCGCGAGCGGTGGGTCGCCGCCATCCAGGAGAGCTTCAGCGCCGAATGCGACGCCCTGGGCGAGAGCGGGCCGGTGACGCTGGCCTATCGTGGCGCCGCCGAGCTGAGCGATCCGGCCGCGTGGCCTGCCGCGCTGGACCTGGCCGCCGGGCAGGAGCTGGCGCGCGGGGCGACGCTGGTCGGGCCGCACCGGGACGATCTGCGCCTGGAGCGGGAGGGCCGGGCCTTGCGGGACTACGGATCGACCGGACAACAGCGCACCGCGGCGGTGGCCCTGCGCCTCTGCGAGCGTGCCACCCTGCGCACCGCCCGGGGAGCGGAGCCGGTCCTCTTGCTGGACGACGTGTTCGCGGAGCTGGATGGGGAGCGGCAGGATCGCCTGGCCTCCCGGCTCGCAGCGGCCCCGGCGGGGCAGGTCTTCGTGACCGCGCCACGCCGCGACGAGCTGCCGCGGCACCTCTCGCTCGAGCAGTTCGAGCTGTGCGAGGGCCTGGTCCGCGCCGTCCGGATCGCGGCGTGAGGGAGCGGCGCGGCGCTCCGATCGCCCTCGCGGCCGCGCTGCGGGAGTGGGTAGAGCGGGCTGGGCTGGCGCGCCGGATCGACCTGGCCCAGGCCGTCGAGGACTGGCCCGGGGCGGTCGGGCCCCAGATCGCCGCCGTCACCCGGGCGGACTCGGTCACGCCTGACGGCGTGCTCCGGGTTCGGGTGGCCAGCTCCGCGTGGGCGACCGAACTGAGTCTGATGACGCCGCGGATCCTTGCCCGGCTCAACGAGGGGCGCCGCGGACGGGTCCGGGACATCCGATGGATTGCCGGTCCCCTGGACCGGCCGTAAGGGGAGAAGCCAGCGAACCATGGCAAAGTCCGACACGCCGCCTGGCGGCAACGGGCAGTACGACGCGCAGTCGATCACGGTGCTCAAGGGCCTCGAGGCGGTGCGCAAGCGGCCGAGCATGTACATCGGCTCCACGTCCGAGAACGGTCTGCACCACCTGGTGTACGAGGTGGTCGACAACTCGATCGACGAGGCGTTGGGCGGCTTCTGCGACGCGATCGGCGTCACCATCCACGCCGACAATTCCGTCACGGTGACCGACAACGGCCGCGGCATTCCGGTGGACATCCATCAGACGGAGAGGATGCCGGGGGTCGAGGTGGCTCTCACGGTGCTGCACGCCGGCGGCAAGTTCGACAAGTCCTCCTACAAGGTGTCGGGGGGCCTGCACGGGGTTGGAGTCTCCGTGGTCAACGCCCTGTCGGAGCGCCTGGAGGTCTGGGTGGACCGGGACGGCAAGCGCCACCACATGGCGTTCGAGCGTGGCCGCACGGTCACCCGGCTCGACGTGGTGGGCAAGACCAAGGGCACCGGGACGACGATCACCTTCAAGCCCGACCCGCAGATCTTCACCGTGCTGGAGTTCCACTACACCACGCTGGCCGACCGGCTCCGCAACCTCGCGTTCCTGAACAAGGGCGTGAGGATCACCTTCACCGACGCGCGGGAGGACAACGGCAAGGAGGACGTCTTCTACGCCAAGGGAGGCCTCTCCGAGTTCGTGCAGTGGCTGAATCGCAACAAGAAGACCCTGCATCCCAAGCCGGTGGCCTTCTTCGCCACCCGGGATGACATCGAGGTCGACTGCGCCCTGCAGTACGAGGTTGGTTACAACGAAAACACGTTCACCTTCGTGAACAATATCAACACCCACGAGGGCGGCACCCACCTGACCGGGTTCCGCGCGGCCCTCACCCGCACGGTCAACGCCGTGGCGAACGACATGGGGCTGCTCAAGAAGGTCGATTTCACCCTCACGGGCGACGACATCCGCGAAGGGCTGACCTGCGTCCTGCACGTGAAGGTGCGGGAGCCCCAGTTCGAGGGGCAGACCAAGACCAAGCTCGGCAACTCCGAAGTCGAAGGCATCGTCAAGCAGATCGTCAACGAGCATCTGTCGGCGTTCCTGCAGGAGCATCCCCCCGTCGCCCGCGCGGTGATCGAGAAGGCCGTGAGCGCCGCCCGCGCGCGTGAAGCCGCCCGCAAGGCGCGCGACCTGATTCGCAAGAAGTCCGGGCTCGAGGGCGCGGTGCTGCCCGGCAAGCTGGCCGACTGCTCCCTGGACGATCCCGCGATGTGCGAGCTGTATCTGGTCGAGGGCGACTCGGCCGGCGGCACCGCCAAGCAGGGCCGCGACCGCGCGTTCCAGGCCATCCTGCCGCTGCGGGGCAAGATTCTCAATGTCGAGCGGGCCCGGATCGACAAGATCCTGAGCAACGAGGAAATCCGTGCCATGATCACCGCCATCGGGTGCGGGGTACGCGACGACTTCAAGCTGGACAACGCGCGCTATCACAAGATCATCATCATGACCGACGCCGACGTGGACGGCGCGCACATCCGCACCCTGCTGCTGACCTTCTTCTTCCGCCAGATGCAGCAGCTGATCGAGCAGGGGTATGTCTACATCGCCCAGCCGCCGCTCTATCGGGTCGCCAAGGCCAAGGAGGAGTTCTACGCGTACAGTGACCAGGAGCGCGATGACTATCTCAAGCGGCTGGGCGACGGCAGCGGCAGGAACAACGTCTACGTCCAGCGCTACAAGGGCCTGGGCGAGATGAACCAGGACCAGCTCTGGAAGACCACCATGGATCCGGCGGTCCGAACCCTGATGCGGGTCACCATGGAGGATGCCGCCAACGCGGCCAAGCTGTTCGACGAACTGATGGGGGACGAGGTGGAGCCGCGGCGGGTGTTTATCGAGTCGAACGCCAAGTACGTCAGCAATCTGGACGTTTGAAGGGCATCGTCCTCTAGAGCGTCACCACCCCCTCCGCCGTCACCCGATGGCTGATCAGGGGCCACGCCCGGGCCCGTTCCCCGAAACGAATCGCGCGGCGCAGCGCGGCCACACCCGCTTCGGCCCCCGCGGCATCGCGCGCATGCACAGTGCCGACCAGTTGCCCGGCGCTCACCCGGTCGCCCGGTTTGACCGGGATCACGAAGCCCACCGCCGGATCCACCACGTCGTCCGCCTTGGCGCGTCCCCCGCCCAGGCGGATGATCGCGTGCCCGATGGCGCGGGGGTCGATCTCGATCACCGTGTCGTCGTCGGGGGCCCGAACGGATTCGATCACCGGGGCGCGCGGCAGGCGGTCGGGGTCGCGCACGACCCGCGAGTCCCCTCCCTGTGCGGCGACCAGGTGCTCCAGCTTGTCGAGCGCCTCCCCACTGGAAACCAGGTCTTCCAGCCGCCGCCGGGCCTCGCGGCGCTCGGCGGTCACGCCGCCCACCAGCAGCATCTCCACGCCCAGGGCGTAGGTCACCTCCATCAGGTCCGGCGGCCCCTGCCCCATCAGCCCGCGGATGGCCTCCGCGGTTTCGAGCGCGTTGCCGCACGCCCGGCCGAGCGGCCGGTCCATGGCGGTCATCAGGCAGACCGTCCGGCAACCCCGCGCCTCGCCGATGCCGATCATGGTCTCGGCCAGTCGGCGGGACAGAACCGGATCGGTGAGAAAGGCCCCGTTCCCCATCTTGATATCGAGCACCAGGCCGGTCAGGTCTTCGGCCAGCTTCTTTGACATGATGCTCGCGGCGATGAGGGGGACCGACTCCACTGTGCCGGTGACGTCGCGGAGCGCGTAGAGCTTGCGGTCGGCGGGCACCAGTTCGGGGGTCTGCCCCAGCATGACCACCCCGAGGCGATCGAGCTGGGCCCGGGCCTCCACCAGGCTGAGCTGGGTGCGGAAGCCCGGAATGGCTTCCAGCTTATCGAGGGTCCCGCCGGTGTGGCCGAGGCCCCGCCCGGAGATCATCGGCACGGCGACCCCGCAGCAAGCCAGCATCGGCGCGAGGAGCAGCGACGTCTTGTCGCCCACGCCGCCGATCGAGTGCTTGTCCACCCGCGGGAGGGAATAACCGGAAAAGTCGAGGCGTTCGCCGCTGGAGAGCATGGCGTCCACCAGCTCGTTCAGTTCGTCGGGGCTCATCCCGCGAAACACGACCGCCATGGCCATGGCGGCCATTTGGTAGTCGGGGACCTGGCCCGCCGCGTAAGCGTGGATCAGAGCGCGCCAGGCGCCCGGCTCGAGGGCCTCCCCGTCCCGCTTGCGCTCGATCAGGCGGGGAACGACCATGCTAGCCATGTTCTGGGCAACCCTCCTGTCCCTGATGATCCCCGGCACGGTCCCGGAGGCGCGGGCGGCTCAGGCGGCTTATCCCACGGAGCTCCCGGGAAGTCCGCCGGGCACCTACATGGATCCGCGCGCAGCGGCCGACACCCTGGAGGCGCTGCTGCGCCGCGACTCGCTGGATCAGGGCGCCAACTGGCGTGCGGCCCTGGCGCTGGTCAACGTGGGCAAGCGGATCCCGGACCAGGTCAGGGATGCCGCGCGCGACTCGCTGTACCGGGTCGCGGTCGACTACGCCCGACGCGCCGTTCGCATCGACTCCACGGATCCCCACGGACAGTTCGCCCTGGCCAATGCCCTGGGCCGGGCGAGTCTGACCCAGGGCGGGCGACGGCGGCTGCGCGATGCCGAGGAAATCCGCAACGCGGCCGTGCGCGCCCTGGCAATCGACCCGGCGCATGACGGCGCCTGGCACGTTCTGGGTCGCTGGCACGCGGAGATCCGCCGGCTGTCCGGGCTGGAGCGCTTCTTCGCCCGGACGTTCCTCGGTGGCGCCATCGTGAACGAGGCCTCGTGGGACCGCGCGGTCGAGGCCCTGGAGCGAGCCGTTGCCCTGCGTCCCGAATGGATCGTGCACCGTCTGGCGCTGGCGGAGATTTACGCCGACGTGGGGAGGTACGAGGAGGCACGGCAGCAGCTCATCGCACTCCGCGCCCTGCCGCCCATCGACCCGATGGATCCGGAGTACCGGCACACCGCGGGGCGATTGCTGGCCGAGTGGAAGAACAAGAGTTGAGCGCCCAAGATCTCAGGATCTGGCCTTGGCCAGGCGGCGCCGCGCCTCGCGGCGCAGGTCGCGAATCTCGTCCTCTGCCCGGTCCCGCAAGCTGCCGAGCCGGCGCCTAAGCCGGCGGCGGGTCCGCACACCCGTGTCGGGAGCGAACATCAGCGCGACCGAGGCGCCCAGCGCCGTGCCCACGATCAGCCCGGCGAAAAAGCGCCCCATGCCCGCCCGGTCCTCGTTTTCCTCGTCTTCCTGGTCTTCCTCATCTTGCTCGTCATCCTCGTCATCCTCGTCTTCCTCGTCCTCCTCGTCCTCCTCGTCTTCCTCGTCCTCTTCGTCTTCCTCGTCCTCCACCAGTTCCTCTTCCAGTTCCTCGTCCCGATGAGTCACCTTGTCCCCCTTCCGGTTCCAGTAATCCTAGCCTCAGCGATCGGATCGGAACAGCCGACCGCCCCCCCGGCCCCCGAGTCCGGGGTCGGGGAGACGGCGCGGATCGCTTGACCCCGCGCGGACGGGGAGTGATGTTCCCCGCGCCATCACCGGGCGAGCCTTCGTGTCCTCCACGTTCAACGCGTTTCTGGACGAGTACCCCTCCGGCGCCGAGGAGGAGCTGGAGCGGCTTCGCGCGCGGGTGGACGATCTGGAGCGCGAACGGCGGCGCCTGATCGCTCTCCTGGAGATCCTGCGGGACATCACGGGCTCGGTTCACTACACCGACATCCTGCAGTCGGTGACTCGGCGGCTGGGACACCTGTTCGGACTCGACCGTTGTTCGGTCTTTCTGGCGGCCCGCTCGATCGGTCGCACGGTCCACCTGGTGGCCAGCTACGAGGATCCGAGCATCCGCAATCACGTCGTGGACCTGGAACGCTACCCCGAGCTGCGCCGCGCCCTGGAAACGGGCCAGATGGTCCATATCCCGGACGTGTTTGCCGAGCCCGAGCTGGCGGCGGTCCTGCCCGCCATGTCGGGGCGGCGAGCCAAGGCGATCACCGTCGTCCCGATGCGGTTCGAGGAGCATGTGATCGGGGCGCTGTTCCTTCGGACGTACCTCGACGGGGCGGTCTTCTCGCCCGACGACATCGAGTTCTGCCGCGTGGTGGCCGAGGTCACGGCCCGCGGGCTGCTGCACGCCCATCGGCTGGAGCGCATGCAGGCGCCGGGCGGCACGGAGTATCTGATGCGCGCGGACCGCGAGCGGGCGGCGCTCATCGCCTTCCTCCGCCGGCTGGTCACCACGTTCGTCGACCGCGATCCCGCCATGGCGGACGGATTGCTCGCCCGGGCGACCTCGCCAGAGCTCGACCGGCTGGTCGGCGTGGCGCTGACCGTGCTGGGCAAGGAAGCACGCGGTCCGTGAGCGCGCAGGACCTCGCCCGGCGGGCCGCGACGCTTCGGCGGACCCTCGAGCGAGCCAATCGAGCCTACTACCAGCTCGACGCTCCCGAGATCTCCGACGCCGAGTACGACCGGCTCTACCGCGAGCTGGCGGCCCTGGAGCGCGAGCATCCCGAATTGCAAACGCCGGATAGTCCGACCCTGCGGGTGGGGGCCGCCCCCGCCGACGCCCTCCGCAAGCATCCCCATCGCCGTCCCATGCTCTCCCTGGCCAACGCCTTTTCCCCCGAGGAGCTGGCCGCCTGGGAAGACCGAAACGCGCGGATCAACCCCGACGTGCGCGGCGCCGGCTACGCCACCGAGGTCAAGATCGACGGCGCCGCGGTGAGTCTCACCTACGTGTCAGGGCGTCTGACGGTGGGCGCGACCCGCGGCAACGGCGTCATCGGCGAGGACGTCACGGCCAACCTGCGCACCGTTCAGGACGTTCCGCTCGCGCTCCGAGGCAGGGCCCATCCACCCCTCATGGAGATCCGGGGTGAGGTCTACATCCCGCACGGGACCTTCGCGACGATCAACCGGGAGCGCGAGGCGGAGGGCGACCCGCCGTTTGCGAATCCCCGAAATGCGGCCGCCGGGAGCCTGCGCCAGCTCGATCCGGCCGTCACCCGCGCGCGCAGGCTCCGGATGTTCGCCTTCCAGGTCGAAGTAATCGATGGCAAGCCGCCGGCCCGTACCCATTCCGACGCCCTCGACCTGCTGGCGAGCTGGGGCTTTGAGGTGACGCCCCATTCCAGGAGTTTCACCACCCTTGAAGAAGTGCAGGCCGCCGTGCCGGAATACGAGACCCTGCTCCCCGCACTTCCCTTCGGAGCCGACGGGGTGGTTGTGAAGGTGAACCGGCGCGACCTCCAGGAAGATCTGGGGGTGGTTGGGGGCCGGGAGCCGCGCTGGGCGGTCGCCCGCAAGTTCCAACCCGACGTCGCTGTGACGCGGTTGCTCAAGATCAGCGTCAACGTCGGGCGCACCGGCGCGCTCACCCCCTGGGCCCTGCTGGAGCCGGTCGAAATCGGCGGGGTCACGGTCTCGCGCGCGACCTTGCACAATGCCGACGTGATCGCCGCCAAGGACGTCCGGGTGGGAGACTGGGTTGAGGTCACCCGGGCGGGAGAGGTGATCCCCCAGGTCCTGGGCCCGGTCCGGGACCGGCGCGACGGCACGGAAACGGAATTCCACATGCCCACGGAATGCCCCGAGTGCGGCCAGCCCGTGGAGCGCCCTGCGGACGAGGTGGTATCCTATTGTGTCAACGCCGCTTGCCCGGGAAGGATCCTGGAGGGCCTCGTGCATTTCGCCTCCCGGGGCGCGATGGACATCCGGGGGCTGGGGGAGGAGCGGGTCCGCCAACTTGTGCAGGCAGGGCTGGTTAAGGAAATCCCGGACCTCTTTTCCCTGACCCCGGCACAACTCGTGCAACTGGAACGGTTTGCCGCCCAATCCTCCGAGCAACTGGTCCAGGCGATCGAGGCGTCACGCGAGCGTCCGCTCTCTACCCTGCTGTTCGCCTTTGGGATCCGGCACGTCGGGAAATCGGTGGCAGTGCTGTTGGCCCGGCGGTTCGGCACGCTTGAGAGCCTGGGCGTCGCCGACGAAGCGAGCGTCTCCGCGGTCCCCGGGGTCGGGCCCGTGATCGCGGCAGCCGTGGTCACCTGGTTTGCGAACCCGGCCAACGCCCGGATGGTCGCCCGTTTGAGACAGGCGGGCGTCCGGATGTCCGAGCCCCGGTCCAGGGGTGGCGACGGACCGTTCGCCGGTGCCAGCTTCGTGCTGACCGGCACGCTGCCCACCCTGTCCCGGGAGCAGGCGACCCAGCGAATCGAGGACGCCGGCGGGCGGGTCACCAGCGGAGTGAGCCGGAAGACCACCGCGGTCGTGGCCGGCACCGACCCCGGCGGCAAGCTGGAGAAGGCACGAGAGTACGGAATCGAGATCATCGACGAGGCCGAGCTGCTGCGTCGGCTCGAATCAGCGAATTCCTGATCTGGGAGGCGGTATGAGCACCACAATCCCTCCGGCCAACTGCATTACCCTGAGCCGGCACTCGCTGCATCAATTGCGCGGTGCCCTGGAGCGTCAGCTCGGCGTGCAGGCGGCAACGCTGCTTCAGGAGGCGGGGTTCGCCAGCGGCGAGGCCATGTATCAGGCGCTCGAAGGCTGGATTGGAGAGCACTACGGCGTCTCCGAGCCGCAGCAACTCGACGCCGGGTTCCTGGGCGAGGCGCTCTCCGGGTTCTTCGAGGCGCAGGGTTGGGGCACGCTTTCCCTCGAGCGGCCGGGCCCGTCGGTCCTCCAGCTCGATGCCCTCTCCTGGGCCGAATCGGTCCCCGGCGCCGGAAAGTATCCGTCCTGCCACGTCTCGGCCGGCGTGTTCGCCGACATTTTCTCCCGCATGACCGGCGGGCAGTTCGCCGCAATGGAAGTCGAATGCCGGAGCCGGGGCGACGACCGCTGCCGCTTCCTGCTCGCCTCGCCCGAGACGCTGACCCAGGTCTACGAACGGATGACCCATGGCCTGGGCTATCGCCAGGCGCTCGGGGTCTGAGCGTCCCTACGCGGAGAACAGCTCGACCTCGTCGAACAGGAGCGAGGGACAGCGCCACGACCCGATCCAGAACGCCTCGTCGCTCACCGCGACGAGGCGTTCGAGCATATCGAGCACCGTCGTTCTGAGCACCATCGGCGGGTAGCGCCCGACCGCCTCTCCGTCCGCAAGCCGGAAGGCCCACGGGGTCACCAGCGTGATCGGGGCATCCGGGCCCGAGGCGACGACCTCCGGCAGGTCCAGCACCAGGATGCCGTCGCCCACCTGGGTCCGCAGCGCGGCCACAGGGGTGGCACCGGCGTCGAAGATCAGATTGCTGAACGCCGGCCGGGGCGGTGCGTGGGGCAACCGCCGGGCGTGACCGGTAGACGGCACTCCGTGTCGCGCGCCGCTGGCGAGATCGGCGATAACCCCTCTGATCTGACCGGCTTCGATCAGCGGGAGGGTGCGCGAGGCGACCCCCTCGTCATCGACGGGGCGGGTTCCGGGCCGCCGGTCAGCCAGGGGATCGTCGCGAAGCGTGACCAGGTCCGGAAGGCCCCGCCCCCCCAACCCGCTCCCGGGCGGGGCACCGCGAGGGTCCAATGCACCCGCGGTGAGGGCGCCGAGCAGGGGTCTGAGCAGCGCGGCCACAGCACGGGGCGCCAGGCAGACCCGCGACCTCGCGGGCGGGACCCCGTTCAGCGCGGGCGGGACGAGTCGGCGATCCACCTCGGCACAAAGTTGCTCGATCTCCGAGGTCCCCGGCCACGCCACCCCTACGTGGGAGACTTGCAACCCCGCCCCGTCCTCGGGGGACGGCGCCAATTGGAGTCCCAACCCGACCAGGGTGGCGTCATAGCGCACCAGAACGCCAAGGCTATTCGCGACTTCCACCGTTCCGGTGCTGCGCTCGACCCAGGTAGAAACGCTGTCGCCGTAGCGGGCCAGGCGTTCCGCGAGGATCAAGGCCAGCTGCCTGATCTCCGCGGGCCCCGCGACCGCGGCCGCCGGATGCGAGGTCATGGCAATCGGACATGGTGTCGGTTCCGGAAGCCGGAGCTCGCCCGGTCCCGAGCGCGCGGCGCCCTCAAGGGCCACGTCCACCATGGCCGCCCAACTCCCCGGGGTGGTCGAGCCGGCGAACCCGACACGCCCTTCGAGCTGGACCCGGAGCTGACACCATGAGCCGGCGTAACGGGTCACGTGCCCCGCCCCCGACGCCTCAAGCGTCAGCGAGATCGTCTCGTCGCTCTTGAGCACGGCATCCGCCGAGCGGGCCCGCCGCGATGCCAGGTCCAGCAACGGAGCGGTCATCAGGGCCGGCCCAACGGCACGTCCACCAGGCGGAGGTGGGGTGCGCCGGTCGTGACCGGCACCAGCCATCCCGTTGGGCCCTCGCAGCGCGATGCCGACCGATCCCACTGGAAGTCACCCGCGGCCGCGTCGACCTGCCCGAGCAGACCCGCCGGGTCGCCGGCAAGCGCGGCGCCCTTCAGCGGCTCGGCGAGTTCTCCCCCCCTGATCATCCGGGCCCCAGCGGCGCGCATCACGAGGCGTCCGTGCGCGTGAACCGCCGACTCCGGCCCGGAGAGGTATACGCCGCTCGCCATCCCACGAAGCAGGTCCTCGAGACTTCCCTGTCCGTTTGCGATATAGGTGTTGGCGAGCCGGGCTCCGGGCGGTCCGGCCCCCTCCGCCCGCGCGTTGCCGGTTGGTGGGACCTCTGCGACCAGGGCGCTGGCGCGGGTGTGCAGGTGCGCCACAATGACCCCGTGCCGGAGTAGTACCGTATGGCGCGGCTCCGTGCCCTCGTGGTCGAACGCGTGGGTGCCCCTGAGACCCGGAGCCGTCCCGTCGTCACCCGCGTCCAGATGCTCCGGACCGATCCGTGTACCGAGTGCGAGCGGAGGGTCCTCCGGCGAGGAGCCGGCCAGGCAGCTGTGGCCGATGGCGCGGTGCGCCAGGACGGCGGCGAAGCACGGCGCCAGGATGACCGGATAGCGTCCCGGACGCAGAGGGGCAGCGTGAAGCCTGGCAACTGCCCGCTCCGGCAGGCGACCGGTTTCCGACGCCCAATGCTCGATGTCCTGCCATTCGCCCGGCGAGGCGATCGAGTCTGCGGCACGCGCGAGGGACCCGTTGGCCGAAACCACCACCAGGGCGGCGATCGAGATCTCGGGACGTTCTTCGCGCAGGACCACGCCGTCCGAGGTCAGCAGCCAGGTCTCGTCGAGCCGGTGCTCGTAGTGAATCCGGGTGTGTATCACGCGAGGGTCCGCGCTGAGCCGGGCGCCCAGAGCCTGAAGCAGCGAGTGCGTTGCCGTGGGGCCGAGGCCCCTGGGGTCGTGCGCGCGGTCGCAGCCGAACGAGGCCTCCCGTGGGGCGAGGGGAGCCGGTTCCACCGGCGGCCGGCCAAGGCGGAGAAGCGAAAGCTCCGCGGCCTGCCGCGCCGCCTGTCGTGCCTCCGAGGGTGCCCGAAAGGCCGCGCTGGCCCACGTGCCGGCGCGTCCGAGGCAGCGTACCACACCCTCCGCGTCCTCGGATTGGCAGGCGAACTCCCGGGCCCCGTCGAGAAAGCTGATCTGAGTCCGCCAGGCGCGTTGGAACCGGATTGTCTTGTAGTCCCCGGCCGAGGCCGTCAGAGCGGCCTCGAGAATCGACCTCACTCTCCGCCCGAGAGATACGCCGCGATATCGGGCCGGACGACCAGTTCCCCGTCCACCACGATCTCGCGGTCCCATGGCAGCACGATAAGCTTGTCGGTTTCGAGCGCGTAGTAGTCCGGCTCGTAGGTGCCGGTCCGGATGGAGACGGCGGTTCGGACTTCGGCCGGCCGCAAGGCCTGAATCTCGTTCAATGCCAGTTTGAGCGTATGCCCGGTATCGCAGGTCTCGTCGACCACGAGCACCCGACGTCCGGCGACGGCCCGGGGCGGGCCGGCGACCAGCTCCGGCATTTGCTCCCCGCCTTTGCGGGTCACGCCCATCGCCGCGAAGTCGCGCTGGAGGGTGGAGGCCACGACGGCGCCCGGGATGACACCGGCCTTGGCGATTCCGATCACCAGGTCAGGGTCGTAGTGCTGGGAAACCCGGAGCGCCAGCGCCCGGCAGAGCTCGCCGAAAAGGGGCCAGTCGATCTCCAACAGGCCGCGCTGGCCGGTAGGTACGTTACGCCGCATGATGAGCTCCGGGAACCAGGGGTTCGGAAGCTTATTGCCTGCCCGGGGCGGGAGCAATCGCGTTGCCCCCCCGCTCGGCCCCGGGCTAAGTTTGGCGGATGAAGCATATTTCCCGCCGATGAGTTTCTGGCGACGGCTGTTCGGGCCGTCGGAGGCAGGCAAGCCGCAACGCCTCGACTACCTGAACGAGGCGATGGCGCTGGAACGCCAGGGGGACCTCACCGGCGCGATCACCTCGTACCGGCTGGGGCTGCGGGACAATCCGAACGACCTGCGCATCCTGCAGAACATCGCCATCTGCTTCAGCAAGACGGGCCAGGTCGAAGAGGCGATCCGCCACTACCGGCGCGCCCTGGCCATCGACGGCACCTTGTCGGGCGCCCATTACGGGCTGGCGTTCCTCCTGGTCAAGCGGGGGGACGGCGACAAGGCGGTCGAGCACCTGCGGGCGTTCCTGGCCCGGCCTCCCAAGGGGGCCGACGCCGAGCGCTGGATCCGGCATGCCCAGGACACCCTGCAAAGTATCGAGAATGCGCCCGCGGGGGGGCCCCCTCCGGCATGACCGTCCACCGGCCGGCCTGGCTCGCCGTGGCGCTGTACGCTGCGTGCGGAAACATCACCGCGACCGAGGAAGGCGTCGTCAGCCTCGTGCTCTTCGTCCCCCAGCCGGCGGAGGTCGAGGTGGGACAGGCGCTCGCATTGCGGGCAGCGGCGCTCGACGGGGACGGGGATACGCTGGACGTCCCGATCATCTGGCGCGCGCTCGACACCACCCTGGTTGTCGATTCAACGTCCGGGGTGCTGACCGGCCGCACGTTGGGCGAGACGGGACGTGTCATCGCCCGCGTCGGAGAACTGTTCTCGCCCGCCGTCACCTTCAACGTCGTCGCCCCGGCTGATACGCTGATCCGCATCGCGGCCGAGACATTGTTCGTCGCTCCCGAGGAAAACCTGTCGGGCGAGCTGACCGTGGAGCTGCGGGGTGGGGAGCCGCTGGAACCCGTGGCCGGGCGCAAGGTCGTCTTCCAGGTCGTGGAGCCCGTCTTCCCGGACCCGGAGGACCGGACGGTGGAGTTGAGCGGCGGAGTGCTCCTGGCCGCCCCACGGACCACCGCCACGGGTTCCCCTCCCGGGCTGCGGCTCCAGCGGCGGGATGGCTTCGCCTCTCCGGCCGAGGCGATCGTGGAAGTCTCGGTGTACCGCCCGGGTGGAGAGGCCCTGCCCGGAAGCGGGTTGCGGTTTGTCATCGTCTTCGCTCCGTGAGGTCAGCGCGCGCATGACCGGGTCCCCGGCCCAGACCTTGACCGACCTGTTCTTCACCGCGATCGACCGGTTTGCCGACCGGCAGGTCGTCATGCGAACCCGACGGAACGGCGGCTGGACGGACATTTCCTGCCGTGAGCTGCGCGACGACGTGCGCGCACTGAGCGCGGCCCTGCGAACCCTCGGGCTGCAGGCCGGTGATCGGGTGGCCCTGCTTTCCGAGAACCGTCCGGAGTGGGCGATCACCGACTACGCCTGCTTGGCGGTCCGCTGCGCCGACGTGCCGGTTTATCCGACCCTGCCGGCCGGCCAGATCGAGTATCTGCTGCGGGATTCGGGGGCGGTGGTGATCTGCGTCTCCAGCGCGGCGCAGCTGGAAAAGATCCAGTCCATCCGGAGGGGGCTGCCCGCTCTCCGGCAAGTGATCGTCTTCGATGCAGGGCTCGAGGGTCCCGATGTGCTCTCGTTTCGCGCGGTGCTGGAGCGCGGCCGGGCCGCGGCGGACCAATACCCGCACTGGCGCGAGGAGGCGCTCGAGGTCACCGCCGACGACCTCGCGACCATCATCTACACCTCCGGCACGACGGGGGAGCCCAAAGGGGTGATGCTCACCCACGGCAACCTGGCGTCCAACGCCGCGGCCGCGCTCACGGTGCTGGACGTACAGGGTGACGACGAATGCCTCTCGTTTCTGCCGCTTTCCCACATCTTCGAACGAATGGCGGGACACTACGTGATGCTGTCAGCGGGCGTGATCATCAATTACTGCCAGGCGATCGACGCGGTCGCCGCCGACATCCTGAATCGCCGGCCGACGGTCCTGACCTCGGTGCCCCGGGTCTACGAGAAGGTTTACGCCCGCATCCTGGAAGGGGCCGCGGCCTCGCCGCTCAAGGCCCGGATCTTCCGCTGGGCCAAGCGGGCAGGCGAGCGCTGGGCGGAGCAGCGGCTCGGGGTGGGACCGGTCCGGCCCCTGGTGGCGCTGCAACGGGCGCTTGCGGACCGCCTGGTGTTCCGGAAGGTGCGCGACCGCCTGGGGGGGCGACTGCGTTTCTGCGTCTCCGGGGGCGCGCCGCTTGCGGCGGATATCGGGCGTTTCTTCTACGCGGCCGGCATTCCCATCCTGGAAGGGTACGGCCTGACCGAGACCTCCCCGGTCATTACGGTCAACACGCTCGAAGCCCCGCGTTTCGGTTCGGTCGGGCGGGCCGTCCCGGGCATCGAAGTGCGGATCGCCGAGGACGGCGAGATTCTGACCCGCGGGCCGCACGTGATGAAAGGCTACTTCAACAAGCCCGAGGCCACGGCGCAAGCGATCGATGCGGACGGCTGGTTTCACACGGGGGACATCGGACGGTTCGATGATGAGGGCTACCTCTACATTACCGACCGCAAGAAGGACATCATCGTCACTGCGGGGGGCAAGAACATCGCTCCGCAACCGATCGAGAACCGGCTGCGCGCCAATCCGCTCATCGCCAATGCGGTGATGCTGGGGGACCGGCGCAAGTTCCCCATCGCCCTCCTGGTCCCCGACTTCGACACGCTCCGCGCCTGGGCGGAGGCCCAGGGCCTGCGCGCCGAAGGGGACGAAGCAATGGTCGGGTTGCCGGAGGTGCGGGCCAAGATGGAGCTGGAAGCCAAGAAGCACCTGCGGGATCTGGCCCACTTCGAGGTGCCGAAGAAGTTCCTGGTGCTGCCCCGGGACCTCTCGATCGAGCGCGGCGAGCTGACGCCGAAGCTGTCGGTGCGCCGCCGGGCCGTCGAGCAGAATTTCCGGGCCGAGATCAGCGCGCTCTACAACGATTCTCACCAGGCCGAGCGGACCGACCCTCCCGACTAACGCCGCGCGGCCACCCAGACGTCTTCCGCGCGGGCCAGCGGCTCCAGCTCCGGAAGGGAAGGTGGCTCGCCCTCCCCCACGACCCGCAGCCCCGGCAGCACTGCGCGGGCGCTGTCCGCCACCCACTCCGGCGAGAGGCCGGGACCCAGCAGCACCCCACGCATGCAGGCCGGCTTGAGCGGCAACCGGCTCGACCGGAGCACGCTCGCCGGATAGGCCTGGGGCAGCCGGGCCGGGGGATTGATCGCCACCAGCCGGACCCCGGGAAGCAGCAACGCCAGCTGGGGAGCAAGCACACCCGCACCGCCGACCAGCGCGAGATAGCCGCCGGGTCCGCCGAGCCCGAGAAAGGTGGCCGCGGCCTCCGCATCCAGCGCGGTGCGCGGCGCCGCAGGCGCGGCGCCGCCGAACTCGGCCACCCCGTCCACGATGGGCACGGTGCGGCCGCAGAGTGGACAGCCAAGGTCACCGGCCAGCACGACGCGCCCCTCCATACGGGAGGGCAGGAGCACCAGGAAGCTTTCGTCGTGGCCGGCGGGGCAGCGAAGGTGGTCGGTCAACTCAATGAACACGCGTCAGGCCGGCCCCAGGCGCAGCCAGTCGATGGCGACCCGCGCGGGCCGGGTCGCCACGAAGGCCACGGCCTCCGCGACATCCGCGGACCGCAGCATGTCGCGGCGGGCCACGAACCCCTTGCGGCGGTCGGGGTCGTAGGGGTCCCACGCCGCGGTATCCGTGGGTCCCGGCGAGATCAGGGTGAAGCGGATGCCGCTGCCCCGGTACTCCTCGCGCAACACCTCATGCAGGCCTCGCAGCCCGTACTTCGACGCGGCGTAGGCGGCGTTGTCGGGGAAGGCCCGATGATCGGCGATGCTGCCGATCGCCACGTGCAAACCGCGCGCCGCCTCGCGCATCCCCGGCAGGAACGCCCTTGCCACCAGGAAGGGAGCGCGCAGGTTGGCACCCAGTTGCTCCTCGAACTGAGGCAGGGTGGTCGCGTCCAGGCGGGCGAGCAGGAACGCCCCCGCGTTGCTCACCACGATGTCGGGCACGCCAAGTTGCCGGCGCACCTGCTCGGCGGCATGGGCCACGTCCTCTTCCTGGGTGAGGTCGCACGGCAGGTCCAGAACGCCCTCGCTGAATCGGGCGCGCAGGGTGCGGGCCAGCCGTGCCACCGAGGCGCCTTCGTCGCGCAGCCGCTCGGCGACCGCCAGGCCGATCCCCCGGGACGCGCCGGTCACGACCGCCAGCTTCCCGGCCAGGAGGGTCATCCGCGCGTCAGGACCAGCCGCAGAAACTCGTCGCGGGTCTTGGGATCGTCCCGGAAGGAGCCCCGCAGCGCGCTGGTGATCGTACGGGAATTCTGCTTCTCGACCCCCCGCATCATCATGCAGAGATGGGAGGCCTCGACCACCACGCCGACCCCGTGAGGAAGCAGCACCTCCATGAGCGCATCGGCGATCTGGTCGGTCAGCCGCTCCTGGACCTGGAGCCGACGGGCGAAGACCTCCACCACGCGGGGGATCTTCGACAGGCCCACGATCCGACCGTTCGGGAGGTAGGCGACGTGCGCGTGTCCGAAGAAGGGCAGCAGGTGGTGCTCGCAGAGCGAGTACAGCTCGATATCCCGGACCAGCACCATGTTCTCGTGCTGCTCCTCGAACAAGGCATGTCCCACCACGTCCCGAACGTCACGCCGGTAGCCGCGGGTCAGGAAGCGGAAGGCCGCCTCGACCCGCATCGGGGTGCGCTCCAGCCCCGGGCGGCCCGGATCCTCCCCCAGGGCGCGCAGCATGCGCGAAACCTCGGCCTGAAATCCATCAGCCGCCTTCCGTTCACTCTCCGCCATATTCCACGTAGTTGCGAGGGGTTTCCCAGAGCCGGATCAGGTGCAGTTTCCCGCTGGGCAGTTCGCCCTGGAGCCGGTCCCAGATGTAGACCGCGATGTTCTCCGCCGAGGTCAGCCGGTCGCGGAACCAGGGCACGTCCAGATTGAGGTTGCGGTGATCGAGCTCCGAGATCACGCAACGCTCCACGATGCGTTTCAGTTCCCCGACATCGATGACGTAGCCCGTCTCGGGGGCGATCGGGCCTTGGACCAGTACGTCCAGCTCGTAGTTGTGCCCGTGGTAGTTCGGAAGATTGCAGGGCCCGAAGGTCTCCCGGTTCCACTGGTCCGACCGGGCCGGATTGTGCAGCCGGTGGGCGGCGTTGAAGTGCAGGCGGCGGGCGACAATCATGCAGGACGATGCCCCTGTCGTGAAGCAGGCGCCGCCACAGATCGTGATCGGCGCCTGGGCCGGACGGCAGCGGCGAGGATTATTGAAGCCCGACAGGAATGCTCGGCACCCTCTCCTGAACCTTTGCCGTCCCCATCACAGGGCCTGGCAGCCGCTCCGGAATGCGGGCCCACTCTCGGACTTGTTGGCTCAATAATTGGGCTCGCCACTACCGCCCGACTCCGCTATAATACCGGCGGCCAAGCCAACCCGTCAACACGGTCGATCTTCCATGTCGCGAATCACGCTTGCGGCGGCGCTCGTCCTGATCGCGGCCTGGGTGCTGCTCACCTACGTGCGGCCCCTTGGGCTCGGCGTGGTGCATCTGCTCCTGGCATCGGGCGTGGTCCTGCTGATGCGGTGGTGGGCGCTCAGACAGGCGACGTAGGGCGTGGGCCTGGACGCCGCGTCGCACCTCGCACTCCGCACTCCGCACTCCGCACTCCGCACTCCGCACTTGCTGTTCTAGATCTCCCAGTTCGACAACACGATCCCACGCGACGGCCGCTCCGCCGTTTCTCCCAGCAGCATCCGAAGATCCGTCCACTGCACCAGGTAGCCGTCCCGCAGCAGCATCGCGAAGAGGTCCCCGTAGGCGGCTTGGCAACGCAGGGAGAGCCGATCCGGTCCTGGGCGGGAATGCTCGGCCACGGCGCCGAGCACCTGGTTGACCGCCTCAAGATCCTCCGCGACCAGCTTGAGCACGCGGACCTCATCGCTCCCTCGCCCCTGCGCAAGCGGCGTCGCGTGCCAGAGTCCGAAGCCCCTCACCCGGCCGCCGTCCCGAACGATCGCGGTGTCGCCCATGGCAAGATCCGCCGTCAGGGCGATTTCACGGGAGTAATCCACCCCGGGCCACAACGAGGTCGTGAGCCCGGCCAGCTCGGCCAGGCGCGCCATCCGCTCGGGCCCGGCCGAGGAGAACCGCTCCGCGGCCTCGGGAGGCCGAGTATGGCCGAAGTCGGCCTGCATGGTGAGGGTCAGGTGGGCCGGACGGAACCCGAGCGTACCGTAGAACCCGATGTTCTCCACGGTACGCGGCATGGTCTCGAGGCCGATCAGGGTAGCGCCGCGCGCCTGGAGCCAGCTGAGGCCCGTACGCACGATCCGGCGACCCAGCCCCAGGCCCTGCAACGCGGGCCGCACGGCGAGCGGGCCCATCCAGCCTTCGCTGCCCGAGACGTGGGCGACATTGAACGCGGCGGGGTGGCCGTCGGCATCGCGCCAGAGCATCGCGCCCTCGCCGGCGTCCTCGATGGCGAAGCGCCAGGCTTCACGGCTGAGGAAGGGCACCCGGACGCCGGTCATCCCGTCGCGGTGGTAGCGGTCCGTGAACGCCTCGCTGAAGAGCCGGTTGAGCGCGTCGACGTCCGCCAGGGTCGCCCGCTCGGGACCGGTGAAGCTTCCCTCACGCTGCGGCATCGTGACCTTGCGCCGAGTCCTCGGACACGCGTGTGGTTCCTCGTTCCGGATCGACGTCGAAGCGGACCACCCGGTCGAACCCCTCGCGCACCGTGTCGACATGCGTGATGAGTATGACCTGCGGGAAACGGTCCGCGAGGCGCCGCAGCAGGTCCACTACCGCCGTGCGCCGCTCCTCATCCAGCGACCCGAAGATCTCGTCCAGGATCAGCAGGGAGAGCGGCTGGCCGGCCCGCTCCGCGATCATCTGGCTGATGGCCAGCCGCAGCGCGAGGCTCACCACGTCCTCCTCCCCACCGGAGAGCACCGTCTGCGGCTCACCGTCCTCCACGATAATGGGGCGGTACTCCTCGTCCAGCTCCATTTCGCCGTAGCGGCCAGTGGTCAGCTCCCGCAGAAAGCGCGACCCCAAGTCCGAGAGATCGGGCCGCATCGCGTCGTTCAGGTCGCCGCGCAGATCCGAGAACGCGCGGTCCAGCTCCTGATTCAGGAGCAGGTCCAGTTCCATGCGGTGCAGCTCGGCTTCTCCCTTCGTCCGTTCCTCACGGCGCCGAGCCACCGCCTCTCTCGCCGCGGTGGCAATCCTCTCTTCCGCATCGGAACGGACCGCGTTGCGTTCCGCGTCCTGCCGCGCCCGCTCGTGCCGGTCCAGGGCCTCCCTGGCCCGAGCGAACGCCTCGGGGGACCAGCCGGTCCCGGCCAGGGCCGCGCGGATGTCCTGGAGGCTGGCCTCGCAGCTGCTCAGCTCGGCCTCGGCGCTGCTGGCCGCCGTCGCGAGCCGAGGCGCGCGTTCCGCCGTGTTGCGGAGCCGTTCCACCTCGAACCGCAACGGATCGAGACGGTCCAGCTCGGCGCGCACCTGCTCGTGACGAAGCTGGTCATACGGCGGGGCCGGCCCGCCCAGCTCGCGCGCGAGTTCCGCCAGCCGGGCGCGTTGCGCCTCCGCATCCGCCGCCAGCCCCGCTCTGGCCTGTTCGGTGGCCTCGTGGCGGCCCAGCTCCTCGGTCTGGCCCTTGAGCTCTTCGCGCGCGCGACGCAGCTCGCCCCGCGCCGCCAGCAGTACCTTCGGTTCCTTCGCCAGTTGTTTCTTGCGGGCGCCGTAGAACTTGCCGTTGCCTTTGACCCCTGTCATCTGTCCCTCCAGCTCCCGCAGCACCTCCTTGTACGTGCCGCCAAGCGCTCGGCCGCAGGTCGGGCAGTCCCCTTCCGGGCCGGTCTGTTTCAGCCGGTCGCGCTGGGTCTTGAGGTCGTCATACTGGTCGCGCAGTTGCTTGAGCTGCGAATCCGCATCCTGCTGGTCCCGCACCCAGGCCTCGTGTTCGCGCTCGACCGTCGTTTCCGCGTCGGCCGCCTCCGCCCGGGTCCGCGCCGCCCGGGCGCGCGCTGCAGCAAGGACCTCCGTGGGGGGCAGAGCGGCCAGCCGTTCCTCCAGAGCCCCCAGCTGCCGTCGGGCCTCGGTGAGCTGGCCGCCCAGCAGCCGAAGCCGGCCGACGCGTTGGGCCGCCGCATCCAGCTGATCGCGCTCGGCCAGCAGGGCTGGCAGCGCGGCCAGCTGGGGCCGGAGTTCGCCGATGCGGGTCTGGGCTGTGATGGCTTCGGCGAGCTCGCGGTCGAGGTTGCGGTGGGTATCCCGCGCGTTCTCGACCTTGTGCTCGGCCACCCGGAGGTCGCCCTCGAGCGAGCGGACGCGCTCCTGCAGCTCGCGAAGGCGCTCCCATTCGGGCCTCGCCTGCTCGAGCTCGCGGCTGGCGCATTCCAGCGCCGCCGCCGCCGCCTGGGCGGCCGTGCGGGTCGCGTCGAGAGTGCGCTCGGCCTCCGCTTCCTCCTCCGCCAGCCGCACCGGACTGATCAAGCGACCCTCCAACTCCTCCACCCGCGTCTTCAGCACGGTCCGCGCTTCCTTGAGGCGTAGCTGGGCAGCCTTCAGGCGTTCATAGCCCAGGACGCGGGAAAGGAACTGCGCGCGCTCCCCCGGCTTCATCGAGCCGAGAATGGCGAGCTCCTTCTGCCCCGTGAAATACGTACTGAAGAATTCGTCGTGGGTCATGCCGAGCACATGGGTCAGCCGCTCGGTCACAGCGGTCGGACTGTTGGCGACGGGGGCGGGATCACCGTCCTGGTAGAGCTCCGCGCCGTGGAGGCTTCGCACCACGCGGAAGCGGTGAGCGCCAAGGGTGAACTCGAGCTCCGCCTCCACACGGCTGCGCGGCGCGGCGCTGCGCCGGCGAATCGTGGCCACCTGCCCCCGCGCGGCCCGGGTCCCGTAGATCGACCAGGCCAGCGCCTCGAGCAGCGTCGTCTTGCCCGAGCCGTTGGGTCCGATGATCCCCGTGAGTCCGAGATCGAAGTGCAGGTCGGTTTCTTCGTGCTGACGGAAGTTGACCAGCCGGAGGCGGTGCACCCGCATCAGCCCTCCAGCTCCCGTACCACCGTCTCGAGCAGAGCGACGCCGGTCTTCACGAAGGTCTCGCGGTCCAGCTCGGCCGGCAGCGGGCGCCGCGTCAGGTAGTCGCGCAGCACTTCGGGAAGCGGCTGGCGCCGGCCCCGCTCGTCCACGCCCACCGTGGGTACCGCGTCGGGGCGTCGAAGATCCAGGTGGTAGTGCAGGGCCTCGGCCTTGACCGCCCGGATGGCCGCGTGGTCCAGGTCGCGCGCGACCTGGCGCGGAATGTTGAAGACGACCTGGCGAACGATCCGGTCCCCCCAACCGCCGGGGATCGACGCGAGCCGCGCGCGGATCGCCTGATCCAGATCGGCGGCGGCCTGTTCGTCGGCGTAGAGCGGATCGAGATCGATCACCCGGCGCGCCGACGGCACGGGCTGGGCGGCGGCCATCCCGGTGGCCAGGTCCACCAGGAGCCAGCCTTTGGCCTTCAGGCCGTGGCGCGCTTCGTCCCGCAGCTCGCCCCAGGGGTTGCTGGTGACGTACTCGAGGGCGCCGGCGTACCATGCCCTCGGCGCGACTTGATGCTGGACGTGGTAGTGCCCCAGGGCCACCCAGGTCCACTCCTCCACGTGGAGCTCCTCAGGGCGCACCAGCACCGCGCCCCAGGCCGCGCCGGACAACTCGGGCGGATACACGCCCTCCAGCTCGCCGTGGAGCGCCAGCACCTGGTGGGCGGCGCCGCCGTCGGGCCGCAGCACGGGCCGGGTCTCGCTCCAGAAGGCCTGATGGGGCACCGCCAGCACGCTCAGATCCAGCCGGGGGTATTCGAAACGGCGCGGCTGATCGAGCGCCACATCCACGCCCAGCTCCTCGTAGAGCCGCAGGATCGAGCCGGTCTCCGCCGACCGGGGCGTATCGTGGTTGCCCGCGATGACAACGATCGGCGCCTCGGGAAGCGCCGCCCGCAGGCGTTGGAACTGCTGGAAGGCGAAGACAATCGCGGCGTTGGTGGGCCGGACCTGATGGAAGAGGTCGCCGGCGACGACCACCGCGTCCGGCTGTGCCGCGAGCACACCGTCCACCGCCGCGCGGAAGGCGTTCGCGACGTCGGCCTCACGCTGGTTGATCCCCGCCGGATTCTGCCGGTGGTATTGCCGGAACCCCAGATGGATGTCGGCGAGATGCGCCAGTTTCACGTCTGGAGAATGGGGCCGCCCCGCGGCCGGGGCAAGCGCTTGCGCCGGCGGAGGATACGATCAGGCGTAGGGGTCGTCGCGGGTGGCCACCCCCGGCACCGTGCGGCGCCCGCCGCGCACTTCTCGCGGCACGGTTCGCCCCAGACAGGCCTTGAAGTACGGGAGCGTGTCCGCGGGACGGGCGCGCTCGGTGGCGTGCAGCGCGCGTCGAACGTCGTCCTCCATGCGGTCCGCGACCAGATCCACCACCATGGAGGCGGCAAGGGCCGGATCCAGAGCGCGGAGCCGCCGGGCCACCGCCTGAGGAAAGGGAACCTCGCCGGCCGGGGGGAACCGCTCGACCCCGTCGCGGCCCTGGAGCACCGGCGGGCGGGGGAAGCGGACGAAAATGGGCTGGGTGAAGTGCGGGTGGCGGATCATCAACTCGCCCTTGGGCAGCGCCGCGAGCTTGGCCTTGGTCGCCGGGCTGAGCGTGCCGTAGGCCGGCGCGGCCAGCTCGTCGCCATCCATCCGGCCGTAGACCGCCGTGCCGGCGTTCCCGACCACGCGGCGGTGGACCTGGGAGCGGAACTGCTGCGCGGCGAACAGCACCAGGCCGAGGTACCGGCCCCGTTCGGAGAGGTCGAGCAGCATACGGCGGACGTAGGTATCCGGACCGTCGGCGGGCGCGTACTTGTTGAGCTCGTCGACGAACACCGCGACGTGGTCCACGCCGAGATCCCTGCGCTCCAGATGCTCGCGCAGCTTGGACACGATGCGGGCGAAGACCAGGTCCTGGGCCAGGGGGTCGAGCCCCGCCACGTCCACCACATACATCCCGCGGTCCGCGAAAGCGCCCCACGGCAGGTCGTTGACCTCGCCGTCGTCGGTGACGAGGCCCTTCGAACGGGTACTGATATTCCCCAGCCGATTGCGGACCTTGCGGATGGTCGCCACGTGATGGGTGCGCCAGACCTCGCCGCCTTTTCCCATCAACTCGACGAAATCGAAGAGCGCGCGGAAGAACTCCTCGAGGTCCGCGAAAGTTGCGACCCGGAACGGGGCCGTTCGGAGGGATTGATCCACGAACTCCTTCCCGACAACCCGGTCGGCCAGGAAGTCGATGAAGGCATCCGCCTTCGCATCGATGTCGTCGCGGTTGAGCAGCACTTCGGCGTAGTCCAACACTTCGCGCAGCCCCCAGACCAGCGGCTCGGTGGTCGCCGCGAGCGCCTCGTTGGTGCGCAGCGTGTTGAGGTTGACCCCGTCGGCCTTGTAGGGGGCGTAGTAGCGGACGGGGTGGAAGGGGCTTGGGGTGAGTCCCAGGCGCTCATAAATGCGTCGATCCTCCGCCTGTAGCTCGCCGGGCTGGTCCAGGAAGCAGAGATCCGGCCCCTTCACGTTGAAACAAAGGCCCGCCACCGTCCCCTTGTGCGTGGGAAAGGTCTGGAAGATGCTGGAGAGCAGGAAGGTGACCGCGCTGGTCTTGGTGGCGAGCCCTGAGACCCCGGTGATGTTCAGGTGCGCCGCTTCGGGGCCCAGCAGGAAATCTGCATCGAGCGACACCGGCGCCTCGACGCCCCCGGCGGCGTAGAGGCCCACCGGAAGCCCGGTCGCCGCGTCGCCGCTGGTGTAGGCATCCATGCGCAACGCGTGCGCCACATCGGCATCGGTCGCCAGGTGGACCGGACCCAGGGGCACCGGCTGGAGAGGATCCTCGGGCTCCTGCCGCAACACGGCCCCCACGTAGGCCCGCATCTCGGCGCGATTCGTGGGTTCCAGCCCGCCTGCCGGATCCCCGTCGGCCGCCAGGACCGCGTCGATGGGCCGGGCCAGGTCCGACCAGGCGAACCCCTCGGTCACCACCGCGAAGACCGTGCGTCCTTCCGCTTCCACCCGGACGATCGCGCCGATCCCTACCGGCGTCCGCCGCGCGGTCCAGAACAGGAACTGATGCGGGGTGCTGGGCCGCTGCTCGGTCGCGAAGACCCGGCCGATCGGAGCCAGCGGAGCGCTCATCGGTCCAGGTGGGCCGCGCGGAGATACTGTTCCACGCTGTGGATGCCGTAGAGCAGCCGATCCCAGCGCGCGTCCGCGGAGCTGATCGGCGCGCGCTCGGCGAGCAGCCAGCGCGAGAGCTCGTCGACCCGAACCAGGGTCTCGGGCGTGGGGGCGGCCTCGACCCGTACCAGACCGAACAACAGATCGCGGCCCTGCCAGGGCCAGAGCCGGAGTCCCCAGGCGTACACGGGAGCCAGACGCGACGTGTCCGGCTGGTACACCGAGGAGCGGTGTCCGCCGGGAAGCTGCAGGTAGCGTCGCAGCTCGTCTCCCCCGAAGGGCAGCGTGGCGTGGCTCTTGGACACCGAGAGCATGCGCGGATCCGCGGCCCAGGCCGGGCTGATGGCGAGCGATCCGTCGACGATCAACCAGGCGTTCGAGCGTTTGCGGAACGCGGTGCCCACCCGGACCTCCAGCTCGCGGCGGGCCCGGTCGATCATCGCGACCGCCGTGTCGAGATCCCGGATCGGATGGAACGGCTCATCCTCGGAGATCTCCACCCGCTCGACGTCCACGGGAATACGAGGCAGGCCGTCCAGCGCCTCCGCCCGGCCCACCACCAGGTGGCGCCGCTGGGCGCCGGCGAGCGCAAGGTCACGGCCATGGCGTTCCCGTACGGCGGCCGCAACGGTCGCGGAAACGAGAGGGACCGCGCCGGTGTAGGTCAGCACCTCGTGCTGCTGCGCGCCGTCCAGAAAGGCCACGGCCTCGGGACAGGCCTCCGGGGGTCCCACCGGATACACTTCGAACCGGCCGCCCTCGACGACGTGGGCCTCCTGAATCTCAGCCTCGTCGCGCCGGCCGTGGCTCGCGGCAGGCCGGGCGCCCGCACCCGGCGCACCGGACTCGGCGAGAATGCGACGAAGCTCTTGCGATGGCATCGGAAACCGGCGCTAGATGTCCCCGGGAAACGGCGGCACGCCGGTGAGCCAGAAGCCGGCCAGCCGGTCCTCGAAATCGACCTCGATCAGCATGTGGTCCGCGACCTGGATCGTGGTCACCGAACGGTCGGGCCCGATACGCAGATGGAAGATCTGCTCCGAGGGATCGACTTCCACAGACAACTCAGCCTCATCGACCCGGTGACTCTCGCCGGGCCCGGTGGGCAGGGTGACCCGGCCGGCCATCCCCGGCGCCGGCGCCTGGAGACCCGAGACGGTTTCGACGTCGGGCCAGATGACGATATCGAGGCCGCAGATCTCGTCCTGCACGATGTCGAGCACCGCCACGGCACCGTCGGGGGAGCTGAGCTCCACGCTGCCGGCCGAGTCGCCCTTTCCGGCTGTGCGGTAGGACCCGCTCAGGATGTCGGTCTCGGATTCCCATCGCCAGGTGACCTGCGGGAAGACCGTGGCGCCGGGAACGACCGTGATCTGGAGCATATCGGCCCTCAGGCGGCGCGCGAAGCCCACCGGGCCAGATGGGGCATCAGGCGGTCGAGCGCGCGCTCCAGGTCCCGATCGCCGATGGCATAGCTCAGCCTGGCCCAGCGGTCGTCCCCGAAGGCGGCGCCGGGCACCAGGGCGACGCCGACCGCCTCAAGCGCCTCGCTACAGAACGCACGGCCGGTCAGCCGGTCTCCATCGTGCCGCAACCCGTCCACCCGGAAGAGGAAGTAGAAAGCGCCGTGCGGCTCCACGAACTCGACACCGGGCGCATCGGCACGGAACCGCTCCACGATCATGTCGCGGCGGCGGCGGAAGGCCGCCACCATGGCAAGAACCTCCTGCTCGACCCGGGGATCGGAGAACGCGGCGACCGCAGCCCACTGGGCGGGGTGGTTGGCGCCGGTGGTCGTGTGCGACTGCAGGGCCGCCATCGCGGCCACGACGCGCGGCGGAGCGAGGGCCGCCCCGATCCGCCATCCGGTCATTGCGTAGGCCTTGCTCGCACCGACGATCACGACGGTTCGCTCCAGAAGGGCGTCGGGGAGATCGAGGACCGACGGGGCCGAACCGGAGCCAAAATGGATCCGCCGGTAGATCTCGTCGCTGATGAGCCAGATGCCGTGACGGTTGGCCCATTGCGCGATCGACTGCAGCTCGGACCGGGTGTAGACCGAGCCGGTGGGGTTGTTGGGTGAGCAGAGAATCAGTCCGCGCACCAGTTTGTCGCGGTGCCGCTCGAGGTCTGCCACCCCGACCTTGAGGCCCCACTCCGGGTCACCTTCCACCAGGACCGGTTCCGCCCGTGCAAAGCGGATCATCTGAGGGTAGGACACCCAGGCGGGCGCAGGGACGAGAACCTTGTCCTTGGGCCCGAACAGGGCGAAGCAGGCGTTGAAGAGCGCTTGCTTGGAGCCGGTGCTCACGATGATCCGGTCCGGATCCACCGGACGCCCCGAAGACAGGCGGGCCAGGTCATCGGCTATGGCACGCCGCAACTCGGGAATACCCGCGTTGGGCGGGTACCGGGTCATCCCGCGTTCGATGGCGGCGATGCCAGCGTTCGCCACCGGCCCGGGCGTGTCGAAGTCCGGCTCCCCCGCCCCGAGATCGATCACGTCCTCGCCCGCCGCCCGGCGTCGCTTGGCCTCCGCGCTGATGGCCACGGTCTCGGACGGCGTGAGGTACGCGAGATTCTGGGAGAGCAGATCGGCCATGTCCTGGTGGTGGCTATGGGGAACAGGGGGTGGAAAAGTCCTCCGCCGAACCGGCGATGTCAATGTGTCCTTGGCCGCCCTGCCCGGCTTGCGTAGTTTCGGGCTCGATGGAGACCACCGTTTTTCACCTGACCGAGTCGCTCGCGACGGCGCTGGCGCGGCTGGGCTGGCTTGCCGACGAGCCTCGCGTGCGGGACACCGCGCCGACCGTGGCCCGCGGCCACAACCTTGTCGTCATCTGCCCCCCGGCCCCCGCGTACCTTGCCCCGCTTCTCGCCGGCGTGCTCTCCCGCCGCCCGGCCGCGGGCCCCCCCGGGTTTGTGCTGGCCCTCACTCCAGCGCAGTTGCTGCCGGAGTGGAGGTCGCTGCTGGCCGCGCTGGAGCCGTCGGGATGGACCATGGCGCTCGATGGGGCCGGGGCGGCCAAGGCGCCGCCCGAGCTGCCGATGCTCGCCGTGCTCGACCCGGGCACCGCGCTTCAGATCCGGGAGCGCTCCGGCCTGGCGCCTGAGCATTGCAGGGGAGTGCTCCTGGCGTGGCCCGAAGGGTTCGAGGATCCCTCGATGGTGCCCGCCCTGCTGGAGGGCCTGCCGAAGGAGACCCAACGGCTGGTGGCGACGAGCGCTCCCGCCCGGAGCGCCGACTTGATCGAGCGGCATGCCTGGCGGGCACTCATGGTCGGCGGGCCCGCCGAAGCGATCCCGCCGCAGGGCCCGGTGCGGACCGTCGAGCTGCCCTGGAGCCGGCGGGTCGAGGCGCTGCCCCGGATCGTGCGGGCGCTTGCCCCGGACTCGGTGGCGGTTTGGACCGCGGACCGCCTCCACCATGAAGAAATCCGCCGCGCACTGTTCGGCTCCGGCGCGGCCGTCCAGGTCTCGGAGCGTCCGCCGCAATCGAGCGGCGCCGTGATCGCGTTCGATCCGCCCGACCCGTCGACGCTTGCCGCGCTCCGGCGCGCCGGGGAGACCACGTTGCTGGTTCCACCCGGCACGGAGGAGTACGTGGCGGCGATCGCCGATCCACGGCGTCCCCTGGTCCTCGCGGAGGCGTGGGGCGGCCCGGTGAGTGACGCCGCGCAGCGACGTGCGCGCCTGGATCACGCCGCGCGTGAAGCGGACCTGTCCTCCGAGCTGAACGCCCTCGCCGTCCTGTTCGAGACCCACGGCCCGGCCGCCGTCGCGGCCGCGGCGTACCGGCTATGGGGAGAAGACCGGCGCACCCGTCCCGCGCCTGCCGCGCAACCGCCGCTGTCGCCCGCCACCACGCGACTCTGGGTCGGGGTCGGCCGCAAGGACGACGCGGGACCGAACGACCTGATGGGGCTGCTCGCCGATGAGCTGCGCGTGGACCGCGCCGCGATCGGCCGCATCGACGTGCGGGAAACCTACAGCCTGATCGAGGTGCCAAGCCACCAGGCGGACGCGCTCGCCAGGGCAATGACGGGTAAAACGGTGCGGCGGCGCAGGGTGGTGGCCAAGATCGACAAGAGAGCGACGTAGGGCGCAGCGCCCTCCCCTTGCCCCCACCCCCACCGCGGGCTACACTCGTCCCTCGGCACCGTCTGCCCCACTCTCACCTCGTCTCGCCATGTATCACGGCCCCCGCACCGGGTCCATCGAAGTCATCGCCGGTGTCATGTTCAGCGGCAAGAGCGAGGAGCTCATCCGCAGGGTGCGACGGGCGCTCATCGCCCGGCGCCACGTCCAGGTGTTCAAGTCGCATCTCGACGACCGCTATGCGGGCATGAAGACCGTCACCAGCCACGACGGGCGGAGCTACGAGGCCGCCGCCGTGGGTGGCGCGGCCGAGTTGATGAACCTGGTCCGGCCCGAGACCGAGATCGTGGCGATCGACGAGGTCCAGTTCATGGACGATGCGATCGTCGATGTCATTACCGCGCTGGCCGATGGCGGCGTGCGCGTCATCGCTGCGGGAACCGACACCGATTTCAGGGGGCTGCCGTTCGGCCCCATGGGCGCGCTCATGGCCGTGGCCGAAACGGTGGACAAGCTCAACGCCATCTGCATCGTCTGCGGCGAGGCGGCCTGTCGCAACCAGCGTCTGGTCAACGGACGCCCCGCCCCCTGGGATGCTCCCATCATCCAGGTCGGGGGTTCCGAGTCCTACGAGGCCCGCTGTCGCCATTGTCACCGCGTGCCCCGGCCCGATGAAGACCAGACGGCGTTGCTCTGAGCACGGCTCGGGGATAGGGAAAGCGGGATGGAGAAGAGCCCCGGGCCGCTGACCCGCTCCCGACCGCTCACGGTCGCCCTGACCGGCAACGTGGCGTCCGGGAAATCCACGGTGGCCCGCCTGTTCCAGGGCTGGGGGGCCGTGGTAACCGACGCGGACGCCGTCGTGCACGAGCTCCAGCGGCCCGGAACGCCGGTTTTCCATGCAATCCTCGGGCACTTCGGCGCGGAGTTCATCGCGCCCGACGGGACTCTCGACCGCACCCTGCTGCGCCACCGGATCCTGGCGGACCCCGGCCAGCGCCGCGCGCTCGAGGCGATTGTGCACCCGGCCGTCGAGGCCCGGCGGGCCGAGCTGGAAGACCAAGCCGCGGCATCCGGCGCGGAGATCGTCGTGCACGATATCCCCCTGCTGTTCGAGGCCGCCGATCCCACCAGGTTCGATCTGGTCGTCCTTGTGGATGCACCCGCCGAGGTCCGGCGCCGGCGTCTGCTCGACGAGCGGGGGCTCGCGCCCGAGGAGGCGGACCGGCTGATGGCCACCCAGATCCCATCCGAGCAAAAGCGCCCCCGAAGCGATCTCGTCATCGAGAACGACGCCGATCTTGCCACGCTCAGCGACCGCGCCCGGTCCGCCTGGGACCGGATTCGCCGCACCGCCGCCGCACGCGCTTGACCGCCGTCCTGCCCCGGTCTATCCTCAACCCGCCCATACCTCGAGGAATCCCGTGGCCGAAGTCCCTGACGACCTCCGCTACACCGACGACCACGAATACGTGCGCGCGGGTGATGAGCGCGGCGTGTACGTGGTGGGCATCACCGACTATGCGCAGGGCGAGCTGGGCGACGTGGTCTTCGTGAACCTCCCCGCACCGGGCGACTCGTTCAGTCCCCATGACACCTTCGGCACCATCGAGGCGGTGAAGGCGGTCGCGGACCTCTACATGCCGCTCGCCGGCGAGATCGTCGAGGTCAACGGCGCGCTCGAGGCAGATCCGGCGGCGGTAAACCGGGATCCCTATGGCGAGGGCTGGATGGTCCGCATTCGCGCGACGAAGCCCGCCGAGGTGGACGGGCTGCTCACGCCGGAGGATTATCGGGCCCACATCGGCGCATGACATCGGCGGTGGCTGGCCCCCAACCCGCCCTTAGCTTCGCGTCGCGCCACCTCGGCCCCAGGCCTGAGGACGTCGCCGCCATGCTCCAGGCGCTCGGCGTCGCGACGCTCGACGACCTGATGGACGCGGTCGTTCCGGCGGACATCCGGCTGCCCCGGGCGCTCGAGCTCCCCCCCGCATGCTCCGAGGCGGAAGCCCTGGCCGAGTTACGCGCGATGGCCGAGGCCAATCGCCGCCTCCGCTCCCACATCGGCCTCGGGTATTACGACACCATCACGCCGGCGGTGATCCAGCGCAACATCCTGGAGAACCCGGGGTGGTACACGGCATATACCCCCTACCAGCCGGAGATTGCCCAAGGCCGGCTTGAGGCGCTGCTCAACTTTCAGACGGTGGTCGCGGACCTGACAGGCCTGCCGGTGGCCAACGCCTCGCTGCTCGACGAGGCCACCGCGGCCGCGGAAGCCATGACGATGACGCTGGGCGTCGTGGCCCACGGCGAGCGGGCCCGCTACCTGGTCGACGAGAATTGCCATCCCCAGACGGTTGCCGTGGTCCGCACCCGCGCGGAGGCGCGCGGTGGGGCGGTCGAGGTCGCGGCCCCGGCCGCCTTCCGGTTCGAGGAGGGGGTCGTCGGCGCGCTGTTGCAGTATCCCGCGAGCGACGGCGGCATCCACGACTTTCGCGAGGTAGTCGAGCGGGCCCACGCCGCCGGCGCCCTGGTCACAGTGGCGACGGACCTCCTGGCGCTCGCCCTGCTGGCGCCGCCCGGGGAGTGGGGGGCGGACATCGCCGTGGGAAGCGCGCAACGCTTCGGCGTCCCGATGGGATTCGGGGGGCCGCACGCCGCTTTCTTCGCCACCCGTGAACAGTACAAACGCCACGTCCCTGGACGGCTGATCGGCGTGTCCAGGGACCGTGACGGCCGCTCCGCTCTCCGGATGGCCCTCCAGACCCGGGAACAGCACATCCGGCGGGAGAAGGCCACCAGCAACATCTGTACGGCCCAGGTGCTGCTGGCGGTGATCGCCAGCATGTACGCCGTGTATCACGGGCCGGAGGGCATTCGCGCCATCGCCCGCCGGGTGCACCGGTTGGCGGCCGGGCTGGCGGGCGCCCTGCGAGGCCTGGGGTATCGCCTGGCGCACGAGGGGTTCTTCGACACCATCGCGGTCGAGGTCGAGGAGGGCGCGGCGGAACGGCTGCACCAGGCGGCACGCGCCGCGGGGGCCAATCTCCGTCCTATCTGCGCCACCCGGATCGGTATCGCGCTGGACGAGACCACGACACCCGCCCACGTCGAAGCGCTGGTCGCGGTCTTCGCGGAAGGTCGGGCGGCGCCCACCCTCCAACCGGGGGACGTGGGCGCGATTCCCGCCACCCTGCGCCGCACCTCGCCGTACCTCACGCATCCGGTGTTCCACCGGCACCGGAGCGAAACCGAGATGTTGCGATACATGCGGCGGCTCGAGGCGCGCGACCTCTCGCTGACCGCCGCGATGATCCCGCTCGGCTCCTGCACCATGAAGCTCAACGCGACCGCCGAGATGGTCCCGGTGACCTGGCCGGGATTCAGCGGGATGCACCCTTTCGCGCCCGCGGACCAGACGGAAGGGTATCGCCGGCTGTTCGAGTCGCTCGAGCGCTGGCTGGCGGAAATCACCGGGTTCGCCGCCATCTCGCTCCAACCCAACGCCGGCTCGCAGGGCGAGTTCACCGGGCTGCTCGTCATCTCGGCGTTTCACCGGTCGCGCGGCGAGCGGCACCGGAACGTCTGTCTCATCCCGCAGTCCGCGCACGGCACCAACCCGGCCAGCGCGGTCATGGCGGGAATGCGGGTGGTGGTCGTGAAGACCGACGCCCAGGGCAATGTGGACCTCGGCGATCTGCGCAAGCGCGCCGAGGAGCACCGCGATCGCCTGGCGGCGCTCATGATCACCTATCCCTCCACCCACGGCGTGTTCGAGGCCGGCATCCGCGAAATCTGCGAGGTGGTGCACCGCCACGGCGGCCAGGTGTACATGGACGGCGCCAATCTGAACGCCCAGGTCGGGCTGTGCCGCCCCGGAGACATCGGCGCCGATGTCTGTCACCTGAACCTGCACAAGACCTTCTGCATCCCGCATGGCGGCGGCGGGCCGGGAATGGGCCCAATCGGGGTCGCCGCCCACCTGGCGCCTTTCCTGCCCGACCATCCGGTGGTGCCGCTCGGCCACCCGCAGTCGTGCGGAACCGTCTCGGCCGCCCCGTGGGGCAGCCCGTCGATCCTCCCGATCTCGTGGGCCTACATCCGGATGATGGGGCCCGACGGACTGACCGACGCGACGCGGTACGCCATCCTGAACGCGAACTATGTCGCGCAGCGCCTGCGCGAGGAGTTCCCTGTCCTGTACAGCGGCCCACGGGGGCTGATTGCCCACGAATGCATTCTCGACATCCGCCCCTTCAAGACCGGGAGCGGCATCGAAGTCGAGGACGTGGCCAAGCGGCTCATCGACTACGGATTCCATCCGCCGACGGTCTCCTTCCCCGTCGCCGGTACACTCATGGTCGAGCCAACCGAGAGCGAGCCCAAGGAGGAGCTGGACCGGTTCATCGACGCCATGCTCGGGATCCGGGCGGAGATCCGGGAAGTCGAAGCGGGGATTCAGCCGCGGGCCGACAACGTCCTGAAGAACGCCCCCCACACGTTGCACCATCTGCTGGGGGACGAGTGGGAGCACCCCTACAGCCGAGCCCGCGCCGGGTATCCCTCCGACGCGACCAGGGAACACAAGTCCTGGCCCAGCGTATCGCGCATCGACGCCGCGTTCGGTGATCGCAACCTCGTATGCATCTGCCCGCCGGTGGAGGCCGAGGCGTGACCAGGGCGATGCAGGACGAGGCAGGGCGATGCGGGACGATGCCGGACGATGCAGGACGATTTCGCCCCTCGTCCTGCGTCTGGGTCGACCCGGCCGGTCGGTCGGGCTTTCAGAACATGGCCATCGACCACGCCCTCCTTGAGGCTGCTGTCGAGGAGCAGGCCGTCTTCCTTCGACTCTACCGCTGGAACCCCGCCTGCCTGTCCTTCGGCTATCACGAGCCCGCGGCCCGCCGCTACGGTCGGCAACGGGTGGAGGCCCTGGAGCTTCCCTGCGTCCGGCGCCCGACCGGGGGCCGGGCCGTCTGGCATGCGCGGGAACTGACCTATGCCTACGCGGCCCCGGAGCGGGTCGGCGGCCTCCGAGAGGTCTACCGTGCGGTCCACGGGATGCTGGTCGAGGGGCTCCGCGCTCTCGGCGTCAACGCGCTCCTGGCGGCGCCCGGGCCGCGTGTCCCGGGCCCCTCCGCCGGGGCCTGTTTCGCGACGCCGGTTGGCGGCGAGGTTGTGATCGGCGGAGCCAAGGTTGTGGGCAGCGCGCAGGTCCGGCGCGGGGGCGGTCTGCTCCAGCACGGGTCCCTGCTCCTCCAGGACGACCAGCGTCTGGTCCACGAGCTGACCAACACCCCCCAAGCCACCGCGACCGAGACCACGCTCTCGGAGGCACTCGGGCGCGTGGTGACGTTTCAGGAAGCCGCCGACGCGATCCGCAAGGCCGCCGAGCGAAGCGCTGGGGGATGGGGTCGGCCCCCGGAGGAACGCGTCCTCGCCAGGGCGGAGGGCCATCTTGCCCACTACCGGGACCCGGAATGGACCTGGCGGCGCTGACGGCAGGAAACCTGCATCACCACACCGCATTGTCGTATCTTTGAATCGGGTTCCCCTGATACCTAAGGAGATCTGGACGATGCGCCGTCTCGGCATCCTCCCGGCGCTGGCGATCGCACTCTGCGCGGCCCCGGCCACGGCCCAGCGCCCCGCGGACCACGGGACCGCGGTCATCGTGTTCGGCCAGGAGGCCACCCTCCCCGTGCCGCTGTACCTGCGCGGAAAGGCCAACCAGGACGCGGCGGACCTGATGTACCTCAGGCTGGCCCGGGTGGGCTCGGATCTGGTGACTTCCGGGGACCGCGGGTTCGAGCCCGAACTGGCACGGTCCTGGGCCCGGCGCGACTCGGTCACGCTGGCGTTCGAGCTGGATCCCCGCGCGCGCTGGCATGACGGCCGGTCGGTCAGCGCGCGCGATGTCGTTTTCAGCTTCGAACGCGCGCGCGACGGCAAGACGGCGCCGCAGCACACCGTCCTGCTTCGCCGGATCGAGTCGGTCGCCGCCGAGGGCGACCATCAGGTGGTGATCCGGTTCACTCAGAGCTACGGCGAGCAGCTGTACGACGCGACTCGGCACGTGCAGATCCTCCCGGCGCACCTGTTGGAGTCCCTCCCGGCCGATCAGATCCCCGGGAGTTCGTTCGCCCAGCGCCCGGTGGGGAATGGACCCTACCGATTTGTACGCCGCGATCCGGGACGGCAGATGGAGCTCGCAGCCGTCCCGGAGTTCTTCCTCGGCGCTCCCCGGATCGACCGTGTGGTGCTGCTGCTGGCGCGCGACCCCGAGGCCCAGCTCAACCTGATCCTCGACGGCACCGCGGACGCCCTGGAGAGTATCTCGCCCATCAGCAACATCCCCAGAGTCGAGGCCCGTGGGGACTATCGTCTCGTTCCGGTGCCGACCTTCATTTTGGGGTATCTGCTGTTCAACCACCGGGCCTACGGCGACCGCTCAGCCCCGCACCCGATTCTGGCCGATGTCGAGGTCCGCCGGGCCCTAGCGATGGGCCTGGACCGCACCCGCATGGTCCGCGCGACCTTCGGCAATTACTCCGCGGTGCCGCAGGGGCCCGTCGCTCAGCTGCACTGGATCAGGGATCCCGACATGCGGTCGAGCCGGTACGATCCGGCCGCGGCCGGCCGGTTGCTGGATGCCCGCGGGTGGCGGGACAGCGACCGCGACGGGATCCGGGATCGGGACGGGCACTCGTTGACCCTCCGCCTCAGCTTCCCCGGCACGAGTTCGGCGCGGGTACACCTGGCCGCCCAAGTGCAGGAGCAACTGCGCGGCATCGGAGTTGGGATCGAGCTGGTCCGGCTCGACGGGCCGGTCTGGGCCGAACGGCGCAACCGGGGTGAATTCGACATCGACTTCTCCTCGGCCAGCATGGATCCGAGCCCCGGCGGCCTGACGCAGTCCTGGTCCTGCGCGGGCCTGGGCGGCTCCAACGTGGCCCAGTACTGCAACCCGCGGGTGGACTCGCTGATGGCGTCCGCGATTCTTGCGACGGGTGACGCTCGGGAGGCGTGGCGCCGGGTCCTGCTCGCCATCAATGCGGATGCGCCGGCAGTCTTCATGTTCGCGCCGACCAATGTGGCCGTGATCCACCGGCGCTACGACAACGTCACCCTGCGCCCGGAGTCGATGTGGTCGTCCCTCTGGCGCTGGCGCGTGACCCCAGGGCGGCAAATCGCGCGAGACCGCGGATCGCCCTGACGTGACCGGATGGCTGCTGCGGCGGAGCCTCCAGGCGGCCCTCACCTTCGCCGCCAGCCTGATTGTCCTGTTCTTGCTGATGCGGATCACTCCGGGTGATCCGCTGGCCCGACTCGAGGGCGACGTGCCGCTCTCGCCGGAGGAGCGGTCCATGCTCCAGCGGCGGTTCGGGCTCGACCAACCGCTGGGGACCCAGTTGCGGCACTACCTCGCCGGGATCGCCCGCGGCGATCTTGGGGTCAGCATCGGCCATTATCCCGAGCGGGTCGGATCCCTGCTCCGCTCGCGCGCCGCGCCGACGCTGCTGTTGGGGGGTACGGTCCTGGCCATCAATTTCACCCTGGGCGCCTGGCTGGGCGTGCTGCAGGCGCGGCACCGCGGCCGGCGGCTGGATCGCTGGCTCACCCGGCTGTCGCTGGCGGGCTATTCCATGCCGTCCTTCTGGCTCGGCCTGATCCTGATCGCGCTGGTAAGCCTGCGCTGGCGCCTGCTGCCCGCCGCCCAGATGACCGATCCGCTGCTTCCCGCCGATGCGGGCGCGCTCACCCGTCTGGTCGACGTGGTGCGGCACCTCATCCTCCCGGCGGCAACCCTCTCCCTGGTCACCATCGCGGGCACCATGCGCTACCAGCGCACCGCGATGCTCGAGGTGTTGCGGCTCGACTTCGTGCGCGCGGCGAGCGCGCGGGGCCTGAGCGACGGCCAGGTGCTCCGTCGGCACGCCTGGCGCAACGCCCTCTTCCCCGTGCTAACCCTGTTTGGGCTCTGGTTGCCCGTGCTGGTGACCGGGTCCGTGTTTGTGGAGTACGTTTTCAACTGGCCGGGGCTCGGCTCGCTTACCGCCGACGCGATCGCGGCCCGCGACTATCCCCTGTTGATGGGCACGGCGATGCTGGCCTCGGCGGTCGTGCTCTTCGGGGCCTGGCTGACCGATGTCGGATACATCATCCTGGACCCGCGGGTGCGCGACCCGTGAGGGGTGGACCCCTCGGACGGCTTCTCGCCGCGGCTTGGCGCGCGCCGGGCGGCCGGACCGGCCTGCTGCTGCTGCTGGGATTCGGCGCGCTCGCCACTCTCGCCCCGCCCTTTCTGACCGACCCCGCGACCATGAGCGATGTCACGGCCGGCGCGATGGCCCCGTCGATGGCCCACCCGTTCGGAACGGATCATCTGAGCCGGGACGTCCTGTCCCGGGTGATCAACGGCGCGCGGATCTCCCTGGTCATCGCGCTCGTGGCGGTCGCGGTCTCGCTCGTGCTGGGAGCGGGCGTCGGCATGGTCGCCGGGTATGTCGGCGGCGCGGTCGACGCGATCCTGATGCGGCTGGTCGACGGGGCCCGCGCCATCCCGCGGCTCTTCCTGCTGCTGTTGCTCATCCTGGTCTGGGAACGGATTCCCTTGACCGCATTGATCCTCGTCCTGGGCTTTACCGGCTGGCTGGGGACCAGCCGTCTGGTCCGCGGGGAGGTACTCCGGCTGCGCCACGCCCCCTTCATCCTGGCGGCGCGCTCCCTGGGCGCCTCCCCCTACCGCGTGCTGCGCGTCCATCTGCTGCCGAATGTCGCCGGTCCGCTGATCGTTGCCGCGACACTCGGCCTGGGCGAGGTCATCCTGCTCGAGGCCGGCCTCAGCTTCCTCGGCCTTGGGGTGCAGCCACCCACCCCGTCCTGGGGCGGGATGATCCTGGAAGCCAGACCGGTCCTGATCACCGCGCCCTGGACCAGCCTCTTTCCCGGGCTGGCCATCGCATGCACCGTGCTGGCGGGCAACCTGGTGGGGGATGCCTTGCAGGCCTCGCTCGATCCGCGGACCGCATGAGCGCCCTGTCCGTCAGCAACCTCCGGGTCCGCTTCCCCCGCCGCCGGGGCGAGGGCTGGTTCCATCCCGTGGACGGTGTCACCCTGTCGGTCGAACCGGGCGAGATGCTGGCGGTGGTCGGAGAATCGGGAAGCGGAAAGAGCCTCACCTGTCTGGCGCTGTTGCGGCTGCTGCCGCCCCCCGGCGAGATCGCCGCCGGCAGCGCGATCCGGGTGGACGGAGCCGACGTCCTGGCACTCGACGCGGAAGGGCTTCGGCAACTGCGGGGCGGGAAGGTGGGGATGGTGTTCCAGGATCCGGCCGCGAGCCTGGACCCGCTCTATACCGCGGGAGCCCACGTCATCGAGGCGCTGCGGGCCCACCACCGCCTCACCGCCGCCGCCGCAAGGGCGCGGGCGATCGAGCTGCTGCGCGAGGTGGGCGTCGGCCGGGATCGGGTCGACGCCTATCCCCATCAGCTGAGCGGTGGACAGCGCCAGCGTGTGATGATCGCGGCGGCGCTGGCCGGCGAGCCCACACTGCTCATCGCCGACGAGCCGACCAGCGCCCTGGACGTCACCGTCCAGGCCCAGCTGCTCGATCTGCTCGGCGAGCTCCGCGCCCGGCGCGGCATGGCCATTCTGTTCGTGAGCCACGACCTGGCGCTGGTGGCGACCAGGGCCGACCGCGTGACCGTCATGTACGCCGGCAAAGTGGTCGAAACCGGGCCTACGTCGGCGCTCTTTGCCGATCCGGCGCACCCGTATACGCGCGCCCTCCTCGCGGCGACCCCGTCGTTGAACGAGCCGGACCGGGTGATCGAGCCAATCCCCGGCGGGGTTCCCGACCCCAAGGCCTGGCCTCCCGGGTGCCGCTTCCATCCACGCTGCGCTGCGCGCTTCGAGCCGTGCGACACGCGGGAGCCCGAATGGTTCCCCCTCGGAGCCGAACGGCACGCGCAGTGCTGGCTGCACGGCAACGCGAACGGGGACCCGTGACCGCCGTTCTGGAAGCCCGCGACGTGTTCAAGGAGTATCATCCGCGAGGATTGCTGGGGCGCAGCCGGGTGGTGCGTGCCGTCAACGGGGTCTCGCTCTCGCTCGACGCCGCGGAAACGCTGGGCCTGGTGGGCGAATCCGGGTGCGGCAAGTCCACCTTCGCGCGACTCGCGGTCGGCCTGGAGCGCCCGACCGCCGGGGAGGTCCTGCACGGGGGCCGTGCGCTCTCCGAGCCCGGGGCCAGCCGCGATCGCGAGCTGCGGCGCCGCAGCCAGATCGTCTTCCAGGACCCCTTCGGCTCGCTCAACCCCCGGATGACGATCGGCGATTCCGTGGCGGAAGGACTGGTGATTCACCGGCTGGTTCCGCGCGCCGGGCTCAAGGACCGCGTGGCCGCGCTGCTGGGCGAGGTCGGCCTCGCGGCGGGCGACGCGGACCGGTATCCCCACGAGTTTTCCGGCGGGCAGCGGCAGCGGATCGGGATCGCCCGGGCCCTCGCCGTCGAGCCGGCCTTCGTCGCCTGCGACGAGCCGGTCTCCGCGCTCGACGTGTCGGTGCGGGCGCAGATCGTCAATCTGCTGCGGAGGCTCCAGGCTGAACGCGGTCTGGCGTACTTGTTCATCGCGCACGATTTCGCGGTGGTGGCGCAACTCGCCCAGCGAATCGCGGTGATGTATCTCGGGTTCATCGTCGAACTCGGGCCCGCCCCGGCCCTGCTCCGCGACCCCCGCCATCCCTACACCCGCGCGCTGATTTCCGCGGTACCGACCCCCGACCCCGCCGCACGGCTGGAGCGGATTGTGCTCACGGGCGATCCGCCCAGCCCGACGGCGCTTCCGCCGGGATGCCCCTTCGTCGATCGCTGTTATCATCCGAGCCGGGACGAGCGCTGCCGCGCCGAGCGACCGGTACTGCGGCCGGTGGGCGCGGCCCTGGCGGCCTGCCACTACGCGGAGATCGCGCCGGTCCCGTCCTCGACCCGCAAGCCCTGATGCCCCGATCCCCTATCCCTGATCCACCCCATCTCATGCCCGAGCTCTGGCACGTCGACGCATTCACCGATCGTCCCTTCGCGGGGAATCCCGCCGCGATCTGTTTCCTGGATCAGCCGCGGGAGGACGCCTGGTACCAGAGCGTGGCGGCCGAAATGAACCTTTCGGAGACCGCATTCCTGCTGGCCGAGGGGGAGGGATTCCGGCTACGCTGGTTCACCCCGGCGGTCGAGGTGGACTTGTGCGGGCACGCGACCCTCGCCGCCGCGCACGCGTTGTGGCACTCGGGACGGCTTCCCGAGGACGCGGTGGCCAGGTTCGAGACCCGGAGCGGCCGGCTCACCGCCGAAAGGGACGACGGATGGATCGTGCTGGACTTTCCCGCGACCCCGCCCTCACCAGCGGAGGAGCCTCCCGGCCTGCGGCGCGCCCTTGGCGTTGAGCCGGTGGAGGTAGCCCGCAGCCGATTCGATCTGTTCGTGGTGGTGCGAGAAGCCGCCGCGATCCACAGCATGACGCCCGACCTGGAGGCGCTGGCCGGGTTCCCGGCGCGGGGCATCGTCGTGACCGCACCCGGAGACGGCGAGGGAGTCGACTTCGTTTCCCGCTTCTTCGCGCCCGCCAGCGGAGTGGCGGAAGATCCTGTCACCGGATCCGCCCACTGTGCGCTGGCCCCGTACTGGGCGGCGCGACTGGGCCGAACCAGGCTCATGGGATACCAGGCCTCCCGCCGAGGCGGCCGCGTGCGGGTCGAGCTGGCCGGCGAACGGGTGCGCCTGGGGGGGAAAGCCGTGACGGTGCTGCGGGGGCGTCTGGAGGTCTGAGGTGTTGAGGCTTCGGATGCCTAATCCCCAGTCCCTGATCCCCGCTCCTCCAGCCCCAGCGTCACCGGCGCGTGGAGAAAACTGTCCGGATCCCCGACGAGCAGCAGCTCACTCAGGCGCTCCAGTCTGCCGCCCTTGCGAAGCAGCATCCGGGGGTTCCGGAGCAGTGTGACGGTCCTGAACTCGAACTCGACCTCCCGCCCGGTGCGGCTCGCCAGGGAAAGGGTGCCCGGGCCCTCGACGGCGGGCACGGAGTGGCCGGCGTCATCCACCAGCCGCGCGGTCGGGTTGGTGAACCGGAGCGTGGCCACCTTGGCATCGCTGGCCAGCCGCACCCGGACCAGATACCGAACCCCACCCTCGGGAAGCGGGCTGGAGCTGGTCCCCAGCACCGTGGCGTATAGGTGGCAGTCGAGGTAGAGGCCGCAGAAATGGAGCGGCGTGCCGGGCGGCAACGTCTGTTCGACGCTGCGGGCGGATATCACGAAAAACACGACCAGATACGCGAGGCCGGCAAGACCGGTGACCGACGCGAGCGCGGCACCGAGGGCATGGCGTGCGTGAGACATGAGGCCGACCTTCCTTTCCGTTGCGTCCGCCGGCGCCTAGGCGGCCCCGGCCTGCTCGGCCGGAGCCGGGAGGCCGCCATAGCGCCGATCCCGGCGCCGGAATTCCTCGAGCGCCGCCCTGAGATCCGCCGGACCGAAATCGGGCCACATCACCGGCGAAAAGTGCAGCTCCGCGTAGGCGCACTCCCAAAGGAGGAAGTCGCTGAGTCGCTGCTCGCCTCCGGAGCGAACCAGCAGATCGACGGGCGGCACCGGCGACCCGTGGTGCACCTGCGCCAGGATCCGCTCGAAGCCCGGCTGATCCAGATCGGTGGTACTGGCCGGATCGCAGGCGGCCCGCAGGATCGCATCACGCGCCGAATAGTCCAGCGCGACCCGCAGATGGAGCCGCTCGCCGCGCGCCGTGAGCTGCTCGGTGACCTCGATCTCGCGGCGAAGCCCCCGCCCGATCCGGTCCCGCCGTCCAATGACCGTGACCCGAAGCCCGTTGGCGACGCAGGCTGCGCGCTCCGCGCGCAGGAACGAGCGGAACAGGCGCATCAACCACGCCACTTCCTCGCTCGGGCGGCGCCAGTTGTCCGCGGAGAACGCGTACACCGTCAGGATGGATACGCCTTGACCCGGCGCGGCCTCGACAATCCGTCGCAGTGCCGCGGCCCCTTCGCGGTGCCCCACCGATCGCGGCAGTCCGCGGGCCGCCGCCCAGCGGCCGTTTCCGTCCATGATGATCGCGACGTGCAGGCCGCTCATGCGTGATCTCCCTTGGTCATCCGGATCAGCCCTTCCATGTGCGACAGGTAGCGCTCCAGGGCCTCCCGGCCCCGTGCCGTGAGAGTGTAGTCGGTGTGCGGCACTCGACCTTCGAATGACTTGGTGCACTTGACGTAGCCGGCGTCCTCCAGCTTGCGGGCATGCACGCTGAGGTTGCCGTCGGTGGCGCCCAGGATCTGCTTCAACTCGTTGAACGAGAGCGACGCGTTCACCGCCAGCGCGCTCACGATGGCCAGCCGAACCCGTTCGTGAATCAGGCGATCCAGGTCCTGAGAAGTGGCCTGGACCGTCGCCTCCACGTTGATCGGGGGCGGGGACGCCTGCTGCCGGGGACGAACCCGCCGTGCCGCGGAACGATCAGCCACCGTAGCGCCTCGCAATCAGGAGTCCGAACGCCATTTGAAGTCCACCGAAGCCGAGCGCCATGAACCCATTCCCATACGACGGCGCCAGGACCAGCGCCACGGTCCCCAGAACCATGAAGCACGCGCCGAGAATGGGGACCGGCCGGATGGAGAAGGCCCCGGCCGTGACGATGGCCGTGCCGTACAGCAGCAGCCAGAGCCCCGGCAGATGACCGCTGTGGCCCGAGGCGTAAAACACCGGGGTCAGGACCGCGCCCGCCAGGATCGGGGGCACGAAGTTGCCCGCGAACTGACGGCCGGCCCGGGTGAGCAGCACCTGAGGCTGCTCCTGGGCCTTGCGCACCAGGGCAACGCCTCCGATTCCCAGCGCGATCACGGCCTCGGCCAGCCACACCGCGAGCCATTCGGCCGGCGTGGTGACCCGCGTCGCCACCCAGGCCGCGACCAGGGCCGTTCCCCCCATGGCCAGGCCGCCCCACCCCGGCACGGCCGTAAAGGGGGCCGCCCTGGCCATGGTCTCCCGGATGAAGGAGAGGTCCTCGGCCGCGCGGTGGTGAATCGGCGCGGGCTCCGGGGCAGGCCGGGGTTGGCGGCGGGGGAAAGCCATGCCATAATATCTATAAAGGGAATCAAGTCTGTCAAGTACTCTGTATTGCAAAGTAACAAAGCCTCTCGGACCTGGTCGTACCATCGGTGCCGTCCCGCTCACCCATCGGAGTTGCAATGTCGTCGCGGACCCTTGCCGGGCTCCTTCTGGCCTACAGCGTGCGCGGCGCCGTGCTCCTCGCAGCGCAGCAACCCCAGTCGCTGGGCCAGCCTCTCGCCGAGTACGGGGAGCCTTTCTCACGGATCAACGGGTTGCGAGAGCTGGCCGACGGCCGCCTCCTGGTGTCTGACTCCCGCGAGCGAACGCTCCAGTTGATCGACCTGGCCTCCGGTTCAGCCAAGCGGATCAGCCGCGACGGACAAGGCCCGGGGGAGTATCGTGGGATCGTCGCCCTTGTGCCCCTGCCGGAGGACCAGACACTGCTGGTGGATGCCGGCAACCGGAGATTCCTGCGGTTGGGCCCGGACGGCGAACCGGTCGAGACCATCGGCCTCCCTCGACTTGCGCCCCCGGCGGGGGTGGCCGGAACACCTGTCAGGGCACTGAGCGCGCTGGGGCTGCTTCCCCCTCGGGGCGTCGACCGATGGGGACGGCTCTACTTCCAGACGTTCTACCTCGGGTTCCGCGGCGAATCGCCGCCGGACTCCTCGGCGATCCTCCGATGGGCGCTCGGAAGCACGACGGTCGACTCGGTGGGCTGGGTGCGTTCGGGGGGCCCCGGACAGGTGTTTGCTCCCGCGGAGGTCTGGCAGGTCGCGCTCGAGGGGAGGGTGATCCGGGCGATCCCCAGCCCTTACCACATCACCCTCGTGGACTCCGCCGGACGGAGTGCTTCCGGTCCCGCCGTGCCATACACGCCGATTCGGGTGACCGAGGCCGAACGGGAGCGCATCCGTGAGGAGCGGGCCGGCCGGATGCGACAGATGATGAGCACCGAGGTGGGCGCACGGGCGATGGCCGGGTCGGGCGGCCCGCCAAGCATGCCCCCCCTCGAGTTTGCGGAGTCCAAACCACCATTCCATGGGACCGATGCGGTACAGGTCGCACCTGACGGAGAGATCTGGGTCGCGCGGACCCGCGCCGAGGGCGACAGGGTCCCAGTCTTCGACGTGTTCGACCAGTCTGGAAGGCTCGCTCGCAGGATTGCCCTGGGCTTCGGAAGCCGTCTGGTTGGCTTCGGCCGGGGCGTGGTGTACGTCGTCCGCACCGATGAGGACGACCTGGAGTACCTTCAGCGCTATCGACGCTGATTTGCGCACGGGAACCCCGGCGGGCTAACACCGGCCACGGGCCTGCGTCCTTAAGGGCATGACCAAAGTCACTGCGATCCTCCTGGCCGTCCTGCTGGCCACGCCTGCGGGCGCCCAGCAGGCCCTCTCCCCCCGGGACTCCGCTCTTCATGCCCTGAACCGGCTGGCCTGGGGCGCCACCCCGGGACTGGTGGATTCCGTGGCGCGGACAGGGGTCATGCGGTGGATCGAGGCCCAATTGTCCCCGGAGGCGCCAGGGGATCCCGCCATGGAGAACCGGGAGCGTCCCTTCGCCGTGCTCAGCACGCCGTCGGCGGATCTGGTGCAGGAGTACCTCCGAGCCCAGCGGGAGGCCAGGGTCGCTCGCCGGGGGGACTCCATGGCTGGCCGGCGGCGGCCGGGCCCGGGCGAGCGGATGGATCCGGCTATGCTGGAGCAACGCCGGTTGCGGCGGATCGGGCCCCAGCTTCAGCAGTTGACCCTGGTCCGTGCGGTCAGCTCCACCAATCAGCTGGGCGAGGTGGTGGCGGACTTCTGGTTCAACCATTTCAACGTCTTTCAGAACAAGGGCCTCGACCGGCCTTTGCTGCCGGGCTATGTCGAGTGGACCATTCGGCCCCACAGCCTTGGCCGTTTCGAAACCCTGCTCGTCGCCACCGCGGAGAGCCCCGCGATGCTCTTCTACCTGGACAACGTGCGGAGCGTGGCGCCCGGGGCGACGCCACCGGAGCTCGAGCGCCTGCGGCGCCTCCGCAATGCGGGCCGAGGCCGGATGGTGGAGCAACGGCGGCGCCGCGCGGACTCGCTGATGCAGGAGGCCCAGAATCGCATGCCGCGCGGACTCAACGAGAACTACGCCCGCGAGCTGCTGGAGTTGCATACTCTCGGTGTGGATGGGGGCTACTCCCAGCGTGATGTCACCGAGGTGGCACGCATCCTTACCGGCTGGGGCACCGCCCCGCCGCCGCAGGGGGCCCGGTTTGAGTTTCATGACTGGGCGCACGACGAGGGCGCCAAGAGCGCCCTGGGCACCGACTTCCCGGCCGGCGGTGGGCGCCAGGAGGGTCTCAGGCTGCTGGGCTTGCTCGCCGCCCACCCGTCGACCCGGCATCACCTGAGCAGCAAGCTCTGCGAACGACTGGTGAGCGATCTGCCTTCGGACGGCTGTATCGACGCGGCGGCCAGAGCGTGGAGCCGGAACGAAGGCGACATCCGCGCGGTCCTCCGCGCGGTGGTCCGCTCGCCCGACTTCTGGGCCCCGGCCGCGATCGGCAGCAAGATCAAGACGCCGATGGAGTTTGTGGTGAGCGCGGTGCGCAGCGTCGGGGGCGAGGCCGACAGCACCCCACGGTTGGCGCAGCAAGTGGCACGGCTGGGACAGCCGCTCTACCTGCAAAGCGCTCCGACCGGATATCCGGAGACCCAGGAGGACTGGGTCAACAGCGGCGCGCTGCTCGCGCGGATGAACTTCGCGATGGCGCTCGCGGCAGGCCGGGTTCCGGGGGTATGGATGGACCTCGATCGGGTGGTACCGCTAGCCGAGGACGCCACCGTCCTGGTGGAGGCCGTCGACCGCGTCATCCTCAACGGACAAATGAGTCCGCATACCCGGTCGGTCATTCTCCAGGAGCTCGCAGGCATCGGCAGCCCGGTGCAGGCCCGGGCCCTGGCGGTGGGTCTCGCGATCGGCGGGCCCGAATTCCAGCGCCAGTAGACGGAGCAACCATGTCCCAGGATTCGTCCGAGCCGGTCGGCACGATTTCCCGCAGGGCGTTCGTTCGCGCGGGCGGTCTGGCGCTCGTGGGCCTTGGATTCGATCCGCTCTTTCTGGACCGGGCGGCCTACGCCTTGCCCCACCTCCCGGGGACCGGTGGAAAGACGCTGGTCTGCCTCTTTCAGCGTGGGGCGGTCGATGGCCTGAGCATGATCGTGCCGCAGGCGGACCCGCACTACTATCGGGAACGACCCCGGATCGCCGTTCCGAGGACAAGCCTGATCGACCTCGACGGACAGTTCGGGTTGCATCCCCGGCTCGCCGGCCTCAAGCCGCTCTGGGACGAGGGGTCGCTCGCCGTGGTGCACGCCGTCGGCTCGCCGGACGCGACCCGCAGCCATTTCGATGCCCAGGACTACATGGAGACCGGCACGCCTGGAGCCAAGTCGACCCCGGATGGCTGGGCCAACCGCTATTGCCGCCACGCACGGGAGCACCGCGAGACGCCCTTCCGCGCTGTCGCGTTCGGGCCGCAACTTCCCCGTACGCTCGCCGGCGGCGCGCCCGCCCTGGCGATCGACGACCTTCGCGCCTTCGGCCTGCGCTCCGCGCGCCGGGAGGGCAGCGACCGATTGGCCCGCGCCTTCGAAGCGCTGTACGAGGGCGCGTCGACCGGCCTGCTCGCCAGCTCCTCGGCAGAGGGGTTCGATGCCATTCGCATGCTGCGCGAGGCGGACCCGAGCCGGCGTCAGCCCGAAAACGGGGCGGCCTATCCGCCCGGCCGGCTGGGCCAGCATCTGATGCAGATTGCCCAGTTGATCAAGGCCGACCTCGGCGTCCAGATCGCCTTCGCCGACGTCGGCGGGTGGGACACCCACGTGAATCAAGGCGCCGACCAGGGACAGCTGGGTGCCAGATTGGACGAGCTCGGCCGAGCGCTCAGCGCCTTTCACGCCGACCTCGGCGAGCGGATGCGCGATGTCGTCGTGCTGACCATGTCGGAATTCGGCCGCACGGTGCGCGAGAACGGCAACAGCGGCACCGACCATGGTCACGGGACCGCCATGCTCGTTCTGGGAGGCAAAGTGCGGGGCGGGCGCATGTATGGGCGCTGGCCGGGCCTCGACCCCTCGAACCGGTTCGAGGGCCGCGATCTCGCCGTGACCACCGACTTTCGCGACCTGTTCGGGGAGACCCTGGTGCGCCATCTGGGCTCCGCGGACCTCTCGGCCATCTTCCCCGGCCACTCGCCGGATCCCGCTCGGCATCTTGGAGTGTTTGGCCCCTGAGCAAGCCATGTGCTGAATCCTTGAGGTGGCAGGCCGGTGTGCTTGGTCAGCAATTCCACGGGCTCGCGCTCTCCCCCCAGACCCATCCGAGTGTTATCCTTCGGTAATGCTCTTGCTGTCCACGTAAGTCGCCACGGAGCAAGAACTTCAATCGCAGCTCCCCAGGCCCCCCTCGGACCCGCGGGGTTGGGCCGCAGGGGTATATTCTTCCTTGCCTTCCTTGACACGAATGGGCATAACCATGCGGCTCGCTGCTCCCCTTGTGTTTGTCTGCTCGACTCTCACGCCGCTCGCCGTCTCCTGCCGAAGCTCGGGTCCCCCACCGGCCAATCCGGAGATGGTGGCGGAGTGGATGCAGAACTACTACGGCCTGATCCGGGCCGAGCGGATTTCCCCACCAGTCGCTGCGCGGGTGCTGGCGTATGCGTCCGTGGCCCTCTATGAGGGTCTTGCGGCCGGAACGCCCACGCTCCGCTCCCTTGCGGGCCAGCTGAACGGGCTCGACTCTCTGCCGGCGGCGGCGGCGGGGGGGGGGGGGCGTCACGACCCCGTCCTGGTGGCTCTCAGCTCACAGGAGGTCGTGCTGGATGAGCTCTTTCGGGAGGCGCTCCCCTCCACCCGAGCGGCGCTGGCGCAGTTGACCGACTCCCTTGCTCAGGCACGGCTGAGCCTGGGGGTTTCCGAAGAGGCCCGGACCGGATCCGCGGAGCTGGGCCGCCGGATCGGGGAGGCGGTTCTCGCGTGGTCACACGGTGACGGGTTCGACGCGACGCGCGCAATGTCTTACGCGCCTCCGACCGGCGAGGCGATGTGGCTGAACGACAGCCGGCGCGACGAGTACACGCCGCAGAATCTTTCGGCCGCGACCGACCTGGTGCAGTTCGACAACCCCACCGCGCGCCTCCAGGCCGGCGCCGCCGGCGAGCGCACCATCGTGGCGAACCGCCCCAAGGCGGATACGGTGCGGACCCTCAAGACCCTGAACCCGACGGGCGCCACCGAACCCTACTGGGGCACGATCCGCCCCTTCGTGCTGAGCCGCGCGGACGAGTGTCTGCCGCCGGCGCACGTGCCGTTCTCGGCCGGTCGCGGCTCGGCGTTCTGGGCCGAGGCCGAGTCGGTCTATGTGGCCAGCCAGGCGGTCGGGAGTGAGGAACGGCTCATCGCGCTGTACTGGGCCGACAACCCGGGACAGTCTGGCACACCGGTCGGGCATTGGCTCTCGATCGGGAGTCAGATGGTCAGCCAGCTTGGCCTTTCCGCCGAGCGGGCGGCGGAGCTGTTCGTGCTGGCGACGCTGGCACAGGCCGACGCCTTCGTCAGCGCGTGGCACGTGAAATACCGCGACAACCTGATCCGGCCCAACACCTACATCCGGCGCTACATGAATCCCCGCTGGGAGCCGACCCTGGTCACCCCAGCCTTCCCCGAATACCCCTCCGCGCATTCGGTGCAGTCGATGGCCGCCGCGACGGTGATGACGGCTCTGCTCGGCCCCGTGGCCTTCGACGACAGCACCAATCTGGCTTTGGGGCATCCGGTGCGCCGATTCGCCAACTTCGTGGCCGCCGCCGACGAAGCCGCGCAGTCACGCGTCTGGGGAGGGATTCACTACCCCATGGCGCGCGACGGAGGCAAGGATCAGGGCCGCTGCATCGGGGGAAAGGTACTGGAGCGTGTGAAGGTCACTTCCCAGGCGCGATGAGGGGCCTCGGGCTGCTGGGCTCGGTCGCCTTCGGACTGGCGGCCGGGTGTCTGTCGGCTGTCGACACAACCTGGCACGAGGAAGCGGGATATCGCTGGCGCCACCTGGCGGTTCCCAGCGCCGGTCAAGCCGGGTTCGTGCCGCTGCTCCCGTCCCAGACCGGGATCACGTTCAGCAACGACCTGAGCGATTCCCTGGCGCTTGCCAACCGGATCCTCGCGCAGGGGGGCGGGGTCGCGCTGGGGGATGTGGATGGCGACGGCCTGGTCGATGTATACCTGTGCCGCACCGAGGGACCCAACGCCCTGTACCTGAATCGTGGCGACTGGCACTTCGAGGAGGTGGCGGCAGCGCGGGGGGTCGACGCGCCGGACCGCTACTCGACGGGTGCGGTGTTCGCGGACGTCGACGGAGACGGGGACCTGGACCTTGTCCTCCTCGCCCTGGGCGGACCGAACTCGATCTTCCTGAACGACGGGACCGGGCAGTTCACCGAAGATCCGGCCTTTGGGGCGCTGAGCGACAGCGCGGGCAGCGTCACGGCGACCCTGGCCGACGTTGACGGCAACGGCACGCTGGATCTCTATATCGCCAACTACAAGGCCTACACCGCCGCAGACCGGCTCTCGCCGCAGGAGCGGGCCTTCGACCAGGTGGTGCGCCAGGTAAGCCGCGACAGCTTCGAGGTCGCTCCACCCTATCGGGCCGACTATCGGGTGCTTCCTCGTCCCGACCTGGGCGGCATCACGCTGGTCCAGCGCGCCAACCCCGATTTCTTCTTCCTCAACGACGGGCGGGGCCACTTCGAGCGGGTCTCCCTGGCGTCCGAGCGCTTCCGCGACGAGGCGGGGCGGCCCCTGCCCTACGAGCCCGAGTATTTCTCCCTGGCGGCGCGTTTTGCGGACGTGAACGACGACGGACACCCGGACCTCTACGTCGCCAATGACTTCGAGGACCCCGACCTGCTGTGGCTCAACGATGGCCGGGGCTACTTCCGGCTCGCCCCCAAGCTGACCCTGCGTAACACCAGCAATTCCTCCATGGCGGTCGACTTCGCCGACGTGGACCGCGACGGCAGGACCGACATCTTCGTGGCGGACATGCTGAGCCGTGACACCCGAAAGCTCAAGACCCAGTCCCCCACGCACACCGCCATTCCCAAGCTCCCCGGCGACATTGAGAATCGCCCGCAGCGGCAGCGCAACACGCTGTTCATCAACCGCGGTGACGACACCTTCGCCGAGGTGGCCAGCCTGGCCGGGGTGGAGGCCTCAGGATGGTCCTGGTCCACCCTGTTCATTGATGTGGACCTGGACGGGTGGGAGGATCTGCTGATCGGGACCGGCCACCTCTGGGACGTCATGGACTCCGACGTCCAGCTTCGGATCCGGAACCGGCTCACCGGCGTGGGCTGGCAGGAGCTTCTTACCCTCTACCCGCCCCTGCCCCTGCCCAACCAGGCGTTCCGAAACCGGGGCGACCTCCGGTTCGAGGATGCGACCCAGGCCTGGGGCTTCGCACCGGAGGCCGACATGTCGCACGGCATGGCCTCGGCCGATCTGGACGGCGACGGGGACCTCGACATCGTGGTCAACCGGCTCCGCAAACCGGCCGCCGTATTCCGTAACGTCAGCACCGCCCCACGGATCGCGATCCGTCTTCGGGGAGAAGCACCCAACACGCAGGCCGTCGGCGCCCGGGTCCGGGTCCACGGCGGCGCGGTACCCCTCCAGATGCGGGACGTGACCGTGGGCGGGCTGTACCTCTCGGGCGCCGATCCCCTGCTCAGCTTCGCGGCCGGGACGGCGGACAGCCTGACCATCGAGGTCCGCTGGCCCGGCGGCGGGCGCTCGGTGATTCGAGCAGCCGGACCGAACAGGCTCTACGAGATCACGCCCGCCGTCTCGGACGACCCAGGGCTCCTGCCGGATGGGGGCGACGATCCGTCGCCAGGCATCGCCGGCTGGGAGGCCGCGCCGCTTTTCGAGGATCGCTCCCAGGACATCCGGCACAGCCATGAGGAATCCCTGTACGAGGAGTACTCCCGCCAGTTGATGCTCCCCAACAACCTCGGCCAGTTCGGCCCCGGGATTGCCTGGGTCGACATCGATCGGGACGGAGACGAGGACCTGGTCCTCGCCGCGGGCAAGGGCGGCCGCGTGGCGTACGCGCTGAACAACCGCGGGCGGATGTCGCCGGCGAGGCCGATCGGCCAGCCGCTGGCCGGGGACGTCACGACGCTCCTTGGCCTGCCCGACGAGCGCGGGCGCATGCGGATCCTGGCGGGTCAGTCGGGCTACGAAGCGGCCTCAATGCTCGAGGCCGCCGCCGTCCCATCCGCCCTCCTGCTGGATCCGCGCGGGGGGAGCGCCACGGACGTGGCGGTGCCGGGCGACACCTCGAGCGCGGGCCCGCTTGCGCTGGCGGACTACGACGGCGACGGAGATCTGGATCTCTTCATCGGGGGCAGGGTGATCCCCGGCGCCTATCCCCGCCCGGCCTCCTCACGGTTCTTTCGGAACGAAGGCGGGCGCTTTGCCCTCGACGCCGAGAATACCGCCTTGCTGCAGCAGATCGGCCTGGTCTCCGCCGCCCTCTTCACGGACGTGGACAACGATGGGGACCCCGACCTGGTGCTGGCCTTCGAATGGGGTCCACTCAGGCTGCTGCTGAATGAAGGCGGTCGCTTTCACGCGGCCCCGTCTTCCTGGAACCTCGAAGGACTGACAAGCCGCTGGAACGGGCTGGCGGCCGGCGATCTGAACGGGGACGGACGGATGGACCTGGTGGCCACGAGCTGGGGGCGGAATGTGGCCCAGGGCGCCGATTCCACCGCCCCCCTGTTCATTTATTTCGGGAACTTCGGCGCGCAGCGGAAGGTCGACCTCCTGCTTGCCCGCCACGATCCCCGCGTGGGCGGCATCGCGCCCCTGGCCTCCTATGGCCGGCTGACGACCGCCGTGCCAGACATGGTGCTCTGGATGCGGAACTACGCTACCTATGCCGACGCCACCATCGAGCAGGTCCTCGGGCCGGCGGCCAATCGGGCGGAGCGGCTTGCGGCAAACACGCTCGATCACATGGTATTCCTCAACCAGGGCGACCGGTTCGAGGCGTCCCCTTTGCCGCTGGAAGCACAGTTTGCGCCGGCCTTCTACGCCGGGATCGCCGACTTCGACGGCGACGGCCACGAGGACCTGTTCCTGAGCCAGAACTTTTTCGCCACCGAGATCGGCACACCGCGCTACGACGCCGGCAGGAGCCTCCTGCTCCTCGGGGACGGCAGCGGCATACTCACCGCCGTGCCGGGCACCCAGAGCGGCCTGCAGGTCTACGGCGAGCAGCGGGGCGCTGCCTTCTCGGATTTCGATCGGGACGGCCGTCTGGACCTGGCCGTGACCCAGAACGGCGCGGCGACCCGCCTGTTCCGGAACCGTGGCGCGCGTCCCGGACTCCGAGTCCGGCTGCAGGGACCGCCGGGCAATCCTGACGGTGTCGGCGCCCAGATCCGGGTGGCATACGGCGCCCGGCTCGGGCCGGTGCGCGAGGTCCAGGCGGGCTCGGGCTACTGGTCCCAGAACGGCGCGGTCCAGGTGATGGGGCTCGATGGGCCGCCCACCGCCGTCTGGGTGCGCTGGCGGGGCGGGCAAGAGAGCAGGGCGGAGCTGCCGGCCGGCGGAACGGAGATCGTCGTGAGGCCGCCGCCCGGCCGCTGAGCACAGGCCGCGCCCGCGACCGCTCCAGTCCACGAAAGCGACAGGGGCGGGGAATCCGATTCCCCGCCCCTGCGGCCTTTCCAGCGTGAAGCCGGTCTAACGGTGGCCTCGGGTGAGTTTCCTGGCCAATTCCCGGTACTCCTGGTGGATCTCCCTCACCGAGCGCCCTCGTACACCCTGTGCCCCCGGCTCGCGGCCGATGGACATATCCGGCGCGCCCGGTCCGCCGAAGGTGTAGATCTCGCGCAGGAGCACATCCATCTCCTTGGCCGGCACCGGCATGTGGCGGGGTGTCCCCGCGATCAGACCGTCGATGCGACGCCGATTGAAGAACGGCGTGGCGCCTTGTCCCATGAATTCGATTTCCTGTTCGTACTGGAGCGCCGCGAGCATAGCGGCGGTTCCCTCTGCCCCGGTCAGCGGTACCAGCCCCCCGCGGTCGACTCGGCTGTTGTTGATCAGGTCGGCGGCCGTGGCGGCGTTCCCGCCGCTCCGCAGGATGCCTTCGGCCCAGAGCAGGTCGTTCATCTGCCTGGTGTAGAAGGGATCCTGGCCCGTGGCGTCGAACCCGGGGACGTTCTCGCCCCGATAGGCCAGGTATTGATAGCGCACGTGCTGGAGATTGCTCTGATGGTCTTGACCGCGGGCCGCCGGGAAAATGACGATACCCGAACAGGCAAAGTCGCTCCCCGCATTGGCCGTGGCGGCCTCCGTGGCCCAGGTAGCACTGGCAAAGTAGGAGCCGTCGCCCACGCGCTGATCGCCGTTGGTGGGCACCGTCGGACACGGATTGCCGGAGGGATCGGGCCAGGGGTGCTGGTGGTTGGTGGTCAGCAGCGAGGCCACCCGGGTATCCACCCGCATGGTCCCGATGGAGTTGCCCCAGGTCTTCACGCAGTCCAGCCCGCACTCGCGTCCCGTGATGTCGATGAAGAACTCCCAGTCGAACGCCGCCCCCGAGCTGATGCCCTGCGACGCGTAGGAGGCCACCTGTGACCAGTCGGCGGCCGAGTTCTCCGAGCCGCTGCGTGGATAAAGCGCGATCAACTCCGCCCCCATGGTGCGCAACACGCGCCGAATCTGCTCGCTGGTGTAGGCCCGGCCCGCCCCCACCCCCATCCACTCACCCGGGGTGGACCAGGTCTTGAGCCCGGCCTCGGTCCAGGCCTCGTCGAACTTCTGGAGCGCGAGGTCGCGGATTTCCTCCCGGGTGCTGAACGGAATCGTGGCGATTTCCGCCAGGTCCGTCTCTTCATCGACGGCGAAGCCCTGGTCGTACATCAGGGCAATGCCGGCCAGCGCCATGCCCTGGAGCATCTTCGCGATGGCGACATTCCGCGAGGTGTTGGTGTCGTCCGCATCGCAGTCGGCGTCGAAGCAGAGCCCGTTGTTGACGGCCCGGAGCACGTCCGTGGCGCCTGAAAGCACGGTGTAGTAGCCGTACCACGCGGCCTCGACCGACGGGCCGCCGGCCGCCTCGGGCGCGGTGGCGCTGTTGGCCCAGCCGCAACGCGACGGACAGTCGACGCCGATGGACGAGTAGTACCTGATGGCCGCGTTGTTCCACGACGCCGTGTAGTTGTCGGCCATCGCGGTCATGGGCAGCGCGGAGAAGTAGTCGCCCCGGATGGTGACCCAGTCCCGGAAGGCCCCGCCCAGCAACTGCTGGAGTCCCGCCGGGTCCACCAGGGCGCGGTCCGCGTCGGGCGCATTGGGGTTCTCGACGTCCAGGTCGCACCCCGTCAGCGCGCCGACGGCAAACAGGGCCACCGCCAGATTCCGAAAGCGCTTCATATGAGTTCCTCTGTGGTTCGTCATCGCAGGTGGCTCCCTCAGAACGCGATTTCGGTCACGAACGTGAACGTACGGAACTGGGGATACTGGAACCAGTCCATCCGGACCTGGAAAGGATCGCCGAAGAGGCCTGAGACCTCGGGATCCAGGCCTTCGTACTTCGTGATGGTGAAGAGATTCCGCCCGATCAGTCCGACCCGCACTTCGTTCAGCCCGCCCAGCCCGATCTTGCGAAGCTGGTCGCTGACCAGCGTGTAGTTGACCGAGAGTTCCTTGAGCTTGGCATAGGACCCGGACTCCACAAAATAGCTGCTCGGATCGAGGCCGTTGTAGAAGCCCACCGCGTAATAAGCCAGCGCCTTCTTGGGACAGGAGGGCAGCGGGTCCATCACCACGCCGCAGTTCGCGTCGTTGTCCGGCTTACCGTATTGATCCTGGGCCCGGTCGCGTGTGGCCTGGAACGCCCACTGCCGCGTGCCGTTGTACAGGTCGCCGCCCTGCGACCAGTCCATCAGCGCGTTGATCACGAACCGCTTGTGGTTGAGCGTCGCGCCGAAACTCAGGTTGAAGTCGGGGTTGGCGTCCCCGATCTGGACGATGTTCGAGGTTTCGACGCAGCTCCCGCTCTCGTCCTGCCGCTTGCAGAAGGTGTACTTGATGGCCCGCTCGTCCGGCGTCCCGTAGGCGTCCTTCCGCACCACGTAGCCGTCTTCGTTGACGGTCAGGTTGTCCCGGTGCCAGGCCTCCCCCGGGTCCGACTGGGCCGCCTTGTCCGGATCGTCGTACAGCTCGTCGATGCTGGTGACCCAGCGGTTGCCGAAAATGGCGCCGAGATTGGCCCCCTGGCCAAGGAAGAAGGCGGCGGGCATCTGCTGGAAGCTGTAGAGCCGTTCGGGCAGGTTCCACTCGGTGATGACCTGGCGGGTCCGGTCGCCCACCACACTGAGCGTCAGGGCGGTGCTCCGGGTATTGATCAACTGGGCCCCGAGGCTGATTTCGTGCGTCTTGGCTTCGAGCTTGCCCGTGTTCTGCCACTGCTGCTGGAACCCGGCCACCGCTGGGAGGTCCACCAGCAGGATCTGATCGCTGGTGTTTTTCCGCGCGAAGGTGTACTCGAAGGTGTAACGCCCGCCCCCGAACTCCAGGTTGGTGCCCAACTCCAGCTCGGCCGAGTGGGCGGGCTTGAGGTCCGGGTTGCCCAGGGTCTGCTTGCTAAAGCCGCCCGGGGTCACCAGCAGGATTTCGTACTGATCCGCGAAACTCGGCCGCAGCCCGGCCGTGCCGTAGGAGGCCCGGAAGCGCAGTTCGTCGATGCCCTGAATCCGGAAGTCCTCATTGGCCCGCCAGGCGCCGGAGAGCCGGTAGTACGTGGCCCAGCGGCTCTCGGGCCCGAACAGGGAGGAGCCGTCGCGGCGGATCAGGCCGTCCAGGATGTACTTGTCCGCGATGTCGAACGTGGTGATCGCGAAGTAGTTCTCGGTCCGAATGGACTCTTCGGTCGAAAAGGCGCGCTGGCTGCCCGGATCGCTGCCGCCGAACTCGGGGACCCGGTCCACCAGGAGCCGGTTCGCCTGCGAGGCGAGGAAGCGGTTCTTCTCGTCCTCATAGGTCGCCGCGATCCGGGTGGTATTGGTCACGTTCCCGAAAGACCGGATCGAGGTCAGCGAGGCGCTGGTGTTGTACTGGCGGCCGTTGCGCGAGTTCTTGTCCAGCGATCCCTCGAGTTTGGTCCCGGTCGAGGTCTGGAACCCGAACGGCGTATGATCGGTGAATTCCTGCGATTCCTGGTCGTAGCCGAAGCTGCCTTCCGCCGCGAGCCAGTCGTTGATCCGCCAGCGACCGCGCGCCGACCCCGTGAAGCGGTTGCGGTCCTGGAAGATCTCCCGGTTGGCCAGTTCGTAGGCCGGATTGAAGTCGTTGGCGATGTCGCCGCTCAGCGGCACGATCGGGCAGTACGGGATGCCATCGCAGGTTCGCGTGATATCCACGTCCGGCTGCACGAACATGAGCCCGAAGAACGGCCCCGTCTGCCCTTCGGCCGCGCGGCCGTTGTTCGAGGACCCGTAGAACGCGCTGAAGGAGGCGTCGAAGTTCGGCGCCAGTTGCTGATCGACGTTGATGCGGAAGTTCTGCCGGTTGTAGCCGTCCAGCCCGAAGATCACGCCCTTGTTCTGGGTGTTCTGGAACGACGCGTTGAAGTTGGTGCCCCCGCTCCGCTTGCCCACCGAGAAGTACCCCATCCAGAACGTGCCCGGATCGACCAGGGCATCCCAGTGGTCGTAATAGACGCTGAACGGGTTGTCGGCGATCTGATCCAGCTCGGCCACCCGGGCGCCGCCGTCAAGGATGTACTCGTTGTTCTGGTCCACCTCGAAGTAGTGCGAACGCGAGAATTCCAGCCGCTTGGGCATGTAGTTCACGCCGCCTTCGAACCGGGCGGTCACCTGCAGCGCGCCCTCCGCCAGATTGGCGCCGCGCCGCGTGAACACCTGCACCACGCCGTTGGCGGCGTTCGACCCGTAGAGTGACGACGCCGCCGCCCCCTTGATCACCTCGATCCGCTGGATGTCCTCGGCGGCCACGTCGGCCAGGCCATAGCGCGAGATCACGCCGTCGATGATGATGAGCGGATCCTGCCGGCCGCTGATGCTGGTCCCGCCCCGCAGCCGCAGCGCCACTTCGCCGCCCGGCTGGGAGGACGTCGGGATCACCCGGACGCCGGCCACCTTGCCCTGAATGGCCTGGAGGGCGGTCGTGCCGGGCACCTCTTGAAGCTGCTCTTCGGTCACCTTGCCGACGGTGAACGTGAGCTTCTTGGTGGAGGTGGCTTCGGAAACGCCCGTCACGATCAACTCATCCAGACGAAGCGGATCGGGCGCGAGCTCGAAGTTCTGCTCCTGCGTCCCGAGCTGGACCGTGATCGTGCGCTCCGCGGGCCGGTAGCCCAAGTACCGTGCCGTCAGAACGACCTGCTGGCCCCGGACCGCGGCCGCGCCAATCGTGATGGTATAGACGCCACTGGAGTTGGTGGCGGCGCCGAAGTTCGTGTTGGCCACGATGACCGTGGCCCCGCCCAGCGCCACACCCGCCTCGCTGGTCACACGGCCGGTGATCACCGCCTGGTTCTGGGCCGCGGCGGCCTGAACACCCAGCAGTGAAATGGCGAGGCCGGCGGCTCCTCGCAGCATGATCAGCTTTCGACCGTTCATGTTTGCCCTCATCGGTGATTCCAGGTTCAGGGACATAGCTTCCGCATCAGCGGGTCATACCCGACGTCTCGCCCCGACCTTCGCGCCGGCGGAGCAAGGCCGGTAAGGAAAGGGTGGGACGCGTAACGGCGACAACACCTGTGGATTTCATGGGGTTGCAACCCGTTCCGCACGTTGCACGCCACCGCCTGAGAATCCGTAACTCGTTATGTATCAAGCAAGTACCATGGAGGATGCAACTCGTCCGTGTCGGAAGGACACGTTGCTGAAGCGATCAACGCCAGCGTCCGGCCCCGCGCCGGCTCAACGGCGTTTGCCGGCACGACCCCGCTCAAACCAGGACCTTGCAGTTCGCTTTCTGCTCTTGTAGCGCGATTGTTTCTTCTAGTTGCTTGACTGTGATAGTATTACGGTTCCTTGAAGCCCGCAAGATGGTCAAGGCGGTATCGATCGTGATCCAGTGGCGCCTGGTTCTGCCTATCTTGGCCGCGCTGGCGGCCTGCCCGGTCCTCTCCGCGGCCGCCCAGAATCCGGCGACCTTGATTGGCCGGGTGGTGGATGAAGAAACCGGGGACCCGGTGGGCGATGCGCTGGTTCGGGTGGCAGGCCGGGCTCCGCTGAACGCCGACAGCCTGGGCCGGTTCCTGCTGACCGATCTCCCCGCCGGGGAGTTGGAGGTCGCCGTCCAGGCCCTCGGGTACAGCAGCCTCAGCGTCCGGGTGCACCTCCAGGCCGGCCAGGCGCTTGAGCAGGTGTTTTCCCTTGCATTCACCGGCGATCGACTGCCGGAGGTGGTCGTGCAGGCGCGCGCCGACCGGTTGGCGCCGCGCTACTCGGATTTCGAGCGCCGGCGGGCCCGGGGGATGGGCGCCTACTTCCGATGGGAAGAGATCAAGCGCCGCGGGTTCGGCAGCGTCGGGGACGCCCTGCGAACCGTGCGCGGCGTCCGGATCCGGTGCGATCAGGCGGCCTTCGAGTGTCACGCGGTCATGGCGCGCACCCCGCAGTGCTTCCCGGCCTGGTGGATCGACGGCATGCAGGTCAGGTCGTTTCACGAGAACACCCCGATCCGGGACATCTACGGGATCGAGGTCTACCGCGGGCCGGGCGAGATTCCCGCCGACTTCGGCGGCTCGACCGCGGCGTGCGGCGTCATCGTCATCTGGACCAAATCCAGACCCTATCGATGAGGCCCGATCCTCCCGGCCCCGAGCGGTGATCCCCTCATCCGGCCGTCCCGGCATTCCCCGGCGCTGATCGCCCCTCAGCCGGCCTTCCGGCTCTCCCGCGCCAGCATCCGGGCGATGGGCCGGATCAGCAGTCCGAGCACGATCGCGAACACCAGGACGAAGACCGTGTTGGCGGCGAAGATCACGGGCAGGGAGAAGGATTCATAGAGACCGCCCACCCGACCCGCGATCTTGTTGCCGACCGACGCGGCAAGGAACCAGACCCCCATGATCAGCCCGCTGATCCGTTCGGGCGCGAGCGTGGACATCGCGCTCAGCCCCACGGGGCTCAGGCACAACTCGCCCATGGTCTGGAGGAAATAGAACAGCACCAGCCACATCGGGCTCACCAACTGCCCGCTGGCGGACGCGAGCCCCGCGCCGATCATCACGGCAAACCCGGAAGCCAGCAGCACCAGGCCCAACGTGAATTTGGCGGGGCTGGAGGGATTGCGTCGGCCCAGTCGGACCCAGATCCAGGCGATGACCGGCGCGAACAGGATGATGAAGAGGGAGTTGACCGACTGGAACCAGCTTGCGGGATAGCTCCGGCCGAAGGCGCGGTTGTCGGTGCTTCGTTCCGCGAACAGATTGAGGGTCGAGCCCGCCTGCTCAAACCCCGCCCAGAAGACCGCCGCGCCCAGGAAGAGCACCAGCACCACCACCAGGCGTTTGCGCTCCTCGGGGGTCCACTGTCCGGCGGCGAACAACCACCCGAAGAACCCGATGGTCACCACCAGCAGCAGACCGTCCAGCACCGCCGCGACGCCGGTCGGCGTGATCGCGATCGCCCCCATCCCCTGCAGGACGATCGCGACGACCACCACGGCCGCCAGGGCGCCGACACCCTTGGCGAGAGTGCCCCTGGCCTTTCGCGTCGCGTCCGGAGTGGTCCCGGCCGGGGGACGCAGCGCGGCTTCGGGGAGACGCTTGCCACCGGCGAGGTACTGGATCAGCCCGAAGAACATCCCGACCGCCGCCGCGCCGAACCCGAAATGCCAGGCGGACCCCGCGGACATTCCCCAACCCGCGAGCATGCCGCGGAAGGTCTCGCTCTGGGCCAGCCAGCCGCATACGATCGGCCCCAGGAAGCCGCCCAGATTGATTCCCATGTAATAGAGCGAGTAGCCCGCGTCGCGCCGCGTATCCTCCGGCTGGTAAAGCTGGCCGACCAGCACCGAGATATTCCCCTTCAGCAGGCCGGTCCCCAGCACCACCAGCACCAGGCCGCTGTAGAACGTGGCCACGCCGGGAATCGCCAGGGAGATGTGGCCGAACATGATCAGCACGCCGCCCCAGAACACCGACTTGCGGAAGCCGAGCAGCTTGTCGGCGACCCACCCGCCGGCGATGGTCATCATGTAGACCATCGCGGTGTAGCTGCCGTAGATGGCCCCGGCCTGGTCCACCGGCATGGCCATTCCACCGGCCAGGAGGGGCGCGGTCATGAAGAGGATCAGCAGCGCCCGCATCCCGTAGTAGGAGAAACGCTCCCACATCTCGGTGAAGAACAGGGTGGACAGACCACTGGGATGCCCGAAGAAGCCGCGATCCGGGGAGGTCGGCACGGGGGGTCCTTGGGTGAGGGTTAGTCCTGGCGGCCCAGTTTGCGCTTGAGCTCCGCCAGCTGCTCACGTACCTGCGATTCCTTGGCCTTGCGGTCGATTTCAAACCCAGCCGCGTCGAGCTCGGGCGGCGGCGGCGGCGCCGTGCCGCCCGGCCCAACGCCGGCGCGCGCCCGCTGGTAGGCTTCGCGCATCTCCTCCATCTGCGCCTCTGCCATGCGTAACTCGTCCTGTTGTACCTGGAGCTTCCGTTCCAGCAAGGCGATGCGCTCGCTGTGTTTGGAAGTCCAGATGCGCGCCAGGTCGACCGTCTCCTGATCACCGATCTGAACCGCCAGCCGCCCGCGGCGCTCGGCATCCTCGAGCTGACGGCGCTCCTGGGTCAGCTCGCGGGTCGAAGAATCCCGGGCGCTGTGCAGCTCGGCGATGCCGACCTTGAGGTCGAGCATCGCCTGATAGAGTCCGTCGGCATAGGCGCGGGTTCCGGCGCCACGGCCGCGTTCGGCGAGGAGTTGCTCGAAGCGCGCCCGTAGGTCCTCAAAGGCCATTCGTCCCGGCGCTCCTGCGGTGGTGAAGTCGCCTGCAATGTTAAGTTATCCCGAGCGGACAAGCCACCGACCGGGGGTGCCCGATGCGTCCACTTCCACTCTGCTCTGCCCTGGCCCTGGCCGCCGTCGCGGGGTGCACCCGATCGGGCACCGACCCGATGTGCGGCATGACGGCGTTGGCCGGCGCCACGATGCTGCTCGACCAGTTCAGCGTCCCGCGCCAGACCCTGAGCGAAGCACCGGTCGAACCGCCGCCCATCCTTCCCGTCCGGATCGCCGCCGGCCCGGCCCGGCGCGGCCTGGTGTCCCTGGAGGGACCCGGATGGGTGGTGACCGTCGAAGGTGACATCCCCGCCGAGACCTTGCCGGGCTTCGGCGTGCTGGTGGTGGACGAGGGCGGATCCGCCCGAGGGGTGTTGCTCTTCAGCGGCCTCCCGATCCGGGGCGCACCGGGCATCGGTCGCGTGCGGGCGGGGGAGCTGGATCTTCCGATGCTGGCCCTTCGCACCGACGTGGCGGGCCTCGAAACGGAGGGCTGCCCTTTCTTTCCGGACTCGCTCAGGCGTCCCTGACCGACGCCCGGGATCCCCCGGCCGGTCGTCCCCGGTCAAGCGCCTCAGCCTGCCGCCGGCCCGGCCCCGAGAAACCGCCGGCTGATCTCGTCCGCGGCCTGGACGACGTCGATCGCGGCGACGTCCTCCGGCCGCACTCGCTCCGGAGGCTCGAACGCCAGCCGATGCTCCTCACGATTCAGGGTGCGCCACCGCAGCGAAGAGCCCGCCCTGGTTCGTGGGTAAAACACCGCCGTCGGCCGGTCGAGAGCGCCCGCAAGGTGAAGCGGCCCCGTCGAGCCGCCCACGACGACATCGGCCAGCGCTACCGTTCGCGCAAACTCCGCCAGGCTCCCCGCCGAGTACACCACCCGGACGCTGACGCCCCGGACTTCCAATCGGCCGGCAACCTGGTCCGCGAGGGGGCGTTCGCCGGGACCCGCCGTCACGAGAATGCAATGGCCTGCGTCGGACCGGAGCCTCGTCGCCAGCTCGACGTAGCCGTCGGGGTCGAGATTCGGCGCCGACCCTCCGCTCCCCGGATGCACCAGCACCAGTCGGAGGGCGGGATCCAGATGCTCCGTGTGGCGAAAGGCCACACGATGCGCCTGGACGTCCGAGTCGGCAAAGCGGAGAAAGGGCGGGTCGGCCGCCACGGGCCGTATGCCCCGGCGCGCGAGATAGGCGCGGACCAGGTCGAGGTTGTACTCGAACTCCGGCTTGGCCGATCGGGAGCGACGCTGAATGAGGCGCTCCGTATAGAACAGTTGGGCGGGCTTGGTGGCGGGGGCCAGCCGGTACGGCACACCGGCCAGCGCGAGGGCCGCCGCCACTCGGCCGGTGGAGAAGAGCACGACGGCGCCTCCGAACCGCCGAGCGCGCAGCTCGGCCCGGAGCGCGAGCAGCGAGCGCAGGCCGCTCCCTCGCCCGGGATCTACGACCACCCGGTCGATCTCGGGAACCGCCCGGGCGAGCGATTCCGTGTAGGCGGGAACCAGCGCCGAAATCTCGAGACCCGGCATGCTGCGGCGCAGCATGGCGAAGGCGGGAAGGGCGAGGACGAAATCGCCCAGCCGGTCGTTGCGAACCACCAGCACCCGGTCGGCTGCGTCGCCACCGGTCGTCGGCTCGTCGCCGGTCATCGGATTGCCGCGGGGAACCGCATTGCGCCCTCCAGGGCGGGTGCCGAAACTTGGTGCCGCGATGGAAGATTCCGGACTGCTCCCGTGACCGCAACGTGGCGCCGCGCTCCCGCCCCGTGATGCCGCCCGCCTCGCTCCTCATCTGTACCTACGAGCAGCCGCGTGAGCTGGAGTTGACGCTTGCCGGCGTCGAACGCCAGACCGGGGCCGGATTCGACGTCTGGATCTGCGATGACGGGTCGGGACCGGAGACCGGGCGCGTGGTCGAGGCCTTCGCCGCCCGCGCGCGGGTGCCGGTTCATCACGTGCGGCACGCGCACCATGGCTTTCGCAGAGCGGGGATCCTCAACGCCGCGCTGCGCCGGGCAACCGGGCGGCTGGTGGTTTTCATGGACGGCGATTGCGTCCCGCACCGCCATTTCGTGGCCGATCACCTGGCCGAGTGGCGTCCCGGGCTCTACCTCGCGGGCCGGCGGGTGAACCTTGGCGAGTCCCTGAGCCGGTTCCTCACGGTCGACGCGGTGCGCCGGGGGTTCTTCGACCGCCCCAGAATCCGGTTGCTTTGGAGCGCCCTGAGCGGCGGCACCCAGTTCGCCCATCGCGCCACCCGCATCGGCCCCCGCTGGGCCCGGCGACTGCTTGGCCGCACGGGTCGCGCAGGGATCCTGGGCTCGAATTTTTCCGTCGCGCGGGACGACCTCTACGCGGTCAATGGGTACGATGAAGCCTTCGAGGGCTACGGCCACGAAGACACGGAGTTGGAGTTGCGGCTCCTCGCCCTCGGACTCCGGTCGTCAGCCCTGCGCAGCGTGGCCCTTCAGTTTCACCTCTGGCACCCCCGCCGCGTGACAGCCCCTCCAAACTCGGAACGGATGCGTCGCGCCGGAGCCCGCAGCGACCGGGTCCGGTGCGGTCGCGGAATCGTGCACCTGCCGGAACGGGATGTGCTCGATTCCGAGGGGTCCGGCGTTACCTTTGCGGGACCCGAACACTGTGCGGAGTCATGATTTACGTCTGCATTCCCGCCCGCAACGAAGCCGAGACGGTGGGCCTCGTCCTCTGGAAGGTCCGCAAGGTCTTCGAGGGGCTGGGACGGGAGTACCAACTCCTGGTCGTTGACGACGGTTCGACCGATCGAACCGCCGAGGCGCTCGCGCCGTATGCGAACGTCCTCCCGCTGACCGTGGTCCGCCACGAGCAGCAGCGTGGCTACGCGACCTCGGTGGAATGCCTGCTGCGGCTTGCGCTGGAGCGAACCGATCGGCCCCGGCGGGACAGCGCGGTCCTGATGCACGCCGACTTCACCCACGGCCCCGAGGCCATTCCGGAGCTCATGCGGCGCATGGAAAGCGGGGCGGACCTGGTCGTCGCCGAGGGCCGCGTGCAGGGCGAATCCTCGCGCGGGCTGCGGCTGCTCAGACGCTTGGCACCCCTGCTGCTCCGAAGCTCGGTCGGACTGCCCGGCGTGCGGGACGTGCTCTCGGGTTTCCTTGCCGTGCGGCTCAGCTGCGCCCGCCTCGCCCTCAAGGACACGGAGGGTCCCCTGCTGACCACCGACTCGTGGGCGGCCAACGCCGAGCTGATCGCTCGGCTGGGCCGGGCGGCCCGACGCGTCGAGACCGTGGCAGTCACCGAACGGCACGATCTGCGGCCGCGGGCCACGCGTCTGGATGCCCTCACCGTGGCCCGGCAGCTCTGGTCGTCGCGTCCCCGCGTGCGGGCCGCGGGGGGACGCGCATGAGCGGATTGGTCCTGGCGCTGGGCCTGTTCCAGACCGCCCCGGGCACTGCGCTCCCCGATTTGCCGGAGGCCTACCCCTTCGGCGTCGGAGAGACCTTCGCCTATTCGGGCAAGATGGGGTTCTTCAACGTGGGCGGCGCGACCATCAGCATACCGGCGATCGACACGCTGCGGGGCGTCCCCAGCTTCGTGTTTCGCTTCGAGGTGAACGGCGGCCTGCCGATCTACCGGCTCAACAGCGTGATGGAGTCGCGCACCGGGATGGCGGATTTCCGCTCCAGGCAGTTCATTCAGGACAGCGACGAAAACGGCAGGGACCGCTATCGCCGCTACGAGATCTATCCGGATTCGGGGTTCTTCCTGGCCCAGGACGACACGACCCACTGGCCCACACCGGCCCAGCCCCTGGACGACGCGGCATTCCTCTACTTCGTTCGCACCCTTCCGCTCCAGGCGGGGAAGACCTACGCGCTGGATTACTATTTCAAGCAGGAACGCAATCCGCTGACCATCAAGGTCGAGAAGCGGGAGCGCTGTGAGTTGCCCGGCAAGGTGCAGACGGAGTGCTTCGTGATTCATCCCGTGATCGGGGACAAGGGCATATTCGGTCCGCGGGCCAACGCGAGGGTCTGGATCACCACTGACGCGCGGCGGATTCCGGTGCAGATCCGGTCGACCACGGTCGGGACCGTCACCCTGCGGCTGGAGCGCATGTCCCTGGTTCCCCCAACGCCGCGGCCCCGACCCGGAGCGCCATGACCTATCTGGAGCCCGACCTGTCCGAGCTCCGCACCATCCCCATCGCCAACCGCCTGAACAAGGTCGGGGAGGCGCATCTCGCCCGGCCGCCCGGCGATGACCGGTCGCTGGCCGCGTTTCTCGATTCCCTGCCGGACCTTCTGGCGGCGCGGGATTTCCGCCGGGTCGTTGACCACCTTGCCGCCGCGGCGCGGGGGCGGAAGGGGATCGTCCTGCTGCTTGGCGGGCACGTGGTGAAGGTGGGCCTTGGGCCCCTGGTCCTCCGCTGGATCGAGCGCGGGGTGGTGAGTCACGTCGCCATGAACGGCGCCGCCGCGATCCACGATTTCGAGCTGGCCGCCTTCGGCGGCACCAGCGAAGACGTCGAAGCGGGACTCGCGGATGGAACCTTCGGGATGGCGGAGGAGACCGGGCGGGAGATGAACGCCGCGATCGCGGAGGCCTCCCGTGCGGGGCTCGGGCTCGGCGAAGGCCTGGCGGAATACCTCGCTGGGAGGGGCGCCCCGGCCGTCGCCGGTGCCTCCGTTCTGCTCGCCTGCCGCGAGCACGGCGTACCGGTCACGGCGCATCCCGCCATCGGGGCCGAGATCATCCACCAGCATCCCAGCGCGGACGGGGCCGCGCTGGGAGCCTGCGCCATGCGGGATTTCCGGCGACTGGCGGGATCGCTCCCGCGCATCGACCGGGGCGGCGCAGTGCTCAACTGGGGCAGCGCCGTGGTCATGCCGGAAGTGTTCCTCAAGGCCCTCGCCATTGCGCGCAACCTCAACGCCGGCGCCCCGCGCGACTTTCTCGCAGCAGACTTCGACATGATCCGGCACTACCGGCCTGCGATGAACGTGGTGCGGCGTCCCACCCGGGACGGGGGTACCGGGGTCCAGATCACCGGACATCACGAGCTGATGCTGCCGCTGCTGGTATGGTCGCTGCTCGAGCGGCTCTGATCCGGCGCCTGGCCGCCGCAAGCCTCCCCGCCCTCCTCGCGTGTGGCGGGCCGGGCGCTCCGGCGCGGCTTCCCGTCACGGTGGTCGAGCCGGACGAGCGACTTAGCCAGGTGATCCTGTCGGCCCTCCAGGCCGATGCGCGCCTGGAGACCCCAACCGGGCTCTACGATACCGACGCCACCATCGTCGCCGACGGGGCGCAGCGATATGCGCCGCCCTTCTACGCCGGCATTGGACCCGGGGGAGAAGTGGCCATCATGTCGAGCAGGATCGAGGTGCGAGCGGGGATCGCGTGGGCCCAGATCGAGTACCGCTGGCTGTCCACCGCGGTGGGGCGGGCCGCCGAGGGCCGCGCAAGTTTTGTCCTGGTCCCGGGAACGGAAGGGGCGTGGCGAATCCGCCACGCCCATTCGTCCTCGCCGGAACAAGCCGGTCAGGTCGAGGAGTTGCCTTTGATCGTATCCTTGACCCGGTCCGCGGTCGACGGCGAAATCAGGCGGAGCAGGAGGTAGAATACGAACCCGAGGAACGCGAGCCAGAGCAGCGTGCCGAGCAGGCCCCAGACAAAGCCCAAAAGCTTGAGCCCCAACAGCACGACCCCAGCGAAGACTGCGTAACCCGCCACTGTGCGGACCATTCGTCACTCCTTCCATGGGAGGGCCACCGGCAGCCCCGCCGGTCGTTGCGACACTACGCCGAACGTTTCAGAAAGTTTCGTGGGGAGATAAGTGGCTGTCAATCCTGATGTTCTGGTCATTGGAGGCGGGGTGGTCGGCTCCGCCTGTGCCTTGGAGCTGGCGAGGGCCAACCTCCGGGTGACGGTCATCGATCCCGGAGGCTCCGAGGGCCAGGGATGGCGGGCAGCGGCGGGATTGCTCTCCCCCCAGGTCGAAGCGCGGGAGGAAGACCCGTTGCTGGACCTCGGGGTGGCGGGACGGGAATACTATCGGAGCCACCAGCAAGAGCTGGAGGCAGCAGGCGGGACGGTCGGCCTGACCCTCGATGGCGTGCTGCGTCTCGCCGCGACCGAGGACGAGTCAGAGCAGCTGAAGGATGCGGTCGCGTGGCAGCGCCAGCACGGGCTCTACTGCGAGTGGCTGGGCGAGGACGAGGTGCGGGAACAGTGGCCCTGGCTGGGCGCTTCGTTCGGGGCCCTGCTGGCCCCCAACGACGGGAGCCTCGATCCGGTGCGCTTGGTGAACGCGCTGACCGCCGTCGCCGCGCAGCTGGGGGTGCAACGCCTTGTGGACCGCATTCGGCGCCTTGAGGTCGCGGACGGCCGGGTCACCGGAGCCGTCGGCGATGTGCGCCACCAGGCACCCCGGGTGGTGCTGGCCGCCGGGAGCTGGAGCGGCAGACTGGAGGGCCTGCCCCGTCCGGTCTCGGTGGAACCGGTACGGGGCCAGATGCTGGCGGTGGTCCGTCCCCAGGGCCTGACGGATTTCACCGCGTTCGGGCACGGGCACTATGTGCTCACCCGCGGGGACGAGGTACTGATCGGCGCCACCGTGGAGCACGTCGGGTTCGATGCCGGCGTGACCCGCGCCGGTCTGGATGCCATTGCCGCGGCCGCCGCGCGCATCTGCCCCGCGCTGGCAGGTCTTCCCCCCGTGCGGACCTGGGCCGGACTGCGCCCCGGCACTCCCGACGGGCTGCCGATCATCGGACGGGAACCCAGGGTGGAAGGCCTCTGGTATGCGACCGGTCACGGGCGGAACGGCATTCTCCTGGCCGGTGTCACCGCGGCCATTATCGAGCAGCAGATGCGGGGCGAGCCGACCATTGAGGCGGTCCACGCGTTCCGCCCAGAGCGGTTCTGGGACCGCTGAGCCGCACAGGAGTGTTCGCCACGGCCGAAAACGTGATTACGATACCCGGGGAGGAGTCGAGGCCTATGCGAACGACTGCACGCAGGGTGCTTCTCGGCGCGGCGCTGGGCACCGCTCCGTTCCGGGGGTATGTCGCCGCGCAGGGACGCGAAGCCATCGTGGAGCGCGAGCGCGCGGCCCATCGAGGCTGGCTCATGACCGGCCACAACTCGCCCTACGCGGTGCTGGTTCAGCGTCACATCGGGCCGGGGCTCACCCTGGGGCCCGCCACGGCCGACCTCCCCCTGGAGGGGGTCGGGGCGACCAGGCTCAGCGAGCGTGACGGGGTCCCCTACCTGCGAGCCGACGGCAGGGAGAGCCCCTTGCCGCGGTTTCGGATGTACCCTCTCGGGTCGTTCCGCCTGTTCATTGCGGGCCCACCGGGGCGAAGCAGCGTCACGCTCTATGGGCCGGGGCCGCGCAACCCGAAACCGCCGGTCTGGTACGAGTACGACCCGCGAATGAGCCTCGAGGTGACCCTGGCGCCACCCACGCAACCCGGCAGCCGCCGGATGCTGGCCGCCGACGGCCTGGAGGTCGTGGCGACCGACGCGGGCACGGTGAGTGTGTCGCTTGGAGCGCAGCCCGCCACGCTGACCGTGTTGCGCGTTCCGGATCCGGCGGGAGAAGAGTCGGAGCTGGAGATCTTCTTTCGCGACCCGACCAACGAGGGATCGACCTATCCCGCCGGCCGTTTCGTCTCGCTGGAGCCCCTTGGCGGCGCGCGGTACCGCCTCGACTTCAACCGGGCGCGGAACCCGTTCTGCGCCTACTCGACCGCGTTCGCCTGCCCCTTGCCGTGGCGAGGGAACGCGCTGCCGGTGGCCATCGAGGCCGGAGAGAAGTACGGCGGGGGCGGACTGACGCCGCCATGAAGCGCTCCCCCCGGGCGGGCCTGCTGCTCTTTCTCGCTCCTCTGGTCGTTGCGTCGCGCCCTCCCCTCGCCGCGCAGGTCGACGACCTTTCGGGCCCCTGGCGCGCGGCGGTCGACCAGGCCGGGGGGCCGCTTCGATTCGCGCTGGAACTCCGGTCCGCCGGCAGCGGCTGGAGCGGGACGCTTTGCAACGGCCCGGCGTGCGACGACCTGTCCGCGATCACGCCGATGGGCGACAGCGTGCGTTTCGAGATGGCGGACTATGACGCCACCATCACGGCGGTCGGGCGTGGCGATTCGCTGATCGGGTATTACCGAAACGTGGGCAACCGGGGGCCGCGGGTGATGCCGTTCCGGGCCGCCCGGGGGCGGTGGCCGGTCGCGCCGGCCGGCCCGGCGTTGCAGGGCTCGTGGGACGCGGTGTTCGATCAGGGAGGGCGCCGGAGCCCGCGGGTCTTCCTGATCCGCAACGGGCCAGCGGGAATGGAAGCGGCCTATCACACCAACAGCGGCGGCTATGGGCTGTTCTGGGGCTCCGCCACGCCGAGCGACAGTTTCGACCTCGGCCGGTTTGACGGGGCCTTTGTCTACCGCCTGACGGGAAGGCTGGACGGCGATACCCTGCGAGGCGTCTTTCACGCCGGTCTGCGGACCCAGACGCCATGGGTGGCGGTACGTTCGACCGGCAGGCCGCACCTCACGCCGCCGTTCGAGGTCACCTCCGCCGATACCAGCCGGCCGTTCGAGTTCGCCTTCCCGGACCTCCAGGGTCGCACGGTGACGCACCGGGATTCGCGGTTTGCGGGGAAGGTCGTGCTGGTGGACATCTTCGGGAGCTGGTGCCCCACCTGTCATTTTGCGGCCCCCGCGCTGCGCGCGCTCTATCGGGATTACCGGGATCGCGGCTTCGCGATCGTCGGATTGGCCTACGAGGTCAGCGGCGACACGGCGATCGACAACCGGCAGGTCCGGCGCTTCCGGGACAAGTACGGGATCACCTGGCCGATCCTGCTGGCGGGGATCAACGAGACCGCGGCGACCGCCGCGACGCTGCCGCAACTGCAGGGGTTCACCGCCTACCCGACCAGCGTCTTCCTCGGCCGCGACGGACGGGTGCGCGCGGTCCACGCCGGCTTTCTGGGCCCCGAGGCCGGTCCGCTTTACGATGCCCAGATCCGCGAGCTCCGCGGCGTACTGGAAGAGCTTCTCGCCGAACCCTGACCCGCTCGTTGCCGGGGGCCACTGGCCGGTCGGCCGTGGTACCGCCTCGGCCGTGTAACCATCTGAATCCGTGTAATCTGCGTCATCGGTGGATTACATTTAGCGTCCCTTTCGGACCGGGCCCCGGGGGGTCCGGAGGAGTCTGCTTTTGGCGGCACCTCTCGTTCAGTTGTCCCGATCCGCCGCGCGGGGACCCCAACCGGTTCCGCTGGGCGAGCGACCCGCGAGAAAACCTGCGTGGCTGAAGGTGCGCGCGCCGGGCGGGGCCACCTACGTGCGGCTCAAGCATCTGATGCGTGAGCTTGGCCTGCACACGGTCTGCGAGGAAGCCCATTGCCCCAACATCGGCGAATGCTGGGAGCACAAGGCCGCCACGTTCATGATCCTGGGCGACGTCTGCACCCGAAATTGCGCGTACTGCGCGGTGTCGCATGGAACCCCGCGGCCCTACGACCCGCTCGAGCCCGGCCGGCTCGCCGAAGCTGTGGAGCGAATGGGGCTCGCCCACGTGGTCATCACCTCGGTGGACCGGGACGACCTGCCCAACGGCGGGGCGGAGGCCTTCGCGGGGTGCATCACCGAGATCCACCGGCGATTGCCGGGGACGTCGGTGGAGGTGCTGATCCCCGACTTCAAGGGTTCGGAACCGGCGTTGCGCGTCGTGATGGACGCGGCTCCCGACATTCTGAATCACAATCTCGAGACCGCCGAGCGGCTCTATCCGATGGCGCGGCCGGGCGGGCGGTATCCGCGCGCGCTGTCGCTTCTCGCCACCGCGCGCCGAATCGCTCCCGGCGCCTTGACCAAGTCGGGCATCATCCTCGGCATGGGCGAGGAATGGGACGAGGTGCTGGTGGCCATGCGAGACCTGCGGCGGAGCGATGTCAACATCCTGACGCTGGGCCAGTATCTGCGTCCCTCCGATTCCCACCTCCCCGTGGTCCGTTATTACACCCCGGACGAATTCGCCGAGCTGGCGGACACGGGGCGCCGGATGGGCTTCGACCACGTGGAAGCGAGCCCGCTCACCCGCTCGTCCTATCACGCGTGGGAGCAGGTGGACAAGGCCAGGAGCGCAAGGGCGGTGTAATGGCGACCTCCACCAGGTCCAAGTCCGGGGGCGCGGACGCCGCGCGGAAGCACGAGCTGGTGGGCTATCTGAGGCAGCTCGTGCTGATCCGCCGGTTCGAGGAAAAGGCCGGCGAGATGTACAGCCTGGGCAAGATCGGCGGGTTCTGCCACCTCTATATCGGGCAGGAAGCGGTCGCCGTCGGGAGCCTGGCCAGCCTGCGGCCCGACGACTACGTCATCACCGCCTATCGCGAGCACGGCCACGCGCTGACGCGTGGCATGTCCCCCCGATCCGTGATGGCGGAGCTGTTCGGCAAGGCGACCGGCTGCTCCAAAGGCAAGGGCGGCTCGATGCACCTGTTCGACGCCAGGCTCAACTTCCTGGGCGGCCACGGCATCGTGGGGAGCCATATCCCGATGGCGGCCGGGGTGGCGTTCGCCTGCAAGTATCGAAAGACGGACCGCGTCGTGGCCTGCTACTTCGGCGAGGCCGCGGTGAATATCGGCTCGTTCCACGAGGCCCTGAACATGGCGGCCCTCTGGAAGCTGCCCGTCATCCTGATCATCGAGAACAACGGGTACGGCATGGGCACCCGGATCGCCCGCGCCTCGGCCAATCTCGATCTGGATCACCGCGCCTTCTCCTATGCCATGGACGCGGCGGAGGTCGACGGCCAGGATGTCCTGGCCGTGAAGGGAGCGATGGACGAAGCGGTTGGGCGCGCCAGGTCCGATTCCAAACCGACCCTGCTGGAAATCCGCACTTACCGCTACGTGGGCCATTCCATGTCCGATGCCGCGCACGGTACCTATCGGACCAAGGACGAGGTCGAGGAGTTCCGGAAGCGCGATCCGATCGTGGTGTTGCGCGAGCTGCTGCGGGAGGAGCATGCCCTGAGCGACGAGGAGTTCGAGGCGATGGACACCGAGCTCATCGCCGAGGTCGAGGACGCCGTGCAGTTCGCGGAAGCATCCCCCGAGCCTGATGCGTCCGAGCTCGAGGCCGATGTGTACGCGGAGCACGGCTGAGATGCCCACCGTGACCTACCGCGAAGCCCTGAATCAGGCGCTGCGCGAAGAGATGCACCGGGATCCGGACGTGTTCCTCATGGGGGAGGAAGTGGCCGAGTACGACGGGGCGTACAAGGTCAGCCGCGGACTGCTCAAGGAATTCGGCCCCATGCGGGTGGTGGATACTCCCATCGCCGAGCTCGGGTTTGCCGGCATCGGCGTCGGCGCCGCGATGGTGGGGCTCCGGCCCATCATCGAGTTCATGACCTGGAACTTCGCCCTGCTTGCGATCGATCAGGTGGTCAATTCGGCCGCGAAGCTGCGATACATGTCGGGTGGCCAGTACGGCTGTCCCATCGTCTTCCGAGGCCCCGGCGGGTCGGCCCTCCAGTTGGGCGCCCAGCATTCGCAGGCCTTCGAGGCCTATTATGCCCACGTCCCCGGGCTCCAGGTGATTGCGCCGGGAACCCCGGCCGACGCCAAGGGCCTGCTCAAGAGCGCCATCCGCAGCGATGATCCAGTCGTCTTCATCGAGGGCGAGATGCTCTACAACACCAAGGGCGATGTGCCCGACGGGGAGGTCGTCATCCCCATCGGCCGGGCCGACGTGAAGCGCGCCGGAACCGACGTCACCCTGATCTGTCATTCCAAGACCGTCCTCACCGCGCTCAAGGCCGCTGAGCAACTTGCCGAAGCGAACATCGAGGCGGAAGTAGTGGACCTGCGGACCGTCCGGCCGCTCGACGAGCGCGCCATCCTCGAATCCGTCGCCAAGACCAACCGTTGTGTCGTTCTGGAAGAAGGCTGGCCCTTTGCCGGGATTGGGGCCCAGGTGGCCGACCTCATTCAACGAGAGGCGTTCGACGCGCTTGACGCTCCCGTCCTTCGGGTGACCGGCGCGGATGTGCCGATGCCCTACAACAGATCACTCGAACGCGCCGCCAAGGTCGATCCGGCCAAGGCCGTCTCGGCCGCCAGGCGCGTGCTCTACCTCGAATAGGCTCATGGCAACCAAGGTGTTGATGGAGGCGCTCTCTCCCACCATGGAGGAGGGCCGCCTGGTCGAGTGGAAGAAGGCCCAGGGAGACGCCGTCACCCAGGGCGAGGTCCTGGCCGAAGTGGAGACCGACAAGGCCGTGATGGAGCTGGTTGCCCGCGCGGACGGCGTCCTGCTCAAGCGCCTGGTCGGGGACGGCGAGACCGTCGCCGTGGCCTCGGTGATCGGATGGATCGGCAAGGAGGGCGAGGAAGTTCCCGCCGGGCAGGAAGCGGGCGCGACAAAGGACCAGGAGAAACCGGAGCGGACCCGGGTGGAGCAGGCGACTCCGGCGGGGCAGGCCGATGGCGCCGTCCCGGAACGCAAGCCGGAGCGTGAACCTGCCCCGGCGCCCACCGCGACCCGCGAAGCGGGCCGGGTCAAGGCTTCCCCCCTCGCGCGGCGACTGGCAAGCGAGCGGGGACTCGATCTCGCCGCGATCGAGGGGTCGGGCCCCGAGGGACGGATCGTCAAGCGGGACATCGAGTCGGCCGCGGCACGCCCCGCCGCGAGGACCGTCGCCCCCGGCGAGGGCCCCGCCTACGAAGACGTGCCGCTCAGTCAGATCCGCAAGACCATCGCCAAGCGGCTGGCCCAATCCCTTGGTCCCATCCCGACCTTCTACCTCACCACGGAAGTGGACATGGAGCGCGCCGCCGACGCGCGTGACCAGCTCAAGGCGGACTTCGGCGAGGAGGGCAAGGTCTCCTTCAACGACATCGTTCTGAAGGCGGTGGCCACGGCCCTCGGACAGCACCGGGCGTGCAACGGATGGTGGCAGGACGACCATATTCGCTACTGGAACGAGGTCCACCTCGGCATGGCCGTGGCGATTCCCGAGGGCCTGATCACTCCGGTGATCCGGCACGCGGACCACAAGTCGCTGCGCCAGATCGCCGTCGAGTCGCGCGACCTGGCCCAGCGGGCCAGGAACAGGAAACTGGCTCCCGAGGAATACACCGGCGCCACGTTCACCGTTTCCAATCTTGGGATGTTCGACATCGACGAGTTCACCGCCGTCATCAATCCCCCGGAGGCCGGAATCCTCGCCGTTGGCCGGATGGCCCCGACGCCGGTCGTGCACGAGGGAGAGGTGACGGCTCGCCGCCGCGTTCGGCTCACCATGTCCTGCGACCATCGGGTCATCGACGGCGCGACCGGGGCGGAGTTCCTGCGGACCCTGAAGCGGATGCTGGAGAATCCGCTGGCGCTGGTCTGGTAAAAGTGCGGAGTGCGGAGTGCGAAGTGCGTAGTGCGTAGTGCGGAGTGCGAAGTGCGGAGTGCGAAGTGCGAAGTGCGGAGTGCGGAGTGCGAAGTGCGGAGTGCCGAGTGCGAAGTGAGGTTTTCCACCCTGAAACTCGAGAGCGACCTTGGCAAGCTATGACGTGATCATCGTGGGAGGTGGACCGGCCGGCTATGTCTGCGCGATCCGCTGCGCCCAGCTGGGCCTGGCGACGGCGGTGGTCGAAAAGGAGAAGCTGGGAGGGGTCTGCGTCAACATCGGCTGCATCCCGACCAAGGCCCTGCTCCACAGCGCCCGCATGGCCAACCTGATCCGGCACGAGGCGAAGGATCTGGGCATCGCCACCGGCGAGGTGACGACCGACTACGGCGTGGCGATGCAGCGCTCCCGCAAGGTCGCGGAACAGAACTCGAAGGGTGTCGAGTTCCTGATGCGGAAGCACAAGATCACCGTGCACAAGGGGGCCGGCACCTTGCAGCCGGGCCGCAAGGTGCAGGTGGGCGAGGAAACCCACGAGGCCCGGAAGGCCGTGGTGATCGCCACCGGCAGCCGGGTCAAGGGACTCCCCCAGGCGGGGCTGGAGTTGGACGGCAAGACGGTGATTTCCTCGGACGAGGCCCTCTTCCTGGAGCAGGCGCCGGGAAGCCTCGCCATTGTGGGGGCGGGCGCGGTGGGCGTCGAGTTTGCCGACATCTTCAACGCCTTCGGGTCCAGGGTCAGCCTGATCGAAGTGCTCCCCCGGATCCTCCCGATCGAGGACGTCGAGGCCTCCGACACCGTGGCCAAGAGCTACCGCAAGCGTGGGATTCAGGTGCTGACGGGCGCCAGGATCACCAACGCCAAGGTCAGCGCCGAGAAAGTCGTGCTGACGGTCGAAGCCGATGGCAAGACGGAGTCGGTCGAGGCCGACCAGGTGCTGATGGCGGCCGGCCGGGCCGTCAATACCGAGAAGCTGGGGCTCGAGCAGTGCGGCATCAAGCTCAGCGACGGTGGCTTCATCCAGGTGGATCCGGTCACGCTGCAGACCACCGCCGAGGGGTACTACAGCATCGGTGACGTGGCCGGCCCGCCGATGCTCGCGCACAAGGGGAGCCGGGAGGGCGTGCACCTGGCTGAGCGCCTTGCCGGACAGACCCCGCAGCCCATCCGCTACGACAACATTCCGAGCGTCACCTACTGCCATCCCGAAGTCGCGAGCATCGGGTTGACCGAGGAACAGTGCAAGGAGAAGAAACTCGGGTATCAGGCGGGCCGCTTTCCCTTTTCGGCCAACGGCCGAGCCCGTGCCTCCAACGAGACCGAGGGCTTCGTCAAGATCCTGCGGGACAAGAAGTACGGTGAGATCCTCGGCGCCCACATCGTCGGTGGGCACGCCTCGGAAATCATCCACGAGCTGGCCGTCGCCAGGGAGAACGAGTACACGGTCGCGGAAGTGGATCTCGCCGTGCATGCCCACCCGACCCTTTCGGAGGCGGTTGCCGAAGCCGCTCTCGACTCCATGGGCCGGGTCCTCCATATCTGACGGAGGCGTCTTCCACCCCGTGAGCACCGACCCACGCGCCTCCGATCGGCCTCGGGACTACGTGCCGCTGGCCTTGATCGGCCTGGCGGCCGGGGTCACCGCCGGCACCGCGCTGACCGTCACGGCCTTCTGGGCGGTCCGCAGCCTTCAGGGGGACGCGACCGCCTCGCCCGGGGCGACACCCGAGCTGAACTCGCCAACCACCTGGGTGTTCCTGGTGGGAAGCCTTGGGGGCGTCCTGACGGCCGCCGCGGTCACCTGGACCTTGCTGTCGCCGATCGGGTCGACCTACCGGCAGGGTGGAATGAGTCTGGTCGCCTCCTTCGCGACGATCGTCGTCGCGACCGTGGTCGCCTTCCCCATGGAGACGATCGCGGGTCGCTGGGGCCTGCTCGGGGCCGGCCTGGTGGCGGCGGTCGCAGCCTGGCGCTTGGCGCGCGCGGCCAGGCGCGCGGCGGAAACCGCATGAACCGGCGAGGGCTCAGCATCGTCGACCTGGGACGGCGGCCCTATGCGCCGGTGCTCGCGCTCCAGCGCGCGATCGTCCGCGCGCGGCTGGACGGCGCGCCGATCGGCGACCTGCTTCTGCTCGTGGAGCATGAGCCCGTGGTGACCATGGGGCGGGGCACCCGCCCCGGCAGCCTGCCCCTCTCGCCCGAGCGGCTCTCCCGACTGGGATACGACGTGGCCGAAGTGGAGCGCGGCGGCGACGTCACCCTTCACGCCCCGGGACAGCTGGTCGGCTATCCGATCGTCGATCTGGCCCCGCTCCGACCCGACCTGCACTGGTACCTGCGCACCCTCGAGGAGCTGCTCATGGGCGCCCTGGACGACGTCGGGATCTACGCGGCCCGCAATCCCGGGCTCACCGGGGTCTGGGTCGGGCAGCGAAAGATCGCCAGCATCGGCGTCCACGTGAAACGATGGATCACCCTGCACGGATTCGCGCTCAACGTCACGACCGACTTGGTGCGCTTCGGGGTCATCGTGCCTTGCGGGATCGCCGGGGTGGCGATGACCAGTGTCGAACGGGAAGCCCCTGCCCTGGCGAACCCGTGGGGAGCCTGCCGGGAGGCGGTCGTCGCCCGCGCCGCCGAGTGTTTCCGGGCCGCGCCCCGCGCGCTCGCCCCCTCCGAGCTGGGCGAGTTGCTCCCGGCGACGGTCCCCGTCCCCTGAACGAGCCTCGGCACGAGTCCCGAAGGGGACTTTGGGGCGGCGCGGAGCGCGGGAACATCGGACGGGGATCCGGCGTTCCCTGGCCATGAACGCCACCGGCAGCCGCGCGGCTCCCCGACTCCCCCCCGGCCAGATCGAGACCAGGAAGTGGCCCGTACTGCATTCCGGGCCGGTGCCGAACGTCGACCTCGCGGCATGGCGATTTCGGATCTGGGGCGAGGTGGAGCGTCCGGTGACGCTCGACTGGGACGCCCTCGAGCGGCTGCCTCGGCGCGAGGTGGTGTGCGACATTCACTGCGTCACCCGGTGGAGCCGCTTCGGCAACCGGTTCACTGGTGTGCCCGTCGCGGAGTTGTTGGGGCGCGCCGGGCCGAGCCGCGAGGCGACCCACGTCCTGGTTCACGCCCTGCCGGACTACACCACCAACCTGCCCCTGGAGGATCTGGACCGCGCGGCGAATCTCCTGGCGACGCACCACGACGGCGAGCCGCTGCCGCCCGAGCATGGCGGACCGCTGCGTCTGGTGGTGCCGCACCTCTATTTCTGGAAGAGCGCGAAGTGGGTCACTGGCTTCGAGTTGATGGCGGGCGACACGCCGGGCTTCTGGGAGCAAAACGGCTACCACAGGCGCGGCGATCCCTGGCGCGAAGAGCGCTTCGGGCGGCCCGACCCGCTCCCGATGCGGCGCGGCCCGCGCCGCTGAGCGCGCCGGGATTCATGGCTTCCCGGACCCTGTTATTATGGGGACATGTCCGGGCCTCTGGACCACGCCAAGCTCTCGGCGCACGCAGACACGATCGTCGCGGACATCCTCAAAGCCGCGGCCAGCTGGGCAAGAGAGGTCCCCTCCGAGCTCACCCTCCCGATCCGTTCGGTCTGCGTACGGCTCGCGGAAATGGTGGCCGATCAGCGGCATTATCTCGCGCCGCTCCCCGAGCCGCAGCAGACCGAACGGCAGACGGTGCTCACGATGGTCGCGGAGAAGCTTCGCTCCCGGGCCGTGGTTCAGGGCATCGAGCGATCGTTGCAGGAGCTCGCCGACCGGGAACTGCGCGCGACCGGATCCTGGTCGCTGGTGATCAATTCCCAGGCGGAATGGGTGACGACGGCGATCGAATACCTCCAGGACTGCTGCCTGCAGCTTCCCGAGGATCAGCGGCCGGATCCCTACTGGGCCGATGACGTGGTGGGCGGCGTAGTGATGTCGGTCAAGGCGATCCTCGGCACCGACGACCTCCACGTCCGGATCGAATCGCAGTACGCGGGCGAGAGGCGCCCGCCCCAGCAGGAGGAGTCGGACCGCTAGGGAACCACCGCCTCGCTTTCCTCGTCCTCCGACCCGGGCCCCTCCCAGGCGGCCAGGCGCTCGAAGAAGGTCCCGAACACCACGATCCCCTGCCAGAGTTGGTCGAGATTCAGCTTTTCGTTGGGGGAATGCAGCCCGTCATCGGGCAGCCCGATGCCGGTCAGGATCACGGGCGCCCCTCCCGAGGCGAGCAGGGGCACCACGGGGATCGACCCGCCCGAGCGAACCGAGACGGCCCGCTGCCCAAACACGCTTTCGAACGCGTCGTCGAGCACTTCGAACACGGGATGATCGGTTGCGACCTGGACCGGATCCGCGCCGTGGATCACGCGCACTTCGACCTGGGCCCACTCGGGCGCGCGCCGCTCCACCGTGCGGGTGAGCCAGCGGCCGACCTTGCGGTGGGACAATCCCGGCGGAAGGCGCAGACTCACCTTGGCCGACGCGGCGGCGGGAATCACGGTCTTGGCCCCGGCGCCCGTGAATCCGCCGCTGATCCCGTGAATCTCGAAGGTGGGAAGGGCCCAGGTCCGCTCGAACACGGTCTTGTCCTCAAGGCCGGTGAGCGCTTTGCCGGTGATCTCGTCGCGCAGATAGGCCTCCTCGTCGAAGGGCAGGCGTTTCCAGGCCTTGCGTTCGGCACGGGTAGGGCGCGACACGGCCTTGTAGAGCTTGGGAATGCGGATTCGCCCCGAGCGACTCTTGAGGTCGGTCAGCAGGCGGACCAGGGACTCCAGGGCGTTGGGGGCGACCCCGCCATAGCTCCCCGAGTGCAGGTCGCGCTCCAGGGTCCGCAAATGGATCTCCGCGTAGCAGAGGCCGCGCAAGGCGGTGTAGACCGCGGGGATCCCAGGGGCGTAGAAGGATGTGTCCGCCACCAGGATCGCGTCGGCGCGGAGCCGCTCCGGCTCGCGCTCCAGCAGGGACTCGAGGACCCGGCCCCCGCTTTCCTCCTCGCCCTCGATCATGAACCGGATGTTGAGCGGCGGGACTTTCTTGTCATTCAGCACCGCCTCGTAGGCCTTGAGCAGGCAGAACACCTGCCCCTTGTCGTCGACAGCGCCGCGGGCGAACAGATTGCCGTCGCGCACGGCGGGGGCGAACGGCGGCGAGACCCACTCGTCAAGGGGATCGGCCGGCTGGACGTCGTAATGACCGTAAATCAGCAGGGTCGGCGCGTCGGGCACCTGCGGGCCCTCGGCCCAGACCACGGGGTGGCCCTCGCCCTCCAGCAGGGTCACCACGGGACAGCCGAGGCGGCGCAACTCCGCGATGAGCCACTCGGCCGCCGCGCGGCAGTCGGCCGCATGGGCCGGGAGGGTGCTGATGCTCGGGATGCTCAGGAACTTGCGCAGGTCGTCCAGAAGACGATCACGTTCCCGGGTCGCAAAGCCTGTAGTCATGATGGCGTGGGGTTGGGGTTGGGAGAGCGGGAAATGTGCGTCCTCTGCGGCCAAGCGCAACCCGCCGGGCGACCGGGGGCGGGATGCGCGACCCCTGGAATCGGGGTGAGCGTCAGCCGGAAGCCTCAAGCGCGGCCTCCAGCCGGGCAAACGCCTCGTCGCCCGCGGCCTCCGCCAGGAGGGCGGTGAGCGCTCGAAGGGCGGCCACAAGATCCCCCTGGTACCTGGCGTGCCACTGCTCGAAAAGGTCGAGCCGCGTCCGGTAAAGCCGCAGGCCCACCAGGCGCGCGTTGTTGATCGGGCGGTCGGCCATTTCGCCGATCCGGTAGGTCCGCAGCGAGTCGCCGACGGGGCCTTCGAGCTGCTCCCGGAGCCAGCGGGCGTGCGCCACCCGGCCGGAGTCCAGGGCGGCTCCGGCGGGTCTGGTCGCATAGAAGGCGTCCAGTCTCTCGACCAGTTGGTGATAGAGGCCGGCCAGGACCCGCTCGTCGCCCCAGCGATCCACCGCTCTCCGGGCGGTCAGGGAATCGCCGCGCGCCAGAAAGTAGCGCTCGGCCGCGCGATAGCCGACGTACTGCGCGAAGCTCTCGTTGAAGTCCACGGCGCTCTTGACGAACAGGGTGTTGTGCGCCAACTCGTGAAAGACGGTCGAGGCCAGTTCCATCGAGTCGCGGGTGAGCGCGGTGGAGAGCAGAGGGTCATTGAACCAACCCAGTGTACTGAACGCCCCGGCGGGACGCAGGTAGGTATCGAGCCCCTCGGCGTCGAGCCGTCCCGCCTCGCGCTCGGCCATCCGGGCGTCGAAGAACCCCTTATAGGGGATCCGGCCGACGATGGGATAGCTCCAGGTCTTCGCGCAGATGCAGTCCTTGGGCGCGGCGGAGAGCACCAGGAGCAGGGTGTCCCGGCCCACGTCGGTATAGGTGGTGTACGTGTCTCCGGCGTCCAGCCCGATTGCCGCCGCAAAATCCCGCACCTCGCTCACCAGCGACAAGAGGCCTCGGGTGGCATCGTCCACCGCCGGATCACGAATGACCTCGGCCAGCGGGCGGCGCCCCTTGAGGATCCGGATCTCCTCGAACCCAGCGCGGGTCAGGTAGCGCACCTCCCGGCTCCCCAGCAGGGCCGCGCCGTACCCCACGAAGAGGCCCACCGCGGCGATCAGAATGGCCATGCGCACCTTCCGTTTCACAGCGTGAGCCGCATCCCGAAGACGTGGAGCGGGCCGGCTCCCGGGCGCTCCAGGTAGGCGTAATCCAGCGCCGAGCGCCCCAGCACGACGCTCCCTCCCCAGGCGAAGCGCTTGAAGGGGCTGCCGGGGGTCCGTCCCGAGCCGACCCGGGCGACGAGGCCCACCCCAGAAAAGACCGCCCCGCCTTCCAGTCCAAGCAGCGTCTCGGCGCTTCCCTCCGACCAGGTTTGTTCGATCGTCGCCAACAGGCGGCCGTTGGAGTAGGTGTCGATCAGGTTCAGGCTGAATCCAAGATGAATGCTCGAAGGCAGATCGAAGCCTCCGGTTCCCAGGCCGGCCCGCCCGATATTCTGGGCAACCAGCGCGAGGGCGGCGATGTCGAAGAACGCGACGGTAAGCGCGGCGTCGGTCGTCAGGGTGCGGGTCACGATGCCCGCGGAGTCTTCCACCGCGAACCAGTCCCCCGCGAGGCCCAGCGCCACGCCCTTCACGCGGGCGACCGCCCCGAAGACGGACTCGAGATTGTCTTGCGTGGCGAGGCCGTCATCGAAGCGCAGGTAGCGCAGCCCGCCTCCCAGGTTCAGCGGGCCCAGGCGAACGGCCGCCGCGCCCATGAAGTACGAGGACGTGTCGGTCAGCCCGGCGTAGGCCCCCTCCAGGCTCATGTTTCGGACCGACGCCAGCCCGGCGGGGTTGGTGAAGATCGATCCTGCATACCCGATCATGGCGACGGTGGCGCTTCCCAGGCCGGAGAAGCGCGGCGAAACGGGCGCGGAGAACAGGCCGGTGGTCGGCGGGTTCTGGGGCGCAACCGTCGCCGCAGGAACGATGGCCGGCAAGAGGGCCACGAGCCATCGCCGGCCGCGGGGCACCTCACCTCACCCGGACGATGCCGAGCCGGGCCGCGAGGGCCGCATCGATTCCGTCAAGGGCGGCGTTGCGGGCCACCAGGAGATCGAGCGGCTGGCTGCCCGCGCCCTGAATCACCCGGAAATGCCTGCCGCTGCCGCCGCGCAGGGTTCCCAACCTGGCGAAGGAGCTGGTGATGAGCGGCGCGTCCACCGGCCACTCCTGCTCCAGCAGTTTGTCCGGATCCGGCGGATTGCAGCAATTGTCCAGGAAGACCTGACGCAACCCCCAGGTATCCACGCGCATGCGCGGACTGGCCGGCGTGAATCCGGGAAGATCGTCCACGTACCAGGCCAGGAACGACTCGGCGGTCAGCGTGGGGAACTGCTGGCCCGTGGCCGCCTGAAGGTTGGCCACGCCGGTCAGCGAGGTCTGCACCATCGCCCGAGTGAGGTTGGCCCCCTCGACGCCCGTGCCGAACCGGTCGATCACCCAGCGCAGGAACAGCCAGCTGGCGCCGCGCTCTTCGAGGGTTGCGCTGGAGGTCTGTGGAATGACCAGGAAATGCCCCTCGGTGTTGTCGAGATAGTCATAGGCGTTGAGCAGATTCCCCGAGGTATACAGGCTTCGGCAGCTGAAGGCGCCGGGGCACTCCCCGTTGGGGATCAGGCGGCCCGCCAGCTCCTCGGCCAAATGGCTCAGGGCCTCGTTCAGCCACCCGTGCTCGCTCTGGCCCGCGCGCAGGGTCACGTGCTGGTTCCAGCTGATCATGTGCTGCAGCTCGTGGATCAGCGTGGGCTTGAGCCGGGCGACGGTCTGGGAGCGGGTGGCCACCGGACAGGTGGGCGACGCCGGCTGGGGCACCATGCCGTAGAACACTTCCCCGCGGTTGGAACCCTGGATGGTCAGCAGGTCCCCCCCCCAGAAGAAGCCCAGCACTCTGCCGTTCGCGCAGTCGGTGGTCAGCGCGTTCACTGCGTCTGTGAGCAGGATGGCCACGACGCTGTTGCCGTCCATGTCCGACACCGCCCCGAAGGCCTCGATGTCGATGGGATAGTGAAACATGTCGAAGGTGCGGCCCAGATCGTCGAAATCCGACTGCTGCAGCGGATCCGCGGTTGGCACCATGTCGTCGATGTACACGGCCGCGTGCAGGCCCACGTACTTCGCGGTGGCCATCACGGTATCGAACTGGGTGCAGGAGATGTTGCTGCAAACCGAGAACTCGCGTTGGGATCCGACCGCTGGGGGTATCGCCACGGGGGGCGCGGCCGGAATGCTGAAGCGAACGCCCGGTGTGCTGGACAGCTCGCGCTCGCGGGCGCGCAGCGCACGGTCCATGACCGCCTGGGCCCCCCGCCCCCGCCCCGCGCGCTGCGGCACCACGCTGGGCTCCACCTCCGGGACCGCCGTCACACCCCCGATCGCCGCCTGGAAGTAGTACGGTCCGCTCACTCCATTGGCAGTCTCGGTACCGTTGCCCGAGATCAGCCCCACCAGATACTCGGTTTCGGCGGCTGCGGCCGGGAGCCGCACGCACCCGGTTGAGGCCGCGGGATCGAAGACCCCGTGCTGCCCCGGCGCGAGGGTCACCGTCGCCGGATTCACGCATGCGGCAGGGGGAGGTGGTGGCGGGGGTCCGGTTCCGTCCCCACAGGCCACAAGGACAGCGCAGGACAAGAAAGCCAGGAGGCGCTGGAGCATCGCATTCCGCACGGGTTGGAGGAGGCGCTTTGCTGTAACTTATGTTGCGACAATGAGTTTTGACAATCGTCCCGGCGCCGGATAGCTTCCAGGCTTCCGGCGCGGACTGCGGGACCTCAAGCATTCCGGGGGACGCTCCCACCCCGCCGGATCGCACCTGGACGGCCGGATTGAGGGACTGCGTTTCGCGTCCGAGGCACCGCCCACCCGGCCTCATCGATATGGCCGCATCTCGCGTGGCCCGCTGGCCGCCCGACCCTGCGGCGGGGAATCCATGGCCTTCGTTCATCTCCATACCCACAGCGAGTATTCCCTCCTCGACGGCGCCAATCGCATCCCCGACCTGGTCGCACGGGTCAAACAATTGGGCATGGATTCGCTCGCGGTCACCGATCATGGCAACTTGCACGCCGCCTGGACCTTCCACGAAACCGCGCGGGCCCAGCAAATCCGGCCGATTCTCGGCTTCGAGGCGTACATGGCCTTCGGTCCCCGACAGGCGCAGCAGCGCCCCTCCTGGGCCCCGGCCAACTACAGCCACCTCGTGGTGCTGGCGCGCAACCGGACCGGCTATCGCAACCTGATCCGGCTGAGCTCGATCGGGTTTACCGAGGGGTTCTACCGTCGCCCCAGAATCGACCGCGAAGTCCTGGCCCGCCACGCCGACGGCCTGGTGGTGCTGGCCGGGTGCCTTTCGGGCGAGATCGCCCTGTGGCTGCGGCAGGGCCGCTATGAGGAAGCGCGGTCCACCGCCGCCTGGCTGGCCCAGACCCTCGGCCCCGACAACTTCTGGCTCGAGGTGCAGGAGCACGGGATCCAGGATGAGGGGGTGGTCACCGAAGGAATGTTCCGGCTAAGCCAGGACCTCGGACTTCCCGTGGTGGCCACCAACGACGCGCACTATCTGACCCGGGAGGACGCCGAGGCCCACGACGTCCTGCTGGCCATCGGGACGGGCGCCGAGTTGGACGACCCGAAGCGCTTTCGGTTCACGGGGCAGGAGTCGTATGTCAAAAGCGACGCCGAGATGCGTGCGCTCTTCCCCGGACATCCGGAAGTCCTCGAGAACACGGCTCTGGTGGCGGAGCGCTGCGAGTTCGACTTCGAGAAGCGCTACTTCCTGCCGGAATTCCCGCGAGCCGCCAGTTCGGTAACGGATGAAGCGCTGCTGCGGGACCTGGCCGAGCGGGGAGCGCTCGCGCGGTATGGCGACCCGCTGCCGGCCGAGGTGCGGGAACGCCTGGACTACGAGCTCGGGGTCATCGGCTCCGCCGGCTACGCCGGCTACTTCCTGATCGTGCAGGATTTCATCGCCGCCGCCCGGGCCCGGGGCATTCCCGTCGGGCCGGGCCGCGGGTCCGCGGCGGGGTCGCTCGTCGCCTACGCGCTGCGGATCACCGATGTGGACCCGCTGCAGTTCGATCTGCTGTTCGAGCGGTTCCTGAACCCCGAGCGCGTCTCCATGCCGGATATCGACGTCGATTTCTGCTTCGAGCGGCGGGGCGAGGTCATCGAGTATGTGCGGGAACGCTACGGCCGGGACAGCGTGGGTCAGATCATCACCTTCGGCACCATGAAGGCCCGGGCGGCGATCCGGGACGTGGCGCGGGTGCTCAAGGTGTCGCCCGCCGAGGCCGATCGGCTGTCCAAACTGATCCCGTCGGGGCCGGCCTACAGTCTCACGATCCCCGACGCCGTCCGGAAGATCACCGAGCTCAGGGAGCTGGTGAAAGGCAATCCGGTGTACGAACGGCTCGCCGACCTGGCGTCGCGGATCGAAGGCCTCTCCCGTCACGCCTCGGTGCACGCCGCGGGAGTGGTGATCGCCCCGGGTCCGCTGGACGAGTATGTGCCGGTGTGTACCGCACCGACCAAAGGGGCGGGGCAGTCGGCGGAGGGCGAGTCGATCATCTGCCAGTACGACATGGTCGCGCTTGAAAAGGTCGGCATGCTCAAGATGGACATGCTGGGCCTGAAGACGCTCACCGTCATCCACGACGCGCTGGCGATGATTGCGGAGCGCCAGGGCGAAGCGCCCGACCTGGACCAGGTCTCGCTCGACGACCCCGCAGTGTACGCCCTGCTTCGTCAGGGACGGACGGGCGGGGTCTTTCAGTTCGAGTCGCCGCTCGCCACCGACACTCTGCGCGCCATGCGCTGCGACCGGTTTGACGATCTGGTGGCCTGCAACGCGCTGCTGCGACCCGGCCCGCTGGACGCTGGAATGCATACCGTGTTCATTCGGCGGAAGCTGGGGCAGGAGCCGGTGCGCTATCCCCACGAATCGCTGCGCGAGGTGCTGGCGCCGACCTACGGAGTCATTACCTATCAGGAACAGGTGATGCGGATCGCCAACATCCTGGCAGGGTTTACCCTGGCCGAGGCCGACGTGCTCCGCAAGGCTGTCGGCAAGAAGGACGCGGAGCTGATTCGGCAGGAGCTCGGCCGCTTCGTCGACCGCTGCGTCGCGCAGGGGCATCCTCGCAAGCTGGCCGAGGAGCTCGCGGCTCAGATCGAGACCTTCGGCCGTTACGGGTTCAACAAGTCCCACTCCGTCGCCTATTCCATCCTCTCCTTTCGCACCGCCTGGCTCAAGGCGCACCATCCGGCGGAGTTCATGGCCGCGTTGCTGTCGTCCGAAATCGGGGATACCGACAAGGTGGTGCAGTACATCAACGCCGCGCGGGAGCTGGACCTCGAGGTGCTCCCGCCCGATGTCAACGAGTCGGGGTACAAGTTCACGGTCGTGGGCGACCGGCGGATACGCTTCGGACTCGGGGCGGTGCGCAACGTGGGCCGCGGCGCGATCGAGTCCATCATCGCGGCCGGCCGGGAACGCCGGATCGCCTCGCTTGCCGAGCTGGCCGAGCGGATCGATCTCCGGCTCTGCAACAAGCGGGTGCTGGAATCCCTGGTCTCCGCTGGGGCATGCGATTCTCTCGATGGGCACCGCGCCCAGTTGTTCGCGGCGCTGGACGACGTGCTCGCCGAGGCGCAACTTCGCCAGCAGGAGCGGGAGGCGGGCCAGGCCTCCCTCTTCGGCGAGGCGGTCCCGGCCCGCCCGGCGCAGACCGCCGTGCCCGAGGTGGCGCCCTGGCCCGAAGCGGACCGCCTGGCGCGCGAAAAGGAAGTGCTCGGGTTCTTCATCTCCGGGCATCCCCTCGAGCGCTTCCGGGCGGAGGTGGAGTTGTTCAGCTCGCGCACCACCGCGACCCTGGGCCGCTGGAGCGAGCACCAGGTGGCCGTCGCCGCCGTCGTCACCTCCGTACGGCGGCAGGTTTCGCGCAAAACCGGCAAGGAATACGCCCGGCTGACGCTGGAGGATTTCCACGGCACCGCGGACGCCATTGTGTTCCCGGACACCTGGGCCAAGCTGAGCCAGATCCTTGTGGCCGACCAGGCCATGCTGCTCTATGGAGGGTACAGCCCGCGCGACCGGGGGGAGGACCAGGCGCCGTTCGTGGTTGAGCAGGCGGTCTCCCTGGACGGTCTGCGACGGTCCGGATCCCTGGGCGTGAGCCTGCGCCTGGATCCGGGACAGCCTGTTGCCCCGGCGACGATCCGCTCGGCGGTGGCGTTGTGCGCGGCGCATCCGGGACCGGCGCCGGTCTATATTGAATGGGTCGGACCGGACGGCTCCGTCCTCCGGCTCCGGTCCCGCCGTCATCGCATCGATCCCGAAGAGGAGCTGGTCAGCGCGCTCCGGGGATTGCTCGGCTCCGATGCGGTCCTTTACGTCAAAGCAGGGTGACCATGGCGAACCACTACGTGCTGGACGTCGAGAAGCCCCTGCTGGAACTGGAGAAGCAACTCGAGGAGCTGCGCCGCGCCGGCGAGGAGCGCGGCCAGGACGTGAGTGAGGAATCGCGGGCGCTGGAGGTCCGGCTGGCCGGCATGAAGCGGGAGATCTACGGGAACCTCAGCCCGATTCAGCGGGTCCTGCTGGCCCGGCATCCGCGCCGGCCCTATACGCTGGACTACCTGAACGGGATCTTCACCGATTTCATCGAGCTGCACGGCGACCGGCTCTTCCGGGACGATCCCGCGATCGTGGGTGGCTGGGCCCGCCTTGGCGGGCACTCGGTCATGGTGATCGGCCACCAGAAGGGACGGGACACCAAGGAGAACCTCAAGCGCAATTTCGGCATGTCCCACCCGGAAGGGTACCGCAAGGCCCTGCGCCTGATGCGGCTTGCCGCCCGCTATCACGCCCCCATTGTCACGCTGATCGACACCCCGGGGGCGTACCCCGGCCTCGGCGCCGAAGAGCGCGGGCAATCCGAGGCCCTGGCGACCAACATCATCGAAATGTCGGTGCTCGAAACTCCGATCGTCGCTGTTGTCATCGGGGAAGGGGGATCGGGCGGCGCGCTGGCGCTCGGCGTCGCCGACCGGGTCCTGATGTTCGAGAACTCCGTCTACTCCGTGATTTCTCCCGAGGGCTGCGCGGCCATCCTCTGGAAGGACGCCACCCAGCGCGAACGCGCGGCCGAGGCCCTCAAGCTCACGGCCCAAGACCTGCTGCGGCTCAAGCTGATCGACGAGATCATCCCCGAGCCTCTCGGCGGCGCCCATCAGGATCCCGAAGCGGCCGGCGAAGCGCTGCGCGAGACGCTGCTGCGGCACCTCACCGCGCTGCGCCGGATGCGGCCCGAGCGCCTGGTGCGCCGGCGGGGGGAGAAATACGCGGCCATGGGGACGTTTGCCGAGACCTGATGACCGCTACCGTCGAAGTCCGGTTCAAGGGAATCCGGAAGGGGTACTACCGTTGGCCGGAGGAGAATGGGTCCCTGCGGGTCCGCTCGCCGGTCGTGGTCGAAGCCGAGCGCGGTCTTGACCTTGGCTACATCAGCGCCGTGGGAGAACTCGCCGCCAAGAAGTGCGGCAGTTGCACGGGGTGCGCCGTGGGGGACACGGCCCCGCCCGCCGAAGCGCAACTGGCGGCGGTGGTCCGGGTCGCCGGCGAGGGCGACGTTCGCCAGGCCGAGGACCTCCGGCGCGGGGAGGACGAGATCCGGAGGCGGGTGGCGGAGCGGGCACGCAGCCACGGGCTCACCATGAAGGTGTCCGATGCCGAGTGGCAGTGGGATCGGAAGAAGCTGACGGTCTACTTCACCGCGGAGCATCGCGTGGACTTCCGCGCCCTGGTGCGGGAGCTCGCGGCCCAGTATCACACCCGGATCGAGTTGCGCCAGATCGGCGTGCGCGACGAGGCCGCCCGGTTGACAGGCGTGGGACGCTGCGGACGGGAATACTGCTGTTCCACCTGGCTCACCGAGCTCTCACCGATCAGCCTCAGCCTCGCCAAGGACCAGCACCTTTCGCTCAACCCGGCCCAGATCTCCGGCGGCTGCGGGCGCCTGCTCTGCTGCCTGCGCTACGAACATGACTTCTACCTGACCCAGCGCAAGCGCTTCCCGAAGGAGGGCAAGACCCTGCGTACGGCCCGCGGCGCCGAAAAGGTGGTCGCGGTCGACATCTTTCGGGAACGGGTCTTCCTGCGCAACGAGGAGCAGGGCCCTCGCACCGTCGCCCTGGTGGACCTCCAGGCCGAGCTCGAGACCGCCGCGGCGGCTCTCCCGACGCCGGAGCCCCGTCCCCAGGAGCCCCCGGTCCCGGCTGCGCCCTCGGAGCCTTCAGTGGCCACTCCGGCGGCGGAAGGGGAACGCAAGAAGCGGCGGCGGCGCAGGCGCCGCCGCCGCGATGGCCCAGGCGACGCCGGCCCCTCGGAACCCGTGGAGTAGGATGGCGCGGTTCTACCTTACCACCGCCATCGACTACTCGAACGGAGATCCGCACCTCGGTCACGCGCTCGAGAAAGTCGGCGCCGACGCGATCGCCCGCTACCGGCGGCTTCGCGGCGACGAGGTGCATTTCCTCATGGGGATGGACGAGCATTCCCAAAGCGTGATCCAGGCGGCGGAGAGCAACCAGGTCACGCCGGCGGACTGGGTGCAGCGAATGGCGGGCCGGTTCGCCGAGTTCTGGCACCGCCTGGGGTGCAGTCACGACGACTGGATCCGCACCAGCGAGCCGCGGCATCACCGCGCCGTGGCGGAGCTGCTGCGCCGGATCCAGCAGCACACGCCGGACGATCTCTTCCTCGCCGACTACGAGGGGCAGTACTGCACGGGGTGCGAAGAGTTCAAGGCCGGGGCGCAGATCGCCGCCGGCCGCTGCGTCGAACACCCCACCCTCGCGCTGGTGCCCACCAGGGAGCGCAACCACTTCTTCCGGCTGAGCGTCTATCGGGACCGTCTGCTCGGCCTGATCCGGAGCGGCGCCTTCCGGGTGGAGCCCGCCATCCGCCGCAACGAGGTCCTGCGCCTGCTGCAGGATGGCCTCCAGGACACCTCGATTTCCCGATCACGCTTCCCCTGGGGAGTTGCTTTCCCCGACAGTCCCGGACACACCGTCTACGTCTGGTTCGACGCGCTCATCAACTACCTCACGGCCACCGGCTTTCCCGAGCCGGGCTACGAGCGGCTCTGGCCGGCGGATCTCCATGTCATCGGCAAGGGCATTACCCGGCTGCACTGCGCCCTCTGGCCCGCCATGCTGCTGGCCGCGGACCTTCCCCTTCCCCGGCAGGTGTGGGCGCACGGCTACGTGCAGTGGGAGGGCGCCAAGATGTCCAAGACGGCCGGCACCGCCGTCAACCTGCACGAGGCGATCGAACGGCACGGCGCTGACGCCTTGCGCTATTACCTGCTCCGCGAGATCGGCTTCGAGAACGACGGGGACTTCACCTGGGACAGGTTCGACGAACGCTACACGGCCGACCTGGCCGACGGGCTTGGAAATCTGGCCTCGCGCAGCCTCGCCATGCTCGCCAAGTACCGCGCAGGTCGGGTGCCGACGGCCGCAGAGGACAGCGCGTTGGACACCGCCGGCGCTACGGCCCTGGAACGGTACGCCGAGGCCATGGACCGGCTGGAACTCAAGCCGGCGATCGAAGCGGCCTGGACCCTGGTCACGACCGCCAACCAGTACATCGTGCTCGAGCAGCCGTGGGCGCTGGCCAAGGCCGGGCGCGACCACGATCTGGACCGGGTGCTGGCGTCGCTGGCGGGTTGCCTCCATCGGCTGGCCCTCATGAGCGCACCGGTGATGCCCATGAAGGCGGAGCAGCTCTGGCGGGCGCTCGGACATGACGGAACGCCCCAGCCGGCGGACTGGACCGCTGCCGAACGGCCGCCCATGGCTGGGCGAACCACGGTCAAGCCTCCTGCGCTGTTCCCTAAACCGGCGACCCCAGAATCCGTTTCGTAAACCCTTGAGATAGAATCACATAAGCCTCGACTAATCAGGGTTGACATCCCCCGAATCGAGGAGCATATTCAGCGCGCCATGAGTTCGCGCGGAACTGAGTCGTCGGTTCCGTATCCCGATTCTCCTTTCCGATCCGCTACTTGGAACCTCGCTGGCGAATCCACTTCATCCCGCAGGGATCGGGCGCTTCCCGTGTTGTGGAGGTGTCTCAGACCGTGCTGCGCGCCGCGATCAGTCTCGTCGTGACGGGCTTTGCGCTGGTGCTGCTCGTGGGATACGGCGCGGTGGCGAAAGGGGTGGAACTGGTTCGACACGAGGCCCTGGAGCAGGAAAACCAGCGGCTGGCCCGCGAAATGGGCCGCATCGAAGCCCGACTCGGGTTGCTTGACGATACACTGCGGATCATGGAGCGGCGCGAGTCGCGGATCCGCCTGCTTGCCAACCTGGAGCCGCTGGATCCGGACGTGCACGATGCCGGCATCGGTGGCCCGCGCCCGGCGAGTGACGTACCCGTCGCGGCGTCCCCGGGCGAGACGCGCGCCCGCGGCGTCCGGGCGGACCTTGGCGCCCTGATCCGGCGGGCGAATCTCCTGGCGTGGTCGTTCCAGGAAGCGGCCGAGAGCCTGAGTTCCCATCGGGACCGGCTCGCCGCCATGCCTTCGATCATGCCGACCCAGGGATGGTTGAGCAGCGCGTTCTCGGCGATGCGGGAGCACCCCGTGCTGCATGTGGCGAGACCGCATGAGGGCATCGACGTCACGGCGCCGGCCGGCACGCCAATCGAGGCGCCCGCCGCCGGCCGTGTGGTCAAGGCCGGATGGGAAACGGGCTACGGCAACACCATCGTGATCGACCACGGCTACGGGATCGTCACGCGGTACGCGCATGCCTCACGTCTGGTGGTGCGGGTGGGACACCGGGTTCAGCGGGGCGAGGTGATCGCGTACGTGGGACGGACCGGCCTGGCAGTCGGACCGCATCTGCACTACGAGGTCCACGTCAACGGCCGGCCGGTGAACCCGCTGCGCTATGTCCTGCCCACCGTCGTGGCGGACTAGAACCTTACCTTCGGCGCTTCGGCGGCCTCCCCGCCGGTCGGTTCGAAGTACTCCCGCGCGTTCGCCATTCCGAAGAGCTTCGCCGTCAGGTTGTAGGGAAACTGGCGGATGTAGGAGTTGTAGCGCTCGACCGCCTGGTTGTAGTCCTGCCGCGCCACGGCGATGCGGTTTTCGGTGCCTTCCAGTTGATCCTGAAGCGAGAGAAAGGCTTGGTCGCTTTTCAGCGCGGGGTAGTTCTCCACGACCGCCAGCAGCCGTCCGAGTCCCCCGCTGAGCGCCCGGTTGGCCGCCGCCATCTCCTCGATGGTGCCGCCCTGGACCGCCCCGGAGAGCCTCGCGCGCGCCTCAGCCACGCCGATGAAGATTGTGGACTCCTGGCGGGCCACTCCGCGCACGGTCTCGACCAGGTTGGCGATCAGATCCGCCCGGCGTTGAAGCTGCACCTTGATGTGACTCGAGGCCTGGTTGACGGTCTCGTCGCGGCGCTGCATTTCGTTGTAGCCGCATCCCGTCAGGGAGAAGCCCAGACAAGCCGCCAGGGTCAAGCCGAGCCCGGTGCGCATCACGATGCTCCTGCGTCAAGGGAATCCACGTACCCGGTCAGCTGCTCGACCGAGGCAAGGAACCGTGCAAAGGTGGGCTCGTCGCAATCGCCTTCGCCCTGCCGGCGCCGCGCGAGCAGATCCGCAAACGGGGCGGCGTCCACCTCCGTGCGGATCGCAAGCTCCCGCAGGATCGCCTCGTCGCCGGTGACCCCGGATACACCGGCGAGGACGAGGGTGGACCGCAGCAGAACCCGGACCGATCCCGCGATCCGCAGCATCGTCTCGCCGAGCAGGTCGGATCGGGAGCGATGCGCGGCGAAGCCCTGCCGGAGTCGCAGCACCAGGCCGCGCCATTCGTGCTCCAGCGCCCGGCGCAGGTCGTCCGGCGCCACCCGCACCCCCTGCAACGGGTCCTCTCCACGAAGCACGCGGTACCCACCGAGCATGTCGGTGATCTCGATGGGGAACACGTCGGCACATCGCGTCCACTCGCCCTGGTCGAACAGCAGGGGCGGGGCCAGGCCGGCGATCTCGATCCTTCCCAGGGCCGAACCCAGCGCGGCCAGGCGCTTCCGGTCGAGCGGCCGCGCGATCAGGAGGAGATTCAGGTCTGACCGGCCCGGCTCGAAGTCCCCACGGGCCAGCGACCCGTACAGGACCGCGCTGTAGCGGTTCCCGAGTGCGTTGTCCGCCTGGGCCAGGAAAGCCTGGAGAGCCTCTTCTGGAGACCGCACCATCAGAACCGTCCTCCTGCTCCCCCGCCGCTGAACCCCCCGCCGCCGCCGAAGCCGCCGAAGCCTCCGCCACCGAAGCCCCCCCCGCCCAAGCTACCACCGCCGAACCCACCTCCAAATCCACCACCGAACCCGCCACCCCACCAGGGTGGCCGCCGGCGCCGGCGGCCCGCCGCCGGGAACCGGGTGGAGGAAGTCCGCGCGGCCCGCACCATCCCCACGACGATCAGCGTCAGCAGGACCAGGACCAGCCCCAGGACCACCGGCCCGCCTCCCCGGGGCGTCTCGGCCCCCGGGGCCTGGATCCCGGAAAGACCAGCGCCGATCAGGGTTGCCAGGGCCTCGGTGCCGGTGAGCAGACCCGCGTCGTAGTCGCCGGCGGCGAGCTGCGGCTGCATGCGGTCCCGGATGCGTCCCGCGGCGGCATCGGTGACGATGCCTTCGAGTCCGCGCCCCGTGGCGATGAAGATGTGCCCCGAGTTGCGGTCGCCGGCCCGGCGTGGCACCAAGAGCAGCACGATTCCGGTGTCCCGTCGCTCGTCGCCGATCGGGGCGTCGGCTCCCACGCCCCAGGCGCGGCCGATCGCCACCGCGACCTCGACCGGCACGTACTCCCCAATGGTGGGCAGGGTCACCACGGCGATCTCCGCCCCGGTTGCGCGACGCAAAGAGTCGATGCGCGCGGTGATCGTGGCGACGGTCTGGGCGTCCAGCACGCCGGCGGCGTCGGTTACGAAGCCGGCGGGTTGGGCGGGGAAAAGTGCAGCGATCCCGCCCTGCGCCGCCAGCGGGACCGCCGCAACGAGTTGTAGGGCACCCCAGGCGCGGGTAGCTTTCCGGCTCACGACTCCCTGGACCATGCGCCTTTCCCTCCTCCCCGTCCGACCGTGCGGTCTGGCTCCCCTTCTGCTGGTCGCCCTGGGCGCCTGCGGCCCCCGGACGGTTGCCGTCCGGCTGGAAGTACCGGACCTGCAGGGGGCGCCGACGCCGGCGGCCGGCGTACGCTTTCTGTTGCTGCCCTACGACCGCGACAGCCTGCTGCGGGAGCTTGAGTCGCGAGCGCCGACCCCGCGGCCCAGTACGGCGCGACTCGACAGTCTGTTTCAGGAGTTCCGGGGCCCGTTCACCGAACTGCTCCGGGCCTCGGAGCGGGCCGATCGACTGCGGGGCGCACGGGATTCGGTGCGCGCCCGGCTCGATGCGCTCACCCGCGACGATCCGTCCTACTCAGCGCTGTACGATCGGCACCGCACCCTCGAGGATTCGCTCACCCAGGCGATCGCGGAGGTCGAAGGGCGGCGTGCGACCCTGGCCAGCGCCCGCGAGCGGGTCGCGCCGGAGGTCGACTCGCTTCGCGCCGAGATCAGAACCTGGCAGGACATCGCCTACCGGAGCTACGACAGCATCACCTCGGCCCTGGCGCGACGCACCGCGGATGGCGCGCTGACCGACTCGACCGGTGCCGACGGCTGGGCCACGGTGAAAGTGCCGAGCGGGGGCTGGTGGATCTACGCGCGCGCGGTGAACCTGCTCGATCCGAACGCCGAATGGTACTGGAATCTACCGGTTGTTGGCGACACGATCCGACTTAGCCCGTCAAACGGCCGATCGCGGCCGAGGATCTGATGACCATTCCACGCGTCCTGGCCGGGCTGCTCCTGGCTTCGGCCCCGCTCGCCGCGCAGCAGGATCCCCTCGCGGTCCGTACCAAGGGTTCCAGGACCGCGCCGGTGACCGTCTACGAGATGTCGGACTTCCAGTGTCCGTACTGCAAGCGTCACGCGGAGCAGACCTTCCCGGCGCTGGAGCGGGAATACATCGCCACCGGCAAGGTGCGGTGGATCTTCATCAACTACCCGCTGACGTCCCTCCATCCCAACGCAGTGGCCGCCGCGGAAGTGGCGATGTGCGCCGCGCGGCAGTCCAGGTTCTGGCCCGCGCACGATCTGCTCTTCCGGACCCAGGGGATCTGGGCCCCGCTCAGGAATCCGGGACCGTTCCTGCTGACCCTGGCGGACTCCATCGGGCTGACCAAGGCGCCCTTTACGCAATGCCTCATGAACGAGGAAACCGTTCCCGAGATCCGGAGCGACGCGCAGGGCGCCGCGCGCGCCGGCGCCACCAGCACCCCCGCGTTCTGGATCGAAGGGGGGCTGATGACAGGCGCCCACCCGATCGAGGTGTTCCGCCAGGTGTTGGATTCGATTTACGAGATGAAGCAGAGACCGATCTCCCTCACCGACCTCCCAACGCCAGAAACACGTCATACAACGCATGCGACCACGCCGCGATCCCGAACCCCCGCGTCAAGTACATCACGCTGAACAGCAGCCCTGCGATCGCCCGAAACGTGAACGACCCGAGCTGGAACGGATCGCCGTAGGGTCCGACATAGTGAAAGGCGGAGAAGATCAGCGCACCTAGCACCGCGGCGAAGCTCCCGGCCGCGAGAGGGCGCCAGCGCAGCACCCTGGCCGCCAGCAGCGCCAGCGCCGTGACGATTACCACGCGGAAGAGCAGTTCCTCGTAAAGCCCGGCCCCGAGGGAGACCATGATCTGGGTCGGGAGATCAAAGGTGGCGAGCGCGCCCCCCTGCGCGGCCCCGAGCCGGCCGGTGAGCACCAAGGTGGTCAGCAAGCTGACCACCCCTCCCAGCAAGAGCGCGTACAGCACACTTTCCGCGACCATGCCCCCGAACACGGCCGGGCGAGGCGCGCCACGCCGGCGCAGGTCTCTCGCCACCAGGACGGCGCCGCCTCCCAGCAGTGCCAGGCTGAACAGCGCAAGCCCGTGCTCGCCGCCCAGGAGCACGAAAAGACTCTTGAGCAGAACGTCGGCCCCGTTGCGGACCGCCGAATGGCCACCCCGCCCCAGAGCCCAGGCCAGGGCCTCGTAGGCGGCCAGCAACGGCAGCGCAAACAGCAGACTGTAGCGCGGGGAGCGCGTGGCGGACCAGTAGGTGGACCGCGCGGTCGGGGGAGGCACGTCAGCAAACTAGTCGTGACATGGAGCGCCCCGCTGCTGCGGGCGGGCGCCGGACCGTAGATTCAGGCCATGCCCCCCCAAACGCCATGGATGTACCGGGTCGCGGTGCGGGCGGCCGTGCCCCTCCTGCCGCTGGCCGCCGCAGTGAACCGGAAGCTCCGCCTGGGACACCGGGGTCGGCTTCAGGCCGCCCAGCACCTCGGGCAGTGGGCGGTGGCCCAACGGGATCCGAATCGTCCCCTGGTCTGGCTGCACGCCCCGTCGGTGGGAGAGGGTCATCAAGCGGCGGCCGTCATCGGCGAGATTCGGGCTCGCCGACGAGACTGGCAGATCGCCTACACCTACTTCAGCCCCTCGGCGGTCCGCTTCGCGGCCGAGGTGGATGCCGATGTGACCGGCTTCCTCCCGTACGACACGGCGGCCGCGGCCGAGCTGGTCCTGTCGGCGCTCAAGCCGGCCGCGCTGGTCTTCGTCAAGCTCGATCTCTGGCCGGAGTTGGCGGTGCGCGCATCGCTGGGCGGGGTGAGAGTGGGAATGGTGGCGGCCACCGTGCGCCCCGACAGTGGACGGCTCCGGCTGCCGGTCCGCCGGCTGCTATGGCCAGGGTACCGCGCGGTCGCCGCCGCCGGCGCGGTGGCCGCGGCGGACGCCGAGCGGCTCGCCCTTCTGGGGGTCCCCCACGACCGTATCGTGGTGCTGGGCGACCCGAGGTATGACAGCGTCATGGCCCGCCGAGACTCGCTGCGGCTGGACGACATCGCCCCGGGACTACCTCCCCGAAAGGAGGACCGGCTGGTGGCGGGGTCGTCCTGGCCGGACGACGAGGAGGTGGTGTTGGATGCGCTCGTTCGGGTGCGCGTCTCGCATCCCTCCGCGACGGCGGTCATCGCGCCCCACGAGCCGATACCGACGAACCTTGCCCGGGTGGAGCGGCGGGCGGCCGCGCGCCACCTGTCGGTGACCCGGCTGAGCGTTCCCACGCCAACATGGGATGTCCTCCTGGTCGATCGAGTCGGTGTCCTCTCCGCCCTCTATGGTCTGGGCGGCGCGGCCTTTGTGGGTGGGGGATTCGGACGGGCTGGGTTGCACTCCGTGCTCGAACCCGCCGCGTGGGGAATGCCGGTCGTTTTCGGTCCCGGATGGCCGGGCCATCGCGACGCCGAACTGCTCGTCGCCGCCGGCGCCGGCTTCGGGCTGCCGGCATCCAGAGGGATCGCCTCGAAGGTCCTGGCGGATCGGTGGCGCCGGTGGCTCGAGGATCGAGGCGCGCGAGGGGCCGCCGGGACGGCCGCTCGAACCGTCGTTGCCTCAGGTGGGGGAGCCGCGGCGAGGAGCGCTGAACTGGTGATTCGGATGGTTGAGGAAGCGACCGAGGGCTAGCAATCGGAGCTCGGAGCCCCCCTGTCCTCAGTCCGGCGGCGGGACGGGGGCTGGTGGAGTCGGACTTCCGGTAATAACCCCTTCAAAAGTGACCGTACGGGGAACCAGGATGCCCAGGGTAACGACCGTGAAGAGCACATCGGTCCATTTGCTGCGGACGGTGATCTGTACGTCCGACACTCCCCGCCCACCCAGGAGCTGATTGGCCAGGGCGCCCTCGAGGTCCGCGCGCGACAGTGCCAGCAGGCCCCAGAAGGCGTGGATGCTGGACCGGTTGACCGCGAACCGTTCGCCCTGCGCCGGCTCGGCGGCTGGTGATGCCATGGTGACGGGGATCCCCAGCTGCACCGCGTCGAAATGCTCGATGCAACCCGCCGAAAGCAGCGCGAGCGCCGCGGCGGCAGGGAGGAGAGCTCGCCGCATGGGCTAGAAGCGCATCGCGGCGCCGAAAGCCACGATGGGATCGTAGTTCTTCAAGTAATCGTACGCGGCCCTGAAGGCGAACCCCGACAAGAGGGTCAGGTCCACCCCGGCGCTCAGACCGAACAGGGAATTCCAGTCGCTCTCGCCCTGGAAGGAGGTCCGGGTCATGTCCAGGCGCGGTGCGAGCCACGGTTTGATGGACAGCAAGGGTGTCGGAAGGGTCAGGGTGAATCCCATGCCGAGGGGCACGAACTGCGTACTCGATGCGTCGTCGTCGTCCTCGATCGTCCCGATCCCGCCCAGGGCGAAGACCGCGAGCGGGGAGAAGTCCCCTCCCACCACTTTCACGCCCGCCTGGACGCCTGCCCCGAACCGGCCACCATTTCCGGCAACGTCGAATCGCGCGGCGGAAGCCGCCACGCCGAGGCGCCCGATCGCGAGTGTTCCGGTGGCACCCAGGGCGGTCCCGTCTCCCATCCGGCTCTCCTCCCCCATGAACACGACGCTGGCCGCAAGCTCAAGGCCCGGCGCAAAGCCTCCGCCATAGACGGGCAGCGCGGGGTTCTGCGCCCCCAGAACGGGGGTGAGGAACAGGAACACCGCCAGCGGCCCCAGACGGCGCCGGCGGAATCCTCGGGTGCTGCCGGGGGTCACCTGATCCACGAGAGGCCGATCGCAATGCCTTCGATGTCGCCCACCCCGCCGCTGACCCGAATGTCGATGGAGCGGCTGACCTTGAAGTCCACTCCAAGCCCGATCCCGGCAAGGATCTCGTCGTCCCCATCACCGAAAGACGGGGCCAGAACCGGATGGAGGTAGGGGACAAAGCTGGCCCCGCCCTCGAGTTCGATGCGGCGCCCCAGCGAGAGACCGATCGGGATGAAGGCCCGACTGAAGTCGCCCAGCCAGCCCCCGATGCCCGCGGTGAATGCACCGTCGAGAGGGAAATCCTCGGTATGCTCGATGACCCGAAAGCGGAGATCGGCGCCGGCCATCAGGGCGACCTCGTCGTCCTCCCCCGGCCCCCGGTCCAGACTGATGATTCCGCCCCGGATGCCGATGTCGAACTTTCCGGACCCGTAGCGATAGTAACCCTCCAGCCCAAAGCCGTGACCGGGATCGGAAATCGCGGCCCCGATCTCGGTGCCGGCAAAGGCCCGATACGGGGCCATGTAGACGGGGGTCCCGAGGGTCTGGGCCGCTACGGGAGCGGTGAGACCGAGGAGCAGGGCCAGGCCGGCAAGCCGGTGCAAGGAACGATTCATGTGGAAACTCCCTCCACGGTTTCGGCGACGATTCGGACGGTGTTGGAAACCACTTGCAGGAACCCACCCCGGACCCGGAAGCGGGTTGCCCTCCCATCGTGTCGCAGCGTCAAGGTGCCGCGCCCCAAGGACGCCATGAACGGCGCGTGGTTGGGCAGAATGCCGACCTCGCCGTCGTAAATCGGTGCCACGACGCTGTCGGCGTCCCCGTCAAACTTAGACGCCTCAGGGGAAATCACCAGCACTCGCATCACGAAGTCGCCATCTTCCCGGCCTTCTCCGCCGCTTCCTCGATCCCGCCGACCATGTAGAACGCCTGCTCGGGCAGATCGTCAAACTCCCCGGCCAGGACCCGCTCGAAGCTCTCGATCGTGTCCCCAATCTTGACGTACTTCCCGGGGAACCCGGTGAACTGTTCCGCCACGTGGAACGGCTGGGAGAGGAAGCGTTGGATCCGCCGCGCCCGGGCCACGATCAGCTTGTCTTCTTCCGACAGTTCGTCCATGCCGAGGATGGCGATGATATCCTGGAGCGCCTTGTAGCGTTGCAGGGTCTGCTGCACGCCGATCGCCACCCGGTAGTGCCGCTCCCCGACAAACTGCGGATCGAGGATCCGGCTGGAGCTGTCGAGCGGATCCACGGCGGGGTAGATGCCCAGCTCCGCGATGGAGCGCGACAGCACCACCGTCGCATCGAGGTGCGCGAAGGCGGTGGCCGGGGCGGGGTCGGTCAGGTCGTCGGCCGGGACGTAGATCGCCTGCACCGAGGTGATCGATCCCTTGGTCGTAGAGGTGATCCGCTCCTGGAGATCGCCCATTTCCGTGGCGAGCGTCGGCTGGTAGCCCACCGCGCTCGGCATGCGGCCAAGCAGCGCCGAGACCTCGGACCCCGCCTGGGTGAAGCGGAAGATGTTGTCGATGAACAGCAGGACGTCCTGGCCCTCGGTATCGCGAAAGTATTCGGCGATCGTGAGGCCGGTCAGCCCGACCCTGAGGCGCGCGCCAGGGGGCTCGTTCATCTGGCCGAAGATCAGGGCAACCGAGCCGAGGATATTGGCTTCCTTGAACTCGAGGTAAAGATCGTTGCCCTCGCGCGTGCGCTCCCCCACCCCACAGAAGACCGAACGCCCCCCGTGGCCCTTCTGCACGTTGTTGATCAGCTCCTGAATGACGACTGTCTTACCCACCCCCGCACCCCCGAACAGCCCGATCTTGCCGCCCTTCACGAAGGGGGCGATCAGATCGACGACCTTGATTCCGGTTTCGAAGATCTCAGTCTTGGGCTCCAGGTCCGTAAACGCCGGGGCCTTGCGGTGGATCGGCCAGCGCTCCAGGTCGGTGGGCAAGGGCGGACCACCGTCGACGGGATCCCCGAGCACGTTGAGGATCCGGCCCAGCGGCGCGGAGCCGACCGGCACCGTAATCGGTCCGCCCGTGTCGGCGATCCGCATGCCGCGGGTCACCCCGTCCGTTGAACTCATCGCGACCGTCCGCACCATGTTCTGGCCGATGTGCTGCTGCACCTCCGCCACCAGGTGTACAGGAATGGGGCCGCTGTCGTCGTCCAGCCGCAGGGCGTTGTAGATCTCCGGCAGCTGTTCCGGTGGAAACTCCACATCCAGCACCGGTCCGATCACCTGAATGATGGTGCCGGTCGTCGCCGAGGTCGCAGCAGCTGTCATGATCCCCAATCCCTTTCGCCGTGTATCGTCCTGCATCGTCCTGCATCGTCCTGCATCATCCTGCATCGCCCTGCCTATCCCTCGAGCGCCGCGGCTCCGCCCACGATCTCCGCGATCTCCTGGGTAATCTGGGCCTGACGCATCCTGTTGTACCGCCGGCCCAGCAGCCGGAGGATCTCCCCCGCGTTGTCGGTGGCGTTCTTCATCGCGGTGCGGCGGGCCGCATGCTCCGACGCGGCGGTCTCGGCGAGACCGCGGTACAGCGCGTTCCGGACATAGAGCGGCAGCAGGGCTTCGAGAATCGTCCCGGCGTCCGGCTTGAGGATGTAGTCGGGGCGCCGGCCGGCCCGGGGCGGCGGCTCGACCGGAAGCAGGCGGACCAGCGCTGGGGGAGTCGACAGCGCACTCTCGAACCTGGAGTGCACCAGCTCCACCCCGGCGAGCCTGCCCGCGGCATACGCGGCCATGAGGGGGTCAACCACGGAGGCGGCGTCGTCGACCGTCGGCGAATCGCCGACGTCAGAGCGGTCCACGGAGGGGGTCTTCCCCACATAGCGGAAAAAGCCGGCGCCCTTCTTCCCCACCGTATGGAGCGCTGGACGATACCCGTCGGCTTCCAGCAGGACGATCCTGCGCCTGGCTTCCTTGATGAGGTTGGCGTTGAACGCGCCCGCCAGCCCGCGATTCGAGGTGACCAGGATCAGCGCCACCTCGGTCGGGCCCCCCTTGGACGGGGGTACGGGCCGCCGCAGCAGGGGGTACCGCTCGGCCAACTCGGGAGTCCAGAGATCCGCGATCACCTGGGCCAGCGCGCTCGCATACGGCCGCGCCGCCGAGACCCGGTCCAGGGCGCGCTTGAGCTTGGACGTGGCGACCAGCTCCATCGTCCGGGTGATCTTGCGGGTGTTCTGGATGGAGCGGATGCGCCCCTTCAGCTGCCGGCCCTTGGCCATGTTTCCCGCCGCCCTCCCTGCCTAGGCCGCCCGGAAGAGCGGCCTGAAGGCTTCGATGGCGGCGCGGAGCCGTCCGTTCAAATCCTCATCCAGCGCCTTCCGGGTCCGGATCCCGTCCAGCACGGCGGCGTGGGAACTGCCCAGGTATTCCAGAAAATCCCGTTCCCACTGGCGGATCTGGTCGACCGGCAGGTCGTCCAGAAAGCCGTTCGTGACCGCGAACACGATCGCCACCTGCTGCTCGACCGGCATGGGACGGTATTGCGGCTGCTTGAGGACTTCGACCAGGCGCGCGCCCCGGTTCAGCTGGCGCTGGGTGGCCGCGTCCAGATCGGAGCTGAACTGCGCAAATGCCTCGAGTTCCCGGTATTGCGCCAGCGAGAGCCGCAGCGGGCCGGCCACCTGCTTCATCGCCTTGATCTGGGCGTTCCCGCCCACCCGGCTTACCGAAATGCCGGCATCCACCGCCGGACGCACGTTGGCGAAGAAGAGATCGGTCGTGAGGTAGATCTGTCCGTCCGTAATCGAAATCACGTTGGTCGGGATGTAGGCCGAGACGTCGCCCGCCTGGGTTTCGATGATCGGGAGCGCCGTCAGCGAGCCACCCGGTTTCTTGATCCGGACCGGATCGATGTTGACGACGTTGGGATCCTCTCCGATCTTGGCGGCGCGCTCCAGCAGACGGCTGTGCAGATAGAAAATGTCCCCCGGGAACGCCTCGCGACCCGGTGGACGCCGAAGCACCAGGGACATCTGGCGGTAGGCGGCCGCCTGCTTGGAAAGGTCGTCATACACGCACAACGTGGCGCGACCCTCGGCGTACATGAAGTGCTCGGCGATGGCGCAGCCCGCGTACGGCGCGATGAACTGCAACGGCGCAGGATCCGAGGCGGAGGCCACCACCACCACGGTGTATTCCAGCGCGCCGTGCTCCTTGAGGCGCTCCACGACGGTCGCCACGGTGGACAGCTTCTGTCCAATGGCGACGTAGACGCACACCACGTTCTGGCCTTTCTGATTGATGATCGTGTCCACCGCGATCGCCGTCTTGCCCGTACCCCGGTCGCCGATGATCAGCTCCCGCTGGCCGCGCCCGATCGGGATCATGGAATCGATCGCCTTGATGCCGGTCTGGAGCGGCTCCTTGACGGGCTGGCGGACCACGATGCCAGGCGCGATCAGCTCCACCGGACGGGCCGCCGCGGCCTTGATCGGCCCTCTCCCGTCGACCGGCTGGCCCAGGGCGTTCACCACCCGGCCCAGCATCGCGTCACCCGAGGGAACTTCGAGCACGCGACCGGTGCAGCGGACTTCATCGCCCTCCTTGAGCCGGAGGTAGTCCCCCATGATCGCCGCGCCTACGTTATCCTGTTCCAGGTTCAGAACGAGGCCGGCGACGACTTCACCGGCTGCCTGCGAGGTGAACTCGAGCATCTCGCCGGCGAGCGCGGCCCTCAGTCCGTACACCCGGGCGACCCCGTCCCGCACCTCGAGAACGGTGCCCACCTCCGCCACGTCGACCACGCCGAGGTTGGCCGCCTCGATCTCCCGCAGCAGCACGTCCTTGAGTTCGCCGGGTCGGAGGGTGGATTCAGTTGCCATGGCTGACCGTGACGCCTAAGGGTATGTGGAATGGCGAGTTGGGTTTGACCTTGTGAATTTTATCACAATGACCGCAGCCGAGCAAGGACGCCCGGTGCCGGGACTGGCCGGCTGGCCCCTGCCTCCGCCACCGGCCTCGACCGGACGCCACCTGGCCAGCCGGTTGAGCGCGGCGGGCGACCGGATTATCAAGTGGCTCGAACGCAAGGGCGCGCCGGAACCTACCATCGTCATCGGGATCGCGGCGCTGATCGGAGCGGTGGTCGGCGCGGGGATCCTGGTCTTCTACCTGCTGATCGACCAGGCGGCCAAGTTGGCGGCCGGGGCCACCGAGTGGCTGGACGTGTCGGCGGGGCTTGCCTTCGGGGTGCTCGCCCAGGTCCTGATCCTGGCGGCCGGCTTATGGATTGTTCGGGCGCTGGTCAAGTACACCACCGCCGATTCGCCCGGCGAGAACATTCCGGACGTGATGCATGCGGTGGCCCGGCGCGGGGGGGTGATCCATTCGACGCCGGTGATGTTCAAGACCGTCGCCGCGGCGGTCACGATCGGCGCGGGCGGATCGGTGGGAGCCGAGGGGCCGGTAGCCGTCATGGGGGCTGCGCTGGCCAGCCGGGCGGGGCGGTTCTTCCGGTTCAGCGCGGGGCGGCTGCGGCTGATGGTGGGCTGCGGCGCCGCTGCCGGGATCGCGGGGGCGTTCGGCGCGCCGCTGGCCGGCGTGTTTTTCGCCCTGGAAAAGCTGCTGGGCGAGAGCCGGGGGAGCGCCCTGGCCCCTCTGGTCGTGGCCTGCGCCGCCGCGGCCGCGGTCACCCGCAATGGGCTGGGGTCCGCCCCGGTGATCGCCATTCCTGCGGAGTATGGGGTGAGCACGGCCAGGGATCTGGTGCTCTACGCCGCGATCGGGCTGCTCGCCGGGCTGGTTGCGGTGGCGTACACCCGGATGGTGTGGCGGGCCCATGATGTCATGCGACGCTGGCGTCCCGGGTTGCGGATCGCGGTCGCCGCCCTGTTGATCGGCACCGTGGCGTCGTTCTTCGATCCCGCTCTCTGGGCCAGCGGGCACCAGCGGCTCAACCTGGGTCTGGTCAACGCCACCGCGCCGTGGATCCTGCTCGCCCTGGCGTTCGCGAAGCTCGCCGCGACGGCGCTGACGCTCTCGGGCGGTGGAGTGGGCGGGGTGTTCACCCCGGCGCTGGTGATTGGAGGGACCTTCGGTGCGGGCGTGGCCGCGCTTGCGGGGTCGTTCTTCCCGGGCCTCGAGCTACAAGCGGTGCCGTTCGGGCTGGTGGGCATGGCGGCGGTCGTGAGCGGGTCGATGCACGCGCCGCTCACCGCGGTCTTCATGGTCATCGAGATGACGAACGACTACGCGCTGGTGCTTCCCCTGCTGCTCGGCGCCGCCCTGTCCTTCGTGGTCTCCCGCAGCCTGCACCGCGAATCGATCTATTCGGAGTGGCTGGTCCGACGCGGCGAACGGCTGGTCGGCGGCATGGACGAGGTCGTGCTGGCCCGCCTCACCGTCCGCGACGCGGTACGTCGCGAAGCGATCGCGCTGCGGGAGGACGCCACGGCGGCGCAGGCTCGGCAGCGGGCCCACACCTCCTCGCAACAGGTGTTCCCCGTCATCGACCGGTCGGGAATCCTGCGGGGGCTGATCGAGTGGGAAACGCTGCGACAAGCCGCGCAGGAGGACGGGACGACCACGGTCGGTGCGCTGGCGGAGGCGGCCGACGAGCTGGTGGCGATGGACGAGAGCCTGCTGACCGCGCTTCGCCGGCTCGGCCTCCGCGATGCCGCGCTGCTGCCGGTGATCGACCACCCCGACCGGCGCCACCTCGTCGGGGTGATCCTGCGGAGCGATGTGCTGGCGGCGTATGACCGGGAAGTGGGCTAGAGCGGTCCCCGGCGCTAGCTTCTTGATCTCATCCCTCCGCGAAGAAACCCGCCAAGTATTCCGCGCGCACCGACCGCCGCCAGGCGGGAGGCGGGCTCCCCGCAGATCCGCCGCGCCATCGCGCTGAGGTGGCTGGGGGACGCAAAGCGCAGCAGGCGCGCCACGGCTGCCGTGTCATACGCCGGGTTGCCCAGCAGCTGCGCGGCGTACACGACGCGCAAAAGGTCGATCACCCGTTTCAGGTTGGGCGCTCCGCCCGCGCCGAACTGTCGCGACAGGTGCTCCCGGGTCACCCCGAGGCGCGCGGCGACCTCCGCGGTGGTAATCGGGTGCCCGGTCGCCATGATCACCAGCCGCCACGCGTCGCGCTGAATCGGTTCGGACAGCCGCAGCAGGCGGGGCGCCTCGCCGAGCGCGCTTTCCCGCGCCCGGCTGGCCGCGTGGCGCCGCACCAGGTCACCGGCGACGGCGTCGTCCACTCCCTCGACGATCACCGCCGCGATCCGGCCCGCCTCGAGGTGAGCGAGCAGGCCCGCCCCCTGGTCGGGCTTGAAGGGAGCGAACCCCAGCAGGGGAATGCCGGGGAAGCGGGCTCGCAAGTCGGTCAGGTCAAGTCCGCTGAGCGCCTGGCGGCCCAGCAATACCGCATCGAGCAGCTGGGATTGCAGGCGCTGTTCCAGGGCGCGGGGCGCCCGGCAGCTGACCACCCGGGTGTCCGGCGCCAGGGTGCGGCGCAGGATCAGCAGCGCCGGACGCGAATCGAGCAGCGCCGCGACGACCGGCATGGGTCAGGAGGGGGCGATCGGACGCGGAAGCTCGCCGGGCCGTCCGTCCCCGGGCGAGAAGAGGGTGGCGGCCATTTCGCCGGCGCGCCGCAACACGCCGCGCGCGTTGTCGTAGCTCAGATCGGCAAGCGCGTCCTCCAGCGCGCACCAGCGAACGGCCGTGATCCCCTCGTCCAGCTGCGGGACCGGCTCGTCGGAGGGCGACTCCAGGAGGAAGAAATGGCAATACTTGTGCACCACCTTGCCGCCGCGCGAGCGGAAGCGCCAATCGATCACGCGGATCGGCCCGTGCAAGGTCAGGTCCCTGAGGCCGACTTCCTCCCGGGTTTCCCGCACGGCGGCCAGCGCCGGCGTCTCGTGTTCCTCCAGGTGGCCCTTCGGCAGGCCCCATTTGTCATAGGAGTCGCGGATGATGAGGTAGCGAACCTCGCCATCGGGGAAGCGACGGAACACGACTCCGCCCGCGCTCACCTCCCGCACCACCCGTTTCGGCTTGGCCATCAGAACACGGAGAAGCGGAAGTATTTGCGGGGGTCCTGCCGGATGTCGGCGACCAGCGCGCGGAACTCGCTGACGGCCGAGAGGGTCTCGCGGTAGAGCGCGGAATCGCTCACCAGCATCCCGAGGGTCCCCTGGCCGCCCTCGAGCCGAGTCAGCACGGAATCGAGGGTCGAGAGCACCCGCACCAGGGTTTCCCGGTTGTCGCGCGCCGTCCGGGCCACGGCGCGGAAGTCGGCGGTGATGCTGTCGACGTTGCTGGTCACCCGCTCCGCCGCGCCGGCAATGCGTTCCACCCTGCCGTCACGGGTTGCTTCTTCCACCCGACCCATGGTCGTCTTGATGCGGTCGGTGGTCTCGGTGGCCGAGAGGGCCAGCCGGTCGGCGTTGGTGGTGATGCGTCCCAGGGTAGACGTCTCGCTTCGGGCGAACTCGTTGAGCCGCCCAGCCATGGCGCTCAACTCCGTGACCGTGCGACGCAGTTCCGCGATCACCGTGGAGTCGATGGCCCCTTCCACGCGCTCGGTGATGAGCCCCACGTCGGCGGCGATCCGGCTGGCCTGCGCCGTGAGTTCGCCGATGTCCGGCAGATCGGACCCGGGCATGGTCGACCCGGCGCCCACCGCCGCCTCGGCCAGGGCCGCGTGCAGGTTGGGGTCGGTGACCTCGCTGCGGCTCACGACCAGGGCCTGCCACTCGCCGAACAGGCTGGCCGGCACCGCCACGACCGCCGGGTCATCCGGGAGCTGGACGGCGCGGGCCACCCGAAGGTCCACCTCGACCCACCCGTTGTCGGCAAGCCGGAGGGCGTCCACCGTGCCGATCTTCACCCCGCGGAGCATCACCGGCGACCCAGGCTGAATCCGGCCGATGGAGCGGAAGCGCGCGGTCCGCAGCTCCTCCCGGCGACCGAGGTCGCTATCGCTCAGGAAGATCGCGCCCAGGACCACGGCGGCCACGGCGCCCAGCAGCACGAGCCCGACCAGAAACTCGTCGCGTCGCTTCATGCAGCGGCCTCCTCGGCGCGGCCCTCGATGAAGCCGCGCACCACGGCGTCGTCGCTCTCGCGGATCTGCTCGGGGGTACCGGCCTGCCGGATCCGCCCGTCGTGCAGCATCGCGATGCGGTCCGCCACGGCAAAGACGCTGGCCATGTCATGGGAAACGATGACGCAGGTGGCGCCAAACTGCCGGCGGGATTGCAGCATCAGGGCGTCCATCGAAGCGGTGGTGACGGGGTCGAGGCCGGTTGTCGGCTCGTCGAACAGAATGTAGTCTGGCCGCAGGGCGAGGGCGCGGGCAATGCCGGCTCGCTTGCGCATCCCCCCAGACAGCTCCGCGGGCAGGCGCTCGACCTGGCCGGCCAGGCCCACCAGCTCCAAACAGCCCTGGACCCGGGCTTCGATCTCGTCCTCGGGCAGTCCTCGCCGGCGCAGTCCCAGTCGGACATTGTCGCCTACGGTCAGGGAATCGAGCAAGGCCGCGAACTGGAAGACGTACCCGATACGCCCGCGCAGCCGGGTCAGCTCGTCGGGCGCGAGCTCGTGCACGGCCAGGCCGTCGACCAGGACGCGCCCCCGATCGGGTTTCAGGAGCCCGACGATATGCTTGAGCAACACGCTCTTCCCGGAGCCCGACCGACCGATGATCACCGTGGTCTGCCCGGCGGGGACCTCGAGATCGAGCCCCCGGAGGACTTCGTTCCGCCCGAAGCGCTTCTCCACCGCCTCGAACCGGATCACAGGAGAACCACCGCCCAGAAGGCATCCAGCACCAGGATCGCCATGCAGCCGAAGACCACCGCGCGGGTGGCAGCCCGTCCGACTCCTTGGGCGCCGCCGCGGGTGCGGAGACCGATCAGAGCGCCGATCAGCGCCACGGCGCCGCCGAAGCTGGCGGCCTTGACCAGGCCGTACCAGACGTCCTTGGCGCGATAGAAGAGCTGCGCGCCCTTGACGAACTCCAGGCTGGTCAGGTCGAGCGTGTTGACCGCGGTCAACCACCCGGCCACGACCCCGAGTGCCACCGCCAGGGCGGTGATGAGGGGGAACATCAGCGTCGCGGCCAGCACCCGCGGGACCACCAGATAGGAGTACGGGTTGTAGGACAGGGTCTCGAGCGCGTCGACCTGTTCGGTGACCCGCATGGTGCCGAGTTCCGCCGCCACGTTTGCGCCCACCCGCCCGGCGAGCGCCATCCCGGTGAGCACTGGGCCCAACTCCATCATGACCGCCTTGGTCACCAGGGTGCCCACGAAGTACATGGGGACCGCGCCGGTGAAGATGTAGTCGGCCAGGAGGGCCAGCACGATGCCGGTAAACACGGCGAGGAACAAGGCGATGGGGACCGAATCGGCACCCAACCTCCGCATCTGGGGCAGCAGATGCGGGGTCCAGGCGGAACTGTCGCGGAGGGCCCGCGCCGCCCCCAGCGTCGCCCTGCCGGTGGCGGTGATCGCCGCCCCCAGCGCGTGGCCGACGGCCCCCATGCCCATCATGCGCGTGGCCTGCGGCGTCATCGGCGCGGGCCGCGCCGGCTCACGCGGCAAAGCTGGCGAGCGCCCTGCCGACCTCGCCCTCGCGCAACCGCTTGAGGGCCCGGTCCCGCAACTGGCGCACCCGCTCGCGCGTGACCCCGAACATGTTGCCGATCTCCTCCAGGGTGTGCTCGCGGCCACCGTCGAGCCCGAAGTAGAGCCGCAGCACCTTGGCGTCCCGCGGGTGCAGGGTCCGCAGGGCGGCATCGATCTCCGAGGACAGGAACTGGTCGATCACGTCGTCCTCGGCGTCGGCGTACTCGCCCGCCACGAAGCGATCGACCAGTGAGCGATCGCCCTCGGGATCCAGGGGCGCGTCAAGCCGGACGTCGGCGGTGTTGAGGGCGGCCAGGGACTGCACCACGTCGACGGACAGGTTGGTCGCTTTGGCGATTTCCTCGGGGATCGGCTCGCGCTGGAGATCCTGCCGCAAGGCCTCCGAAGCCTTCACGATCCGCGAGAGATCGGCGGTGCGGTTGAGCGGGACCCGCACCGACCGGCCGTGCCGCGCGATCGCGGCGAGGATGGCCTGGCGGATCCACCACACGGCATACGAGATGAACTTGACGCCATGGTCCGGGTCGAACTTCCGGGCGGCGGTCATCAGTCCAACGTTCCCTTCCCCGATGAGGTCCACCAGGGCGAGGCCTCGGTTTTGATATTTCTTGGCCACGGAAATCACAAACCGCAGGTTGCGCTTGACCAGCTCCTGCATCGCTTCCTCATCGCCCGCCTGGACCTTGCGCGCCACCGCGATCTCCTGCGCCGGCGTCAGCAGGGGCGTGAGCGAGACCTCATGCAGGTACTGGTCAAGGATGTCCCGCTCTTCCTCCGCCGCCCCGAGGGACCTCGCGGAATCCTTCCGCTGCTTGCGCGGGCGGGTGGGGGGAATCGCCGCCAGGATCTCCTCCAGGCTCATGTCGGCCGAGAGCGCCGCCGGAGGCGTCGGGGGGGACGCCCCCGGCGCGCCCTGGGCCGGCCCTGGAGATCGCTTCTTGGCCATGACGCGAATCTTAACAAGGGAAGCCCTTGCCGGCAGCAGCCAATTGCTTGACAGACAACGAGCTACGGGCTAGGTTGGCGTGCTCCGCCCGTCACCCAACGGCGGGCGCGAATATCGCGGGGGCGTAGCTCAGTTGGGAGAGCGCGTGAATGGCATTCACGAGGTCAGGGGTTCGATTCCCCTCGCCTCCATGGCGTGTCGGACGGCCCCCGCGCGGGCCTGCCCGCACCCATTGCGGCACCCGGGGCGGGCTCGCTAAACTCCGAGCGCCTCAGCGTGCGGGAATAGCTCAGTTGGTAGAGCACAACCTTGCCAAGGTTGGGGTCGCGGGTTCGAGTCCCGTTTCCCGCTCTATGGCGGACGAGGGGGACGGGGGGACGGGGGGACGGGGGGACGCAGGGACGAGGGGGCGGCAAATCCGAATACGGCGCGGGGTGGAGCAGTCTGGTAGCTCGCCGGGCTCATAACCCGGAGGTCGTGGGTTCAAATCCCACCCCCGCTATGCAGACAGGACTGAGGACTGAGGGCGGACACTCGGTCCTCAGTCCTTGTTTCTGGGCGGTTAGCTCAGCTGGTTAGAGCGCCACGTTGACATCGTGGAGGTCACAAGTTCGAGTCTTGTACCGCCCATGCGCTCTTAGCTCAATTGGATAGAGCATCTGACTACGGATCAGAAGGTTGGGGGTTCGAGTCCCTCAGAGCGCGTTGGGCTGCGCCGCCGGCGGCGGCGCGGGCCAAGCGGCGGGGCGTAGCGCAGCCCGGTTAGCGCGCCTGCTTCGGGAGCAGGAGGTCCCCGGTTCAAATCCGGGCGCCCCGATGGTGGAGAAAGACGATGCAGGACGATGCAGGACATGGGCCCGTAGCTCAGCCTGGATAGAGCGTTTGCCTCCGGAGCAAAAGGTCGCGCGTTCGAATCGCGCCGGGCCCACTCTCCCACTGATCCCCGCGTGCTTCCGCGCGGCCGGCGCCCCCCGGGGTGCCTCAAGCTGAGGGGACGTGAACGCCCCAGCAGAGTTGGTCGTGCTGGTCGACGAGACCGACGGCTTCCTCGGGACCGCCGAGAAGCTGGCGGCCCACCACCAGGGCCTCCGTCACCGTGCCGTCTCCGTGCTGGTCTTCGACGTCCTGGACCGGGTGCTGCTCCAGCGGCGTGCGGCCGGCAAATACCACTCCGGGGGTCTCTGGTCCAACACGTGCTGCGGCCACCCCGTGCCCGGCGAGGCGTCCCGCGAGGCCGCCGAGCGGCGGCTCCGGGAGGAGTTGGGCCTGCGCATTCCACTCGGTTACCTGACGACGTTCAGCTATCGCACAGCCGTGTCGGACCACCTGATCGAGCATGAGCTCGATCACGTTTTCGTGGGCCGGACCAACAGGGCGCCGACCCCCGATCCCGCCGAAGTGGCCGAATGCCTCTGGATGACGTGGCCTGAACTGGAACGCGCCGTCGAGGACGAGCCGGCCCGCTTCACTCCCTGGCTGCCCCCGCTGCTGGCCGCCGTCCGCCAGTCCCTACGAGCCGGCCCGCAATTCCATAAAGGCGGAGACGACCTGCGCGTCGAGCAGGGTCCCTGAGAGCGACTTGAGGTATTCGATCACCCGCTCTTCGGGCCAGGCAGAGCGATAGACCCGCTCCGAGCGGAGCGCATCCCACACGTCCACCACCGCGAAGATCCGGGCGGACAACGGGATATCGGTGCCCTTCAGGCCACGCGGGTAGCCGGATCCGTCCATGCGCTCGTGGTGACAGTAGGGGATGTCCAGCGCGGGGCGCAGAAACCGGATCGGGTGCAGCCACTCGTGGGCGTACTGGGCATGCCGCTCCATGATCGCGCGTTCCTCCTCCGTGAGCGGCCCGGGTTTCTGGAGGATGGCGTCGGGAACGCCCATCTTGCCGATGTCGTGCATCAAGGCGCCCCGCCGGACGTGGACCAGATCCCCATCGGAGAACCCCATCAACCGCGCCAGCTCCAGCGTGACTTCGGTCACCCGTTGCGTGTGGCCCTCGGTCTCCTTGTCCCGCAGGTCCAGTGCACTCACCCATCCCTCGATGGTGGCATCGTACGCGACCGCGAGCTCGTCGTTGGACCGCTGGAGATCGGAGAACAGCCGCGCGTTCTCGATCGCGATCGCGGCCTGCTCGGCCAGCGCCGCGAAGAAGTCCATCCACTCTGCATCGGGCCGGAGCGGGGCGCGGTGGAAAACCTCCAGCACGCCGATCACCTGCCCCTTGGTGGCCAACGGGGTCACGTAGTGCGCCCGGAATCCCTCGCGCGCGAAGTGCTGGCTGCGGCGTCCGCCCTGGGCCACGCATGCATCAGGAGTACCGCCCACCCGGCGCTCGAGCGCGGCGGCGCCGGCCTGGGCTTCGCCCAGCCGGACCTTGAACTCCTGATGGCCCGGGACGACGAACCCTCTGCCGGCCGCGTAGTCCAGGGTCCGGAAGTGGGGATTGAGCAGGAGGATGGCGCAGGCGTCGACGCCGAGTTGGGGGCCGACGTGGTCCAGCACCACGTTCAGGGTCAGCCGCAGGTCCAGACTTGAGGCAATGGCTTCATCGATCGCCTTGACGGCCATCAGGCGCTGCAGGCGCTGCCGGGTTTGATCGTACATCGTCGCGCGCTGGATGGCCGCCGCCGCGATCTCGACCAGACCCGGCAGCACGAAGAGGTCATCCTCGTGGAAGGGCCCGCGCGCGAAGTCCAACCGCCGACCCAGCCAGAGGCTGCCGAGGGTGGCCTCCTGCATGATCACCGGGCAGCCGACCACGCTGACCGGCTCGCTCGCCTCGTCGCCCGCAGGGGTCACGGGAAGCTCATCGCCCACGTAGCGCTCCCCGAGCCGCATCACCCGCTGGGCGGCGCCCTGGCCGCCGCGACAGGCCCGGCCGGTCCAGCCCCCCCAGACCCCGCGTCCCGCCTCGATCCAGGGTTCGGCCGCGGAGCCGTCCGCCGCGGCCACAAAACAGGCCCCGTCCGCGTCGAGCAGGGCGCACATCTGGTCGAGCACGTCGCCAAGAATGCTGCGGCGCGGGGCTTCCCGGTTGAGGGCGGCGGTGAGGGTGGACCGGGCGGACAGCTCCCGCTCCCGCATTTTGCGCTCGGTGATGTCTTCCTTCACGGCCACGAAGTGCGTGATGGTCCCGTCGTGCGGTGTTCGCACCGGCGAGACCGACACCCGCTCCCAGAAAAACTCCCCATTCTTCCTTCGGTTGATGAGTTCCCCGCGCCACTCCGCACCGCCGCTGACCGTGGCCCAGAGATCCTCGTAGAGCGCAGGCGAGTTGCGTCCGGACTTGAGCAGGCGCGGGGTGGCCCCGATCGCCTCGGCGGCGCTGTACCCCGTGACCTCGGTGAACTTGGGATTGACGTACTCGATCACCCCGTGACGATCGGTCATCATGATGCTGACCGGGCTCTCTTCCACCGCCCGCCTTACCCGGCGCAGCTCGTCCAACGCGCGGCGGTGCGAGGCGGCCAGCCGGGCGCGTTCCAGGGCCGAGGTCACCGCAAGCGGCAGCCGGCCCAGATTGTCCTTGAGGACATAATCCACCGCCCCGGCCTTCATGCACTCGACGGCGGTCTCTTCGTTGATGGCGCCGGTCACAATGATCACGGGCAGGTGCTCGGCGTGCTCCTGAGCCAGGCGGAGCGCGCGCATGCCGTCAAAGGCCGGGAGGTTGTAGTCCGAAAGGACGAGGTCGGGGCTCCATTCGGCGAGACCTTGCAGGAACTCCGTCTCGGTCTCAACGCGATGGAACACCGGTGGTGGCACCTGCTCCCGCAACTCGCGCTCGACGAGCAGGGCGTCGGACGGGTTGTCCTCGACCATCAGGATGCGGAGAAATTCGGACACGGCGAACCGCTCCCTAGGCCAGAGCCGTCCTGAGGGGCACCCATCCCATGGTCAGTCGGGGTGACGGATTCGGGGACCGTTCGAAGGCCACCGACTTCACGATATAGCGCTTTGCGCGCGGCCGGTAGGCTCCGCAGTTTCGGGGGCGCGCCCCGACCGGCGGAACGCCCGCGGAGCCGGGCCGCATCAGCCTGACTCGGCCGGGGGCAGCGTGAAGCGAAACACCGCGCCGGCGCCCGGAGTCCCCTCCCCCCAGACCGTCCCGCCATGACGCTCCACGATCCGCTTGGTCAGCGCCAGCCCGACACCGGTCCCCTCGAACTCCCGGACCGAATGGAGGCGCTGGAACACCCCGAAGAGTTTGCCGGCATACCGCATGTCGAAGCCGACGCCGTTGTCCCGGACGGTATAGACCACCCGACCGCCCTCCGCACGGCCGTCGATCTCGACCCGCGGCGCGTCGCGCGGCGCGCTGAACTTGACGGCGTTGGCGATCAGGTTCACCCAGACCTGGCGGATCAGGGTGGGATCCCCGAGCGCGGCGGGGCATGCACCCACCACGAACTCGGGGCGGTGCGCGGGCTGGTCGCGGCCGAGCTCGACGAGCACCTCGCGCAACAGGTCGTCCATGTCGATGCGGTCGCGACGCAACTCATGCCGCCCCGCGCGCGACAGCGTCAACAGGTCATCGATCAGCTGGCCCATGCGCGTCGTGTTGGACCGTACGACTTCCATGAGACGCAGGGCCTCGGCGTTCAGCGCGCCGGAGTGCTCGTCGACCAGAACCTTGACGAACCCGTCGACCGCGCGAAGCGGCGCGCGGAGGTCGTGGCTGACGGAATAGCTGAAGGCCTCCAGCTCCTTGTTGGCGGCTTCGAGCTCTGCCGTGCGCTCCAGGACCCGACCCTCCAGCTCCGCGGTAAGGGTGCGCAGGGCGGCCTCGGCCTCCTTGCGGGCCCGGATGTCGGCGAACATCACCAGGGCACCCGTGCGACCGCCGGTGTCGTCCGCGAGGAGAGACATCGAGGCCAGGGTCCAGGCAACCCCACCCGTCGCGGTCTGAAGGGGGCAATCGAAGACGCGGGACCCCCCGGATTCGCTCTCTCCGGCGAGATGCCGGAGCAGATCCTCCCTTCCCTCCACGGCGACCAGATCCACCATCGGCTTGCCGAGCACGGCTTCGGGGGTGCGTCCCATGAGGAGGGCGAGGTGAGTGTTGGTATAGGCAACGCGCCCTTCGGCATCGAGCAGACCGATGCCTTCCACCGAGGCCTCTACGATCTGGCGGAACCGCCGTTCACTCTCGTGAAAGGCGACCTCCGCGCGGCGGCGGGCCACCCGGTCGTCGGCGCTCTGGAGACCGTGCTCCACGTCCCGGGCCAGCTCCTCGATCAACTCGGCATTCTCGCCTTCGAACGCGCCGGGTTCGGTGGCGTAGACGTGCAAGGTGAACCCCGTACGCCCTCCGCGACGAATCGGGGCGACGGCGCTGGAGACCAGGCCCGATGCCCTGGCCGCCGCCCGCCAGGGAACGCAGTGCGGATCGTGCGAGACGTCCCGCACCGACACCAGGCGTTCCTCGCTGATGGCCTGCCCCACCGGGCCACGGCCCAGCTCCGAATCGTCCCAGCGGATTTCCGCTTCCGTGAGGTAGCCCTTGGCGCGACCGGCCAGAGCCACCGGCGTCACCCGGCCGCCGGGCTCGATCCGGCCGATCCACACCAGCGGCAGGCCAACATCGGCCGCGTGGCGGCAGACTCCCTCGAAGAGATCATCCGCGTCGGGGGCTTCCGCCATCAGGCGGTTGACCGCGGAGCGGAACCGCAGGAGCTGATTCAGCCGCTGGATCCGCCGCTCGGACGCCTTTCGCTCCGACAGGTCCCGAACCACGGAGACGAACTGCGCTTCGCCCTCGACCCGCACCAGACGGGTGCTGACCTCAACCGGCACCGTGCTGCCATCCGCCCGGAGATGTTCCGTCTCGTAGACCGCCGCGCCCTCGCGGAACAGGCGATCGGGATCCGGAGGGCTGACATCGCGGGCGCGCTCGGAGCGGAGCTCGGCGGCGGTCAAGCCGATCGGCTTTCCGGCCTCCGCGCCGTACAGCTCCTGGGCGCGACGATTGGCGTCCAGCACCGTGCCGTCCCGGGAAACGAAGAGCATGGCGTCGTTGGCGTGGTCGAGCACCTGCGCCAGACGCTGTCGGGTCCGTGCCGCGAGCAGATCCATCCTGAGGACCTGGTTGCGCCACACCACGACCATGACGCCGCCCAGGGCGAGGACAAGCAGGGCGCCGGTGATGGCGGCCCGCCGAAGTTGCTGGGTGTGGGTGGCAAGCGCCTCCCCACGTGGGATCTTCGCCACCAGAAGCCATCCGGTTCGCCGAAGCCGAAGGCCCGCCCCATACACGGCCACGCCCCCGTAGTCGGTGAACGCCGCGAAACCCCGCCCGATCGGACCGGCGACGGTATCGAGCCCGCTCCCCCCGAACCGCCTGGACGATCCGCGCGCGGCAGGCGAGCCGTGCGCTGTCGGCGCGAGAATCTCCAGGGAGTCCCCCTCGAGACGCATCAGGACGAACTCGGCCGATCGATGATCGGTCGGCGGCAGCAGCAGGGTCGGGTGGAGCCAGTCCGTCGGGTCCGCCACCAGGACCACCGCCCCGCGCTTGCGGCGGTGATGTACCACCGGCGCGGAGAACACCAGGACGTTCGAGCCGTCCCGAATCCTGGCCAACGAAACGCTCTCGGTGGAATCGTCCAGTGCCCGGCGGGCGCCCTGCACCACGGCCGCGTCGACCGGGGCATCCGTGCTGGCGGTTGCTTTGAGGACCAGGTCGGGCCCGAACACGTAGGCGTGATCCCATGCTTCGAAGCTGGTGATAAGTGCCAGGATTTGCTGGAGGTGTTGCACGTCCGCAACACCAGGTGATTCCTGCACGGCAACCTGCGCGGTTGCCGGGAAAACCGCGACCAGACGCGCGTCCCGGAACCGTTCGTCGAGCCAAGTCTCGATGGCCAGCGCGCGCTCGTGAACCCGGAGGGTCAGGACTTGACTGATCTGACTGACGGCCTCGCGGCGGGCGGACGGCGCGTATGAAAAGGTGAAGTAGGCGGAGGCCAGCAGCACGACGCCCACCGCGGTCGAGCCCGCAATGAGCCAGAACGCGCCCGGGTCCGGACGCTCGTGCGATGAATCGCTCACCATACCGCTCCCGTCAGCCTGGTAGACCTCTGACTGGGGAGCTATGCATAAGCCGGGCCGGGGGTTATCTCAAAGCCCGGGGCGGGGGCTAGATTCCCCGGGCGCCGCGGCTGGACCTGCCGGGGCGCGAGCCGGACCAGTCAGCAGAGACCTCCTCGCGACAGGGCACGGGCGTCACGCAAATGGAGCTGCTGAGCACACTCCTCCAGGAGGCACCGGTTCCCGGGTCACCGGGGGGCCACCATCTGACGTTCCTCCTGGTGACCCTTGCGTCCATTCTCATCGCGACGCGCCTGCTCGGTGAGCTGGCTCAGCGCCTGGGGCAACCCGCGGTTCTGGGGGAGTTGCTCGCGGGTCTGCTGCTCGGGCCATCCGTACTCGGGGTGCTCAACCCCACCGATCCGGTCATGGAGGCGCTCGCGGAGCTGGGAGTCCTGATCCTGCTCTTCGAGATCGGCCTCCATACCAACCTCAAGCGCATTCTCCAGGTCGGGCCCGCGGCGGCGATGGTCGGCATTGTCGGCGTAGTCGTCCCCTTCGCCGGCGGTCTGCTTTCGATGCGGGCACTGGGGATCAGTGGCATCACCGCCCTGGTGTGCGGCGCCGCCCTGACGGCCACCTCAATCGGCATCTCGGCAAGGGTGCTGTCGGATCTGAACCAGCTCGAGACCGACGAGGGGCGCATCGTGCTGGGCGCCGCCGTACTGGACGACGTGATCGGGCTGATCATGCTCTCCATCGTCTCCGGCCTGGCGGCCGGGGGCACTCTGACGTTCATCGGGGTCAGCCGAACCGCGGCGATCGCCGTCGGCTTCCTGGTGGTGGCCTTGCTGCTGGGTCGCCTGCTGGCTCCCCACCTGGTGCGCCTGATCGCGCGGCTGCGGATCGCCGGCGCCACCGGCGGGGTTTCACTGGCTTTTGCGCTTACCCTGGCCGCGGCGGCGGACTTCGCGGGCTCGGCCATGATTATCGGCGCCTTCGCCGCGGGACTGGTGCTCTTCGCGACGCCGCCGCGGCGCGAGATCGAGCGTGCGATCACCCGGTTCGGGCACTTCTTCGTCCCCGTCTTCTTCACCGTGGTGGGCGCCTCGGTCAACCTTCGCTCCCTGCTGGATCGCGAGGTCCTGCTGATCGGCGCGGTGCTGGTGACCGTGGCGATCGTCGGGAAGCTGGTCTCCGGGTTCGCCCCCTGGTGGTTCAAGGGGAACCGGATGCTCATCGGGGTCGCCATGATCCCGCGTGGAGAGGTCGGACTGATCTTCGCCCGCATGGGCTTCGCTACCGGGGCGCTGGAGGAGGGGCTGTTCAGCGCGGTCATTCTGATGGTGATGGTGACCACGTTCGTCGCGCCGCCCTGGCTGGCGCGGCTCGTGCCGGTCCAGGGCACTCCGCAGCGGGACACCAGCGGACTCAGCGAGCTGGTCTCGGGACGAGACCCGGAGTGAACCGGGCAAGGAACGGGGCGTCCTCCGCCCGCGCTTCTATGCAAATGGATACGGCACGAACGTCAGCACGAAGACCACCACGCTGACCAAGCCCAGCCAGCGACGTGAGGCCGGAACGTGGCGCTCGGAGATGAGCACGGGGGGGTGACCCCAGCGGCCCCCACCGGCGAGCAAGGCGATGACCACCCAGACGTACCACATGGGGGAGCGCTGGGCGAGGTAGAGCAGCGCGACGATCGTCGCGAGGCCGAACACTCCCTGCCGCCGCCCGATCATGCCGTAGAGAATGTGCCCCCCATCGAGCTGGCTCAAGGGCAGCAGGTTGAGTCCAGTCACGAACAGCCCGACCCATCCGGCGAAGGCCGGGGCGCTCAGGTGCACCGCTCCCTCGCCGGCCAGCACCCAGTCCCGCAGCCAGCCGGTGAGCAGGGATTCGCCGAGAAAGACCGGCTGCCCGGCGAGTGTGACGTAGCTCGGACTTGAGCCTGCCACGATGGCGATGCGTTCGGATACCTCGTAGCCCCACAACAGGATAGCGAGGGCCAGCACAAACCCCGCCAGCGGTCCCGCGGCACCGACGTCCAGCAGTTGGCGGCGGTCCAGGACCGCGCTGCGCAGCCGGATGAACGCGCCCAGACTGCCGATAGGGGAAAGGGTGGGCGGGACCGGCAGGAAGAACGGCGGAGTGGCATCCAGGGCGTAGCGCCGCGCGGTGAGGTAGTGGCCGGCCTCGTGAACAAGGAGGATCGCCAGCAGGGGGACGGCGAAGGACCATCCGGGGAGGAGGTGCCTCCAGTCCCCCCTGATGACGTCATAGAAATAGTAGGCGGCGCCGATCACCGCGTCCCCTAGGCCGCCGCGTGCCCCGGCCGGCTCCCATTCGCCGATCAGGACCGAGCCCGCTCCCAGCGCACAGAGCAGAGTCAATACAAATAGGAGAACATGAATGGCCCAACGTGGACGGTTTTCGGACAGCGGTCGGATGAGGGTGATCCGGGTCTTGCTGGGATCGGTCCAATACCAAGCCCCCTCCCAGCAGGACAGGGCATGGGCAAGTTCGGGAGATGGCCCGCGCGAGTCGAGGCGCAGCAGCCCCTCGAGCACTTCGCGGGACCCGACCCGGAGGGTGCGCCACGCGACGAAATGGCCAAGCGGCTCGTTCATGAATCCTCTTGACTGGCCCCTCAGAAGGGGTTATAGTCACTCATTCTGAACCGCTTCACCAGACATCTCCCCTGAGCAACCGACGCAATCGATCCTCCGGCAGGTCCGGAGGCCCTCGCCTACGCAGGTCCGCCCCCCGCGATCCGCAGCTGCCTCGCGATGACTACGAGGAGCCGCCGGAACCCAGGGAGTCTCACGGAGTGTCCGCAGTGGATATCGCCGAACTCAAGCAAAAGTCTGTGGCGGAGTTGAATGAGCTGGCGCAGCAGCTCAACATCGCCAACTACTCCGGGCTCCGCAAGCAAGATCTGATCTTCCGGATTGAGCAGTCGCTGCTGGAGTCCGACACGGTCATTCGTGGGGAGGGGGTCCTGGAGATCCTTCCCGAAGGGTACGGCTTTCTGCGAAGCCAGGACTGGAACTACCTCTACGGGCCCGACGATATCTACGTCAGCCCGAGCCAGATCAAGCGCTTCGATCTGCGGACGGGGGACACGGTCAAGGGCCAGGTGCGGCCGCCCAAGGAGGGGGAACGCTACTTGGCGCTGCTCAAGGTGGAGCAGGTCAATTTCGAGGAACCGGAGAAGACCAAGCACCGGATCGCCTTCGACAACCTGAAGCCGCGCTATCCCGACCAGCGGATCAAGCTGGAACGGAAAACGCTGGACCTGTCGATGCGCGTGGTGGATCTGCTCTCGCCGATCGGCAAGGGCCAGCGCGGCCTGATCGTGGCGCCGCCCAAGGCCGGCAAGACGATCCTGCTCCAGAAGCTGGCCAATGCCATCAGCGAGAACCATCCGGAGTGCGTGCTGATCGTGCTGCTGATCGACGAGCGGCCCGAAGAAGTCACCGACATGCAGGAGAACGTGATCGGGGCGGAGGTGATCGCCTCGACCTTCGACGAGCCGGCCGACCGGCACGTGCAGGTCGCGGACATGGTGATCGAGAAGGCCAAGCGGCTGGTGGAGCATGGGCGGGACGTGGTGATCCTTCTCGATTCCATCACCCGGCTCGCCCGGGCGCACAACGTCGTCGTGCCGCACTCGGGCAAGATTCTCTCGGGCGGCGTCGACGCCAACGCCCTTCAGAAGCCCAAACGTTTCTTCGGCGCGGCCCGCAACATCGAGGGCGGCGGGTCGCTCACGATCATCGCCACCGCGCTGATCGAAACCGGCAGCCGGATGGACGAGGTGATCTTCGAGGAGTTCAAGGGCACCGGCAACATGGAGTTGGTGCTGGACCGGCGCCTGGCCGACCGGCGCATCTGGCCCGCCATGGACATCCAGAAGTCCGGCACCCGGAAGGAAGAGCTGCTGATGACCAAGGACGAGCTCAGCCGCAGCTATCTGCTGCGGAACTTCCTGGCCGATATGCCCCTGGTCGAGGCGATGGAGTTCCTCCTCGAGCGGATGAAACGGACCAAGACGAATACCGAGTTCTTCGCGACGATGAATCAGTAGGGCGGATGCAGGGCGATGCAGGACGATGCCCCCATCGTCCTGCATCGTCCTCTATCATCCTGCATCGTCCTATCTTCCCCCATGCACATCCCAACGGCCGGCCGCGTCCTGGGCATCGACTGGGGCGGGGTCCGCATCGGTCTGGCGCTGAGCGACGAGTCCCAGCTGATTGCCTCCCCGCTGGAGACCCTGGTCCGGCGGCGGGGCAAGCGCTTCCCGATGCCACGATTCCTTGAGCTGACCCGTGCGCACGAACCGGTCGGCCTGGTGGTGGGGCTCCCGCTCGACGAGCGCGGGGAGGAGGGGAGTGCGGCGGGGGCCGCGCGGGAGCTCGCCGACCTGGTCGCTCGGCGCAGCGGGCTCCCGGTGCAGTTGCACGACGAGCGCATGTCCACGGCGCGGGCGCTTGGTGTGGTCAGGGAGCTGGACGGTGATACGCGGGGCCGGCGGGAGGAGGTGGATGCGCTCGCCGCGTCGGTGATGCTGCAACACTGGCTGGAAATCCGGCGCGTCACCCGTGGGTCCGGGTCGGCGGCGCCGGCTATCCTCCTGGCCCTCTGCCTCCTCGGGTGCGGCGGCGCGGGGTCCGGTCCCGTGGAACGTGTCCTCATCCCTCGTGGCAGCAGCTTTGGGGCCGTGGTGGACAGCCTGGCCGCGCATGGCCTGGCCGGGGTCAAGCCGTGGACCCGGCTGCTGGGCCGGCTGACCGGCACCGACCGGACCGTGAAGGCGGGCCAATATGAATTCCGGCGCGGCGCCTCGACCCTGACTGTGCTACGGGCGCTGCGCGAGGGCGCCGTGCTGGAGACACGCTTCACGGTGCCCGAAGGCCTCACGGCCCTTGAGGTGTCCCGATTGGCGGAGGAGAGGCTCCGGATCCCACGCGACTCGTTTCTCGCCGCCGCGATGGATACGGCCTGGCTGGAAACGCTTGGCGTCGATGGACGCGCCGCGGAGGGCTACCTCTACCCGGAGACGTACCACTTCTCGGGTCCGGTCGATGCTCGCGTCCTGATCGCGGAAATGGTCGCCCAGTTTCACGAGCGTTGGGATCCGGCCTGGGACCGCACCCTGGCCGCCACCGGGCAAACCCGCCACGAGGTTCTCACCCTGGCGTCGATCGTGGAAGGGGAAGCGGCCAGCGACGAGGAACGCCCCATCATCGCCGGGGTCTACGCCAACCGGCTCCGGATCGGGATGGCCCTTCAGGCGGACCCGACCGTCCAGTATGCCATTCAGCAGGCGACCGGCGAGCGGAAGTCGCGTCTATTCCAGAAGGACTACCAGACCCAGTCACCGTACAACACCTATCTGTTTCCGGGTCTGCCCCCCGGGCCGGTCGGCAATCCGGGTCGGGCCAGTATCGAAGCGGCACTGCAGCCCGCCGACGTCCCCTACCTGTATTTTGTTGCCCGGGCAGACGGGACCCACACCTTCAGCCGGACCTACGAAGAGCACCTGCGCGCCGTGGCCCGGGCCCGCCGGGAGCGGGCCAACTCTGACCGCTGATCCCCCAGCCCGCATCGCCCTTCCATCCACCCTAAGCCCCCGAGCCCACCACCATGCTCGACAAGGTCTTTCCCGACGCCGCCTCCGCGCTGGCGGACTTGCACCCCGGCATGACGATTCTGGTGGGCGGCTTCGGTCTCTGCGGGGTGCCGGATGACCTCATCGGCGCGGTGCGGGAACTTGGTCCCGGGGATCTCACCTGCGTGAGCAACAACGCCGGGACCAGCAACCACGGCCTGGTTCACCTGCTCAAGTCGGGCCAGATCCGGAGGATGGTGGCCAGCTACGTCGGCGAGAATGCGGTGTTCGAGCAGCAGATGCTCTCGGGCCAGGTGCAGGTCGAGCTGGTGCCTCAGGGCACCCTGGCGGAGCGGATCCGGGCGGGCGGAGCCGGGATTCCCGCGTTCTTCACCCCGACCGGCGTGGGAACCCCCATCGCCGAGGGCAAGGAGGTGCGTGAATTCGACGGCCGGCGCTACCTGATGGAGCGGGGACTGGTGGGGGACTTCGCCCTGGTGCGCGCCTGGCGAGGGGATCGGCATGGCAACCTGGTCTACCGCAAGACGGCCCGGAACTTCAACCCGACGATGGCAACCGCCGCCCGGGTCACGGTAGCGGAGGTCGAAGAGTTGGTGGAGCCGGGTGCGCTGGAGCCGGATGCGATCCACACGCCGGGGATCTTCGTCCAGCGGGTGGTGGTGCGGCGGCCGGCACCAAAGCTGATCGAGCGGCGCACCGTGAGGGCACGCTGACCATGGACACCCGCGAGCGGATCGTCCGAAGGGCGGCGCGGGAGCTGCTTTCGCTCACCCCCGAGACCGGGTACTACGTCAATCTCGGCATCGGCATGCCGACGATGGTCGCCAACCACGTCCCGGAGGGGGTCCCCGCCGTCTTCCAGTCCGAGAATGGCATGCTGGGCGTGGGGCCCTATCCCGTCGACGGGGAGGAGGACGCCGACCTGATCAACGCCGGGAAGGAGACCGTGAGCGAGCTGCCGGGGTCGGCCTACTTCTCGAGCGCGGATTCCTTCGGCATGATCCGCGGCGGCCACATCGCCCTCAGCATCCTGGGGGCCTTGCAGGTCTCCCGCGACGGCGATCTGGCCAACTGGGTGGTCCCCGGCAAGATGGTGAAGGGGATGGGCGGGGCGATGGATCTCGTGGCCGGTGCCCGGCGGGTGGTGGTCATCATGGAGCACCGGACCCGCGACGGTCGGCCCAAGATCCTCAACCGGTGCTCGTTGCCGCTCACCGGCGAGCGCTGCGTCTGCCGGATCATCACCGACCTCGGCGTCCTGGATGTCACCCCCGAGGGCCTCAAGGTGGTGGAGCTGGCCGATGGCGTCAGCCCTTCCGAGCTCGCGGCCGCAACCGAGCCCCCACTGATACTCTGATCGCGGCGGCGCCTCAGTTCGCCGCTTCCACCGCGGACCGGTATTCCGCCGCCGCCGACTCGACATCGTCCGCGCCCAGGATCCCGGAGACCACGGCGACGCCGGCGCCTCCGGCGGCCAGGATCCCGGCGACATCCTCCGGGCGCACCCCGCCGATCGCAAGACAGGGCTTGCCCTCCGCCCGTCGCACCAGGGCCGCAAAGCCGGCCAGGCCCAGCGGCTCGCCGGCGCCAGGCTTGGTTGCAGTCCCGCGCACGGGGCCGACGCCCCAGTAATCGGCGCCGCGGCCAGCAGCGGTCTCTTCCAAGCTCCCGACGGAGGCGCCCAGCACGAACTGCGGCGGGGCGATGCCGCGGATCAGCGGAAGGGGCACGTCCTCGGGGCCGAGGTGCGCACCCAGGGCCCCGGCGGCAAGGGCGACGTCGGCCCGGTCGTTCACCAACAGGGGGATCCGCAACGCCGTCCGGAGGACGCGCGCCAGCGTCAGCAGTTCACGCGAGGGCGCGAGCTTGAGGCGGAGCTGGATGCAGGTCACCCCGCCACGTTCGGCCGCGCGGCACCGTTCGACCAGGGCGCCGTCGCGGGCGAAGGCGTCATCGGTCACCAGCATGAGCCGAACCAGGTCCGCTACATTGGTGGCCATGGATCCCGGGAATATACGGACCGTCACGGTCAGTGCCCGAGGTGCGGCGCGCTGGGCGGCGGGTCATCCCTGGATCTACCGGTCCGATCTGACCGGGTCTTGCGACACGCCGGGACTGGTCCGCGTGCTGGATCCGAGGGGCAGGTTTCTGGGACAGGCGCTTCACTCCCCTGCCTCGGAGATCCGCCTTCGGCTGCTGGAGCGCGCGGAGACACTCATCGACGGGGTGTGGTGGGAGCGCCGGCTGCGCACCTGCCTGGCCCAACGGGATCCGATCGACGCCACCGGATATCGGGTGGTCCACGGGGAAGGCGACGGTCTTCCGTCGCTCATCGTCGATCGCTACGATCGCTGGGCCGTGGTGCAGCTCCTTTCCGCCGGCCTGGAGACCTTCCGGCAACCCATCCTCGATGCCATCGAGCGCGTGCTCGCGCCGGCGGGGATTTTGCTGCGGCACGATGCCTCGGTCCGGCGCCACGAGGGCCTGTCACAGCAGGTCGAGCTGGCGCGGGGAGAGGTCCCCGAGCGGATCGAGATCCGCGAGGGCGGCGTCCGCTACGCCGCGGCCCCCTGGACTGGTCAGAAGACCGGGGCCTTTCTCGATCAGCGGCCCAACCGGCTTCGCGCCGGGGCGCTTGCCCGGCCGGGCGGGCGCGCCCTCGACTGCTTCTCCTACCACGGCTCCTTCGCCCTGCATCTGGCGCGGACTTCGGCCGAGGTCCTGGCGGTGGAGCAAAGCGAGGAGGCCGTTGCCCGCGGGATGGAGAACGCGGGCCGGAACGGCCTCACCAATGTCTTCTGGCGGCCGGGCAACGCGTTTGACGTACTGGCGGAGCTGGACCGTGCGAGGGAGCGCTTCGATACGATCGTGCTGGATCCTCCCGCCTTCGCGAAGACCCGCGACGCCCTGGTTCGGGCGCTCCGGGGCTACCACGAGATCAATCGCCGGGCGATGCGGCTGCTGGCGCCGGGAGGGATCCTGGTGACGGCTTCCTGCTCCTACCACCTCCGCCGCCCGGATTTCGAGGCCATGCTGGCCTCCGCAGCGGGCGCCGCCGCCCGTCGGGTGGTGGTGCTCGAGCGCCTGGGTCAGGGCATCGATCATCCTGAGGTACTCACGATACCCGAGACCGGGTATCTCAAGGGGGCGGCGCTGGCGGCGGAGTGACCCGCCTGCCCCGCCGAATCCGCCGATCCCTTCTGGCCCGATCGCGCCGCCATTCTTAGTTTTGACGGGATGCCCGATCCAGGCCTTGTGCCACCCGATTCACCGCATCCCGCCCCCAGCCTCCGTTCCCGATGCTGACCGCGGCCGACATCGCGCAGGGGCGCAGCGCCCGGCGCCAACCGCCTTCCCTGCGCCAGCAGTACGAGGAGTACGTCCTCCAGCGCGTTGAGTCCTACAAGAACAACCTGACCCGTGGCGAACTGCTGACCCTGGGTGACGAGGCCGCAGGGGAGCTTCAGACCAGCACGGCCGGCCAGTTCGTGCTGACCGAAGTGCTGATGCTGGAGACCGTCGACCGGCTGATCATGAAGCGGCTGCGGCTGCCCTCATACGCCCGATGGCGCAAGCAGATCCAGGCGCTCCGCCTGGCCCAGCGGGAGCCGATCCACTGGGGCATCGACTCCGCGAGCGCGATCGTCCCCCTGCTGGCCAGGCTGGAGCTGGACGATCAGGTGCTGCTGATCGGTGGCGGGGTCCAGGCGGAAGCGTGCCTGTTGGCGGCGTATGGCAATCCGGTGACCTTCGTGGACGAGACCATGGCGGCGGTGGAGAGGCTGGAGGCGCGGATCGCCGGGGAATCCCTGGCCGGCAGGTTTCTCGCGTTCGTGGCCTCGCTGGGTGACTGGCTGCCGCCGTTTGCCGATCCGATCCCCCTGGTCGTGATTGACGCGGCGACGCTGGCGGCACTGCCGTATGCCCGGCGACAGAGCTTGATTGCCCGGGCCAAGGACCTGACCTGTCCCTGCGGCGTCCACGTGCTGCTCCCCGGCGAAAGCGGCGGCGCGGCGCCCGAGGCCTATCTCTCGCACTATCCCGACTGGGTCCGGGAGCCTTCGGGGCCGCGGCGCGGGAAGGCTGCGCGTTCCCACGGCGTCGTTCTGGCCCGGCCGGCAAAACAGGTGGCGGAGGACCGGCTGGCCGCTCGCGGGTGAGGCGTGGCACGCGGAGGGGTCTCCCGGAAATGCACAGGGCCGGCAGCTGGCCGGCCCTTCTTGCATCCCTGCGGTTCTCCACAGGGTCCTGCAGAACTACGCGAACCTACTTCTTCTTCGAGGCCTTTTTCGCCTTCTTGGCCTTCTTGGCCTTCTTCGCCTTCTTCGCCATGCAACCCTCCTGTGAAGTGAGTCACCGACGACCACGATGGCCGCGGGGCGGGTCGACTTCCGCGTCGCCCACGCTACAAAAATCTGAAAAAAGGTGCAAACGCGCAATACCCAATTACATCCGGCGTCTTGCCGGGCCTTCACGAGCCGGATAAACTCGGGGCAGCTTTCGACGGCGGACGATGAGCAGATGGCTTCCCTGACCCTCAACGGTTCGCGGTATTCCTTCGAACCGGGCGCGACGATTCTCGACGTGGCGCGGGCCAACGGCATCGACGTGCCGACCCTCTGCTGGTACCCAAAACTGTCCGTCGTGGCGAATTGCAGGATCTGCCTGGTGGCGGTGGAGGGCCAGCCCAAGCTGATGCCGGCGTGCAATACGCCGGCCGGCGACGGCATGGTCGTGGAGACCGAATCCGGCGCGGTCCAGGATGCCAGACAAGGTGTGCTGTCGCTCCTGCTGCAGCGCTATCCGTCCGAGCACCTCGCCAACGGGGGGCGCGCCACCCCGCGAAACGACTTCGAGCGCTACGTCGTGCGCTACGACGTCCCCGCCGCGACCGGCCGGGCCCTTGGGCTCCGGGAAGGAGATGAGCGGCCCGGCGACGTCATGATCCAGCACGACATGAGCCTGTGCATTCTGTGCACGCGCTGCGTCCGGGCCTGCGAGGAGATCCAGCAGGTCGGCGTCCTGGACGTCGGACGGCGGGGCGAGCACGCCCAGATCATTGTGGGCGGGGATGGCGACCCCGACCATGCAGGTTGCACGTGGTGCGGGGAGTGCGTCCGGGTCTGTCCCACCAACGCCATTTTCGAGGTCATGCCGCGCCGCCGCTTCGGCCTGGAGGCCGTTCGGGCCCCCGACCGCGTCGTACGCTCGGTCTGCCCCTACTGCGGCGTGGGGTGCCAGATCGATCTGCACGCGAAGGACGGCAAGTTGCTGCGGGCGACCTCGCCCTGGATCGAGGAGCGGACACCCAATCTCGGATCCACCTGCGTCAAAGGGCGCTTTGGCTACGATTTCGGCCAGCACCGGGACCGGCTCACCACCCCGCTGATCCGGCGGGGCTGGACCCGGAGCGACGAGGGGACCTGGGGCTGGGGCGGCGAGCAGCCGCGCTATCGTGAGGGAACCTGGCCGACGGTGGCGGAGGGCTCGCAGGGTCGCAAGCCCAAGCCGCCGCTCCGGCAAACCGGCTCGCGGCCGCTCACCGGCCTCCCCGTGCTGGACGAGGAACCCGATATCCGGGACCGGGGGGCGACGCCGGACGCGTGGTATGAGCCGTTCCGCGAGGCGACCTGGGAGGAGGCGATGAGCCTGGCGGCCCAGGAACTGGTGCGGATCCGCGAGCACCACGGACCCGGCGCCCTGGCCGGCTTTTCCTCGGCCAAGTGCAGCAACGAGGAAAATTACCTCTTCATGAGAATGGTCCGGGCCGGGTTCGGGACCAACAACGTCGATCATTGCACCCGGCTCTGCCACAGCACCTCCGTGGCGGCGATGAACCGCGCCCTGAATACCGCCGCGGCGTCCGGGTCCATGCGCGAGGTCGAAGAGGCCTGCGACGTGATCTTCGTTTCGGGCGCCAACACCACGGAAACCCACCCGGTATTCGGGGCGCTGCTCAAGCGCGCGGTGGCGCGGGGCGCCAGGCTGATCGTCGCCGATGTCCGCCGCACCGAACTGGCGGCGCTGGCCGACATCCATCTCCAGATGCACCCCGGCACCGACGTGGCGCTTTACAACGCCATGCTGCGGCACATTCTGGACCGGGGGCTCCAGGACCGGGACTTCATTGCGGGGCGGACCCACGGATTCGACGCGGTCCGTGCGGCGGTGCAGCCCTATACCCTGGAGCGGGCGGAGCAGATCACCGGGATCCCGGCGGCGCGGATCGCCGAGGCGGCCGAAGTCTATGCCCGAGGCCCCAACACTTCGACGCTCTGGGCCATGGGCCTGACCCAGCACGCCAGCGGCACCGACATCGTGACCAGCCTGCTCAACCTGCTGCTCTGCTGCGGGATGATCGGACGCTGGGGCGCGGCGATGCTGCCGGTGCGGGGGCAGAACAACGTTCAGGGCGCCAGCGACGTCGGAGCGATCCCATTCGCGTACACCGACTACCGCAGCGTGACCGACCCCGAAATCCGCGCGGAGTACGCGGCCGCCTGGGGCGTGCCGAGCGAGTCCCTGTCGCTCGAAAAGGGGCTGATGGTCACCGAGATCGCCAAGCAGGGCAGTCCGGTGCGCGGGATGTACATCATGGGGGAGAACCCCGTCCTGTCCGATCCGAACGTCGCCGCGGCCGAAGAGTGGTTCCGCCGGCTCGAGTTCCTGGCCGTCCAGGACCTTTTCCTGACCGAAACCGCCCGCTGGGCCGACGTGGTGCTCCCGGGCTCCACCTTCGCCGAGAAGCAAGGCACCTTCGCCAATACGGACCGTCACGTGCAGCTCGCGGAGCCTGCCTTGGCGCCCCCGGGGAGCGCGCGCCGGGACCTGGCGATTCTGCAGGAGCTGAGCGAGCGGATCGGACTCCCGACGCCGCATGCCGACGCGGGGGCGGTCATGGACGAGATCGCCCGGGTGACCCCCAGCTGGCGCGGGATATCCTACGAGAAGCTCCGCCGCGAGGGCTCGTTGCAGTATCCGGTGCCGACCGCGGACTCTCCGGGGACCCCGTTTCTGTTCGCCGACGCCTTCCCGACCGCCGATGGCAAGGCGACGCTGGTCCCGGTGGAGTACTTGCCGCCCAGCGAGCTGCCGGACGAGGAGTACCCCTTCTTCCTCAATACCGGCCGGCAGATGTACCACTGGCACACCGGCACCATGACCCGCCGCGCCGAAGGACTCGATTCGCGGGAGCCGGTCCCGGTCATGGAGATCTCCCGGGGCGATGCGGCCGGGCTGGGCCTTTCGGATGGTGAAACGGTCCGGGTGACCTCCCGGCGGGGCGCGGTGCTGATCGGCATCCGGATCTCGGAGCGGCAGGCTCAGGGGCAGGTGTTCATCCCGATGCATTATCGCGAGGCGGCGGTGAACCTCCTCACCAACCCGACCCTCGATCCCTACGCCAAGATCGCTTCGTTCAAGGTGAGCGCGGTGCGGATCGAGCCGTTGGGGGTAGGGGCCGTGGCCTGAACGATTCATCTCCCCGCCGTCAGATCCGCGACGTGAAAGCGCTCCTCCGGCTTGTGCTTCCACAGGGGATTCGCGACAGACTCCGCCAATGGCACCGAGGCGCAGTACTGCGGAGCACGCTCCCCCAGCTGGAGTCCGCCGCTCCCTCCTCGCCCTTGCCGACCGAGTTGCTGAGCAGGCTGCAATACGCCTGGGACAACCCGGGCTGGATTGCCAGGAACGGTCTTCTCACGGCCATTCACGCCGCCCTCGGCCGGACCAACGGCCCGGTGCTGGAATGCGGAAGCGGGCTCAGCACGCTTGTGCTTGGGGCCCTGACGAAACCGCTTGAGCGTCCGGTGGTGAGCCTGGAGGACAATCCGGTGTGGTCGCGTCGCGTCGTCCACTGGACCAGACTGTTCAACTACGACCACGTCAAGGTCCTGACCAAGCCCCTGCGCAGCCATGGCACCTTTGACTGGTACGATATTCAACCCGACGAGATCCCGTCCAATACCGACCTGGTCGTGGTGGATGGACCCGCCGGCGATACCCGTGGCGGTCGAATCGGTCTGCTGCCCGTTCTGGGTGCGCAGTGGCCTTCCGGTACCGTCATCCTGCTGGATGATTGTGTCCGCGAAAAGGAGCGGGCGGTGTTGACCTCATGGCAGCAGATGACAGGCGGACGAGCCGACCTGCTTGCTGGCGGCCAGGTCGGGCAACTCACCCTTTAGCCCAGGGCGGCCACCCACCCGGGGGCGGTGTCGGACGCCATGCCGGAAGTGATTGACCAACCGGAGGCCGTCTCCTTGGCCCCGACGTCCTGGGCCAGGGGGCTTCGGATCCTGCTACGCGCCGCGGTGCTGGACGCCGCGGGCGCTCCGGCCCCCGTCCGGGTCGGAGCCGTCCTGCTGGCCGGGGCCGGACGGGCGTTCCGGGCGGTCGGGCGGCAAGCCCGCGGGGTGTCTCGGTTGACGCAGGCGCACCGGATCTCGATGCGCCTTCAAGCCACCGGCGAACCCACGCGCACCCAGCGGGCCGTCGAGGCGCTGCTGCGCCTGGAAGTCGGCACAGGGGTCTTCCCCCGGCTCGCGCTGGCTCCGGATGGCCGGTTCGACGCGGAGCTCGAGTGGCGCGCCATCGTGCTCAAGGCCCCGCGGCACGACGCACAAGGTGCGGTGCTCGAGCGCGGCGTCCTCCTGGTCAGCTTCACGCACATCTTCGGAGTGCTGCCCCGACTAATGGATCTTGCCCGGCTCGCGGGGGACTACACCCTGGTGCTGGAGCCGAGCTGGTCGGGGTACGCCATCGCCGAGGTTCTCCAGTTCGCCGAGCTGGTGCCGCACCCCGTCTTCATCCAGGCGACCGAGCAGCGGGACTTCCGTTTCCTGCAACGGATCGACGCCCGGTTGGTACCCCTGCCCTTCGGAGCCAGCGACTGGGTCGATGACCGGGTCTTTCGGCCGGCTGCCGCGGCGGAGCGACGATTCGATGCGGGCTACATCGGTTTTTGGGGCGCGGTGAAGCGCCATCACGCCCTGTTCCGCGCGCTCCGGCAAATGGGCGATCCTTCCTTCCGGGTGGCGCTGATCGGGGGGGCCTGGGAGGGAACGGCCGAGGAGGTCGCGGGACTCGCGCGCTGGTACGGCGTGCTGCAGCAGCTCGCGTTCTTCCAGGGGCTCCGCCCGGACGAGGTGAGCCGGGTGATCGGCGCCTGCAAGGTCAGCATTCTGCTTTCCCGCAAGGAGGGCAGCAATCGTGGCCTGTTCGAGAGCATGCTCTCGGGCACCCCGGTCCTGCTCCTCCAGGAGAACATCGGGGTCCGGAAAGAGTACGTGAACGACCGGACCGGACGCATCGTCCCGGAAACCGCCCTGGCGGACGCGCTCGCCTGGTTCCGCCACCACTGGTCGGAGTTCGCGCCGCGGGAATGGGCCCTGGAGCACATTGCGCCGGTCGCGACCACCGCCAGGCTCAACGCTGCGCTCCGGGCCCGCGCGCGCGACGCCGGGGAGCCCTGGACCGCGGACTGCGTCGCCAAGACCAACCGGCCCGAAGTGACCTACTACCACCCTGGGGATGCCCAGGTCCTGCCGTCGATCGCCTCGCTGCTGGAACGGTACCGGCACCGACCCTGACCGACCCGGCCACAGGGTGGCCCCCGGTGACCTATATTCCTGCTCGCTTCCTTCGTCCATGACCATGCGCGCACTCGTCAAACCGGCCCCCGGCACCGGCATGGTGCTGCAAGAAGTCCCGGTGCCATCCCCGGGTCCCAACGACGTCCTGATCCGGGTGCTGAACGCGGGCGTCTGCGGGACCGACCTCCATATCTGGGAATGGGACCAGTGGGCGGCCGGCCGGCTGCAGCCCCCGGTGGTGATCGGGCACGAGTTCTCCGGCCGGATCGAGCGACTGGGACCGGAGGCCAGGGCCGAGGGGTTGCTGGCCGTCGGCGACCTGGTCACGGCGGAGGGCCATATCGTCTGCGGCCACTGCCTGCCCTGTCGCACCGGGAACGCCCACCTCTGTACCAGGACCCGGGTCATCGGCGTCGACCGGGACGGGGCGTTCGCCGATTACATCGCGATGCCGGCGTCCAACCTGATCCCGCTCGACGGGATCTCGCCGGAGGTCGGCGCCGTTATGGACCCGCTGGGCAACGCGGTGCACACGGTGCTCGAAGGGACCGAGATCCCGGGGGCTACGGTGTTCGTGCTCGGGTGCGGGCCGATCGGGTGCTTCGCGGTCGGCGTGGCCCGCGCGGCGGGGGCTTCCCTGGTGATCGCCAGCGACCTCAACCCCCGCCGCCTCGCCATCGCCCAGGCGATGGGCGCCCACGTGATCCTCGACGCCACCCGGGAGGACGTGATCGCGCGGATCGGGGAGTTGACCGGTGGGGACGGGGTGGACGTGGTGTGCGAGATGAGTGGCCACCCCGCGGGGCACGCGCAGGCGTTCGCGGCCGCGCGGCTGGGCGGCCGGGTGAACCTGCTCGGCACACCGAGCCGGACGACCGAAGTCGATTTTGCGCGCGATGTGATCTTCAAGGGTCTGACGCTCTACGGCGTGACGGGACGCAAGATGTACTCGACGTGGAATGCCATGCAGCGCTTCCTGCGGACCGGCCAGCTGGACCCCCGACCCGTGATCACCCACCGCTTTCCGCTCGACGCCATTGCCGATGCCATCGCGGTGATCAAGGAGGGGCGTGCCGGCAAGGTCATCCTGGAGATCGGGACATGACGAACGTGCTGCAAGCCCGCCTGGACGCCGACCTCGAGCGCTTCCGCGCGGAGCAGGTCTACAAGGTCCTCAACTACCTGGAGACCCCGCAGGCCCCCAGGGTGCGGATGGAGGGCCGTGGCGAGATCATTATCCTGTCCTCCAACAACTACCTTGGCCTCTGCAACGAGCCCGCGGTGGTCGAGGCCGGGAAGCGCGGGCTGGACCGCTTCGGCGCCGGTACCGCGTCGGTCCGTTTCATCTGCGGCACCTTCACCATCCACCGGGAGCTGGAACAGGCCTGCGCCCGGCTGGTCGGCAGCGAAAGCTCGCTCAGTTTCGTGTCCTGCTGGAATGCCAACGAAGCCCTCCCGACGACCGTGCTGGGGCCGGACGACATCGTGCTCTCCGACCAGCTCAACCACGCGAGTATCATCGACGGCATCCGCCTGGCCAAGGCGATCGTCAAGTGCCAGACCGGGGTGTTCAAGCACGGGGACCTGGGCGATCTCGAGGCCAGGCTCACCGCCGCGAAGGACCGCAAGGTGAAGATGGTGATTACGGACGGGATCTTCTCGATGGAGGGTGCGATCGCCAACCTGCCCGGGCTGCTCGAGGTCTGTCGCCGCCATGACGCGGTCCTCGTCGTCGACGATTCGCATTCCACGGGCGTGTTGGGTCGGACCGGCCGGGGCACGGCCGAGCATTTTGGACTGGTGGGCGAAATCGACATCGTCACCTCGACGCTGGGCAAGGCGCTGGGCGGAGCGGCGGGCGGCTTTGTCGCAGGGTCGGCCGCGCTGACCGACTACCTCACGCAGCGCGGACGCCCGCAGCTCTTCAGCAACGCACTGCCCTGCACCGTCGCGGCCAGCGCGCTGGCCGCGATCGAGTTTCTGGAACGGCATCCGGAGCGGGTCGGGACCCTCCGCGAGAACGCCCGTTACTTCCGCGAGGAGCTGGTGGCCCGCGGCTTCAAGCCGCTCCCCGGCGAAACCCCGATCATTCCCGTCATCCTGGGCGAAACGGCCGCGGCGATCCGCACGAGCGAGATGCTGCTGGAGCGCGGCGTCTTTGTCACCGGGTTCGGCTACCCGGTGGTGCCGCAGGGCGAAGCCCGGGTGCGGTGCCAGATCTCCGCCACGCACTCCCGGGACGACCTCGACCAGGCCCTCGCCGCGTTCAGCGAGGTCGGACGGGCCCTCGCCCTCGTCTAGCAGCCGCCCCTGCATACGCTCGTTCCGCCGGTCACGCTGGACACCCTGTTCGGGCCCGGGGTCGTATTCACCCCAAGGGCCCCGCCCGGGGGGCGGCACTACCTCCGGCTCGGCGCGTCCGAGGCCACCTTCGACTCCTTCACCGGGACGTTCCTGACCATCGGGGCCGGGGCCACCACCCTGTGCTCCGCCGGCTGCGTCACCGAGGCCGTTTGTGACGTCCTGGCGCTGGCGGGCGGTTTCCCCGGCCCCCATGTCAGCTACCGGAGCCTGGAGGAATACGGCGCCCTGCTAAGAGCCCGTGCGGCCATGGGGCACCGCATTGCGTTTCAGCATCCGCATGACGCTGGTACGGTGCCGGCGGCGTCCCAGCTCGTCGATCCCCTGCTGCTCGCCTTCCTCAACAACAAGGCGAACCTCGCGGACCTGGTCCCGCCCGGGTATTGCCCACCACGACGCGTCGCCGACCGGCAACAGATTTCGGCGCTGGTTCCCACGACCGCCGACCCGGTCGTGCTGAAGCTGGCCACCGACCTCTCCACGGGCGCGGCCGGTGCCGTGGTGATCGCGCGCTCGGCGACCGACATCGCTGGAGCCCTCCGCCGCTTCCCGGAGGGGAACGCCCTCATCGTGGAGGACTTCATCCCACATGCGCGCAGCCTGTGCCTCAACTTCGCCGCGACGGGGGACGAGGTGGTGTTCCTCGGCGGCGCAGACCAGCTCGTTGACCTGGAAGGGGTGCACCGGGGCAGTCTGCTCGGGGAACCGGCGCCGGACCGCCTGGAAGAGGCGATCGAAGTGGGCTTCGAAATCACCCGCCGCGCGGTCCGGCGTGGCTACCGCGGCGTCGCCGGGTTCGATGTCGCCTTCGGGGAAGACCTCACGCGCCCCATGGTGTTCGACCTGAACTTCAGGTTCTGCGCGAGCACCCTCCCCCTGATCTGGTTTGCCTCGATCTCGGAGCAACAGAATGGATGTCATGCCGGGAGAATGAGCGTGGTGAGCGGGCCGGCGGACTTCGCCCCGCTCGCCACCCGGCTCCGGGATGGCGTCGCAAGCGGAGCGGTTTTCCCCTACGCGGCGTTCGACCCGGCGGCGACCGAACACCGCACGGCAGCCCCGGTCGCCAGGGTCCTGATCGTGGGGGAGAATCGGCGGCAGGTCGAAGACCGGCTGGCCTCCCTCCGGGGTGCCGGGCTGACCTGCTCCTGAGCCTCGCGTTCTGCCAAGCATCTTCCTATTTTGGGATGAATCAACGACTTACGCCGTCAGGCGGGGTACCGGGGCGATCACGGCAAGATTCGCGTAAGTGCCGCAGTGACAACCGCTCGGGGCCGTTTCCCCTGCCGGATACGGGGTTTGTGCACAGCCCTTGCCGTATAAGACCCGTCCGTTCCAATGACGGGGAGCGGTTCCAGAACAGCCAGCGCTGAACCTCGTACGCTTCGTCGGAGGCCAATTCCCATGCGCGTGTCCAGCTTGTCCCTGGCCACTTTGTTCCTGTTGATCGGTGCGTCGACGGGCCTGGCGCAGCAACTGCGCGAGGACTCGTACCGCTGGTATTTCGGCGCCAACGCCGGGGTCACGCTCTTCGAGAGCCAGACCCAGACCCGCTCGGCCGTGCCCTTCGGGGGCGCCCATGCCTTGATCATGGCCAAGCGTGCGGCCCTGATGATCGGCGTTGAGGAGGCGTTTGGAAGCGACGAGGAATCCGCCTACGGCGATCCCGACGCTCCCAATGGCACCCGCTTCGTCCGGTTCGACCGGCTGCGGAAGTATTCGGCAACCTTGCTGGCGTTCCCGCTGCGAGGGACCCAGGTCGACCCGTACCTGGGCCTCGGCTTCGGTATCCTGCACACGGTGGGGACCCATCTGCCCGATTCGGAGATCTTCACCTCGCCCACCGACGCCGCCATTGCGCAGTCGGTCGCGCGCGACCTGGGCAGCAGCGGGTTCATGAGCCTGGTCGGCGGTATTCAGGGCCGGCTCTCGCCCGGCACCGTGCTGTTCGGGCAGATCCAGGTCACGACCTCTCCCTCCTCGGGAAGTCTCCTGGTTGGCCCGAGCCATACGTTCTCTGCCGGCGTCCGCTTCTCCCTCGGCGGGGCCAAGGAAGGAATCCGCGGCGGCGGCTACTGAGTCACGACAAAGCGCAGCGGCCAGTCGGCCGCTCTGCTGATGCCGATGCGGGGGGTGACGTCGATCCGGTTATCCGGAACGGTGTCACCCTTCAGCACTTGTACCGGGGACGCGCCCATGGGCAGACCATCCAGGGCGCGGGTAACGCCCAGGGCCCGGGCCAGATTCCCGGGCCCATTCGTCAACCGTGCCGTCACATCCAGCAGTCGCCTGCGCCGCATCGTGGCCAGGCCGTCCAGCGGCTCCAGCGCGCGGATCAGAACCGCCGCCCCCGCGCCCCGGGGCGCGCACACCAGATTCATGCACCAGTGGATGCCGTAGGATCGGTAAACGTACCAGGAGCCCGGCGGGCCATAGATGCACTCATTGCCGGCGTGGCGACGCCCGGCGTAGGCATGCGAGGCCGGGTCCTCGAGACCGAGATAGGCCTCGGTCTCCACGATTCTCCCCGCGGTCAGGGCGCGACCCAGCCTGGAAACGACCACCGCCCCGAGCAGGTCGCGTGCGACGACCTGAGCGGGGCGGGCGAGGAAGCGAAGCGGGAGCACCGGGGCTCGGGCCATCCTCACTCCGTGGCGGGCTCCTTCTTGGCCTTGGGGCGGCGGGCGGGGGAAGCGCCCGCCGCTTTCTTCTTGGCGGTCTTCCGGCGTCCGCCGGCAGCGCGTTTCTGCTTCGGCGCGGTGGCCTGCTCCGGAGGCGCCGGGGACTCCTCGACCTTCACCGCGCCGATCAATGGAACCTCCGACGGGCGCAAGGGGCCGCCCCGCGATCCGCGCCGGAATCGCACAGCGCGAGGTCCGGCCGGGCTGGGCGCCGGCTTGGGCTCGGAGGCGGGCGCCGCCGGCGCCGCTTTCTTCTCGTTGGGCGCCGCCGCGGCGGCGCTCACGGCCGTCGCGCGCTCAGCCGGCGCCTCGCGCTCCGTGCGCGCCTGCTCCTCGCGCATCGTGGCCCGCTGCACCCGGTGCGGGGAGACCTCGTAGTCCTCGTCGCCGACCTTCCGAACGTCCGCGACCTCGGCGTCGTTGGCCTGGCGCAGCAGGCGGGTAAAGCGGCCGGCGTCGAGCAACGCATCCTCCCGCCCCAGCAGGGCGACCATCCGGGCCCGAAGTTTGTCGTGCGTCACCGGGGCGGGGAGCTCGGCCAGGGCGCGCTGGATCAGCTGGAAGGCTTCGGCCAGGGTCAGCTCCGCGCCCGGCCTGGCCTCCTTCCGCTCTCTGGCCGCCGCCGCCGGCTCCTTTTCGCGCCCGCCGCGTCCTCCACGCCGGCCGCGGCGAGTCCTGCGGCCGTTCTCCTCGGCCGCGGCCGCTCCGGCGGGCGCGGCTGCGGGCTGAGCTTTTTCCGCGCCGGCCTTGGGGGTCGCGCCGCGCGGACGGGCGTCGCCGCCGCCGGGGCGGACTTCGAACTGTCCGTTGTCGAGCTTGGTGACGCCGATCAGGCCTCGGGTGCCCGCCTCGGTGACGAACTTGCTGAAGCGGTTGAAGCCCGCGTTCTTCTCGTCGAAATTGGAGTCGATCTGCTGCATGACCTGCTTCAGGCGGTCGGAACGCATCACGTCGTCATCGCGCTGCATCCGGCCGACGGCTTCGACGACCAGTTCCCAGGGATCGCGCTGCACCGAGGGCAGGTCGGCCTCGCGGGTCAACCCGGCCAGGTCGCTATAGGAGTAGTACTCGTCGCAGTTCTGGATCAGCAGGTCGCTGGCCGACTCGCGAATGCCGACCCCAATGACGTACTTCCCATATTCCTTGAGCTTGATGACGAGCGACGAGAAATCGCTGTCGCCGGAGAGCAGAATGAAGGTTCCGATCTCCGGCCGGGTGAAGACCAGTTCGATCGCGTCAACCGCCAGTCGGATATCGGTGGCGTTCTTCTTGTTGGTCCCGAAGGCGGGCGCGAAGATCAGGTCGATCGAGGATTCCGACAGCGGCACGATGTACTGGGGGTAGCGGCGCCAGTCCGCGTAGGCACGCTGGACCGCGACCTTCCCCTTGATGATGTCGCTGTCGAGCAGGGTCCGAAGCTCCTTGGTCAGGTCGGACCGTATGCCCAGGGTGACGTTGTCGAAGTCGATCAGGAGTGCTGCATGGGGCGCATGGGCCGCGCGAAGGGCCGCGGTGGCCGCACGGCTCGGCCGGGACGGCGGGTAGGGATTCACTCGTGTCGTTTCTCCAAGCCGGCGGCCAGCACAGGCCCGGACGCGTCCTCGAGGACCGGCCGAGGCCGGCGGTGAGGCGTCAGGGAAGGCTCGACAGCCGACTGAGTAAGTGTCAGCGGGGGAAAAGCTAATTGACGGGTGGGGTCGACATCAAGCGCCCACTTGCTTCTTCGAGTCGCGGCGCCCTGGCCAGCGCGAGTTCCCCCACCACGCGTTCCCCCGCCCGGCCGTCCCACCCCTCCGGGCGCCGGGGCGTGAAGGAACCCTCCCGGCGCTGCTGCAGCGTCGCTGCCGTCGCCGCGACGATCTCCTCCCGGGTCGAGCGGATCAGCCGATTGGTGCCCTCGCGGATGGTGATCGGACGCTCGGTCGTGGCGCGGGCGGTAAGGCAGGGCACGCCCAGGACGGTGGTCTCCTCCTGGAGGCCTCCGGAGTCGGTAATGACGATCGCGGCCTGCTCCACCAGCGACACGGTCTCCAGGTAGCCGAGGGGCTCGACCATGCGCACGGACGGGGCGGTGTCGCCCAGCCGGAAGCTCGCCACGCGCTCGCGGGTGCGGGGATGCATGGGGAACAGGACGGGAATGCCGGCGGCGACCGCCTCCAGGCCCTCCAGCAGCTCACGGAGTACCTCCGGCCGATCGACGTTGGACGGCCGGTGCAGCGTGACGAAGGCGTAGCCCTCGCGCGCCAGACCCAGACGGCCCGGCATGTCGAGCGCGGCCGCGCGCGGCCGCAGCCTGAGCAAGGTGTCCACCATCACGTTGCCGACAAAGGCGATCCTCTCCGGCGGCACCCCCTCAGCCATCAGATTGGCGTCGGCATCCCGGCTGGGGGTCAGCAGGAGGTCGGCGACGCGATCGGTGAGCAAGCGGTTGATCTCCTCCGGCATGCTGAGGTCGCGGCTGCGAAGCCCGGCCTCCACGTGGGCCACCCGTACCCCCTTCTTGACGGCCACCAGGGCCGTCGCGATCGTGGAATTCACGTCCCCGTAGACGACCACCCAGTCGGGCCGGATGCGGTCCAGGATCGGCTCGAAGCGCAGCATGATCCCGGCGGTCTGCGCGGCGTGGGTTCCGGCGCCGACTTCCAGATTGTGATCGGGTTCGGGCAGCCCAAGCTCCTCGAAGAACCGGCCGCTCATGTTGGCATCGTAGTGCTGGCCGGTGTGGACAACGCGCTGGTCGAATCCGCCTCGAGCCCGGCCCGCGAGCCAGACCGGGGACAGCTTCATGAAGTTCGGCCTCGCGCCGACCACGTGGAGGATGGAAGCCATCGGCGAGGGGCTAGGGAGAGACGGAGGCGAAGTCGGCGGCGAGGCCGGACATGCTCCCCGGCACCGGAAGCTGGAGGGTAAAGGCAAATCGGGTACCCTTCCCCTGCTCAGTCTCCACCCGCAACTCTCCCCCCATGGTCTCGACAAAGCGGCGGCAGATCGAAAGCCCGAGGCCCGAGCCGGAGAAGGCGTACTCGCGGTCGCGCTGGCGACGGCGGAACGGCTCGTAGAGGAGGGCCATCGCCCCCGGGGGGATGCCCCGGCCGGTGTCCCGAACCGAGAACTCCACCTGATCGTCCCCCGTCTCGATCGCCGCGATCTCTACCGCGCCCTCGTCGGTGAACTTGAGGGCGTTGGTCGTGAGGTTGAGCAGGACCCGGTTGAGGGCCACCGGGTGCCCCACGCGCAGCGGGTTCCCGGGGGGTACCAGCGTCATGGTCAGCCCCTTTTCCTCCGCGATGGGGCGGACGATGTCGCGCACCGACTCCATGATCTCGGCGATGGAGAACGGCATGGGAGCGACGTCCATCAGGCGGTCCCTTCCCCGCACCAGCTCGACCACGTCGCTCGCGACCGAGCTCAAGCCGAAGGCGGCGCCGTAGACCAGTCCGAGCTGGCGCTCCTGCAAGGGGGTGATGGGGCCGCTTCGGCCCCGAAGCAGCGTCTCGGCCAGAAAGAGGATGGAGGTCAGCGGGCTGCGAAGATCGTGGGCCACTTCGACTACCAGCTCCAGACCGTCCGGTCCAGAGAGGCGCTCCTCAAACCGTTGGTGCCAGAGCGGATCGAGCCGGCCGGCGACCTGTTCCACCGCGCGCAGAACGCGGAGCAGCTCGGCGCCATCGACCGGGGCGGGCAGCTGCGCGGTCTGTTCCAGAAACCGGGTCCGGAGCAGAGCATGAGCCCCCCGGGCGAGAGGGCTGCGCGGCAGCTCCTCGTCGGGGGGAAGACGACCTTCGGCGGCGCGGCGTACCGCGTCCATGAGAACCGAGGTGATGCCCGCGATTTCCTCGGCCGAGGCGGCATCGCCTCGCAAGGCGTCGGGCCCCGCGCGGACCTGTTGGACCGCGGCGCCCAGGGCGTCCCAGAGGGGCCCCGCCACGGTCATTCTCCCCCGCTCCGCCCCTCCTGCCCGCCAACGCTGTGCTTTTCGATCAAACGGTACAGCGTGGTCCGGTCGACCTTGGCCATCCGGGCCGCCTTGGACATGTTGCCGCCGGCGCGGTCGATCAGGCGGACCAGGTATTCGCGCTCGAATTGCGCAATCACCCTGTCCTTCGCCTGATGGTAGGGATCATCGGAGCTGAGCGAGGCCACGGCGCCGTTGTTGGCCGCCTCGGGGGCGTCCTCATACAGCGGAATGTCGCTGGGCCCGATCACCTGATCGGGATCCACCAGGACCGCCACGTGCTCGATCACGTTTTGCAGTTCGCGAACGTTCCCGCGCCATGCCCGGGAACGGAGGAATCCGATCGCCTCTTCGCTCAGCTTGGGCATCCGGTCGGCGATGCGCCGGTGATGCAGCCAGTAGTGGGCGAGGAAGTGGTTGGCGAGCAGTGGGATGTCCTCGGGCCGCTTCCGGAGCGGCGGCAAATGGATGGGCACCACCCGCAGGCGGTAGAACAGGTCGCCGCGCAGCACCCCACTCTGGACCGCCTCCTGAGGATCACGATTGGTGGCGGAGATAAACCGGACGTCGACCACTGCGTCCGGCGATTCCGACCCCACGCGCCGAACCACGCCATCCTGAATCACGCGAAGCAGTTTCGCCTGCAACGGGAGGGACATCTCGGTCAGCTCGTCGAGGAACAGCGTGCCGCCGTTTGCCGTCTCGAGCAGGCCGGGTTTGTCACGATCCGCGCCGGTGAAGGACCCCTTGCGGTGCCCGAACATCTCCGACTCCAGCAGGGGCTCCGGAAGAGCCGCGCAGTTGATCGCGACGATCGGCTTCTGCGAGCGGCGACTGTGGGTGTGGATGAACTGGGCGATGACTTCCTTGCCGGTCCCGCTCTCCCCGCTGATGAAGACCGAAGCGTCCGTGGGCGACACTTTGCGCGCCAGCTCCACGGCTTTCCGGAACAGCGGCGAGATGCCGATGAGGGGCGAGGAACCGTCTCCCACCCCCTGCTGCCGCGCAATCTGCAGCCGGAGGTCATGGGCCTCGCGATTCACCATCACGGCGTGCGAGGCCCGTCCGATCAACACCTGGAGGTGGGTCGCCGAAAAGGGTTTGGGGAGATAGTCCCAGGCCCCGGCCCGAAGCGCTTCGATACTGGTCGTGACACTGGGGTTCCCCGTCATCACGACCACGATGGTGTCCTTGTGGGACTCCAGCGCGGCCCGCAACAGGTCCAGCCCCGAGACCTGTGACATGTACAGGTCGACCAGGATGATGTCGAAGCGGCGCTGCTTGACCAGCTCCAGCGCCTCCTCGCCGCGCCCGGAGAGGTGCACGTGATAGCCGTCCAGTTGCAGGACGCTGGCGCAGCTTTCCCGCAGGCTGCGATCGTCATCGACCAGCAGGATCCGGATGCTGGCCTTCACCTCCGAAGGGATGGCCAACGGATCCCGACCAGCGGAGGCCGGCGGCGCCGCGGGTGGTGCGCTCTCGATTTTCCTGGTGTGCGAGGCTCCCATAAGACCGTCGGCCCGTTCCGTGTTACAGTGTCGTGGTGCGATTGATGTGTGGTGGATCCTGCGCAACTGTGAAGCGAAATCCGTGCCTCAGCATGGTGGCGCTGCCGGCGCAGGTGCCGACCCGGCGCACCGTCAGGGCAAACCACGTGCCAGAGTGTTGCATAGATTCTACACCTGTGTTGCAGATCCGCAATTCCCCGGGCATTTTCCCCGTTCTGGGGCAACAAACTGCGGTATCGGGTTTGCACTAGGTGGGGCTGGATTTGCGTGGGACCCTCCCCTAGAACCCTTCGAGGAGCTACGGTTCGTTCATATGGCAGGCCTGATCCCACGTCCCAGCGAGTCGACAGACTCCCTCCCCGCCCTCCCGAACGATCTCCCCGCGGCGCTGGCTCCGGGTGGTCCGGAGGAGGAGCCGGGCCTCGACCTCTCCAGGATCTTCGCCGCCATTCGCCGGTTCAAATGGCTGATCGCGGCGTGCGTCGTGGCCGGCCTGGGGGGCGGCTGGGTCGCCACCCGGTATATCGCCCCCCTGTATGAGGTCACCGCCACGATCTGGGTCGAGACCCCGGCCGACAACCGCGGGGGATCCCCAATTCAGGGTGAAGAACTGCTCGAAGCCCAATCCTGGGTCGAATTGCTGCGGACTTACGCCGTGCTGGATCCGGTCGTGATCGACCAGAAGCTCTACCTCAGCGCGGCCAACGGCCCCCATGCGGACCTGTTCAGGGAGTTCGACCTGGCCAAACGTTTCGCGCCGGGCAGCTTCGAGTTGTCGATCGATCGGGAGGGACGGTCATACACGTTGCGGCACATGACCCGTCCCCTCTCGGAGTCGGGAGCGGTCGGTGACTCCATCGGCCGGACGATGGGGTTCCTCTGGCACCCCAGGTTCACGACGGCGCACCACGGCCAGAAGATCGTGTTCGACGTGCTTCAGCCCCGTGAAGCGTCACAACGGCTCTCGGACAACCTGGTGTCCGTGCTGTTAGAGCAGAACTTCCTGCGGCTGCGCCTGACCGGCACCGATGCGGACAAGACGGCCGACATCATGAACACGTTGATCGAGCGTTACGTCGCGGAGGCCGCCGCGCTGAAACGGGCCAAACTCACCGAGCTCGCCACGGTGCTGGACTCCCAGGTGGTGGAACAGGAAAACAGGCTGAAAAGTGCGGAAGAGGAGCTGGAAGGCTTCCGGGTCCGGACGGTGACCGAGCCGCGCGAGCAGGCGCCCGTCGCGCCCGGCCTCCAGCTCACCCAGCCCTCGGTCTACTCGTCCTATTTCGAGATGCGATCCCAGGCGGACGCCTTGCGCCGGGACCGGCAGAACATCGAGGACGTCCTGGCCCGGTCCCGCACCGGGGAGCTGGCGGTGGACGCTTTCAACACGATCCCCGCTGTCCGCAACGCGCCCGATCTGCTTCGCGTGCTGAGCGAGTTGTCCACCGCGGAAGCGGAGCGGCGGACCGCGCTCGGCACCTATACCGAGCAGGCCCCGGTCGTGCTCGCCTTGACCGACAAGATCCAGATCCTCCGGAATCAGACCATCCCGCTGTATGCCCAGGCGCTGGTCAGCCAGCTTCGGGAAGACGAATCGCTGCTGGAGAGCAGGATCGGGCAGGCCGGACGGGAGATGCGCTCGATTCCATCGCGCACCCAGACCGAGAACCGGCTCTCTCGCGACCAGGCGCTGGAAGAACAGCTCTTCACCAACCTGGCCACCCGGCAGGCCGAAGCCCGGCTTGCCGAGGCCAGCTCCATTCCGGACCTGCGGATCCACGACGCGGCCGTTGCGCCGACCCGCCCGACCAAGAACCAGGCCGGGCAGCTCATCCTGATCGGCTTTGCCGCGGGCGTGGGGCTCGGCCTTGGCCTGGCGTTGCTGCTGGACCGGCTCGACCGCCGCTTCCGCTACCCCGACCAGGTCTCCCGCGGCCTCGGCCTGCCGATCCTCGGCACCATCCCGCAGATCAGAAAGAGCAAGATGGCCGACTCGGCCGAGGAGACCGCCCAGGTGGTCGAGGCCTTCCGGTCGGTGCGGCTCAACCTGGCGCACTCCTTCGAACCCAAGGGTCCCATTCTCCTGACGGTGTCCAGTCCCTCGCCGGGCGACGGCAAGTCCCTGGTGTCGTCCAACCTGGCCCTGTCGTTTGCCGAGGCGGGGTATCGGACCCTGCTGGTCGACGGCGATATCCGGCGGGGCGATCTGCATCGCGCCTTCGGCGCCGAGCGCTACCCGGGCCTGCTGGACTATCTCTCCAATGGGACCGAGGTGGCCGGCACGCTGCGGCCGACCTCCCACCCGCGGCTTATGCTGATGCCAACGGGTACCCGCCGGCGGGAGGGCCCCGAGCTGCTGGGCACCGGAAGGATGCAGGAGCTGATCAAGGCAGTAGGGGCGCAATTCGACGCCGTGATCATCGACACCCCGCCTCTGGGCGCAGGGATCGATCCGTTCGTACTGTCGACGGTCACCAGGAATCTGGTGCTGGTCCTTCGGGCGGGCGAGACGGACCGTCAGCTTGCCGAGGCAAAGCTCCAGGTGCTGGACCGGCTGCCCATCCGGCTGCTGGGCGCGATCCTCAACGATGTGCGGCTGGGCGAGGGCGCCTACCGGTACTACGCCTACAGCTACGGGTACGTCTCAGCGGACGAGAAGGAGATCTCCTCCCTGCCGGCCAGGAAGGCGTAGGCGACGGAACACCGCCTTCGCCCAGAGGCAGCGGTTGTCAGACGACACTCGTCGAGCGCGCGAGGATGACCGGCTGATCGGGCGTGGTCCGCTCGAGCGCCTCGATCGCGCGGTCGATCCAGTCTGGCGCGGAGAGGCCATGAACGACCGCGGCCGCATATCCGCCGATGCGCACCGGGGGCAGGTCGGTACTGAGTTGGAACGCCGAGCTGAGCCGGCGGGCGATCTCCCCGGCCTCCTCCGCAGCGACCCCGGGCGTCAGCAAGGCGAACTCCAGGGGACTGATACGTCCCAGCGTGTCCGAGGCGCGGATCGCCGCACCCAGTGCGATGGACAAACGTCGCTCGAGGGTTCGCGCCGAGCCCGCGGCCTCGAGCAGGTCCGGGACATCCGCCCTGATGACGAAGCAGGAGAGCGGTTCGCCTCGGCGCCTGGCCGACGCATCGAGTTCCTCGAGGCGGCGCGCGACGCCCGCGCGCGAATAGAGCTTGGTCTCCGGGTCGAGAAGGGCATGTTCCTCAGCCGCCCGGTGCGCGCTCCTGGCGGCGAGAAAGGTCCGGACCTTGTGCAGCAGAAGCTCGCCGTCGAACGGCTGCACCGCGAAATCCCATGCTCCAGCCTCCAGCGCCTCGAGCTGGCGGCTGCGCCCGTTGCTGCCCGCGGTGGTCAGCACGATCGGGGTCCAGGTCCCGACCCGCTCGTCCGCCCGGAGCTGGCGGCAGACCTCCGGCCCGCTCAGATCCGGCAAGGTCATGTCCAGGATGATCAGATCCGGTTGGAGCGCCAGCGCGCGTTCCATGGCCTGGCCGCCGGTGTAGGCGCGGGCCACCTCGAACCCCTCGGGGGTGAGGATGCTTTCCAGGCTTCTCGCCGTCCACTCCTGATCGTTGGCGACGAGCACGACTGGCGCCCGCGTCGGGTGGGCTCTGGTGCTCCTGGCTGCGGCCTCCATTGCCTCCCCGGGTCGAGATTGGTGTGGTGGCAACACCACGACTGTAGGATGTTGCCACGAGTTCAGGGGATGGATTCGGCGTCCCACCCCGACGCCTCCGGCCATCCAGACGCTCTTGTCTTTTTTCGTAAGTGTCTGTCAAACAACAGGTTATGCGGCGTGACCGAGAGCGGACTGGCGGATCTGGGCTGGCCCGCTCCCGCGCAATCCCGTCACGATGCAGATGCAAGATCCCTTCCGAGGATGCGAAGTGGGATATTGGGGCAGCCGGCAGTCGGCAGTCGGCACCCTCCAGGGCGGAACGCAGTTGGCCCAGAACTCGCTTGGACCGTGGCGGGGAGGCTTCAAGCTCGCCGGTGACTGGCGGCCCGCGCGGTCAAGCAGCACAATCCCGGCAGGACAAAAGGACAGTGATGATGGTACGAACCGAGATGCTGACTGGCCTGTTGGCGGTGGCGATTGCGGTCCCGCTGCACCACGCAGGCGCCCAGCAGATTCCCGACACCCGGCGTTCGCAAGCCACCCGGGCCGAGTTGGAAGCCACCCTGGTCGAGATCGACCGGATCGTGCAGTCCCCCGGGTACAGCTCGCGCTTGCGCAACGTGAAGTCCCGCGAGGCGACAATGATCCGGGAGCGACTGGAGCACGGCGACCTTCGGGTGGGCGACCAGCTGGTGCTCTATGTCGAGGGGCAACAAGAGCTGACCGACACTTTCAGCGTGCAGGCGGGGAGAGTCCTGGCGCTGCCGAACCTGCCGGAGGTCCCGGTCGGCGGCATTCTGCGTTCCGAAGCCCAGGCCCATCTGACCCGGGAACTTGGCAAGTACATTCGCAATCCCACGGTGCGCGTCCTCCCAATGATCCGGCTCAGTTTCCTGGGGCTGGTGGGCCAACCGGGCTTTCACCAACTGCCCGCAGAAATGCTGGTTTCCGAGGCGATCATGGCCGCCGGAGGGCCCGTGGACCGGGCGGATCCGAACCGCAGTGAGGTGCGACGCCTGGGTCAGGTGCTGGTGACTCGCGAGGAGTTCCGCAACGTTCTGGTGGAAGGGGTGACCCTCGATCAGCTCAATCTGCGCGCGGGCGACGAGATCATCATCGACGCGCAGCGCAGCACGGGCATTCAGTGGCAGGCGGTCCTGGGCGCCGTCAGCGTGGTGACCTCGCTGGCCTATCTCGCCACCCGGATCTTCTAGCCCGGACGGCCGCCAGGTGTCCGTACCCCACCGGAAGGAAGCCAACTCGGCCGACGGCATGGCCCGGGCCGGGCCCAAGCCTGGCCCCTATGCCTTTCCGCTGGCGGAGCCCTCACCGCAGCGGGCGCGTCGGACGTTGAACGTCGTGGTGGCGCTGCTCGGCATCCTCCTGACGCTCCCGCTCTGGATCGTCATCGCGATCATCATCAAGCTCACCTCGCGGGGTCCGGTTTTCTATTCGCAGACGCGGGTGGGGCTGGACAGCCGCCGCTCCGGCATGCGCGTAGACGACCCACGCCGGCGTGATGACATCGGCGGAAAACCCTTCAGGATCTACAAGTTTCGTACAATGCGCTGTGACGCGGAGCGCGCGACCGGCGAGGTCTGGGCCGCCCCGGGCGACGGCCGCGTGACGGCCGTGGGACGGTTCCTCAGGCTCTACCGGCTCGACGAGCTCCCCCAGCTGATCAACGTCCTCCGGGGCGAAATGAACGTCGTGGGACCCCGGCCCGAGCAGCCCACGATCTTCGCGGATCTGCGGCGGCAGATCCCGAACTACCACCTGCGGCAGCGCACCAAGCCGGGCATCACCGGGCACGCCCAGGTCAACCTGGAGTATGATTCGTCTCTGGAGGACGTGCGCAAGAAGGTGGAGCACGACCTCGAGTACCTCGAGCAGGCGACCCTGTGGGAGGACCTCAAGATCATGCTCAAGACGATCCCGGTGATGCTGTTCCGCCGCGGATCCCGGTAGCGCGTTGGGGACGTCGCTGCTGAGTCGCGCGTTCTCCTGGCCACGGCTGGACGCCAAGCGGCTGGCGCCGATCCTGCTTGGCGCGGCGGCGTTTGTCCTGCTGTTCGCCAAGCCCGCTCGCCTGCTGGCCCTCGACTGGTGGAACGACCCGGAGGCCGGTCACGGCCTGTTGCTGGCCCCGGTGGCCGCCTGGCTGATCTGGCGGAAGGGTCTGCTCCCGGAGCGGGTCGCCAATCCGCCACTCGGCATCGTCATGCTGGGCGCGGCCGTGCTGCTCCGCCTGGCCTCCGAGCTTGCCGCCGAGCTGTTCACCATGCGGGGCGCGATGATCGGGGCCGCCATGGGCCTGGTCGTGTTCGCATGGGGTTGGAAGCAGCTCATGGCCTGGTGGCTGCCCACCCTCCTGGTGATCCTCTCCGTCCCCCTTCCAGAGCTGATTCGCAGCGCGGTGGCCCTCCCGCTCCAGTTCCAGGCTTCGGAATTCGGCGCGGCGCTGCTGGAGCTGCGGCAGGTTCCGGTCCGCCTGTCCGGCAATATCATCATGCTGCCCGGACACCAGTTGTTCGTCACCGAGGCGTGCAGCGGCCTGCGGTCCCTGACGGCGCTGCTTTCGCTCTCGGTGCTGATGGGGGGACTCTGGTTCAAACGCTGGCCCACCGGCGTCCTGCTGATCGCGGCGGCCGTCCCCATCGCGATTCTGATCAATGGCGTGCGGGTCTTCCTGACCGGTTTCCTGGTCTACTACGTCGATCCCGCCATGGGCGAGGGGTTCATGCATCTGACGGAAGGCTGGTTGCTGTTCCTGGTTTCGTTTGCCCTGGTCGGCATCGCCGCGTGGATTCTGGTCAACCTGGAGCGAGCGGTGCTGCGCTGGAGGTCTGCCCGTGCGTAGCCTGACACGCTGGACGCCGGCGGTTCTCCTGGGCCTTGGCTCGTTCCTGCTGCTCCGGACCGGACGCCAGGAGGTGGCCCCCCTGCGGGCGCCGCTCGATGAGGTTCCCCGGGAGATCCTGGGCCTCGAGGGACGGGACCTTGCCATCGACCCCGAGCAGGAGCGCCTCGCGGGAATGAGCAGCTATTCGCTGCGATCGTTCCGGCGGGATTCGCTCTACGCCTTTTCCGTGTACGTCGGGTATTACGATTCGCAGAACCAGGGGCAGACCATCCACTCGCCGAAGAACTGCCTGCCTGGAGCCGGATGGGAGCCGGTGGACGCCGGGACAACCGTCGTGGCCGCTGGAGGCCGTGAGTACACCGTGAATCGTTACCTGCTTGCCAACGGTCCCAACCGGTCCCTGGTGTACTACTGGTATCAGGGCCGGGGCCGGATCTCGGCCAACGAGTACGCCGTCAAGTGGGAGCTGCTCCGGGACAAGGCGCTCCACGGCCGAAGCGAAGAAGCCCTGGTGCGGATCGTCGTCCCGGTCCAGGGGGAGGATGGCAACGAAGAGGACGCGATTGCCGCGGCGGTTGCCGCCGCGATCATCCAGCCGGTGTTCGAGATTCTCCCGGCCCCTCCGGGACAGACCGGGACCTGAGCAGCAGCAGCGCACTCGTCCCGAGACCCAGGACGGCCACCGCCGCGCTCCAGCGCGCCTGGGTGGCCCCCTGCCGCGTCCCCGCCGTGGGATCGGGGCCGATCAGCCCGAGGATCAGGAGGATTGCCGCGGCACCGGCCGCGCTCAGCCCGGCCGCAACGACGAGCATCCGCCCTGCGCGGCTGCCGCATCCGATTGCCAGCGCCACCAGAGCGCACACCAGGGGACTGACCTGCGTCAGCGCCACCTGCGAAGCGGCATCGAACCCGGCGGGTTCAATCCCCGAGCCCACATAGATCGCGTACTGCGACGCGACGTCGAGCCCAATGAGCAATCCGACCCCGACAAAGGCGGGCCGGAGCGCCATCCAGGGATCCAACCCGCCTGCCGCCTCTCGGCTCATGGCGCCTGACTCCCGACCATCAGGACCTCCTCGGAGGTCCGGCGGCCAGGTGGTCTGGCCGGCAGGCGAAACAGCCGGACTCCGAGCCAGGCCGTCAGCATCGCCGCCAGCCCGCCGACGCCAATCACCCGGACGGCACTCACCAGCAACGCCTGTTGGCGTTCGAGGGCGACCAACCGCCGCATCTCCGCCGCGTCGAGCACGAAGACCGCCAGCGCGCCCAGCAGCAGTCCCGCGACCAGCAGGTGGATCGCGCCGAGCGCGCGGGACCACCAGCGATTCGGGGCGAGGGCCACGCCGGCCAGCAGCAGAGCGTCGGCGATCAGCAGCGGGGTCGCGCGGCCGATCGCCAACCCGACCGCCCCGAAGCGCCATTGCACCATGCCGGTGTTGAGGGGCAGCACCCCCGAGGCAAGGATGGAGACCTGGTCCAGGATGATGGTGAACCCCGCCACGGTCAGCGCAGCGGCAAGCCACCGCTGTTCGGTCGATCTGAGCGCCAAAACGCCTCCGGAAGGACGAGGATGCAACGAAATGTCGGACCTCGGCCCGGATCGGGCAAGAAACGAACCGCCCCGGCTCAGGCCGAGCCGGGGCGGTCGCGCAAACCTCGCGTGGGTCGGGATCAACTCTGCGGGGGCTTTTGCTGCCGCCGCCGGCGTTGATATCCTGCCGCCGCCAGGCCCAGCAGCCCGGTGGCCAACAGTCCCATCGTGGCCGGCTCCGGAGAGTGGGTCACCGACACGGTAATCAGATAGTCGTTGTAGTCCTTGTCGCCGGGCGCCGCCCACAGCAGACGCGTCAGGTTCATGTCCTCCGCGCCGACCAGGTAGGTGTGGTACCCGTAGGCGTCCACCCCGGCGCTCTGCATCAGCGCGAATTGCTGGTACGCGGGGGCCACGGTGCCTCCGGTGGCATCGGAGCAGTCATAGAACGCGCCGCCGCATCCACCGTTGGCCAGGTTGAAGTCGTTCCGGATGTAGAACCCCCACATGTCCGTGGGAGCAAAGGCGTAACTCGAGTTGACCACCTTCGCCCCGAAGGTGGCGAGGGGGAAGAAGACGTACATGTCTTCGACCAGGCTGAACCAGCCGATTTCGCTGGTCCCGCTTGCCATGGAGCCGACCAGGGTGAGGTTGTAGCTCAGGCCACCCTCGAACATGAAGGGCGCCGCGGAGCGATTCATGACGCCGTTGCCCCAGTACGACCCGCCGGCGAACATCCCGCTGTTGGCGAACGTGCCGGTGGCCTGGTTCTGACAACCCGCGCTCATCCCGGTCGCGAAGTAGCCCACATTGCAGTGAGTGTTCCCGGCGGTCTGGTCGGCGGACGGGTTGTTCCAGAAGTACACCCCGCCGTTCGAAGGCAGCACGAGATTCCCGAATGCGCCACCAGCCCCCAGATCGAGAACCTGGCCGGAGAGTCCGGCTGGAACCGCAAGCAGGGCGACCACGAGTGCAGGTTTGACTGACATAGGCCAGGCCTTCCATCGGGTTTTCGCGGGGACGGGGCCGATCCCTTGCGGAGTCGCCCTCGACCGTTCAGATGATTGACAGCCGTTCGTAAACTCGACGGGGCAAGGCCGATGCCAGAGTTGGCGCAGTCGGTATGAGAGGCTAAGATATTCTCCAACAATATGTTACGAACACACCCCGAGAATTCACCCGGCGCGGAAATGCCCGATGTGGTCGAGCCCGTCCCCGACCTGAGGCCTCTCCGCAACAACAGCGGCGGGTCCACCAAAGCCGCGTTCCCGTCGGCGAGGTTGCATCGCACCCGGATTGGAGCGCCACGCCTCGGATGGTCCCCGCTGATTTGGTTCTGGGTCGGGTTGCTGGCCTGTGACTCGACGCCCCCTATCCCGGTTCTCGAGGTCGTGACCCGGACCCTGATCCCCGCACCGGTCGTTCCCACCAATCCTTCCGGTGGTGTCCCGTGGCCCCATTACGGTGGGGACCCCGGTGGGAGCCGCTACTCGAGCCTGACGGACATTGACCGAAACAGCGTGGACCGGCTCGTACTGGCCTGGACCTGGGCTCCCTCGGAAGCGACGCGCCTGGACAGCGCGGGAGGGGCTTCGAGCCCCGGCCGCTTTCAGGCCACCCCCCTCATGCTGCACGACACCCTCTATCTCAGCACCTCGTTCGGCCGCGCGGTGGCCTTGCACGCCGAAACCGGTGAGACCGTCTGGGATTACGATTCCGGCGCCTGGCGCTGGCCGCTCGTCTCCAATCGGGACGGGTTCGTGAATCGAGGCGTCGGCCTCTGGTCCGGGGACGGGACCCGGCGGGTCTTCCTGGCCAGCCGGTGGCGACTGATCGCGCTCGACGCGGCGAGCGGGCGGCGCGATTCGGCCTTCGGAGCCGGGGGCGAGGTGGATCTCTCGCTGGGCCTCCGCTGGCCGGCGAACCGCCTCCACATCAACACCACCTCGCCCCCATTGGTGATCGGGGATCTGGTCGTGGTCGGCAGCGCGATCGCGGACAACGTCATCTACGAGCGCGATCCGCCCGGCGCGGTCCAGGCGTTTGACGCGCGCACCGGGGAGCGCCGCTGGGTTTGGTCGCCGATCCCCGAGCGGGGCGAGCCGGGATGGGAAACCTGGCGCGACGGCAGCGCGGAGCGCACGGGGCATGGCAACGTCTGGGCGCCGCTGTCGGCGGATACCGTTCGCGGCCTGCTCTACCTCCCGGTGAGCGCCCCGAGCAACGACTGGTACGGCGGCGCCCGCGTGGGCGACAACCTCTACACCCAGTCCCTGGTTTGCCTGGATGCGCGGACCGGAAGGCGTGTCTGGCATTTCCAGATCGTGCACCACGGGTTGTGGGACTACGACCCGGCCGCGCCCCCGACCCTCGTTTCGGTCGAGCGGGACGGTGAACGGCTGGACGCCGTGGCTCTCGCGGGGAAGACCGGCTTCCTCTACGTGTTTGACCGGGTGACGGGCGAGCCGGTCTGGCCGATCGAGGAGCGTCCGGTTCCGGCCTCCGATGTCCCGGGCGAGGCGGCGGCGGCAACGCAACCGGTGCCGCTCAAACCACCCCCGTTTGCGCGCCAAGGGTTCGGCGAGGCGGATCTGGTCGACTTCACCCCGGAGTTGCGCGACCGGGCGCTCCGCGTGTTTCGCCGCTACCGCAGCGGGCCCCTGTTCACTCCCCCCTCCCTGGAGGGAACCCTCGTGCTTCCCGGCTGGTACGGCGGAGCGGGGTGGGGGGCGACCTCGTACGACCCGGCCACCCGAACGCTGTTTATCAAAGCCTCGAATCACCCGGTGCTCGGGCAACTGCGGGAGCCGGATCCCTCCGCTTCAGACCGCCAGGGAAGATTCGTCCAGGCGCATGACTTTGCGGACGACCCGCTGTATGTATCGTTCCCGAAGCGCTCCGGCATCCTCGGTTGGCTCGGGGGCTCCTCGGCCATCCCGCTGATCCGGCCTCCGTACGGCACGCTCACCGCCATCGATCTCGACCGGGGTGAGTTCCGCTGGCAGGTCACCCTGGGTGACGCCCCCTGGGTGCGCTCCCACCCGAAGTTGCGGGATCTGGACCTGCCGCCGCTGGGGGTCGCGGGACCGCCCGGCGGCACCGTGACGGCCGGCGGCCTGATCTTCCTGACCGGGGGTGGCACGGTGCTTTATGCGATCGATACCGAAGACGGCCGCGTGCGATGGCAGTACGATCTGGGGCGCACGGGCTGGTCCAACCCCATGACCTACCGCACCGGCCGCGGGACCCAGTTCGTGGTGGTCGCCGCGGGACGGGGCACGGACGCCCGGCTGATGGCCTTCACCCTGTCACGCCCGTGAAGCTCCGGCTGCTCCTGGCGCTCGGTTCCCTGCTTGCCGTCGTCCTCGCGTTCGAAGCCGGGCGACGCTACCCCTTCGCCATTCTGGAGGACCTGCTCCCACGTCCTTCGCGCTCCGGTGCGTGGACCCGCATGGCGCCGGCGGAGCTGGTGCGGTTCGAGGCCGCCTCCGCCGCCGTGGGCGGGCGAGTGTACGTCTTCGGCGGGTTCTACAACTGGGATATCGAGGCAACGCCCCGGGTCGATATCTGGGACCCCGCCGGCAACGAGTGGACGCGGCGCAAGGACATGCCGGAGGCGATCACCCATGCCAACGGGGTGGTGGTGGGCGACACGGTCTGGTTTGCCGGCGGTTTCATCGGCGATCATCCCGGTCCGGTCACCGGCCAGGTGCGGCGCTATCTGGCGGCGACGGATGAGTGGATTGCCGGCCCGCCGCTCCCCGAGCCGCGCGGTGGCGGAGCCCTCGTCCTGCTCGACCGCAGGCTCCACTACTTCGGCGGGTACGGCGAAGATCGGGAACAGGAACTGAGGGATCACTGGGTGCTGGCGCTCGACGAGCTCGTCTGGCGGCCCGCCGCCCCGCTGCCGGTTCCGCGAGGTCACCTGGCAGGCATCGCGCTCAACGGTCACGTGTACGCGCTTGGCGGAGCGTCGCGCCACGACCCGGTCCAGGCCGATCTGAGCGACGTTCACCGCTACGACCCGGGAACCGACCGATGGGAGGCGGTCGCGCCCCTGCCCGTGGCCCGATCCCATTTCGAGCCCGGCACCTTCATCCTCGATGGGCGGATCGTCATCGTCGGTGGACGCAGTCTGGCCTCCGGCCGCTGGAGCGTGGCCGACCTCACGGAGTACGACCCCACGATGAATGCCTGGCTGGCTCTCCCCCCGCTCCCGAAGCCCCTGCTGGCCCCGATCGCCGTCGCCCTCGGTGACACGGTGGTTGCAGGGCTGGGCGCCGAGGACAGGCTGAACCCACGCGACCCCTCCCTGTGGATCACCCGTCTGACACGGGGCTGGATGGCGGGCGTGTCGGCGCCCGTGGCGCTGGGGGAAGTCGCAGGCGGTGTGCTGGGCTCGCGCCTTCTTCTGGTGGGTGAGGGGAGCGGCGCAACCCTGGCCTACGATCCGGGCCGCGATGCGTGGGAGGCGCCAGACGCGCGCGCGCAGCGCCCGGTGGTCGGGCACCATCACGCCGCGGAAGTGCTGAACGGGGAACTGTACCTGCTGGGGGGACTTGGGCAGAACGTGCCCGGCGTGGTGCAGATCTACGACCCCGCGAACGACCGCTGGCGGTTCGGGCCCCGCCTGCCCTTCAACGTCGGCAGCAGCGCCTCGGCGGTCATCGACGGTCGGATCTACATCGCGGGCGGGATCGAGGATGGCCATACCATCGGCGGTACCGCGCGGTTCGACCCAGAGACGGAGACGTGGACCGTGCTCGCGCCGATGCCCCGCCCCCGCAACCATGCGGCGGCGGCGACCGACGGCCGCCGCATGTTCGTGTTCGGGGGGAGGGGCCCCGGAAGCGGCGACGGGAACGTCGTCGCCAACGGGTACGACGATGTCCAGATCTACGATCCGGCCACCGACACCTGGACCGCCAGCGGGGAGGGTGCCGAGGCACCGGCCCCTCTTCCTCAGGCCCGGGGAGGGGTCGGGAAGGCCGTCTACATGAACGGGCTGGTCTACGTGATGGGAGGGGAGACCCTGGATGGAGCCGGCGCGACGGGATCCGGCGTCTACTCACGGGTCGACGTCTACGATCCCACTGCGGATCGATGGCTCGAGGGACCGCCCATGCCCACGGCACGCCACGGGATCTTCCCGCTCGCGCTGGGAGCGCGGATCTACGTTGTGGGCGGTGGGACCAGGGCGGGGTTTTCGAGTTCTGGCGTTACCGAGATACTGCGCACCAGCCGGCCCCCCGTTCAGCCCTGAACCACCGCCGCGATCACTTGGGGCAGTCGGACGCGAAACTCCCGGTCATTCTCCTCGAACCACGCCCGGGCACGCCGTCCCAGACACGCTCGCTCTTCGGTGCTCATGGTCAGGACCCTCGCCATCTCCATCTCCAGGGCGTCGGTGGAGACGTGATAGAGATCTCCCAGGTTCTGACGACCGCCTGACCCTGCGCGAACCAGAACCCCCCGGTCGGGCCCCACGAGCTCATTCATCGGCGGGGCGTCCGTGGTGACCACCACCGCTCCGCAGCTCATGGCCTCGACCAGCGTGTGACCGAACCCTTCCGTCTCCGACGGGCAGGCATGGATCCCGTGCGAGCGCTGAAGTCCCCGGACGGCCTCTTCGGACAAGCGCTCTTCGAGGACGCGGACATTCGGTCCCAGGGGACCCGGCAAAGGCGGTTGGGCGCCGAAGCCCCAACGCACGAGGGTGAGCGCCGGCCACTCGGGATGACGACGCCAGACCTCCAGCACGGCGGCCGTTCCCTTCTGTCGGCTGCGCCCCGCAAGGTGCAGGACGTGGGTGGAAGAACCGGCGGAGATCGCGCCCGCCCACCGGTCTTCGGCCGTGAAACCGAGAAACCTCGTCGGACGGCCGATGGATTCGAACAGGCCGCGTGCCGTTTCGGTCTTGGCCAGCACCACGTCGAGCCGGTCCAGCAGCCTCTGGGTCTCCGGCCGGGTCCATTCCGGGTTGGGGATCAGCGCGTTGCGACGGGCCCAGGGCAAATACGGTTCAAATACCTGCTCCAGGAAGACGTTGAAGTGGGCTCGCGGCACCAGCCCAGTGGCCAGCAGGGGAGCGGCCACGCGAAGGGCGCGGGAGGGCAGCTCGTCCGTGATCCAGGTGACCCGGTGCCCTGCAGCAACGAGGATGTCGCGAAGCAGCCGCGCATCCTGGGACAGGCCACCGAGATTGTCCGGCGCCAGGAGGTTGATCCTCACTGTCGCCGGGTCGGTTCCCATACCGGGTTTCGTTCCCCGGCCAGGGCCTTGCGCCACGCCGCCAGGGCAGCCCCGACTGTCCCGACCACGAAGGCGAGCGTCGCAAGGGGCTTGGGGGGGCGGCGGGATTCCGAAGAACGAAGCACGAGCGCGCCCACGGCGCTGAGGACCAGGCCTGCCACGAGGACCGCACGGGCCACAACCGATTGCGCCGAGAGCATCACCAGCCCGACCACGGCAAGTGGCGCCGCCAAAAAGGCCAGCCAGCGGACCAGCTTGTGGGAGATCAGCAGCAGGCTGAAGGTCCCGTAGCGCATCGGGTTCAGCAGGTGGCGCTTGTACCATAGGGTGTCCAGCCCGCGCGCCATGGTGCGGGTTTTCCTGCGGACCTCGGCCTGAAGCGACTTGGCGCGCGGGACGTAGCAGACGGCGTCCGGCACGGATACCGAACGGTACCCATGCTCTCGGGCGACGAGGGGCGAGGCGAAGTCCCGGCTCAGCGCCTCGGGCACGAGCTTGAGGAAGAGGTTCCTGCGGATCGCGAAGAAGCATCCGCTCGCGCCCACGATGGTCCCCAACCTGGTTTCGAGGTCGCGTACCCACATTTCGTAGCCCACGTACCCGGCCTCGCCGCGGTTGGCATCCGCCTCTCCGAGCGAGAAGCTCACATCGCGCCCCGACGCGACCCCGACCGTCGGGTCGTTAAAGCGCCGGACCAGGGCCTTGAGCGCGTCCCGCTGGATCCGGGTCGTCGCATCGGTGTTCACGACGATGGGGCCGCCGATGTGGGCGGCGGCCTCGTTCTCGGCGGCGGTCTTGCCCCGGCGCTCGGGCAGGCGAACGAGCTGGACGCCCCGGTCGGCGTAGCTGGCCGCGATTTCGTCGGTCCGGTCGGAGCTGGCGTCGGATAGGACGAGGATGTGCAGCCGCTCCGGCGGGTAGTCGATGGCCAGGAGAGATTCGAGTGTCGCGGCCAGAGCCGCTTCTTCGTTGTAGACCGGCAGGTTGATGGTGACCCGGGGCCATTCCGCGGGGTCGGTTCCGGGGTCCGGCGCTTTGCCGCGGCTCAGCAGAAAGAGGCCCGCCGGGTAGACCACGTAGGCATACAGGGCGAGACCGATCGGCAGCGCGATCAAGACCAGGGCCATGGTGGTCATGGCGTAACCCGGCGACGGAGGGCGATCGCGGAACCGTATACCGCCTCGTAACGGTCGAGCCAGGGCTGGAGAGCGAACTGCGTTTCCAGTCGGGCCCGCGCTCGCGCCGCCCGTTCCGCGGCCACCGCGGGCTCCCGGCGGACCTCCTCGAGGGCGGCGGCCAGTGCGGCGACGTCGCCGGCAGGGGCCAGCCACCCCTCGCGCGGGGAGAGGACCGAGGGCACTCCGCCAACTGCGGCCGCCACGACCGGGACGTCGGCCGTCATGGCTTCGAACAAGACCATCGGGGTACCCTCGGTCCGGGAGGAGAGCAGCAGTACGTCGAATGCCCTAAAGTACTCGGCCGCTTCAGGATAAGCCCCCAGCCATCGAATCCGGTCTCCCAGCCCCAGCCGGGCCGCCTGCCGGCGCAGGGCGGGCGCTTCTCGCCCCGTCCCCATCAACGCCAGCACGCCCCCATCCAGCCGAGCGACCGATTGCAGAGCGAGGTCGGCCCCCTTTTCATGCGTCAGACGGCCGACCCACCCGATGACGAAAGCCTGCGCGGGCAGGTCCAGCATACGACGCGCCTCTTCCCGCGAGCGGACGGGCGGGTCGCGTCCCCAGGCATTGGGAACCGTGTGCAGTCGCTCGGCCGGGACGCCGTCGCCCCGAAGCCGGCGTGCCAGCGGCTCGGAGACCGCGACGACGGCGTCGAAGCGTCGCAGGGACCGGACCTGAAGGGCCTCGTACACCCGGTTGCGCAGCCCGCCCCCCGTGAAGCCGTGCGCCGTAGAGACCAGCGGCACGCCCAGGCCCGTGATCGCGTCCCGGAGCAGGACATCCGGCCGGTAGCCGTGCGTATGCGCCACGTCCGGAGCGAAGGCGGTGACGCGCCGTCGCACCGCGTCCCGCTCGCGCCGGTAGGCCCGGTGCGGCAGCCGGACAGCTTCGAGCGGGACGCCCCCGGCCCGGAGCGACGCCAGGCCGGGCGACTCGGCATCCGCGTCACCGTAGAGGGCCACGACGCTCACCTGGTGCGAGCGCGCGTGCAACCCGGCGCAGAGCTGCGCCACGACGGTCTCCAGCCCTCCGAACCCGGCCGGCGCCAGAATCTGGAGAATGCGCAACGTTTCCAACCCCCTCGGTAACCCGTATCTTTCGTCTCGACCCGTGACCCGCGCCGACACCGGTACTCGATTCAGATCGTTGCTGAGGCGACTGATACCGGGGCCGATTCGCGACGGCTGGCGAAGCTACCGCCAGGCCTCGCCCGGAGCCCGGAGCATGCTTGTGCGGCTATGGTTCCGCCGCGACGCCGGCTCCCTCCGGCCCGAAAGGGGGGAGCCGATGCCCCGTCGCCTGTTGTTCGTCTGCCACGGGAACATCCTTCGGAGCGCTTTCGCCAGCGCGCTGATCGGCACCCTGCGCGAACGCGGCGACGCGCCCCCGGATACGATTTCCGTCTCAGCCGGCACCCACGCGATCGACGGCCGGGCCGCGGATCCACGCGGCGTCCGCGTCGCCCTGGAACTGGGCGTGCCGCTGGTGCAGCACCGTGCCACGCTGATTTCCGCCGACCTCATCGACGCGGCCGACTTGGTCCTGGTGATGGATCGCGTCAACGAGGCCGAAATCCTTGCGCGCTTCCCCGTCAGCCGGACCAAGGTCCAGCGCCTGGCCGCCTATCTGTCCAACCCCGCCGGCGGGGATATCGCGGACCCCTATGGGGGCGACGAGGAGTCGGTCCGCGCCGCCTTCGGGCGCATCGAGCAGGCCGTGCGGGGCCTCCTGGCCGCAGAATGAGCGCGCCCCGGCGCCGGGCCCCTGCCACCCGCGGGCGGGAAGATAGCAACTCCCGTGCTGCACCCCAGGCCGGGGCCCGCCGCCCCGCCCTCCGGAGTATGGAACTTGCGGAGGCCCGATTCCATGCCGAAGACTGACGCGGCGCCCCGGGCCATGCCGGGCCGGACGTCCACCGGGGGACCGCCGTGCCGCTTCTGTGGCGCCGTCCTGGTCCACACCTTTGTGGACCTGGGAATGTCGCCGCTGTGCCAGACCCACATCGAGCCCGCCCGCCTCAACGAGATGGAGCCCTTCTACCCGCTCCACGTCTGGCTCTGCGACCACTGCATGTTGGCGCAACTGGAAGAGTACGTCAGTCCCGCGGAGATCTTCACGGAGTACGCCTACTTCAGCTCGTACTCCGAGTCCTGGGTGCGCCATGCCAGGACGTACGCCGAGCGAATGGTGCCCCGCTTCGGTCTGACGGCCGGAAGTTTGGTGGTCGAGCTGGCGAGCAACGACGGGTACCTGCTGCAGGCCTTCGTCGCGCAGGGAATCCCCGTCCTCGGCATCGAGCCGGCCGAGAATGTCGCGCAGGCCGCCATGGCCCGCGGCATCTCGACGGAGGTGATGTTCTTCGGGATGGAGGCCGCGGAGGGCCTGCGCCGCGCGGGCCGTTTGGCGGACCTGCTGGTGGGCAACAACGTCCTTGCACACGTCCCCGACCTCAACGGCTTCGTTCGCGGGATGAAGATTCTGCTGCACCCCCGCGGGGTGATTACGATGGAGTTTCCGCACTTGCTGCGGCTCATCGAGGAAAACCAGTTCGACACCATCTACCACGAGCACTTCTCCTACTTCAGCTTCCTGAGTGTGCGTCGGGTGTTCGAGGCCGCGGGGTTGCGCCTGTTCGATGTCGAGGAGCTGCCGACCCACGGCGGCTCGCTCCGGATCTACGCCCGCCACGCCGAGGACGACACCAAGACCGACAACGAGGCCGTCCTGGAGGACCTCCTGGAGCGTGAGCGCGCCGCCGGGCTGCACGGCCTGGAGCGGTACCGGGCCTTTGCCGAACAGGTGCGGGAGACCAAGCGGGCCATCCTCGAGTTCCTGGTCGGCGCCAAGCGCGCCGGCAAGAGCATCGTCGGGTACGGCGCGCCGGGCAAGGGCAACACCCTGCTCAACTACTGTGGCATACGCACCGATTTTCTCGACTACACCGTGGACGCGAACCCGTACAAACAGGGCAAGTACACCCCAGGCACCAGGATTCCGATCCTGCACCCCGACCGCATCCGCGAAACCCGGCCGGATTACGTCTTCATTCTGCCCTGGAATCTCAAGGACGAGATCATGCGGCAGAGCGCGTACATCCGCGACTGGGGAGGTCGGTACGTCGTGCCCATCCCGACCCTTCAGGTCTATTGACACCGGTGGAGCGCGCCTCCACCGCGTCGAGGGAGCGTTCATGCGCGTGCTGGTGACGGGACAGCTTGGGTACATCGGCGCGGCGGCGGTTCCGCGCCTGCTCCAGGCGGGTCACGAGGCGATCGGCCTCGACACGGGGTATTTCGATGGCTGCGACTTCGGTTCGTTCGCCAGCGCCATCCCGGACCTCGGGATCGACCTGCGCGATGTGACCCCAGCCCATCTGGAGGGCGTGAACGCGATCGTCCATCTGGCGGGGCTCTCCAACGACCCCCTCGGCGATCTGAACCGGGACTGCACCTTCGAGATCAACCACCGGGCCTCGGTGCGGCTGGCCCGGGCGGCGCGGACGGCCGGCGTGGAGCGGTATGTGTTCGCTTCGTCATGCAGCAACTACGGCGCCGGCAGCGACGGCTTTCTGGACGAGTCCGCGCCGCTCCGCCCGCTGACGCCCTATGGCGAGAGCAAAGTGCTGGTCGAGCGGGATGTCGCCGAGCTGGCCGATGACGGGTTCAGTCCCACCTTTCTGCGCAACGCAACCGCGTACGGCCTGTCCCCCAGGCTGCGTACCGACCTCGTGGTCAACAACCTGGTCGGGTACGCCTACACGACCGGTGAGGTGCTGATCAAGAGCGATGGAACGCCGTGGCGTCCGTTGGTCCACGTCGAGGACATCGTCGCGGCCATGGTGGCCGCGCTGGAGGCGCCCCGCCACCTGGTCCACAACGCGGTCTTCAACGTGGGGCGCACGAGCGAAAACTACCAGGTCCGCGACTTGGCCCGGCTGGTCGAGGAGGCCGTCCCGGGGAGCCGGGTCGTGTTCGCCGGGGACAGCGGACCCGATGCCAGAAACTACCGCGTCGACTGCAGCAGGATATCCCGCGTGCTGCCGGCGTTTCAGCCGCGCTGGACCGTGCGGGAGGGGATCGCCCAGCTACTGGCGGGCTACCGGGAGCATGGGCTGACGCGCGAGGAGTTTCTCGGATCCCGCTACCTCCGGATTCTGCGAATCCGGGAGCTGCTCGGCGCGGGGCGGCTCGATGCCGACCTGCGCTGGGCACCCGCCGCGAGTCGATGACCCCACCCCCGTCCGGTGCCGCCGTCGCCCGCGACCTGTTCGCCCTGGTCGAGCGCCTGTATCCCCTCTGCCGCAGCCTGAGCGGCGCCGGAGTCCGCCGGACCCTGGAGTTGCTCCGGGAGCTGATCCCGCTGGAGTTGCATGAAGTCCCCTCGGGGACGCGGCTGTTCGACTGGACGGTGCCGGACGAGTGGAATATCCGCGAAGCGTGGATCGCGGATGCCGATGGCCGGCGCATTGTGGACTTCGGCGAATCCAATCTTCACGTGATGGGCTACAGCACGCCGGTCGATGGGGAGTACGATCTCGCGGCGCTCCGGAAGCACCTGCACGTGGCCGAACAGCACCCCGGGTGGATTCCCTATCGAACCAGCTACTTCCAGCCGGACTGGGGGTTCTGCCTGTCGCGTCGGGCCTCCGACGCGCTGGAGCCCGGCCGGTACGCCGTGCGGATCGACTCGAGCCTCGCCCCGGGCGCCATGACGTACGGCGAGTTGCTGCTGCCCGGAAGACGGTCCGAGGAGTTCCTGGTCACAACCCACATTTGTCATCCCTCGCTCTGCGACGACAATCTGTCCGGCATCGCCGTCGCCTCCTTTCTTGCCCGGGCCCTTGGCGAGCGGCCACGCCGGTTTTCCTACCGGTTCCTCTTCGTTCCCGCCCTCATTGGCCCCCTCGCCTGGCTGGCGCGCAACCAGGCGCGGCTGTCCGGGGTGTGGGGCGGGGTCAGCCTGACCTGCCTCGGAAACCGAGGGGTGCTGACCTACAAACGGAGCCTCCAGGGTGACGGGGTGGTGGACCGGGGCTTCCAGCGGGTCCTGGAACGGCGGGGCCAGGGCGAAGTCAGCGTCCCCTTCGGCCCGGGCGGGGCGGACGAGCGGCAGTTCAATGCTCCCGGCTTCCGGATTCCCTTTGGCGCCCTGACCCGCGGCCGTCACGGCGACCTGGCTGAGCACCACACCTCGGCCGACGATATGACGTTCATCTCCGGCGCCCAGCTGGCCGACGCCCTCGACGCGTGCCTGGGGGTGATCTCCGTTCTCGAGGAGGAGCCCAGGTTCATCGTGCGAGCGCCACCCGGCGAGCCGCAACTGAGCCGACGGGGGATCTACAGGGCCGTCGGGGGGGGCGGCGGCCCCGAGCAGGGCGAAGCCGTCGCCGCGATGCTCTGGATTCTGGCGTTGTCGGATGGCCGCTGGTCGCTGCCGGAGATCGCCGACCGCTCAGGTCTACCTCTGCGAGGGGTACAGGAGATGTCAGAAGTCCTCGTCCGGCAGGAGCTGCTTGAGCGCCTTTAGGCCGCCGCACAGCCGCGATAGCATGCTTCTTGCGTCCCCATCTGGGGCGGTTGGTGGCGGTCTAAGTGCTTCCTGCAACGTGACTTGCGGGGGAAGCACCCCGCTCGGGCTGTCCTCCCTACAGGTGGCTTCATGAAGGTGGTCCTGTTTTGCGGTGGTCAAGGGCTGCGACTTCGGGACGCGGAGAGCATTCCCAAGCCACTGGTCACGGTGGGGTACCGCCCGATCCTGTGGCACGTGATGCGGTACTACGCCCATTTCGGCCATCGCGATTTCATTCTCTGCCTGGGTTACCGTGGAGATGCGATCAAGCAGTACTTTCTGTCCTACAACGAAGCGGTGTCTAACGATTTCGTAATGAACAAGGGCGGCAAAGTCGACCTGTTGCAGCGTGACATCGACGACTGGCGCATTAGTTTCGTCGATACCGGTACGAACGCCAATGTGGGGCAGCGGCTGAAGCGGGTGGCGGAGCATCTCGAGGGCGAAGAGATGTTTCTCGCCAATTACGCCGACGGAGTCACCAACCTTCCCCTCCCGGGCATGATCGACGTGTTCGAGCGCAGCTCGGCGGTCGGGGCATTCATCGCGGTTCGGCCGACGGGATCGTACCACGTGGTGAGTCATGACGGGGACGGGCTGGTGACGGGGATCGGTCCCCTCAACGCAAGCGGGTTGCGGATCAACGGCGGGTATTTCCTGTTCCGCCAGGAGATCTTCCAGCACCTCGGTCCTGGAGAGGATCTCGTGGAGGCGCCGTTCCACCGGCTAATCGCCGCGCGTCGCCTCCTGGCCTATCCCTACGACGGATTCTGGGCCGCGATGGATACCTTCAAGGAACGCCAGGCACTCGAGGACATGTACCACCGCGGGGACACGCCCTGGATGATCTGGCGCCGGCTGAACGGCGGAGCCTGATCGGATGCTCGGCCTTCGGCTCGAGGCGCTCGAGCGGCCGCTGCGGCTCCTTTGTCTCGGCGCTCACGCCGACGATATCGAGATCGGCTGCGGCGGGACGATCATGACCCTCATCGCCTCGCAGCCGGTCAGCTGCACCTGGGTGGTCTGGAGCGCAAGCGCTGAGCGTCGACGCGAGGCGGAAGCGTCGGCGGGCGAGATCCTTCGGGGCGCCAGGGAGACCAGAATCGAGCTGGAGGACTTCCGGGACTCCTATTTCCCCGATCAGTGGGCCGCTCTCAAGCACCGGGTCGAGGAGTTGAAGTCGGTGGAACCTGACCTGATCCTCACCCACCATGTCGCCGACCGCCACCAGGACCATGCGACCGTCGCGGCGTTGACCTGGCAGACCTGGCGCAATCACATGATCCTGGAATACGAGGTTCCCAAGTACGACGGCGACCTGGGCCGTCCCAGCCTCTTTATCCCCCTCGATGCGGGCGTGGCGCAGCGGAAGCTCGAGTTGCTCGCGCGCGCGTTCCCGAGCCAGGCGGGCCGCCAGTGGTTCGACCCGGAGACCTTCCGCGGGCTGATGCGGCTGCGGGGGGTCGAATGTGCGGCTCCCAGCGGGTACGCCGAGGCATTCCACGCGTCCAAGGTCACGTTGGGATGAGCCCGACGGGTTGCCCCCGCGTCGGGGTCGGGCTGCCGGTCTACAACGGCGAGCGCTATCTGGCCGGGGCCCTCGATGCCCTGCTGGGACAGACCTGGAGCGACTTCATCCTGTTCATCGGCGACAACGCGTCGACCGATGGAACCGAGGACATCGCACGCCACTACGCCGCTCGGGACTCGCGGGTGCGCTATCACCGCCATCGCACCAACATCGGCGCGCCAAGGAACTTCAACTACCTCTTCGAGCAATCCGGGACGGCGTATTTCCGCTGGCAGGCCGCGGACGATCTCGTACTCCCCGAGTACACGGCGCGCTGCGTCGAGGTCCTGGATTCCGACCCGGGAGCCGTGCTCGCCTACTGCGGCACGATCGACATCGACGGAGAGGGGCGGGAGCTCGGTCCCTACGAGGACCGGATGCACGTCACCCAGGCCTCGGCACGCGAACGGTTTCGCAGGGTGCGACAGAACCTCCAGCGGTGCAATGCGGTCTTCGGACTGCTGCGCTCCTCAGTCCTGCGACACACCAGCCTCTTTCAGACCTTCGTCCATTCCGACCGGGTCTTTCTGGCGGAGCTCGCGCTGCACGGCAAGCTCATCGAGGTACCGGAACGGTTGTTCCGCCGGCGGTATCACCCGGCGGCCTCCAGCGCCATGAACGATCGCCAGCGTGACGCCTTCTACACCGGACAGGCCCAGCGGTCCGTTCGCCCTCAGTACTGGCCGCTGCTCGCGGGGTACTACCGGGCGCTCGCCCAGGCGCCGGTCCGGCTCCGGGAACGGCTCGCCTTGCACACGGACCTCCTCAGGACGTTCGTCTGGTGGAGAGGGGCCCTGAGTCGCGAGGCCTGGGAAGCCCTTCGTCGCTCGCTCGGCGCCCCTCCCGCCAGCCGCGGCGTGGGCGAACCGCGTGCCTCCTGACAACGGGTCCGCGCCGCGGACTTCCGTTGTCATCCCGACGCGGAACTACGGGCGGTTCCTCGGCGAAGCCATCCAGAGCGTCCTGACCCAGGAACCCGGCGATCTGGAGGTCCTCGTCGTGGACGACAACTCGACCGACGAGACCCCCGAAGTACTCGCGGCGATCAGCGACCCTCGGGTCCGCAGTCTTCGCATCGCAGCCGACAATACATCCGAGGCAAGGAATGCCGGGATGGACCTGGCGCGGGGCGAGTATCTCGCCTTCCTCGACGCAGATGACCGGTGGGCGCAGGGGAAACTGATGAGGCAACTCGCGATCCTGGAGCGGGAGCCTGCGGTCAGTATGGTATTCACCGATTTTCTCCGTTTCAACGAGCGCGGCTACTACTCCTCAACCCAGTTTGACCTGATCCCGACCCTGCGGACCGTTCCGTCGCGACCGACGGTCGGCGGAGGGAAGGTCCTGCTGGAGCCGGCGTTCGCCACGCTGGTCGGGATGCCGCACTTCGCCACCTGGGTCCAGACGGTTGTGCTGCGGCGGGCCGCCATTGGGGACCTGCGGTTCAGCCCCAGGATCGGGCTGAGCCAGGACATGCACTTCATGTATCGAGTCTATCCGCGGGTCGCTGCCGCGTTTATCGACGAGCCGCTGGTGGAGGTACGGCGTCACGGCGGCAACAGCTACACCTCCCTGCTTCCCAAGCTCATCGTCGAGCCGGAGATCCTGGCCCGCTTGCTGAAGGAGGACTTCAGCGCCGGCGACCGCGAGGTGCTGCGCCGCAAGCTGGGTTCAGCCTGGGCGTCCCTTGGCTACCACTACTTCTATGCCGGCCCCTCCTCCAAGGCGGCGGCAGCGTACCTGCGGGCCCTTGCCTATCCTGGCCGGCGCCTGGCCTCGCTGAAGCATCTCCTGACGCTGCCCTTGGCGGCCTGGTTGCGGGACGAAGCCAGCGGCGACCACTTCCCTCCCTCGTCGTGGTAGGATCGGCCTCGCCTCAACGCCGTAGCAGCCCACGCACGAAACGCTCGGTGCCTCGAACGCCCAGGCCCGCCCAGCGCCGTACTCGGGTCCGGACCTGGCTTGCGAGGTCGAATCGCATCCAGTAGGGCACGTGGGCCGTGGGGACCCGGATCGCCACGTCCTCTGAGAGGCAGAGCCGGGCGAGCAGGCGGGCATAGGCGTGGTCCTGATTGGTAATGCGCCCGCTGAGATCCCACGGCTTGGGGCGCCAGGTCCAGTGCAGGATCCTGACCGGCGTCGTACCCCGGTACGCAATGAGCCGCACGGGATCCACCACACGGACCTCGTTCCGGATGACGTCCTGCTGCATGGGCGCCTCCTCCGGTGACAGGGTTTGGACCACACCGTCGTCGACCTCCGACATGAGCAGGGCGTTCAACGCATCCTGTTCCATCTGGGAGGTCGGCGAATTCCGAACCCCTTCATAGACGCCCGGGAGATGCATCACGGGCTCGCAGATCTCCCGCCAGCGGCGCAGCAACCACTCCCACCGAACCGCGTCGAAGACGAGAAACCCGGCGTTGATGTAGGGCTGCCGCCTCAGGGGGCGGCGCAGGCCATAGGCCTCCCGCCACTCCGGGAACCAGCGCACCGGATCGGGATCGACATAGGCGAGAATCTTGCCTTGCCGGGCGAGCTCGACCACCGGCGCGAGCGAGCCCGTCACAATGATGTCGGAATCCACGAAGAGTCGCACGGCGGCCCGAGACGAGTCCAGCGCGAAGACCTTGTAGTAGGTCGGATTCGCGACCGGACGATCCGGGACCGGCGCGATCGTGCAGTGACCTTCCAGGAGGCTCCGCTGCTCTGCGGTCAGCCCTGCGTCGAGCACCGTCAGCGGATAGGGATTGCCGCTCAGTCGCAGGGAGTTGATCAGACCGACCAGCCCGAGGAAGAAGCCAGAATCGCAAACAGTGAAGATACGGACCTCCTCCGGCCGCACGGCGCGTGATTCCACCATGGAGTTTTCGCGCTCCTTTCAGCTTCGTCTGGGACGGAGGAAGGACTTGATCATCTCGGGTAGCAACCGGCGGGCCGTCGCCCTCGCCACGCGCTGCGCCTTCCAGGCCTGGAACCTGGGGGAGTCCCCAAGAGCGACTTCGACGAGCGTGGGCCCCGCGCGAGCGAATGCCGCGGTCAACACGGCGTCCAGCCCGTCGCCCAGGAGCGCGAATGGAACCCCGATGGCCTCGGCAAAGGCGCCGTATTCCGGTGTGCGCAATGCGACGCCGAAGGGATGCCCGTAGTCGCCGAGCTGCTGCTGCCGAATCAGGCCGTATTCCCCATCGTGGAAGACCAGCACGACTACGGGGATTTCCTCCCGCGCGGCGGTCAGCAGCTCGAGCCCGGCCATGTTGAAGCCCCCATCCCCCGTCACCACCAGGACCGGGCGATCGGGCGCCGCCAAACGCGCGCCGATGGCTGCCGGGATGCCGAAGCCCATGGACTGAAAATCGCTGGGCGCGAGCAACCCCCGGGGCGAGCGAACAGACCAGTGCCGCCTGGCCAACATCTGGTGCAGGCCCGAGTCGGTGACCAGAATCGTCTCCCGCGGCACCGCCCGGCCGATCGCGGCGAACAAGGCGGCGGGTCCTCCCGAGCGGCCCAGGATCGCGGGTTCAGGGGCGCCCCGGGTTGCTGCCAGCCTCCCTGCCTGGCGTGCCGAAGCAATCTCCTCGGCGGTCCACTCCGCCTGCGGCGCGGCCAGCGGCAACCGGGCGGCGAGCTCGCGAAGGGTGGCCGGCACGTCCGCCACCAGGGCCGCTCTGGCCGGGTAGTTCACCCCGGCGACCGCGGGTGAGGCGTCGACGTGAATGAGCCGGTCACGCGCAAGCCGCAGCCGAAAGCCGCCGCTGCCGTTATGGGAGAACTTGCAGCCAAGCGCCACGACCAGATCCGCCCGATCCAACAGCCCGTTGACAGCATCGACCCCCGTTCCCAGGTCAACCGCCAGACAGAGGGGGTGGTCTTCCGCGAGGGCCCCCCTCCCAGAGAGCGTGGTGAGCAGGGGACCGCCACGATCTTCGACCACCCGCCGCAGCGACTCGGCGGCGCCGCTGGCTCCCTGCCCCACGAAGAAGGCCGGCCGGCGCGCGGTCGCCAGGGCCTCGGCAAGGCATTCGGCCGCCAGGCGTGGGGCGTCTCCGGATGACGACGGGCTCGCGGCCTGGGCCGCGGCCAGGTCGGTCTCCGCGTGGAGGACCTCTGCCCGTACCTCGAGCAGCACCGGGCCAGGCTCGCCGTCGCGCGCCGCGGCATAGGCCGCCACCATCGCAGGGGCAAGCTCCTCGACCCGGGTTGCCTCCCACGAGGCCTTGACCAACGGCGCGGCCACGGCTCGCTGATCGATGGCCTGGAGCAGGAATGACCGGTCGCCCCGTTCCGGCGCCAGGGTGATCAGGACCATGGCCGCCGAATCGTGGCGCGCCTCGGCGAGGGCGGTCAGCGCGTAGGTAAACCCGGGCCCCGGAATCGTGACGAGGATGCCGGGCCGGCCCGAGGTCCGAGCGTAGCCGTTGGCCATGAACCCGGCGCCCAGCTCGTGGGTGGCCACGATCATTCGGAGCGGGCTTCCGCGCAGGGCCTCGAAGAGCGGGACGTTCTGGGTACCGGGCAACCCGAACACCAGCTCCACCCCGAGCGCCTCGAGGGTATCACAAAGCAGATGCGCCCCGGTGCGCCGGGTCATTGCGGCTTTTCCCAGTCCGGATGTCGGGCCGATGGGCGCATCAGCGGATGATCCCGTGCCAGACCAGCCGCTCCAGGCGGCCCCCCAGCCAGGGACTCACCCGGCCGACGGCGCGTGCAACCAGGGCGGCCCCGGACCGCCACAACGAACGGGAGATGGCCTTGTCGATCCGGCGGGCGAGGTCGTGCCGGCCGGTGTTGGCCGCGGCGGCCGCCAGTCGGCGCCAGCCGCGGAAGCGTACCGAGTCATAGAGGTGAAGGCGGCCGAGGGGTTGCAGCGCCCGGCGCTCCGCCGGGAAGGCCTCGCAGCGGGCCAGCGCACCCGCCAGCTCCAGGGCCACCATCGTGCGGAGGCACTTCTCGCAGGCGCCGCAGTTTTGCCCGGATTGCGACTGCCAGCACACCCGGAGGTGGCGCAGGGCAATCGGGGACTGGGCGATGCAGGCGACCTTCCGGGTACGATCGGCGTCGGAGCCGTCGTACCGGATCTCCAGGGATCGGGTCCCGAAGAGCGGATCCACCAGCGGATGCGAGCCCCAGGGCGGAGCCAGCCGGTAGCCCACACTGGACGGCACGAAAACCAGCCGATAGCGGCCTTCGAGCGCCAGGGCGGCCATGGCAAGCAACGAACCATGGGAGAGCCTTGCCCAGTTGGTGATGTTCCAGCGCGTCTGCCGGAGGTTGGTCCGGACCACCGTCAGCCGTTTGCCCAGGGCATCCGCAGCAGCCGCCAGGTTGGCGCGCGCCAGCGCGAACGCGTCGGGGTGGCCGATCGTGATGTCCATGCCGGCGATCAGAATCAGGTCGTCGACCTCCTGCCCCGGGGAGGGACCGTGGGGATCTTCCCGGAGGAGGGTGTAGAAGGAGTCCACGCCGCCGGAGAAGAAGACCGCCGCGGCCGCTGGCGTCGCTGCAGGGGCATCGCCCTGGCCGCTCAAGGCAACCATGTGCAGCTCGGGGTACCACGTCCGCCAGATGCGTTGCACCCGGTATGCATTGCGGAGCAGCACGGGGTCGAGCGGGCCGACGATTTCGAGCGGTTCGCCCAGAGCCATCGCCAGGGGTAGCAGGCCGACCAGGAAGGGATTCCCCGACCGGCTGGCCTGGGGGGCCAGCTCTTGCTCCACCTCGATCCAGAGGCAGTCCGGCTCGAGGCCGGCGCCGGTATACTCCACCCGCGCCGCCAATCGCGACATGCCTTTCGCGGCGCCAGCCACGGTGCCGAGCAGATCAACACGCATAAGGGTCCGGGCGTTCTCGGAGCAAAGGTCAGGGTTCGCCGGCCAACCAGGCCAAGGCCTTCGAAAGAGCATCGGCCTCGGATGCGCACCACGTCGCCAGCGGCGAGGAATGGGTCCACGTGTCGTAATAGCTGCGGACCTTCCCGTAGGTGTTGTCGGAGAGGAAGTGACGGATTCCGAGCTGAAGGCAGAACACGTGCACGTGCAGCCGATTGGTCACCACGCATCGGGCACCCGCGAGCATGCGCACCCCACTCATGACCCGGTGGCCGGCCACGGCATCGTAATAGGCCTGGAGGGCGGGGCGGCAGCGCCCGCCGATGAGCGGGACGTGGCGAGCCACCCGGCTGGCGAGCCACCCGGCGAGGCGATACGACCCAGGATCGTCCAGGTACCAATCGACCGGGTCGGGCGCGCCGGCCGGGAGCCGGTCCGGCTGCTCGACCGCTTCCCGGTCGCGCCGGGACAGCCAGACAAGGGGGGGCCCGGACGGGAACGGGCGTGGAAAATGCCCGAGGGCAAACGCCGAGTCGGGACAGAGCGCGACCTCGCAGTCGAATTGCGTCCGGGCGAATTCCAGGCTTCGTTGATCCCGCACGAGCAGGACGAAACGGGGATGCACATCGATCAACCGGCGCAGATGGTCGGGCGCCTTTTCATCCGCGAACCAGAGAGTTTGCGGAAGCTGGATGATCCGGATATCCCGGAATTCCCGGAGGATGCGCTCCCGGAAGGCCTGGTGCCAGGTCCAGATGTCCCCGAAGTTCCCGCCCCCGTGAATGAGAATCGTGCCCTCCCCGCCCACGGCCCGACGGAGCTGCCCCGACACATGCGAGCCGATCGTCGTGCTGTAGGCCGGGCGCGGGCGGCCCAGCCGGCGCAGCATGGCCTGTTCGCCCATCCAGATCGCCGAGTCGCCCACGTTGCCATGATTCGGGAAATCGACCAGGGCGAGGCGGTCGGCGCCGCGAATCAGCGGCCCGACGATGGACTCGAGCCCGGCCACCTGATCCGCCACGAGATCGCGCGAGGGAGGAGCCATCAGCCGGCCCTCCCTCCCCGCAACAGCCGTCGGGCGGCGGAGCGGGCCGTTCCCTCCACGGTGGCCGCCAGGCGGGCCAGCCGCCAGCGCCGCGAGGACGGCCCTTCGAGCACCATGCATTGGACCAGGTCTCCGCCCAGTTGACTCTTGAAATGGGTCGTCGGGTTGAGGGCGGCGTCGGTCAGATCGTTCGCCCTTGAGCCACCTTCGCGGAGGGCCACAAAGCTTGACCAGCGCAAGAAGGCGTTGACTCCCGTCGCCAGGTGTTGGGGATCGGCGCCGGCGCACACGGTATGGGAAACGGGATGCGGGCCCGTCAGCACCAATTGGGAGGCCGCGATCGTCCCATCGGGCAGCGCGGCGTGAAAGAGCCGGCAATGCCCAGCGCTCCGCAGGCGATGAAAGAAGGCCTCGAACGCGGACTCCGGCAGATATGGCTCCGTGTCCTTGCGCTCCAGCGCGAGCCGGTGCAGCCGGTAGAAGGTCGGGAAGGCGTCGTCCTCCACCAGGCGGAACCCTGCCTTGTCGCATCGGTCGACCAGCCGGCGAAGGTTCTGCTCCACCCGGGACCAGGCCAGCTCGAGGTCTTCCAGCGGGACCAGGTAACTATAGCTGGGCCATGCCTTCCAGCCCGCGGCAAGGAAAGGGCGAACGTCGGCCACTGTGTGGCGGCATTTGAAGGTCATCGCATCCAGGCCCCGCTCGGCGAGGGCCTTGGTCATGGCACCGAGGACGTCCAGCTGCCGCGAGGTGCGTTGGGAAGGATACCGGGTCTCCGAAGCCCGAAGCACGGGGCCCAAGTAGTACAGCAGCAGGCGCGGACCCACCCAGGTGCCGCCGGAGCCGTTGCGCAGATAGAGCGGGAGCCCACCGACCAGTTCCTCACCGCGGAACACCCCCAGAAGCTCGAAGTTGCCCCCGGCCGCTGAACAGAGCGCATCGAGATAGGCCGGCAGAGCGTACACGCTGCCATCGGGCGACTCCGAGACCAGCCGCTCCCAGGCAGGCCAATCCTCCGCAGCCAGCCGTCGAGAATCTACACCCCGACTCATCCACGCCTCCGGATGCGGCGGAGGCGGCCTCCGACCACCCGGGTCGCCTCGAGCACGCCGGGGAGCGGATCGTTCCAGCGCCACACCGGCTGCTCCGCGCGACACACCTGCCAGAGCCAGCGGAGGAACGGAATACCGTTCCGGGCACGTTCGTGGCGCCAGGCCGGGAAATCATACGGTGGGTATACCAGGGTGCGACCCGGGCGAACGGCGGTCGGGTCTCCGAGAGGCCGGTTCAGCGCGTCGAGGTAGGCCAGCCGGCACACATCCACGCCGCACCGTGCGGCGAACTCGACATACCACCAGGGCCTGGCGTTGAGCTCCAGGACCTTGTGCACACCGTCGCGTTCGTCGCGCTTGAGCTCGACGCTGAAGATCCCCACGAAGCCCAACGCACTCAGCAGGCGTCGGACCGTCTGCACGGGATCGTCACCGGCCGCCGCGACGTCGCTTGCGGAGCGGGACCCACCGCCCGGGGCGGCCAGGCTGACCATGTAGCTGCTGTTGCCGAAATCCGGCGGGTACATCCGGAGCCGGCGGCGGGCGAACACCGCGCGCACCGCTCCGTTCCGGTCCACATAGCCGTCCACGAAGAGGTGGGCCGAAGCAAGGCCGGGCACGTACTCCTGGACCACCATTTCGTCGCCCTGCGCCGAAAGCTCCGCGAGCCGGCGGGCGGCCTCGGCCTCCCCGTCCACCCGCACGGCCTTGACGCCATGACGGGCGAAAAACCCCTGCGAATCCCGGGGTTTGAGGAACGCGGATTCGAAGCCGTCTCCCGTCGCGGCGACCCGCCCCTCCAGCTCCGCCCCCGTGAGGGTTCGGGGATGGGGAATCGCGGCCTGGACCAGGAAGCGGCCGAAGCGTTCCTTGTCGATCACGGTCAGCACCACGCCGCATGAGGGGAGCACGGCCGGGAAGCGCTCCCGGAGCGCGGGAGGCAAGCCGGAGGCCGCAAGGAGCAGCGAGTCGGCGCAGGGAAAAAGCACCGCCCGCTCCGCCGGGAAACGATCCAGCCATTCGGCCAGGTCGTCGCCGAACCGGTGCGGCCGGCATCCGGCCGGCGGCGGGGTGTAGTACCGGGAGTGTCGCAGGTGATCCGGGCGCTCGGTCGCGTGCCACGCTGGGATGCCGTGGCGGGCCAGCACACGGGCCACGCCGAGGGCCGTCACGCCGGTCCCCAGAACCAGCGCTGGAACGCGCTCAGCCGGCATCGAGACCTGCGTCGGCGCGGTCCGGCGCCTCGTAGAGCCGTTCGTAGGCGTCGGCCATCGCCGCGACCGTGTAGCGGGCGGCAGCGACCTTGGCTTCACGGCCGAACGCGTCGCGGAGGGACTCTTCGACCGCGAGGCGGTCGAGCGCCGCAGCCAGCGCGGCGGGATCCTCCGGGGGTACCAGGATGGCCGCGCGAATGCCGACCGCCTCCGGTATGCCACCTACCCTGCTTGCGACGATGGCCATGCCGGCGGACATGGCCTCGAGCAGCGCCAGGGGCAGGCCCTCCGACCGTGACGGCATCACGAAGATGTCAGCCTGTGCCAGCAGATCTGCCACATCGGCCCGCAGGCCGAGCAACCGCACCCAGGGCGCGATCCCCAGCCGCTCAGCTTGAGCCCGCAGGACGGACTCTTGCTTGCCTCGACCCGCAATCAGCAGGCACCATCGCCGTCCGCCGAGTGAGGGACCGACGGCCCCCATGGCCTCGAGCAGCACGTCATGCCCCTTGACCCGATACAGATTGCCAATGGCCAGCAGGAGCAGGGCATCGGGCGGGATGCCAAGCTCCTGCCGGACATCGCTTCCACTCGGGGCTTCGGGGGCAATGCCGTTGGCGACCACCGCGCACCGGCCCCGGGGCAAGGCCAACACCTGCTCGAGCGCCTCCGCCCCGGCGGGCGAGACGGCCACCAGCGCGCGGCTTTTGCGCGCGGCCCACCGAAGGGCCGCCCGCCGTCGCGCCCGGCCGGCGAATCCCAGCCCGCCGTGCATTGTGATCACATGGGGCAGCCCCGCCAGCCATGCGGCCGCGGCGCCGTAGACCGCCATGGAGAACTCCTGACTGTGGACAATCCCTACCCCGCGGCGACGGAACATCCGGACCAGACCCAGCACACACAGCGGGTCCAGTGGCCCGCGCAGGGTGAACGTCTCGGCGTCGAACCCCAGGCGATGGAATTCGCCTGCCAGCCAGCCGCAGCCGCGCGCGGGACCGACGGGAACCACATCCCGGCCCCGGCCGCGAAGCTCCACGGCAAGCTGCAAGAGCATGCGCTCGGCGCCTCCGGGACCGTCGGACTCGATCATCAGGGCGATCGGGGGCGCGCCGGTCACCGTTTCCGCCGTCGCTTGAGACGGTGCAGCGCGCGCAGGCCCGCCGGGGGAAGCAGGGTCAGGGCCTGGAGCAGCCAGAGCCTGCCGGGCTGGTGGTTCCCCACCTGGCGGAGATCGTTCAAGGCAGCCCTCGCTTCGGCAGGGTTGTAATTGGAGAGGTGGGTGAAGGCCAGCCGCTCCAGCAGGGACCGGCGGCCGGCCCGATAGGCGGCTTGCTCCGGCCCCGAGAGCGGTTCGCGCAGCACCCGGGCGCGGTCCAGGCTGTTCAAGGCGTTGCGGATCAAGGTCGCGGTGTTGGCTGGCGCCGTCAGGGTCCCCGCGAGCCCGACCCGATAGCGTACCAGGGATGACATCACCACCGCGACCGGCTCGGTCGCCGCAAGGCGGTGGAAGTACTCGGTTTCTTCCGCCAGCCGCAGCGAGGGGTCGAATCCGCCGCTCCGCTCGAAAAGCTCCCGTCGGACCACGGCGCTGGATGGCAGGACAAAGTTGCCCAGGAACAGCAGGCGAAAGGCGTCCCCGGCATAGACCGCGACCGGCGGGCCGTCCAGGGCAACCTCCTCCCGCCGAAGGTCCTGGGAGAAGAACGCGTGCGGACCGAGGCCGGTCGCGCCGAAGGGAGGGAACACCCTTTGGAATCCTTGCTCTCCGGCAACCGGCAAGCCCTTGGCGTCGACCACCGTGCAATCGGTGATGCTCCAGCCCGCCGCCGCACAGCGGGACAGCGCGGCGATCTGCGCAGCGAGCTTCGTCGGCTCCCAGAGATCCTCGCAGTCCAGAAAGGCCAGGAGGTCTCCGGTGGCCAATCGGGCGCCGGCATTTCGCGCGGCGCCAACCCCGCCGTTGACCTGACGCACGTACCGGACCGGCCCCCCCCCCCCAAGCCCTCGGGCCACCGCCTCCGTGTCGTCGGTGGATCCATCGTCCACCACGATGACTTCGAGCGGCGGGTGGGTCTGGCTCAGCGCCGAGCGGACCGTGTCCGCCAGCCAGTCCGCCCGGTTGTAGGTCGGCACGATCACCGACACGCGGGGCATCGCCGGCTACCCCGCCGGACTCGGTACGGCGGTCGCCAACGCGGGTGCCCGCACGTGCTGGTCGAGGGCAACCTCTTCGATCAACTCCACCAGCCGGCCGAGCTGCCGCTCCACCGACCATGCCGCCAGCAGCTCTCGCCCGTCGCCGATCGGAATCTCCCGGGGGCCGCGCCGCAGCTCCCGAATGGCCTCGGCGATCGCCGCCGGGGAGGCCTCCGGCGACAAGACGGCGTGGCCTCCGACCTGAGCGAGCATCAGGGCCGTTTCGCCCTCGGGGTCGGCCAGGGCGAGAACGGGCCGGCCGGCGGCCAGGTAGTCATAGAGCTTGTTGGGTACCTGGAGCGGCTGGTGTTGCGCCAGCAGCAGCAGAACGCTGGCCTCCTGTGTCAGGATCCGGCATTCCTCCTCGGAAACCCGCGCCTGGAAGCGCACCAGATCCGCTACCCCGGCTTCCGCGGCGAGATCCATCAGGGTCCGGCCGCGAAAGGACGGCAGGAAGCCGACAAACTCCAGCGCGAACGTCTCCGGGTTCGCGTCCCCGGAAGCGCGCAGATCCGCCAGGGCACGGAAGAGCGGCATCGGGTCGCGGCGGGCATAGACCGTTCCCATGTGGCGGATGACGAAACGACCCCTGGGTGGGTCGGCCAAGCGCGTCCCGCTGCCGTTTCGGATGCCGTTGCGAACGCACTCCACCCGGCCGGGGGGCCGCCGGCGCTCCCGTAGATGTCTGGCGAACGCCTCCGTGACGGTCACCACCAGCCGTGCCCGGGACAGACAGCGGCGCTCGAGCCACTTGTCCGCCCAGGTGGACCAGGCCGTGATGACTTCCCGGGGCTTGTTTCCGATCCAGGGATCCCTGTATTCCATCACCCAGGGTCGGCGTAACCTGCGCGAAACCCACCAGCCCGTCACGTGCATGATCAGCGGTGGGGCGGTCGTGAAGACCAGGTCGTAGGGGCGCTCGCGGTGCAGCCGCCGTGCGAGCCCCGAGGCGGCCGGAAGGAAGCCGTGCAGGTGGTCCGGCATCCAGGTCAGGCTGAGCACCTGGCGACGGAGCCAACCCGTTGCGGCCGCCGGACGCGCCATCCCGGGGCCGGGCCCGTCCGCAGCGTCCTGATCGGCGTCCTCGGCGCTCGCGACTTTTCTGGCCCGTGAAATCCGCAGGTACCAGTCGCGTGGTGTCCGCCAGCGCCGCACGCTGAAGACCCGCCAACCGGCGCCCCGATCCCGCAGGCCGGGAGCTTCGTCGTGCAGGACTGCGGTGATCGCATCCACCTCGTGGCCGGCAGCAACAAGCTGCGCCACGAGGCGTGAAGGCCGCACGCCTCCCACCGCCGCGTCGGGCGGGTAGTGGTAAGCCAGGAGGAGTACCCGGAGCAGTCTCGGGCCTTCGGAGTGCTGCGCGCTCAGCCGAACCTCACCTTGCGGAACCGGGTAGATAGTGTCGCGTTCGTACGATCGCAGCCGGAGCACCCCGACTTGACGGTCAGGGCTTCGTTCCCTGGTCGAGCGGCGCCCGACGGGCTGCATGGGCGAGAAGCGTGCCCGGGGGGCGCCATGGGGTCCGGACGCACCGCCGGGGCTGTTGCATGCTCGCCACAGGACGCCATGTCGATGTAAGTTGGCACCCAAATTGATTATAGGAACTTCCCGTTCGAGATTCGAGTCTCCCAAGTACCGTCGGGCGGAAGGCGGAAGCACCGAGCACGTGACGACACCGGACAAAGGCGACCCCAGGTCCCTCAGATTGTTGGGTCGCGACACAATGATTTACGGCCTGGGGACGATCCTGGGCCGGGTTGTGTCGTTCATCATGCTGCCGGTCTACACCCGGTTCCTGAGCCCGGCGGACTACGGCATCCTGCAGATCCTCGACCTGACGCTGGACATCGCGGCGATCGTGGTCAGCGCCGGGGCGACCGCCGGGCTCAGCCGGTTCTATTTCAAGGCCGGCACCCCGGAACAGCGGAACCAGGTGCTCTTCACGGGCTACGCGATCCAGCTCGCCCTGAACCTGGTCGGCGGGGTGATCCTTCTGGGCGCTTCGCCCGTGATCTGGCGGCTCGCACTGAGCGAGGCCGGGACCCTGGTCATGGTGCAGCTGGCCGCAATGAACTTTCTGACCGGGACCCTGATTCCGGTCCCGATGCACATGTTACGGCTCGATCAGCGCCCGGTCGCGGCCGTGTCGGTTTCCGTGACCAAGCTCGTGGTGCAGCTGGGCCTCAACATTCTATTCGTGGTGGGTCTGGAGTGGGGACCCATGGGAATTCTGGTCAGCACCTTCGTGACAAACCTGGTTGTGGGCTCTGGGATGGCCTGGATGCTGATCCGCCGCACCCGCATGGCTTTCGATTGGGCCGTCTTCAAGGATTTCCGCCGCTTTGCGATCCCGATGCAGATTTCCGCCGCCGGCGCCTTCATCATCCAGTTCGGCGACCGTTTCTTTCTCGAGGCCAACCACGGCCTGGCGGTGGTCGGCGTGTACGGCGTGGCCTACCAGTTCGGTTTCCTGCTGAGCGGAATGATCGGGCATCCCTTCATGAGCGCCTGGAACCCAAGGAGCTACCAGCTTGTGACCCTGCCGCCCGAAGAGCGCAACCGGGCCTACAATCGCGCCCTCCTGGTGGGCAATCTGGTCCTGATCACCGGCGCCGTGCTCATCGCGACCTTTATCCGTCCGGTGATCCGTGTGATGACTACTCCGGAATTCCATGCCGCCGCAGGGCTGGTGCCCGTGATTCTGGCCGCGGCCGTGCTGCACAACTGGGTGTCGGTCGTCTCGTTCGGTATCACCGTCAGCGAGCGGACGCGCTACGCGGCGATCTCCACCTGGATCACGGTCTTCCTGATCCTCGCCCTCTACGCCGTCCTGATCCCCCCCTATGGCGCCATGGGGGCGGCCGTTGCGACGCTCGTGGCGATGGCGGTCCGGGTGGTCATCACCCACGGCTTCAGCCAGCGGCTGTGGCGGGTGGAGTACGACTGGCAGCGGCATTTCCTGTTGTATGCCGTTGCAGCGAGCGCGGTGGGCGGGGTGTTCGCGTTCTCGCCGCCAGGGCTCATCGGGCTCAGCGCCTTGGGGATAGCCGGTGCACTCGTTTACGCCGGGCTGACCTGGTTTGTGGTCTTGAGGCCCGAGGAGCGCGCCACGTACGCTCGGATCATCCGGGCCCCGCGGCGCTTATGGACCTATCTGGAGCCGGAGCGCAAGGCATGAGCCGGCCCGCCTCCAATCGCCCGGAGTCGGGGCGTGAGCTTCGGGTCGGCGTGGTGGGCGCCGGACGGATGGCGCTCAACCATATCCGGGCCATGACCCGGGCGGGGGTGCCGCTGCGCCTGGCAGGGGTCGCCGATCCGTCCGAGCAGGCGCTGGCGCTGATCCGCCAGGAGATCCCGGGCAGCGAGACGTTCCCCTCCATCGATGCGCTGCTGGAGAAGGCCCGACCCGACGTCGTGCATATCGTCTCGCCCCCCGGAACCCACGTCTCGCTCACGCGACGGGCCATCGAGGCCGGGGTCCACGCCTACGTCGAAAAACCCTTCGCGCCCACAGCCGCCGAGGCCGAGATGCTCTACGGCCTGGCGGGGGCACGAGGGGTTCTCCTCTGCCCCGGACATCAGTTGCTCTACGACCCGCCCACCGTCCGGATCCGGCGGCACCTGCCGGCGCTGGGGCAGGTCGTGCATGTCGAGAGCTACTTCTCCTTCCGGACGGTGCGCCGCGCGCCCGGCGGCCGCGCGCCGGCCCGCGCGGATCACCAGCTGCTGGACGTACTCCCCCACCCCACGTACCTCCTGGTGGACGTGCTGGAGCGCTGCGGTAAGGGACCGCTGGAGCTGGTTTCCCTGCGGGCGGATGTCCCTGGTACCATCCACGCAATCGTGCGCCGTGGGGCGGTGACCGGCGTTCTGGTCGTCACCCTTGAGGGACGCCCGATCGAGAGCACGCTGCGGGTGGTGGGAAGTCGCGGCAGCGTCGTCGGGGACTACGTCAGAAGCACGGTGTTCCGCGACCTGGGGCCGGGGACCTCGGGTCCGGACAAGCTGCTCGCCCCCTACCGCCGAGTTCGACAGCAGTTCTTCGGCACCACGGGGGCCCTTCTCCGGCGCTTTACCACGGGCCGCAAGGCCTATCCCGGGCTGAGCGATCTGTTTCGGGAGTTCTATCAGGCCATTCTGAACGGCGCGGCCTCGCCGGTGAGCGAGGCCTCGGTGACGGAAACCGTGCGGCTCTGTGAACGGATCGCCGCGGCGATGAACGTGGCCGACACGCGACGCCTGGCGGCGCTCCGGATCGCCCCGATCCGCGACGGCGGCATCCTGCTCACCGGCGGGACAGGGTTTCTGGGCCGCGAAATTGCCCGGGCACTGGTGCGGCGTGGGCGACCGGTGCGCATCCTGGCCCGGCGGGAGCCAGCGTCCTGGGAGCGAATGGACCACATCGAATACGTGGCGGGAGACCTCGGCGAGAGCGCCGCTCCCGGGTGGTTCGATGGAATCGGCATGGTCATCCACTGCGCCGCGGAGACCGCCGGCGGATGGGACGAGCATCAACGCAATTCCATCGACGCGACTTCCATTCTGCTGCGGGCCGCCGCCGGGGCCGGAGTGCGCCGGGCGATCCACGTCAGCAGCAATGCCGTGCTTGCCCGCTCCCGGCGACCCATCCGCGATGAAGACCCGCTGGAGCCGAAGAGCCGCGGACAGGGCCCCTACGTCTGGGGCAAGCTGGAGTCCGAAAGGCTGGCTCTCGAGCTGGGGCACGAACTGGGCGTCGCGGTCAAGGTGGTCCGCCCCGGCGCGCTGATCGACCCCTCGGACCTCGACCCGCCAGGTCGGCTCGGCAAACGGATCGGCAATATCTTCGTGGCCGTGGGCTCCCCTCGCCATCGGCTTGGCGTTACAGACGTGCGCTTCGCGGGCGAGGCCCTGGCCTGGTCGGCCGAGCACTGGGACGCCCTCCCCAGCCCGCTCAACCTGCTGGATCCGGAACTGCCGACCAAGCGGGAACTGGTCCGGACCCTGCGCGGCCAGAACCCCGATCTGCGCGTGGTATGGCTGCCCACGCTGCTGCTGGTCCCGCTCTCCTGGGCGGCGATCGTGCTGCAAAAGCTGCTCCGGCCGCGCCGCCCCGCGATCAACGCCGCCAAGGTGTTTGCCTACCAGGCCTGGGACACCGGCGGGGCACGGCGGCTTGCCGGGCGGATGGGCTGAGTGCACCCCACCCTGGCGCAGCGCCTGGTGCGACGGCCGTTCCGGTCGTTGCTGGCCCCGGTGACCAGGGGACGGGCTTCGATTCTCATGCTGCACCGGTTCCGGGACCCTCCGAAACAGCCGTACGGCAACAGCGCGGAAGGGCTGCGGCGCGACCTCGAATGGCTTCGCGACGAAGGCTTCCGCTTTGCCCCGCTGGAAGAGGTCATGGCCGTGCTGGCCTCGGGTCGGCCGGTGCCGGCGAGGACGGTGGTCTTCACGGTGGACGACGGTTATCTGGATTTCGCCGAGGTGGCGGCGCCGGTTTTCGCGGAATTCGGTTGTCCGGTGACGGTGTTCGTCATCAGCGCGTTCCTGGACGGAGACCTGTGGCCCTGGTGGGACCGCCTGATCTGGGCATTTGCCGCGACTTCCCAGAGCGAGATGAGCGTGGCTACCTCCGGGGGACCTCTCGCGCTGCATTGGAAGCCCAGCGGGTCCGAGGGCGCGGCGCTGGCGGTAGTGGAGAGGCTCAAACTGCTCGAGAATGAGGAGCGACTCGCCGCGCTGGACACGATCATGCGGGCGCTGGAGGTGGATCCCCCGCGCGAGCCGCCCGAGTGGGCCCGGCCGATGACCTGGTCCCAGGCGCGCGAGCTGTCGCGACAGGACGTCACCATTGGGCCGCACACCGTCACCCATCCCATCCTCTCCCGGGTCGGCGGCGAGCAGCTCAGGCGGGAAGTCGCCGCGTCCTGGGAGCGGGTTCGCGCGGAGTGTCCGAATGCGGTTCCCATCTTCGCCTACCCCAACGGCGATCGAGGGTCGTTCGGCGCCAGGGAAGCGGAGGCGCTGCACCAGGCGGGGCTTGTCGCCGCCGTGGCCGGCTGGCCAGGCCATGCCTCGGTTTCCGATTTCAGGGGACGGCCCCCGGCGAATGGGTACGCGATCCCCAGGCTGTACTACGACGAAATCCCCGGTTGGTTGCCGCAGCTGGTGAGCGGCCTGGAGGTGGTCAAGGAGCGGATTCGCTCGGTGGCGCGAGGCCGCAGGGTCCGTGCGGGAGCCACCCCGTGAGGGCCGCGGCCGAGCCCCTGGTGAGCGTCATCGTGCCGACCTTCAATTACGGGCGCTACCTGAATGAGGCGGTCGAGTCCATCCTGGCGCAGGGTGCCCGGGACCTCGAGGTCATCGTGGTGGATGACGGCTCGACCGACGACACAGCCGCGGTGCTGGCGAGGATCACCGACCATCGAGTCCGGGCCGTGCGCAAGCAGAACGGCGGCGTGGCGGCCGCGCGGAATGCCGGGCTCGACCTGGCCCGCGGGCGGTTTGTGGCGTTCCTGGACGCGGATGACCGATGGAAACCCGACAAACTTGAGCGTCAGCTCGCGCTGCTCGACTCGGAGCCGGAAGTCGACATCGTGTTCTCCGACCTGTCCAGGTTCGAGGGCGAGCGAACGCTCCCGCTGACCCAGTTCGGCCTGGCCGCCGCGGAGTTCGGCCAGGTCCCCACCCGACCTGCCCGGTCGGGCGATGGAGAAGTCATCGAAGGCGACGCGTTCGTCCATCTGGTCCCGCTCCCCGTCTTCGTCACCTGGATCACCACCGTCCTGCTTCGGCGAGAGCTTTCCCTCGACGTCCGCTTCCCGCCGCGGAGCGTTCCCTGCGAGGATCTCTACTACATGGTCAAGGCGCTGCAGGGGGCCCGTGCCGCTTTCATCCGCGCGCCCCTTACCGAGGTCCGGCGCCACGGGGCCAACAGCTACGCCGAAGGGCGGGACAAGCTGGAGCCCGACGTGATCACGCTCGAAGTGCTGGTGAGAGAGTGTACGTCCTCGCCCCATCGCCGGGTTCTCCGCCGCCGGCTGGGGTTCGCCTGGTGCGCGCTGGGCTACCACCACTACGTCGACGGCCACGCCCGGCCCATGAGTCGGGCCTACCTTCACGCGATCCGCTACCCAGGCGGACTCTGGCCCGCGCTCAAGCACCTGATGGTCGCTCCGGTCCTTCGCTTCCTGCCGGGGCGCGGCGGGCGATCCTAGAGCCCGCGGAACCAGTCCGCGGTTTCCCGCAGAAACGGCCGCGGATCGGACAGGCGGAGGATCTCCCAGCGGTCGCCGGGGCGCCAAGGAATCAGAACCTCCAGCCCAACCCGCCAGCGACTCGGAGCATCGGGCCCAAGCCCCAGCGACTCGCGCGAATGTCTGAGCCGGGCCAACAAGTGGTCCAGGTCCCCCCAGCACCAGCGGCTGCGGACTCCCGTCCGGTAGGCCGGGGGTGGACCTGGGTCCCGGTCGAGCGCCAGATCGACCAACAGGCGGGGGAAGTCGACTCCGGCGTCGATCGCAAGCTGGAGCGATCCCCAGAAGCGGCCGTTGATCTCCATCAGGCAGGGCCGTCCCGTCGCCAGGTCCAGCTTGTACTCGACCATCGCCACGCCCTGCCACCCCACGGTCTCCAGCAGCGCCCGGGACTGGGCGACCAATCCCGGGTCGGCGGGAATGCTCTCGCGATAGGTGCTGACCCCACCCGTTGGGGGCTTCTCTCTCAACCGCTGGTGGGCGAATGCCGCGCGAAGGTCCCCGTCCCAGAGGAGAAGGAATATCCCGACGCCCGGCCCGTGGATGCGCTCCTGGAGCAGCACCGGCCAGGCGGCTCCAGGGAGGGTGTCCAGGGCGCCAGCGAGGGCCTCCGGACGGTTGACGAGCCTTACGGTGGTTTTGACCCGTTCCCCTTCGTTGACCGACACAGAGCGGACCGGCTTTACCACCAGGGGGAACCCTGTCTCCTTCGCCAGCCGCTCGGCGTCCTGGCGCGTGGCGGCGGAGACCTGTCGAGGTACATGAATCCCGATGCCGCGCGCCGCGTCGGTCACCGCCTGCTTATCGGCGAGGGCATGGACCGCGGCCAGGTCCGGCCAGGGGATGGTGGCTCTGAGGCGGTCGCGGCGATCAAGGAGCGCCAGCAGCGATGGGTCCGCGATGGGCAGTACGACGTCGTACAACCCGTTCGCGAGCAGGCCCTGCACCGCCTCACCGAAGGCGTCCGGGTGGCTGAGCGAGTCAGGGAAGGTGTAGGCGAGCCGGGCGTACCGTGAGGCGCCGGCCAGGCAGCGCCGGCGCGGGGACACCACGGTGACTTCGTACCCGGCCAGCCCGAGGGACCGCACGACTGCCAGCGCCGCGCGTTGCTCCCCGTCGGTGACCAGGATGCGCGGGCTCATGCCCAGGGGAAGCGCGAGAGCCGGAGCTCGAAGCGCGGGAGAGACATTCCAGCCGGGATGTTGCTGCGCGGCGTGGCGAACGACGGCGTCTCGCCCCGCCGGAGCCACCCGCCTGTCACACGAAGGGCGGCATCGTAGCCCGCGGATCGCGCCGCTGCGTGGACCCCGGGCGCGTCGAGGCCGTAGGGATAGGCGAGCCAGGGAATGGAGTCCTTGGGGAAGTGCTGCTGCAGCCACTCGAGGGGGCGGCGCAGCTCCGCGTCGAGTTCCGGCCCGGCGAGCCGAGCGAGATTCCGATGGCTCCAGGAGTGCGAGCCGAGGGTGATTCCGGGGGCGCTGACCGCATGATGAAGCTCGTCCATGGTGGCGGTTCGGGCATGCTCCGGGAGCGCGCCGGGATCCGGGGTGAGGCCGCGTCGGATCAGGGCGGCCCTCACCGCGTCGCCGTCGCCGCAAAGCTGCTCCAGGGCCACACGGCGCACGTCCTCAGGCACCACCGGCGACCCGGTAGCGAGGGCGGCTTCGTCCCACCAGAAGCTGGCCCGGTTCAGGACTCCCGGCGCCACGAAGATCGCGGCAGGGAGGCCGCGCCGGACCAGCGCGTGGACGCCCGCCGTGACGGCGCCCTGGTAGGCATCGTCGAAGGTGATCGCGGCGCGCGGGCGGCCCGAGGTCGAAGCTCGCCCGAGGTCGGTGAGGGGAACGACGTCACAGAGCCGTTCCAGCAGGTCGAGCTGCGCCTTGAACTGGGCGAGCGAGAGGTGCAGCGGCTGGTCGCCGACCGGCCTGGCACGGTCGGGGAGCACGTTGTGATACGCCAGGATCAGGGTCCGCCCGGCGTTGAAGCGTCGGGCGGCGGCGGCGGCCCCCAATGAGACCAGGGCGCGGTCGAGCGGCGCGCGGATGCTGCGAGCAGCCCAGGTCAGAGGCAGGATCGGCTCCCGGTGCGATGGCGTACCCCAAGCCTGCCGGGCCGCGCGGCCCGGCGGGCCAGGCTGATATACTCCGGCCGAGTACAAGGTAACCGGGACTCGGGGGCCGCATGCCCGCCGGAGGACACGGCATGATCAACTATCCCATCGAGGCCACCGACGCCTGTTTCGGCGTCGAAGAGCGGTCGTTCTGGTTTCGCCACCGGAATCGCGCCTTGTCGGTGCTGTTGGAACGCTGGCCGGTGGCCGGGAGCTTTGCCGATGTCGGGGGAGGCAATGGGATCGTGGCCGCGCACTTGGCGCGCCTGGGCCTGCCCGTCGTGATGATCGAGCCGAGCGCCTCCGGTTGCGACCACGCGCGGGCCCGTGGGGTACCCAGGGTTATTCAGGGAACCCTGGAGTCGGCGGGGATCGGGACCGCGGCGCTGGGCGGGATCGGCGCCTTCGACATGGTGGAACACCTGGAAGACGCCGGCGAGTTCTGCCGCCTGGCCAGGGTCAAGCTGGTCGAGGGGGGGCATCTGTATGTCAGCGTCCCCGCACACTCCGGGCTCTGGTCCCAGGCGGACGTGCTGATTCTGCGGCTGCCGGTGGCGCTACAGGGACTGCGGGCTGGGCTGGAAGAGGGGAGATTAGCGCCGGCGGCCTGAGGCCCGCCCGCCACCCGGGAATCCGGGGCCGACCATGACGCCGCGACGGACCAGAAGAGGCGCAACCCTTGCCCGGCGGCGCGGCGCGGCAGTCTCGTCCGGGACCGCGCTCAGACTCCGGTTGGGCGACGCCCGGTCAAGCAACCTGACTTTCATGAACGCAGCCACGAGGCCGAAGGTACCCCACGTGACGAACCCGAAGCCCTGGCTGAGAAAGCTCCCGCCGACCGCCACGGTGACAAGGAGGCCAAGGAGGGCAAAGGCCATTGCCCGCTCATCCGCGCCCGGGCCGGCGCGGGTCCGTCGCCCGACCTTGAAGAGATAGGCGCCGGAGACCAGGAAGAGTCCGATGAACGCCGCGAAGCCAGGGAGACCAGTCTCGGCGCCAATCTCGACCCACGAGGAGTGGGCGGCTGAATATTTGGTTCCGTACCCCCTGGCGATGCGTCCGGCGATCGCGGGGTGCTGTCCCTCCGCCACCGAGAAGTTGCGGAGGCCGACACCGAACACCGGGTTGCCGAACATGTAGCCCATCCCGCGCTTCCAGACCTGCTTTCGTCCAGTCAGGGAGGTGCGGTTGTAGTCGTAGGGATCCGTGATGGAGCGGATGTGGGTCCAGTACCCACCGGCCGTAACGGACAGGAGGACGACGATCGCCCCGCCGGCGATAGCCACCCTCCAACGGGTCGGAATCCCCCGGCCGGCGAAAAGGCTGAAGAGGAGGAAGGCGGCAATCGCCAGAAAGCCACCGCGCGAGTCGGTTTGGACCACGGAATAGATGAGCAGGCCGATCCCCAACGCCGAGGCCAAGCGGGTCCCAAGCGTTCGAGCCCGAGTGACCCCGTAGGTGAGCAAGGGGATTCCGGCCGCAGCCACAAACGCCAGATCGTTCGGGTCATAGCCACCAAGGCCGGACAGGCGGCCGGCCGAGTCTTGTGATCCGAGCGCCATGGAAAACAGGCACAGGAGAACGGTCGAAGCGGCGAAGACGTGCATGAGGCGGCGCAGGTCCGCCAAATCCCGTGTGGCCGCGACAATCAGGGCCATCAACGCGAGGACCCAGATCAGATCCTCGAGCCAAAACTTGAGCGCAAACGTCTGCACAGTGGCGAAGGGCCCGCCGAGGCTTGCCCAGACGACCAGGAATGCGGCGAGTTTGCCGACGGGGGTTGCCAGTGGGGAAAAGCGGCGACGGGGGTCTCGCTGGAAGAACAGCAGCAGCAATCCCAGGGCACCGGCGGCAAGAGCCGGCCGCAGGGCGATGAGGGCCGAGTTCACATACTGGGCTCGCCCCACAGCGCTGACGATGAAGACGGCAACCACGACGAGAAGCATGTCCCAGGGCGCGGACCTACTAGGCCTCGCCGGTGTATCCCGGCCTGCCGCAAGGGGTAGCCCCTCGACTCCCGTAATGACGTGTCCGGACATGATAGAGGACGATATCTTGATGCAGGGAGTGTGCCAAGCCCATGGCGCCGGTTGCCAGGGCCTATCCGCGCCAAAAGGGGGCCAGGTCAAAGATGGGGGCATTTCATCGAGGAATCCTGTACCCCCTTACTCTGTTTGCACTTGGCGAAGGGAAGCTCCTCTCTCGGCTTCGCGAAATCAAGCGCCTCCAGTTCGACCCGCCGGCAAGCCTGAGGGCGGGTCAGGAATCCGACTTGGCGAGGATCCTGGCCCATGCCCTGGAGCGGGTCCCCTACTACCGGGGCCTGATGCCTCGGGACCACGGGGCCGACGGTCCGTTTGAGCGGCTGTCCCGCCTGCCGCTACTGGCCAAGGAGACGGTGCAGCGGGAACGGCCTCGGCTTCAAGCCACCCCCCTCCCTGCCAGGTACGCCGTGAAGACGACGGGTGGCTCGACGGGGGAACCGGTGACTGTCCTCAAGGATCGCGCGGCCGCAGCCTGCGAACGGGCGGCCATGTGGCTGGGGTATAGCTGGCGCGGCATCTGCATCGGAGACCGAGCCGCCCGCTTCTGGGGAATCCCACTCAGCCGCCGGGCCGGCGCGCTCCGTCGGCTCGGTGATCTGGTCATGAATCGGATTCGATTCTCCGCGTTCGCGTTCGACGAGGAGGACCTGGGCCGCTACTGGGACCGGTGCCGCAGGTTCCGTCCCGCCTACTTCCACGGCTATGTGTCAATGCTCGAAGCCGTCGCCAGGTACCTCGAGGACAAGGGCATCGATGCGCGCGGCGTGCCGAGCAAAGCAATCGTTGCGACGTCGGAGGTGCTGTCCCCGCAGCAACGCGCGCTGCTGGAGCGCGTGTTCGGCGTCCCTATTCTGATCGAGTATGGGTGCGGCGAGCTCGGACCGATCGCGTATGATTGCGAGGAGGGCATGCTCCACACGATGGACTTTGATCTTGTCGTCGAAGTGCTCCGGCCGGACGGAAAGCCGGCGACCGAAGGGGAATCCGGGGAAGTGGTTCTTACAGACCTCCGGAATCGGGCAATGCCATTGCTACGCTACCGGGTGGGTGACTTCGCCGAACGGGGTGGGCCATGCCCCTGCGGCCGCGGTCTGGGAACGCTTCGTAGAATTTGGGGCCGGGAGTACGATTTTGTCACCAGTCCTGGCGGGCGGCGATTTCACGGGGAATTCTTCATGTACATCTTTGAGGAACTACGGCGCCGGGGCCTCTCCATCGGCCAGTTCCAGGTCGTCCAGAAGGCGGCCGACCGGCTGAAGGTGCACCTTGTAGCGGCCCCGGAGACAGCGGCTGGTGTCCAGCGTCCTCTTCGCGAGCTGCTCGGCGCCGAGTTCGAAGGGGTTCAAATCGAGCTGGAGACCGTCCCGTCGATCCCGCGCCGATCATCGGGCAAGATGGCCGTGATCGTTCGACAAATTCCCTCGGAATGACGAGCCCCCCCGAGCAGCATCCAAGGGACACTGCCCCCGGCGCCGACCTTCCGAGCAACCCTGCCAGGCCACGCCTCTTGTTCCTGTCACAGTGCCTTCCGTACCCGCCGGACGGGGGCGTGAAGATCCGCACCTACCACATTTTGCGATTGCTCGCAAGCGCGTTCGACATCACGGCCCTCTGCTTCTACCGAGCGAAGGGGGTGTCGGGTGGAGAGGATGTGGAGTCGGCGGTCGAGGCGCTTTCGGACCTGGCTCATGTGGAAGCCTTCCCGATTCCCCAGGAGCACGGGCGTGGAAGGTTCGTGCTCGACAACGTCCGGAGTCTCATCGAGCGCAGGGTCTATACCCGATACGTCTACGCCTCGGCGCCGTATCGCCGGAGACTTACCCGTCTCTTGCGTGATGCCCGTTTCGATCTGGTCCACGCCGACAGCCTGGATCTCGCGGTGTATTTCCCCATGATCGACGGGATACCGCTCGTCTGCGTCCACCACGACGCGCAGTCTGTCCTGCTCTCGCGCCGCGCCCGCCACAGCAGGGGACTCATGAAGTCCTACCTCGCGTACCAGGCGCGGCGGATGGCCGCCGAAGAGCGCCTGTGGTGCCCGCGGGTGAGCCTGAACGTGACCGTATCCGACGAGGATTCGAAGGCCCTCAAGGCCCTCGCCCCCGATGGGCGTTTCGTGACCGTACCGAACGGAGTCGACACCGGGTACTTCCAGCCCACGGCCGGCGCGCAATCGGGCATGGTATTCGTGGGCGGAACCTCATGGTTCCCCAACAAGGACGCCTTGGGCTACTACCGGCGGTCTATTCTCCCTGTCCTGCGGTCCGAAGGTGTCACGGCGCGAACCATCTGGGTGGGACGGGCCACGGAGGACGAACAACGCAGTGCGGGCCTAGACACAGGGGTGGAGTTGACCGGATACGTGGAGGATATCCGGCCCCACGTGGCGCGGGCCGCCTGCTACGTTGTCCCGTTGCGGATAGGCGGGGGAACGCGGATCAAGATTCTGGATGCCTGGGCGATGGGCAAGGCCGTCGTGAGTACCTCGATCGGTTGCGAGGGACTCCAGGCCGTCGACGGGGAGAACATCCTCATCCGGGATGATCCCGCAGCGTTCGCGCAGGCGGTGGGCCAAATACTCGGTGATCCAGATCTACGCCAGAGGCTCGGGCGAGCAGGCCGTGCAACTGTCCAGGCGAAGTACAGTTGGGAGGCCATCGGCCGACCGATGGTCCAGAAGTACAAGGAGCTTATGACATGAAACCGATCTCTGCGGACGGAAACGATTGGGGCACGGAGGCCATTGGCCACCGTGCCCCAATCGTCACAACGTTCGGTTATTGTCGAATCCCGATCACACGCACATGGTCTACATTCATGAAGTCATCGCGTGACTTCACTGTATTATTGCTACCACCCCAGATCGGGGCAAAATGCAGTTCTCGGAAGCCGGCAGTCGTTCCGTACGCCGACCCGACCATCGTGAGGTTGTTGTACGAGTGAGTCTGGACCCCGTTGTCCCACATCTTGAACACCCCATTCTTCACGCCATCATCATTCAGCTTGAAGTAGATCTCGATGGTGTGCCAGACGAGTGGGGTGAACAGGGATCCAGTACCCAGGTTACCACTGAGGTAAGGGCCGCCACCGTACTCTGCGGTGAAGGCCGCTTCGAAGTTCCACGGCCCGCTCGTGACGGCATTCTGGCCACCCTTCATGAGCAAGAAGAACTGGTTGCTGCGATTTGTCTTACCATACGCGAGGTACCCGAGGAGCTTCGTGCCAGTGAACTGATTCTCGAACACTGTCGTAGGAATCCTAACGCGGTATGTCACGCACAGTTCCTTGTAGGTTCGTCCGAACACTGCCCAGAACAGTCCAGGCCCCGTACCGTCATGCATACCCTCCTGCCAACGAACCTGAAGCGTCTTGTCGGCACTGAAGGTGGCTGACGCATCAGCCTGCGTCGTGAAGTTTGGCGTTGGGTTTGAGCCCCAGCTCCCACCTGGTACAACATAGGAGGTGCCGTTGGTTCCATTCCCCGGCACATGGTCGAACGAGTGCTCAGCAACCAGCTCCATGCTGGAATAGGCCGAGCAGGCCGTCGTCTGGCCGGGCTCCTGAATCAGGACCGTCGCGGTGTCGGCGAGCCCGCTCTGGGAATGCAGGGCAATGACTTGGTACGCGCCCGTACTCTGGCCGGCCGCGTAAGCGCCCGTCTGCGTGACGCTGCCGCCGGTCGCGCTCCAGTTGATCGAGAGGGACCCCTCGGCCCCGTCGCTCATCCGGCCGATCGCCAAGAACTGCTGGCTGCCGCCGGGGGCGAGCGCGACCGCGGCAGGAGAGATTTCCACCGACTGCAACACGGCCGGCGGAGGCGGAGGCGGCTGACTGGTACCAGTCACCTGCACCCCCACCGTGTCGGCGACGTCGCCGCAGCCACAGGTCGCAATTACCAGGAACGCACCGGTCACGGTGCCAGCAGTATACAAGCCGCTGCTCGAAATCGTACCCCCGGTTGCGGACCACGTCACGGAGGGCGTGCCGGTGCCGCCGTTGGAGTAGACGCCCACAGCGGCGTATTGCTGTGTTTGTCCGGCATCGAGACTTATGGATTCAGGGCTGACCTCAAGCGCTACCAGAGTCGGCGGCGCCGTGACGGTCACCTGGGTTGTGTCCGCGAGCCCGCTCGCCTGATGTGAGGCAATGACCCGGAAGGTCCCGGCGAGCGACCCAGCAGTATACAATCCGCCGGCTGTTATGGAACCCCCGGTGGCGGCCCAGTTCACACCGAGCTGCCCGCTCGAACCGTCGGACCAGGAGCCCGTCGCCACGAACTGCTTCGACCCGCCGGCCTGTACCGACGGATTCTCCGGCGTGAGCTGGACTCCCTGCAGCGTCGGCTCCGCGTCTTGCACCGTGACCAGGCTGGTGTCGGCGGCGGCCCCGGTGGAGGCCACGATCTGATAGGTCCCCGCCACCCCGCCCGCGGTGAAGAGGCCGGACTGGGTGATGCTGCCCCCGCTGGCCGACCAGGCGACTGCCGACTGGACGCTCCCATCGCTCAGCGACACCGTCGCGGTAAGCTGCTGGCTCTGGGTGGGCTGGAGGGTGAATGCGTCCGGTGACACCGTGATGGACTCGACCTGCGGCGCCCCGACATTCACAACGCTCGTGTCGGCCTTGCCGCTCACCGGCTCCACCGCGATCACCCGGAACTCGCCCTGTTGATTCCCGGCCAGGTACAGCCCGCCCGAGCTGATGGTCCCACCAGTCGCCGAATACGTCACCGCCGGCACCGAAGTCGTCCCGTCGCTGTACAGGCCGGTGACCGAGAACTGCTGGAGCCCTCCCGACGGCACATTGGCCGTGGACGGATTCAGCACCAACTGGGTCAGGGTCGCCGCGCCGCTGCTGACGGCGACACTCGAGGTATCGGCGAACCCGGTCCCCGTGACCTGGCCGATCACCTGGTAACTGCCGGTCTGGCCTGGCGCCGTGTAAAGGCCACCGCTGGAAATGGACCCGCCCGAGGCATTCCAGGTGGCGCCCACCGTCTTGGTGCTGCCGTCGCTGAGCTCGGCCGTGGCCACGTACTGCTGCGACCCGCCGGGCGAGAGCGAAGTGGTCACCGGCGAAATCGTGACCGCCGTGATCGACGGCTCCTTGATCGTAACGAACGCGGTGTCGAGGAAGCTGCCTTTCTTGTACCGTGCGAAGACCCGGAAGCTGCCTGGAGTGGACCCGGCCGTGAACGACCCCTGTCCTGTGATCGTCCCGCCATCGGAACTCCAGCTCACGTTGACCGGGCTCGTCGTCCCGTCGCTCAGCAGCGCCACCGCCGAAAACTCACGCCCCTCGCCTGGCTCCAGGACGGCCGTCTCGGGCGAGACGCGGAGGCCCTCCATCACCGATCCGCGAGGCTTGACGTTGACCCTGGAGTTCCCCTCCACGTTGTACTTGGCCGCGGCGATGACCACGTAGGTGCCGGGGGCCGCCGGCGTATACCATCCGCTCCCGTCCACCGAGCCGCCCGTGGCCGACCAGGCGAGGGCGGGATCGTCAGACTTCGCACCGCTGGCCAACTCGGCCGTCGCGTCGAGCTGAAGCCCTTCGCCGAGATAAAGGGTCGTGGAATCCGGCGCCAGCTCGATGCCGATGATGTCGTCCAACGAGGTGTAGACCGCCACGCTCGCCGAGTCGGTCACTTGCGGCAGCGCGCGCACCTTGGCCCGGACGCCGAACCTGCCCAGCGCGTCCGCGATGAAGGTGCCGTCCGAACCGATCGTCCCGCCCGTCGCGGACCAGTCGATGTCGGCGGCGACGCTCGAACCCGAAACGGTCCGCGCAGTCGCCGAGAAGCGGAGCGCCTCCCCGGGACGCACCGTCCCGAGCTTGGGCTTCACTTCAATGGAGACGATCTGGTTATTCTGATTGCCTGGCGTCGGACTGAGAAAACCCTTTTCCTCGGGCTTGGAGCAAGCCAAGGCCGAGGCGATCGGGAAGCAGAAGGCGAGCCTCTTCGCGAGCTTGTGGAGGTACGTCATGATCGGGCACCAATGTGTTGAGGACCTGAGAGTATGCCGCGCGGAGCGGCGACCGGAAGGCAGGGGAAGCAAAAAGGGTGCTAAGTGAAATTAGTCTAAAGCCCAGTGGCGGCATCACTTAGAGCATCCATGACATCCTCTTTACTGGCTTGGAGTTACACGACCCCTCCGGCGGGCCCTTCAGAGTCCCTTAACCTCAGTGTCGACAACGCTCTACACCCCAAACACACGCGCTCATTGGCGATTTGGACTCCGATGAGCCGCCATCCCAAGCCAGCTCGGGGTTGAAGACAGTTCGCGATCCCAGGGTCGTCGCGGCCGGCGCGATCATAATCCTCGCGACCACGCTGTGGCCCCTCCCTCCCCGGGGCCATTCTGAAGAGCTCCCGTTCTGGTGCGTGCTCTGCGGGGAATACGGAACCCTGGACGTCCTGCTCAACGTCCTGCTTTTCGTTCCGCTCGGAGCGGGGCTCAGATCGCTGGGCGCGTCGCACCGATGGGTTGTCATCCTCGCATTCTCCCTGAGCCTCGTCGTCGAGGCACTCCAGGCCGCCGTCATCCCTGGGCGACACGCGGCGTTCGGGGACCTTCTGGCGAACAGCGCCGGCGGGCTGCTCGGGGCCAGGGTCCACGACCTCTGGGGTCGCGTGGCTCGACCTCGCCCGGCGACAGCGCGGACCTACATGGCGTTGGCTTTCGCCGGGGCGATCGCCGTCCCGTCGCTTGCCACGCTGTTTCTCCGACCCTCCCCGCCCTCGACCCCGGTGTGGTGGGGCCAGTGGGCTCATGAGCTGGGTGGGATTCCGCCATTCCCCGGCCGGGTGCTCGATGCGCGGCTCGGAACGGAGCCCGTGCCGGACGGCCGCCTGGTGAATCAGGTGGCCCTTCGGCGGGTGTATACCGGCAGTAGGGTCCGGTTCGTCGTCCATGTCACGGCCGGGGGATCCGCGCCGGGTCCGGCTCAGGTGGCCGCCCTGGCCGACGGCGGCGGTGGGTGGGTTGCGGCGATCTGGCAGGACGGGGAGGACGCGGTCCTGACCCTCCGGCATGCCAGCGCGGGCCTGGGCTTTCGATCGCCTGAAGCCCGGGTCGCGGGCGCTTTCGGGGTCCCGCCAGGTACCCGCCTCGAGTTGGGGATCGAAGGCCGCCCGGGCAGGATCGGCGCGTGGCGGCTGGCAGGACCAGGGCACGATTCCATCGGTGTCCGCTACGCCCTGGGACCCGGTCATGCTTGGGCTCTACTCTGGCCCTGGAGCGTGGCGTTCGAAAGGCCGCCCGTGGGGCGGACTGTGCTGTGGCTGTTGGGGTGGTTCCTGCTCACGACGTTTGCTACGATAGGGTGGGCCCGCATCGCCGGGCACTCACCCGCGGGGATCCTGCTGGCCGCGATTGCGCTCCCCGTGACACTGGGGGTCGTCCCCTGGGTGGCCTCGCAGCCGGCCGCTCCCGCCTGGCAATGGGGCGCGGCGCTCGTCGGATCGCTGCTCGGGGCGGCGGCGGGCACGGCGGCAGGGAACCGCCCCGAAATTCCCCAACGATCGTCACGCACTTGATGGGACAGGGAATGGCTCACACCACGATGGGCGAGGCGGCTCGGCGTTGGTCGGAGGGCGTCGGGCTCGGCCTTCGCCTGCTCCGGCACGATCCTCTCCTTGGACTGAAACGGGTCGTGCTGCCCGTCAGCTACTGGCGGACCGCCGAGTTCACCTACGCCATGGCTCGGCTGGCCTCGCTTCCGCCCGGATCACGGATCCTGGATCTCGGCAGCCCCAAGGAGCTGGCCGTTCACCTTGCCCGGCGGTTCGGGCACGTCGTATACGCCACCGATATCCTGGAGCGCGCCGTGCGACAGGGGGAGGTCTACGGACGAAGCCTGAACCCGAAGGGGACCGGTCATCTTCTGGCGGAGATCCAGGACGGCCGCCGCCTGACCCACCAGGACCGATCCTTCGATGCGGTGGTCTGCGTGTCGGTGCTGGAGCACATCCCCGACGACGGCGACAGCGCGACGATGAAGGAGTTCATCCGAGTGGTACGGCCGGGCGGTTGCATCGTCGCGACCACCCCGTTTGCCCCTGCCTATGGCGAAACATTCGTCGCCCGCACGGTCTACGACCGGCAGCGGGTCGGTGAAGGGTTGGTCTTTTTCGAGCGCCATTACGACGTGGCTGCACTCCACAAGCGCTTGCTCGACCACCCCGGCGCGCAGCTTGAGCACCTCGGCTACTGGGGCGAAGGAGGCGTCCGGCTGGAGCGCATCTTCTCCCGACTCGGCCGAGCCAGAGCCCTGCTCTCCCCCGCGGAGCCCTTCCTGGCATGGACCTGCCTCCGCGAGCTGCCGCTGGAGCGCGGCGACCGCGTAATGGCTGCCTTCTTTACGCTGCGAAAGACCGAATGAGCTCGAGGATCCGATCACGGTCCGTGGCCGCGAGCCGACCATGGGTCGGCAAGGTCATGAGCAGCCGGGCCAGTTCCCGTGCCCCCGGGAACGCATCCGACCGATTCTGGACCCGGTCAAAGCCAGGTAGATCCGGAAGCGCCCTCGGGTATCCCGGCATGATCCCAAGCGACTTGGCCCGAGCGCCAGCCAACCAGCCTTCCGCCCCATGGGCGACGACCGGAAACCGAAGCCACCCCGGCTCCCCCTGGGCCGGCGGTGCGATCAACGAGATCGGGGTGGATTGGACGGGCCCAAGCCGGTATTCCTCCGCATGGCGCCGTCGGGCCGACGTTTCGCGCTCCGCTCCGGTCCAGATGGTAGACAGGCACGCCGCAGCCGCACGGGAGATTCCCGCCGCGCGACGCGGCTGGCGATAGACCGTTTCGCCCAGGCCGAGCTGGGGAATCCGGGTCAGAACGCCGTAGATCCCAGGCCGGGCCAGCAGCCACTGCATCGTCACCAGCAGGGCCTCGCGAAGACCTCTGGACGACGGCCCCACCCTGAGGCGCTTCACCAGCGGCACCAGCCGATCGTCATGAACCAGAAGGGCACCCCCATTGCCCCCTGTCCTCCCCTTGCCCCGCCCGAAGCTCAACACCGACAAGGCGGCGATGGTCCCGGCGGGCCGCCCGCCATGGCGCGCGCCGACAGCCTGCGCCGCGTCCTCGATCACCACCACGCCAGCGTCGCGGACCTCGGACTCGACCCGATCCATGTCCACCGGGATGCCGTACTGGTGCACCACGACCACCGCATCGACCCCCGCCCGGAGCGCCGCCGAGAACGACGACCACTCGGGCCCGAGGGTGGCCGGATCGACGTCATAGAGCACGACCCTGGCGCCCGCCGCGTCCGCCGCCGTGGCCAAGTCGTAGCAGCCATAAGCCGGCAGGGCGACCACGGGCGCTCGCCCCGGCTCGCGCGCGCAGGCGCTGATGGCCAGCGCCAGCGCCGAGGTCCCCGAGTCGGTGAGCAGAAAATGCCGCGGCGAGTAGTCCCGAGCGACAAGCACCCTCAGCCTGTCGACCGGCGCGCCAAACAGCAGCCCCGTCCAGGCCTGAAGCACCGCCCTGGGGGAGAGCGGCGAGTAGACCGGGAGCTGGGCCCGGAAGCTCAGGGGATCCCCCGGATGAGCCAGCCTCCCAGACGGGTGGTCAGGGGAACGGGAAGCCGCTTCCAGACCTGGATGGCGAGTCCGTATCCGGCGTCGTGCGGACTCGGCGTCGCGGCCGCTCCTCTGCCCCAGCGATACCAGAAGAGCGGCACCTCGCGTCCGCCCCACTGGAGCTTGAAACGATGGGTGCCGCTGCCCGGCGTGCAGCGTCCAAAGTTGAAGCGCGCCATGCCTCGGGACGCCGCGCGCTCCATCGCGCGCCAGTAGATCAGCATGTTGGGAGCCGACCGGCTGACCTCGCGGAGCGCGGAGGCCCAGATGATCTCGGTCTCGCCCTGCCAGTCCACTCCCGCTCCGGCGGCCACCGGCCTGCCACCGAGCCAGGCGCAGGCGAACCACGCATCGTCCCCGAAGCGCTCCGCGACGGCCCGAAAGAATCGCAGCGGGAGCGGCGGGGTGCCGAGGTCCCGCATGTGGCGGGCGAAGACGCGATGAAACGGTTCGACCTGATCGGGGCCGAAGCGGACCTCGATCCCTTCCTTTTCCGGCCGGCGGACCTGACTGCGGAGCTTGGACGGAAGCCCGTTCCACAACTTCTCACTGGCTGTCGGGAGATCGAGGACGACGGTGACCTTGTGACGCGCGGCGGGCAGCTCCAGGGGCAGCGCGCCGGCCGCGCGGAGCTCCAGCAGCCTGACGCCATCGCGCTCGGCGAGGCCTACGGCCGCGTCAGCCAGGGCTCGCGTCACGTCCTCCGGACCCAGGGGGCCGCCATAGCTCAGATAGGGCATCGAGACCATGAAGTGCCCGAAGATCGGTGTCCGGACGCGGACCAGCGGCAGGATCCCGGCCAGCTCTCCATCCGTGCCGCGGGCGCAGAGCGGGAGACACTCGTGGGCAAAGGCCTGACGGATCACCTCCAGCCAGGCGTGACGGTGGCAATGGGTCGAGCCCGCCGCAGCGGCGGCGTACCGGTCCCATTCCTCGCCGGTTCCCTCGAAGGGGGTCGCGCTGAGTGCGCTCATCCGCGGGCGTTGGCGCGCAGCCAGGCCCCGATGGAAGTGAAGCGAAACTCCCCGAGCAGCCGCTCAAGGCGCGGCAAGGTCCGCGCGAGCCCGCCGTAGTGGCGCAGCCGGGTGAGGAAACCCACCGGCAGTCTGGGCTGGTCGGGATCCACCTCCCATGGATGTACATAGAACACACCCGGCATGCCCTTCCCGTTCAGCCGCCGGAAGGCTGTGGCAGTGAGACCGAGCGGCAGGTGGCGCAGATAGCCCCCGCCGGCCGCGGGCAATACCACGCCACCCAGGTCGAGGGTGGCGAGCGGAAACTCCCACAGGGTCCCGCCCGGGCGCGTGATGCGGTGCGGCTCCCGGGGCGACCCGGGCCAGCCATAGTCGGGCCGCCGAATGGGAAACAGGCTGGAGTCGTAGCGATAGCCCTCCTCGAGCAGCACGTCGAACGCCCACTCCATGCCGGGCCGGATCGAGAAGCTCGGAGCGCGGAAGCCAACCACCTCCGCTCCGCTCAGATCCTCCAGAATCTTCCTGGAGCTCCGGACCTCCTCCCTGAATTGCTCAGGGGACAGGGTGAAGACCCTGGGGTGCCACCAGGTGTGGGAGGCCAGCTCGTGGCCGGCCTCGGCGATCCGGCGCACCAGTCCCGGCTGGCGCTCGGCGACCCAGCCCAGGGTGAAGAATGTGCCGGTGGCGCCGTGGCGGGCGAGCGCATCCAGGAGCCGGTCCGTGCTCGCGACCACCCGGCTGGGTTGAGCCTGCCACGCCTCCCGGTCCAGTACCCGGTCAAAGGCGCTGACCTGGAAGTGCTCCTCGACGTCGACCGTGAAGAGGTGGGTGGATGGCACCAGGAGAAGCTAGTTGGAGCACGAGGGAGGGCGATAGAGGACGATGCAGGGCGATGCAGGACGATGCAGGACGATGGGATCGGTAAACCAAACGCCCGGCCGAGTTGGGCCGGGCGTTCAGCAGAAAGCGAAGGAGGCGTTACAGGCTACTCAAGACAACTCGTCGTCCTTCCGGCGGCGCCGGAAGAAGGCCATGCCGCCGAGCCCGATCAGGCCGGTCGCCAGGAGCCCCATCGTAGCGGGTTCGGGGATCACGGTCTCGCCGCAGTCTTCCTCGGTGGCGTAGCACTTGATCGAGCCTTCGCCACCCGCCGCGGTCGGACCCCAGTCCTGCCCGCGCCACGAGAAGTGGACGTTATCCCAATCGGGCGTGCCGGTGATGTCGAACGTCCAGGCGCCCGTCAAGCCATGGCCAAGAGCGTTGCCAACACCGTTGGTGTTCGCACCACCGATCCAGGTCTCACCCTGGGCCCCTGGGAGAGGCGGGAGCGGTCCGGGACCATCGTCCCAGTTGGCGAGCGGGGAGGTATCCAGCGCGATGGTCCCGCCGGCCGCGCCGAAGTAGTAGAAGCCGAAACCCGTGAGCTTGTAGAAGCTGTTTCCGGAAATGCCGCTCAGATTCTGGATCGTGACGGTTGCGGTGGTGCCGACGACGTCGACCACTGCGCTGGCGCAGGCCGTCAGACCGCCACCGGTGAAGCAGTAGTCCGCCGGGACGCCCAAGGTGATGGCTCGCGCCGGGGTTGGCGCGGCGAGCGTCGCAGCCGCGGCGAGGCCAACGAGTACTGCAGACTTGCGGATCATCTCACACCCGCCTTCGAATGATGGTTCGCACCAATTGCCCCGCTATGCCGATCGAGAATACAGCGTACAGCCCGCACAGCGCAAGCGCTTTCACAGTCACAATCTTGAAACCGGTCCCCTGCGTTCCCCCGACGGTCGCCGCCGCGTTCCACACCATCGGAAGCGCGGTGCTCACCGTCAACGCACCCAGGAGCCCGATTGCACCGAAGAGCACCAACAGCCCGCTGATACCGAACACCTGCCACCGGCGCCCCGCAACCAGCGCCTCAACTCCAAGCACTCCGAGGCCGAGCATCGGTAAGGCGGAAGTGGCGGACAACTGTCCGAAGACCGACACCTCCCAATTCATGTCGCCCCAGCGCGTAGGAAAAAACACCATAGCCTGGGAAGACAACCCCGCAACCGCTGCAACCAGACCGGTGGCGATGACTATCGCCTGAATGGACTTGGCCACTTGGTGCTGGGGGCTCACTGCAAACCGAGTGCCGCTCACTAGAATCTCGACGGTTGGTAGTTAAGTCGAATTCAATAAAGGCGTTAGTCGTCAGCTTGTCTGTGATAACTGTCACGTTTCACGACGCTTCGACGTAGCGTCAACGCCTCATGTTGTTGCAGCCCTGCGCAACATTGCAACGCCCGAGAGCCCAGCCACCAGGTGCACTCCGGCGAAGCCGAAATAGAAAACCAGCCCGCGGGCGAGCCCAAGGTTGGCTGGTCGCCGCGCCATCTCCTCAAGAGTGGCCGCCACAGCGCCGAAGGTTCCCCACAGCCACAGCGCGGCTCCAAGCAGGGCGATGCCGACGAGCAGGTTGGCGGCGGAGGCGACGGCCAGGAGCACACGGTTGCCCTGACCGATTCCAGCGGCGAGGATTGCCACCATCCCAATCGAAAATACCGGAAGGCCCATCGCCAATCCGGTGAGGGCCGCGAATCGCTGGCCGACGTCGTTGAAATCCGCCGGATAGGCCGCCAGGAAGAGATCGACGACTCCTACCAGCGCGAAGAGCGTTCCAAGCGCCAGGAGCGTCGGCCAGTGCATTCGAGCATGCGGCCTCGCCGCCGGCTCCTTGGCGGCCCCGACGATGATATTCCCTGTCCCCATGATGCCCCCTTGAAGTGGCGTCCTAGACATCCTGGTAGAAACTCCGATGCCGTGCTCCTCAATCCTCCGATCCGGTCACCCAAGCTGGGCAAGCGGTCTGCGCCGATAGAAGAACAGGCCCAGAAGAACGAGTCCTACGCCAAGGCCGGATCGCACCGGGTCGCTCAGCACAAGGTAGACTGTCAGTGTCGCCGCCATAAACATGAAGGTTGCGGGCACGATCGGATAGCCCCAGGCCCTCACCGGCCGCGGAAGCTCGGGTTCGAGCCTCCGCAGCCGAAACAGCGCGAGCATCCCGAGCGCATAAAAGCTCCACTGCAAGAACACCACGAACGCGCTGATCTCCCTGAAGGAGCCCGTGGTGACCAGCACCGTCGCGACTAGGGCGGGGACCGCCACGGACACCACCGGAGCCCCGCTGTTGGGTCCGAGACCCGCAAGGGACTTGCTGAAGTATCCGTCCTGCGCCATGGCGTAGGGCACCCGGGCCGCGCTCAGCAGATTGGCGTTCATGGTCCCCATGACGCTCACGATCATGGTGAGCGTGAGCCAGTCCGCCGCGTTGGCGCCGAGGGTCCGCTCCAGCGCATCCGAGACGGGGGTCGAGGTGCCTGCCACCCCGCCAAAGCCGAGCGCGGCGAAGCACGCGAGGTTCACCAGCAGAAACAGAATCGCGGTGAAGCCAAAGCCCCCGAACATCGCCCGAGGTACCGTACGGGCCGGGTCCCGGATTTCGGACCCCAGGCGCAGCAGACCGTGCCACCCGCTGTAGGCCCACAGCACCGCGGTGAGCGCGCCCAGGAAACCCGCGTAGGTCGCCTGCTCCAACAGGACTTCGGCTCCCGCGGGCTTGGGCCGGCCCACCGCCGTCAACCCGGCCGCGATCACTGCGACCAGGGTCAGCGCCTTGAAGGCGCTGAGCACAAGCTGAAAGCGACCCACCACGCGGACCGAGAGGAAATTGAGCACGGTGATCGCGACGATCAGCCCGAGGGCGAGCAGCTTTCCGACGGTGAGGTCCACGGGCCCCGCCCGGGCAATCGGCTGGGCCAGGGAGGGCCAGAGATAGCTCGAGAAGAGCGCGATGGCCGCCGCGTAGGAGGCCATCGAGGCCGGGGTGCTGAGAATGAAACCGCGCCAGCCGTAGAGATAGCCCAGGAGCGGCAGCCGGGCCCGGGAGAGCCAGGTATAGTCGGCCCCCGCGTCCGGCAGCGAGGCCCCCAGCTCGACATAGCTCATGGCGCCGAACAGGCTCAAGGCCCCGCCAACGACCCAGGCCAGCAGGGCCAGGCGCACCGAGCCGGTGCTGCGGGCCACTTCCGACGGCATCAGGAAAATCCCGGTGCCGATCATTGTACCCACGATGACCGCGGCGCCGGTCCAGGCGCCAAGCCCTCGCGTCAGGCCGCGCGAGCGGTCGTCCGTCGGAGCATACCTCAGTCGGAACCGGCCCAGGCCGAGCCGGCGCGACCTGGGAACGGTGCCCTGGTCCGCCCTGGCGATCATGCCCCGGATGCCCGCTTTCGATAGAAGAGCAGACCGACAAGGACTACCCCGACCCCGATGCTGGAGCGCACCGGATCGGTCACGTACAAATACACCGTCAGAACCACCGCCATGATCATGAACGTGGCCGGCACGATCGGATAGCCCCAGACCTTGACCGGCCGCGGGAGATTGGGCTCGAGCTTCCGGAGACGGAACAGCGCCAGAGCCCCCAGCCCGTAAAAGCTCCAGGAGAGGAACACCGCGAGTCCGCTGATCTGCCGGTAGGAGCCGGTCGTCACCAGGGCCGTGGCCACGACGGCAAAGAGCAGCACCGAGACCACAGGCGCCCGGGTGTTCGTGCCCAGCCCCGATAGGCCGCGGAAGAAGTACCCGTCCTGCGCCATCGCGAAGGGGACTCGGGAGGCGCTCAGCACGGTTGCGTTCATGGTCCCCATCACGCTGACGATCATCATCAGGGTCAGGATGTCGGCCGCGTTGCTGCCCAGCGTGCGCTCCAGGGCGTCCGAAACCGGGGTCTTGGTGCCGGCCACGCCGGAGAACCCGAGGGCCACGAAGCACGCAATGTTGACCAGCAGAAAGAGCGCGGCGGTAAAGCCCAATCCCCGGAACATGGACCGCGGAATGTTCTTCCCCGGGTCCTGGATCTCGGATCCGAGCCGGAGCACCCCTCGCCAGCCGCTGTAGGCCCAGAGCACAGCCGTGAGGGCGCCCAGAAAGCCGGCGTAGGTGGCCGCTTCGAGTTGCTGCGCGGCTTCCGGGGGCTTGGGCCGTCCGATCGCCAGGAAGCCCGCGCCCACAACGGCGACCAGCGCCAGGACCTTGAGCGTGGTCAGGGCAAGCTGGATCCGCCCCACCGCCTGTACCGAGAGCAGGTTCACGGCGGTTACCAAGACCAGAAGCACCAGCGCGAGGAGCTTGGCCGGCGTAAGGCTGACGGGGCCTACTGTAAGCAGCGGAAGGGCCAGTGGCGGCCACAAGTAGCTGGAGAACAGCGCGATGGCCGCCGCGTACGACGCCATCGAGGTCGGTGTGGCGATGAGTACGCCCCGCCAGCCGTACAGGAAGCCAAGGACGGGATGGACGCCCCGGTTGAGATAGGTGTAGTCGGCACCGGCGTCCGGCAGGGCCGCGCCCAGCTCCGCGTAGGTCAGGGCGCCGAACAACGCCAGGACGCCGCCCACCACCCACGCGAGCAGTGCCAGGGGAAGGGTTCCGGTGCTGAGCGCGACCTCGGATGGCATCAGGAAGATCCCGGTGCCGATCATGGTCCCCACGACAACGGCCGTCGACGTCCAGACCCCGAGGCCCCTGGTTAGCCCACGGGACCCCTCGGCAGGAGAGGCATACGCCAAGCGAAAACGGCGCAGACCGAAGGGTCGCGCCCGGGGGACGACGGTCTGCTCAGTACTCACCCATGAACCCTTTGCGGGGGATGCCGAGTCCGAAGCGCAAGCTGCGAGCCAGAGCTAAACGTAAGTTTGGCAAGGAGATCCGTGGATGAGGGGCGCCGGACCTGTCGCTGCCGTCCAACGCCCCTGATGTTGGGTGGGTGTCAGTTCAGCACGACGTCCCCCAGGCCTCGGGGCTTGAACGACCAGCCGCCGACGCCGTTGGGGACCAGCACCCCTCGAGCGTTCATGCTCCGGCCCGGCCCGAAGGCCGTGCGCGGGAAGTTGATGTTACCGTCCAGAATGACCAGGAGCGAGCCCGATCCGTCGCTCACCGTGACGTGGAAGTCGGGGGCCACCGTGACCGTGTCGCTGATGATCGCCCCGGTGATCTGAGCCAGCGCCGCGTCGAGCGCGCCGTTCTGGGCGGTGGCGGCGACGCCGGTGCTGATCGAGAAGGCGATCGGGGCGGGCCGGGTCGCCAGCCTGGAGATGATGGCGTTGTCGAGCGTCGGCTGACCGGCCCGCGAGCTGGAGAGCCCGAGCACGCTCACGCTGTCTCCTGGGTCGTTCCCGGTAAGTCCCCCGCGGAGCGAGACCCGCGTGAGCCGCATGAATCCCGAGGTGTCGGTCACGTGGCTGGTGGTGTCGCGGAAGGACTGGACGCCGGAGAGCACGAGCCCGCGCAGAAAGACGCGGCGTCCCGGCGGCAACTCCCTGGCCTCGCGGATGCTCACCTCGGGGTAACCCAGGCGGGCGGCCACGATGGTGGGCTCGGCGGAGAACACGACCCGGACCTGGTCGGTCCCGCCGGTTTCCAGGGCGCTGACCTCCTGCACCTCGATGGAATCGCCGATGCTGCTCGCCACAACGGCGACGCGGTAGCGCCCCAGCGGAACGTTGTTGAAGATGGCCGCGCCGTCGGCATCCGTGTTTACCACCCGGAAGGTGTCGGAGCCCTGCGCGAAGTGGAGGACGACCCGGGCGTTCCGGAAGAGCGTGTCGGTCCCTGGCACGAAGGTGCCTGAACCGTCGCGATCGAGGTAGACGATCACTCCGACCGCCCCTTCACCCAAGGGGCCGAATCCGAGATCGGCGCCGTCGTTGGTGCAGGAGAGCGCCGTCGCCACAGCCAGGCCTGCGAGCCAGGCCCGGCCGTTCCTCTCGGTCTTGCGTGTGGTACCCATGTCAGTACTCCACCCGGAGCGCCACGCGCACGGTGCGCGGCTCGGTCCGGCGGCTGAGAATCGTTCCGAAATTGGGGTTGATGATCAGCGGCACCGTGACCTGGCCCGCGGCGCTCTGGAGCGGCGCGCCCGGGTCGACCAGGACCAGCGCCCGGTCGATGATACCGGTCTCGGTGCTGACCACGTTGAAGGCGTCCAGCACCAGGCTCAGCCGGCTCTCGCCGGACAGGCGCATCGGAAGCCCGACCTCCAGCCGGACATCCAGGGCGCTCACGGCCTCCTCCCGGCAGGCGTTCCGGACCGCGAAGCTGTTGAGCGCCGCGTTGCTGCAACCCGCGCCGCTCAGCAGCCCCCCGATGCCGGTGAGTCCGCCGTCCAGGAATGCCGGGTCGTTATTGCCCGCGCCGTCGCCGTTGAGATCCACTCCCGGTCGAAAGCCGGGAGTGAACGGCAGCCCCGACCGGTACCGGAACCGCGCGCCGAGCGCGATCGGGGTCGAGCCGGAGCTCCGGTACTCCCCGTAGGCCACCACCCGATGCGGCGCGTCGAAATCCGAACGCCCGTCGG
>Ga0299906_10000006_pt1 | contig 220377 bp, 177 predicted proteins | sample RVTome_14_FD_200259 | JGI IMG/M metagenome (GOLD analysis project Ga0299906, IMG submission 200259) | Soil microbial communities from uranium-contaminated site in the Upper Colorado River Basin, Wyoming, United States - RVT145D125 (version 2) ...
TGACCGACCATCAGCTTTCCGACGTGGAGGGACGGACCATCACCAGCCAGGCGGCATCCATCGAGCGTCCGACGCAGTACGCGCTGGGCCAGAATTATCCGAACCCGTTCAATGCGGGGACGGTGATTCCGTTCGATCTGCCCGAGGCGGGAGACTGGAGCGTGACGGTGTACAACGTGGCGGGTCAGTCGATCCGTGGCTACACCGGCCACTCGGAAGCGGGCCGTCAGCAGCTCAGTTGGGACGGTCGTGACGAGCGTGGTCAAACGGTGGCGTCGGGTGTGTACTTCTACCGCATCTCATCGGGCGGCTTCGTCGCCACCCGCAAGATGACGCTGATGAAGTAGCACCACACATCACCGCGTACGACAACACAACCCCCTGCCCCGTGATCTCACACGGGGCAGGGTTTTTTTGCCGTCAGACGGGAAAACGTGAGCGCCGTTACAGGCACGGATCGCAGAAATTCGTCGCCGGATTGCCGGAACGGAAGGCGACATCGACGAACTTGACGACGTCGAAGACATTGGTGACGCCATTGCAGTCGACGTCCGTGGATTCAAAGGGGCAGAGGATGTCTTGCGTGGGGGGCTCGCTGCGGAACGCAATTGAGACCGCAATGACGACGTCGAAGACATTGACGACATCGTCATCGTTGGGATCGGCATGTGTGGGACAATCGCACGGGCAATCCAGCAGCCCGAGATCGGTCAGCCGGACGAGAAAGCCGTCATACCCGGCATTCAGGGGCGACGCGCTGGCGCCGACGACCGGAAGATTCGTCGAATTCGAAACACCGCAGACAAACAGATCATCATTCCGAATCGCGATGGCGTTGTTGAACTCGGTGGAATCCCCGCCCAGGTAAGACGAGAAGCTGAGCGCAGAACCGTCGGCACTCAGGATCGACACGACGACATCCGGCGTATTGTCCAGCACGTCATCCAACGCATTGATCGTCGGATAGTCGTCGGAGTACGTGTATGCGCTCACCGATGGGAAGCCGCACGCGCCCATGGCGACGACGCCATTGAATTCCTCGGCATCACCCCCCAGATAGGTGCTAAACGTCAGCGACTGGCCATCCGGTGCAACCTGCGTGACGAACAAATCCTGGGAACCTCCCAACGTGGCATCGTACGCGTTGACGGACGGAAACTCAGTTGAACGCGTCACTCCGCTCAGGGTGACCTCGCCACCGGAGCCGAGGGCCATTCCCGTTGCATAGTCGCTGCCGGAACTGCCGAGGTAGGTGCTGTATGCCAGCGTGCGCGATGCGCTGATCTTACTGAGGAAGACATCGCGCTCGCCAGCGCCGTAGGTATCGTCGTAGGCGTTGGCTGTCGGGAAATCGGACGATCCGGTCCATCCGCTCACATAACAGTTACCCGCCGGATCGACCGACACGGCCAGTCCATCCTCGTCGGATGATCCGCCCAGAAATGTCCCGAATGCCAGCGTCGTCCCCGTCGGACCCAGCACGCAGAGAAACGCATCCCAGACACCACCCTGAAAGGTATCTTCCAGTTCAGGCGTAACCGGGAAATCGGCCGATTCAGTGTGGCCGGTAACATACACTGATCCGTCCGCGCCGACATCGATCGCGTGCCCATAGTCTTCGCCGCTGCCGCCCAAGAACGTGCTCTGCAGCAAAACAGTTCCGGCAGGGGAGAGCTTGAATATGAAGGCATCTCCGGAGCCGTTGTACGTCATGTCGTAGGGGTTAACACGCGGGAATGAGTTGGCCGAACCGGTGATCCCGGTTCCGTAGATGTTGCCTGATTCATCGGTGACGACTCCGGCGGCGATGTCGGGACCGGTGCCGCCGATGTAAGTGCTGAATACGACAGAGCCATCATCGCCGTCGAGTTTGATCACCACGACGTCGCCGAAGGAACCGCCCCCGAATGTCCCGTCGTACGGATTCACAATCGGAAAATCGGCTGATTCAGAGTTTCCGATCAGAATGATGTCGCCGTTGGGATCGAGAGTCATTCCATAGACGGCATCAAAGTCGGTCCCGCCCAGGTAGGTGGCGAATGTGACCGATGCAGCGGCCGTCGCCGGTCTCGATGCGCCTTGAGTCGCGGCTCCGTGATACTCCTCAGGCGACTTTACCGATCTCAGCCCCACGGGCGTCTGATCCCAATCGGTGAATCCCAGTCTATCGAGGACTGCTGACAAGAGGTTCTCGTCGGGTGACTCCCACCGTGCGGTCAACGCACCGCCCGCAACGTCGATGACCAGTTTGACGTCGGCATCAAACCCTGTGACATTGACGGTTCGATAGACGGGGACATCGGCTTGCCAGTGATCCGGATTGTTGCCCAGAAAGAAATGCGCCCGCGACGAAACGGCGGATTGGACTGATAGACTCAGTGGTGTTGCCGACTCGCCGAACGCCATCTGCGGGTGGACCCGGGATTCAATCCTGGATGCGGCAGATCGAAACACCTCCCGGTGTGAATCCTTTGAATCCTGGCAAAGATGCGGTGGGACCGGTTGGTGTTCAGGAGCGACGAACATCATTCCCGATCGCGTGACCCAGAGTGTCCCATCCGAACCGGTCGCACGGCACAGGACGTCGTCTTTCCATTGCCCAACGTTGGGAATGATTGCACCGTCCGATGTGTTCGCTGCGATAGCGGTTTCGGCCGATGATGCGAGCGGATGGAGTGTCCCCAGCAGACACGAGGAGACCGCGAGTACGACCACACAGATGTTCAGTTGACCTGGGTTCATTTTCACCTCGGTAAGCCGGGCTGGTAGGGCAAAGGCTGCGACTTCTGCCTCGATCATATTATGGCTCTCGCTGGATTGAACGCAAGCCATTCGCCGCCGGCGATACCGTTTATTGCCAACCAGTTGATCGGTGGCAGGGAAGGGTCGCGGGCGGAACTACTTGCGTTCGTGAACGTTAGGTCCCCGGGGAGCGTTCTTGCTGCACCGCGAATAGTTGTGGTTCATTCCGTGACCGAAGGGTATCATGCCTTGTGACAAATCCGCCCTGTGTTTGCGAACCGAAGCATCAATCACCCAAGTCAATGGCCGCGACCGGCTCAACACATCGTCAGGAGTAGACCTCGGTCCTCGTGCGCAAACTCAAAATCGGCATCATCGATCTGGTGACAAAATCACCGCGTCCCGGCATGTGGGCGCGCGTGATGAACGCCAACTTCGCGAGCATTATGCCGCAGGTGGTCGCGGTCTGGTGCGAAGAGAAGGGGCACGATGTGACTTTGGTCTGTCACACCGGGTCGGCCGGCGTCCTCAAGCAGCTTCCCGAAAACCAGGACATCGTATTTATCGGAGCGTTCACCCAGGCGGCGCAGTTGTCATACGCGTTAAGCCGCATGCTGCAATCGCGCGGCGCGATCACCGTGCTCGGCGGGCCGCACGCCCGATGTTATCCCGAGGATGCCCGCCGGTATTTCGATTACGTACTTGGTTTTACCGACAAGACCGTCATCGACGACGTATTGCGCGACTGCTGCAAACATCGGCCGCTCGGTGTACACCTCTCGGCGCAACGCCAGCCCGACACGTTGCCGGGCGTTCGCGAACGGTGGAAATTCGTCGAGGCGACGCTCCAGCAGGCCCCGCTCATCAAAATCGTGCCGATGATCGCCAGTTTGGGCTGCCCTTACACCTGCAGTTTCTGCATCGATGCCGCGGTTCCGTATCAGGAGATGAGTCTGGAGGTCATGAAGGATGATCTCCGATTCCTGCTGACCAAGTTCAAGCGACCGCACGTCGGATGGCACGATCCCAATTTCGGTGTTCGATTCGATTCTTGTCTCAACGCCATCGAGGAAGCCGTCCCGCCCGACAGCATCGATTTCGTTGCGGAGAGCAGTCTCTCCCTGTTGTCGGAAGATCACGTGCGCCGCCTGCAGCACAACGGATTCAAGGCGCTCTTGCCGGGGATCGAGTCGTGGTTTGACATGGGCGCCAAATCCAAGACCGGCACCGACACCGGCATGGCGAAAGTCCGCAAGGTCTCCGAACACGTCAACATGATTCTCCGGTACATTCCGTATGTTCAGGCCAACTTTGTGCTCGGCCTGGACACTGATCACGGCGCCGAGCCCTTTGAGCTGACCAAACAATTTCTCGATCTGTCGCCCGGCGCTTTCCCGGCATTCTCGCTGCTGACCTCATTCGGCCGGGCCGCCGACCTCAACTTCGACTACTTGCGCGCGGGGCGTGTCTTGCCGTTTCCGTTTCATTTCCTCAACAACAACCACGCCATGAACGTCCGCGTGAAGAACTACACATGGCCGGACTTTTATGATCAGGTTATCGACTTGAGCCATTACGCGTTTTCGGGGCGCGCGATCCGACGACGGTTCACCGCGAATCGCACAATGATTCCCAAGACGCTCAATGTCTTACGGGCGATATCGACCGAAGGCGCGGGACGGATCAAATACTATCGCGCGGTCCGCGACCGCTTGTCTGCCGACAGAAGCTTCCGCGCGTATTTCGATCAGGAATCCCTGCAGTTGCCCGACTTCTATATGAATCGCCTGCGAGGCGAGCTCGGCCATCTCTGGGACTGGCTGCCGCCGGGCGCGGTCCACCATGATCCCTACGATGACCTGAAATCGAGCGGCAACGGGTATAAGGGCAATGGGTTGGTCGGTGTTGCAGCCGCGGCCACTGTGGATTCCGGCGCCGTTGACCGCGCGTAGTTCGTGGCTATCCCTGTACAGTCTATTATCGCCTGATTACCGGTCACGAAGCATGGGCCGAGCCAATCTGCGTATCGCCCGAGTTGTTCCGAGCGATGGAACATGGCCTGAGACGCGGTGGTTTGGAAGACGAGGGCCGGCGGTATTGTCTTGCGCAGAGCCCATCACATCGGTTTGTATTGGCCTGAGTACGCGGAATGCGTATCAGTCCGAGATCATGTCTCAAGCCGTGAATTGTCAAGGAGGACCAATGAAGCGATTACCGTGCCAGCAAGGGCTCTCTGTAACCGTTCTGTCGGTGGTTGTCGGTTTGTGGGGGCTAAGTCTATGCACCGGGTGCAGCACCTCGTCGAATGGTTCGGACAGCAATGCTACGTTTGATCCGGAAATTACCGAGATCGTCGTCGGTGACACAATTCGGTGGACCGCTGTCTCCGGCGACCATACGGTGACGTCGGGAACCGATTCCGATGATCCGGACGCGGGCGACCTTTTTGATGCCGAACTTCCGCAGGGTGAGGAGTTTACTTACGTGTTCGACGCCGCCGGTGACTACGACTATTTTTGCCGTCCGCACGAAGCCGAGGGGATGAGCGGGCAGATCACCGTGACGGAAGCGACCCCGACAACGGTGCCGGTATCGGCATCGGGCACTGCTTTTTCTCCCGTGAACGTTGAGATTCACGTCGGCGACACGGTCCGCTGGACGTCATCCGGCTCGCACACCATCACATCCGGTGAAAACTCGGCGGCGGGCGACGCGGGTGATCTGTTCGACGAGCAGCTCACGAATGCGCAATCGTTCACCTACGTGTTCGACGCTCCGGGAGTGTACCCGTACTTCTGTCGGTTGCACGAATTCTCCGGCATGACGGGAACGGTGACTGTCATGGAGCGGGAGTCCAAGACCGTGACGGTCGAGGCCTCGATCTGACCTGCGGGCTGCAGCGGCAGCCACGCTGCGACCGACAGCGGAAGTCTCGGCAATCAGCTCCTGCCCAACGGCAGCCGTATACGGACCGTTGTGCCGACTCCCTCGGTGCTCTCGATCGCAATGTCGCCGCGGTGCTGCTGAATAATGCTGTAGGATGCGATCAGCCCCGATCCCATCCGGACACGCCCGGCCCCCTGGCCCAACGTGAATCCGAAGACTTGTTGGAGACGATCAGCGGGGATTCCGCGCCCGGAATCAGAGAATCGCAGCAGCGCGAAATCGCCATCGGTCTCGGTCGATATTGCGATTGCTCCCTGGCCCTCGATGGCGTCAACGGCGTTGCGCAGGATGTTATAGAACACTTGGTTGAGTTGTGCCGGTCGACACGTGATTCTGGGCAGGTCTCCGTAGTTCTTCGTCATGGTAATCCGGTTCGGAACTTCAGTCCCCAACAGGATGATGCTGCTGTCAATCCCCTGATGGATGTCTGCTTGCTGGACTTCGGCCTCATCGAGACGCGCGAAGCTGCGAAGACTGCTCACGATGTCGCGTATGCGCTCCGCCGCTGTCCGAGAGACTTCGAGGTTGTTTTCCAGGGATTTGATCAGCGGCGCCACCTCTGCGGTGGCCTCGGGCCGCTGCGCATTAATCGCCTGCAGACGGTTCAGAATGCGCCGCGAAACATCATCGGCGCTCATCAAGGCGCCCGCCGGATTATTGAGTTCATGCGCGACGCCCGCCACAAGCTGGCCCAGAAACGCGGTTTTCTCTTTCATCAACAACTCTTCCTGCGCTTCCCGGAGCTTGTGCAGGGCATCGGCCAGGCCGCGATTGGCGCGGTCGGTCTCGTCTTTCTGAGACGCCAGCCCTAAGTGCGCCGCCTGCAATTCCGAGTGTTGCCGCTGCAATTCGGCTGACTGTCGTACAGACCGATCGCGCGAGTCGCGCAAGGCGCGCGTCATGACGTTGAATGATGCCGCCAGATTGCCGATCTCATCGCGGCTGTCGATGTCGAGCCGGACATCCAACTCGCCGTCCGCCACCTGCCCGGCCGCGGCGACCAGCTTTCGGATCGGGCGGGTGATCAGTCGCACGATGACGATCGTGAATACGCCCGACATCAGGATTGAGCCGATCAGCAGAATCTCACTGGCCACGCGAAACGCCTGCAGGCGCGCCTCGGCCGCATCGGCCGCCTTAACCGCGTACGATTTGTTAATCTCCACCAGCTTGTTGAGACTGACTCGAATACTGTCGAATATGTCGCCGGGTGGGTCGCTGCCGATGATGACCGTCTGCAGCGCGCCGCCGACCAGCTTTGATTGGATGACCGAGAGAATGTCGGTCTGATACGCATCCCAGTTGCGATCGAAGGCGTCGTAGAGCCCCCACTCATACAAGCTGTCAGCCGGTTTACGGGTCGAGATGCGTCGCAGTTCCTCATAGGTGTCACGGTTGTTGTTGATTTGATCGATCAGCGTTATGATTTCTGCGCCCTGTTCTTGTAAAACGGCAAGCGAGTCGGACGCTACGTACCGGAGCTGGCGCATCCGCAGATCGGCGGTGCTGCGATTGATTTCGGAGATGGCGATGATCCGTCCCATCCAATTTCGTGAGACATCATCCAGATCGGATTTCAGCGAAAGGATGACCGACATCGACCAGAGGTTTCCGGCCGCCATCAGCGCAAACACGACGCCGACGGCGACGGTGAACTTGACGCCCAGTTTCCAATGCCGGAATTGCATAGTACCGGTGCGCTCGATCGGGCTAATCCGGCGCGGGGGAACCGGCGATCACCGTCAATACCTTGACGCTGTCGTTGACCGATTGCAGACTGAGATACCCGATGCCGCCCGGAGTGGCCGACACCTGGTCGAGCAACTTGATCTCATTGTCCACGGTGCGCGGCGGCTGGCATTCCCCCATCAGCAGGTTCTTCATCCAGATCGACTTCATCCGTGATGACTTCTTGCCCAGATACTCATAGAACGTGTCGCGGACGACGCCATCCTGACTCAGATCGAACGGCACGACCGGAACGCCGTTTTTCCACGTCCGCACGTCACCGGAGTAAATATCGAGGACTTCGCGCTGCGACAGCGAATCCGCCGGCACGGAGCGATTCGCGATGATCGCTACTTGTTGGGCGGACGCCGACGCCGCCAGCAGGAGCAAAACGATTGTGCAGACAGCTCTCATCGTGTCGCGAATCTCTCTCAAAACATGGCCGAGGCGGCGACTCCGTAATAACTGAACTCACTGACAGTGAATGCTTTGTTGTCGACCGACTGATCGGCGCGGCCGACCTGCGCCTTCAGCACGATTCCATCCGTGACCGTCCATGCCGCGCCCGCGGTCGGAATCCGGAGCCGGTACTTGCCATGTTCCAGCCCACGAAAGGCGATACCCCGCTCTTCGACGGCGACGACCTCCTGCTCAAGGTACCAGAAACCGATATATGCGACGCAGCGGTCACTGATGTTCGCCATTACCGTGGCGTAGTAGAAGTCTTTGTTCAAATGAATCTCGGGCGACGACTCGTCGTACCGCACGATGATCGCCTCAGCTTCAACGACAAACCGGCCGGCCATGAACCGGGCGTCGGCGCCCAATCGATAACGAGGGACTTCCCTGAGGTCGGTCGTCGTGTCGGTGAGAAAGGCCCGTACCGGCTGCAGAAAATCAACGTAGTCGATCGTACCCGACACACCCACCTGAATGTCGTTGCTCCGGGCACCCAACCGTCCGCCCAGAAGAAACGTCCTCGACGTGTCCACCCCCGTTTGGCCCTGAGACCTGTCCGTGTTGATGTTGGGGCTGTTTCCCACATACACCGCGTGATCGAACTTGACAGCCCGACACGGAATTGATCCGTAGAGTGAGACGAACGCCTGGGACGGCACGAGTTCATCGAGGGCGACGACGTCGGCCAGTGACGATTCGTAGGCCAAAGGCCGTATGATGTAGGGAAGAAGCGGCGTTTTGGTTTTGATGGCGTTGAGTCTGTTGAATTCCGGAATCTGCAAGCCGAGCTTAATGCTCAGTTGTCGGCTGAATCTATGACGGAGCCAGACCTCCTCGAGGTTGAAGGCGCCGGTCATCCGGCTCGAAGAGTAGGTGTTGACGAACTCCAGATTGACGAACGCGGTCCAATCCGGTGACCAATCGCGCTGCAGAATCACATTCAACTGTTGCAGGAGAAAGTACGTGTTGTCCGGATCGGGATCGTCCGAATCGGCATAGGCGAGCGAATTCTGGAAATACCCGAAGACCAGGGGCGGTTCATCGACCATGGGCAACTGGCCGTACGCTCGTCCCGCGAAAGCCACGGTGGCCAGGCATGCCACCAAGGCGGCGATTCCCATGTGCCTGCCGAATGTGTAAGCTGACGTGATCATTCCGTCGTCGCAGTCCGCTGAACCGGACAGCTAAGGTATGTTCTCTGCCATCCGCTGGCAATGCACTTGGCGCCACCCCTCTTGCGATGCCTCCGCGAGTTTTTCCTTCCCATGCGTGACCCGACGATCATGATTATCTCACCATGATCGGACAAAGCGTCGCCCATTACCGTGTGGTCGAACACCTCGGCTCCGGGGGGATGGGGGAAGTCTATGTCGCCGAGGACACCCGTCTGCAGCGGCGGGTCGCGCTGAAGTTCCTGCCGTCGGCACTGTCCCACGATGACGAGTTTCGTGCCCGCTTTGTCCGCGAGGCGCGCTCGATCGCCGCGATCAATCATCCGAACATCATCCACATCTACGAAGTATCCCAGCACGAGGGACTGCCGTACTTCGCCATGGAGCTGGTCGAAGGGGGATCACTCCGCGACCGGATCGTTTCCGGGGGCATGCCGCTGGAGGAGACGTTGCGGGTCGCCGGGCAGATTTGCGCCGGATTGGCGGCCGCGCATCGCGCCGGGGTAATTCACCGTGACATCAAACCCGCCAACATCCTGCTGGATGCACACGGCAACGTCAAGATTCTCGACTTTGGTCTGGCCAAGCGTCCCGCCGACGCAGAGATCACGGCGGTCGGCCTGATCCCCGGTACGGTATCGTACATGTCGCCGGAACAGGCGGGCGGACAGACGCTCGATCACCGCACCGACATCTTTTCGGTCGGCGTCGTCCTATACGAGCTGCTCAGCGGGCGGCAGCCGTTTGCGCGTGACAGTGACCTGTTGACGATTTCCGGTATCGCCAACGACCCGGTTCCGGCTCTGCCCAATAACATCCCGAGTGATTTGGCCGCCATTGTTGAACGAATGCTGTGCAAGGATGTCACTGGGCGTTACCAGCAGATCAGCGAGCCATTTGAGGCATTGCGCCGCTGCGCGGCCGGTCTGGTGGTCGGTGAACCGATACGCCTGGAACCAAAAGCGACCGGAGGGCGTGCAATCTGGATCACATCGGCCGCGATCCTGGCATTCGGTGCCGCGGCCGTCGCTTTTTATCTGTCCCAGGGGGCTCGCACATCCGGGGATGCCCCTGCCGGGATGACTCAGGACACTTCGAGTGATCCAAGCGCACCGACGACACCCGAACAGATGCCGTCCCGGCCCGACTCAACCACGATTGCGGAATCGCACCCGGTACCGATCCAGCCCGATCCGCAGTTGGAGGCGGCGGTGCTGCAGCTGAGAGATCGCGTGATCGATGCCAGGTCTCGCGTCGATCAGGACGACATGGGACTGGAACCTTATAAACGGGGCTTGTCCGACGAGGCCGCGGGAGATTCTCTGCGGCATATTCATGAATGGACACAGGCCGGGAGCCGATATCGGCGGGCGCTTACGCTCTTCGGTGACGCGTCCGATAGCGGCCGTCACAAAGATTCCACAGACGTCACCGAACTCATCGACCAGTTCTGGCAGTCGCTCTCGCGGCGCGACGTGGCCGCGTTGTCGGCGGCGTACCCGTCGATGCCGAAAGAACAACAATCGATGTGGCAGCAATTCACAGAACAGACGAAAGACTTGATTGTTACGAGCACATTCGATGAGATTGCGCTGGATGACCGTGAGGCGACGGCCCGTGTCGCCGTCCGCATGAGCTTTCGCGATGCCGGCGGCCAACGCAGCGAAACAGTCCGATACGACATTGAACTCTCCGAAACCGACGGGATCTGGTCGATTCGGAACATGACTCAACAACGTTGACGCCAGGAGTTGCCGCATGTGCGCAAACCAGTGGTCTTGCTTTGTCGTTCTCGTCGTCGCGGCGATCGCGTTCGGGCAACCCGCGCGCGCAGCGGATGATCTGGCCGGTGAAGTCGAGTCGATTTTCGACGCGGTCCTGGAGATCGGATTGGGGGGTCCTCCCGGGACCGAGCACGCCAATCACTTTCGCCCCGACAACGTCGCCAGCAGCGGCCGCATTATCACCGCGCTGAAAAACTTCATCGGCGCCAACACCGCCACCTTTCCGCTGAGCTCGACATCCACCGGCGTGACATTCGAATTCTCCGGAGGAGTGCCGGTTGCAACCTCCGCCAGCGCCGGTCCGATCTTTGCCGACCGTGCGCGCACGATCGGCCGCAACCGCCTGAGCATCGGTGCCAACTACTCGTATCTTGGATTATCGAAGATTCGGGGTGTCAAGACGGCCGACGCCCGGTTTTACTTTCTTCATGAGGACGTCGGCGCGCCCGGGATGGGCGATTCGCCATTCGAATTCGACTATATCGATCTGATGATCGGCATGGACGTCGACGCTTCGGTGTTCGTAGTCCAGGGGTCCTACGGATTGCTGGACAATCTCGATGTCGGTGTCTCGATCCCATTCGTGCGCGTCTCGCTGTACGCGGCTCCGTTGGCGCAGATGACGAGCTTTACCTACAATCACAGCGGGATGGCGTACCACTATTTTGGCGGTACAAGCGAGGCCCCGGTGCTCACCTTGCGCCCCGAACCGGTCGATGCGACCGCCTCGGGCGTCGGTGACATTGCCCTGCGCGCCAAGTACAATTTCCACCGCGGGAGTCAGACAGATTTGTCGATCCAATCGGAAGTGCGGCTGCCGACGGGACGTGAAGAGGACTTTTTGGGTTCCGGCGCGACCAGTATTCGCACTCTGCTGATTGCGTCGAAAGAACTGGGGAATCTCGCCCCGCACGCCAACATCGGATTCGATTACCGAGGCAGTGACTACGACAACAACGAGATTGAAGTCGCCGTCGGTTACGATCAGAAGATCAGCGAGACGATCACTCTGGCGCTGGATTGGCTGGGGGAGTACGAGGTCGGCGATGCCATCGACGAATTGCAGTTTCCGAAACCGACCGCTGTCGGGCCCACGGTCGACGAGGAGCAATTAATTGTTCAGGTCGTGCCGTCGACCAACATCCCCAACTTCCATCACGACAACGTCGTGAATTCGTCGATCGGCATCAAGTACACGCCGCGTGACAACGTCATCCTGATGGCAAATCTGCTGGTGCCGCTCAATGACGGGGGCCTGCGCTCGGATGTCATTCCGACGCTGGGCCTGGAAATGTACTTTTGATCTTCGATACGGTCCCAGGCAATCGTCCTCCTACGGAATTGGCGGAGTTGACGGCATCCAGCCCACCAGATAGTCTGTCCCCACCAGGAATCGGAAGTCGAGGTGCAGACGCGCCCTGGCGCAGGTGACATCGTAGTCATCATCGATGCCGTCGCCGTCCTCATCGCTGCTGGAGCAATGGCAATTTGCCCAGCCGGCGAGATCTGCCGTGACACCACCCGCCACCAAGCCGCCCAGTTCCGAGTTCCAGTCCGTCACGAATACGTTGCCCGGCTGGCTGATGCCGCAATCGCATCCGGGTGTCTCCGGATCGCCGATGATTGTGAAACTCATTGGCCCTGAACCGTCGGGGTTGTTGCATTGCCTCCGACTGGTTCCCAACCAGCCGATCGTCTGGGTGCCGCCCGACAGACAGCCAAACGGATACAATCCGCCGACCGGGTAGACACCCGGCCCGGTGATTGTCGTCGTGCTGAAGCCGACGTAGACAAAGTCGAAGTTGGCATACGATGTTCCCTGTCCCGCCATTCCCATCATTGTGTTGGCGCCGTTTCCGCCGGGTGCGCAGGGCGCCAATGTCGGCGACGTGAGTCCGACGGACGGAAACGTGATCTCAAAACTTGTCTCGAAGGTCCCGTCGTTGTTCATGTCGATGTCGATCTGCCCAGTCATTGACGGATTCGGTTCCAGCACCAGATCACGCGGGGCGGAGACGCCGCCGCTGCCGGGGACTGTGACCAGGAATGAGTCCGGCTTGTAGTCTTCATATTGTGCCTTGATCCACCACGATCCAGCGGGAAGAGCCATGGTGTATGTGCCATTGTTGACATACAGGTACCGGTTGACTTCCACGCCGCCTGCGTGAATGGCCACAAGTTCCAGGGATTCCGAGAAGAGCCCCGACTGAATGTTGTGATGTACGAAAATCCCGTTGAGCACCCGCCCCGATACTCCCGCGCCGCCGCGCTGGAGCGTGATATTGGCCGTGATCTCCGCGTCGGTTTCGATGACGACGCCGATTGCCTTGGGCGTATATCCCGACTTGCTCGCCGAGATCGATTTGGGTCCCGCGCCGATATAGTCGAAGCGATAGTACCCGTCAGATCCCGTCGTAACTTCGTGATCCGGATTCAACGGGTTATTCTCATCGCCGGTCAGCGTCACGACAGCCCCCGTAAGCGGTGAGCCATCTTCCGCATCCGCCACTTGCCCGCGCACCGATCCGTACTCAATGACATCACGCCACACGGCAAAGGATGTCTTGAATCGCGCCGAAGAGAGCCCCAAAGCGGTCTTCATGACCGATGATACAGAATTAAACGTCATGACCGCCTTGGCGGGCACCGACAGCCACGAGGCCAGCTTTGAAAGCGCCCCGTCGGTCAGGGCCATACCCGTAGCCGCGACGAACGCCGAACGGAACGACGGATTGACCGTCAATTCGCTGAGGACATGCTTGGTCAAATGCCACGAGAGCCCCCAGGGATCGTTCACGGCGATGTATGCGGAGACCTGGGACATCAGCACGCCGTCGGAAAGCAGAAGTCCGACGATCGTGCCGCCCAGACGAGATGCGACTTCTTCATTCCCCAGTGTCCGTGACGTGTTGGTCACGACCGCCAGCATCTGTCCGCATAATTCAACTACAATGGTGGCAATGCCGGCGGCGTTCGCGTGTAAGCGCTCGGTGGCATTGAGCGAATCCCAGTCGTTTCCCGCCATGGGAGAAAATCCATAGCCGTATACGGAGACATACTGCGTGTCCGAATTCGGAGGCACCGACATGGTGAAGCTCTTCGTCGACGGCGCCCATGGCTGAGTGGCCTTGAGCAAGTCGAGGAAGTCGCCATTGGGCCAGAGGAAGAACGAGTCGCTGGGCGTCGTGCAGTACGCCCAGCGTCCATACGAATTCAGAATCTCAAACGAACTGCCGCCCTTCCAATTGAGCTGATGCCCGCTGACCTGCCCGTATGGCAGGATCTGAACATCATCGTCCTGTGGAGTTGACGGTGAGCGATGTGCAGGCAGGACCGCCAGCAGTGATGTCGTCGGCGGGTACGAGTTCACGTATGCCTCCACGACACGGGAGAGCGCATCTTCGAGATCGGGGTTGTCATACACCAGTGCCAATACATCCCCCGACAGTTGCTCGGACAGGAGCGACTCGAGTTCGCCCAGCTCGGAGAGCGACTCGAGATCAGTCACTACCTCTTCGGCGTAATCAGGATTGCTTGAGCAGACGAATGGGTGCAGGAAGGCAAGTGCCAGAGCGGTCGAATGGACATCGACGGTTACCTGCAATCCCTCAACCGGATCGGGGACGACCGCCATGAGAATCGGTTCACCCCAGAGGTCGCGCGCCATGGCGATTCCGGGGAGATGCTGGTTGCCCGCGATCGAAAACGCACCGTCGGTAGAAACGGCAACATCGCGCTCGCCGAATCCGAGGGCAATGTCTTCGTATGTCAGATACGACGATTCCGGCAGGTGAACCGTGCCATCAAACGTCACCTCAGTGACGGTCGGCTCCGTCGATGAGTCCTGACCCGATGAACACGACAACACGGGCAGAACGCCCGCGACACATAAGAGCCGTATCCATCGTCTGCATCTGTCGCTCATTGTCGCCCCCCACGTTACAAACCTGTCATCGGATCTTCAGCGATCCCCGACGGACGAGTTTGCGATTGCTCCATGCCGCACCGACAGAGCGTCGGCCACAGCGCGCGCGAACACTTTCAGGTCGATCGGCTTGGGAATGAAGGCCAGCGCGCCCAATTCCATCGCCGTCCTGACTCGTTCACATTGCGCGAACCCGGACAGAATCAGCGTCGGCAAATGCGGATGAATATTCCGGATGCGACGCAGTGCTTCGGCGCCATCGATTCCATCCATGATCATGTCCAGGACGACCAGATCGCACGTGTTCTCGCGCAGGTGCTCTACCGCTTCCTCGCCGCTGGACTTGGTTACTACGCGGTATCCCAGCCCTTCGAGCGCGACGGCGGCGACCCGGCGTTGCGTGGGATCATCATCGACAATCAGAATGATTTGATTGGCGCCACGGGGGAGACTTGACGCCGTGGACTCCGGCAGGGCGGCGCTGCGGTCGACCGGCAGATAGATGCTGAATGTCGTCCCCGTGCCGCCCGCCGTCTGGAGATCGATGTAACCCTTGTGATCCTCCACGACCGAGTGGACCACGCTCAGCCCGAGCCCGCTGCCGCTCTTCTTATTGGTCTTCTTCGTCGTAAAGAACGGCTCGAAAATGCGTTCGATGATGTCCGCCGGAATGCCGGGTCCATCATCGGCGAGGTCGATCCGGACATACTCACCGACCACGATGGAGTTGTAACGTCGTATGGCGGTATCCAGATAGACGTTCGATGTGCGGCATATGATCGTCCCCTTGCCGTCGGTCGCGTCAATGGCGTTGGAGATCAGGTTTGCCAGCACGCGCATGATCTGTGCCGCGCCACCTTTGAGCGGCAGCAGTTTGTCGGCCATCTGTCGAATGATTTGCATTGTGTCGGGAATCTCGACACCCCGGATCGCGGCATCGACGATCCGGTTGATGTCCATCGGTTCAATGTTGTAGTGCCCGCGGCGGCCCAGAGTCAGCAATTGCTGGTTTATCTCGGCGATCTGTCGCGATGCGCTCTCCAGATCATCCAGAATTCGTTCGGTGCGCTCGTCGGTCGGAAACATCGTCCGGAGTACCGCCGGGTAGGCGAGCAACGGACTCAACAGGTTGTTAAAGTCATGGGCGATCTGCCCGGCCAGTTGCCCGGCGGCCTCCAGGCGTTTGGCGCGGAGCAATTCACGCTCAGCACGCAGCTTCTCCGTCACATCGCGGAATCCCCACACGCGCCCGCTTCCTTCGCCGCCGAAGTGCCCCGGCATCGAGGATCGTTCGAAGACACGGCCGTCTTTGAATACGACCATATCGACGCTGCTCTCCTGGGGGCTGGCATAGAGTTCGCGGATACGCGCCATGAATTCGCCGGGGTCGGCGAGTTGTTCCAAGACAGACGCGAGAAGCTGATCGTCGTCGCGTGTCAGCATGACGGACTCTGGAATCTTCCACATATCGAGAAACCGCCGGTTAAAGCTGATGACGCGGCCGTTATCGTCGACGACAAGGACTCCGTCGGCGCTCGAGTCCAGTGTCGCGCGGAGGATGGACAGCGATCGCTCCAACTCCTCTTCGGCACGCCGTCGATCCCATGACTCCAGCGACAGCGACACCAGATCAGCCAACGAGCCCGCGAACGCCTGCTCCTCCGTGGTCCATGTCCGCATCGTCCCGATGTGCTCCAGACACAAGACCCCGACGGTATGGCCTCCCTTGCGCAAGGCCACATCGAGCATTGATGTAATCCCCAATGGTACCAAATAGGAGTCCGTAAACTCTCGGGTGTCGGCGTGCATCCGCGCGTCATTGGCCACAATCGCTCGGTCGCGCTCCAGTGCCCGGAAGTAGCCGGGGTATCCCGCTGTTCGCAGCTCGGCACCGGACGAGTGCTGATCGCTCTCCAGGGTATAGACTTCCTGACAGCGCAGCAGCTTACGATCCTCGGACAGAAGCCAGACACCCACCCGCTCGACTTCGAGATTGCGCGCCGCGACCTCCGTGATGGTTTGCAGCGCGTTCTTGAGATATCCGTGCGCCACAGTCTGGCTGCGCGCCAGCTCAACCAGTGCGGCGTTTTGCTTCTTGAGTTTCTCCGCACGCAGAATCTGGACCACGGCTGACCGGTCGCGCGATTCGATGTCCCGGCGCAAATGCTCGTTGCGCTCCAGGAGCTCCTGCGACGTCAATTCCAGCGAGCGCTCCAGCAGCACGCGGTCTTCGTCGGCCTGCTCGTAGGCGGCATCGATTGCCCGAATGAACTCCGCCCAGTGGATCGGCGGCGACGCCACGTCGCCCTTGTGACGACGCAACTGGTTGAACAGCAGCTTGTGCATCGTCTACACTTCAGAAAACGTCGTAATCGTCATCGTCTGATTGTGCAGCTCGCACTTGGCCGACGGTGTGAACGGTGAAATCTCGCCATAGGAGTAGAACCCCGCCAGCGCGGCTGTCTCGCCGAGCACTTCGCGCACGCTCTCGACTTCCTCTTCGATGCGCTGCTTGAGGACGAGCTTGCGCCCAACGCAACTGATCAGCAGTGCGAGGTCCGGTGTCATTGAGCCGACCACCTCATAACTCGCCTGCGCGGCGCCGTGCGCACCGTCGATCAGCCGGTCGAAGTTGGCTTTCATCAGGCGTGCATACGCGCCCTCCGGCATGTCACCGGCGAACGTCATGCTCTGATCGGTCTCATTGACTCCGAGAATCGTGCGGACGACTCCGCTCTGCCCCTCACGCGTGCGGATGCTCAATGGGAATAGCAGGCCAGTGGACGGCAATCCCTGGGCATGCTCGCCGAGGTAAGTCTTGTACAGCGCCAGGGCCGACTGTCCGTCCAGTTCGTAGAGGACATTGCCCTTCGACCGCGTGATCAACCGCTCCGGTCCGAACGGGTCCCATCCGCCCAGCGAACCATACCCGACCTTCAAGTGCGACCCGTACAACCCAAGCGCCGCGATAATGCCCTCACGCGGGATGTCGTCGATACAAACATATGTCCGTTCAAACCGTGCACCGTCCCCCGAGAGCCCCCCGGTCACGGCGACGCCCGGCGGCAGCGCCGAAAGCATCCCTTGCACGAGTTCACTGCCGTTGATCTTCAATCCGTCGGACAGGACAAAAACGTGCACCAACTGATCGTGCGGCAGCGATGAGGCCAGTTGTGCCCCGGCCCTGACACAGTCGCCGACGTCGTCGATGTCGACGTGCGCGACTTGGATATCGGTATTCTCGAATTCGACCGCCGTCGTCACAAGCGTATCGTCGCAGACGGTGGTCCCGCAGATTTCACCGGCGGTCGAGCAACCCATGATGTGCGCCTGCGGATAGGAGTGTCTGACGTCCGCGAAGTGCTTTGGATCCTTCATGACCGTGCTGCCGCCGAACACGAACACCAACTGAGCCAGCTCACTCAGGTACGGCGGTGTGTCCGGTGTCCAACCGGCGCCGGGAACCCATTGCCGCTGTTCTGTCCGCATTTGCTCCCCCTGGGATGGGCGTATCAATACGCTGTGCCGGCGCGGGAAGCGACCGGCGCGCCGCAATTAGGCCTCTGCTCTCTTTATCGGACGCGGCGGGAATGGTATGAGAGCCGCAAGACGCTGCGTGTCCGTCATTTCGCTATTATCAGGCCCGGTGGCGAGGTGATATTCCCGCCGGATGACGACACCCATTGTCGGTCTCATGAGACGCCACCACGCGGTGCTTTTGTCATTGGCGTTCGGAATCATCTCATACTGCTGGCTTGAACCGTTCTATGGGGCCCAGGGCGGCGACGTCGGCTCGAAATTCGGCCTCGTTGTCGTCGGATTGCCCGCCATTGCTTGCGGCCTCTGCCTTGTTGCTCTTCTGCGACGACATCGATTCCTGCCGGTCGCCGCGGCGGCGCTGGCCATGCTGGCGGCACTGCCAGTGACCCTGTATCCGTTCTCGAATGATGTCGCCTTCTATGCGGGCAAAACGCTCTGGGCGTCTCTGGGTTCACCGTGGATCGATCCGGTGATCGGTGTTCCCACCGGATATCCCCCGGTCTTTCACACCATCTGGGGACAGGTCATGCGGTTGACCGGAGAGTCGGCGATGGAGGCGTTGCGGTGGGCATCAATATGGGATCTCCTCGCCCTGTGGATCATCTGTCGGACCGCATGGAAATCGATGCTCAGGGCTGAAGAGACGGAAACGGCACTGTTTGTTTTGGGCTTATCGTTTTTCTTCAAGGAACAGACGGGATACCTCTTCGCCAGCGCTGCCTGTTTTTCGATGCCGTTTGCGATCTGGGGATGGTGGGTTTGGAGCCAGGAATCGTCGATGGTGAAATCGCTGTCGGGGGCGCTGTCGCTGGGTGCTTCGATCATTCTCTGGCCCGCGCACATCTTCTGCGTCTGCGGGATCGCACTCGTGACACGACGCCAGGCCCTCCTCGCGCCCAGAACATGGGCCTATACCGCATCGGTGGTCGCCGCCGCAGGCATTACATGGCTGTTGCGTGCGACGTCCACCATCGGCGAATCCTGGTCGGGTTTGACACTCGTGCCGGACGATCTGATGCGGTTTCTGGCTGGGCGCGTGCTCGCCATCGCAACGCTCGGATCTGATGCGCATGGTCCGATTGTGACTGCAGGCGCCCTGCTCATCAACGCAGCGCTCGTCTTTCTGGCAGTGCTCTGTTCACGGTCGGGGTTGCACGCCCGGATGGTCGGTACTCTGTGGAGGACGTGTATTGGGTTGTTTGTTGGATCATTATTGGCTGCCTGGTTCATGATCCAGGCAGCATTCGCGATTCGACTCGCATTCCTGGCCGCGGTAATGATCGTCCCGATCGCGGGCATCGGGCTTGAGTACCTGATCAGCACATGGGCATGCAGGGTTCGAACACACGTGGCAAGCGCCTGCCGCTTAGCGATGGGCGCCGTCTGGCTCGTGCCGATTCTTGTGGGTACGTCTGTGACGTCGTACTCGTACCGGGTCTGGGATGCGCGGATGAGACCGGCGACCGAGTATTTGCAGACTCACGCCGCCGACGGACAACGCGTGTGGGCGACACCGGAGACATTCTGCTGGATTGTGCTGGGCCGCGCGCCGCTGCTCGGATTTCTCGCCCACGATTGGCCGCTCTACTATGGGGCGCCGGTCGATCGCGCGGAAGCGTTTGCCGCTGCATATACGCAACTCTATGAGAACAGCGACCCGGATCGCTGTTTCGACGTGCTCGCCCAAGCGGGCGTCGACTGGGTTGTCCTCGACTCACTGAAGGATCAGGCGGCGCCGCTCTACAGCGCCGTGACCGCTTCCACTGTCCGGCCCGTTCACGCAGTATCCGGAGTCTTCGTTTATGATGTCTCTGCATCGGCCGGCGATATCAGACCGACGGAGTGACGCAATCGACCTACGGCATGGCCAGTGTGTCGAGATAATCGCGCCAGGACTGCACAATCTCCGAGACGGTCGCGCTGTATCCCTCCAGGCGCGCGGCCTCCGACAGCCATGCACGATACACGTCCGGCCAGCCATGCCAGTCGATATCATCGAACGATGAGTTATGCCACAGCACGGCGGCAGCTCCTCCCACGCGGGCGATCTGCCGCAGGATCAGGTCAGACCGCTCGATTGCCTGCTGCGGTGTAAGCTTCATGTATTCGCGCGCCGTGACGTCCATCATCACCAGCGGCAACTCCCAGAGATCGAATGGGGCGTCGGCCCTGAAGTCCCACGGCCGAAACGGCACAGCCAGTCCGGCACGAAAGCCGAATCGCTCCGCGTGGCCGAGTGTGCTGTCGATCTTAAATCCCGAGGCGATGTGGGCCGGCCAAGTCGTTTGCGGGGCGAATCTCAGATAATGCTGGCGTGTCACACGCGATTCAGCGCCCACGATGCGTTCCAGTCCCGACTTCTCCTGACCCAGACGCTCCGGGTGATCGAATGACGAGTAGGATCCATGCAGTCCAACCTCGTGGCCCTGATCGGTCAGTGATTTGATGAGTGATTGGATGCGCGGTTCCCCGCACGAATAGTCGGCGTCTGTCGCCGACGGTTTCGTGTTGATCAGAAAGAATGTCGCGCGATTCCCGTTCCGGGCATGCCACTGTGAGAGTTGATCCACGGTGTCGTAGGGATCACGCTGTCTGCCGTTTCGGGTTAAGGCGCGGCTGCGGAATCGTTTGGCAGTGGTGCGCCGACCGCCGGCAAATCGCAACGCGCCGATCGAACGCCGTACATCCTGCCAGAGGGGGCCATGCATCCGCAGCCGGTCGATGTCGTGCGTGAAGGCGACGGCGAAGCGTCGATCATGGCACCAGTTGGCCCGCGACGAGTCAAACGGCGTCTTCAGTCCAATGGACTCGGCGATGGCCGCTGCATAATCGTGGACCACCGGCGTTTCAATCAACTCGTGCCGGACGAGCCAGGATCGCTTTGCAGGAAACCGACCGTGTTGATCACTCGCCTTGCTGCGCCACTCTTCAATTCTCGAGACGAGAAAGAACGCTGCGGCGATGGGATCGACCGGGCATAGTTTAACAGCGGTGTCTCGTCCGACAGCAGCGGCTGCACTCCGGTCCCAGATCGGGAATTCAATGTCGCGCCACAGTCTGCTTGCGACGGGAGATGGATCACCGCCTTGCTCCACGGTGTGCCAAAACGCGCGATCGGGAGTGATTCTGAGTGACGCCGAGTCGTTATTCGTCGCATGGTCGCCGTAGTACACTGATGGATGTTGTGCCGCCGTGTCGGCGTGTGGGACAATCTCCGCGCGGCCGCCGATCAATGACGAGAGCAAACGGGAAGTATACTCAGTAGCGCGTCTCTGATGACCGTCGGCGATGATCCAGCGAATGATCGGCGGTGTACCCATCTCGACACAGGTGTCATGGTGTGGCCGTGGGTGAAGACTGAACCCAGCGGACGAGGTTCTTGGCGAAAAGTATCGGGCGCATACGCCGACGTGCCTTGATCATCTGGGACCGACGAATAGAACGCATTGTCGTGTGTTCAGTTTTGGCCGCTTGCCACGACGAGAACAGGATACTGCGCAGGTCTGCGGTCAGCGGCGCATCATACTCGTTCAGCGCCAGCCCCAACTCGTGGGCGAGGTGCGCGTCGGCGCCGACGATGCCGGGTTTGCCCAGCGCCTGAGCGGTCGCCAGCGCCCTTGCATTGAGTTCATCCGAGCACCGGGAATTGAACACCTCGATGATATCCGCCTCTTCGAGGATGCGATCGGAAAAGTGTGATCCTCTGTACGGATGGGGCAGGATGATCAGCGCTCCCTGCGCGTGGGCCTCTTGGATCAGTGCCATGGGCTCGCGTTGGAGCAACGGTCGGGACAGACAGGCGGCGATGATGTCTCCCGACGTCGACTTGTACTCAGCCGACATCGGGAACAATGGACCATCTCCTGAGAGTTCAGCGCAGTCTGTCGAGCCCAGGTGCGTATTGTGATCGGTTACGATGACCGCATCGATTGAATGCGTCCGTGCATAGTCGACAATCTGCCGTGCGGATATCGACGCATCCGATGAACGCCGCGTGTGGACATGGGCGAGGACGCGACACCGTCTCGCCTGCCCTGAAGCGCCCACCACGGAATCAAGCATGGCGTCGGATAGGATACGTGAACTCCGCGCCGATCTCAATCAGGTTTGGCGTCGGGTCGCGCCACGACCAGTTCGAATGCGTGGATGGAGAGACAAGATCGCGTACGACGCGACCGGCGTCGGACGGACGATGCCACAAGCGACGCCAATCACCGCGCCATGGCCACCAGTATCTTTGCCCGACACGATACGTCGGCATCGTCCGTCCGCTCAATTCATCTCCCGATGCCAGCGCGCAATAGTCAGCGGCAAAGTCAGCTCCGCAATCAAGCGCCAACTCCAGCGACCCCCAGAACTTCGGGTTGAATTCAATCAAGTAGTGCCCCGACTCGTTGGAGCGAAACTCGATCATCGCCGGGCCATGCCACCCGACGGCGGTGATGAGTCGTCGCCCGGCATCGATCAAATCGGGATCGTCGACCGATACGGCCGCCGTGGCCGCGCCGCCCGCCACCGGCCATTCGCGCAGACGCTGATGCGCGAACTCGCGCACGATTCGCCCGTGCCACGCCAAAGCCATGTAGCCATGCGCAACACCGTCGATGTACTCCTGCGCGATCAAGTTCGGCGATCCGTCCTCCCGTAACGCCATCGGGAGACGGCGTAACGCCGCGCGCCAATCAGCGTTCGATCGCAGATAAACAGCTCCCGTACCGGCCGACTCGTGCCGGTACTTCGCAATCGCCTGGACGTGCCCAGACACGAACGCGTCAATCTCCGTCTCAGATGTTACCAATATGGTCTGGGGAGTTCTGATCCCAAGCTGTCGCGCAGTCTGAACGATCGTCCATTTGTCCGCGCAGGATTGGAACGACTCCAGCTTCGGTCCCACCGTGCGAAGCCCAGCGGTTGTCAAACAGTCACGATGCCGCGCAACTGCCGCACACGATGCGTATCCCACCGGTATCAGCACTTGTGTCTCCCAGCGTTGCCCCCACCGTATCAACTCGTCGACGAACTCGTCTGCGCTGGCTGCCGGATTGGCGATCATGGCATGGTTGCTCGTGTACCGTGAAAAAAATCCGGGCGCCCACCTGTTGTGGGAGACTGCGCAGACGCGATGCCCGGCGCGTCCGAGCGAACGAATCATCCCGACGGAATGCTTGTATCCTGCATCGGTAACGAGGACGCGACGTGGGTCCACGGATGTGTCAGTCCCCGGTCGGAACGACGGTCGCCGCCTCGGTCATGAGCACGACCGTCCGTTGTTGCGCGCGTGTGCGATGCACGACGCCGCGCGAAACCAGCATGCCCTGGCGTGGCCGCAGCTCAACCGTGCGGTCTTCAAAGTCGAGATGCAACAGTCCCTCGAGGACATAGAAGAATTCGTCTTCGCGGTCGTGCTGATGCCAGTGGAACTCGCCTAAGAAGACTCCGAGCCGAACTACACAGTCGTTGACACGGACCAGCGATTGATTCCACCACTGTTCCGTGCACCCGTCGGCAATTTGCCCGATGTCGACCAATTCCTGCGGGCCGTATTTGACATCCGTGTGGATGACATACTCGGTTTTCCGGGGAGTGTCTGCTGGATTCATTGTCGGGGCCCTCGCAGATTTTTTATTGACGGCCGAAGACACCATCGCTTCCAAGGCGCACTTCCGATTAAGATGCACTCAGAATCTCCGCCCTCCAACAGAAACACATCGTATCATGAGTTTGCGAAGCCGGAGTCCACGCGCCATCATGAGGGAGACCGATCCATGCCGATCATCGAGATTGAAGTGATCACACCCGACGGCGCCGTGCCCCGTGTGACACTGGCGTCTGAACTCGCGAACCGCCTGGGGGAGGTCTTTGGCACCCCAGCGGGACAGACTTGGGTCCGGCTGCGCACGACCAGCTCGTCGCATTACGCCGAGAATGATGCCCGCGTTGAAAATGATATGCTTCCTGTCTTTGTCACCGTACTCAAGGCGAGACAGCCGGGCCGGGCGAGCATGGCCGATGAATCGGCGCGGATCGCATCCGCCATAGCCGATGTCTGCGATGTCACGCGGGAGCGAGTGCACGTGCTATACCAGCCGGATGCCGCTGGACGAATTGCGTTTGGCGGACGACTCGATACGGCGTAGGCCCCTCGATGGTTGCCGATCAGTTCGATTTGCTTGAAGGGGCGGAAAGGCAAGAGTGGAAGCCGCCCGCCGACATCCGCATCGGCACCAGCGGCTACTCGTTCCTCGACTGGATCGGACCCTTCTATCCCGAGGGAACCGCCCGCGGCAAGATGCTCGAGCACTATCGGAATCATTTCGATACGGTCGAGATCAATTCGACGTACTATCGCATCCCCGGCATCAAGACATTCGAGGGATTGGCGCGCCGCACACCGCCGGGATTCGAGTTCATGGTCAAGACGCACAGTTCGTTCACGCACGAACGCGCCTTGGCCGTTGAAATGACAGCTCCGTTTCTGGATGCGGTCGCGCCTCTGTCGGAGTCGGGAAAACTGCGCGGAGTGCTCGCGCAGTTTCCATATTCGTTCCGATGCAATGCTCAGAATCTCGATCATGTGCTTGGTGGCGCACGCCGCTTCGCGCCGTATCCGTTGTTCGTCGAGTATCGCCACGACAGTTGGCTCGATCCGTCGGTCAAAGAGGCGATGGCGCAGGCGCAGATCGGCTATTGCAATGTCGATGAACCCGCGTTGCCGCATCTCTTGCCGCCGGAGACGGCGACCACCACGCGCACCGCGTATGTCCGTCTCCACGGGCGCAATGCGGCGCAATGGTGGAACGGCGGGGGAGAGCGATACAATTACAGCTACAACGACGCCGAATTGGGCGAGTGGATCGAACGGTTGCAGGCGCTGCGTGTCAAAGCCGACCGCGTGTATGTCTTCTTCAACAATTGCCACCTTGGGATGGCGGTCAAAGACGCCAAGCGGTTCATGGAGTTGTTGCAGGAAAAGCTGGGTGGGTCCCCGTAGGGGCACGGCGCGTCGAAGATCCCGCTTGCGGGGCCGTGCCCCTACAATCCACCGTCACCACCATCCCCCATCATTCGGGATGCTCGTAAACCCGATCCGTGTCGGCGCGACACCGTCCAATCCGTGAATCCCGCCGAAATACACCGACCGCTTCCCATACTTGGCGGTGATGCGGTCGATCGCCGCGCTGAGGGCGACCCGTTTCTCGCCGCCGAAGAGCGACATGTTGTGCCGTTCATCGGGAATCAGTCCGATGAATGTGATCCCCGCCGCCAATGGCGTACGGTGCGCAAACGACGGACGCCCTTCCCACAGCGTCCGCAATGTCTCCAGAAACGTCAGCGTGTCCTGGCATTCGATAAACGATGCCTTCGCCTCCCATGATTCCTTGTTGTAGAACTTGACATACACCATCATGCGCGTGGTCCACATCTGTTCCCAGCGCAGACGCGCCGCCGCCTTGTGCAGCAGCTTTTGCAGCACCTGATAGGTCCCCGCCTCGGTGCGCAGCTTGGGCGGGAGCACGTGCGAGTGTCCCAATGACGAGTGTTTGGTGACGATATCGGGAATGTCGTGCCCGTGCAGCCAGTGCCAGAATCGCTGGCCGACTACGCCGCCCCAGAGCGACTTCATCTGCTTTTCATCCATCATCCACAGCCGTTCGATGGTGGTGATGCCGCGCGCCTGCAAACGTTTCCACATGCGACAGCCGATGCCGGGCAGATCGGGCGGCGTCAGCGTGTAGAGAATCTTGGGCAGATCGCCCGAGCGCACCAACACCAGCCCGTCGGGTTTTTGCAGATCGGTCGCGACTTTGGCCAGATAACGGTTCGGTGCCAGCCCGACCGAGCAGGCGAGCGTCGATCCGACATCGCGACGGATCGCCGCCTTCGCTTTGCGCGCCAGTGCGAGCGCGTTGGATGGTTCGCGCTGGCTGCCGATCAGACGGCACGCCATCTCGTCGATCGAGTGCACCGCGGTGACCGGCAGGCAGCGTTCGACCGCCTCGACGATGGCGTTGTGGTACTCGACATATCTCTTCGGCCGTCCCTCGACCAGACGAATCTGCGGGCACAGGCGCCGCGCCTCGGCGACCAGCGTCCCGGTCTTGACCCCGCACGCCTTGGCCTCGTAGCTGGCGGCGATGCAGCAGGTCGAACCGACCAGCGCCGGGACCACCGCCACCGGCTTGCCGCGCAGCGCGGGATCGAGCTCCTGCTCGACCGACGCGAAGTACGAATTCAGGTCCAGAAACAGCCAGCGGACTTGCCCGCCTGCGTCTTGGTGGGCTTGCCCGCCGGGATTTGGGCGGGCCGTGTCGCCGTATTCAATGGCCTCTTCAGCGATCCCCATCGACCGTATCTACGGCACAAGCCGATGGGACGGGGATCATCGGGGGGTCATTTTGTGGGAGCATCGCGATGAAGAAAACTGTGGCTACGGTTTCATATCACCGTTACTCTATGTTGCAAAAGACAAACAATCAAATGCGCGCAGCGGAGGGTAGACTACAAGGTGAAAGGAGAATTTGTTGCGTACTATTAGCCCGCGTCTATCGGCCCTTCTGATCATAGCTCTGATGACATCATGCGGCCCGCAGCTTTCTTATGTGCAACGGATGAAAACCGAGAGTCGGACCACAAATCCATTGCCGACGAAGGTATTTGTTCCAGTTGCGTGCCCAATTGCCATTCCGGACGCGGGGTCGGGCTACGCAATTGACTACACCGGTAACTTAGTTTGGCGAACTGCAGTCACCGTAGCAAACGCAAGCAGAACGGGCATCGTTCGATACGACGTGAAGTTTGTAATCTACGACATCTACAACAGAGAAGTTCAAGCGTTTACGGGCTTCTCGACGGAACTGCTTGCTGTGGGCGATACCACGGACGTCGTGTGGGACACGACTCCAATCTCACCAGCACAAGGCCACCGGGTTGAGATTTATCCAGTGAGAGCTGCCTACCTAGATGGAGCAACTTGGCCATAAACTCCGGCCGAATACGTCGTGAAGCCGAATTCCGTTCATGCATGGTGGCAAGCGCGTCAGGAGGAGCAGGACTCATTGAGGACGACTTGCGGTAACAATTAAGATCCTATTCGTTGCATCTGCAAGGTATTGGCGTATGCGTTTGATGTTGGACTGCCATTCGGGCAGGTCCTTCAAATTGTCGTCTGCGTTGATTGTATCGATCGCCCGTTGATACATGGCTCTTGCCTCATCAAAACTGCCGTCGGCGTGATATGAGAGTCCCCGAGCCATGAAATTCTCCCAGTGCGGGTCATCTCCGAAGACCTCTACAACACGCGCCAGCGTTTGATGATGCTCCATGTTCGACACATCGATTTCCGCACTTGATAGCAGGAACAGGATTGACTTTGCAGCCGTTGTGCGTAACTGACGAAGGATCTGGCGAATGTACCGACTCACTGGTACGTAAGGAGTGCTTCTTATGTATTCGTGCGACAGCGTTGGTATTTCTGCAACAAGGCCCTTTGACACTGCGAGTCTGGCTGAGATTCCAGGTACGACGTCCTTTAGGAACCTCAAGATTGGCTCTTGTTGTCCAGCGGCCCAATGACATGACGACTCTATGCTCACATGGTTCTGGTTAGAGGGGATTCCGCGGAATAGGATGAAACTCGTGATATCAACAATGAAGATATCGGGCTCGGTACTAACTGGCCATTCACAGGGCACAAGGGCGGCAAAAACCGGGACCGGTTGCCGCTCCCAGTAGCGAAGGTGTTTCGTATCGAAATTGCATGAAGCGCTTGTTCCGTCGGTACTTGTTCGACATTGCCCCCCAGTTTTAACCTGAACCCAGAAGTGCAAAAATGGCGTACCTTCGTCCACCGATTCACAGTACAGGTCTACACCGACGTCGGTGTCGGCGGCAACTGGGCGGACCAGACATTCGCTACTAAGGCGTAGACTCACGAGTGCCGCCCCGTAATTCCCCTTTAGACGATTTTGATCAACCGTTGTCACGAATTCCCTCCATCATGCACCGGTGCCCCACAGCTTGGGGAGTGTTGAAAAAGCCGGGCGAAGACAAGCTTCGCCCCTACCAACCCGTTGACATTCAATCGTAGGGGCGATCCTCTTGATCGCCCGCAGGGGTTTTTCAACATGCCCCTTGCTGTGGGACAGTCTCCCTATTCTCCAAACACATCCGTACTCAAATACTTCAGCCCCGAATCCACCATCAGCGTAGTAACCGTGGCAGCGGGGCCGAGGCGCTCGGCGACTCGAATTGCCGTGAGGACATTCGCGCCGGAGGATGTGCCCGCGAAGAGGCCCTCTTCATGGGCGAGACGTCGGGCCATTGACTTCGCGTCGTCGGTCTTGATCGCTATGATCTCGTCGGCGAGATCGGGATCCCACAATGGCGGCGTGTAGCCGATGCCGACCCCTTCGATTTTGTGCGGTCCCGGCTGCCCGCCCGACAAGACCGCGGATTCGGCTGGTTCGACCGCGACAAACTTCAACTTCGGATTGTGTCGCTTCAACACCGTAACGACACCGCGCGATGACGCCGCCGTGCCGACAGAGTGCACAAAGGCGTCGACTTTGCCGTTGGTCTGGTTCCAGATCTCCTCGCCCAACGGATAATACCCCGTAATACTATCTGCATTGCTGAGCTGGTCGGTCCAATAGGTGTTCGGCTCGCGGCTGATCTCTCGGGCGGCCTCGACCATGTCGAGAATGAGTTTCTTGGTCGTCTTGCCGCCTTCGCTGGGGACCAACGTCAACTCCGCGCCGAAAGCCGCCATGTGCCGCCGCTTCTCCTGACTGAACGCATCGGAGGTGACGATGCGAAGGCGGTATCCTTTCGCGACACAAATCAGCGCGAGGGAGATGCCGGTACTGCCTCCGGTGTACTCGACGATGGTGTATCCCGGCTTCAAGCGGCCATCTTCCTCAGCGCGGGCGATCATTGCCTGCGCCAGACGGTCTTTCATGCTGCCGGTCGGGTTCTCCCATTCGAGTTTTGCGAAGATTCTCGCGCATCCCGGCGGGACGACCTTGCGCAACTGCACCATCGAGGTGTTGCCGATGGCGGAGAGGATGGTGGGGGCTGAGTGCATTATCCGTCAGCGACTGTAGGGGCGGGGTTCCCCGCCCCCAAGCCCAGGGCGCGGAAACCGCGCCCCTACAACTCACCCATGCAGCATCTTGAATGCATGCGTCCACGAGTTGGTCATGACCCCGTGCAGGACCCAGGTCATGCACATCGGCTCGAGATAACGTGACGATTCGATGCCGCCTGAGTCAATCGTGCCCCAGCCAAAGTCTTTGAGCAACGCGGCCACGCGTTTCTTGGCGTCAGCGTTGTTCCCGCAGATGAACATGTCGGGCGGTCCACCGGGAAGATTCGGTCGAAACATCAGCCCGCTTCCGACCGTGTTGAAGCACTTGATCACGTGCGCGTCCTTCACCGTCCGCTGAATCTGCTCGCCCAATGAATCAGTGTGGCCGACTGAGAGCTTCGGCGGCATCCCGCCGGAGAAGTCGAGCGGGTTGGTCGCATCGAGCACGATCTTGCCCTTGAAGTTCTCCGGTCCCGCCGACTTGAGAATGTCGAGCGTCGCGACACCCAATGTCGCCAGCGCGATCGTCTCACCGAATTGTGCGGCGGCGGCGAAAGTCCCGACCGACGCTTTGGCCCCGGCCGTTTCCTTCCATGCGAGCGCCTTCTCATTGGTTGCGCTGCGCGATCCCATCATCACATCGTGTCCGAGCGCTATGAATCCATCGCCGAGGTGTTTCCCGACATCTCCGGTTCCCAGAACCCCTATCTTCATCGGTCTATCCTCCTGACACCCTGATCGTTACGGCGGAATCCCGACTGTGGTCGGCGCCACGCACTGGTTGGGCTTAAGGTACACTCCGGATCTAACCTGGGCCAGAAAACGCTGTCGTTGAACCCGATGAGCAACCCGATCCGGGTAGCCGAAATCGTCCAAAGACCGCGTCGTGACGCCGAAATCGCTTGACAATTCTGCAATCATGTCGGAGCGTTGGGCTTAGGACAATCCTCGGTCCGGGTCCCAAGCCGGGCCACACCAATAGCATACGGGGCAGGAGAGGGGAGGCGCTCTCAGGGTCTGACCGTCGAAGTCAACCGACGCTAATCCTGCGGTTGCGCGTGTCAGCTATCCGCCATTTCTGTAATCGTTTCCAATCAGGTAACTGTCTCACCCGCTCACACGGCGCTGGCTTCGAGTATCGCAGCGACTGACGGCCGCGCAGGTGTGAAACCGTGAACGATATATTTGAAAAGTTTTCCAATGCGCAGCTCGTTAAGCGCAGGGACGCAGATTGATACGGCGTCCTGTCTGGCAGCTTGAACCGTTAACGCAACACCCCAACTATCACCTCACGAAGGGAGCCCCACATGATCACCGTCAGACGGATGATTTATTGTACCATCGCCGTCTTCCTGGTCGTCGGGGTCTCACTGTATTCGTTGAGCCAGGCCGGTCGTCCCAAACCGGGACCAGACGGCAAGGCCGATCCGACGCTTAAGTCGGTCGACGGCTCATTCAATACGGTGACACCGGCAACGATGGAAGACATGATGCGGGCCAAGAAGCACCCGCCAAAGAAGGCGTACACCGGGCCGCCGAACGTTGAAAACCCAAGCCACAGCGGGCAGGTCGGCGGTGAGGATATCGCCGGCGCGACCGTCATCGCTGGTTTGCCGTTCACAGACGCGAGTTCGACCTCCGGCTTCGCCGATGACTACGACGAAGCCTGCCCATTCTCGGGGTCGACATCTCCCGATGTCGTTTACTCGTATACACCCGCCACAGACGAGAAGATCACAATCGATCTGTGCGCCTCCTCGTACGACACCAAGGTCTATGTGTACGAGGACGCGGAGACCGCCGGATCGCCGTATGCCTGTGACGATGACGGGTGCGGTGGCCTGTTCGATTATGAATCCTACATCGAATGTCTGCCGATCAGCGCGGGTCACACCTATTACATCGTCGTCGATGGGTACGGAGGCGACTTCGGAAGCTACGAGTTGTACATCGAAGCATGCCCCGAATGCCAGGGCAACGACGATGTGGCGTCCGCCATTGACATACCGGGTCTGCCCTACACCGATGCCGGGTCGACTTCCGGCTGCACGAACGACTACGATGAGGCCTGTCCGTTTACAGGATCGACTTCACCGGACATCGTCTATTCGTACACACCGGTCGCCAACGAGGCGATCACCATCGACCTGTGCAATTCCTCGTATGACACGAAGGTGTACGTCTACGAGAACGCGGTCACCGCGGGATCGCCTTACGCGTGCGATGATGACGCGTGCGGCGGCCCGACCTATCAATCGCACATTTCCTGCCTGAGCGTCGCCGCCGGCAACACGTACTACATCGTCGTCGACGGTTACGGCGGGCTCAACGGCGACTACGAGTTGAACGTCACGTCCTGCGGCATCGTTTGTCAGGGCAACGACGACGTCGCCTCGGCGACGGTCATCCCCGGCATTCCCTATGTCGATGCCGGCTCCACGGTCGCCTGCGTCAACAACTACGACGAGACCTGTCCGTACAGCGGCTCGACCTCGCCCGATGTCGTGTATGAATACACGCCCGCGGCCGACGAGATCATCAAGGTCGTATTGTGCAACTCATCGTACGACACCAAGGTCTACATTTATGAGAATTCGGTCACGCCCGGATCGCCGTATGCCTGCGATGACGACGGTTGCGGATCGGCGCTGGGGTATACGTCAATCCTCGACTGCACCCCGGTGACCGGAGGCAATACGTATTACATCGTCATCGACGGTTACGGTGGCGCATCGGGCGACTATGTGCTTGAGGTTGACGAGTGCCAGTGTCTCAACGACGATGTCGGCTCGGCGGTGGTCATCGGCGGACTGCCGTATTCGTTCGTCGGCACGACCGAAGACTGCGTCGACAATTATGATGAGGTCTGCCCGTATTCGGGTTCGACTTCGCCCGATGTCGTGTTTGAGTACACCCCGGCAGCCGATCAGATCATCAATTTGAGTCTCTGCAACCCGGCGACCGATTACGACACGAAGCTGTATCTGTACGAGAACAGTGTGACACCGGGATCGCCGTATGCCTGCAACGATGACTTCTGTCCCGGTTTCATTTCCGAGATCTCCTGCCTGCCGATCACGGGCGGGAACACCTATTACATCATCGTCGACGGTTACGCCGGCGACTATGGCAACTACGAGTTGACGGTCGACGCGGTCGAGGCGACGGTTATATGTCCGGATTACGACACGGTCTCCACGTTTGCCGATCTGCCCGATTGCGATCCGGGACTGGTGACTCTGGATGACCCGTGCGGCGGTTCGACCGTGACATGCGAGCGGACCAGTCTGGGCGGAGTCGGGTGCACCGGAAGCCCAATCGACGTCATTTACACGTTCACGGTTACCGATGCGGTGGGAAATCAGTCATCGTGTGACTGGATCGTGACGGTTGCGGCGCCCGACTGTCCGACCATGCCGGTTGCCGTCGGCAACCCCGGCCAGCCGGTCGATGTGGTCGCCGGTTCACAAGTGACCGTACCGGTCACATTGAACACCGACGGCTATGCGGTGCGAGATCTTGATCTGCTGATCGGATTCGATCGCACCGCCCTGGCGCTGCTGGATGTCCAGCGCGGCGAAGCGATGGATCAGTGGGAGTATTTCACCCACCGACTGTCCCAGCCCGAAGAGGAAGATGGACCGTCGCAGATTCGCTTTACGGCAATCACCAATCTGCAAAACGGTCCGGCCGTCCCGCCGGCCGACGCATACGTTCTCAATGGTACGATTGCGTACCTGACATTCGCCGTCAGCTCCGATCAGGCCAATGTGGGACAGGAGTTGTCGGTGTCTTGGCAAGGCCAGGATGGTTACGACAACGTCGTGATCGACAAATCCGGCACGATGGCGTTTGTCCGTGAAAACGCCGATGCTCAGGTGTGGCTCGCGGCATTGCCGAACACGATCATCGTTCCGACACTGCGCCAGACCAATGGTGTCATCCGTGTCGCTCCGCCGGCCAACGGCGTCGGCGACATCAACCAGAACGGTTCGGCGTTCGAAGTCGGCGACGCTGTCCTGCTGTCGCGCGCGCTGGTGTACGGATTGAATGCTCTGTCCTCCGATCCGCCTGTTCGTGCGGCGCAGATTGCGGCCTCCGACATCAACAACGACGGGGTGATGCTGTCGGTCGGCGACCTGGTCTATCTCGTGCGGATTCTGACGGGTGAGGCGTCGCCGTCCGGCGCGGCCAAGGTGTCGCCGTATGTCGCGTCCGGCAGCGTCAGCCAATCGGTTGCGCACGGGACGATGTCGGTGTCGACCAGCGCCACGGTAGAACTCGGTGGCGGACTGTTCGTGTTCCGTACCCACGACAACACCGTGGGGACACCGTCGCTGTCGGCGGCGGCCTCGGGGATGACGCTTAGTGCGTCGGTCCGGAATGGGGAGCTGCGCGTTCTGGTCTCGACCGATCCGCGCGCGAGCCGTTCGGCCCGTCTGCCGTCGGGACGCAATGAGTTGTTCAGCGTTCCGGTCGAGGGGAACGGTCGCGTCGAGCTCATCGAGAGCCAGTTGTCGGATGCCGACGGCGGGCTGATGTCGATCGGCAGCGCGGCCAGCGTCCGTCGTCCGGAAGGGTATGCGCTGCAGCAGAACCATCCGAACCCGTTCAACGCCGGGACGGTGATTCCGTTTGAGATGGGGGATGCGGGAGATTGGACGGTGCGCGTCTACAACGTGGCGGGTCAGATGATCCGTTCGTTCTCCGGCACGGCCGGCGGACATGGGCTGGTCAACGTGTCGTGGGACGGCACCGACCAGAACGGCCGTCCGGTCGGTTCGGGGATGTATCTGTACCGCGTGGTCGCCGGAGAGTTTACGGCAACGCGGAAGATGATTCTGCTGAAGTAGGTCAAATCACCACTTCGCGTTTCACACCGCCCCCGGCAGGAATGCCGGGGGTGGTGGTTTAGGTGGACGATAGAAAACGATCTATTCCGAAGCGCCCGAAGCAGAAGTCAAAGACTAATAACGTACCCATCGGACTCGCTCTATTCCGTGGAGAGGAAGGCAGTATGTCGTATCGTCTGAAACTGGTCGTGTTTCTTCTCGTGCTGATCTGGCCGGTCACAGTGGCGTTGAGTGCGAACGTGAACGATTTCGCCGACGCGCATGACTCCAAAGATGGTCAGGTCCTGATTCAACTCACAGATGTTGGCTGGGTCGGCGGCAGCGAGACATCCGACTGCGCGCCGGACTACAACGGCTGGGGCGACGACGAGTGGGAGCTGACACTCAACAGCCCTCAGGATGTCTATTTCTCTATCGTTGATTGTTGTTGCACCGGGGACTTCTACGAAGCCTACATCAATGGTTGCCTGTTCGGGACAACTCCCGATCCAGCACCTGCATGGGGTTGTAACGACGTCGGTGCGAACAGCGCGGACACGTTCCTACTCAGTCTGCCCGCCGGCGTATACCTGTTCCAGGTCAGGGATGCGGCGTTTGATACGCATACCGACGCAGAGATTGAAGATGAGAATATGTGTCCCGCAGGGTATACAGTGGAAATCGTATTGGACGATTACACGGGCTCCCCATCGGGATGTGTTTGCGAGACCACTTGTCCGCCGGACACGGTTGTGCCCTCACTGGGAGACTTGCCGCCCTGTGATCCCGACGACTTCCAATTCAGTGAGTCCTGTGGACCGATGGAGGTCGTCTGCTGGCGAAGCAGCGTCGCCGGCGTCGGCTGCACGGATATCCCGATCGATGTACTCTACACGTACACCGCCACCGATCAGTCGGGAGTTGTGAGAGAGTGCAGTCGCACCGTCACCGTGCTGGCGCCGTATTGCCCGATCCCTGTTGTATCGATTGCGGATGCCGCGGGTATCGTCGTGCGTCCCGGAGCACAGGTCACCATCCCTGTGACCCTCACGACCGACAATCATCCGATCCGTGAACTCAATCTGCACCTGGGCTACGACCCGTCAGCGATCTCTCTGATTGCGATCGAGCGGGGGGAAGCGCTGTCCAAATGGGAGCATTTCACGTACCGGCTCGGACCGACCCCCACCGGCGAAAGCTCGGTGCGGCTGTCCGCCGTGGCCGACTTGGACAATGGCGGAACGCATCCGCCCTCCGACGCTTACATGCCGAGAGGCACTATTGCCTACCTGACGTTTCAGGTGACCACAGATCGCAACTTGGTCGGAATTGATATTCCCGTGGCGGTTATGGACGGAGGCACGGAGAACATCATCATCAACAAGTCGCGTACGATCGCATTTGTCGGAGAACTCTCCGACGTTGAATCAATCCGCGACCTCCATGCGAACAAGATGGTCGTGCCAACGCTCCAATTCGAGAGCGGCTCGATCCGTATCATCGCCCCCAACACGGATATTGGCGATATCAATCGTAACGGCATTGCCTGCGAGATCGGCGATGCGATTCTGCTGGCACGATATCAGACCCATGGCGACGCGGCTCTGTCCTCCGATCCGCCTGTTCGTGCGGCGCAGATTGCGGCCTCCGACATCAACAACGACGGGGTGATGCTGTCGGTCGGCGACCTGGTCTATCTCGTGCGGATTCTGACGGGTGAGGCGTCGCCGTCCGGCGCGGCCAAGGTGTCGCCGTATGTCGCGTCCGGCAGCGTCAGCCAATCGGTTGCGCACGGGACGATGTCGGTGTCGACCAGCGCCACGGTAGAACTCGGTGGCGGACTGTTCGTGTTCCGTACCCACGACAACACCGTGGGGACACCGTCGCTGTCGGCGGCGGCCTCGGGGATGACGCTTAGTGCGTCGGTCCGGAATGGGGAGCTGCGCGTTCTGGTCTCGACCGATCCGCGCGCGAGCCGTTCGGCCCGTCTGCCGTCGGGACGCAATGAGTTGTTCAGCGTTCCGGTCGAGGGGAACGGTCGCGTCGAGCTCATCGAGAGCCAGTTGTCGGATGCCGACGGCGGGCTGATGTCGATCGGCAGCGCGGCCAGCGTCCGTCGTCCGGAAGGGTATGCGCTGCAGCAGAACCATCCGAACCCGTTCAACGCCGGGACGGTGATTCCGTTTGAGATGGGGGATGCGGGAGATTGGACGGTGCGCGTCTACAACGTGGCGGGTCAGATGATCCGTTCGTTCTCCGGCACGGCCGGCGGACATGGGCTGGTCAACGTGTCGTGGGACGGCACCGACCAGAACGGCCGTCCGGTCGGTTCGGGGATGTATCTGTACCGCGTGGTCGCCGGAGAGTTTACGGCAACGCGGAAGATGATTCTGCTGAAGTAGGTCAAATCACCACTTCGCGTTTCACACCGCCCCCGGCCACAGGCGCCGGGGGCGGTAGTTCTAAAGCCATGAATTGCCAGTGAGGTGCTACCGTCAGATCGAAAACCTATGGAAAGCGTACCTAACCCCGGATCACCTTGCTCACGATGTCGCGACGGAGGACCAAGCCGATCAGTTTCTCATCGGCGACAACCGGAATGCGGCGGATGTTGCGGAAGAGCATCTGCGCGGCGACTTCGACGATGGCGGTATCTTCGGTCGTCGTGAACAGACGCGTGGTCATCAGGTCTTTGACACGTATTTCGTCTTCACGGCGCAGCAGATCGTCGAATGGTTCCGCATCGGGGGAGAGTTGCAGGTTTTGGATGAGTGTCTCGTAATCGGGAAGCGCGGCTTTGATTAAGTGCCGTTCGGAAATCATGCCGACCGGCCGGCCCTCTTCGTCGACCACCGGCATTCCTGAGACCCGGTATCGATAGAGTTTGTTGGCAACATCCTTGAGCGTGTCATCGGGCGAGACCGTGACGACGTCGCGGTGCATGATGTCGCGCACGGTCAGATGTTTGCGTACGGTAATCCCCGACTCCCAGATCACGCGGACGACTTCTTCGGCCGTCGGCGCCGCGATCAATTTCGGCAGTGCGGCTTCCTCGCGCGCGAGCGACGCGAATCCCGACAGCGTCTGTAGGTAAAGCTGCGCGATGTTGCGCGGCGTCAATAGCAGGCAGACGACGTGCAGCGGGCGTCCATCCGGGGTCGGTGCCCGAATGCCTCGTTTGGAGATGCCGACGGCAACGTGCATTTCCTTGGCCAGATCGGTGCGCGCATGCGGAAAGGCGAAGCAGCGGCCAAATGACGTGTTTTCGATCTCTTCGCGTTCGGCGATCGACCCCAACACTCCGGCGCGGTCCATGCGCGGATGCTTGGCGGTGACCAGGTCCATCAACTCCGAGATCGCACCGGTCTTGGACTCCGATTTCAGATTCGGCTGTACCAGTGCCGTATCCAGTAATGCGGCCAATCGCATGTGTCTTAGCTCTCCTGCGGAATCTCCGAGATCGAACCGCTCATGCGCACCGGAACAGCCAGCCCACCGGAGACCAGGTATTTGATCGCCTGCTCCGGCGTCAGCGACAAGTAAATCAACTCCTCCGGCGGCAACATCACTACGAATCCGGTCACCGGAGTCGGTGTCGACGGAACGAACACCGACACCAACTCGCGCCCCGGTGCCCCCTGGGCCGAGTAGTCGGTCCGTCCGGAGACGAACCCCAGCGAAAACATACCGTGTCGCGGGTATTGGATCAATACCACTCGGTTGAACCGTCGCTTCTCCGGGGAGGTTACCGCCTCGACAAACTGCCTGGCGGCGCCATAGATCGTTCGGGCGATCGGTGTGCGAATAATCAGGCGCTCACCGAGACTGACCAGGCGCGACCCGAAGACATTGCGTCCGATGACTCCGACCAGGAGGATCAGGATGATGGTCGCCGCCAGTCCCAGTCCGGGGATTGTGTGCCCCCAGACACGATGGATAAGCGGCGAGAGAATCCCGTCAATCTGGCGAAACAGAAAGTACAGCACGTAGCCCGTGACGATGACCGGGACCGTGATCAACACGCCCGAGAAAAACGCCCGCCGCAGCCAGTGACCGAAGCCCCCGCTTGATGGTTGCGTCGGGGCGAGGGGGTCTTGAATCGGTGGGTCGGGTTGGTCCATGGGCGAAGACGTCAATCGTGCGTGGGGTCACTCAAACATCGGAGATGATGGCTGCGCCGGGCCGAGATTCTCCGGCGCGGCCGTCTGCGCAGCGGCATAGGCCGGAGCCCGCAGCGCCAGGAATACACGCGTCCACAAGGCCGAACGGAACGTGCCGAGATATGCGCTCGACACGACGAAGATCGGGACCAGAATAAACGCTCCATAAATGATTGCGAAGAGCTTCGATACCGGCCAGAGCGCGATGGCCGGCAGCGCCGTGACCAATCCGACGATCCAGAGAACCATGATGGCGCCGATCACGATGCCGATCTCCGCCAAAAATGTGATGATCGAGGGACGCCACTCGGTTTTCAGCAACGACCAACCGTCGGCGATCGCTTCGGTCACGCGGCGCGACTCCAGAATCAGAAACCGCTCAGCGTAGGTCCAGGTCACCAGAATTCCCATGACGAGGCCGAGGCACAGCGGAATGATGAGCATGAATGCCAGGATTCCCAACGGTGTGCTCGCCGCGAATATCAATGCACCAGCGAGAACCGGCACGAAGACGATGAAGAAAATGACGCATACCTGCAGCAGCGTCAACCCCATCATCGGCCAAAAACGCCGGCGCGCGAAATCCCATCCGGCCGAAAGACTGTGCGCGCCTCCCGCATCGATCTGATAGACGTTGTAGATGAGCCCGGTTTTGCTGATGACATGCAGGATCAGCACAATGGTCCCCAGGACCAATCCGACCAGCAGGATCATGGCAATCGCCGCGAGAAACCAGGCGCGGATGGTCTCCGGATCGGGGGGCGTATCGCCGCCGCCAAGGTTTAGCCCCGGACCCCCGGAGCCGCCCGCCGCGAAGAGTCCGAAGAGCCAGAGGTACTTGTACCGCCACGCGAGCGAGAAGCTGTTTCGGATCAGATCGCTGATCGGCAGATTGGTCATGGCATCCCCCCGGATGTTACCGCGTCGTGTGCGCCCTGAAGGACTCGAACCTTCGACCCGCTGATTAAGAGTCAGCTGCTCTACCAACTGAGCTAAGGGCGCGACTCCGGTGTTGCGAAGAGACAAGATTGCGGCGAAGGTGTCAACCGGAAATGGCACACGGCGAGGCCGGCGACAGACACACGATGCCGAAATGCGCATCGGCAGACTCGCGGGAGTCCGTCATACGCCCTCATTCGGTGGGCGTGTGCCCCGCCAAAGGCGCGTGGCACGACACTGCATCTAAGAGCAAGACCGCCGAAGATCAATTCTCCGGCGGCCTCGTCAAATAAACTGGTATGTGCGCCTTAGCGCAGGTTCTTCTCTTTGAAGAGCACGTGCTTGCGGACTTTGGGGTCGTACTTCATCCGTTCGAGCTTGCCCTCGGCCGTGCGCTTATTTTTGGATGTCACGTAGAAGTAGCCGGTTCCCGCGGTGCTTTCCAGCTTAATGAGTTCGCGTTGCGTCTTTGCCATCGGTCCGAGTCCTCCGTCGATTTCCAGTAAGGTAATCTACTCCGCCGATCGTTGATTGTCCAGAGACAAGAGTGCTCGGAGATGGTTGCCCCCCCACCCAAACCCCCTCCGGCCGGGCGCGCCTAATCCCCGAAAATGGGCACGTGACGGAAAGGGGTACGCACAGTCGATCCAGACTTCTCGGGCAGGACCCGCTTGATCGCGTGACCAGCTCACCCGTTCTTACTCATCATGCAGAATCGCATGACCCGCCAGTCACGGACTCAGACGGCATCGTGATCTCCCTGACCTTTCACGGCGCCGCGCAGACGGTCACCGGTTCGAAGTACCTCGTGCAGGCCGGTGCACGAAAGCTCCTCATCGACTGCGGCATCTTTCAGGGCAAAAAGGAACTGCGGGAACGCAACTGGTCGAAGCCGGCGTTCGACCCGGCCGCGATCGAATGGATCGTGCTCACGCACGCCCACACCGACCACACGGCGTATCTGCCGCGATTGTACAAACTGGGATTTCGCGGTCGGATCTTCTGCTCAGCGCCCACGCAACGTCTCGCCGAGATTCTGCTGCTGGATGCCGCACACCTGCAGGAAGAAGACGCGCGCTTTCTCAATAAGAAGAAGGCGACTCGTCACAAACCGGCCCTGCCGTTGTTTGACTCCGACGAAGTCGAGGCGGTGCTGAGATTGTTCCACACGGTCGAATTCGGCGTCGAGACACGCCTATCGCCGAGCTTCGCCTTCCGGCTGCGGCCGGTCGGACACATCCTCGGCGCCGGGTCGATCCTCTTGTCCGTCACCGATGGCGACGACACGCGCACGATCTACTTCAGCGGCGATGTCGGCCGCTACGACATGCCGCTTCTGCCCGACCCGCAGCCGCCCCTGGCATGCGACTATCTGGTGCTCGAGTCGACCTATGGCGACCGTCGTCACGAGCCGGTCGACCCCTTCGAGGAACTGGCGGTTCTGTGCAAACGCACCGCCGAGTCGGGCGGCGTGCTGCTGATTCCGGCGTTTGCGGTCGGACGCGCGCAACAGTTGGTCTATTGCCTGCGCGTGCTGATGGAGCAGAAGCGGGTGCCGGCGCTACCGATCCATGTCGACAGCCCGATGGCGATCGACGCGACCAGGATTTTTTGCGACTTTCCCGATCTGCACCGGGTCGCCGCGCGCGATCTGGAAGACCCCGATTGTGCCCTCTTCGGCGACAATGTCCGTTACATCCGCTCGCGCGACGAGTCGATCGAGCTCAATGACATGCCCGGCCCGCGCATCATCATCTCGGCCAGCGGGATGCTCACCGGCGGACGCATCCTCCATCATCTGATCCACCAGGGGGGCGACCCGCGCAACATCATCGCACTCGCCGGTTTTCAGGCCGAAGGCACGCGTGGACGCGACCTGCACGACGGCAAGCGCGCGCTGCGGTTCCACGGATACGAGCACGAAATCCGCGCCGAAGTCGTCGACTTAGGCGGCTTCTCCGGCCACGCCGATTATGCGGAACTGATGAAATGGCTGGAGGGGATCGCCGATGCCCCACGCATGACTTTCATCACCCACGGCGAACCCGGCCCCGCGCAGGCGATGGCCGAACGCGTGTCGGCGGAGCGTCGCTTTTCGGCGCACGCGCCCCACCTCGGCGAGACCGTCGAACTATAGATTCCGGTTCTCCCGGCCATACCCCCGCCGCCGGCGCCCACTTCGCGACTTTTTGCGGGAACATTATATAGTCACATGCGTATATACGCATGCGAGGATGAAATGGCCCAAGGGAAAACCCAGACTGAAGACTTACCCCGGGCGCTGAAGGCGCTGTCTGACCCGACACGGCTGAAGATCATGCTGATGCTCGAGGTCAGACCGCGAACGGTCGGTGAAGTGGTTGACATGTTTGGGCTTAGTCAGCCGACCATCACACGGCATTTGCAGCAGTTGGCGCAGGTGAAGCTGATCCGACGCCGCAAAGAGGCCCAACGCGTAATCTACGAAATCGACCCCGACACCGTCCGTTGCGTCTGCGTCGAGCTCGCCTCCTGCTTTCCCGGCTGCTGTATGATGCCCGAAGTCAAACCGGAAACTGTCCGGAGCGCTCCGGAACGAAAACCACGTCCCGGCATCAAGAGACGTGATCGACAGTTCACTCCAACGTCCCGCCGTCGGCGGGACCGTTCGAAAGGATGATGACGATGACACGCTATCAAATTCCCCGCGTGGCCCATTGTTGCGGCGGGTCATAGCAGGATGGGTCGAATTCGCAGGGGTGAGGCTCCCTCGCCACCGAGATCGACACGACCACACGTAGGGGCACGGCGCGCCGTGCCCCTATCATTCGTTGCGCAATGCTTCAACCGCATCGACACGCGCGGCTCGTGACGATGGGTAATATCCGGCCGCAACCGCAACCAACATGCCAAGAAGCAGGGCCGCACCGATCAGCCAGATCGGTACGGCGAAGAGTTCAACCGGCGTGACACCCTCGCGCTCCATCAGCGAACGCGCGATGAACGAGCCGATTCGGCTGATCGTCCAGCCGAGGATCAAGCCGCCGAGCGCGCCGAACAATCCGATCAGTCCCGACTCGAAGAGAAACAGCAGTCGAATCTCACCCTCGTCGGCGCCAAGCGATTTGAGGATGCCGATCTCGCGCCGCCGTTCGAGAATCGACATGAGCATCGTGTTGACGATCCCCAATGACGACGTCGCCAGAGCGATCAGACCGACCATGGCCAGCGCCAGATCGATATAACGAAAGACGCGGCGGATCTCCTCGAATTCCTCGGCATAGGAAAAGACCGAGTACCCCATGGCGGTGACCGAGTCACGAATCGGCGCATACGGCGCGGATGGTTCCAGATCGAGAGTCACTTGCGCGTAATGGCCGCCCGTGCTGCCGCGTTCCAGATCGAAAAGCTGCCCGCTCCCCAATGACGTGGCCAGCTCCAACGGTCCGCCCGAGAAGCCGGCGTTGCTCAGGCGCTGTCCGACCGCAATCGTCGTGATGATCGGCTGGCCGCGCCGTCTGTTGCGCGACCGCTCGATCGCGCCGACGACGACCACGGTGTCAGAGACACGTTCGCGCGCGTTGAGGTAGCCATGCAAGAACCTTCCCAACGATGCGTTCAATTCCCGCATGCCGATACGGCGCAGGTAGGTCACGGAAAACAGCGAGTCCTCATCGATCTGGCGAAGACGCGCCTTGATGCTGTCCAGATCCCCATGAAAGACCAGCGCCGAGACCGCGCTGTCCAATGAAACGACGTCGACCGCAATGACGACCGTGTCGCCGATCACCGAATCGGCATCGTTGACGCCGATGTCCTTGAGAAACTCGCGCGTGACCAATGCCTCGTGCGCATTGTCGTCGAAGAAGTAGCGGCCCGCGACAAGGTCGGAGTACAGCTTGGTGCTCAAGGCGGTCGTCGACAACGGCTGCGTGTACGCGGTCAAGGCCGTGTCGGCAAACTGTGCCGTAACAGTAAATCGTTCGTACGGGTACGCGAGCCGCACTCCCGGTAGCCGCGACAGCGTCTCGAGGGCGGCCGAATCGAGAGGGCGTGACGTATCAGGCACAATCTCGATGTCGCGGTATCGTCCGTTGGGATAGACGATCATCGTGTGCAGCAGACCGAGCTGATCGAACTCCTGCGCGATCGTTTGCTGCATGCCCGCGCCGAACGAGAGCATCGCCACAAATGCACCGATGGCGATGACCACACCGCCGGTGGTCAGCGATGTGCGCAGTTTCATGCGGCGCAGATTGCCGGTTGCGATGCCGATCAAGTCGGCGGTTGTCACCGCGGTTGACTCCCGTCACCGGTCGTGACGATGGCGCCATAGTGCATACGGATCACTCGCTGGGCGTAGTGCTGTGCCAGATCGAGATTGTGCGTGACCATCACAACCGTCAGTCCCTGCTCGCATAACCGTAACAACAATTCCGCGACTGCCGTTGCATTGTCATGATCGAGATTGCCGGTCGGTTCATCGGCGAATAGCAGTTCGGGCCGCTTGACCAGCGCCCGCGCGATGGCAACACGTTGTTGCTCGCCGCCCGACATGTCGGCCGGGAGATGCCCCATACGGTCCGCCAGTCCCAGTGTCTCGAGGATCGCCGCAGCCTGGTCGCGACGTTTTCTGCGCGGGAGCTGTGTGAAATACAACGCCAGTTCGACATTCTCAACCGCGCTGCGATAGGGCAGCAGGTTGAATGATTGAAAGACCATCCCCACACGTTGCGCACGATACGCGGCGCGTTGCCGACGAGTCATGGCCGTGAGTGAGTCATTCCCGATCCGGATGTCACCATCGGTCGGAGTGTCTAATCCGGCCAACAGATTCAGAAGCGTCGATTTGCCCGATCCGGATGATCCGACGATGGACACAAACTCGCCACGGGCGATGCTCAGGCTCACATGGTCGACCGCGCGGATTTCCTGCGGGCCACGGCGGTAGTACCGGCACAGTTCATAAGTCGAAATGACAATCGCCATATCAGCAGCGTCCCGTACTCATCCGCACATTCATCGCTCCGGATGATGACAACGATCAAAGAAGTTTGCAAGGAATGGAAACGGGTCGGACGATCACTCGTAACGCAGCGCCACAATCGGATCGACACGCGCGGCGCGCCAGGCGGGGTACATGCCGGCGATGACGCCGGTCCCCCCAGACAGAAGAAACCCGATCGCCATCCAGGCAGGGGAGAGATAATAGTTCCAGTCGAGTATCGTGGTCACCAGCAGGCCGATCAGTCCGCCGAAGATGATCCCGACAATTCCCCCCAGTCCCGTGAGGGTTCCGGCCTCCACCAGAAATTGGAACAGAATGTTCACTTTGCGCGCCCCGACCGCCTTGCGCACGCCGATCTCGCGCGTCCGTTGCGTGACGGCCACGAGCATGATATTCATCACGCCGATAATGCCCACCAGCAACCCCACCGAAGCGACCGCCGTTGCCCCGAGCTGGACTTTGCCGGTAATATCACCAATTTCGCCCTTGAAACGGTCCTGCGTCATGACGCCGAAGTTGTTGTCGTCTTCCGGTCGGACCTTACGGACCCGCCGCAGTGCATTGGTGACCTGATCCAACGCCTCGTCGATTCGTGTTCGGGAGAGGGCGCTGGCCAGAAGAACGATGCGCTCTTCGTTAGGGTACAGCTTATCGAACGTCGACATCGGGATATAGATGTAATCATTTTCGCTGATGCCGAAGAGATCCTCGATCTGTTCCTGTACCCCGATGACGGTAAACCGGTAGCCGTTGACACGAATCTCTTTTCCGACGGCCTCATCACGCGCTTCGAAGAGCGCGTCGGCCACCTCCGGGCCGATCACGCAGACCATGGCGGTGCGCAGCATGTCGTTGTCGTCGATGAACCGTCCGAATTCGCAGTCGCGGTTTTTGACCGCCGCCAGCTCCGGCCAGCAGCCGCGAAAGTCATCGGGATTGCGAAGCTTCTTCTCCTCGTATTGCGCCACATTGTCGAAGGCGCGTTTCTCCGGCGAGACGGCCTGAATCAACGGGCACATGTCGCGCACCGCGTATGCCTCCTTCATGCGGATGTGCGGACGCCGCCGCTGTTCCTCGGTCAGGTTGTCGAAGTCGGTGTTGTGATCCCAGCGGGTGATATAGAGCACATTGTTGCCGATCTTGTCGATCGACGTGTTGGCATATTGCTCGAATCCGTCCATGATCGTGCTGACCAGAATGACCGCACCGACGCCGATCATGACGCCGACGATCGTCATGAAACTGCGAAACTTGTTGGCACGGATCGCTTGCAGCGCCAGGATGACGCCCTCGCGCGTTTCCGCCATCGATCGGGTCAGTCTGGTCATCGCACGGGCAGCCGGTTGCCGGGAAACGCCTCGAATCCAAAAGCGAGCAGGGAAATGTCATTCTGAGCGAAGCGAAGAATCTGCTTTTCGCATGTAGATGAGAGCAGATGCTTCGCCTGCATCCCACCGCAGGCGTGATGCCGCTGGGCATGACAGTATCGACATGCGACCATACTCGTCCTCATAGATTGCTACTCAAAGCTCAACGCCTTAATCGGGTCCATCCGCGCCGCCTTCATCGCCGGGTAGATGCCGAAGAACAGACCGACGCCCGTCGAGATGCCGAAACCAAGAATGATGGCCAGCGTCGTCGGCGAAAAGTGGATGTCCATCCACGACGTCAGGATCAAGCGCCCGAGGATGATGCCCAGCCAGATGCCGAGCGCCCCTCCGATCAGCGACAAAATCACCGATTCATACAAGAACTGCACCATGATATGGCGCCGGCGCGCCCCGAGCGATTTGCGGATGCCGATTTCGCGCGTCCGCTCGGTGACCGAAATCATCATGATATTCATGATGACGATCCCGCCGACGATGATCGAGACCAACGGCAACGAGACCATGATGACGCGAAACGCGCGCGTGAAGTCGTTGATGAAGCTGAGGATCGTCTCCGGCGTAAAAATCTCGAAGTCGTCGATTTCTTCGTACCCCAACCCCCGCGCGGCGCGGACGGTCGAGCGAACCTGATCGATGGCGCGTTCACGCCGTTCGAGCGACACGGCGCTGATCACGAGATTGACAGGATTGCCGGGGCGCGGATAGAGTTTCTCCAGTGTCGAGAGCGGGATCACGACAAACTCGTCCATATCCTCACCGAACATGCCCCCCATCTCTTTGGCGACGCCGACGACGGTGAATTCCTCGCTGTCGAGCTTGATGCGTTTGCCGACAGCGTCCGTCTCGCCGATCTCCGCGAAAAGCCGCTCGTAAATCCGGTACCCGATGAACGCGCTCTTTCGCCGCCGGGCGTCATCTTCGTCCGAGAGAAACCGTCCCATCGCGACGTCGCGCGAGGTGATCTCCAGCATATTCGGGGTCTGGCCTTCGACCGACACCCAGGGGACCCGTTTGGCTCCATACTTGACATGGACGGACCAGTATCCCTCGGCCCCGACAGCCGCGCAGTCGGGGCATCCCTCTTCAATGATCGGAATGAGTCCCCGCGTCAGTTTCTTGCGGCGCAATCGCTCCAGATACTCCGCCATCGACATCGAAAACCCTATGCGCGAGACCATAAAGCTCTGCGGCCCCATGGAGTCGAAAACCTCCTCGATGTTCGACTGCATTCCCTCGACCGTCGATACGATCGTAATGACCGATGCCACCCCCATGACCATGCCGACCACGATCAGGAAGGAGCGCAGACGATTCGCCCACAGCGCGGCGAGCGATTCGACGATCAATGACAGGATGACCATGACTGCCGTAGGCGAAGCGCGGATTTGGGCCGATGCCGCGTCTTAGCCGTCGTCTTTCATGTTGTCCAGTGAGCTTTGCTCGATCTTGACCATGTCGCCCTCGGCGAGCTTCCGAAGGGTTTGGAACGAACCGGAAACAACCGTGTCGCCCGGCGCCAGCCCGGAGAGCGCCACGATGTTGCGCTCGTCGGCGATTCCGGTTTGAATCTCGACAAAGTGCGCCTTGCCGTCACGCACGACAAATACGCCGGACTTCTTCACTTTCTTCTTTTTCTTGCCGTCCTGGGTTGCCCCCTCGGCGGTTGTATCCGATTGCGTCTCTTCCGCATGGGCTGCGGCAAGAATTGTGCTCTCCGGCGCATCAGTCTGCTTCAGATTGGCGGAGTCGGGATCGATTTCGCGCGTCACCACCGATGCGTATGGAACCAGCAGTGCGTCATCAGCGGTGGCCGTGGTCACATCGACCGTCGCCGACATGCCGGGGCGGATTCCGGGATGCGCCTCCACAAACCGTACTTTCACGCGGAAACTGGTCGTGTAGTTTTCCGTCCCCTCACCGATGATCAGTGCGGAATTGCCGATCTCGACGACGCGCCCCTCGAATGTCGTATCGCGGAACGCATCCACACGGATTTTCGACTTCTGCTCCAGGTCGATCTGAGCGACTTCGGTCTCGTCGACGTCGACTTCGACCTCGAAGATCGAGAGGTCGGCAATGGTCATCAGGGTCTTGCCCTGTGTAAATGACGTCTGCGCCTGCGAGATCTCGCCGACCTCGACATTCAGATACGTGACCACCCCTGCCATCGGCGCGACGATGCGCGTCTTGCGTAAGTTGTCCTGCGCCTTGTCGAGCCGCGCCTGCGCGGTCTTCACCTGCGCCAGCATCGCCTCGTGGTTGGCGCGGGAGTTCTCGTAGGTATAGGTTGCCTCGTTGTACGCGGTCTCCGAGGTCAGATTCTGCGCGTGCAGCGCCTTCTGCCGGTCGTACTCGAGTTTGTCCTTCTCATATTGTGCCTTGGCCGCCTCGGTCCGGGCCGTCGTTTCATCGTATGAGAAGCGTGCCTGTTGCACATCGGTCTTCAACTGGATCGTGTCCAGCAAAAGCAGCGGTGTGCCGTGTTCAACCCAGTCGCCTTCCTTTACGAAGATCGCATGGACCTGCGCGGAGACCTCGGCGACGATATCGACCTTGGTCTGGGGCTGGATGCGCCCCGAAGCGGTCACCAGCTCGGAAATGTCGTCTTTCACCACCAGATCGGCCTGCACGACCGTCTGCTTTTCATCCGATCCGGAGAGGGTGACGATCGCGAGCACCGCCACCACAACGACCAGCCCACCTCCGATCAGGAGCCGTTTGGTACGCTTTTTCATTTTCCTCATAATCGGTGTGTACGAACGCTCCGCCTGAATGTTGCGGGGGATTGGATTGCCTCGGCGGCGTTAAACTTGTTGCCCTGACGGCCACGCTTGCCCCGCCTGTCCCGTGCGAAATCAAGGGGAACGAAGTGGAGGGTCAGGGCCGCGATCGTTGCACGACAGGATAGGGGGTCAGTTGTAGAGGCACCTTCACACTTCGCTCAGGATAAGCGGTCTCTCCGCCTCTTGCATCTTCGGGCCGGGAAACTCGGCCCCTACGGCCCGGCTCGGACAGCTTCAACTTCCGCGCACGGCTCCAGCGCTTGATTTGCGTTTCTCGTTTGAGCGCGCTGCCCTGATCGGTGTGTTTCTCCTGATAGATCAGCGCAACCGGCCCGCGCGTCGACGTGTATTTCGCGCCGGAGCCGTTGTTGTGTTTTTCGATACGAGCGGAGACGTTGTTGGTGATGCCGGTGTAGATCGTGTCGTCGGCGCAACGGACGAGGTAGACGTACCAGGGCTGAGATTTCTTGCGAATTTCACCGATCCTTCGACTCGTTCCGGCTTCGCCGGGACTCACTCAGGATAAAGCCCGGGATTCGTTTATCCTGAGCGGAGCGAAGGAAACCCGGTGATGAGTTCCTCCTTCTTTGCTCGCGTCCAGCCTTTCAGTTGAATCTCGCGACGTCGCGCGCTCCCCTGATCGGGATGACGTTCGGAGAATAACAAAGTCACTGGCCGACGTTGTGCCGTGTATTTGGCGCCCTTGCCACTATTGTGTTTGGTGATTCTCGATTCGATGTCATCTGTAATTCCTGCGTAGATCGATCCGTCGCGACAACGGACCAGATAGACGAACCACGGTCTGGATTCAGTGGTCATCGGGGGATCCTTCGACTCATTCGGCCTGCGGCCGAATTCGCTCAGGATAAATCCCGGGATTCGTTTATCCTGAGCGGAGCGAAGGAAACCCGGTCATCCAATCCTTCGACTCATTCGGCCTGCGGCCGAATTCGCTCAGGATAAAGCCCGGGATTCGTTCATCCTGAGCGGAGCGAAGGAAACCCGGTCATCCAATCCTTCGACTCATTCGGCCTGCGGCCGAATTCGCTCAGGATAAACGGAGAGGCCGGGATTCGAACCCGGGGGCGGGTTTCCCCGCCAACTGCTTAGCAGGCAGCTGCCTTCAGCCTCTCGGCCACCTCTCCTGCATTCGCAACACAAACATCGACGACGATCCCGGACCGTCAATTACTTAATGAGGGAAGGAATCCATCGACGGGCCACAAACATAGCCGCCCCCTGAGATCAAATCCACCCCAATGCCTGCCGAACAGACGCAGTCGATGAGGCAGGATTCGGACCCGTTCAAATCGGCCCAAAACCTTGTATAAGCTTGACATGATTGGGGATGCAAAGTAAAATCATCGTCTTGTACCGGCTTCTCTGATAGGGCCCTGTCAGATGCTTTGCCGGGAAAAGCAGGTACTTGAATCACTCGGTTTATGGCAGAGCCAGACGACGATAAAACGGCAGGGTCTGTTGCAGGCGAAGGCCAATCTGCTCCCGAGCCGCTTGGCCCGCCGGTTAAGTCGGTCTCTCCCAAGGAGAAACTGGCGGAACCGGCCAAGAAGCCGTTGCCGCCTCGCCCCGAGAAGAAAGCCGACGGTCTGCGGCGTACGACCGAAGCGGAGGGCGAAGGGAATATCTGGCGCGTCTCACGGCGCGGCTTCCTCGAAAAAATCGGCTGGGTGGGGATATTCTCGTTTCTCGGCGTCATGCTGGTCGGGACGCTGCGTTACATGTTTCCGCGCGTTCTGTTTGAGCCGTCGCCGATCTTTCGCGCCGGATTTCCCGAAGAGTATCTCCCCGGCACCGTTTCGACCAAGTGGATGAAGGACTATCGCGTTTGGATCATCCGTGAGCAGGACCGCATTTACGCTCTCTTGGGCATCTGCACTCATCTGGGATGCACCCCACGCTGGCTGGAGAAAGAGGACAAGTTTAAGTGCCCCTGCCACGGCTCGGGGTTTTATCGCTCGGGAGTCAACTTCGAGGGTCCGGCGCCGCGCTCACTGGAGCGGCTGAAGGTCGCGCGCGCCGAAACCGGAGAAATCTTAGTCGACCGGTCAGTCAAGTTTCTTTTTGAGAACAATGGCTGGGACAATCCGCAGGCATACCTGCCGGTTTGAGGAACGAGGAATCGGGATCGATCATGACGTTTGACCTCAAAAAGAAGATCACCAAATCGCCGGTCTGGAAGTCGGCTTTTCGCCACGACTACAAGGACACGACGCGCAACCGCTATCTGCAGGTGCTCTCGAATGTCTGGCTGCACCTGCACCCCACAAAGGTGGCGCGGCATGCGGTCGAGGTGCGCTACACATGGGGGATGGGGGGGATCTCGTTCTTCCTGTTTCTCGTGCTGACCGTCACCGGCGTCATCCTGATGTTCTACTACCGCCCGACCGATCAGTACGCCTACTACGACATGAAGTACCTGATGAACGATGTACCCTTCGGCGCGTTCATCCGCAACATGCACCGTTGGGGCGCGCATGCGATGGTCATCACCGTGTGGCTGCACATGCTGCGCGTCTTCATGACCGGCTCCTACAAGCCGCCGCGCGAATTCAACTGGGTGATCGGTGTCGTGCTGCTTGTTCTCACTCTTCTGTTGAGCTTCACCGGGTATCTGCTACCGTGGGATCAGCTCGCCATCTGGGCGGTCACGGTCGGCACCAACATGGCCCGCGCCACTCCGCTGCTGGGACATGAGGGGCCATTGGGACCGCAGCTTGGGATGAAGCCCGATAACGATGTGCGTTTCATGTTGCTGGGCGGCACCCAGGTGGGTCCGGCTGCGCTGTTGCGATTCTATGTGTTGCACTGTGTGTTCCTGCCGGTCGCGGCCGGTGTGTTGATGATCGTTCACTTCTGGCGCGTCCGAAAAGACGGCGGCATTTCCGGTCCCACGGGGAAACTGTAGCGTCGCCTCCGATTGAGAGAGCATGCATCAGCTTTGGGACATCGTCAGCAAGGGTGACAACATCCCGATTGTCATCATGCTCTTCCTCGTGGGCTTTTACACGTGGTGGGGACTGAGCCAGGCCAGGCGCAACGATGCATCAATCGCGGCCACCGGAGAACTGCCGCCGCCCGACAAGGTTTCAGTGTGGCCCTTCTTGGTGCGGATTGAATTTCTGGCAGCGATACTGGTTCTCGCGATCCTGACTGTCTGGTCGATTTTCATCGACGCGCCATTGGAAGAGGCCGCCAATCCGACCCGTACTCCGAATCCGTCGAAGGCGCCCTGGTATTTTTTGGGTTTGCAGGAGATGCTGGTCTACTTCGATCCCTGGATCGCCGGCGTGGTGCTTCCGAGCTTGATCATCGTCGGTCTGATGATCATTCCGTTCATCGATATCAACCCGCGCGGCTCGGGCTACTATTCCTATCAACAACGCAGGTTCGCGATCTGGACATATCTTTTCGGTTTCATCGTGCTCTGGGTGATTTTGATCTTCGTCGGCACCTTCCTGCGCGGGCCGGGATGGTACTTCTTCTATCCGTGGGTGACCTGGGATCCGCACAAGATTGTCGCCCTCACCAACGTCGACCTGCATGAGATGTTCGGGATTCACTCCAAGCTGGGCGCGGGCATCTTCGGTTTCATCATCGTCGGGGGCTACTTCGCGCTTGGGCCCTTGTACTGGTTCTGGAAGAAAAAGAGTTCCGCTGTGCTGCAACAAATGGGGCTGGTCCGCTACGGCATCGTCTCGTTCCTGTTTCTCTCGATGATGGCGTTGCCGATCAAGATGCTTCTGCGCTGGACGCTCAACATCAAGTATGTCTGGGTGACCCCCTGGTTTAACGTCTGACCCCATAATCGCGATTATGAACGATACTGTCGCAGCCCGGTCCGGCGAGCCCAAACGCATCGACGTTCCGGTCGAGACCCGTCCCTATGGGATGGTGTTTTTTGTCCTGTCTCTGTTCCTGGCGCTCGGGACCTTATGGGCCGTCGCCGATGAGGTGATCGTCCGGCGGCCGTGGAAAGAATATCAGAAGTCGTTCAATGCGCACGAAACCGTCTTGTTCCTCGCGCGGCGTGATTCGCTGGTTGCTCAGACCGCCGCCGACGAAGCCGCGCGCGCACCCGAACAGCAGACGCCGGCATTGCAGGCGCAGTTGGCGCAGATGCACGACGCGCTGCACTCCAATCCCGACTATCGGACAGCGCAGAGCGAGTTGATCGACCGGGAGTTCGCGCTCAAACTGGTCAACCGAAAGTACCAATTCGCCAAAAGCATCTACGACGAGAAGTTTTACCTCTACACCGAGGCGAAACATCACGGTGACGACACGACATCCTTGGCGCAGGACTGCAACAAGCAGTTGCGGCTGATGGATTCGCTCCTGCCGATCATTCAGGAGAAAGCGGCCGCGCGCGACTCAGTCCAGATGCGCCTCGATGCATTCGAGGGGCCGATCGACTCGCTCGACGGGCTCATCCAGGGACGCTCGCAGGAGATCGCCAATATCGATGAACGTGTTGCTGCGATCCAGGCACGCACCCTGAAGGTCCAACAAGTTGTGCTGTCCGATTACGAACCCAACGAATTTGAAAACCCGATCATTCGCGTCGATCGCTGCCAGACATGCCATCAAGGTATCACTGATGATCGTTTTACCGACTCGCCGCAGCCGTTCACCACGCATCCGAAGAAGGACATCTACTTTAAGAACCATCCAACCGAGGCATTCGGATGCACTCCGTGCCATGACGGGCAGGGGCCGGCCCTCACCGTCGAGGATGCGCATCGCCCCAAGAAATACTGGGATCATCCGCTTCTGGCCAACGACATGGTCGAGGCCGGTTGCCAGAAGTGTCACTCCGATCGCGCCTGGCTCGATAACGCCGAACATCTGATGGAGGCGCAGACAATGCTGCGCCGTGACGGCTGCTTCGGCTGTCACGACATCGCCGGATACAACAACCTGCCGAAGGTCGCGCCGCCGCTGGACAAAGTGACGACCAAACTGACGGAATCCTGGATGGCCGACTGGATCAAGAATCCGCGACACTTCCGTCCCGATACGCGCATGCCCAACTTCCGCATGCCCGATTCCGAAGTGGTCGCCGTCGTCGCGTTCCTGCGGAATATCTCAGAGGACCAGCCGGCCCCCGATTGGCCGGTGGTGGGGTCGCGCGGCGATGTCTCCCGTGGTCGGGAGCTGGTCGCGAGTGTCGGCTGCCTCGGCTGCCATCACATCGACGATTTGGCCGATCGCGCGGTCGATGTCGAGCGCGCCGCCGCAATCGATCATGGTCCCAATCTCTCCCGCATCGGCAACAAGGTTGCCGCCGCCTGGGTGTACGGCTGGCTTAAGAATCCACGCCGCTACAATCCCGAAACGAGGATGCCGTCGCTGCGTCTGACCGACCGCGAGGCGTCCGACATCACCGCGTATCTGCTGACGCTCAAAGACGATTCATACACGCCGCAGAGCGTTTCCACATCGTCGCGTCCGCGTAACGATCTTGCGGGCCAGGGCGAACACTGGGTCCGCACTTACGGCTGCTATGGCTGCCATACCATTCCGGGCATGGAGAAGGAAGGGAAGGTATCGGTCGAGCTGACGGCGTTCGGCGCCAAGGATCACAGCGAGCTGTTTTTCGGAGATGCGACGCATTTGCCCGAGACTTGGCATGACTGGACCTTCAACAAAATGAAGGATTCACGCATCTACGAAACGCAACAGGTCGTGCAGCGCATGCCCGACTTCGCCATGTCCGATGAGAAGGCGCACCTGTACACCATGCTCTTGAAGTCGTTCGACGGGCGCAAAGTTTTCGAGGCATACCGTGAGCCCCAGACAGATCGCGGACAACGAATGCGCGAAGGACAGTTGTTGGCCGAACACTACAATTGCACCGGCTGCCACACGATCGAGGGGCGCGGCGGCGACATTCAGGCGTATGTGGCCGATCGCGGCTACCAGCCGCCCAACCTGACGCCCGAGGGGGCCAAAGTCCAATCCGACTGGCTGTTTCGTTTCCTGCAGGAGCCGACACCCATTCGCGCGTGGCTGAGTCTGCGCATGCCGACGTTCAACCTGACCGGTCCGGAGATCACGACGGTCAGCCAGTACTTCATGGCGATCAGCGACGTCGACGCGCCCTTGATGTATCTGCACGCCGAAGATCTCGCCCCGCAATCGATCCGCGCCGGCAGGCAGCACTTCGACGAGTTGCAATGCCTGTCATGCCATGTTCTCACGGAAGAAGCGCTCTCCCAGCGCGGGGCTTCGAGCTTGGCGCCGAACCTGGCGCTGGCGCACGAACGCTTACGGCCCGACTGGATTATCGACTGGCTGATCGATCCGCAGGCCATCGACCCCGGCACCAACATGCCATCGTTCTTCTATTCTGAGGGTGAGCGCCTCTACGACGACGCCGACGAGCAAATCCGAGCCATCCGCGACTACCTGATGACCCTGCGGCCGATGTAACGGCGACGGGCCCGTCTGCGTCGAATTACCACTGGGAGTCTTCTTGAACCATGCCGCACCACGCTTCTCCAAGTGCTCGATAGATGAAGCCCGTTCGCGGGTTCTTTGGAAGCGCGATCTAATCAAGAATCTGCCCGCACTCAAAGAGGAAGATGCGGGAGTGATTCTATGCCATTGCGAGGGTCAAGTCGTAGGTTTCGCGGTGTACTCAAACAACGGCCTAGACATCACACTGCAGTGGGTAGAAGTTCACCCTCATGAGAAGCGGCATGGGCTGGGTAGACTCTTAGTGAGTGAAGTGTTGGCGGAATTCCCGAAATCCGATGCCTATGCGATGACAGTAGCATCGGCGGGGGAAGCTCTATTGAGGGAGCTGGGTTTCTCGCAGGAACGACCCGCATCATGGTGGGTTCGGAAAGCGCAGCACTCTTGACTGAAGGAGTTGTGAGCAGCTAACTGAGGAATAATTGGCCATCCCTCATCACCGGCACCACCGGCACCGAATCAATCGCTGCGCAGACCGACAAATCGGCGCCATAACCGACGCTGATCAAATATCGGCCGTGCTCGCTTTGCCACATCGCGGACACGGGCTCTGATTTGTACTGGTCCCATAGCGACTGTGCGATTGTGGCGCCATCGTTGACCAGCTCGACGGATTCGATCAACTCCCAGAGCTTGGCGATGATTGCTCCCGCCCCGACAGCGTCTTCCAAAGCCACGCGATCATTCTTTCCGGCGCAGACGAGCATGGTGGGGCGATTAAGCGCGACAATCTGTTCAGCAACCGCTGTCAGGTTGACCAGCCCGCCGACCATCACGACGACTTTCTGAGGGGCGTTTTGCAGCGCCGGAGAACCGTTCGTGGACGCGTGTATGAGTGTTTTTCCGCCGATCACTTCCCGGGTGTATTCCGACGGCGAATTGCCGAGGTCGAACCCCGGAAGCTTGTGTCCGCCGCGTTCGCCGCACAAAAGCGCATCCGACAATCCCGGCTCTTCTCTTTTCGCGCGCGCGGGTTCGACATCGTCGACCGGAATGACGGACGCCGCGCCATTGGCGAGCGCCGTGCAAATCACCGCCGACGCGCGCAGGATGTCGATGACAACGTAGGCGCCGAGCGCGTCGCCCATGAGACGACAGTCGGCACGCCGTGCGGCCGGTGCGAGACTGACGGCGATGTGCATGGGCGGACTCGAGCGCCGCGTCACTTGCGGCTGGTGTTGGTCACGAATGGCGGCTTGATGAGAGTGGCGCGTGCGGGTCTGTCGCGAATCATGACCTCCAGAGTGTCGCCGACTTTGCCCACCGAACGCTCGACATAGCCGATACCGATGCCTTTGTCCAGTGACGGCGAGTGGGTCCCGGAAGTCACTCTTCCAACGGCTTTGCCATCCTGATGTATGGCGCATCCGCTCCGTGGGATGGCGCGCTGATCCATCGTAAAGCAAACCAAACGTCGCGGCGGCCCCGACCCTTTCATCGCCGCGACGAATTTCTTGCCGATGAAATCGTGCGGTTTGTCGATCTTCACCACCCAGCCCAATCCCGCTTCGATGGGATTGGTCGTGTCGTCGATATCGTTGCCGTAGAGCATGTACTTCATTTCCAGCCGCAACGTATCGCGCGCACCCAGGCCGATCGGCGTGATGCCGAATTCCTCCCCGGCGATCATCGCCGCATCCCAGCACGGCTTGGCCAGTTCATTGGGCAGATAGATTTCGAATCCATCCTCACCGGTGTATCCGGTACGCGAAATCAGCACAGCGGTGCCGCCGACATTGCCCACCGCGGCGTGGTAGAATCCGATCTGTTCTAAGTTGAATGCAATGAGCTTGCCGACTAACGCCGCGGCTCTTGGTCCCTGAATCGCCACCAACGCGGTATCGAACGAGCGATTCCGGACCTGAACGCCGGTCGGGGCATGAGACGCCAGCCAATCGAAATCCTTCTCGATATTGGAGGCATTGACGACCAGGAACGCTTTGCCGGGCAGATGGTAGAGGACCAGATCGTCGACGATGCCGCCGTCGTCATTGAGCATCAGGTTGTACTGCGCCTGATAGACACTGACGGCGCCGACATCGTTCGTCAACATCCGCTCGAGAAAGTCGAGCATCCCCGGCCCGGACACCTCGATCTCGCCCATATGCGACAGATCGAAAATCCCGGCGGCGGTGCGCACCGCCTTGTGCTCGGGGATAATGCCGGAGTACTGGATCGGCATCTTGTACCCGGCGAACGGCGCCATCCGCGCCCCAAGCGACTCATGCACATTCGTCAGTGGTGTCTCGCGCGCGTCGGCCAGTAAGTCGGTCATAACAGTGCCGCCTGATTTTCGAGGAGTGCCGTCGGCTCCAGTCACTCGCAGCGCCGTATCGCGCTCCGATCACGTCAACTTCCCTCAGTTGCTGCGGACGATCAAGCGCTTTTGGTCATGCGACCGCCGCCTCGGCCATGCGCCGCTGTCGCCGGCTCGCCGCCGTTCTCTGTCCGGTCTCTGCTCTCATTCCCAGTTCGCGCCGCAGAAACAAGCCGGTGTGCGAGCGCTTGATCTTGACGACCTCCTCCGGTGTCCCGCACGCAATGATCTCTCCGCCGTCATCGCCGCCCTCCGGGCCCAGGTCGATGATCCAGTCGGCGGTCTTGATGACATCGAGGTTGTGCTCGATGACCACGACCGTATTGCCGCGGTCGACCAGTTCATTGAGAACCTCCAGCAGCATGCGGATATCTTCGAAATGCAATCCGGTGGTCGGCTCATCGAGGATGTACAGTGTGCGTCCGGTCGCACTGCGGGACAGCTCCGTCGAGAGCTTGACACGCTGCGCCTCGCCGCCCGACAACGTCGTCGCCTGCTGACCCAGGTGGATGTACCCCAGTCCGACGCGCGACAGAGTGATCAGCTTGTTTTTGATCCTTGGGATGCTGACGAAGAACTCCAGCGCTTCGTCGACCGTCATGTCCAGCACGTCCGCAATGCTCTTGCCTTTGTAGAGTACTTCCAATGTCTCGCGATTGTACCGTTTCCCCTTACACACCTCGCAGGGGACATAGACATCGGGCAGAAAGTGCATCTCGATCTTGAGGATGCCGTCGCCCTCGCACGCCTCGCAGCGCCCCCCTTTCACGTTGAATGAAAACCGTCCCGGATCGTACCCGCGTATCCTGGCATCGGGAAGCTGGGCGAACAAGTCACGGATATGTGTGAACACCCCCGTATACGTCGCCGGATTGGAGCGCGGCGTGCGCCCGATCGGCGATTGGTCGATATCGATGACTTTGTCGATCTGATCCAATCCGCTGATCTGCTTGTACTCCAGCGGCGCCTGGCGCGCGTTGTAGAAGTGATCGGCCAGAATCCGGTACAGCGTCTCGTTGATGAGCGTCGATTTCCCCGATCCCGAGACACCCGTCACGCACGTCAACAATCCCAACGGCACTTCCACGGTCACGCTCTTGAGATTGTTGCCGGACGCCCCGGCCAGACGGATTGATCGTCCGTTGTCGGAGCGCCTCGTGACGGGGACCGGAATGCTTCTTTTGTGCGAGAGATATTGACCCGTCAGCGACCCGCGGGCTCGTTTGATCTGCGACGGCTTTCCAACGGCCACAATCTCACCACCGTTCTTTCCAGCGCCGGGGCCCAGATCGACGACATAGTCGGCCGACTCGATCGTCTCACGGTCATGCTCGACAACGACGACCGTATTTCCCAAATCGCGCAGCCCGGTCAATGTGTCCAGGAGCCGGCGGTTGTCGCGTTGGTGCAGGCCGATGGACGGTTCGTCCAGAATGTACAGGACCCCCACCAGCCGGGACCCGACCTGTGTCGCCAAACGGATGCGTTGCGCTTCGCCCCCGGAGAGCGTCTGGGCAGCACGGTCCAGCGTAATGTAATCCAGGCCAACGTTGATCAGGAAACGCAGGCGCTCGTTGATCTCTTTGAGTATTTGTCGTGCAATTTGCTTGTCCCGCGCATTCAATCGCAGCTCGCCGAAAAACCCTGCGGCGAGCCGGATCGACATTCCCACGACGTCCTGAATCGACCGCTCGCCGACCCTGACCGACAGCGCCTCGGGCTTCAGGCGGGCGCCTTTGCAGGTCGGGCACGGCGTCACGCGCATGTACTGCTCGATCCAATGCCTGACGGACGACGATTCGGTCTGGCGGTACCGTCGCTCGAGGTTGGGAATGACGCCCTCGAATGTCCCGGTAAACTCTCCTTTGCCTTTGCCGCCGCGGTGCTCGTAAGAGTACTTGAATTCTTTTCCGCCCGATCCGAACAGCACGACGCGGCGCGCTTCCGCGGGCAGATCACAGAATCGCGTTTTGAAGTTGAAATTGAAGTGATTGGCGACGCCGCGCAGCATGTAGCGATACCAGTTGGCCGGATCCTCGCCCCATGGCGTGATCGCGCCTTCGAAGATCGAGCGCTTGGGGTCGGGCACAACCAAATCGGGATCGATCTCCATCTTCTGGCCGAGACCATCGCACGTCGGACACGCACCGAAAGGCGAGTTGAATGAGAACAGGCGCGGCGTGGGCTCTTCGAATGAGATTCCGCAATGGGGGCAGGCGAATTCTTCCGAGAACAGTATCTCCTCACCCTTGGGCACCGCCACGCGCGCCTTGCCGCCGGACAGGTGCAGGGATGTTTCCAGCGAATCGGCCAGGCGCGTTTTGACATCCGGACCGATCACGAGACGATCCACGACCGCCTCGATCGTGTGCTTGGTTTTCTTGTTGAGTTTGGGGACTTCCTCCAGATCGCAGACCTCGCCGTCGACCCGGACGCGGATCAGGCCCTTGCGCTTGATTTGCTCTAAGATGTCGCGATGCTCGCCCTTGCGGCCCACGACCAACGGCGCCAAGACCATGATGCGCGCTTTCATCGGCAGTTCGAGAACCCGGTCGACCATCTGCGAGACTGTCTGCCGCGCGATCGGGCGCTTGCACTTGAAGCAATGGGGCTGGCCAACCCGAGCAAAAAGCAACCGCAGGTAATCGTAGATCTCCGTCACTGTGCCGACCGTCGAACGGGGGTTGCGGGCCGAGCTGCGCTGCTCGATCGAGATGGCGGGGGAGAGGCCGTCGATGAAATCGACATCCGGTTTCTCCATCAGACCGAGAAACTGACGGGCATACGCCGACAGCGACTCGACATAGCGCCGTTGCCCCTCCGCGTAGATCGTGTCGAAGGCCAGAGACGACTTGCCCGATCCGGACAAGCCGGTTATCACCACCAGCTTATCCCGGGGGATCTCCAGATCCAGATTCTTGAGATTGTGCTCACGGGCGCCTTTGATGTGAATACTCCCCGGCATATATCCTCACTGTGATAGCGCCCGACGGCGTCGACTCGCGCCCCGGAGCGAATCCAGCAAGTTATTCAGCGCGATCCACTCGTGCAATCGTTTGTCGGAGAATGTGACTGGGCTTCGCGAAGAGATTTGAGATGGCGGGAATAAACCCACAGCCCGACTGTAATGGGTTTGACTGGCCCGATGGGGCAGTCTACTGTGCTGAGAAAAAGCATGTGGGAGGCCCATAACCGGAAATCCAGAAAGCGTTTGACCCCGGTCGCAACCGAGTTTTAGATTGCCGGCTGCTTTCTTCGGCCGTGAACCAATGACTCGGTATTCTCCGTGAACTCTCAGCACTTCAATCCAGGAGCTGCGCAATTGATCGCTATGAATCGAACGATGTTAAGCACTGTGTGTTGTGCGGTCGCGGCACTGTTCGCCGTGGGCATCACAACGCCGGCGCACGCTGCCGGGTTCGCCGTCCCCGGCGTTGGAATTAAAGCGCGCTCAATGGGGGGATCATTTCGCGGCCTGGCCGATGACTGGAGCGCAGCGCGCTACAACCCTGCCGGGCTGGCGTTCATGGAGTCCAACCAATTGAATCTCACGCTGGGATTATACAGCCCGCGGCTGACCTACAATCCCGATGTATCCGGTAGCGGCGCCGATCTCGGCTTCCATTGGGCCAACGGCAAGGACAATTTCCCGGTGGATGACCTCTGGCCGACGCCCTCGATGGGTGGAGTCTACCTTCCCGAGCAAACCGAAGGGCTCGCGCTGGGCGCGGCGGTTTTCTGGCCACACGATGTTAACTTCGGCTGGGACATTTACGCACAACCATCGGCGTACGACACCGACTACGAATTTCCCAAGCAGGAATACCGGACGGATATGGATGTGCTGGACATTCATCCGGTCGTCGCGCGAAAGTTTGGTGAGAACTTTTCTCTTGGCGCGGGGATTGCGCTGACCAACGGCGACCTGGTTTACAATCGCATTCTTTTCGTTGATAACACCATGGACGCCCCCTACGATGTCTATCCCTTCCACTCATTTGCGGCCGATTTCCGCACCGACGGCAATGGCTTCGGGGTCGGCGCCAACGTCGGCTTGTTCTGGCGCGCTTCCGACAACGTGTCCGTCGGGCTGAGTGTTCAAAGCCCGGTGCACATCCCGATGGAGGGCACGGCGACGCTCGACATGGCATGGCCCCGGGACTTTCCGCTCGACAGTCTCATGATCCTCGATGGATTCCAAAGGACCTTTTATGCCGGTGTTGACAACCCGGGTCGAAGCGCCGAGGAGCATTCCTCGTCGAACTACAAGTTTGATTTGGACCTTCCGGCGGAGGTCGGCGCCGGCGTTGGCATCCGCGCTGGGGAACGGCTGACGCTGGCCTTCGACGCCGCGTTAACGTTTTGGTCGTCGGTCGATGAATGGACATTCGAGTTTACGGATGGCGCGCTTAATCGGCAATTGGATACGCTCTTGGTCGAGTCCGTAACGGTCCCGTTCGAATGGGAAGACCAGATCCGCGTCTCCGGAGGGTTTGAATACGTGCTGAGGGAGAATGTGGCCGTTCTCGGCGGAGCCTACTACGACGGGAGCGCGTCCAATGACCGAACGTCCTCGATCAGCTTTCCCTCGCTGGGCAGCAGCGTCGGAGTCACCGGCGGCGTCGCGTATTCGGTGACCGGACGCTGGACTTTTGCCGCCGCGCAGGAGTTGGCGTTCTATTCGGAGAAGCACATTGCCGGCGGGGAGGGCGATCCGGCCGTCGACGTGTTCCCCGGCCAGTACTCACAGACACGGTATGAAACACTGTTCTCCATCACTTATGGCTTTTGAGGCGGGAGAGAGAGCACGATGCTGAGCACAAGACTTAAGACGCGTCTCATGATACTCCTGGCGGTCGGAATCCCGTCGGCGATGCTCACCAACTGCGCCGAGCGGGAAGGGCCATTGTTTCCCGATGGGACCAACACGACCACGCCGGAGATTCAGACGACGAGCTTTGACATACTGCGGCGCAACGACTTCGGCGATCCCACGGCGCGATTCATCTACACCGCGTACGCGACACCGCTGCCGACGAATCTGCCGCAGCAGCCGTTTCCGGTGCTCTACCTGCTGCACGATTTCCTCGAGCCGGGTGTGCCGGGGGGCGCGGACTACTTTGAGCGTTACAATTTGCAGGAGATTCTCGACGACCTGTACCGCAACAATGAAATCGGCCGCATGATGGTAGTGACGGTCGATGCATCGAACAACCTCGGTGGCTCGTATTACCGCGATGCATCGACCCTGGGACGATATGAAGCGCTGCTGAGTGAACTGATCGCGCACATGGAACGGACCACGCGCGTCTACACCGGTGGCGGGCGGCGGGCTCGGGCCATCTCCGGGCACGGTATGGGCGGATACGGCGCGATGTACTATGCCATGCAGCATCCGGAAATGTTCGGAGCCGTGTCCTCGATGTCGGGCCCGTTGTCTTTCGGCGATGTCGATTCCGATTTCGGCATACTCAGCGATGGCGGGCTACTGGATCAAGTGTTCGCCGAAAACGGTATCATCGTGCCCGATCCCGGCGGCGATGTCTACAACCTCATTGAAGCGGGGCTGACGCGTCCGGCGACGCGGCTGTACGCCGCCATGGCCGCGGCGTTCTCACCTCACCCGCTGCGGACCTTCGACTCGGTCGGCACGCTCATTGTCCAATTGCCGTTCGTTGTGCGCAAGGATACGATCTATCCGTGGGATTTCTTCTCGCCGCGCGCGGCCGGATCCTACACACTCGAGTTGACCGATCGCGGCGCGGATACGCTCGGTGTCGGCCTGAACATGCTGTTCGATCAGCAGGGGGTGCTGGTCGATTCGATTTGGGCGCTCTGGAGGGATTCTTCGGACATCAAGAACATTTTCCTGCAGAAGCGCGGGGCCGATCCCATGTTTATGGAAGATATGTCAATATACATCGACTGCGGCGTCGAAGACGAACTCGGCTATTTGGGAATGAACCAGGATTTCCACCAGACATTGATGGAGGCGGGAGTCGCACACGAATTCATCGAATACGAGGGATTCGGCCGCGTCGTGGCCGGGCATAGTCAGTTGATCGCCGATCGGCTGCGGACCATCATCAAGTTTCACGATCAATCCTTTACGCGTCCGCCAACACCGCCGCAGCCCTGATCGTCATCGCGATATGTATCGACGGGCCGCCTGCGAATCCCGCAGGCGGCCCGTATTGTCGTACGCGCTACATGACTACCGGCGCCAGAATGCGGGAACAAGCAGCGCCAGCACCGTCATGATTTCCAGGCGTCCGGCGATCATCATGAAGCTGAGGATCATTTTCCCGGCATGGGGGACCGCAGCGAAATTCTTGGTGGGGCCAACGGTGCCCAGCCCCGGTCCAACGTTCGACTGGCATGCGACTGCCGCCGATGCCGCACTGATAATATCCAGCCCCATCATCGTCAACAAAAGTGTGCCAAAAAGAAAGACGCCGAGAAACGCCGCAAAAAACACACTGATGCTCTTGACCGTTCCCGAGTCCAGAGCCGCTTGACCGACGCGGACCGCCAGCACGGCACTGGGCTGAAACGATTTGACGAGCTGGTTGACCAGCGCGCGCCCCAAAACAAGGATGCGAATGACCTTGATTCCGCCCGCCGTGGAACCCGCTGAGCCCCCGACAAACATCAGACTCAGCAGCAAGAGACGCGCGAACTCGGGGTACCGGTCAAAGTCGTCGGACGCGTGACCGGTTGCGGTCTGAAGTGAGACGACCTGAAACACGGAGTATCGAAGGGCGTGCCCCAACGTCTCTTTCTGTGGCAAGATGGCGGCGGTAACAAGAACGGTTGCGACTACGACCACCGCAGTATACGTGCGAAACTCCGCATCACGCCAAAGCTCCCCCGGCTGCCCGGAAGCCGCTCGGTAGTAAAGGCCGAAGTTGATCCCCGCCAGAAACATGAACAGAAGTATGATGAGTTCGATCGAGATCGACGAATACGCCGCGATGCTGGCGTTCTTTGTTGAGAAGCCGCCGGTTGCCAATGTCGTGAACGCATGACAGATGGCATCGAACGGCTCCATACCGGCGACGATCAGCAGCGTCGCGCAGGCCCCGGTCAGTCCCACATAAATGTACCACAGCAGCCGCGACGTGTGCCGCAGCTTGGGACGCAGCCGTTCCGTAATCGGCCCGGTCGTTTCCGAGCGGAACAGATGGCTCGCTCCGACGCCCAGGTGCGGGAAAACGGCAATAAAAAGGACAACGATGCCGACGCCTCCCATCCATTGCGTCAGCGAACGCCACCACAACAGCGACCGGCTCAGAATCTCGACATCGCGGATCACTGTCGCACCGGTCGTCGTGAATCCGGAAGCCGATTCGAAGAACGCGTCGGCCGGATGTGTCAATGCACCCTCCAGCAGATAGGGGATCGCGCCGAACGCCCCCACCAGCAGCCAGCCGATCCCGACGGTCGCCAACGCATCCCGCGCGCGGATCATCGTCGGCGCTGAGCGTCCCACGACAAAGCAAACAGAGCCCGCCAGCCCGGTAATCAGCGACGCGATGATGAAGTGTTGCAGCGAGTCCACATCGCCGTCCCGGATCGCCCACCCGATCGAGGTCGTCATAAACCCCGCCTCGACCACAAGCAACAGGCCGATCATGCGGACGACGGATCGCACATTCATGGATACGTGTCCGTTCAGGACATGGAGAAGGAGCGCTTGCGGAACAGGCGCTCGACCGCCTGCCGCTGTTCGGGCGTGGTTAAAACGATTACGCGCGACTGCGCCGGGATGACGAAGTCGCCGCCGGGAACCGTGACATCATCGTCGGTGACGACCGCCCCGACGCGAACGCCCTTGGGGAAACCGACGTCCTTCAGTGGGGTCGATGTGATCCGCGTACGCGCCTCCGCCTGCATTTCCAGGAACTCAGCCGCTCCGTCGGCAAGAACGCTCACCGACAGCACGCGACCGCGACGCACGTAGCGCAGAATCTGATTGGCCGCCAGCAACCGCGGAGAGATGGCCGTATCGATGCCCAGTTCTTCATAAATGGACATGTAGTCCGGCTTGTGCGACACGACGATCGTGCTGGCGATTCCTGATTTCTTGGCGATCAGCCCGGCCATCAAGTTCACTTCATCGCTTTTAGTCGCGGCGATCAGCACGTCCGCATTGTTGAGGTTCTCTGCGCGAATGAACCCGCTGCTGGTGGCGTCACCCCGAACCACCACGCCGCGGCGAATCTGCATGGCCATGGCCTCGGCCCGTTCCGCACTCCTCTCGACCACGAATGTGTCGATCTTCGACTCCTCCAGGAGCTGCGCCAGCGCACGTCCGACCGGCGAGGCCCCGACGATCACCGCCTTCGACACGGGTTTCTGCGGGCCGGCCAGGACTGTTCTCGCCTCCGGCAGGACATCGGTCTTTCCGATCAAATACAACTCATCGGAATCGGCGAGGCGCTCGCTTCCGTCGGGGATGATCAGGTGTCCGTTGCGACGAATCGCCGCCACCAGGACATTCTGCGGAAGCCGCAATTCCAGAAGCGACCGACCCACGGCGGGCGCGGATTCCTCTCGAATCCGCATACGGACCATGGCGACCCGTTCGTCCCCGAACGACTCCACCCACGTGACGCCCGTCGTCTCGACAATCCTCGCGATTTCGACTGCGGCCGCGCGTTCGGGACTGATGACGAGGTCGATTCCGAGATTCGCGGCCCACGTACTGTCCTCAGCCAGCGGATCATCGGTGTCGGAGACACGCGCAATCACACGTTCCGCACCAAGTTTCTTCGCCATCAGGCAGGCCAGCAGATTGACTTCGTCGTTATCGGTGACCGCGATGACCAGTTCGGTCCCGGCGACGTTGGCCTGGTTCAATGTTGAGATTCGTCCGCCGTCTCCGCAGAGCGTCATAACATCCATCGATTCGCGCGCCTGGCTCAGCGCGCTCTCGGAGGAATCGATGAGCGTAACATTCTGGCCCTCGGAGGCCAGCACGCCGGCGATGTGCTTGCCGACCTCCCCTAAACCGATGACGATAATATCCATCCTGATAGTCTCTGGCTGTGGTGAGCGATGCGATGCGAATATACCTCACCACCGATGATCCACAAGGACAACCCGGCGACGCGCACGCCTATCGCATCGGCTCGGGCTCCGGCGGCGGCGTCGCCGACAGCAATGTTCGACCGATGTATTCGCCCGCGTACGCGTGCCCGGCGGCATTGAAATGGGCGAAGTCGCGCGCGGTGTCGTCGAAGAATTCCGGATGTCGATCAAACACAGCCGCCAATTCGATAAACGGGCTGTGCCCAAGCGTTGCCCCGTAGCGCGCCATCTGATGGTATCGGTGATGATACTTGAATATCCCGGTATCATCGGAATACCCCGCCGGCGGCCAGGCAATGGGCGGTGTCAGAACGATCGACCGTGCCCCGATCCGACGCGCCACCAGGCAGATCTTCTCGATGTTGGGTGCGTATTCATTGCCGGGGACGCGACGGATCGTCAAACCGCCCGGTTCGATTGGCCGTCGCGCCGGTCCCCATTTGTGACGCAGTGCCAGGCCATGCCGGACTATGGCCGAACGCAACCACATGTCCTGCAATATCATTGTCCACGCCGCCGGCATTTCCAAATCGGAATCGGGTGTCTCAGCGGCGCCCGGCTGCAAGTCGCCCCAGCTAAACAACATCAGTACGATATCGGGCGTCAATCGCGGCAGCATCTGCTCGGCCAGCCGCACACCCTGGTAGGTAGAGTAGTCGGTGACACCGAGGCTGATGACCTCCCAACGGCGCTTCTGTTCGTCGTGAGCATTAAGGTATTCCTCGAGTTTGCGCGGGTATGTCTGACCGTTGGCGACGCCGTAGCCGAACGTGGTCGATTCGCCCAGACAGACGACACGCGTGGTGCCTGGAGTCTTCTCGAACAAGAACTCCGGTGTGCGAAAACCGTGGGAGTTAATCGTGTAAACACCCGGCGCGAAAAAGTTGCTGTGGATTGTCCGATTCGGCCGATAGCGCCAGAAGAGAACAGGATCACGTGCGATTTGGTCGGGGTAACGCCATTCCGGAGCAACGACGAACTGCTCGGGCGGCGGCAGAATCGGCATACCGGTCATGCGGCCCGCCCCTTCCAGACCTGACAGCACGGTCAGGATTGCCAGCAGCCACAGAAACCAACGTCGTCCGCTCCTCATACTCCTGACTTTCGGCTGTTAGCGCAACGCCTTCGCCGACAGCTTGTCCTTCAGTGCCGGATGCACAAATATCCCGTCTTTGCGCGCCAGCTTGCCGTCGAGGTGAATCTCGCCGCCGCCGTACTCCTGGGTCTGAATGAGCACCAGATCCCAGTGCACCGCGGAACTGTTGCCGTTGGGGGCTTCATCATAGCACTGCCCCGGGGTCAGATGGATCGAGCCGAAAATCTTCTCATCGAAGAGCGTATCTTTCATCGGCTTGTTGACGTTGGGATTCAGCCCGAAGGAGAATTCACCGACGTAGCGCGCGCCCGGATCGGTGTCGAGAATCTTGTTGAGCTTGGCGTTGTCCCCGCTGCACGTGGCCTTGACGATCTTGCCGTTCTTGAACACGAAGTGAATGCCATTAAAGAGCGCCGACTCATAGATCGACGGCACATTGTATGTGATCTCGCCATTGATCGAGTCGCGCACCGGCGCGGTGTAAACTTCGCCGTCGGGAATATTGCGGTGGCCGTCGCATTTGACCGGCGGGATGCCCTTGATCGAGAATTGCAAATCGGTCCCCGGCCCTTTGATGTGGACACGGTCGGTCTTGCGCATGACATCGGCCAGGACATCCTGCGCCTTCGACATTTTGGGATAGTCGACGTTGCAGACATTGAAATAGAAGTCCTCGAATGCCTCGCGTGATGTCTCGGCCAGTTGCGCCATCGCGGCGTTGGGGTATCGCAGCACGACCCAGCGCGTCCGTTTGACACGCTGCTCCAGATGCACCGGTTTGTAGTAGTGCTTCTTAAACCATCCCATGCGTTCCGACGGAATATCCGCGAGCGTATACGAATTGTTGGAACCGCGCACCGCAATGTAGCAGACCATGTCTTTCATCATCCGCAGGTGCATCTTCCCGTACTCTTTAATCTGCTCTTCGGTCGCGTTCAGGATCCAGCGGCGCTCGACTTCCTCGTCGTTGTGAAACCAGAACGGCAGCCCGCCGGCCCTGGCGACCTGCGTGATAATCTCACGTGACAATTCCAGCGTGTCATGGCCTTTGGTTTCCACCAGGACCTTCTCGCCGGGTTTGACGGCGGTGGAGTAGTTGACCAACGTGTCGGCGAGCTTGATCAAACGGGCATCTTTCATTTCCTGTCCTCTCTATCGTTTTCCACTCCATTGGCAGCGACAATTCAGACCGGGAATATATCATATCCAGATAAGATGATGGAAATCGAGGTCTCTTTTTCGTATTCCAATTTGCGCTGGCGCCTCTATTTCCGTTTTGTAGGGGCGAGGTTTCCTCGTCCCTACACACGATGACGACAAGTGTGCCCTCATCTGCTTCAGAACGCGCCACGGTGACCGAATCGGCCCGCCGCATCTATCTAATGAAGGACCTGCCACCGGAGGTTGTCGCGGTGGCGTTTGCCAAGACCTCCCGTTCGCCGGAACCGTTCGACAAGATCGCCGAGGAGCTCACCGAGAGCGCCTCAGCCCAGTTTCACGAAAAGTGGGTGGTCGGATACGGCCACGCGTCGGTGGCTGAGCATGCGATGCTTTCGATCGCGGTCGAGAATGTCTCGATTATTGCCGCCAAGGCGATCGAAGATAACCGACTGGCATCATACACCGAGAAATCGACGCGCTATCAAATCTATGACCCTGAGCGAGTCTACCGCCCCGCGTCGTTTCGCGCCCACTCTGAGTTGAATCGACGCTACGAAGAATTGATTACCGGCCTGCTGAGCACTTACATCGAATGGTCGGAACGTGCCATCGACCACCTGAAAGCGCAATTCCCGCTCGAAGCAGGAAAGTCGGAGCGGATGTGGCATGCGCGCCTGCGTGCCAGGGCATGCGATGCAATCCGTTACCTTTTGCCGACTGCAACGCTGACCAATCTGGGCTGGACCATCAATGCCCGTGCATTGGCGGGGGCAATCCGTAAGCTGACCGGCTCGCCGTTGCCGGAACTGCGCAAGATCGGCGAAGAGGTCAAGGCAGTCGCCTATGAGAAAGTCCCGACCCTGCTGAAGTACGCCGACCCCGATATGGCGCGCGCCGCCGGCATCAAAGATGTACAAGATTCGTTGAACGGCACACCACACGCACAGTCGCGAATCGTCTCCGACATCCCTCCCGATGTGCGGGTCCTGCGCTATGAACGCGATGCACTGCAAGTCCTCGCTGTCTCAGTCGCTTATCAGGGTCAGATGGGCGATTGGGCGCGCGCCGAACAGATGGTCGCCGCCATGTCCGAAGGGGAGCAGCGAGAACTGATCGGGCGCGTCCTGGTCCCGTTGGGGCCGTTTGATCCCCTGCCGCGCGCATTCGAACACATCAACTATTTGATCGAGATCACCGTCGACTACGGTGCATGGCGCGACATCCAGCGCCACCGCATCGGCACGCAACTGCCGCAGGAACTGACGCCGGACTTGGGGTACACCGTCCCGGCACTGATCGAGGAGATGGGATTGCGCGCCGAATTCGAGCAGTGGATCGGGCGCTCGGCAGCGGCCTATGATGCGATTCACGCCGAGTTGCCCGATGAAGCGGTTTATGCGCTGCCATTGGCATTTCGCAAGCGGTCGCTCTTCCATTGGAATCTCCGCGAAGTATTCCACTTCGTGAAGCTTCGCGGCACCAGCAAAGGGCACGATGCCTATCGTGCCGTCGCCCACGACTTGTGGCGCAAGGTGCTTGAAGTCCATCCGTGGCTCGGCGGGTTGCTCTATCCCTTGGGCGAAGACGCCCGGCCATAGCGTATCTCGTCTGCCGAACGACCCGGAATCGCTCAAGCGCCCGCAAGACGTTCCGACATATAGGAATGTGAAGACGCAGTCAACGGCGACCGCTGCCCGAGCGTTGGAGCCGCAACTCGAGCAGCAGGTCCGGGCGCTGGAACGCGCCCAGCGCACGCAATTACATTGGCGCGCTCAGATGGCCGCCGAGATCGCGCACGATCTCAACAACTATCTTGCGATTCTCAGTGGCAACGCCGAGCTGCTGATGATGCAGATGGACGATGACATTCCTGCGCCCGCCCGCAAATGCCTCGACAACATGCGCCGCGCCCTCGGTCAATTGGGCGTTATGGCGGATGCCTTCCTCAAGTCACGATCCCAGACCGATCAGGCCGAACGCGTCGATCTGGGAGGATTTCTCGCTTTCCAGACGCTGTTTTTCAAGCCGCAAAAATGGTTCCAGAAGATCGTCCTCGAAACAAGGTGCGCGAATCCGCTGCCGGTAGTGGCCTGTCGTGCCGGGGAGTTGCAACTTATCCTCTTCAACATTCTCTTGAATGCCGCCGAGGCGCTGAACCACCCCGATGTCACCGGGTCGACTATAACGCTGTGTGCTGAACCGGGCAACGACCGGGAGACCGTCTGCCTCTCCATCGCGGATGATGGGCCGGGGATACCGGATCCGATGCTGTCGGGCATCTTCACCCGGGCGGTCACGACACACGGCGAACGGCGCGGGCTCGGTCTGATCCTGGCCGGCCAGCTTGCGGTCCGCAGCGGTGGCGAGCTTTCGATCTCCAACCACAGTCCGCACGGTGTCGAGGTGCGACTTTCGCTGCCAGTAGCTCCTCAGACAACCCCCGTGCGCACAGCGATTCCCGCCGGTATCTCACCGGACTTAGAACCGTAGCAATCCCCCGCTGCAAAAACTACGACCCATCGGATTGTCGGATCGTCCCCGCAGTTGTAGGGGGCCGAGCCCACAGATTCGCCTTGCCCGAGGGCGATTGAACCGATTCCCCACTGCTGTTCAATAGTCGTGCATCGCCGTACGGCGTTGTGCGCCCGAGACGTAGAGCGCCTCATGGATCCTGCCTGTATTTGGGCTGGGCATTTGCGGGAATCGTCGTCGCCGGGTCCAGCGAGATCGATCCGGCTTTGACAACGGAACCCCGAGACCCATAGCCGCACCCAGATCTATCCTCCCCCGACCCCGGGTCGCCGCCCTCGACCCGGGGTCTCCTCCATCCGGGATGTCACGCGACGTGTTCATCGCGCTTGCGCGATTCGGGAGATCCGCATTCGTTAGACCACCGCCATTGTGATGAACCTGATGGACTCGCCACCCAACCAGTCGCCCGAGAATGACCCACAGCCGATCTTCGAGGCATTCCCGCGCAGCCGTCCACCTTGGCGGGTCGAACACGCGATCCTCTATTTCGTCGTTGCCGCGATCGTCTCGGTCGTATTGGGCGCACTGTTGATCAATGTGGTGGGGTTCTATGGCTCCGTGCTGATCGCCGAGATTGTCGGTTTCGGCCTGATCCCGCTTGCGCTCACGCGACGGTTTGCGACCGAATTGCCGCGACAACTGCAACATCCGCAGGTGCCGCGATCATTCTGGATGTGGACGGTCATTGCCGTCGTTGCCTTCGCCACCTTGCACAGCAACCTGCCGGTGCTGATCGACCGCTTCTATCCGATTCCCAAAGAGCAGTTCGAGTTGTTCCGGCGTTATCTGGCGGCCGACACGCCCGCGCAGTTCTTGTTCTTTGTGCTCGTGGCGGCGGTTGTTCCGGCCATTTGTGAAGAGTTGGCTTTTCGTGGGTTGATTCAAAGCGGCCTGCGGCGTTCGTTGGGGCCGAAGATCGCCGTCATTGCGGCGGGTTTTTTGTTTGCCCTACTGCATCTGAATCCGTGGAATTTCATCGGGCTGTGGGTATTCGGATGCTTCCTGGGGTATCTGGTCGAGCGCAGCGGAACCCTGTACCCCTCGATTCTCGGACACATGCTGAACAATTCGATGGCGTTGCTGGTTTTTTCCCTGCAATCGGCGGAGGAGTGGGACGAACCGTTAGAGTTCATTCCCTGGTATTGGACGCTCGTCGCCGGTTTGGTTCTCGTTGGTGCGGTGATAAAGCTCCATCAATCATCGGGTTTACAGCCGGAGCAGGTTTCACCCGAACCGATTATCGCTCCGGAGCCGCCCAGGTAATCATCAATTAACTCCCGGTCGAATTTTTGACCGATCAAAAGTTGCTTTTGGACGTATGTTGCCATTACACCGGATAAGTGTATGACCGAAGTGCGTAGACATACGACCGAGTCTGTCCTGACCGCCACACCGTCGCGTTCACGCGGCCAGGCCGTCGGCGAAATCCTCTCCGCCCCGTCCGTGTCCGATTGGTCGGAGTCCGAGGCGTTGATCGGGGCGATGCGGGCGTTGCACTCGACTCTGAATCTCAATGAACTCTACGAGATTGTCGTGAAGGTCATCGCCAGTCTGACCGGATCAGCCGGCGCCGTTCTCCTCCTTCATCGCCCGCGCACTCATCACCCGATTGTCTTCCGTGCATGGCTGCACGAATGGGAGACATCGCTCCCGCTGCCGGCACAGGCCGGGGATCAATTGATCGGTTGGCTCAATGATCGCGCCAATACGCACGAACCATTTGACGCCCCGCCGCGCGAAGTCGCCGATGCCATCCTCGAGGTCCTGAAGACTCCCATCCGCGGCGAGCAGTGGGTGCCGTTGGTGACTCCCCAACGCGTCATAGGAGCCATCGGTGCGCTGACGACCGCAAGTGATCCGGGTCGGCGGTTACCAGCGCTGTTTGTCCCATTGGCGGAACAGGCGACCGCCGCCCTGAGCAATGCACTTTTGTATCGACGTGTCGAACGTCAATCGCTGGAAACTCAGACGCTCTTGGCCGCGAGTCGCACATTGATGTCGTCCCGTGACCTCGATCAGGTGCTGCACGCCATCCTCGACACGCTGCATCGCGTGCTCCCCTACAATGCGGCCGGAGTGTTTCTTGTCGGCGACGGCGGCCATGTCGAGCGCATCATCGACCGCGGCTATGAGGGCCCCTCCGACGACTCGACGGTGCCTCTCGAGCGCAAGGCCCGCAAAGGACTGGTCGGCTGGGTGGCCGCGCATGGACAGCCGCTGATCGTCAACAATGTGGCGGATGATGCACGGTATCAACGCGCGCGAACGCAGACCCGCTCGGAAATGGTCGTTCCCATCTTTGCGGGGGAACGGCTGGTCGGGGTGTTCAATCTCGAACGCGACAGTGTCGACGGATTTCTCGAAGCGGATCTCGATATCGTCACCGCGTTCGCCCAGCATGCCGGTGTGGCGGTGGAACGGGCGCGCGCTGAGGCGGTGTCCGATGAAAAGCGTCGCATGGAAGGAGAGCTGGAGGTTGCCCGTCGCATTCAGCGGACCTTCCTTCCGGATGCCAGTCCGAATGTTCCGGGTTTTGACATTGCCGGTGTCAACATTCCCTCCGAGCAGGTGGGCGGCGACTATTATGACTTCCTGCCGATCGTCAAGGATCAACTCGGTATCGCCATCGCCGATGTGTCGGGCAAGGGAATCCCCGCGGCACTCATCATGGCATCGCTGCGCGCGTCGCTCATCGCGGAGATTCGCAACCAATACGCACTGCGCCGCATCATCGAAAAAGTCAACCTGCTGATGTGCGAACGCAACGATGAAGGGCGGTTCGTGACCGCCATCTACGGCGTGCTGGATTCCCGCAATCGCATCTTTACGTTTTGCAACGCCGGACACAATCCCGGCATCCTGCGCCGCGCCGACGGCAGCATCGTCATGCTTTCCGACGGCGGGCTGGCGCTGGGGATCCTCGATGATGCCCAGTTTGTGGAACGGGCGGTCGGCCTGAATGCCGGCGATGTGATTCTGCTGTACACCGACGGCGTCACCGATGTCATCGGTGCCGATGGATCGATGTTCGACACCGAGCGCCTGCTGGCGGCGCTGCACCGGCACGCGCACCTGTCATCACAGCAGATTATCGACGCGGTCCGGCGGGAACTGCAGGAGTTTGCCGATCCGGGCGCTCCGGTCGACGATCTGACGCTGGTTTGCGTCAAGGTGCTCGAACCGCAAATCTGATGAGACGGGATAAGACCAACGGCATGATTGGCATTCCCTCACTGCCTGAAGTGATGGGGCAGTGCGCATCGGACAAGTGTGTCGGATTCCAACGCGTCATCGATTCCGTTGCCGGGTACTTTGGACGATATGGCTGTCCCGCTGACCATGACGGTGTCTTGGTCGCGCTCTCCGGCGGACCGGATTCGGTGGCGCTGCTATCAGTCATGCTGCATGGAGCACGCGCGAAGGGCTGGACGCTCGCCGCAGGACACGTCAACTACCGGTTGCGCGGGACCGAATCCGACGACGATGAGAAATTCTGCCGAGCGTTGTGTCGGACCTGGGAAGTCCCCATCCACGTGCACCGTGTCCCACTCTCCTCTGTGCCGGTTGCCAATCGTCAGCATTGGGCGCGCACCGTCCGCTATGATTTCTTCAAGCAGGTTGCCGACGATCTGGCAGGTCATTGGATTGCCACCGGGCACCATCTGAATGATCGCGCGGAGTCATTCGCCGCCGCCGTATTGGATGCCGGCGGCACATTCGCCCTCGCAGGAATTCCGCCGGTCCGCGGCCGAATCATCCGACCGTTGTTTGACTGCCACCGCGGTGACATCCTCGCAATGCTCGACAGTCTGTGTATTCCATATCGCACAGATCGGTCCAACGACGACGTCCGATATCATCGCAACGTCATCCGCCACGAGATACTGCCCCAGTGGGAACGGCGTAACCCTTCGATTGCCGAGGGCCTGGCGCGGACCGCGTCGCAGTTATGGGAGCAGAGGCGGTTTCTGGAGAAATGCGCGGCCCGCCTCATCGACGACTCGGTTCGGGGAACGCATCTCGGGCGGATCACTCTTGCCGCCGAGGTGCTATCGTCGGCGGATGACGCGCTCGACCCATACATTCTGCGTCTGCTCGCGGGACGCATCGGGATCGATTGGTTGCCCACGACGGCGACGGTCGAGCGGTTCCGATTGTTGCGCCATGACCCCGATGGCCCGGCCAAGACCGTAGAACAGGGACGCTTGCGCGTTCTCCGGTCGATGCGTATGCTGGCGTGTGAGGATCGGTCGCGGGTACAAGAGATCGAGTCGGAGGCGGCCGCGTTGGTTCAGCAGGGATCCACGCTGAATCTGAATCGGACATATCTGCGATTACGGGTTCAACAGGTGCAGCCCGCCGCATTCGATGACAGGCAGATGGCGTACATCGATTTAGACAGTCTACAGGGTCGTGTGGCACTGCGCCGCCCGCAAAATGGGGATCGTTACCGACCGATCGGGCTTCGCGGCACCAAGAAGCTCTCGGACATTTTCGCGGAGCGACGCATCCCCGCGTTTCAGCGTGCCGATGTGCCCGTGCTTGCCGACAATGCCGGGATACTCTGGCCGGTCGGCTGCCCGGTGGCGGAGCGCGGGCGCATTACGCCATCGACACGTGCCATGCTCGTGGCCGAGGTTTTCGACGCTGAGCGATCGGGGGTCCGATGAGCGAGTCCGCCGTATCGACGTTGCCGGACAATCTGACCGTCCTGTATTCCGCCGAACAGATCCGCGACCGTGTCATGCAATTGGCGGGTGAGATCACCGCCGATTTCGCCGGAGATACGCCCGTCCTGATCGGCATGCTCAAGGGCAGCTACATGTTCGTCGCCGATTTAAGTCGTGCGCTGCCGATTCCGCATCATGTCGATTTCATGGCCGTGGCCGCCTACGGCGCCGGGACCACCGCCGGTAATCTGAGACTTTTGAAGGATTTGAGCGTAAACATTACGGGGCGCGCAGTCATCATCGTCGATGACATCGTCGACACTGGGGCGACGCTGAACCATATACGGCTCATTCTCGAAGCGCGGCAGCCGAAGCGACTGGCGGTGGTGACATTGCTGGACAAGAAGGTGCGTCGACGCAGCGATGTGCCGATAGACTATGTAGGATTCGAGATCGGCGAAGGATTTGTCGTGGGATACGGACTGGATTTGGCCGAACGGTACCGGCATCTGCCCTACATCGCACAGATCGACCCGTCCAAAGGGGAGGAGACTCGATAACGTGACCGACCGTTCACCATCCGAGCCGCGTCGATTGCCGCGCATGCCGCGCCCACCCCGATCACCGGATGATCCCGATGGTAAGGCACAGTTTCCGTGGAAACGGTCATCGCGCACCCTGATTTTCTGGGTCGCGCTGATCACCCTGTCGGCGCTGCTGGTGAACTACTACAGCTTCGGACGCGATCAGAGCACCGAAGTCACCTACACCGAGTTTGTCGAGCAACTGGACTCCGACAATGTGCAGTCCGTCACCGTGATCGACCGCCGTCTGAAGGGACGATTCAAAGTCGACGTGCTCAAGAGCGTCAACGGCAAGAGCCGCAAAGTTCACGACTTTGAGGTGTTGCTGCCGACCAGGGACGCAGAGAACATTCTCGCCCGACTGGAAGCCAAAGGCGTCGTCATCGCCGCTCAGGAGGAAGGGGTCAACTGGACCACGGTCCTGCTGGGGTTTGCACCGTGGCTCTTGTTGCTGGTGTTCTTCTGGTTGTTCATGTTTCGGCAGATGCAGTCGGGACCGCGCGGCATCTTCTCGTTCGGCAAAAGCCGCGCGCGATTGCTGTCTGAAGACCGTCCCAAAGTGACATTCCATGATGTTGCCGGGGCCGAAGAAGCCAAAGAAGAGTTGCAGGAAGTCATCGAGTTCCTGCGTGACCCCGGCAAATTCCAAAAACTTGGCGGCAAGATTCCCAAGGGTGTCCTGCTTCTCGGTCCTCCGGGCACGGGAAAGACATTGCTGGCGCGCGCAGTCGCCGGTGAGGCGGCGGTACCGTTTTTCTCGATGAGCGGCTCGGATTTCGTCGAGATGTTCGTCGGCGTCGGCGCCTCACGCGTGCGCGACTTGTTTGAGCAGGGGAAACGCTCCGCGCCGTGCATCATCTTCATCGACGAAATCGACGCCGTCGGCCGTCACCGTGGCGCCGGCCTGGGCGGCGGGCACGATGAACGCGAACAGACGCTCAACCAGCTCCTGGTGGAGATGGACGGGTTTGAGTCCAACGAAGGCGTCATCCTGTTGGCGGCGACGAACCGCCCCGATGTCCTCGATCCGGCGCTCTTGCGTCCGGGACGCTTCGACCGGCAGGTGGTCGTCGATGCTCCCGATGTGCGGGGGCGCGAGGGTATCCTGCGGGTCCACACACGCAGGGTCGCGCTCGGCGGCGAAGTCGACCTGAAAATCCTGGCGCGTGGGACGCCCGGATTATCGGGTGCCGATATCGCCAATCTGGTCAACGAGGCGGCGCTGCTGGCGGCACGCCGCGACCGCGACAAAGTCACCATGGCCGACTTTGAGGACGCCAAGGACAAAGTGATGATGGGCACCGAGCGCCGCTCGCTGGTCATCACCGAAGAAGAGAAAAAGACGACCGCCTATCACGAGGCGGGTCACGCCTTGGTCGGCAAACTCCTCCCCGATGCCGATCCGGTGCACAAAGTCACGATCATTCCACGCGGAATGGCGCTGGGTGTCACGCACTTTCTGCCCATCGACGAGCGGCACACGCACTCACGCGAATACCTTGAAGCGCGCCTGGTGTATACGATGGGCGGACGCATTGCCGAGCGGCTCGTCTTTAACCGGTTGACAACCGGCGCCGGAAACGACCTCGAACGTGCCACCGCGCTCGCGCACAAGATGGTCTGCGAATGGGGCATGTCCGAGAAGCTCGGGCCGATGACCTTCGGCAAAAAACAGGAGGAGATCTTCCTCGGCCGCGAGATTGCCCGGCATCGCGACTTCTCCGAACGGACCGCGCAACTGATTGACGAGGAGATTCACCGTATACTACACGCCGCCGAGCAAAAGGCACACAAGCTCCTCTCGGAACACCTCGACCACCTGCACTCCATTGCCGGCGCCCTTCTGGAACGTGAATCACTCGACGGGGAAGACATCGACGTCCTCCTCCGGGGCGAACCGCTGCCGCCGATCCCTGTCGCTCAGCCCGAACCCGTGGCCAAACAGGAGCCCGCGGTCGCCGCGCGCAGCCGTGAGTCCGAACGCGCCAAACGTCTCGATCAACTGGGCGATGTGGCGCCCGGGGCATCTCCGGCATAACGCATCCGGCGGGGTCGACTGTCCTCGTGAATCAGCCAACGGCACCAACCGCGTCCGCCAGCAGCACAGTCAGTTTCACATCACGAGACAGACTATTGCCGTTCATCATGGGGGTGATCAATGTTACGCCCGACTCGTTTTCAGATGGCGGCCGGTATTATCGAGCTCCCGATGCGGTTGCTCACGCGCGCAGACTGATCGACGAGGGTGCCGATGTCCTCGATATCGGCGGCGAATCGACCCGCCCCGGCTCCGACCCGGTCTCTCCCGAAGAGCAAGTACGGCGCATCGGCAGTGTGATTCGACAGGTACGATCGTTCTGGATTGGCCCAATCTCCATCGACACGACCCGTAGCCAGGTTGCCGATGCGGCCATCGCGGCGGGCGCCGATTGGATCAATGACATCTCCGCGATGCGGGATGATCCGTCAATGGCCGAAGTCGCCAGGCGCAATTCGTGCACGGTCGTTCTCATGCACAGCCAGGGCAGGCCGAAGACGATGCAGGCGGCGCCTCTCTATGACGATGCCGTTGTCGAGGTCGCGGAGTTTCTCAGTTCGCGGGCAGAATTGGCCATCGCCGCCGGTATTCCGGCTGAGCGCATCATTCTCGATCCCGGAATCGGTTTCGGAAAGACATATGACCACAATCTTGCGTTGATGATGCATCTGGATGTGATCTGCTCGCTCGGTTATCCGGTTCTCATCGGCGTGTCGCGCAAGTCATTCATCGGCCAGATCACTGGAGCCGAACTGCCCGACCGCCTGGAAGGATCCTTGATGGCAGTTGTAGCGGCGGCACGGCTCGGTGCGTCCATCGTCCGAGTCCACGATGTCGCCGCAACGAAACGCGCTCTGCAGACAGCCGGCGCCCTCGGCTTGCTGTCGCAGCCCGGATCGGGGCCATCGTCTCCGCAGTGATTGACCGCCTTCCTGTTTGCACCGTATAATCTTACGGAGTTTCAGATCGGAAAAAGCGTGGTCTTGTTTCGCATCGGATTTCTGCAATTCGGCCTCGTCGACTTAATCGACGTCCTGGTCGTGGCGTTCATATTCTATCGTCTCTTAGTGCTCATGAAAGGCACGCGCTCGGCACAGATTGTCGCCGGGCTTGTGCTGGTGGGGATCGTCTCGTTCCTCGCCTACTGGTTCCAACTGGAGGGCCTCAAGTGGCTCTTCACCAATCTGGCAACGGTCGGCTTCATCGTCCTGGTCGTTGTGTTTCAGCCCGAATTGCGCGGCGCCCTGGCGCAGATCGGGCATTCCCGCATGTTGCGTCCGTTGTTCGGCGCGCGTCAGCAGGCAACTCTCGACGAGATGGTACGGGCAGCCATCCGTCTGGCGGAACTTGGCTGGGGCGGGCTGATGGTGATTCAGGGAAGTATCGGACTGCGTAACATTGCGGCCACCGGCAAGGAGTTGAACGCGCGTCTCTCTTCGGAAACATTGGTCACCATCTTCACGCCCCACTCACCGCTGCACGATGGTGCGGTCTTAGTCGAGGAAGATGTCATCCTCGCGGCGGCCTGTACGCTTCCGTTGACATTCAATGAAGAATACGCCGACCTGTACGGCATGCGGCACAAGGCTGCCATCGGCATCACGGAAGACTCCGACGCGGTCGCTGTCGTCGTGTCCGAAGAAACGCACGGGATTTCCCTGACGCATCGCGGCCGTCTCTACCGTAACATCGAGCCGACGCATCTGAAAGAGAACATTGAGACGCTGTTAAGCCGCTGACGTCATACCCGGTTTGCCCGATGACCTTTGTCGATGAAGTCAAGCTGCGAATCAGTGCCGGTCATGGTGGCGCCGGGTGTGTCAGTTTCCGTCGCGAAAAGTTTGTACCCAAGGGAGGGCCAGACGGCGGTGACGGCGGCAAGGGCGGCGATGTAATCGCCGAAGTCGACAACAACCTCGGGACGCTCCTCGATTTGCGGTACAAGACACACATTAAAGCCCGTTCCGGTGCACACGGGTCCAGCGGCTTGAAAACCGGGGAAGGCGGCGCTGATGCCCTGATCCCGGTGCCGCCGGGGACATTGATTTACGATGTCGAACAAGAGCGGCTGCTCGGTGAATTGTTGCACGCGGGTGACCGGGTGGTGGTCGCCGCAGGCGGCTTGGGCGGACACGGTAATGCCTACTACAAGACGGCCACCAACCGAGCCCCTCGCAAGGCGCAGTCGGGCCTGCCGGGTGAGTCGCGGCTCCTGCGGATCGAACTGCAATTGATCGCCGATGTCGGACTGGTCGGCTTTCCCAATGCCGGAAAGTCGAGTCTCCTGCGGGCGATCTCAGCCGCCGCGCCGAAGGTCGCGTCGTACCCGTTTACCACGTTGACGCCGCATCTGGGTGTCGTCAACCGTCCCGAGTATCGTACCTACACGGTCGCCGATCTGCCGGGGCTGATCGACGGCGCGCACGAAGGACGCGGCCTGGGCTTTCGCTTCCTGCGGCACATCCAGAGGACGAGCGTATTGTTGCTGATTGTCGATCTGACATCCGACTCGCCCTCAGAAGACCTCAGCCACCTGTTGTCGGAGTTGTCCGCCTACGATCCGCTGCTGTTAGAGCGGCCGCGGTTGATCGCGCTCAACAAAGTCGACCTGATGGCGGACGACCCAGATCGTGATGAATTCTCTTATGCCGATGTGTTGATTTCGGCGATGACGGGCGAAGGAATCGAGAACTTGCTGGTTCTGCTGGACCACATGCTCGCATCAACGGCTCCAACGAAGACGCCGCAGATCGGCGCGCCGCTGACGGATTAGCCCCATGAGTCTTCAACCCGACGACCTGCTGCCGCCCGCGGCAGACACCGAACGGATTCCCGCCGAAGCCGAATACTGGTTGGCGTTGTCGCGGTTGCCGGGAATGGGGCGCATCTCGTTTTTGAAGCTGATCGGCGTTTACCATTCAGCGCGTGCCGCATGGGACGAGATCGATTCGTCCTGGATTGCCAGCGGCGCGGTCCGATCGACCTTTGATTCCTCCGGTTCGCGCTCGACCGCGTTAGCATGGGGCAAGGATCAGATCGACAAATTGGCGAAGTCGAACTGGACAATGACTGCATTGGGCGATCCGCGCTACCCGGCTTCGATATCTTCGATTACTCACCCGCCCCCGTATCTCTTTGTGCGCGGCCAGTGCGAGACGGATCGCGCGTTGGGAGTTGTCGGTTCACGGAGTGCGACCGAATACGGGGTCCGTATCACCCGTCAACTGGTCGGCGAGATCGCCGCCGCCGGTATCGTGATCGTTTCCGGATTCGCGCAGGGAATCGACACAGTGGCACACACAACCGCGCTGGAAGCGAGCGGACAAACGATCGCGGTGTGGGGATGTGGTCCCGATGTGATCTATCCGTCGGAAAACCGCGCGCTCGCCGAGCGGATCGTCGCCCAAGGCATGCTGGTCACCGAATTCCCCTTCGGCGCCGCGCCGGAGCGTCACCACTTCCCCATTCGCAACCGGCTGATCGCGGCCCTGAGCGACGGTGTGCTCGTGACTCAGGCCCGGGCACGATCCGGCGCGCTGCTGACGGCCGAACACGCGGTGGAACAGGGAAAGAATGTATACGCGATTCCCGGTGAGATCGGGCGCGACCAGTTTGTCGGATCGCACGAGCTCCTCAAACAGGGCGCGCGCATCGTCACATCGGCCGACGACATTCTCTCTGATTTTGGACTATCACGGGCGCCGGGCATCAACAAACGCGCGACAATGCCCATGCCGACACTGACCGACATCGAGAAGCGTGTCTACGACGGACTGGGAACATCCGCTTGCCCCATTGATCGGCTGGCGGTTTCTTTGAATCTGCCCGCGGGCGAGTGTGCCCGTGTGCTGGTCGGCCTGGAACTCAAAGGAGTCATCACCCGTTCGGCGGGCGGAGTCGTCGCCCGTGCCCTCTGAGGATGCCGTCTCGCATGTGACGGCGGACGCCAACGTGACGGAGCGCCAGGTGACCGTCTCCAACCCGCTGGGAGTTCATGCCCGTCCGGCGGCCATGATCGTGCAGACCGCTACCAGGTTTCAGTCGGAGATCTGGCTCATCAAGGATGGACGCAAAGTCAACGGCAAGAGCATGCTGGGCGTGATGACGCTGGCGGCGGAGATGGGCGCGATCGTGACCATCGGGGCCGAGGGTCCTGATGAGGCCAAAGCGGTGGACGCGATCGTGCGCGTGTTTGATAAACGCTTCGACGAGCGCTGACGATGACATCCGGGCGCGTCATCGGAAACGATCCCGCCCCGGTTGAATCCGAAGCCGGGACGATGACCAGGCAAACAGGACGCGAAGTGCGCTGGCGCGGTGTCGCCGCGTCACCAGGGATCGTGCTCGGTCCGGCGTTCGTCTATCGCGTCGCGCAGGCCGAGCCGCCCATCCGTCATCTGGCATCCGCACAAGAGTCTGCAGTCGAAGTGCGCCGTTTCGACGACGCGCTGCAGTCGGCGCGCAACGACCTGCAGGCACTCAAGAGACGCGCACCGGCGGGTATCGGCTCGGTGATGACGAAGATCTTCGATGCGCAGCTTCTCATTCTCGATGATCCGTCCATCCATGACGATGTTTGTCAGGTCATCACCGACGATCAGTTGGCCGCCGAGTCGGCTTTCGCACAAGTGGTGGGGAGGGCTCAACAGACGATCGCACGTGCCGGTGACGCCTATCTGCGCGAGATGGTCAATGACATCGAAACAATTAAGCGACGCGTCATCAACCGGCTGTTGGCGGTGACCGACGGGCCGTTGCACGGAATGAGCGAACCGGCCGTGCTGCTGGCCCACACGATCACGCCCGCTGACATTCTCGGGCTGAGTCATGCCCACATTCTCGCGCTGGTTGTGGAGACCGGCGGCCCGACCTCGCATTCGGCCCTGGTGGCCAAGTCGATGGGCATTCCTGCCGTCGTGGGCGTCGGACGCGATGTTCGCGTGGTCCGTACGGGGACGCGCATGATCGTCGACGGATACGCGGGCGTCGTGATCGTCGACCCGCGCGAGAACACTACCGAATTCTTCGAACGCAAGCGGCGTCGCTCGCACCGGCCATGGCCGAAGCGACTCGACGCGTTACGCGATCAAGAGTCGGTCACGCGCGACAATCATCGGGTCGAATTGCTGGCCAACATCGATCTCTCGGGAGAGACAGGGCTGGCGCTGGCCGCCGGCAGCGAGGGGGTCGGTCTCTTCCGCACCGAGTACTTGTTCCTGCAGAAGGGCGGCTACCCATCGGAGTCGCAGCAACACAAGATTTACAGCGAAGCGGCCGTTGCGCTCGGCGGGCGCCCATTGACCGTGCGCACATTCGATCTTGGGTCCGACAAAGTCCATCCCGGTCAGCCCGCCGAGGACAATCCGGCGCTGGGCGTGCGCGGCATTCGTATTTCATTGCGCAATCCATCGTCGCTCGAGCGCCAATTCCGGGCACTGCTGGCCGCGACCGCCGAAGGGCCGTTCCGCGTGATGGTCCCGATGATTACGACGCTCGAAGAGTTTCGCGATGTCAGGACGCTGTGGTCAGCGGCGAAGGCGGCGCTGCGTGCCAAGGGCACCCGCTACGATGCCAGGACCCCCCTGGGACTGATGATCGAAACGCCGTCGGCGGTGCTGCTGGCGGCCGAACTCGCGCGCGAGGCCGACTTTCTGTCCATCGGCACCAACGATTTGCTGCAGTACACCATGGCCGTCGATCGCGCCAACGCCTGTTTCACCGACTGGCAGCACCATTGGCATCCGGCGCTGTGGCGACAGATTGCATCGGTTGTCAGGTCGGGACATGCGGCACACATTCCGGTCGGTGTTTGCGGCGAGATGGCGGCTGACCCATTGGCCGTGCCCGCATTGGTCGGGTTGCGCGTGGACTCACTGTCGGCGCATCCCAACTCGCTGCCGCGCTCCAAATCGCTCATTCGCAGCAGTCGATACCAGGATTGCCGGAGTTTGGCCACGCGCGTACTCTCCTGCGCGACCACTGCGGAGATTCGCAAGGAGTTGGAGCATTTCGCCAAACGTCATGTCCGTTAATGCCGACGTGCTGCTGGACAATCCGGCCGCCATGCGCAACCTCGATCCGTCGGGCATGTGCGACGCCATCGCCGGCATGCCGGATCAGCTTCGGCAGGCAACTTCGCTGGTCGCCGGCGTGGATTGGAAGTCTTACAAGCCGACGACCCCGGCGGGGATCTGCCTTTGCGGCATGGGCGGCTCAGCCATCGGCGGTGATTTGGCGCGTTCATACTGGGAATCGCAGTCGCCGGTTCCATTCGTCGTCGTCCGTACCGACCACCTCCCCGCCTACATCAACCGTTTCTGGCTCGTCATCGCGTCGAGTTACTCCGGTAACACAGCCGAGACCCTGACGGCGACACACGAGGCGCGGGCGCGCGGGTGCAGCATCCTTGCGGTAACCACCGGAGGGCAGTTGGCCGCCCTGGCGTCCACGAACAAGTGGCCGCTGGTGAAGTTGCCCGGCGGGCTCCCACCTCGTGCGGCGCTTGGATATTCGTTCGGTCCGGTCATGCTGTCGCTGTCGCGCTGGGGAATCGTCGCAGACTATGATGAACATCTGCAATCGCTGGCCGGCTTTCTCCATGAGCGTCAGTATCTGTTCCAGCCCGACACACCTCTCTTAAGAAATCCTGCCAAACAGCACGCCGTGACTCTGACGAAGCGGATTGTCAACGTCTACGGCAGCAATCCGTCGACCGACGTCGTTGCATACCGTCTCAAATGCCAGTTGGCCGAAAACTCCAAGGCGATCGCATTTGCGAACGCACTGCCCGAACTCAATCACAATGAAATTGTCGGCCTTGATGCGCAGAGCCATCCCGGAATGGCAATGGCCGTAGTGACGCTTGCCTCCGATGACGACGACACCACGGCCGCCAAACGGCGCCTATGGATCGAACGACGATTGGCGGGACGCGGCCTTCCGGTCGTGCGTCTTGAGGCATCCGGACGCAACCGACTCGAACGGATGTTTTCTCTGGTGCAACAGGGAGACTGGATCAGTTACTATCTGGCCATTCAAAATGGGCAGGACCCGACGCCCGTCCCCGCCATCAACGACTTGAAGACGGAGCTCGCCTGACTCACACACGGTTTTCGATCGGCGCGGCCGCGTGGTATGATCGCGGAGTTGCCAACCAGAGGAGTGGCGCTCGCGCGCGCGACTGGATCGCATCGATCGCTCTGACCGGCACACTCATTCCTCAGATTCCATCGGGCGACGCGTTGCACGCGGGCATCATCCAGAACGGGCGTCTCAATGCGTTTATCTTCCTGCTGGTCTTCTCGGTCGCGATTCTATGGTTCATTCGCCGTGTGACGAGCGGCGAGAAACTCTACGTGCGACCGTTGCCAGGGCTCAACGCCATCGACGAGGCGGTCGGCCGCGCGACCGAGATGGGACGGGTCGTGCTGTTCATACCGGGAACCGGTGATTTAGACAACATTCAGACCATCGCCGGCCTGTCGATCCTGGGACGAGTCGCGCACCTGACCGCGCGATATCAGACACCGTTGCGCGTCCCGGTTTTGTATCCCATGCCGATGGCTGCGGCTCAGGAAACGGTGCGTCAGGCCTATCTCGACGAAGGCCAGTCCGATCGCGTACATCCCGAAACCGTGCAGTACATCGCCGGTGACTCATTCTCCTATTCGGCGCGCATCGGCGGGATGATGGTACGGGAGAAGCCGGCGGCGGCGATTTACATGGGGCAGTTTGCGGCCGAGTCGCTGCTGATGGCGGAAATGGGGCAGGTGGCGGGAGCAATCCAGATCGCCGGCACCGCCGAACCCGAACAGATGCCGTTTTTTATCGCAGCGTGCGACTACACCCTGCTCGGCGAAGAACTCTATGCCGCCGACGCGTATTTGTCGGGACGGCCATCGCTGTTGGGCAGTCTCCGCGGTCAGGACATCGTCAAGCTGCTGATCGTCATTGTGGTCATCGCCGGCGCACTCTCGGTGAGCCTCGGAATCGGCCACGATTTTTGGGAGAACATCCTCAGCGCGAAGTGAGTGTGATGCGCCCATCATACCCATGAGAATGCGGCTGCCCATATTGGTTGCGTTTGTATCCGGCGGATTGATGATCGTCGGCTTCTTCCTGCGCGGCAAACAGGTCGAGGCCGTTTACAACGAAGGATTGCTATGGCAATCGATCATCACCGGCTTCTCGCTCGTGATGGGAGTTGTCTCGATCGTTCGCGTTCATTGGCGCAAGCTGACGGCTCGCAACGACGGGGCCTGGTACTCCGCCGTGCTGCTGTTGTGCTTTGTCGTCATGGCGGGCTTCGGCGTCCTGCAGGGAACCGGGCGCGGCACACGGTATGACGCGATATTCAATTCCATTCAGGCGCCGATGATGTCGACGATGTTTTCCATGCTCGCCTTTTTTATCGCGTCGGCCGCGTATCGCGCATTTCGGGCACGGACCGTGCCGTCGCTCATATTGCTGGTCACCGCCGTCATCGTCATGCTCGGGCGAATTCCCATGGGGCAATTCATCTCCGATGATTTGCCGACGTGGGTCAACTGGATCATGACCGTGCCGAATGTCGCCGTGCAGCGCGGCATCCTGATCGGAGCGGCGCTCGGCGGCGCATCGATGTCGTTGCGCATCTTCGTGGGAATCGAGCGCACCTATCTTGGGCAGTAGGGTGTAGTGTCTTATGTCGAAACCACGCACGACCATCTGGGACCGCCTGCAACACATCGACCGTCGTGTGCTCTACACGCTGATCTTTGTCTCGGTGATTGTTCCGGTCTTCCTGCCGTTGTCGCTGCCGACCGCCGTCTCGCCGGAAAGTCAGGCCTTCTTCGACGCCGTCGATGCGTTGCCTGCGGGGGGCAACGTCATGTTCGCATTCGATTTCTGGCCGTCGACGACAGCCGAAACGGAGCCGCTGGCAGTCGCGACACTGCGGCATTGCTTCCAAAAGGACCTGCACGTCATCGGGCTCTCCAATGTCGGAATGGGAGGGCCGTCGATTGCCGACCGCATCTTGCACGACATCGGGGATGAGTACGGCAAGCGCTACGGAGAAGATTATATCAATCTCGGCTACAAGGCCGGGTACCAGGCCGTGCTGTTGGGTATGGCGACGGGCATCGGCAACATCTTCCCCACCGATCACAACGGCACACGGCTCGACGCGCTGCCCCTGGCACGGCGCGTGACCAGCTACGATTCGATACAATTCGTTGTGGTCATCACCGACAATATCATGGTCGACTACTGGATCTCGTTGGTCAACGCGCAATCGGGTGTGCCGATGGCTGCAGGCGTCACTGCGGTCGTGGCGCCCAAGGCGTTGTCGTACGTCCAATCGGGGCAATACAAGGGATTGCTCGGTGGCATGAAAGGCGCAGCCGAGTACGAGCACCTGCTCAATAGTCCCGATAAGGCGTCGCGCGGAATGGACTCACAGTCGCTGATCCATCTGCTGATTATCGCGTTCGTGGCGATGGGCAATCTCGGCTACGTTGTCACGCGACGGCGCGATGCCGGGCCGCCACGGGACCGGGGATAAGCAATGAGCGAGCTCTTTTCATCTCCATTGGTCACGCTGTTGCCGACGGCGTTCTTCACGCTCGCGCTGTATTCGTTTCTGTATCGCGACAACCCGCTGTTTCGTTTTGCGGAGCACGTCTTCGCAGGCCTGACGGCCGGCTATTATGTCGGGCTGGTTTTCGATTCGATCCTGGTCGATCAGTGGTGGGTCCCCTTATCGCAGGATCACAAGTGGATCCTGCTGATTCCCGGCGTGATGGGCCTGATGCTCTTTGCGCGATTCGTCCCGCGCATCGGCTGGACCATGCGCATCCCTCTGGCATTCGTCATCGGCGGAACCGCCGGCATCGAGTTGGTCCGTCAACTGCACGGGATCATCCTGCCGCAGGTCTCCAGCACCATCCTGCCGCTGACGACCTTCAATGCAGTGATCATGATCATCGGGGTCCTGTGCACACTGATCTACTTTTTCTTTTCCAAGCCACACACCGGCGCGCTGGGATGGATCGCATCGGCGGGGACCGGATTCATCATGGTTGCCTTCGGGGCGCACTTTGGGTACACGGTGATGGCGCGCGTCTCGCTGCTGATCGGCCGAATCCAGTTCTTGTTCATCGACTGGCTGCGGTTGTCCTCGTGATCGACAATCCGCTGGAATCCCCGGCACTCGGCGGGTATAATGGGCGGGCCTGAGCGACACCATGTCAGCCATTGCGACCCGTCCACTGATCGCGCAGTTCATCGCCGTCGGATTTGCCATCACGGCGGTTCTCGGCTGCGGTCGTAAGCAGGATGTTCAGCCCGAATCGTTTGCCGGAGACTGGCAACTGTTCGAGGACCGCCAGTTCAATATCTATGTCCCGCCGCACTCCGCGCGCGGGCATCGGGCGATGATGTCGTACGGCGCCGCCTGCAATGAGATTCTCGATCAGGTAGTCACTTACTTTGATTTGGACATCGTTCAGCCGTTTTCGATCTACTTGTTCAACACCGACCAGGAATGCCGCGACGCGACCGGCCATCCCGCGGGGTTTGTCGAAGGATTCAACATCTACACACGCATCGGGGACCAGATTGGTGGGGCGATCGCCATTTCCGCCTGCCACGCGATCGACCCGCAGGCGCCGTCATTCACCCTCATCAAGGACGGCATCCACACTCTGTTCGATCGCATGGACATCAATGTTCATCACGAGGCCCGGCAACTGCTACAGGAGTCACGTCTGCATGGCCTGGCCGAGTTGGTGGCAGCGGACTCGCTTGCCGATCGCGAGGCCCATGACATCGCGGCAGGGTCGTTTACGGCGTTCCTGTTGCAGCGATTCGGCGTCGACCGATTCAAGATGCTGTGGCGCAGTGTGCTGGACCTGCCGCAGTCTCTCGAACGCATCTACGGGCTTCCCCTGCCACAGCTTTCCGATGAATGGCTCGTCCATCTCGATCGCGAAGCCAAACGGACATAGCACCCGCTATCGGGCAGCGCCCCCACCGCCGACTGCCGATTCGACATGGCGATGACACACGACAAACCGTCCCGCGGTCGTCGGTCGCCTGCGGGTCGTGAGCGGTCCGGCGGCATCCGCATTAGTGGCCGCTCCCTGACCCTGTCTCAGTTTGAATCTGTTGCTTGCGCCGATCCGCCCGTGCGCGTCAGTCTTGATCGTGGCGCCGCTGCCCGGATGGAGCAGTCGGCGAGGCTGGTCGGACGGCTGTTGCGTGACGGCCAGATTGTTTATGGAGTGACCACGGGTTTTGGCCGCCTGGCCGACGTGCGCATCGATCCCGCCCAGCGGCGTCGCCTGCAGCGCAATCTCATCGTCTCACACGCAGCCGGCGTCGGCCCTTTGTGCACCCGTGCGGAGGTGCGGGGCATGATGCTGTTGCGGCTCAATATGCTGGCGATGGGCCACTCCGGTGTCCGCGTCGCGCTCGCCAAGCGACTGATCGAGTTTCTCAATGCCGATTTGTGTCCGGTCGTGCCGCGACGCGGCTCGGTCGGCGCCAGCGGCGATCTCGCCCCGATGGCGCACGTCGCCCTCGCGATGATCGGCGAAGGCGAAGTGGAATTGGCCGGACGACGCACCACGGCCCGACGTGCGCATGCCCGACTGGGTATCGGACCCCTGACGCTCGAGGCCAAAGAAGGTCTGGCCCTGATTAATGGCGTGCAGGCCTCAACCGCGCTGCTGGCACTCTCCGTCTCTTCCCTGTCGAAGCTGTTGGAGTCAGCCGATTACATCTGTGCCATGACATCGCTGGCGGTCGCGGGTAGCCGGAGCGCATTCGACCCGCGCCACGCCACGGTTCGCGGGCACAAGGGCCAGGCCGCATCGTCCCAGCGCATCCTTGCTGTATTGGAGAAATCGGGGCGTCCCCGGTCCGCGGGGGGACGGGTACAGGACCCGTATTCGATACGCTGCGCACCGCAGGTGCATGGTGTCGTACATGATGCGCTCACCGCGGCTACGGCGGCGTGCGAAGTCGAAATGAACGCTGCCACCGACAACCCGCTGGTGTTCGCCACGGACGGGGACATTCTCTCCGGCGGGAATTTCCACGGCGCCCCGATCGGCCATTTGGCCGACCACCTGTCGATTGCCGTCACAGATCTTGCGTCCATCAGCGAGCGCCGCATCGCGCTCCTAATGGATCCCCAAATCACCGGTGCCACGCGTTTTTTGGGTCCGACGCGGGGCGAGGGGCTGCACTCCGGTCTGATGATGTGGCAGGTGACAGCCGCGGCACTGGTCTCAGAGATGAAGACACTGGCCCATCCGGCATCGGTTGACAACATCCCGACGTCGCTCGGACAGGAAGACCATGTTTCCATGTCGATGTGGGCCACCGACAAGCTCGGGCAAATCCTGGAACGATTACGAATCGTCCTTGCGATCGAGGCCATCGCCGGATGGCGGGCCGCCCAACTGACCAACCGTGTGCCGCGGTCGGGGCCGCTCGCGGTGCTGACGCGCAGTGTGGATCGGCTCCATCCGCACTCGCTTGATGACACGTTTCTCGGACCTCTCATCGGCCTGGTGAGCGCCGAACTGGAATCGTGGGCGACAAAAGCCCCGTCACGGCTCTGAGTCTCATACGGGAAATCGTGCCACTTCGGGCGGCTGCAAGTATTATACTTTGACATTGCTGGTGATCGGCGGGTCACGTCTCCCGCCGCCAATCCCAAGCCAACGAGGTCGATGATGACGCGGTCGTTTGATCCACGGATCCTGTGTCTTGTTGTTGCCGCGGTCTTTATGACACGGTGCGGCAGCGACAACGGCGGCGGCACCACAGAGCGGCCGTATGAGAACATGCATCTCGACCTGTTCACTGTAGCCCCGCTGCCCGCCGGCATGATGTACGAGCTCTGGGCGGTTCCCCCCGAGGCGGCGTTGACCGCCCACGAGGAAGACTGGGTATCGCTGGCGCGCTTCAATGTGATCATCGACGACAATCAACGACGACTTGTTGACGAATCCGGCGTTGAGATTTCCAACAATGATTTGGAGGGTCTGCCGGCCGATTTGGAGGATTTTGATTCGCTGTTCGTGACAGTCGAGCCGCATCCCGACAATGACTCCCTGCCGTCGGGAATCGTCTATCTCAGAGGTGAGATCGGGCTGCCCTCGCACGCGATCGTCAGCATGCGGTTTCCGGCAGAAGGGCTGACCGCCCCCAACGAGTTTGCCATCGCCTCCTTCATCACTCCGACCGATACAGACACAAGCAACGAGCTCTCCGGTGTCTGGTTCCTGGCCGGAGACTTTACGCCGTCGTTGTTTTCGCTGCCGCTGCCGCCGCCGGGCTGGATCTATGAGGGTTGGGCGATTCGCGGCGCCACCGCGCTTTCGACCGGACAATTTGCCGACTACACGGCTGCGGACGACGGCAACCCGTACTCATCAAACGAAGTCGCCCCTCCGAATGCCCCGGGCGAAGACTTCCTGATGAATCCACCGCCGGGCGTCACCTTCCCGTTTACGTTCACGCAAGGCGATGAAGTCGCGGTCACAGTCGAACCCGATGCCGTCTGGGATCCTGCCGCACCCTTCCCTTACAAAATCTTTGTGAGTGAACCGGGCGAGATTCCCCAGCCCGGCCAACCGCACAACCTGGACGCTCTCGGTGACAATATCTTTGATGAGGCGTTTCCAGTCGCACAGGCTCTGATTACGCGGCCGCCTGAGTGATGGAATCGATCCCGGGAGTCGCACCGGGGCCAGCCCTCGTCGGGAACTCGTCGGAATACTGATTCCAAGCCACGGAATTTGCGGAAATAACTTCAGCCCTCGTCGGTATCCACACAGTGGGGGAGTGTGTACAAATGACAGGGACGCCAGATGAGAGCAAGTCACCGCGTCGGACCATCGATCCGATGGTATTGTGGCGATGGGGATTCGCGGTCTTGCTGCTTCTCGTTGGCGGCTGGCTCGTGATTGCGTCACCCGCGATCGGGCAAGCCAACGGACGAACCTTGGGATATGTGGTGATCGGGTATGCCCTGTTAAGGTTGTTATTGGGATGGTTGGCACACGGTCGTCGCCGGAATCGTACTAAGGTGTTCTCGGCAGCCGGAAGGGGAGAAAGCGCTTGACACTCAACGGGATTATCAAAGACCTTGGCGGACCCATGTCACGGGGATTCCGACTTAGAGGCTCCCGTCCGGTGAGACGATTACGCTCCTTTTCTGTCGCCTTGGTCCTCATTGCGGCCGGCGCGCCGGCCGCCCTAGCGGCATCTCAAACTGACCTGACAGGCCCCCGTGAGGCGATCGCACAACGGGATTTTCAAGCGGCCCTGACTCAGTTGCAGAGCATTGTCTCAGGAAAGGATGCCGTCGGCGAGGCGTTCTTCCTGCTGGGTCTGGCCCAGAGCGGTTTGGGTCAGTTTCCGGAAGCCGAAATTTCCCTGAACAAGGCGCTTGACCAAAAGTACCGCGAGCCGGGGGCGTATGTTGCCTTGGCCCTGGTGTTGGCGCATCAGGGACGAATCGCCGAGGTCGAGCCGCTGATCGACAAGCCGTTGTCCAAGGCAAAGCAGCCCGAGGAAAAGGCACACCTCAAGTACGGCATTGGGATGGCCTATCTGACGGCAGGTAGCTACTCCAAAGCACAAGAATGGCTTTTGGGTGCGCGCTTTGATGACGAGTCCAATCTCGAGTACCGCGCCGCACTCGGCGACGCTTACTTTAAGGGACAAATCTATCCGCTGGCCTTGGCCGAGTACGAGGCGGTCTGGGGTGTCGACACGACGAGACTGGACATGCTCTATCGGATGGCGGATGCCTACTACCAACAGCAACGACTGAATGAGGCCCGGCCACTCTTGCAAGAGGTGCTCCGCCGCGATTCGACCTACCAGGACGCCTATCTGCAGTTGGCCAATATCTACATGATCTCGGCAGAGAGCCGACCGGTGGACCAGGCCCGTGAGGACTACTTGCGCGCGCTCGCGCTGTACCGTCAGGTGCGCCGCGTCGACCCGACCGTTCGTCCGATTCTGATCTCCAAGAACATCGCCAAAGTCTACTACTTGCTAAATGCACACGATTCGGCCATTGTCGAATTGCAGAAAGCCATTGAGACCGGGGCCAACGATCCGGAACTGCGATTCTACCAGGGCCGCTCCAATATGTTGCTGAATAATTACACGGAGGCCATTGACGCGTTTCAGGGGTACATCACGGCGCTGGAAACCGCCGATCCGCCTCACCCTTGGTCCAGGGGTGATGCCGAGGTCTTCTGGCGGACGGCGATGTGCATGGAAGCGCTGAATGATTCAACGCTCTGGCCGCAGATCGCCCAAAACTATAAGCGCGGCATGGAACTGGATCCCGACGACGAACGCTCCATCAGCGGGCTGGCGCTGGCGCTGCACCGGATGGGACGATTCGCCGAGGCCGCCGTCGAGTTCGAAAAACTCGTGCTGCGATACCCCGACGATGCCCGGACTTTGTTTAATGCCTCATTGCCCTACCTTGAGTCTGACAACGCGGAAAAGGCCGTTGAATACCTGATGCGCGCTGCCAAGAACGACACGACGAGCGACTCGAAGTACCGCGCGCGCGCTTACAAACTGGCCGGACCGCGCCTCATCAAGATGCAGCGTCTGGCCGATGCGCAGTTGTGCTATAAGTGGCTGGTCGAACGAGAGCCCGATGTGTGCGACAATCACAAATGGTACGGGTTTTCGCTGTTTGCGGCCAAGAACTATGCGGCGGCCGCCGTACCGCTGCGTCGCGCATACAACTGTTTCGCCACGCTGATGGCCGACAACGATTGCGGCTACAACGACCTGCGGTGGTGGTTGTCGTTCGCCCTCTACGAGGCCGGGGACAAAGATGAATCGTATAAGCTGGCAAAAAAAGTCGTCACCTGCGAGGCGTCGCACAGCGATGCGCAAAACCTGATGAACCGAATCGACGAGGAAATCGTCGAAGAGAATTAGCATCCTCCGGGATCGGTCCGCGCCATTCATGAGCGAGAAGACCTCACCCACAGATACGCCGGCCGCCGCTTCACCGGTCGCCGCGGCAGACGAACGATATCGATACATCGGATTCGGCGTCTATCCCAGGCGTGCCGAGAAATTCTGGACGTCCGATCAGGAACGCGATCAGTTCCTGAAAAACGCCAAAATCGGCGTCGGCGCATCCGCCTTCGAACGTGACAACTCGCTGCTGCAACAGGAGGTGATGACCGGTGTCGATCGCGGCGTTCTCACGATCACGGCGGTGCTCATGCTGGCGACGCTGCTCTTCCCGTGGGTCGGCTTTCGTACGGGCACTGGAACAGACGTATCGATGACCTGGGGCGCGGCGCTCGGCACGCTGATGGGCGGTCTGGGAACTGCATTTGCGGGCGGTCTCGCCACCGGTCTGTCGGCCGTTATCGGCTTGGTCATGCTCATTGGTGCCCCGATCGTCGGTCTGTGGCTCCTCGCGCTGCTGTGGACGAAAGCCTCCTCACCGGAGGCCCTTCAACTCCGGTTGCGTTTGCCGTTAAAGCTCGGTTACGTTTTCTTGTTCGCCGGTCTCTCCCTGGCCATCTTAGCGGCCGTCGGCGGACACATCCCTGGTTATGAGCGGTGGGGATTGATCGATCCGGGAGAGCAGTACGGTTTGGGAACTTTTCTGGGAATCGCTTCGTGGGGATTCTATTTGACCATGGCCCTCGGGATGGTTCTGGGCGTTAAGTCCGGCGACTTGTAGCACGGGCATCAGGCGCGGGTCTTCACCCAACGGGCTGAGAGCGTAATCATAACTCGGAGAGTTCCGCCACGAACGGGCGGCGGGGCTTCGGCACGATAAGGAGGCAGACGTGAGGCAAGGGTTGTTCGTCACCATCGTGTTGGTGGTGTCGCTGGCCACTGGGTTTCTCATCTGGACCCAGCTTCCGGACTACTTGAAGCAGGGCGGCTATCTCGTGGCTGTTCTCATCGCGTTATCGGTCATGCTCTTCGCGTTCATTGTGGAGCGGCTCTTCACCTTGCGCAAGGCGCGCGGACAGATGTCGGTGCAGGCATTTTTCAAGAGAGTGGTCGATTCGCTCCGCCAGCAGGACTACAAGAGCGCGGTGGCCGTCTGCGACAAGCAGCGCGGGTCGTGCGCGAACGTCCTGCGCGCGGGAATTGAGCGTTATGCGCAGATCAAAGAGAGCGCTTCGCTGAATCCCGACAAGCGAATCGAGGAGACGCAGCGCGCCATCGAAGAGGCCAATGCACTGGAAGTGCCGCTGCTGGAGCGCAATCTGATCGCCCTCTCGACGATCGCATCGATTGCGACCATGGTCGGTCTGCTGGGGACCACCATCGGTATGATCCGCGCGTTTCAGGCGACCGGCCATGCGGCCGGCGGCGTGATCGACGCGACGCAGTTGGCGACGGGTATCTCCGAGGCGCTGGTGAACACGGCGGGCGGGCTCTTCAATGCCATCATCGGTATTGTCGCGTACAACTTCTTCGTCAATAAAGTCGACAGTTTCAACTACACCATCGACGAGGCCTCCTACGAGGTCGTGCAGTTGTTCAAAGCCCGTGAGGCGGGGGCGTAAGTGGCAATATGCTGAAAAAGGGCAAAAAGCGGAGAGTCAGCATCATCATCGACATGACGCCGATGGTGGATATCGCCTTCCTGCTGTTGATTTTCTACATGGCCACGACGCAGTTTAAGCCGCCGGAGCAGCGACAGGTCACGCTGCCGATCTCGACGTCCCAGCGCGACCTGCCTTTGAAGAACTTCATCACCATCACTGTGACCAGCGTCGATTCGGTCTTTCTCGACTACATCATCAATGTGAAAAAGTTCAGTCCTGCGGTCGGTGATTCGATAGAAATCCCGTCGCGCGAATATGTGACAGCCAACTCTTCGGAGGTCGGCGATGAAATCAAGCGCATGCAGGGATTGGCGCTCCGGCAGGGCATCCGTGAGTTGTATCTCGTCATGAAGGCGGACCAGGACGCGTCATTTGGTACCGTTGAAGAGATCATGGAGTCTATGCAGGAGAGCAATCTCCTGAGCTTCCAAATCGTCACCGACCTGGATCCATCGATATCACGGACAGGCGGATAGTGCACAACTCGGGCCGTGGCCCAACAGGTGTCCCCGATAGCGTGTATAAGGGTCAGAGGGTGTCGTAGATGGGTGCAGCGGACTTTGGCGGTGATCGCAAGCAAAAAGGCAAGAAGAAGGGGCTCAGACGCCCCAAACGACGGCTCGGCGTCAAGATCGATATGACGCCCATGGTCGATATTGCCTTCCTGCTGCTGATCTTCTATATGGTATCGACAGTGTTCGCCGAACCGCAGGCGATGGAGGTCAATCTGCCCCCGTCCCAGGACGAGTCCCCGGCGGCGGAGTCCAAAGTGCTCACGATACGGGTCGCTCCCAATGATTCGATCTACTGGACCTTGGGCAAAGAGGACCCCGCCTATGTCTCCGATACAGACCTGATCCAGATGCTGCGCGACAAAGTTTACGAAACTCCGGGGCTCATCACGCTGGTCAAGATCAGCAAGAGTGCACGTTACTCACGTATGGTGAAGATTCTGGATGCGATTGAAGTCGTCGAATACCGGATCAAGCAAGCCGACGCGGAATTTTCGTATACCTTTTCACTGGCGCCCTGGACCCGGCTGGACACGCGAATGATCGAGAAAGTGACCGGCGTCTCGACAGATGAAGATTCCGACGATGAGGGCAACACGCCATGACCGCATCCCAGTCACGCGGCGCCATCGATTACGGCGCGCTGGAGTTGAAGCGCTACTATCAGCGCAGCATGGCCCTTGGAGTGCTCATTGCAGCGGGCATCCATCTGTTGGCCATCGGCAGCGTTCTCCTGGTTCAGTTTATCAAGGCGCAGGCGCGCGGAGGAGACGACATTCCCATCGTGCGCATCAGCGCACTCTCGGAAATCGCGGCGCCGCCGTCGATGACTGAAGCCCGTCCGCAGATCTCCATCTCCGAACCCGACATCGCACCGCCGTCCATCGGCATTCCGACACCTGTACCTGATGAAGAAGTCGTTGAAGAGGTGCGGTTTGCGACGCGCGCCGAACTGGCCGAACTGCAGGCCCCGATGTCATCCAGCTTCGGTTCGGGGAGTGGCGACTCGGTTGTTGTCGATATCTCGCTCGATGACTATTTCCCGGCCCCGTCCGAGTTCGTGGCCGTTGAAGAACAGCCGGTTCCGATCAAGCGCGTGGAACCGCCCTACCCGGAAATCGCCCGCCTGACCGGAACCGAAGGCACCGTCTGGGTGCAGGCCTTAGTCGACAAGACCGGCAAGGTTCGCGATGCCCGAGTGGCCAAATCCTCCGGTTCCAATGTCGGCTTCGATGAGGCCGCCGTTGAAGCGGCACTGCAATGCATCTACAAACCCGCCATTCAAAACGGCCAGCCAGTGGCTGTGTGGGTCACCTATCCGGTCGAATTCAAACTGAAGTAACGGCACAGATTCCGCTTCCAATTACCTTCGGAACCGATCCAGCGGTGCCACGCTGGTTCCGGCGGGCTCCATTGACTTGCCTGCGCGCAACTGCGTAGCTTAACGCCGTGCCTCCCAGTGTCGATCTTAAAGATGCAGTGAGAGGGCAACACGCGATGGTCATCCGTTCAATCGACAGCGTCCTGAAGGCCATCGGCCAGACGCCGTTGGTGCCCCTCAAACGCATCGGCGCAGCGCTGCCGATGACGCTGTATGCCAAAGTCGAGTTTCTCAATCCCGGCGGTTCGATCAAAGACCGCATGGCGCTGTACATCATCGACAAGGCCGAGCGTGAGGGACTGCTAAAGCCGGGCGGGACGATCGTCGAGAACACCTCGGGCAACACCGGGGTCGGCGTCGCGATGGTGGCCGCGGTACGCGGCTACAGGGCGATCTTCACCATGCCCGACAAGATGTCGATGGAAAAGGTCAATCTGCTGAAAGCGTACGGCGCCAAAGTCGTCGTCACGCCGACCAATGTTCCCGCCGATTCGCCGGAGTCCTACTACGAGACCGCCAAGCGCATCGCGCGCGAAACGCCGGGGTCGTTCTACCTCAATCAGTATCACAACCCCGACAACATCGAGGCGCACTATGTCAGCACCGGCCCGGAAATCTGGGAGCAGACCGACGGTGCGATCGACTGTCTGATCGCCGGCATCGGCACCGGCGGCACGCTCTCCGGGGCGGGCCGATATCTCAAGGAGCAAAATCCCAATCTGCAGATCCTGGCCATCGACCCCGAAGGGTCGGTGTTTTACGATTGGTTCAAAACCGGCAAGCTGACCGATCCCAAAGTTTACAAGGTCGAAGGAATCGGCGAAGATATGCTCGTCAAAGCAATGGATTTTTCCATCGTCGATGACATGATCCGGGTCAACGACAAAGAGTGTTTCCTGATGGCGCGCCGTCTCACAACAGAAGAGGGGCTCTTCGCCGGCGGGTCGTCGGGAGGCGCGGTTTCCGGCGCGGTGACCTGGCTGTCCGATCATCCGGAAATCCGATGTCCGGTGACGATCCTGCCCGATTCGGGCACGCGCTATCTCTCGAAGATTTATTCCGATGAATGGATGCGCGACAACGGGTTCCTCGTCGATTCACCGTCATTGGGAACCGTTGCCGATCTGCTCCGCGGACGCACCGCTCCGATTGTGACCGCATCGGTCGATGAGCCGGTGTTCAAGGTCGTCGAGAAGATGAAGGCGCACGACATCTCGCAGCTGCCGGTCCTCGACAATGGCTCGCTGGTCGGTGTCATCAATGAAGGAGAGTTGCTGCGCCAGATGATGTCGGGGACACATCGCATTGTCGAGCCGGTCGGCGCCGTCGTCAGCCGCGCTGTTCACACTGTGACGCCCACAACGCCGCTGGTCGCGGTTTCGGAAGCGTTTGCATCGGGAGGCCGCGAGATCGCTGTCGTCGTCGAAAATGGCGACCTGCGCGGCGTCATTACCAAAATCGATTTATTGGATTACCTCGCCAAAACCTTTAAGGGCTGAAGACCATCAAAACGACAGATTCCGAACCTTCTGATCCGCAACGGAGTTTGTGCTGTATGCGATTTGAGACACTGGCCATCCATGCCGGGCAGGCCCCAGAGGAGAAGACCGGCGCGATTGTCGTCCCGATCTACCAGACTGCGACTTACGCCCAGCCGGCAATCGGCGCGCACAAGGGGTATGAGTACTCGCGCACCCACAATCCCACTCGCACGGCATTGGAGGAGTGTCTCGCCGCGCTGGAGGGGGGGCGCCACGCGCTGGCGTTTTCATCCGGCATGGCGGCCGAATCGACGATCATGGCACTCTTCAGGAGTGGCGATCATGTTGTCTGCGGCGACGATGTCTATGGCGGCACCTACCGCGTTTTCGAGAAGATTTTTCGGCCGTGGGGATTCGATTTCACGTTTGTCGACACGACCGACCTCGCAGCCGTCCAGAAGGCGATCAAACCCAACACCAAAATGCTCTGGCTTGAGACCCCGACCAATCCACTGCTGAAAGTCGTTGATCTGCGGGCGTCAGTGTCGCTGGCGAAGAGACACAACATCCTCGTCGCGGTGGACAACACGTTTGCCTCCCCGTACTTCCAACGGCCCCTCGAGTTCGGCGCCGATATCGTCGTTCACTCGACCACCAAATTTCTCGGCGGCCATTCCGATACTGTCGGCGGCGCGGCGATTCTCTCCGATGACGCGATGTACGATCGATTGTTCTTTGCGCGCAACGCCATGGGGCCCATTCCCGGACCGTTCGACAGTTGGATCACATTGCGCGGCCTCAAAACACTCGGCGTGCGCATGCGCCAACATGAACAAAACGCAGCGGCGATTGCTCAACATCTGACAACACACCCGCGTGTCCGGAAAGTGCTCTACCCGGGCCTGACCGACAATCAGTACCACGGATTGGCAAAGAAGCAGATGTCCGGATTCGGCTCATTGATATCGTTCTATCTCGACGGCGGGGAACAGGAATCGCGCAAAGTGTGCGCCTCCACCAGGATCTTCGCGCTGGCGGAGTCGCTCGGTGGCGTTGAGTCGCTCATCGAGCACCCGGCGCTGATGACTCATGCATCGATCCCACGTGAGTTGCGCGAACCGCGCGGCTTGGGCGATGATCTGATCCGCCTCTCCGTCGGAATCGAGCATGTCGACGATCTCATCGCCGATATCGATTCCGCGCTGGCGTCGTACTGATTCCGTCAAAAAGTTGGAAGAGGCGGCACGGGAGGCGCCATGCCCGGCGTGTGACGTGTATCATTGCCTGGACAGGAGGGATAATGGAAAAGACCCAATACGGATACCGCGTCAAAACCCGATCGACATTCGATGAGGCGGTTACCCAGGCAACGGAGGCGCTGGCCGCTGAGGGATTCGGGATTCTAACCGAAATCGATGTGAGGGCGACACTGAAAAAGAAGATCAATCTCGACTTCCGGCGTTATCTCATCCTCGGCGCCTGCAACCCGCATTTGGCCTCGCGAATGCTCGCTGAGGAACTGGACATCGGGCTGCTGATGCCGTGCAACGCGATTGTCTACGAGAACGACGACGGCACGGCGACTGTATCGTTGCTGTCCGCGAAAGCGATGGCCGACGTGACCGGCCGCGACGACCTCACTTCGATTGTCGATGAGGCGGAGGAGCGGATCCTATGTGTTGTATCGGCGCTGGACCGTCAAATCGCCGTGTGACGCAGACGCAACGCGTTGCCGATGACTGAGACCGAGCTGAAGCTCATCGCCGCCGCGGCAATCATCGGGCTGAGCAACAAGCCGACGAAAGGATAGAGCAGACCCGCCGCGATGGGCACGCCGACCGCATTGTAGACAAACGCGAAGAAGAGATTCTGGCGGATATTCGACATCGTCGCGCGGCTGAGGTGCACGGCACGGACGATGCCACGCAGGTCGCCCTTGACGAGCGTCACCGACGCGGTTTCCATGGCAACGTCGGTCCCCGTGCCCATGGCGATACCGACATCGGCTTGAGCCAGAGCGGGCGCATCGTTGATACCATCGCCGGCCATCGCAACCACTCGCCCTTCGCACTGCAGCTTCCTGACATACTCTGATTTCTGATCGGGCAATACACCGGCGAAGATGTCATCGATGCCGAGTTGCCGCGCGACGGCGCGTGCTGTTGCCTCGTTGTCGCCGGTCAGCATGACCACGCGGATTCCCTCGCGTTGCAGCGCTCTAAGGGCTGTCGGCGTCGACTCTTTAACCGTGTCGCTGACGGCCAATAACCCGGCCGCCTGCGCGTCGACCGCAACAAACATCACGGTGCTGCCGTTGTGTTCCAGCTCTGCCGCCAGAGATTCCAAGCCCTCGGTCGGGATATTCTTCTCGGCCAGCAGTAAACGATTCCCGACAACGACAACACGTCCATCGATCCGTCCGGTGATTCCCTTCCCGGACACAGACTGGAAATCGTCGGAGCCGGGAATCGGAATTGATTGCGATTCGGCGCCGGCAACGATTGCCGCGGCCAACGGATGCTCGCTGCCGCGTTCCAACCCGGCGGCCAATCGCAGCACCTCGTTGGCCGTCCACCCCGATAGCGGGATCACCTCGCGCAGACAGGGCCTGCCTTCGGTGAGCGTCCCGGTCTTGTCGACGACGACCGTGTCGACCTTTTGCAATGTCTCGATCGCTTCGGCGTTCCTGAACAACACACCCAATGTAGCACCGCGCCCGGCGGCAACCATCACCGACATCGGCGTTGCCAGGCCCAGGGCGCAGGGGCACGCGATAATCAAAACGGCCACCGCGTTGACGAGTGCGTGTGCCATACGAGGTTCTGGCCCCCAAAGCCCCCAAGCGACAATCGTCAGCAGCGCGATACCGACAACGGCCGGAACAAAGTATGACGCGACGACGTCTGCGAGTTTCTGGATCGGGGCCCGCGACCGCTGCGCATCGGCGACCATCTGCACGATGCGCGCCAACAGCGTCTCCGAGCCGACGCGTTCGGCACGCATGACCAAAGACCCGGTGCCGTTGATGGTCGCCCCGACGACCGCATCGCCGGCTGTTTTCTCGACCGGGATCGCTTCACCGCTGATCATCGATTCATCCACCGAGGAGCTGCCTTCCAGCACGACGCCGTCGACGGGGATTTTTTCGCCGGGACGCACCCGCAACCGATCTCCGATCTGCACTTGATCCAACGGAATGTCTTTCTCATGGCCGCAATCGGTGATCTGACGTGCCGTCTTGGGTGTCAGACCCAGCAGCGCGCGGATCGCCGCGCCGGTGCGGCTGCGGGCCCTCAATTCTAGCACTTGCCCCAGGAGGACCAGCGTCACGATCACGGCGGCGGCCTCGAAGTAGACGTCGACCGTACCGTGATGCCGGAATGAGTCGGGGAAGATCGATGGCGCAATAGCCGCCAGCATGCTGTAGCCATAGGCGGCGCCGGTGCCGATCGCGATCAACGTAAACATGTTCGGCGAGCGATTGATGATCGAATCCCACCCGCGTTTGAAGAAAACCGCCCCGCCCCAGAGCACGACCGGTGTCGCCAACGCCAGTTGCAGCCACACAAGCGCCGTTCGTGACAGCCCGCCCATCCACCCTGCCCCGGCAATCATCGCGCCCGTTTCGAGAATGAAAAGCGGCGCCGTCAGGAGGGCGCAGACCCACAGACGTCGGCGCATCGTGGCCAACTCGGGGTTTTCCTCTTCCTGTGCCCGAACAACGCGTCGCTCAAGCGCCATGCCGCAGATGGGGCAGGAGCCGGGTGCATCGCGCACGATCTCCGGGTGCATCGGACAGGTGTATTCCGTCCTGCTGATCGGGGTCAGCGATGGAATCTTCTCAAGGGCCATCCCGCATTTCGGACAACTTCCGGGCCGGTCCGTAATGATCTCCGGGTCCATGGGACAGTTGTACTGCCCCGGAAGGGCTGCCGTCACTGTTCGTGGGGCCACGACGGTCTTCTCATGCTTGCCGCCATGACTGCAGCAACTGTGATTGGTGTCCATTTGAGAATGATACCACGGTCGAGCGCGCCCCGATAACGGAATCCGCGTTGCGCGTTCCTTTGAATCCTGCGCACCGTGCGTGTATCTTGGTCCCATGCCGCAGGCGCAGTCGTCGATCGCAAGTTCCATACCCCGCAGGGGCGAGACGGTCGAACTGACCATCGAGGATTGGGGCGACAAAGGACGCGGGATTGCGCGGCTGGGGCGGATGGTGGTGCTGACCGACCGTGGGTTGCCCGGAGACCGCGTACGCGCCCGGATTACCGCCCGCAAGCGCAATTTGTTGCACGCCGCGCTGGAGGAGATCGTAACGCCGGGTCCGGGGCGAATCGATCCGCTGTGCCGGCATTTCGGGCTGTGTGGCGGCTGCCGCCTCCTCGATCTGCAATATGAGCGGCAATTGGAGGGGAAAGTCCGTCACCTGGCCGAGCAACTGCGCCGCATCGGCGGGCTCGACAGAATACCGGACATCGACATTGTTCCGTGCGAGCCGCCATTTCGCTATCGCAACAAGATGGAGTTTTCGTTCGGCGGATTCGACGGTACGCTCGCTTTGGGATTGCACCCCCGTGAGAACTTTCGCGATGCCTTCGATCTGTCCGAATGCTGGCTGACGGACGCACGGGTGGCAGACATCGTCGGCGCGGTGCGCGGTTTCTTCGCAGATGGATCAGTGGCCCCCTATCACCCCGTTCATCATACAGGGTTTCTGCGGTTCGTGGTTACGCGCTTGGGACTTCGCACCGGCGATGTGCTGGTCAATCTCGTCACCGCCGCCGGTGAATGGGACCGGTCAGACGATTTCGCCCAGTGTCTGCGGCAGAGGTGTCCGTACGTGACAACTGCGCTGTGGACCGTCAACGACCGGCGTGCCAATATCGCCACCGGGTCACTGCGGCAAGTCTTCTTTGGTCCGGGGCGTCTCACTGAGCAACTCGGTGGCTTCACATTCGAAATCGCGCCCGGCGGATTCTTTCAGACCAATACGTTGCAAGCCGAGCGGCTCTTCGATCGGGTCATGACATACGCCGATCCGAACGGAGGGACGGCACTCGACCTGTATGCGGGTGCGGGTGTGATCTCGCTGTTGCTTTCGCGTCGGGCAGACCGCGTGATCGGCGTGGAATCGCATGCGGACTCCGTCGCCGCCGCCGAGCGAAACGCCGCACTGAATGATGTCACGAACTGTCGATTCCTCTGTGGGGACGTGCTCGAGTATTTGAAAGCAGATTCGTCGGCGATGAGTCCATTCGACCTCATTGTCGTCGATCCGCCGCGCGCCGGACTGCATCCGAAAGTGGCCAGGGCGTTGACGCGGATGACACCGAGTCCCCGGCGCCTGGTCTATGTCTCGTGCAACACCGCGGCACTGGCGCGTGATTTCGTGCTGCTGGCCGAGGCATTTTCCTTGGAGCGTCTGGCAGCGGTCGATATGTTCCCGCACACGCCGCACATTGAAGCCGTCGCGCTGCTGACGCCGCGAGTGTCCGGCTGAGAGGATTCGACGATGGTCAAACGGCTGTATGCTCCATGGCGCGAAGAATTCATCCTCGGACCGCAACCGGACGGGTGCATATTCTGCGATCCCTCCAGGCACCGACCGGTGCGCGAATTGATTCTCCATCGGGGGAAGCGCGCCTATGTAGTGATGAACCGTTATCCGTATACGTCGGGCCATGTGCTGGTCATTCCCTTTCGGCATGTCGCCGCGCTCGAAGACTTGACGGTGAGCGAACGCAGCGAACTGATGTCGCTGACCGCGCTGTCGACCCGCGTCCTGAAGTCGATCCAGGATCCTGCGGGAATGAACATCGGGATGAACTTGGGCCGTGCCGCCGGCGCCGGTATCGAGGGCCACCTGCATCTTCACGTCGTCCCCCGCTGGGTCGGCGACACAAACTTCCTGCCGGTCTTGGCTGATACACGGATCGTCTCTGTCGACCTGCTCAAGCTTAAGCGAACCTTGCGGACTGCGTTCCGCAGAGCATCGCGTTCCGCAAAGTGACAGTAACCATAAGTACTCCAATCGGTTACAAGCACTTGCCCGCAGGGATTGAGCCGCGCCCGGAACGCGCGGCACCCGTTTGACTTGGCAAAATCGAAATTCCTACATTGCGACTCAGACACGATTGCAAAGCCGTGATTGTTCACCAAGCGGCCCGGCAGTTGTCTTTGGCGATGCGAATCCCGCGCAAAACAGAACTGATTCGTCTCCAGGCACTCTATAAGACCGATGCCCGCATTGCGGAGGCATTGGGGGGGATCCCGGAGTACCTGGTCACCTACTGGCGTCGCAAGAAGAAGATTCCTCGGCACACGTCGACTAAGTTCACTCAACAGCAGATTCAGGAACTCTGGGAACGATTCGGTGATGATTTTCGCGCCGGTCGCGAGTTGAATATCTCCAAGGCGGCCTTCTACACTTGGCGGCGCAAGTACGGCCTTGTCGAAAAACCCAGCGAATTGCGACTGGAACAATTGCAACTGCGCCTGGGCGTGCCGCCGCCGCCTCGCGACCAATCCGAGATCGGGCCGCACGCACAAACCGCCAGTGCCAAGATCATGCGGCGCAGTCTGGACAACCGCCCCGATGGGAGTCCCGCCTTCGACTGGATCGTGCGTAAACGGGGTGACTCCGATGACGCACCCGTCGCGGTGTGTCCCGGACCACGGTTCCGTTGGCCGTCTACCGAACCGACCGCCGCCGACGGCGATCTCGCCGCGGCAGCGCATGGCGAGCCCCTGTGGTGCCTGCCACACGCGGGCGCGATCGACTGGCAACTGGTCGAATCACGACTCGTTTATCCCGGCCAACTGGTGCGCGGGCCGCAGACTCTGCTGTCGGGATTGGGCGGTGTCGGGTTGCTGACCATCGGTGAAGAGCAAAACGGCTTTCCCAAACACACCATCAAGATTGAATTGACGCGCCGCATATCCGGATCGGTCGATGTTGAGGATCTGTTTTTGACGATGCTGTCGCACCGATGGCACGAGGATTGGCCGGGAACCATCATTGAGTTCTGGGGGGGGCCGATCGAGCGCTTGTCGCTGGATCGCAAGGTCAAGCTCTGCCACCTCACGGTCCGGGCGGGCGCCGCAGCGGCGATGTGCCCATTCGACGATGTCATCCGTCGCCACTATGGGCGACTCCTGCAGGGGCGGTTTCCCCAAAGCCATCCCGACCGGGCGGCTGTCTATGACGGTGAGCACTTTCTTGAAGGACGGCATGTCGAATCGTCGCTGGGAGTGCTCCACGAAGAGACGCGCTGGGCTGTCGCGCGATCCGCCGAAGAATCCGGCGAGCCGGGCGGGGTCCTGATCGGTCCGGGTGCGCTACCCTATGAGATCGAGCGTGCGGCCGAACTCGTCGATGGACGGCGCATCCAACCGGACCAGGCGGGGTGTTTGCTCGTCTGTCCGGCTACGCCCAGAGTATATCAGGGCGCCTTCCGGCGCGGCTGGGCGCAAAAAATCATCGCCGCCGGGGGATCGGTGCTTGATGTCGCGCTCAGTCGCCGGCTGGGAGTCGATGATCTTTTGCAATTGGCGGCCACCGGAACGTCATCCCGGCGCGTCTACATCAGCTCGATTCCCCAGACGACCACGCGATCAGTCGGTCAACTGATCCTATGCAGCGTGCGCACCGCGTTGCGTGCGGGTTTGGGCATCGGCTGAGCAGATGGAAGGAGAGTCTCGGGGATGCACCTATGTCTCGACGCCCGTCCAGTTGCGCAATTCGAAAGACCCATTCCGGAGCACGACATATTGAAACGTCTCGAAGAATTCGCCTGTATTAATCCACCATCCACGCTCCAATCTCCGTACCCACCCGACATGCAGGTGGCCGACGATGACCGCGTCGAATCCGGCCGCGAGCGTTTCGGTCGCCATCTTGTCGTGCTCCGGGAACGATGTCCGCTGCTGACGCAGGTGCCGCAGACGCGAGCTGCGCGACGAAAAATTGGCCAGTCTGTAGGCCCAATCGGCCGGAATCAACCGATAGGCGGCGATGTTCAATGGCAGCCGCAGAATTCCTCGGAGCATGCGATAACCGCCTTCCGACGGTGATAGACCGTCGCCGTGGGACAGATACAAGCGCAGCCCCTGACGATTCGGCGTGTAGTCGCCTTGATGAACCGTGACGCCCAATTCGCGCGCCATGTAATCTCCGGTCCAATAGTCATGATTGCCGACGACGAGATGGAATAGACCGCCGCTTCGTGTGTAGTCCTCGATGGCGGCGAGGACGGTCAGATTGGTTTTGGGTATCCAGTGCCGATACTCAAACCAGAAATCGAAGAGATCACCCAGACAGAACACTTCGGCGCCGATGTCCCGGGCGTGCCGCAACAGTCCTCTCACGGACTCGGCGATGCGATGGTCCTGATCGGCGCCATGCACCCCGATGTGCGCGTCCGAGAAGAATACGACCGGAGGGTCGCCGGCTGTGGAGACGCCTGACATTCCGGTGAGTATAACCGATTGCCGCCGCGACCTCCATGACGGAACAAAGTGGGCATCGATCGACGATGAGTAGCAGTGACATCTTGACACTCCTGCGGATGGGCGGTATCAGTGCCCCGGCGTCGCCTCGGGGCGGGAGCCGGAGTCAGGGGGTCGGGTCTGGATAAATTCGTCATCAACGGCGGCCGTCATCTGAAGGGGACCGTCGCGGTCACGTCGTCGAAGAATTCCACACTGCCGATCATCTGCGCGTCGCTCTTGGCGTCGACCGGACGCACCGTCCTGCGGGACATTCCCGACTTAGTCGACATCCGCACAGCCGTCCAAGTCTGCCAACATCTGGGCGCCAGTGCCGCGTACGATCCGAAGAGTCGCACGGTCGCCATCAATGCCGCCCTCGCCGATGGCGACAACGTACCGTACGATTTGATGCGACGCATGCGCGCGTCGTTTCTGTATCTGGGCACGCTGCTGTCCCGCGTGCGGCGGGCGCGGGTTTCCCTGCCGGGCGGGTGCGCCTTTGGGCCGCGTCCGGTCGATTTGCACATCAAGGGCTTCGAAGCGTTGGGCGTGAAGTTCAACGAAGATCACGGCTATCTTGTGGGCGATGGGCGAAGCATGAAGTCCGGCACGATCGTATTCGACCGCCCAACTCACACCGGCACTGAGAACGTCATGATCGGGGCAGCGCTGTTGCCGGGGGAAACGATGATCGTCAATGCCGCCTGCGACCCTGAAATCGCCGATGTCGCCGACTTCATGAATCGCATGGGAGCGAAGATCCAGGGCGCCGGAACAGCCACGATCCGGATACAGGGTGTTCGGAAGCTCAAGGGAGTCGAGTACCGACCCATACCGGACCGACTGGAGGCGGGGACTTTCATGATGGCGGCGGTCATCACCAAGGGGGCGGTCGAGCTGAGCCACGTGCGCCCGGATCACCTGACGGCGGTGTCCGTCAAACTGCGCGATATGGGTGCCAGAGTCGAGGAGAAGAAGACCTCTGTTTTTGTGCAGGGGCCCAGGAAGATCTGGCCGACGCGTGTGGCGACCTTCGCCTATCCCGGTTTCCCGACCGACCTGCAGCCGACCCTCCTGCCGGTGTTGGCGGTCGCCGATGGCGCTTCGCTGTTGTCCGAGACGGTGTTTCCGAACCGGTTTTCTCATGTCATGGAACTGGCACGCATGGGAGCCGACATTCAGGTGACGGGCGATGAGGCCCGCATCGCCGGGGTACCGTTTCTGCGCGGCGCCTCGGTCATGGCATCCGACATCCGCGCGGGGGCGGGACTGGTGACGGCGGCGCTCGGCGCAAAGGGGCAGTCTGAAGTTCTGCGCGTCTATCACATCGATCGCGGGTACGAGAGTTTGGAGGAAAAGCTCCGGCAACTCGGGGCCGATATCAAAAGAGTCGAAGACGGCTGATCGCTCGTGTCGGAACAATCGCCCCGGCGGGCTGTTTGATTCGACAAGAACGTCTGTCCGGATTTGCGTGACATCAGAACGATGATTCCCCAACTCCATACACGTTTTTATCACATGCGTGATGCCGTTCTCAACGGATTCAACAGGACGGACGGGATGCGGTTCGTCGCCTTGGCCACATGTGCGATGGGGCTGGCGGTCCTGTTGTCTGCACCCAGTGCGCGCGCGCAGAGCGACCGATTCGGCAAAAACAAAGTCCAGTACCGCGAATTCGAGTGGCACTACCTCAGCACGGACAACTTCGACATCTACTTTTATGATGGCGGCTACGATTTGGCGGTCTTTGCGGCGCGTGTGCTCGACTCCGCATATGCCGAGGTCGCGTCACAGGTGAACCACCGGCTGCGCGAACGGGTCCCGTGCATTCTCTACCAATCGCACAACGATTTTCAGCAGACCAATGTCACCGGCAGCATTCTCGAAGAGGGCGTGGGAGGGTTCACCGAATCGTTTAAGAACCGCATGGTGATGCCCTTCACCGGTTCGTACGAGGACTTCCGGCATGTCCTGCATCATGAACTGACGCACGCTGTCATCTTCGACAAAATCTACGGCGGCGGGTTCGGCTCGATCCTCTCCACGCGGTCCCTGTTTAATCTGCCGCTGTGGTTTGCCGAGGGTTATGCAGAGTACTCATCCCGCCACGGATGGGACACCTTCGCCGACATGGTCATGCGCGATGCGACGGTGCATGATTACCTCGTTCCGCTTGAATTTGTCGGCGGATATCTCGCCTACAAGGAGGGACAGTCGGCGATCCTCTATCTGGCCGAGCGTTACGGCGAGGAGAAGATTCCGGAGATCATCAATCGCGGACGCTTCGAATCGACCATAGACAATTCGCTGAAGAAGGCGATCGGCATGGGAATGAAGGAGTTCTCCGAAGACTGGGAAAAGCGGTTGCGACGGGAGTACTGGCCCGAAATTTCCGAGCGCGAAGAGCCCCGGGAGTTTGCGCGGCAACTGACCGATCACGATAAAGACGGCAGCTACATGAACGACAAACCCGTCTTCTCGCCGCGCGGCGACCGACTGGCAATCTTCAGCGAGCGCTCCGACAACACCGAGGTCCGCATCATCTCCGCCGTGGACGGCAAGGAACTGAGCCGCGTGCTGAAGGGCGGGCGCAGCGACCAATTCGAATCGCTGCACTCCTTCCAATCGGCAATGAGTTTCTCGCCGGACGGATCGACGCTCGCGCTGATTGCCAAATCCGGCGGTCAGGACGCCCTGTTCTTAGTCGATGTCGATGGATCGGGACGCGACGACGTGTTGACGTTCGGCTTCTCCGCCATGCGCTCGCCGGCGTACGCGCCCGACGGGAAGTCCGTCGTCTTCCTCGCGACGCGCTATGATCGCAGCGATCTGTATCGGGTCGATCTGGAAACTGAGAAGATTCTGCGGCTCACCGACGATCACTACGATGAGCAGGACCCCGAGTTCCACCCCGATGGCGCCCGAATCGTCTTCGCCTCCGACCGTCCGTCGGGGACATCCTCGACGCTGCGTCTGGGCGGCGAGTTCGATCCCCGAGCCACCGCGTACGGACGCTATAACATCTTCGAGGCCGACTTGTCGTCGGGCTCCGTACGCCCGCTGACGAACGACGATTTCGAAAACCGGATGCCGATCTATTCCCCCGACGGCACCCGTATTTGTTTCGTTTCCAACCGCAACGGCATCTACAATCTCTATGTCATCGACTCATCGCGGTCTGAGCCGTACCCGATCACCAATGCGCTGTCGGGCTGCTTTTCGCCGACGTGGTCGCCCGACGGAACCGGCATCGCCTTCACCGCTTTCTTCAAGGGCGGATTCGATGTCTTCCTGATGGACAACATCCGACCCAAAATCGAAGAGGGCGACGCACTGGCGATGACCCCATTCATGCGACGCCAGCTCGGTCTGGATACCAATTCTTTCGTCATGCGCGGCAACATCCGGTTGTCGGACCGTGTCCCCAAGGCGCTCCTTGAGGAAGACTTGGAATTCACTTCGTACGTGCATCGCGCGAAAAGCCCTCTGGAGCACGAGCCGTTGGGTGCAGCAGAGGCGGACACGGCAGGGGCGCCAGCCGAAGATCAGCCAGCGCCGGAAGCCCGGCGCGACACGACCTCATCGGCGCCGGATACTGTGTCGGGGACTCGGGAGCTGGCCGGGAAGCCACCGCCCGCAGAACCGTCGCAATCCGTCGCCGACAGCTCAGGCGACACGACCGAGTACGCCGTACGCAAGTACCGCCGTCGCTTTTCGCCCGACTTGGTATCGGGCGGGCTTGGGTACGACACATTTTTCGGTCTGCGGGGTCAGTCGTTTTTTGTCATCTCCGATTACATGGGCGATCACCAGCTTTTCATCGTCAGCGATCTCATCAACACGATCGATCAGTCGAACATCCAGGTCTACTATGCGTACCGGCCCAAGCGGATCGACTACGGAATCGGCCTGTTCCATTCCAAATACTACTACATCGATTTCGACGACCGTCTCTTTTCGGATCGCACCTACGGCTTCGTCGCGAATGCCGCGCGGCCCTTCTCGAAATTCACGCGCGTGCAGCTTGACGGCGTCATGCTGTTCATCGATCGCAAATTCTTCGACCCAAACCTGCAGTCCGGCGAATACGAGGACCGCTTTGCCCGCGTCGGTCTGGGCTCAATCTCGCTGGTGCACGACGACATCATCTGGGGGCTGACGGGTCCCGTGACCGGACGCCGCTACCGGTTGGAGCTTGAGTATGCGCCGGGTGGCGTCTCTGAAGGAATCTCATATCAGGCGGCCTTGCTCGATTTCCGTCAGTACGCGCGTCTGGGCGGGCGCTACAGCGTGGCGTTTCGTCTGGCCGGGGGTGTGTCCGGCGGCAAGACCCCGAAACGCTACTACGTCGGCGGTGTCGAGAATTGGATCGGCTCGAGCATCGGGCGCGGCGACGTCTATGATGTCGAAGGGCTGTACTTCGCCGATGTGATCACGCCGTTGCGTGGATACAACTATTACGCACTGTCCGGCAACCGGTTCTTCGTTGCCAATGCGGAGTTTCGCTTCCCATTTGTCGAGTACCTCGCGTTGCGGTTCCCTTTGCCCATCGTCCTCTCCCGTATCGGCGGCGCCATCTTCGGCGACATGGGGGCCGCATGGGACGACAACAACTTTCGCGGCGCGGTCACCGAAGACGGCTTCCGTCTCAACGACATCAAAGCGTCGTTCGGCTACGGAGTGCGAGCCAACCTCGGATTCATCGTTCTGCGCTTCGATCAGGCATGGCGGACCAACCTCGATTCGGTTGACGACAAGCCGAGGTCCTATTTCTCCATCGGCGCGGACTTCTAAGAGAACTTACCGCGAGAGTGGCGTTTCATCGGTTGCGGCACGATACGCGTAACCTCTTGTAGCAAAGCGTGATATGCCGACCTGACTAAGCGCGGCCTCGTGTCACTACGATCAAATGTCAGTCTCCAGGATAGACTGCAGCAAACTGCAATTTGACTCATTGCTGCCGGGTTGTGTATCTTCGCCGCCCCGCGATTAGTGCATCTGAGACCGCCGTTCAAAGGTCTGTTTGTTGCCCTCTCGCGGATCGGCAACGTGACTTTGTGCGCCCCGCAACTCTTTGGGCGTGAACGGCCAACGGACAAACAGAGGGGATCACTACCATGGGCCTGAACGGATACATGATCCTGATTATCGGGATTAGTTTGGCAAGCTTGGTCTTTGTCGTTTGGCTCTCCCGCCATGTTCTGGGTCATGACACCGGCAGCCCCGCCATGCGTGCGATCTCCGATGCCATCAAGGAGGGCGCGGAGGCATTCATGCGCCGTCAGTATGGCACCATCGCCATGCTGAGCATTCTGTTGTCAGCCATCATTTTTGTTCTCTACGGGTTCGTCCGATCGACGCACGAGTTCGATCCGGTCCAGTCAAGCATCGCCATGGCATTCTGGATCACGCTGTCGTTCGTCCTGGGGGCCCTGTGCTCGGGAATTGCCGGATTTATCGGAATGTGGATCTCCATTCGCACGAACATCCGGACCGCCAGCGCATCCACTCGCTCGCTCAATGACGCCTTGCGAGTGGCTTTACGTGGCGGCGCAGTTTCCGGGCTTCTGGTTGTCGCCATGAGTCTTCTTGGAGTCGGCGGGCTCTTCTGGCTTGTGAGCAGCACCACGGAAATCCCATTGGGGAAAATCCCCCTGCTGATCGTTGGATATGGGTTCGGCGCATCATTCGTAGCGCTGTTCGCTCAATTGGGAGGAGGGATTTACACCAAGGCGGCCGATGTCGGCGCCGACCTCGTGGGCAAGGTCGAAGCCGGCATCCCGGAGGATGATCCGCGCAATCCCGCTGTGATCGCCGATTTGGTCGGCGACAATGTCGGTGACTGCGCCGGGCGCGGCGCCGATCTCTTCGAGTCGACGGCGGCCGAGAACATCGGCGCAATGATTCTCGGTGCGGGAATTGCACTGGCGGCGGACAAGCAAGGGCTGGGCTTCGCGGCCGGGATCGTCGGCGTCATGCTGTTCCCTCTGATCGCCCGCGCCTTCGGTATCATCGCTTCCATCATCGGCATCATGGTTGTCAAGACCAGGGATGATGAGGACCCGATGAAGGCGCTCAACCGTGGCTATACGGTGGCGGTTGTGCTGGCCATGATCGGTTTTGCCGTTGCCACGCGCTGGCTGCTGTACATCGAGTCCAGCCCCAACGCCTGGCTGTATTTTCTCGGATGCGGCTTGATCGGCGTGATGACTTCGGTGGCATTTGTCTACATCACCCAGTATTACACCGAGTACCGATATCGCCCGGTCAGAGAGATCGCTGAGGCATCGCAGACGGGGCCCGCGACGAACATCATCACGGGCATGGCCGTGGCCCTTGAGTGCACGGCGATCCCGGTCATCGCCATATCGATTGCCATCCTTTCATCTTACTTCCTCGGAGAAGCAGCGTTGCCGCATGGCGGCTTCTTCGGGACGGCTGTCGCCACGATGGGCATGCTGGCAACAGCGGCCTATATCCTGGCGATGGATACTTTCGGGCCGATCACCGACAATGCAGGGGGCATCATCGAGATGTCCCATCAGCCCGAGGAGATTCGACGCAAGACAGACCGGCTGGACGCGGTCGGCAACACTACCAAGGCGCTGACCAAGGGGTATGCAATCGGATCGGCCGCACTCGCGGCATTCCTGCTGTTCACGGCATACATGGATGAGGTTCGCAACTATATCGGCGACCCCGAGGCCTTTCACGCGATCGACATCGCGAAGCCGGTTGTCTTTGTCGGTGGGCTCTTGGGCGCGATGCTGGTCATGCTATTCTCCGCATTGGCGATCCGTGCGGTCGGCAAGGCGGCGTACTATGTCATCAACGATGTTCGCCAGCAGTTCAAGGAAAAGCCCGGCATCTTGAAGGGCACCGAGAAACCCGACTACGGACGCTGTGTCGACATTGTCACGCGCGGGGCGCTGCGTCAGATGGTGTTGCCGGGCGTACTTGCCGTCGGGATGCCGATCGCAGTCGGGCTGTTGTTCCGCACGTTCATCACTGCGGAAGACCCGCTCATCGCGGCGGAGTCGGTGGCGGCGCTGCTGATGGTCGGCACGATTACGGGCGTGCTGATGGCGACCATGCTCAACAACGGCGGCGGGGCCTGGGACAACGCGAAGAAGTGGATTGAGACCGGCATGTACGGCGGCAAGGGGTCGGAGGCGCACAAAGCCAGTGTTGTCGGCGACACGGTCGGCGATCCCTTCAAGGACACCGCGGGGCCATCGCTGCACGTGCTGATCAAGCTTCTGTCGACGATTACGCTCGTGTTGGCGCCTCTCTTCATCTGAGGGGCGGCTGAAGAGCCGATTCACCGTCAAATGCTTTACGGAAGTGCACGCTTGGATCCAGAGTTGCTTGTGCGATTTCGCTGCGGCTCATGTCTACGGGAAGGCGTCTCATCAATCATGCATCTGAATAATGAAACTTTCAGTGTCCCAAACCGTTTGTTCAACTCATGCCGGCCGAACCCGCCTGGTTCGCCGGAGTCTCGGGGTGGATGATGACGGAAACGACCTCTGAAGTGGGAATGGCGGCCACGCCGGGACCGGTTGGTGCCGCGCCGCAGATGAGCTTCCCCGCCAAGCTGTGGAATCTCTTTTTCGACCCGCGCAAGACATTTGCCAGTGTCGGGCGTACGCACGAATGGCTCATTCTCGGGATTCTTGTCTCGGCGATCTCAATCGGCGGCTATATGCCGATCAAATCGATCGTCAAAGAATCGCAGATGACCAGGACCAAAGAAGCGCTCGTGGAGCGTGGTCTCCCCGAGGAGCAGCAGGCGGAGATTCTCTCGGGTATGGAAGACAATTTCGACAATCCGATCTACCTGCTCTTCGTGCCGGTATCGATATTCGCCGCGATGTTCATCGTCGCTGGAGTGTTGCTCTTCGTCGGCAACATCCTGCTGGGAGGCGATCTGAAATACCTGCGGACCTTGAATGCGTACGCGTGGACGGCGATGATCGTCATCCCGGTTACACTGGTCACCGTCCCGCTGGTGATGGCCAAGGGCTCGATGGATGTGTCCCTGGGGCTGGGAGTGCTCACATCTCCCGACACGGGCGCATTCATGAGAAAGCTGCTGTCTTCTTTTGAGATATTTGCGCTCTGGCAGGTATGGTTGTCATCGGTCGCAGTATCGGTAATGGCGAACGTGAAGACGGGCAGAGCGTTCGGCGCGATCTTCGTGTTTTGGTTCATCTGGGTGCTGGCGCAGAGCGGGCTGGCGACTTTGGGAATTAATTTCAGCATGTAGCGAGCTTTAGTGACACACACGGCTACACCGAGGGAGAAATCCATGCAGCGATTCACAAGGGGATTGATTTGTCTGCTTGTTGCAATGAGTCTGACCGCCGCAGTCAATGTGAGCCGTGCCCAGGATGTTCTGACATTGGATCAATGCATCGATTTGGCGCTAACCAATCGCGGGTCGGCGGAATTCGGCCTGCCCGGCGCGCACACATCATACCACCGCGCCCAGCAGGGCGTGTGGTCGGCCTGGGGAAATCTGTTGCCGTCAGCGACATACGGTGCGAGCTATTCCCGCAGCAACAGCGATTCCTATTTTGATCAGAACTCTAACACCTTCATCGAAGCACTCCGTTGGAGCAGCGGCTTGTCAATTCGCCAGACGGTCTTCGACGGCGGCGCCAATGCCTACGGGGTCGCGGCCGCCTATCACTCACGAGCCGCCGCGCGCGAGAACTACCGTGCGACGGTCAACAACCTCGTCTTCGGGGTCAAAGAGGCGTACTTCAATCTCCTGAAAGCCATCAAGCTGGTCGAAGTTCAGGACGCCGCGGTCGATCGCGCCGAAGAGTCGCACAAGACCATTCGCAGCAAATACGAGCTGGGATCGGCGTCGCTCTCGGAGGTGTTGAAGGCCGAGGTCCAGTTGGGGACAGAACAACTCGAGCTGCTCCGCCGCCAAAACGAGGTGGAGAGCGCACGGGCGAGATTGAATACTATCCTCGGACGCTCCGTCGACGAGCCGTTCGAAATCGAGGACATCGGCGAGGGCGTAACGCAGACACCCGACTACCAGGCGGCATTGGCCGAGGCGCTGGAGAACTCGCCGGAGGTCCAGGGCGCGCGCGCTGCGCTGCGGCTGGCGAAAGACGATATCGGCATTGCGCGCGCGTCCCTGTTCCCGAACGTCGGCTGGAGTTATTCGCGCGGCTGGGTAGCCGGAGATTTCAGCGACCTGATGGGATTCGATCAAAACCAGAGTTGGCGATTCTCGTTGAGCGCGGATTTGCCGCTGTTTTCGGCATTTAGCCGCAAGACGATGATTTCTAATGCCCGAGTCGGCGTCAAGAACGCGCGCGAACAACTCGAGCAATCCGAACACTCCGTCGAGCTGGGCGTGAAGCAATCACACTTGGGCGTCGAGCTGGCACAGCGAAGCCGTGAGGTGGCAGATCAAACCGAGGCCTCGGCACAGGAAGACTTCAAGTTGGCGCAGGAAAAATACAACCTCGGGGCGGCGACCATCCTGGACTTGCTGGATGCGCAGGCATCCCTAACATCGGCGCAAAACGAGAAGGTCAATTCGCTCTACGACCACTATGTCGCCGTCGCCCGCCTGGAGAATGTTATCGGACGCGGACGCTGAGCGCGGTCCGCCGCGTGACAATGATCGCACCCGCCGGTCCGGGGGCTGAACCATATTCTGAGTTTTCCCGTATATTGACAGGCGGACGGAGTCAGTCGGGTCCGCTGACGCCGTAGCGCGACGCGTTCTATCCGTATGCTGAAGAAACGAAAAAAACTCCTGATCATCAGCGGCTCCATCGCGGCCCTGATCATTGTGGTCGTGTTGAACTTGACGCGCTCGTCGGAGAAAACCGTTTCCGTCAAGGTCGGAGAGGTCAAACGCGGTTATCTGGTGTCGGAAGTCTCCGCCTCCGGCAAGGTCCAGCCGCGCACAGAAGTCAATATCTCGGCCAATGTCTCCGGCGAGGTCATCGCGATCCCGATCCTCGAGGGGCAGGCCGTCGCCAAAGGTGTATTGTTGGTCCAAATCGACCCCAGGAATTATGAAGCGGCTCTTCGCCAGGCCGAGGCCGGCTTGGAGGCCGGTGTCGCGACTCTCCGTCTGGAAGAAGCGCAGGCGGCCGAGGCGAAGCTGGTCTACGAGCGCCAACTGGCACTGCATGAGAGAGGTCTGACATCGCAGGAGACCTTCGACGCGGCACGGACCCGGTACGAAACGACCCAGGCGGCCGCCGAGGCGGCACGCTCGCGCATGCAACAGGCCCGTGCCACGGTCGATCAGGCGCGCGAAAACTTAGGATATACCACCATTCGCTGTCCCATCGACGGCTACGTGACCGACCTGCGCTCGGAGGTCGGCGAAATTGTCATGGGATCGCAAACCTATCAGGCCAGCATCATCATGGTGGTCAGCGATCTCTCGGAAATCGAAGTTGAGATCGAGGTCGACGAGACCGACATCGGCAACGTGGACTTGCAGCAGCCGGTCAAAATCTCACTTGATGCGTTTCCCGACACCGAGTTTGTCGGTGCCGTCAACCAAGTCGGAAACTCCGCGCAAATCTCCGGTGCCGGAACGCAGGACCAGGTTACGAATTTCCTGGTCACTGTGCTGATCATCGACAGCGTTCCGAACATCAAGCCCGGCATGACCGCCACCTGCCGGATTACGACCGATCGGCGCGAGAGCGCGTTGACGGTTCCCATCGGTGCCGTGGTACTTCGCGATGAGTCGAAGCTGAAGCGCGCCGGCGATTCTGTCAGGACAGAGTCGGCCGCACCCGTGGGAGAAGCCGTCGCCGCCGATGCCGAAGACGATGGATCCGGCGGCGACAAACCGGATACCGACAAGAAGCCGTTACAGGGCGTCTTCGTGATTCGCGACAACAAGGCAATCTTCACCGAAGTCGAAACCGGCATCGCCGATCAACAGAACATTGAAGTTACGTTGGGTCTCAGCGAGGGGGACACGATTGTGGTGGGCTCATTTCGGACTCTGCGAACGCTCGAAGACGGAGACAAAGTCGAGCCCGAGAAGAAGGGCAAATCCGACGAAGACGCGTAGCCGCGCGCCAGGCGATACACAGATCGGAGCAGACCAATGTTGATCGAGACGAAAGACCTGTGGAAGACCTACCAGATGGGGGCCGAAGAGGTCCATGCGCTGCGCGGCGTTACGCTGGCGATCGAACGAGGCGAGTACATGGCGATCATGGGGCCGTCGGGCTCGGGAAAGTCCACTCTGATGAACCTGATCGGCTGCCTGGACACGCCGACGCGCGGAACATACCAGCTCAACGGGCGTCAGGTCGCGACCATGAACGATGACGAGTTGGCCCGCGTGCGGAACAAGGAGATCGGGTTTGTCTTTCAGACCTTCAACCTGTTGCCGCGTGCCACGGCGCTGCACAATGTCGAGCTGCCGCTCATCTACAACGGCACCGGCGGCGAGCAGCGCATCGATATGGCAAAACACGCGCTGGAAATGGTCGATCTGGGCGATCGCATGACGCATCGCCCGAACCAGCTTTCCGGCGGACAGCGGCAGCGTGTGGCCATCGCGCGGGCACTGGTCAACAATCCGTCGCTGATCTTAGCCGACGAACCGACCGGAAACCTCGACACCAAGACCGGTCTGGAGATTATGGGCCTCTTCGACCGCCTGCACGTAGCCGGCAATACGATCATTCTCGTGACGCACGAGCACGACGTGGCGCGCTACGCCGACCGAATCGTCCACATCCGCGACGGTCAGATCGAGCGCGAGGAGCGCGGCCGCAAAGATGCCGCCGCCTGATCGCTGTCCGACGCGGCACCTGCGGTCGTCGTCTCCGACGGCCGCCACTCACTGAGGTCGTATGGGGCAGTTCGTCGAAAGTGTCCGCATCGCCCTGGGCGCGCTGTGGGCGAACAAGCTGCGTTCGGCGCTGACCCTCATTGGGATCATCATCGGCGTCACCACCATCATCGCAATCGTCTCGATGATCACCGGGATGAATCAATACGTCGCCCGGGAAATCTCGACGTTGGGGGCTGCGACATTCATCGTCGACCGCGAGGGGATCATCACTTCCAACGATCAGTGGTGGGACCGCCGTGGCCGCAGGAATCTCACGATCGCGGACATGGAGGCGATCGCGTCGGCGTGCGAGTCGTGCGAGTTGGTTGCCGGACGCGCCGTCACGGAACGACAGGTCCGGCACGGCAACCTTTTTGTCGACGACGTCTGGGTCATGGGGTCAACGGCCAATTGGCCGCTGATCGTTGATGTTGAAATCGAGGAGGGCCACTATCCCACGGAGTCCGACAACGCGCATCGCCGCTCCGTGGCGTTTATCGGCTATGACTTGATTGACCACCTGTTTCCCGGCATTTCGTACATCGGCAAAACAATCCGCATCGGCGGACATGAGTACACGATCGTCGGCAATGGCAAGCGGCGCGGCTCCACACTCGGCCAAAGCCGCGACAATTACGTCATCATACCGCAGTCGACCTTCGAGAAGCACTTCGGGGCACAACGCTCGCTGGACATTTTCGTGAAGGTGTCGTCCATCGCGGCGATGACCGGCACTCAGGACGAAGTGCGCATGGTCATGCGGGCGCGCCACAAGCTCTCGTATGCCGCCGACGACGATTTCGAGATTTACACGGCCGCCGACCTGATGTCGGTCTGGGAGAACTTCTCGCAGGGTGCTTTCCTGGTGATGATCGGCATTTCGTCGATCGCGCTCGTAGTCGGCGGCATCGTTATCATGAACATCATGTTGGTGTCGGTGACCGAACGGACGCGTGAGATCGGCATTCGCAAGGCGATCGGCGCGCGGAAGATGAGCGTGCTCTGGCAGTTTCTCTCCGAATCGCTGACGCTGGCGGTCGCGGGAGGCGCAATCGGCATTCTCGGTGGCGTCCTGTGCGGTTGGGCGCTGTCTGCCATTTCCGGGCTGCCGATGGGGATCGAGCTGTGGTCGATCATCGCTGGAATCCTTGTCTCCGGGGGCATCGGCACGATATTCGGAGTCTATCCGGCCATGAAGGCAGCACGCCTTGATCCGATCGAGGCACTTCGATATGAGTAACCGCGCCAACACGCCATGAACTTCAACGCATTCGAGTTCCGCGAGTCGGTCGTGATGGCGCTGTCGGCGCTCCGCGCCAACAAGCTGCGCTCGATCCTCACCGTGTTGGGGGTCATGATCGGCGTGTCGTCGGTCATCGGCATGGTATCGCTGATCACCGGGCTGAACAATTCGATGGCACAACAAATCCAATCACTGGGATCCAACGTTATCTATGTGTCCAAGTACAAGCCGGGGATTACCATCGGCCGACGCTCCTCGGAGGAGCGCAACCGCAAGGGGATCGTCTACGAGGACGCGGTCGCCATCGCACAACACTGTTCACTCATCCGGGCCGTTTCGCCGGAGAATCACTTCTGGCGCACGCCCGACGGCAACAAGGCCAGTTTCGCCGGGCATGAGGCGATGCGACCCGACCTGGTCGGCATCCTGCCGACATATCAGGATGTCAACAACTCCGAAATGGCCGAGGGCCGCTTTGTCAGCGACATCGACAATCACTTCAAGCGCATGGTCTGCGTATTGGGTTACGACGTCGCCGAGGCGCTGTTCCCACAATTGGATCCCATCGGCAAGACGATTCAAGTCAACGGACGGCCTTTCGAGGTGATTGGTGTCATCGCCAAGCGTGACGCGTTTCTGGGAGAGTCGCTCAACGATTTCATTCTGCTCCCTTACAACACGTTCGCCAAGCTGCATCCGTGGGAGAAGGAGCTGTGGCTGGAGTGCCAAGCCGCCGATCCCGACCGTCTCTCTGAAGCAATCGACCAAATACGCGAACTGATGCGTCGACGGCGCGGCGTGCCCTATGACAAGCCCGACGACTTCGCCGTCTTCACGCAGGAGACGCTCTACGAACAGTATCAGAGTATCACCGGGATCATCTACATCGCCATGACTGTCATTTCGTCGATCGGACTGATGGTCGGCGGCGTCGGCGTCATGAACATCATGCTCGTCTCGGTAACCGAACGGACTCGCGAAATCGGCATCCGCAAGGCGGTCGGCGCCCGTCGCCGCAACATCATTTGGCAGTTCCTCATTGAGGCAATGACACTGTCCGGCATCGGCGGTGTGATCGGTATCATCGCCGGGCTGGGTATCGCGGTGTTGGTGGACGTGACGACACCGCTGCCGGCCGGTGTGTCGGCCACCTGGGTCATCATCGCCTTCACCGTGGCAGTCGGCGTGGGCCTGGTCTTCGGTATCTATCCTGCCTATCGGGCCGCACGCGTCGACCCCATTGTCAGTCTGCGCTACGAGTGATTCCGCCGGCGTCCAGCCCGTTTCGCCTTTCGCAAATGGGTAGCGCCGTCCGGGCGAGGGGTATATTCTTGTAAGGACCGACGCACCCGCTTGAAGGGGCAAGAGGTGATCCAAGGCGCAATCAGCAGGGAATTTCTCTTCATTCGGTGGGTAATCTGCGCGGCTGTGATCCTCACAGCCCCGATCTGTGCTCATGGGCAGGCCGAGTTCTCCGGGTTGCCACGTCCGGGAACGCCGACCTTCGATCTGGATTTTGCGCCCTTCCGGCTCGGCGCCGACAGCGTGCGCATCGAGGTTTACTATCGGATTGTCAACCACCGGCTCTCCTATCTGCGTCGCACAGCCGACGGGCAGGATTCGTCACAATCCGTGGCCTCGGACACGGCGGACGAGTCTCCCTCGGACTACTATGTCGCGGCCTACGAAATGGCGGCACTGCTGTCGGGTGAGAGCGACCGTCAGGTTGCCAGCACTATGAAACGGGAGAACTACCGCCTGGAGACATTCGATGAGACCCGCAGCAACGAGGGATATCTCGTCAACGTGTTATCGATGACGGTCGTGCCCGGAAACTACCTGCTGACCACGACACTGACCGACCGCATATCCGGCGCGTCGCACTCGACGGAACGCGACGTCGACGTACGACACTTCGCCGCATCCGACTGGAGGTTTGGGGGGCCGGCCTACTTCGATCCGGCCGCACGGGCCCCCGAATACCCGGCGTTTGCGCGCGGCGGGCAATCGTATGTCCCCAATGTCCGGCGATCGTTCGCCGGTATGTCCGACCGTGTCGCCTTTTTCATGGAGGTCTATCAGTCGCCTTCTGCGGCCGCTGTCGCTGTCGAGATTGCCATCGATCAAAAGGGGAATCGCGACTCGCACAAAGACACACTGCGACTGGATTCGCTGAGGATGACCGATACGATCGTCTACAAAAACGATCTCGCCGGTCTCCGAACCGGAGAAGTGCGGATGAGGGCCGCCACCCTGAATCGAGAGGGTCAGCAGCTCGGCGAGTCACTGGAAAGTCTCTTTTGGATCGATTGGACCGTCGGGGCGCTGGTTCACGACAGTTGGGAGGAGGCGGTCGACATGCTGGTTCATATCGCCTCGCACGACCAGCTAGACAGTCTGCGTAACGCCTCTGAATCGGAACGCGAACGGCTCTTTCGCGCGTTCTGGAAGTTGAAGGATCCGACGCCGGAGACCGACGAGAACGAGTGGCAGCAGGAGTACTATCGTCGGATACGGTTTTCCGATTTGCGCTTTACCACGCCGTTTCGCCGCGGGTGGCGGACCGACTTCGGGACCGTCTATGTCCGTTACGGCGAACCCGATGAAATCGAGCGCTTTCCGTTCGAGAGCGGGCAGAAGCCGTACCAGATTTGGAACTATTACCAGCAAAACCGTCAGTTTCTCTTTGTCGATGTGCGGGGAAACGGCGATTATGAACTGCAGTATCCTTACGACGGATATCACCGATGAAGACCTGCTCACGAAGCCGGTTGCCGGCGCCGGCGAAGCCCGACGCATTGCGCATGAACTCGTGCTGTGCCGGGTGGTTCTGTGCGCTGACTGCGCTGTTGTGGCCCGCCATCGCTGCCGCGGTCGATGGCCCCGGTGCGCATCAGTTTTGGACGGATGCGGCGGTGTTTCGTATGTCCGACGAGTCACGCGACGGCTATGTCGAGTTTTACTTCGAAATCAAGCGCTCGACGTTCGTGTTCCGGCCGACCCAATCCGGCCTGCGCGCCGATGTCGCCACGCGCGTCCGAATCACCGACCGTGAGGGCCGGGCGGTCGATTCGGCGGCGGCCGTATTTTCCGCCATGGCAACCGACTCATCCGATCTGGCTGATGCCGACTACACGCTCTTTTTCGCGATGGCCATCGATCTGCCGCCGGGGCGTTACTCGGCGCAGGTCGACGTGACGGATTTGGCCGATTCCTCGTCGTCGAAGGCGACCTACCCCGTCATTGTCCCCGATTTCAGCGGTGACACGCTGATGCTCTCGGAGATCCAGCTCGGCTACGACATTCAGCTCGCCGCGGACACGGCGGCCAATCTGTACGATGTGCTGGTCAAGAACGGGTACAAGACGTATCCCGATTGCCGGGGGCTGGTCAGTGAATCGCGCACCCAACTGTACTTCTATTGCGAAACGTACAATCTCTCGTATTCACCGACAAGCGCGGCGGACTACACGGTCGGTTTTTCCATTGTGCCGACCGATGGTACTCCGGCGCGAAGTCTGGGTGTGCAACATCTCAAGAAACCCGGCCCATCGACTGTGCTCGCATCGCATGTCACCGTCGATGACCTCAGTTCCGGCGTCTATCGCCTGCGCCTTGAGGTCAGTGATCCGGCGACCGCTCAGCACGCTGTCGTGGAGAAACCGTTTCAGGTCTTGCGGCCCATGACCGACTCCCTCACGGTCGAGGAGGTCGAACGGGTTCGTGACATTATCGCGTTTATTGCGCGTCCCGGTGAGCTGACTGCCTTCGATCAGTTCGATGCGCGCGGCAAACTGAGCTTTTTGATTCAGTTTTGGCGTGAACGCGACCCGTCGCCCGATACTCCCATCAATGAGTACCGCGATGAGCACATGCGACGGATGAACTACGCCAATGATCAGTTTTCAATCGGGTTTCGCGAGCGCAGCGATGGCTGGCGGACCGACCGCGGACGCGTCTACATCGTGTATGGCCCGCCCACGGAGATTAAGCGGTACCCGTTCACACCCGACTTTCCGGCGGCGATCCATTGGGTCTACGACAACATTCCCAATCAGGGCAGTGCGGACTTTCTGTTCCTCGATGAGGCCGGATTCGGGGACTATCGCCTCGTTCATTCCAGCGCGCGCGGAGAACGGCGCGATCCCAACTGGGAGTATCAACTCCAAATCGGCGCCTTTGAGGGACCGACCCGCTGACAGCGACCGATTAACATCTCACTCCTCACATCATCTCGTTCCCCGGTCTAACGAGAATCGACAACGACAGGAAGCGCCGAGAAACCGAAGCGCTCGACCGTCTCCGTCCCCAATGCCGCTCCGATGACATCTTCTTGCTGCTCGGGCTCAACGCCGCCGTCTCTGCGTCTGCCGGCCGCCAAGCTGCACCCTGACAACGGCACGGCGCGCAAGTTTCAGCGCGAGTCAGACTTGGCTCGCACCTGAATCGATTCCACAAAAAGGGCCCCGACGGAGTCGGGGCCCAGTGACACATCGGATCGGTTACGTCAATTCGACGGGGGCGGTTCGGGACCCCAGCGCATCTTTTTGACGATCGGCACCGTGTACCGGGTGTTTGCCGAATCGGAGGCCTCGATCGTAAACGACTTCGTGAACAGCTTCTCATCCAGCTCCGGGCTGATCTTGACCTTGATCTTTTTTTCTTTTCCCGGAGCGATGTCGCCCGAAGGAACATCGATTTCGATCCCTTCCAGTACGACCGGGCTCACCAGTTGAAGCGAGAATCTCTCTTCGGATCGGTTTCGCACGACCACTTCGTATTCACCATGCGACCTCGGCGAATCGATATGGGTGGAATCCAGATCGAGCACAGGAGGCATCACCGCAAAGACCTGCAACGACTCCGGAATCGACAGCGGAAACGCCTGGATGCCCAAGCGCGGCGGGTCAATGACCGAGTTGGACATGATCCGCGCGCTCTTGTTTGTCCGGTTCGTGTAGTGCCCGGTTGAAAAAATCAGCTCGACGAATGTGCTGTCACCGACAGCCAGCTCCCGTTTTGTCAAAGGAGCCTTTGTGCATCCTCACCCGGGTTTTATGTCGCGCAGCAGCAGCGTGTCGGTCCCGGTGTTCATCATCCAGAATGCGTGCGAGATCTGCGCTCCCTGGGGAGTATAGCCGAAATCGAACGACGACTCGCGCAACTCCAAAACCGGCCCGTCGAGCCCCTCCAGGGGTTTTCCGTCCTGCGCCAATGCAGCGGCAGCAATGGCCACGGACACAGTCAAGGTGAAGGCGTACGGAGAGCGAATTCTCATAGGCTTCCTTCCCGGTTCTTCGGGGCACACATTATACACATCGGCTTCAAAGTGGGCAACCGTCATGCGGAGACGTCAGTGGTCCGCCCGCGGCAGAGGGCCCCATCGCAGCGGCTTTCTGACGGCGACGGTGAATCGCGTTCGGGCGGAGTCCGAGGCCTCGATCGTAAACGACTTGGTGAGAATCTGTTCCGCGATGTCCCCCTCGAGCGCGACTCGAATCGCGGCCACCTCTCCGGGGGCGATCCCCCGCCTCGGCAGCGTCACACGGACTCCCGAAATGTCCGGGTCCTGCGCGAACCGAAAGCGGAGTGTCTCAGAGGAGACATTCTTCACACTGATCGTCTGATTCCACACTGCGGTGTCGTCGTCGGCACGGAGCTCATCGAGTTGCAACTCGGCCGGTGAGACGGTATACACGCCCAGTGTATCGGGGAACTTCAGCGGATAGGCATCGAAAAACAGCTCCGGCGCGCGCCCCGGAACATTGCAGATGACGCGTGCCGATTTGTGTACGTGGCCGTCAAAGTGCCCGGATGCAAAGATCAGATCGACGAATGAGCTGTCCCCGGCCGGGATATTCTTCTTTTGCAGCGGCGCCCTGGTGCAGCCGCAGCCGGGCTGGACATCCTCGATTCGCACCTCCTGTCCACCGACATTCTTCATCCAGTAGCGGTGCGAAACCTGCACCCGCTGCTGCATGTACCCGAAGTCGTAGTCTGTTTCGCTCAACTCCAACTTCCCATCTGTCGTGGCGGTCACTTCTTCAGGGTCATCCGCCGTTGCCGGTATGGCCAATGCGACCGTGCCGGCAACCGCTGTGTACAGGGCAACCCGGATTGCGCGCAACACGATGTGCACCGACGACATCACGCAGGAGGGCCGCTTCACCGACGTCTGCTCCTGTTGCGCGGTGAAGCGGCCCGAACACTGAGATTCTCGCTCACCGCGAGGACGACACCGGCGTCGGCCCCCACCGCATCTTTTTCTCGATCGGGAAGGTGTAGCGGGTCTGCAGGGCGTCGGTGGCCTCAAACGTAAACGATTTGGTAAAGATTTCCGAGCTCAACGAGCCATCGAGCGTAATCGAAATGGTTTCCTCGCTGCCGGGACTGATCGCACCGCTGGGCAGTTCAATCTTTAACTCCGGCATCGCCGGAAAGGACACGAGCTTGAGGGCGTATGGCTCCGACGACTTGTTGTTGATCCTGACATCGAACTTCATCGGGCCGTCGCCGTCCGCCGACCGTGATTCGTCCAGGTTCAGCCGTGGAGGATCCAACGAGAACAGTTCAAGCGAGTCGAGGTCCTTCATCGGATGCGACATGATCATCAGAGTCGGCGCCACGTTGCCGGCGTTGCTGAGGATGCGAGCCGACTTTGTCGTCCGAGTGCTGTAGTGGCCGGTCGAGAAGATCACCTCGACATCGGTGCTGTCCAATGATGCCAGTTCCGTCTTTTTTAGCGGCGCCTTTGTGCAGCCGCAGCCCGGCTTGACATCCTGAATGAAGAGCGTGTCATCGCCGGTGTTCTTGATCCAGAAGACGTGTGTAACCTTGGCGTCCTGTGGCGTGTAGCCGAAATCGAATGACTCCTCCGGGACCATGATTTCGGCTTTGCCGGCGAAGGCATTGGGCGCCGACAGCATCGCCGCTGACACCAGCGCCGGGATCACGAAATGTGACATGGGATTGCTCTGTGACATAACACTCTCCTTGGGTGGTTCATGTATGGTCTTTGCCACTGCATCTGCCTCAATCACAGGGCGTTGCTCCTAATGGGCCGGACGCTCTCCGACGGGCACGGTCAGACGCATCTCGTCTTTCCCGTGGGCGGCGAACGTGACCGACCGCCCATGCTCCAGAGTCAGAATCGCGGGGTCGACACGGAACATGATTGTGCGGCTCTGCCCGGGGGCAAGCGTAAACTCCGATTCGGATAAGAATACGTACCGCGACGGAACATCAATGGCGGTGATCCTCATGTTCTCTGTTCCGTTGTTCTTCAGCGCCACCGGGATTTCCCAGCGCTCTCCATCCGCCTCGGGACGAGCCGTCGAGTCGACAAATACGCCCTCCGGCTCCGCAACGAGATTCGGCGGCTGCGTACCATCGGCCAGCACATGAGATTTGATGATCAACGCCGGCACACGCCCGATCGCATCGGTATACAAGCGGGCGTACTTTTCGACTTCGCCGATCATCTTTCCAGTCCCCAATATGACTTCGATCGAGGTACTATCGCCGGGTACTATGATGCTGTCTGTCAACGGTGCACGAGTGCAGCCGCAGTTTGGTTTAATTCGTTGAATCGTAGCCACTTCAGTGCCAATGTTCTTGATCCAGAATGCGTGGGAGAGATGCGCCAGTTGGGGGGCATATCCAAAGTCGAAACTCTCGACACTTGCGCGAAGTCGGGGCCCAGGGTCTGAGGGCGAGGTGGGGACGCCCGATCCAAGCCCAAAACCGACTGTGGGTATGGAAAGCATCACAAAGGCAACCGCAACCGACACGTAATGCATTGGTAATAAACGACTTAGTAGCTTCATGGCTGTGACGGGGTTTGACATTCTGGTGATACAGGGGTAATCTACCGTCGCCGTATCGTTATACAGCTTCTCTCCACAACCCGATGACGTCCGTCAGAAAGTGATCGTTACAAGTGATTTTATGCTTGTGGACCACACAAATGTTCAGTATCAGGGTTGAGAAGCGGAATATCCCGCTGCGGCTGTCTGTGCATAGCCGGAGGGAGTTCTAAACGCCATGGAAGACTCAAGAAAACAGCTCACACCCCGCCAACGGCAAATATACGGGTTTCTACGCGATCATATCCAGGGTGAAGGGCGTCCGCCGACGATGCGTGAGATCGGCGAGCAGTTCGAGATTCGGTCCACGAACGGGGTCCGTGATGCGCTGGCTGTCCTGGAGAAGAAGGGATACATCCGGAAGACGCCGTTTTTGTCACGAGGTATCGAATTAATGGAGACGATCTCGACCCCGGTCGAGTCGATTCCGGTCGTCGGACGCGTCGCCGCGGGTCTCCCGCTCTTGGCCGTCGAGAATATCGACGGCCACATCGCCGTGGACCGCTCGTTCCTGCCCGGGGGCGAGGTTTTCTCGCTGCGCGTCACTGGCGAGAGCATGCGCGACGAGGGGATCAAGGATGGTGACATGGTCCTGGTCCGCAAGCAGCCGAGCGCCGACACCGGTGAGATCGTCGTCGCCCTGATCGGAGAGGAAGCGACCGTCAAACGATTCTATCCCGAACGTAATCGTGTCCGACTCGAGCCCGCGAATCCCGATTTCGGCCCCATTATCGTCGATCGTAACGCGCCTGGCTTCAGTATTGCCGGGGTCGTGGTTGGGCTGTTGCGACGGATGTAAGAAACTGCAGACCCGGATCCTTCCGTTTCACGACTTGTCAAAAGATCCGCCTGTCATGAGGCCGAATGCCAATTGGGCCGTATCATGTGTGAGCGGTGAGGCTGTCTCCGCCGATCATATGACGTAGTGGTCTGATCTTGACCGCGAGACCGATGGAAGGGTAGGTTTGTGTCATGGATCTCGAAACCCTCGTCCGCGATGAAGTCATGCCAGAGCCGTTCGCGTTTACCCCCAGCCACTTCTCTCGGCACGCGTACCAGCTTGAGTCGTCGATCATTCGCGACATCCTGAAGTTTTCCAGCCAGCCCGGGGTCATTTCGTTCGCCGGCGGACTTCCGGCTCCCGAGCTGTTTCCGGTTGACGAGATCAAATCCGCGGCGGATCGAGTGCTGACGAAGTACGGGTCGGCGGCGCTCCAGTACGGTCTTTCCATGGGGTTTCTCCCGCTGCGAGAGTTTATCGCTGAGCGGATTTTCCGTCAGACGGGATACCGTCTGACCGCCGAAAACATCCTGATTACCGCTGGATCGCAGCAGGGACTGGATGCGGTTGGCCGTGCATTCATCGAGCGCGGGGACTATGTGGTGTGCGAACGGCCGACCTATGTCGGCGCCATGCAGGCGTTCAACTACTATGGCACGCGTTACGCGCTGGTCGAAATGGATGACGAGGGAATGCTGGTTGAAACGATCGATCCGCTGATCACGCGTTACCGGCCACGCCTGATCTACGTCGTGCCGAATTTCCAGAACCCCACGGGGATCACATTGAGCGAGAGCCGCCGCCGATTGTTGGTCGAGAAGGCGCGCCGGTATTCGGTCCCGATCATCGATGACAACCCGTACGGCGAGTTGCGCTACTCCGGGACACCTGCCCCGTCGATCAAGTCACTCGGTGGTCAGGCGGTCCTGCAGTTGGGCACCTTTTCCAAGATCGTCTCGCCGGGTCTTCGCATCGGCTGGATCGCTTGCTCACGACAAATCACGCCCGTGCTCGAACGGGTCAAGCAGTGCACCGACCTGCACACCAACCAGTTTGCCCAGCATGTCATCTACGAATACGCGCATGATGGATCGCTGGAGCGGCACATCGAGTCACTGATCGGCGCGTATCGCCAGCGGCGCGACGCCATGCTGCGCGCGATGAGCGAGTTTTTCCCGGATACGGTCACTTGGACCAGGCCGGAGGGCGGGTTGTTCCTCTGGGTGCGGCTGCCCGAAGGGACCGATGCGACTGAGCTCTTGCAGAAGGCGATCGAAGAAAAGGTGGCGTATGTCCCCGGACGGCCGTTTTTCCCCGACGGCACCGGGCTGAACACCTTACGGCTCAACTTCTCCAACGCGTCATTGGAAAACATCCATGAGGGTATTAAGCGTCTGGGACGGGTTTTCTCAAACGAGGCGCAGGATTGACCAACAATCGCGTTGCGTGAGGCGTATTTCCAAGGCGATGGAAAGTACCGGATTTGGAATGAAACAACTGCACACCAACTGGGTTTGGCGCACGGAGGATGTCCCGTAGATCGATGGGTGCAGTCACAGTCAGAGCCAAAGGCCCGTCGATAGACGGGCCTTTTTTGTTGTCGTGCAACATCCCGTCGGGAACGGCCTTGTCGGCTCCGCCGAATACACGTAGTCTGCCTGACCGTTGGCCAGCGAAACCAATAGCGATGCCCAATCAGAAGCCACGACGGATTCACTTCGCCAAGGCCGAGTCTCTGCGAAACGACTTTATTATCGTTCATCAGAGTGCGACATCAGTGCGCTGGACCCGGTCGCTCGTACAGCGGCTGTGTGACCGACGCTGTGGAGTCGGCGCCGATGGCTTAATCATCCTGTCGAAGCGGCGGGCCGCGCAAATCGGCACTCGAATGTTTAATGCCGATGGGTCACCCTTTGAATGGTCAGGAAACGGGCTGCGCTGCGCATCGGCGGTTGTCGCCGCACAAAGGGGGGATCCGCATCGCATCACGTTCCTGACCGGGGCCGGATTGATGAGCGTCTCGACAAAGGCATTGCGAGATCGGCAGTACGAGGTCAGTATCGTGCGGCCGGCTCCGGCGGTGACGAAGGGGCGGCCGCTCTCGGGGATGCCGCGACGCACACCGGGCTCCTACTGGACCGTCGCCGTCGGCAATCCACAGTGGGTGTTCTTCGTTCACGGGTTTGACTTTGATTGGCAAAACGTCGGTCTGTTATGTCAAAGGCGCGCACACGCAACCGGAGGCGTCAATGTCGGCTTTACACGAATACATTCACGTCGAAAGCTCGAGATGCGTGTGTACGAGCGCGGGGTCGGACCGACCCCGGCCTCGGGGTCTGGTGCACTGGCCGCCGTCGCGGCCGCCGCACACCTGGGCAAAACGGACTCCCGCGTCACGGTAGTGTCCCCGGGCGGGAGACAGCGGTTCATCGTGGACACACGCAGCGGCGGTGTCACCATGCTCGCGCGGGCACGAGTTCTCTTTGAAGGAGACTGGGGCGTTTGAGCATGTCACCGGAGCACACGCGAATGGACTTCCGCGCATTCGAACGGCAGGCGCGCAGCGCGGCGATCGTGTCGCTGAGCGAGGAAATTCCGGCCGATCTCCTGACTCCGGCGGCGGTCTATCTCGCATTGGTCACCAGGCAGACCAGCGCTTCGTTCCTGTTTGAGAGTGTCGAAGGTGGGGAGTCGGTCGGTCGGTACTCCTTCATCGGCGCAGATCCGGTTGAGACACTCACGGTCTATGAGCCCGGCGGCGTCATTGCACGCGGTCGCCGCCGGCGTCGATTTTCGACGGACGAGACGCTCGATGTCCTGCGGGCATGTATGCCACGGCGCGAGGGTTTGACGTCTGGGGCGACCACCCACGGGTTCTTCAGCGGCGGGTGGGTCGGCTACTTCGGCTACGACTGCGTGCGATTATTCGAACGCATTCCGTCGAAATCGCGTGAGGCGCTCGAACAGCCCTGGATCATGCTGGGATTATACGATCGCATCGTCGTTTTCGATCACGTCAGGCAGTCGGCGAGGGTCGTGGTGACAGTCTTCCCCGATGGCCGATCACGTTCTCACCTAAGGTCGGAGTACGACACGGCGTCCCGCCGACTGGATGCCACCGTTCGGCGCCTGCACAGCCGACCCGTTGTACCGCCGCTCGGTTCGCCGCGGCACGGGAGAATTCGCTCGAACACGACGCGGGAACGGTTTTGCGAGTCGGTGCGAGTGGCCAAACGGCACATCGCGCGCGGCGACATCTTTCAGGGCGTGCTGTCGCAACGATTCAGCGTCGAGGGCCGTGCTAAGCCGTTTGATGTGTATCGGCGACTGAGACGCGCCAACCCCTCGCCGTACATGTACTTTGTTCGCTTCGGCGAACTGGCGGTTGCCGGTTCGTCACCGGAGACATTGGTGCAGAAACGCGGCGCGTTGATTACGACCCGACCGATTGCCGGCACACGCCGTCGCGGTGCCGACCATCAACGCGACCTGGCGCTGGAGCGACAACTGCGCGCATCACCGAAAGAGCGGGCTGAACACGTCATGCTGGTCGATCTCGGACGCAACGACATCGGTCGCGTCTGCCGCCCCGGAAGCGTCGACACAGTGCAATTCTGCGCGATCGACCGCTACTCACATGTGATGCACATGGTGTCGACCGTGACGGGGACCGCGAAGCGCAACGCCGATGCATTCGATGTGCTAGCGGCGACCTTCCCGGCAGGGACCGTCTCCGGTGCGCCCAAGATTCGCGCGATGGAGATTATCGACGAGCTCGAACCGGATCGTCGCGGCGTGTACGCCGGATCGGTCGGATATGTCGACTGGCGCGGCGACATGGATATGGCGATCGCGATTCGCACAGCGGTGATGGATGGCCGGGCGTCCTATGTGCAGGCGGGCGCCGGCATCGTCGCCGATAGCGACCCGATGCGCGAATATCGCGAAACTCAAAACAAGGCGGCCGCCCCGCTGGCCGCCGTCGGCGGCGAATGGAGCCGGGAGATGCGGCCGTGATTCTCCTGGTCGACAACTACGATTCGTTCACGTACAACCTCTACCAATACCTTGAGGAGTTGGGAGCGCGCGTTCAGGTGCGACGCAACGACACCATCGATGTGGGCACAATCCCGAAGCGATATGATGCCGTCGTCCTCTCGCCGGGACCGGGGCGGCCGGCCGAGGCGGGAGTCACGCCGAAGATCGTAGCCGAGTTGTCCGGTAAACTTCCGATCCTCGGCGTCTGTCTGGGCCACCAGGCCATCGGTGAGGTTTTCGGCGGACGCGTCGTGCGGGCGCGACGGCTGATGCACGGCAAGACATCGATGATCAAACACGAGAATGGCGGCCTGTTTATGGGCGTTTCCAACCCCTTTGAAGCGACGCGATATCACTCGCTGATCGTTGACAGGGAAACATGCCCTTCGTGCCTGAGAATCACGGCCGAGACCGATGATGGAATCATCATGGGACTGCGTCACAAGGAACATCCCACGGTCGGTGTGCAATTTCATCCCGAGTCGATCCTGACGCGCGAAGGGAAGGCGATTCTGAAGAATTTCCTGGACGGCTCCCTGTAGTCGCGGGCAAAAAGCATGCTGAAACGATATATCAAAGCCGCGCTTGAGGGTGAACACCTCGACAGCGAGTCCGCCTACGGGGCGATGGCGATTGTCATGGAGGGGCAGGCAACTCCGGCGCAGATTTCGGCGTGGCTGGTCGCGCTGCGTGCCAAGGGCGAGACGATCGACGAGATTGCCGGATTCGCGCGCGCGATGCGTGGGGCGATGACGCCGTTGGAGGGCGCGCCGGACGGCGCCATCGACACGTGCGGCACCGGCGGCGATGGTCTCTCAACATTCAACATCTCAACGGCCGCCGGTTTGATCTGTGCGGCGTGTGACGTTCCTGTGGCCAAGCACGGCAACCGCGCCGTCTCGTCACAGTGCGGATCCGCCGACGTGTTGCTTACGCTGGGTTTCGACATCGACCCCGGAGCGGCCGTTGCCGCGGAAGCGCTGTCGCGCACGAACTTCACGTTTCTATTCGCACCGCGTTTCCATCCGGCGATGAAACACGCCGCTGGGCCCCGGCGAGACATCGGCGTTCGGACGGTGTTCAATATTCTCGGCCCGCTGTGCAATCCGGCCTCGGTGCGACGGCAGGTCGTCGGCGTGTACGATCCCCGGCGACTCGAGCCCCTGGCGCGCGTGCTTGGCGCGCTGGGTGCCGTGCGTGCCATGGTTGTCGCCGGTCCCGACGGCGCCGATGAATTGCTGCCGACCGGCGAAAATCGCATTGCCGAATGGGACGGCGAGTCTGTTCGCACCTACACCGTAACGCCGCAAGATGCCGGATTGCGCCGTTCACAACTCTCCGATCTCTCCGGCGGCGACGCTGAAACCAACGCCGAGATTCTCCGAACCCTCACCCGCGATGAAAACCGCCCAAAGATGGAGGCCGCGCTCTTTAATGCCGGCGCCGCGCTGGTTGTCGCCGGTATAGTGCAGTCGATCGCCGAAGGCGTCGAAAACGCTCGCGCCGCTGTAGCAAACGGGCGTTTCGAGCACACGCTTCAGGCAGCCGCGGCCGCCTCGCGCGGCTGATATGAGAAGATGATGACCGTCCAGACCGACCAATCAACCCGACCGACCGTAGCCGCCGAGTCGAAAGCCGAAGCTGAGGTCTCTGTGGCGCCATCGCACTGGCTGCGCGAATACATCCGAAACTTGCGCAGCATTTCGGTTGCAGCGCGGTGGTATCTCATCGGATCGTTTCTGGTCGGTCTGGCATGGCTCACGTTTATGCTGCTGTTCAATCTGTACATGAAAGAGCGTGGCTTCAGCGAAACGGTGATTGGCCGCATCCTTTCCGCGCAATCGTTCGGGACCGTGGCCATGGCCATTCCCGGAGCCCTGCTGGTGTCGCGCGTATCGCCACGGATCTTGCTGATTCTCTCGTCGCTGGGGGTCGCGGCCGGATTTGCCTTACAGGTGCGGTCCGACGGCGCCGACGCGATTCTCGCCGCCGCTTTTGCGGCCGGGGCCATGCTGGCATTCAGCCGGGTCACCAGTTCGCCATTTCTGATGATGTATTCCTCGCCAGCGGAACGCGCGCATGTGTTTTCGCTCGGATTCGCGGCGATGCTTGGTGCGGGGTTGGTCGCGCACTTCGGCGCGGGGACATTGCACCGTGCACTCACCGCACCGGCCGGTTCCTCGGTGCAGGCGTATCGCTGGGTTCTGTGGATAGGAAGCGCCTCGGCCGCGATGGCGGTCTTCGCCTATGCCAAAATCCCGAGCGCCGTCGTGGGCCGACGCAGCTTGCGAGTCCCGTGGCGGCAATACTGGAGCACACGCGGGCGCCTGCTGTTTCGGCTGACGTTTCCATTCTTTCTGGTCGGCCTGGGTGCGGGGCTGATCATACCGTTTATGAACCTGTACTTTCGCGACCGATTCGGACTTCCGACGCAAACCATCGGCATCTACTATGGATTCGTGCAATTGTCGATGATCATCGGCGTGATGATCGGTCCCGAGCTGGCCCGGCGCTATGGCATGGTGCGGACCATCGTGGCGACCGAACTGGCGTCGATCCCGTTCATGCTGGTGCTCGCGTTCAGCCGCAACCTGCCGTTGGTCACGGCGGCGTTTCTGTGTCGCGGCGGCCTGATGAATCTCGGAGTGCCGATTACAAACAATTACATGATGGAACGCGTCGGCGAATCCGACCGCGCATTGGCCAACAGTTGGTCAATGGTCGCCTGGACACTGTCGTGGGCATTGACAGCGGCGCTGGGCGGCTGGATGATCGAACGTTGGGGGTATGAGGTCCCGCTCCTGTTGGCATGTGGTCTGTACATTGCCGCCAGCTGGGTCTACTGGTTCTACTTCGCAAACTTTGAACTCTACGCCGGACGATCCGCGGTCGGTGTCGTGCGACCGGGAGATGAGTAAGCGCATGATCGATCGCACGTCAGCAGGATCACACTCGATCACGACACCGACACCCGCACGGTTGGCGCCGATTGTCGCGGCCGCCCACAAACGGGCAGCTGCGTTGAGTTCGAAGACGTCGGCGGGAGCTCTGCATCGACGCGCTATTCGGTTCGAGCGCCGATCGCTGACCGCGGCATTGAGCCAGCGCTCTTCGGGCATTATCGCGGAGATCAAGAAGGCGTCGCCCTCCAGAGGCGTGTTCCGCTCCGATTTCAATCCGACACGATTGGCCCGCGCCTACGATTTGGGCGGCGCCGCGGGCATTTCGGTCGTGACGGAACCAGACTTTTTCCTCGGATCCGAAGATTGGATCGAAGTCGTTCGGGACACGTGTGGGTTGCCGATCCTGCGAAAGGACTTCATCGTCGATCCGATCCAAGTCGCCGAATCGGCGGCTTTGGGGGCGGATGTGATATTGCTCATTGCGCGCATCCTGTCATCCGAACTCCTGAAGAATCTGTCCGTTGCTGCCGAAGAACTCGGGCTTGGCATACTGTACGAGGCGCACGACGAATCGGATTTGACTAAGCTCGCGTCGATGAATCCGCAGATGGTCGGCATCAACGCGCGCAATCTGGACGACTTTCGTGTCGATCACCAAACGCCCGTCCGGCTCAGCAAGTTGTTGCCGCGATCGGCGCTCGCGGTTGCCGAGAGCGGGATCGAATCTGCCGAACAGATCCGCCGACTCCGCGCAATCGGATATAGCGGGTTTTTGATCGGAGAGTCACTGGTACGTGCCGATGATCCGGCCGCCTTTCTGCGACAATTGCAGGGACTGAAATGACACGCACCCGCGTCAAGATTTGCGGCATCACGAGTCCCGACGATGCACAGGCCGCAGCGAGCGCCGGCGCCGATTCCATCGGCGTCGTGTTTTGGTACGGCAGCGCCCGATGTGTCTCGGTCCATCAGGCGCGTGCCATCGCCGATTCGGTCTCGCCGGCGGTGGTTGTTGTCGGCGTGTTTCTCGATCCAGATATCGAAACTGTTATGCGCACCGTGCGATCCGCCGGTCTCTCTGCGGCGCAGCTCTGCGGAACGCTCGCCGACGGACCCTGGATGCAATTGGCGCATTCGATTCCGTTGATCCGTGCGGTTTCCTGCACGGATCAACGCGGTATGATCCGCGACCGTGGTCTGGCTTTCGGCGACTACTTGTTGGACAGTGCCGGCAAGGCGAATCCCGGCGGAACCGGCAACACATTCGACTGGTCGATCGCCAAAACTGCGAGCGGGTGGGGACGTATCTGGCTCGCCGGCGGCTTGAATCCCGTCAATGTCGGAGATGCGATCGTTGCGGTTCATCCGTTTGCCGTCGATGTCTCCACCGGCGTCGAGCAATCACCCGGGGTAAAATCGCACGACGCCATCCGCGCATTCGTCAGGGCCGTGCGGACGGTGGACGGGGCGATCAATCCCGGTGGTTCAGAGTGACACGGTGAGCACCTGCTGATGACTGATACGCGACACAACCACGCAACGGCAACGCCGGCGTACCTGCGGCGCCCGGATCGGCACGGACGGTTCGGCCGCTACGGCGGACGCTATGTTCCCGAAACGCTGATTCCCGCGCTCGATCAGCTCACGTCCGATTTCAACAAGGCGTGGCGCGACCGCCCGTTTCGCCGGTTATATCATGCCCTGCTCGCCGAGTATGCCGGACGGCCGACGCCGCTGTATTTCGCGGAACGATTGACACAAAGGCTGGGACGTGGACAGATCTTTCTGAAGCGAGAAGATCTCAACCACACCGGTTCGCACAAACTGAACAACACGATCGGACAGATATTGCTCGCAATGAGACAAGGCAAGAAGCGCGTCATCGCCGAGACCGGAGCGGGGCAGCACGGTGTCGCCACAGCCACAGTGGCCGCGCGATTCGGCCTGCGGTGCGACGTCTATATGGGCGCCAAGGACCTGAAGCGGCAGGCGACGAATGTCGATCGCATGCGCCTGCTCGGCGCGCGCGTCATTCCGGTTGCCTCGGGTGCGCAAACTCTCAAAGATGCCACCAGCGAGGCGATTCGCGACTGGGTGACCAATGTCGAGGACACTTACTACGTGATCGGTTCCGTCGTCGGGCCGCATCCGTATCCCTACATGGTGCGTGAATTTCAACGGGTGATTGGGCAGGAAACCAAACGCCAGCTCGTGTCCCGCATCAAACGCCTGCCCGACGTGTTGATCGCCTGCGTTGGCGGCGGCTCCAATGCGATTGGGTTCTTCACCGAATTTCTGGGCCACGCGTCGGTCGAGTTAATCGGCGTTGAAGCGGCCGGATGCGGACTTCGCTCGGGCAAACACGCGGCAACGCTCACAGCCGGTCGCGACGGTGTGCTCCACGGATCGATGAGTCTGCTGCTGCAGGATCGTGACGGGCAGGTGGTTGTCCCACACTCGATCTCCGCCGGTCTGGACTATCCCGGTGTTGGACCCGAACACGCGTTCCTGAATGAATCCGGGCGCGTGCATTACACGTCCGTGACCGACAGCGCAGCGCTGGGAGCATTCCTTCTCCTGTCGCAGACGGAAGGAATCCTGCCGGCTCTGGAATCAGCGCATGCGATCGCCGCTTTGTCGAAGCTGCCCCGCGACCCGAAGAGGAACCGTGTCGTCGTCGTCTGCCTGTCCGGACGTGGTGATAAGGACCTGACAACCGTTTTGACGCGCGGTCGCAAGCCGGCGGGTCAGGACAGGAAGTAGCCCGCCACAATGACCAGCGTCTCCCGACTCGCATCCATGTTTCACGGCACAGCGCCGGTGATTCCATTTATGACTGCCGGATTCCCAACGCAGCCCGTTTTTCTGGATGCCGCCGCGGCCGTCCTTGATGCCGGCGCGGGAGCATTGGAGATAGGAATGCCGTTTTCCGACCCCTTGGCCGATGGCCCGGCAATTCAGCAGGCATCGCAGCAAGCGATCGGGAGGGGAGTGACTCTCGGCACGGTATTCCGGCTCGCAGAAACGTTACGGCGTCGCTCGTTACGGCCGCTTCTCCTGATGGGGTATGTAAACCCTCTCCTCCGGTATGGTTTCGAACGGTTTGCCAGGATGGCAGCCGACGCAGGCGTCGATGGCACGATCATCCCGGATTGCCCGTTGGAAGAAGCCGGCGAATGGCGTCGCGTCTCCCAACAGCATGGTCTGGCCAATGTTTTCCTGATGGCTCCGACGACGCCCGCCGTGCGGCTGAAGCGGATCGACCGTGCCTCGACCGCCTTTTCGTACTGTGTTTCGGTAACCGGCGTCACCGGAGCCCGGCGTGGTCTGCCCACATCGACATTCGAGTTCCTCACGCGTGTCCGGACAGTTGCCCGCAAACCTTTCGTTGTTGGCTTTGGCATCTCCGGCCCCGATCATATCCGCGCCCTGAGGGAATATGCCGATGGGTTTGTCGTCGGATCGGCGCTGGTGCCTATGTTGAACGGCGGCAAGAGTCGTTCCATTGCCCGGAATGTGGGCCGATACATCCAGAAGTTGACCGATGCCGCGCGTTAGAGTGAATTGACAATGACGAGCGCAACACAAGAGTCGATCGCATCCTATCTCGATGACGCCTGCCGGGCGACTGCCGACGGACTGGCGCGTCTGGGAGCGGTTATCTCAGTCGATGCCATTGCCGCCTCGATCGAGTACCCCAATCGCAAGGATTTCGGCGACGTTGCCGTGCCGTGTTTCCCGCTCGCGCAGTCGATGCGTCTGGCGCCGGCGGTCATCGCGCAACGGTTGTCCGAGTCGTTTGTCCCACCCGGATCGATTACCAGAGTGAAGGCGATCGGCGGCTACTTCAATCTCTGGTTCGATCCGCAGGCGATCGCAGACGTGGTACTGCCGCGCATTCTGACCGAGAAGTCCGGCTTCGGATCGTCGACGCTGGGACGCGGCAAAACGATCTGCATGGATTACTCGCATCCGAACATCGCCAAACCGTTCGGAGTCGGGCATCTGCGATCGACCGTGATCGGACACGCGCTGAAAAACATTCTGGAGAAACTCGGCTACACCACGGTCGGCATCAATCATCTCGGCGACTGGGGCACACAGTTCGGCAAGCTGATCGTAGCATTTCGCGACTGGGGCAGCGAAGAGACAATTGCCCGCGAACCGATCCGTCATTTGTACGACCTGTACGTGCGGTTTCACCAGGAAGCGGAATCCAATCCGTCGCTCGATGAGCGCGCGCGGGCCGAGTTCAGGAAATTGGAGGACGGTGATCCCGACAACCGTGCGCTCTGGAAACGCTTCCGCGATCTGTCGTTGCAGGAATTTCAGCGCGTCTACAGTCGCCTCGGCGTCACTTTCGATTCCGATGCGGGCGAGGCTTTTTACAACGATCAACTGTCACCATTGATCGACCGGATGGTTGCGGTCGGCGCCGCACGGGTGGGCGACGATGGTGCGCTGGTTGTCGACGTTGGCCAGGGGGATGAGCCCCCGCTCTTGTTGCGCAAAGCCGACGGCGCAACGCTCTACGCGACGCGCGACCTGGCCGCTGCCGAATACCGGCACACCACCTACGGTTTCGACTGGTGCCTGTACATCGTCGGTTCAGCGCAGGCGCTGCACTTCAAGCAGTTGTTCGCGGCGTTAAAGAAGATGGGGCACGACTGGGCCGACAGCATGGTCCATGTCGATTTCGGCTGGGTGAAATTCGGTGATGAGATGATGTCAACACGTCGTGGCAACATTGTCTTTCTCGACGAAGTGCTCTCGGAGGCGGTTGAACGCGCAAGGACGATCATTGCCGAGAAGAATCCGGATTTGGACGATGCCGGGTCGATCGCCGAAGCCGTCGGGATCGGCGCCGTGGTTTTTTGGCAATTGTCGGCCAGGCGGCAACGCGACGTCAACTTCACGTGGCAGGATGCGTTGTCTTTCGACGGTCGCACGGGACCGTATTTGCAATACACCCACGCGCGCATCTGTTCTCTGATTGAACGATCGGGGCAGGCGATCCCACAGGGCGGATTCGATAGTGCCGCGTTGTCCGGCGATGACGAGCGACGTGTTCTCTTGCAGTTGGCCGATTGGCCGCGACGCATCCGCATGGCCGCCGAACAATACGAGCCCCACATTCTCGCCGGGGCGCTGCTGGACCTGGCGCAAACATATAACTCGTTCTATCAGCGCGTGCGCATTCTCGACGGGGAAGAATCCGCACGGATTCCGCGGTTGTGCCTGTCGCAATCGGTCCGATGGATTCTCGCCGAGGGGCTGCGCCTGCTCGGATTACGTGCGCCGGAACGGATGTAATGTGCCGACATCGGGAATCCAGGGAGTTCTGACATGCTGATCGTAATGGACACCCATGCCACGCCCAAGCAGGTCGAATCAGTCTGCGAGGAAATCAGGATGCTGGGCCTGACGCCGCATCCGATGCCCGGCGCCCAACGTACCGCCATCGGTATCACCGGCAACAAGGGCGCCGTCGACGCGGCGCGGTTTGAGCAACTGCCGGGCGTGATGCGTATCATACAGGTCACCGCACCGTACAAACTGGTCTCCCGCGAATTCCACGAGGCCGATTCGCTTGTCCACGTCGGAAATGTCACCTTTGGCGGCAACCAGTTTGCGGTCGTTGCGGGTCCTTGTGCCGTCGAGTCAGCCGAACAGATCGACCGGGCCGCGGCCGCCGTCAAGAGCGCCGGCGCCCACATGCTGCGCGGCGGCGCATTCAAGCCGCGCACCTCGCCATACAGTTTTCAGGGGCTGGGCGAGCCGGGCCTGAAGCTGCTGGCGGAAGCAGGACAGCGGAACGGGCTGCCGGTCGTCACCGAGGCCATCGACGCTGAGTCGCTCGAACTGGTCGTCCGCTACGCGGACATGGTGCAGATTGGCGCGCGAAACATGCAAAACTTCTCGTTGTTGCGACGCGCCGGACGCTGCGGCAAGCCGGTCATACTCAAGCGCGGCATGGCGGCGACGCTGGAGGAACTGCTGATGGCGGCGGAATACATCGTCAACGAAGGCAATCACGATGTCGTGCTCTGTGAACGCGGCGTACGCACATTTGCCGATCACACGCGCAACACGCTCGATTTGTCGGCGATACCGTTCGTGCAGCGGACCAGTCATCTGCCCATCATCGCCGATCCCAGTCACGGGACCGGACGGCGCGAGAAGGTGACGCCGCTTTCGTGCGCGGCAGCGGCCGTCGGCGCCGATGGCTTGATCATCGAGGTCCATCCTGACCCCGATCACGCGCTGTCCGATGGCCAACAATCGCTGTACCCCGATCAGTTTGTCGATCTGATCGCGCGCGTCCGGGCGATCACCACCGTGATCGGACGTCACCTGAATTAATCACAGCGATATGACCAAGACAACTGCAGCGACATCGTCGCAAGACATCGTCCGGATCGAACCGTCACATCGCCTACGCGGGGAGTACCGACCGCCCGCGGATAAGTCGATCTCACATCGCGCGCTGATCCTGGCAGCGATGGCAGCGGGCCGCTCGACGGTCTCGCCGGTCTCTGGTTCAGCCGATGTGGCATCGACCGCACACTGTCTGCGGACGCTGGGTGTCAGAATCGATCAGACGGCCGATGCCTGGATCGTCGAGAGCCCCGGCATCACCGGCTGGCGGCAGCCGTCGAAGCCGCTGGAATGCGGCAACTCCGGCACGACGATGCGCTTGCTGACGGGGTGCCTTGCTGGTTGTCCATTGACCTCGACGTTGACCGGCGATGCGTCGCTGAATCGTCGTCCGATGTTGCGCATCGCCGACCCACTTCGCGCCATGGGTGCGATGATCGAATTGAGTGACGATGGAACGCCGCCGGTCACGGTCACAGGCGGAGCGCTCCGCGGGATCGACTACGAGCTTCCCGTAGCGTCCGCACAAGTCAAGTCGGCGCTGCTTTTTGCCGGGTTGACGGCAACGGATGCGCTCACGATCAATGAGCGCCATGTCAGCCGCGACCATACCGAGCTGATGTTCAAAGCGCTGGACATTCCCTGCGTATTGGAGCATCCGCCGCGTTACGCCGACGAGCGTGAACGGCTCCTGGATCCGTCCCAAGCCGTCGCATGGCCGGAAGGGATCGAGCGCCGCATCCGGCTCCAGTGCCCCGCACAGAGCCGGCCACATGAGTGGCGCATTCCGGGGGATTTCTCCGCGGCGGCGTTTTTCATCGGTGCCGCGCTCGGCGTGCGCCAGGCCGATTTGACGATTGACGACGTGTTGCTGAACCCGACCCGTATCGGGCTGTTGAAAGTCTTGAAGCGCATGGGCGCAGAGATCGAGTCGCATCGCGAGTCGGCACGATCGGGCGAACCGTTCGGACGAATCCGAGTCTCGACGTGCGGCGAGTTGAAGGCAACGCGGGTCGGCGAAAGCGAAATCGCCACGCTGATCGACGAACTCCCGGTGCTGGCGGTCGTCGCCGCAAACGCACATGGCGTCACTGTGATTCGTGGCGCGGGCGAGCTGCGGTCGAAGGAATCGGACCGGATTGCCGCCGTCGCGGTGAATCTGCGGGCGATGGGAGCGAAAGTCGCTGAACTCGAAGACGGTTGGGCGATCGAGGGGCCGACCGAGTGGCACGGAGCGTCCCTCGATTCATTCGGCGATCATCGGATTGCAATGGCGTTCGCGGTCGCCGCACTATGGGCCGACGGCCCCAGCGAGATTCGCAATGCGCACGTTGCGGCTGTTTCGGACCCGGAGTTTTTCGCGATTGTCAGATCGTTGACGCAATAATCCCGCAACCTGCCTCGGCTGCACGCACACGGTATGGTCAGACCCCAGGATGCCAACTTACAACGACTGAAGAGCGGCCTGTACGGCGTGCTCGGATCGTCGATCGCATACACGCGCTCGCCGTCGATCTTCCGTGCAGTTTTTGCGCACATGAAGTGGCCCGCGACATATGCGCGCTTCGATCGTATGCCGCGTGAGTTGGAACGGTTTCTGCGCGCGGCACCGGAGGTCGGGATCGTGGGCCTGAACGTGACGATTCCCTACAAGCGGCGTGTGCGGCATATATGCGACGGTCTTGCGCCATCGGCACGACTCACGGGCGCGGTCAATGCCGTGTCGTATGTGAATCGACGAACCACCGGCCACAACACCGACATCGACGGCGTGCGGGCGACTCTGAAACGGTATCGACGGGGACTGACCGGGGCGCATGCCGTCGTTTTCGGTGCGGGTGGCGCGGCGCGCGCCGTGGCATGGACGCTGCTGTCCGATTTTCGGATTGGCCGGTTGTCGATTGTCGGGCGCTCGCGACGAAAGGCGGACGACCTGCTCGCGACGATCGCCGGCGCTGCGAAGGGACACATCGAGGCAGACGCTCTGGGATGGAGCGAACGCGATGTCCGAATGGCGGTTGCCGATGCCGCATTGATTGTCAACGCGACACCGCTGGGTGGCGGGCCTTTCAAAGGTGTCAGTCCTCTCTCCGGCAGAATCAGCCTCCCCGACTCAGCGATCGTATTCGACTTAGTCTATGAGCCCCCCGAGACACTCTTGCTCAAGCAGGCGAGAGCGGCTCGATGCCGCGTGTGCATCAATGGCTGGCCGATGTTGGTGGCACAGGCGGAGGCAAGTTTCCGCATATGGACGGGGCGTGGATTTCCGGGCTCTGTAACACGGACGCTCCTCACAACTCAGGGACGCATCGGGTGACGACGATAGCCGCAGTGACATGGCGCGCGGTGACGCGACGCGGGTTTGCCAACGGATGGTCGACCTATTGGACCTTGATGAGAGTCATGGTGCCGGTCTACATCGGCGTCTCGCTGTTGCAGCGCACACCGGCATTTCAATTCATGGCTGACCGGTTTGCTCCGGCGATGTCGCTCTGGCATCTGCCGGGCGACGCGGCCTTGGCGATGGTTGTCGGGCATTGCGTCAATCTGTACGCCGCGGTTGCCGTCATTGCCGCGGGGCACTGGGATCCGATGGCGGTCACCGTGGCCGGTGTCATCCTCGGCGTGTCACACAACCATTTCGTTGAAGGCGCGATTCTAAGACAAATGCGCGCGCCGGCGCTGGCGCTGATCGGCATGCGAATCACCGTCGGTTGGTCGCTGGGCTGGGTCGTCGCGCAGTTGATGAATTTATAAGAGGGCCAGGCCAATGGGGATCATGATCACGGACATCGCGATCGGGCTCGGCGGACTGCTGCTGAAGGTGTTCGTCATCATCATGCCGCTGATGGTCGCGCTGGAATGGGTCAGGACACGGCATTGGTTTGGCGGGTTCATCCGAAATGGGGAGAACGTGTTTCGACCGTTCGGATTTTTGCCGCCGGCGATGCTGTCGTTGATCACCGGGCTTGCATTCGGAATCGCGTACGGCGCCGGTGTCCTGATATCGCAATCCCGATCGGGGGAGCTTGAAGCGCGTCAGATTGTGCTCGTCAGTGCCTTTCTCGGGATTTGTCATGCCATCGTTGAGGATACGTTGCTTTTTGCTGTTATTGGTGGCAGTGCCTGGATCATGGTCACGGCACGGCTGTTGACCGCGCTGGTCGTCACGCTGGTGCTGGCACGATTGACACGCGGTCCCCTGGTGCAACCGTCGGAGGCCGTGCGATGACCCAGCCGCGCTGGCGCCACCTGTACATTGCCGGATTCATGGGCACCGGCAAGACAACTGTCGGCCAAACGGTTGCCAATCGCCGGGGGCGTCAATTCTGGGATCTTGACAGGCAGATCGTTGAACTGGTCGGATGCGACATACCGGCGTTCTTCCAATCGCAAGGAGAATCGGTGTTTCGGGCCCATGAATCCAAAGCACTACGCCTCCTGGCGGCAGCACCGCCTGCGGTCATCGCCCTCGGCGGCGGCACACCGACCGTTGCCGCCAATGTCAATGTGGTCAAGCAGACAGGATTGACAGTCTTGCTGACCGCGGACACGAAGACGATTTGGAACCGCATCCGCGCCATGACGGATCGCCCGCTGCTCCTCGATGGAACCAAGCCAATTTCAGATTACGACCAGTTTGCTCGGCATGCCGAATCGATTCTGCTGTCGCGGGACTGTGCCTACCGGGCAATTGCCGATTACACGGTCGACACGTCCGATCAGCCGGTCGACGCCGTCGCCACTCGCATAATACAATGGATCGAGTCGCTCGCATGATTCGCCCATCAATCGTCGGCCAGATCCCGCCGCGCCGTGTGCCGATCTACATCAAGGCGGGATTGCTGACGCAACTGGACCGATGCCTCTTCGCGCCGCAGCGCGGCTGCCCGCTGGAGTTGGTCACAGACAGGACGGTCGATTCTCTTTACGCGTCGCGTGTAGTGGCGTCTCTGTGTCGCGGCAAATGGCACGTTCACAAAACCGTTCTCCGAAACGGAGAGGCGAGCAAGAATGCGTCGACCGTTCATGCCCTTCATGAGGGATGGTTTCAACGCCGACGCGGCCGCACGACTCGTGTTGTCGCGCTGGGCGGCGGCGCTGTGACGGACACGGTCGGCTATGCGGCGGCAACCTTCATGCGCGGCGTGCCGCTGTGGCTGATTCCAACGACGATCATCGGACAAGTCGATGCCGCCATCGGCGGAAAAGTCGGAATCAATGACCACCGCGGAAAAAACCTCATTGGCTGCTTTTATCATCCGACGGGCATCATTGTCGATCCCGAGACATTGGTGACGCTCCCGTTGCGCGAGCGACGCTCAGGATTGGCCGAAGTCGTCAAATATGGCGTCATCGGCGACCTTGAGCTCTTCGCGCGCTGCGAATCCGAATTGACGTCGTGGCTGGCCGGGAGCAGTTCTCTGCCGCTTGAGGTGCTGCGCCGTTGCATTCGTGCCAAGACCGAGATCGTAGCCGCCGATGAGACCGACATCGGTTTGCGTCATATCCTGAACTTCGGACACACGCTCGGTCATGCGCTCGAGAAATGGGGCCGGTACCGGCGGTTCCGTCATGGCGAAGCGATTGCCCTCGGCATGGTCGGAGCCGCGTGCATCGCATCCCTGCGGGGTATGTTTTCACATCGTCAAATGGACCGGCTGTCCGGTCTGTGCGGCAGCTTGCACGGTCAGACACGAGCGGTCGAAGTCACCGAGACCGAACTCAGGACACACCTGTCGTTTGACAAGAAGCGACGTTTAGGGCGTCATGTCTGGGTCCTGCCGCGCGCCATCGGACGCGTTGCTGTTTATGACGACATTACCGACCGGGAAATCCACGAAGCGATTCGGTTCCTGCGGGACTGGGTCAAGAGGTAGACATGTCGCGTCCGATCGTCGTCATCAACGGTCCTAATCTCAATCGCCTCGGTCAACGAGAGCCCGGGGTCTATGGAGCAGAGACTCTGAATCAGATCAACACCCGCATCAGCGAACGCGCCGCCCGTCACGGCATCCCGATCGAGTTCTTTCAATCCAATCTCGAGGGCGCGCTCATCGACCGGATCCACGGGGCTTCCGGCGCGCTCGGTGTGATCTTCAACCCCGGCGGCTACTCGCACACCTCAGTCGCGTTGCGCGATGCAGTCGCGTCGATAGCGGCCCCGGTCGTCGAAGTGCACATGACCAATATTCACGCGCGCGAAGAATTCCGCCACCAGAGTCTGATTTCCGGAGCTTGCCGTGGCGTCATCACCGGACTGGGTGCCGATGGCTACCTCTACGCCGTCGATTACATCGCCTCTGTCTCCCAGACTGCACCTTAGCAGACCGATTTCCATCGTCCGATAAACACCGGATGTTTAGATTGTGCCCCGCGGGAATACGCCGCGCGAGCGCCATGACACATGAACCGACTGCCGCTCCGATCAGCCGCGATGTCGAGTCCATCCTGCGCGGTCACCCCTATCGTGCGATCATGCGCCTGGCGTGGCCCGCCACCGCGTCGATGCTGTTTGAAACGCTCTTTGCGGTTGTGGACATGATTTGGGTCGGACGTCTCGGTCCGACGCCGTTGGCGGCGGTGATCTCCGCCACATTTGTCGTCTGGATCATGATGTCGCTGTCGTCAGTGCTGACGACCGGCCTGGTCGCCGTCGTGGCGCGCGCCATCGGCGCATCCGATCTCAACCGTGCCCGCGCCGTCACCGAAGAGACCTGGCGGCTGGTGTTTCTCTTCGGTGTCATCATCACCGTGGCGGTCATCGGTCTGCGTCATCAGATCATCGCGGTCATGCGATTGGAGCCGGAGGTCACGCGGTTGGCGGAACAGTATCTCCTCGTTTACTTCGCCGGATCGGTCATCATCGTGTTTTTCCAGTGGGCGGGAGCGCTTTATCGCGCCTGCGGCAACACGCGTACCCCGCTGTTGGTGTTCAGCATCAGCACCGTCGTCAACATCGTTCTCGATCCCCTTCTGATCTTCGGGATCGGCCCGTTCCCGGAATGGGGCACCGTCGGTGCCGCCGCCGCAACCGTGGCCTCCTACGCGGTCGCATCGGTCGTGTTCATCATCCTTCTGCGTCGTCAGCGTTTGCCGTTTCGCGTCGGATATGCCATCATCGGGCCGATGAGTTGGCCGCGCATCGGCCGTCTCCTGAGCATCGGGCTGCCGATTTCTGTTTCCGGGATCACCTTTTCCGTCGTCTACCTGTTTGTCAATCAGGTGGCATCGCGCTTCGGCACCGAATCGGTTGCGGCGCTGGGAATCGGAAACCGCATCGAGTCGATCGACTACCTGGTGTCCTACGGGTTCGCGCTCGCGGTGGCGACGCTCGTCGGCCAGAATCTTGGAGCGGGCAATCCCGCCCGTGCTGCGTCGCTGGCGCACAAGACACTGCTGTTGGTCACCGGATTTACCGGCATGATGACCGCGATCTATCTTTTGTTCCCCGGCCCACTGTTGCATGTCTTTAGTGACGATCCAACCGTTATCACCGCCGGGGTCAGCTACGTGAGGATTCTGGCGCTCTCGCAAATCCTGATGGGATGGGAAATCGTCCTGGAGGGTGCTTTTTCCGGTGCGGGCGACACCCTGCCGCCGATGATCGTGTCCATTGTGGGGTCCATCGGACGTATTCCGCTGGCGTGGGCGCTGGCCGTCTGGCTCGATTGGGGCATCGTCGGCGTGTGGTGGACCATTACCATTTCTTCAATAGTGAAGGGATCGGTCTTGTACGTCTGGTTCGGTCTGGGACGCTGGAAGTTGCGCACGGTTTGAGGACTTCACGCCGGATCGGCACGATGACGGGGTGGGTCTTCTCCGACGAATTCCTGCGACACAATGCGGGTCTGGCACATCCGGAGTGCCCGCAGCGTTTGGCTGCCATCGTAGGGAGGATTAAGGACGACCACCTGATGGAATTGCTCCAGTCGGTGAACTTCGGAGAAGCGTCGGATGCTGAAATCGCTTTGGCGCATGATCACCACTACATCTCATCTCTGCAGGAGGCAGAAGGAACCTGGTGGGACGCCGATACATTCGTCGGCGATGATTCGCCGCGGATTGCCCGTCTGGCTGCCGGAGGCGTGTTGGCGGCGACGCGCGCTGTTTGGAACGGCCGGGTTGCCAATGCCTTCTGCGCCGTGCGTCCGCCGGGGCATCACGCGCTGCGTGGACAGGCGATGGGGTTTTGCCTGTTCAACAACGTCGCGGTGGCCGCAGCAAGTACTGTCGCTGAGAATCCCGGTGCGAAAGTCTTCATTCTCGACTGGGATGCTCATCACGGCAATGGCACGCAGGCGATCTTCTACGACTCAGCCGACATCTTGTATGCCTCGGTCCATCAGTACCCGTTCTATCCCGGCACCGGCGCGGCCGACGAGACCGGACATGGCGCCGGACGGGGATTCACGGTCAATGTTCCGCTGCCCGCCGGAACAGGGGATCGGAAGTTCCTCGACGCGATCGAACGCACTCTCTTCGTACACGCCGCGCAGTTCGCACCGGACATCATAATTCTCTCGGCCGGATTCGATGCACATACCGATGACCGGTTGGCCGGACTGTGTGTCAGCACAAGCGCGTTCGCTGCCGCGAGTCGCCTGGTGTGCGAATGTGCGCGGGAAGTCTGTAGTGGACGGGTTGTTTCCGTTCTCGAAGGTGGGTACAATCTCTCCGCTCTGGCCGAATCGGTCTCGGTGCATGTGCGCACATTATTGGAATTCGCGGACACTGATCTCATGCAGGCAGGTACGACATGACCCGATATGTGCGATTCATGTGGCAGCGCGGCAGCTATTGGGGGACGCATGAGGGGGAATCCGTCCGACGCTGGAGCGGACCGTGGTACCAGGGCGGGGTCGCAACACAACGAACCCACTCGGTCGATGAAGTGATGTTCCTGCCGCCTGTGCAACCGGGCAAGATCCTTGCCATCGGCCTCAACTACGCAGCCCACGTGGCCGAAAGCGCCTCAGCAGATGCAGTCCCCGATGAACCGGTGATATTCATGAAACCGCCATCGGCACTGTTGTCTCCGGGGGGGGCGATTGTCATCCCGCCACAGGTCGATCGGGTCGATTACGAAGGCGAGCTCGGAGTGGTGATCGGGAAGTTCGCATCACAACTCCCGGCTGAAGCGGCGGGCGAAGTGATCGCCGGCTGGACGATCGGCAACGATGTGACCGCCCGCAACCTGCAGAAAAAGGACAAGCAATGGACGCGCGCCAAGGGGTTCGACACGTTTTGCCCGATCGGACCGTGGGTGCAGGACGCGTTTGATCGCACCGCATCCGGACTGACCACGCATCTCAACGGCGAGGTCCGTCAGCAGTCGGCTTTCGACCGAATGGTTTTCAGCGTCGAAGAGCTCATCGCCTTCATATCACGCGTGATGACGTTGCATCCCGGCGATCTGATCCTCACCGGCACACCGTCGGGCGTGGGGCCGATTTCGCCGGGTGACACGGTGTCCATCACCGTCGACGGCCTGGGAACGCTGGCCAACACCGTTGTGACGGCCATCAGCCCCCCTGACCGTCGCACCTTCGCCCGCCGCCTGTTCTGACAACATTCGGCTTCCGGTTGTGGGGCGATCACTCGATAATGCGTGATCGGGTCTGACCCGAAGACAGCGCCGTGTGTACTATTAGCGGGCTATCGGGGGCACGCGTGCCATTGGGATTGGAAACGATCTTTCGACACATCAATACCCGCACGGTGTTTGTGCTGGCCGTCGCGCTCGGCACGGCAGCTTCGAGCGCTGCTGACGCACAGGATGGCGCACAGCCGCTGATCCTCGAACATGCGGACTCGACCGAGATCATCAGCGCGGGTTCGGTAGCGACTTATCATCTCTTCGGGGATGTCCGCTTTCGTCAAGGCGAGACGACCATTGATGCCGACATGGCGACATGGAATCCCGGAGCCGGCGAGGTCGAGTTTCTGGGCCATGTCCGTGTGCGCCGCCCCGGAAGCGTTGTCTCCGCAGAACAACTCATCTATCATCGCGACCAGCGCTGGGTTACCGCACTCGATAACGTACTGGTCGAAGACACGACCGAGCGATTCTCTCTGCTTTCGCAGCGTGGACACTTCGACCGCGTTCAGGACATCGCCATTGCCGACTCGCTCCCGATACTGTACTGGGATTTCACACTCGATTCGTCCCGGCAGACCATCGTCGTCGCCGACACGATCAAGTATTTCCGTTCCGAGTCACGCGGGGTCGGCATCGGGAATGTTTCCGTTAACAAAGGTGACTGGCGTGCGCATGGGCAGTACGGAGTCGTTTGGCCCGATTCGGCGCGCGCCGTCCTTTGGGGCAAGCCGAACGCAATGGGACTGGGAGGAGAGATCAGCGGCGACACGCTGACCCTCCTGTACGCGTCGGGGAGCGTCGACCGCGTGATTGCCGTAGGCAACGCGTCGGGTCAATACAGCGACACATCGACGGGTCTGGCCGGTGTGAGTCTGCTCAAAGGAGAGCGCGCCGACTTCTTCCTGACAAGAGACACGCTGCGCGCCATCCGTGTCATCGGTCAGGCGTATACGGATCACATTCCGGGCGATTCGACCCAGGGAGCCAATCACGCCTCCGGCGATTCGCTGTGGTTGCGATTCGCCGGCGGCCGTCTGCAAACGATGACCGTCGAGGGAGGCGCGCGCGGCGTCTATGTTCCCGATCAGGGGAAGGGCCGCGATACGGTCCACTACGAGGGAGCGCGCATTACATTTCATCCCGACTCGTCACGCATCGATCTGGAGGCCGAGGCACAATTGGTCTATGGCACCGTCGTCCTGAATGCGGGGCACATTACCTATTGGGCTGACAGAAAGGACCTGCTGGCACGGCCGCGCATCGAGGCAGACTCCGCCCAACAGCGCACCGAAGGCCCGCGACTCGCCGACGGCAGCCAAGTGGTCACCGGCGACATGCTGACCTACAACATGGATACCGAACGGGGCCGAATCCGCGGATCGCGCACGGAACTCGAGGATGGCTTCTATCGCGGTGGCGACTTCCGCAAATTCACCGATAGTGTGTTCTTTGTTTCCGACGGCATCTATACGACGTGCGATCGTGAGGAATCTCATTTCCAGTTCGATGGACGGGAAATGGTCGTGGTCCGTGACGACAAGGTCATCGCGCGTCCTGTCGTGATGCGCGTCTATCGAATTCCTGTCGCGATCCTGCCGTTCTACATCTTTCCGATCCGCAAGGGACGACACTCCGGGTTCCTGCCGCTGCGGTTCGGAAACTTCGAACGGGGAGAACGCTTCATCGGCAATGTCGGCTACTACTGGGCGGCGTCCGACTACTGGGACGCGGAGGGTGCGCTCGACTTCAACGAGGAAACCGGGTTACGGCTGCGCGGCGTGGTTAACTATGCCCTGCGATACCGATTTCACGGCAATGTCTCCGGGTCGTACGCCCGCGAGTCGCGACAATCGGAATTCACCGAAACACGCACGACCCGCTGGAGTCTGCAGGGGAGCCACCAGCAGACCCTGTCGCCGAGCGCGACCCTGTCGGCGACCGCCAATTTTCTCTCGGACAATTCGTACTATCAGGATTACAGTTACGATCCGACCGACCGTCGCAATCGCTCGCTGCGTTCGCAGGTGAATCTGCGCAAACGATTCGGCGGTGCTTCCCTGACCGCCTATGCCGAAGTGACGGAAAATCTGGATACCGACAGCCGCCGCCTGCGACTGCCGCAGGCCAGTCTCTCGTTCTACGAGCGCCGAATCCTGTCGCCCGACTCCGGCGCGGACAATCGCTGGTATCACAATGCCTACATCGGGCTGAACACGACCCTGACGCACACCGAGAGCAAAGATCCGACTGTCGGCGACACGACCCGCAGGTTCAACGAGAAGGATTACGCCACCGTGACGTACGACGCATCGCTGCGCTTTCCGCAAAAACTCCTCCAGCACATCACTGTCTCGCCGAACGCGTCGTTTTCCGAGGCGTGGTATTATGTCTTCAACACCAACCTCGCCCGCGACGCCGGTGTGCCGATCGAGGAGCCCTCGCGACGTGCTTCCGGCTCTTTGGGTGTCGGTACGAGCGCCAATCTCTACGGGTTTCTCAACCCGCATCTGTTCGGACTCTCGACCATTCGTCACACCCTGTCGCCGCGCGTCGGATACACATTTACCCCGGCGGTGACTCGCCACGACGATCTGCGTGCTTTCACCGGGGCGGGCGGCGGTTCATCGGCCCAGAGCCAAAGCGTGAGCTTCTCACTCGGCAATGTCTTCGATGCCAAGCTCGGTGAGGGAGACAGCGCGCAAAAAGTCTCGCTATTTTCCGCCAGTTTCTCGACGCGCTACGACTTCGAACGCGACACACGCCGCTGGGGCAATCTGGCCGGCAACGCGCGCACAACGCTGGCGCGACGGCTGGAGCTGGCCGCCGACGCACTCTGGGACTTGTACGACCCTGAGACGCTCGAACTGCAATGGTCGCGCCCCCGTCTGACCAATCTTGGACTCAGCGCCGGAATGACACTGAAAGGAGACGCCTCGGCGCTCAGTAGTGTCACGCAATTGGGAACCGGAGACTCCTACCTCGACAGCACGCAGGTCGGCGAGGGGATTCCGATCAACGCGAGCTTCTCCTATCGCTACAGCGAGTCACGCGGCAGCGGACCTACGTTCAAGACACACTGGCTGGGATGGCGCGTCGATCTGAAACCGGCGACAAACTGGGGGCTCAACTATCAGCAGACTTACGACTTTGTCCGTCATACCGTGACCGACATGACATTCGAGTTGCAGCGCGACCTGCACTGTTGGCAGGCGATGTTTGTATGGATCCCGGGCGGATCGCGCAGCGGCTACTATTTCAAGCTGAGTGTCAAAGACATTCCCGACATCAAAATCGAACGTTCCGAAAGCGGCCTCTTAAGCGGCTTCGGCCGTTAGGCGTCGTAAGCGACTGTGGCACTATGTGTTAAACTGACGCCGCTGGCCATGACCGCGACGCTTCCAAGCCAATCGCGTCCGGGAGCCCGCACAAACTGGCGGTCAATTCTTCGAATTCGGCTTACAGACGGCAACCGCACGCATTTTGCCATTGACAGTGTTGAGAGCCGCAGATACGATTCGCCCCGAAACGGCGAAAGTAAGCCAAAAACACTATGCAGGGGGTTGTGAAATGAAACGCGAAGAAATGATCGAGAAAATCTCCAAGGAGGCGAAGGTCAACAAAGCCCAGGCCGAGCGTGCTATGAAGGCGCTCTTCGATGGTGTCGCCACATCGTTGAAAAAGGGCCAGAAGGTCACGTTCGTGGGATTCGGCACCTTCAGCATCTCCAAGCGCAAAGCCCGCATGGGACGCAACCCGCGCACCGGCGAGCAGATCAAGATCGCGGCGGCCAAAGTTCCGCACTTCAAGGCCGGCGAGCAGCTCAAGCGCTCCGTACGTTAGTACGGCCCGATAGGCACCAGCGGCGGGGCTCCAACTTTGGGGCCCCGTTCGTCTTTGTGGGGCTCGACTCAGCTTTGGAATTGACAGGTCGAACTGCGCAGACCTATTTGCCGGGGTCAGGGGGGATCGCGTCTCTCCGAAGATGCGGTCCATAGGGAAAGGCAGTCCGCAGTGCGGTGGTTCGGTTCGGTCTCGTACCAACGCAAGTCTGAGATATTCGGCTTTCTGCTGATCGTGCTCGGGCTTTTCACGGCGCTCTCGCTGGCCACGCACGAAAGCGGCGACGACCGCTGGATCCATGCCGGTCCGCAGGACTTCTGGGCCGACGCCTACCTGCCGCGAAATCTCGCCGGCACCGTCGGCGCGTTGCTTTCCAATGCGCTCTTTGAGTGGTTCGGGTTTGTCGCGTGGGGACTTGTTTTGTGCACCGGATCGCTCGGACTCAACCGCTTCCTGAAGTCGTTCGGCCGACGCGGGGTCGTAGTCAGTATCCTGATTCTGGCCGGCGGATTCTTAAGCGGCGTTCTGGTCGATCTGCCCGCCGCCGGACGCGGGGATGTCTGGACCGGCGAAACGACCACCCTCGGCGGCTGGATGGCGCGCTCATTTGCGGGAAGTGTTGTCAGTTTGCTCGGTGTCGCAGGCGGGATGTTGATCATCGGTTCGATTCTCATCGGCGGTGCATTGTTTCTGTTGCCCTGGCAGCGGCTCAATGTCCGCTGGCCGCAATTGCCCAAACGCAAGACCGTCGCCGAACGACGCACGCAGCCGCGTCGATCGGTTATGGCCACCGTGAAAATATTCTTCGCGAGGCTGAAGAGTCGTACGGCCGACTGGGTTGGGCAGATTCGTCGTCCGTTGGATCGAGGTGCGCGTGGCGACGATTGGCTCGACGGCGGCGACGAACGTGAGAGTGCCGCAGACGTTGATCCGCCCGATGATGGGGAACTTCCGAATTGGTCGCGTTACGGCTCGACGATGACGATCAAGCGGGCGCCGGAACGCGCCGTCCCGATGCCGATGCCGCCGGCGTCGCTTCGTAACGAACCGCGCGTCGTTTCAATGGGTGAGCCGATTGACGCCGGAGACTACGAATTCCCATCGCTTGATTTGTTGGTCCCGATGGCGCCCCATCACCGCCGCCGCGTCGATTCCGACGGCGCGTCGCTGCTGCGCGAAGCCCTGCAAACATTCGACATCGGCATTCAGGGTGAGATCGAAATCTATCCCGGCCCGGTGATCACGCGCTATGAGTTCCGCCCCGCGCCGGGCGTGAAAGTCAATCAGGTCGTCGGATTGGCCGACGACATCGCGCTGGCGTTGTCGGCATCGCGTGTGCGCGTTGTGGCGCCGGTGCCGGGTAAGGCGGCGGTCGGGATCGAGATTCCCAATCGCGACCCGGAGATGGTGAGTCTGCGGCGCATCCTGGAAAGCCGCGAATTCGCCGCTACAGATGCGGTTTTGCCGTTGGCGTTGGGTGAAAGTATCGATGGCCGCCCTTACGTCGCCGACCTCGCCTCCATGCCGCACTTGCTCATCGCCGGGGCGACCGGGTCGGGCAAGAGCGTCTGCATCAATGTCATCGTCGCATCGCTTTTGTATCGCCATCATCCGCGCGATGTCCGCCTCCTGTTCGTCGATCCCAAGCGGCTTGAGTTGTCGGTTTATGCGGGGATTCCGCACATGGCAAAACCGGTCGTGACGCAGCCCAAGGCGGCCGAACGCCTCCTGGCCGATGCCGCGCGAGAGATGGATGACCGTTACAAACGGCTGGCGGGAAGCGGCGTGCGCAACATCGTCGACTACAATCGCAAGTCTGACGAGAGCGAACGGCTGCCGTATCTCATCATCGTCGTCGATGAACTCGCCGACTTGATGATGAGTGCGGAAGCGGCGCGCATCGAGCTTTTGATCACACGTCTGGCGCAGATGGCGCGCGCGGTGGGAATCCACTTGATCCTCGCCACGCAGCGGCCCTCGGTCGATGTCATCACCGGCCTGATTAAGGCGAATTTCTCTTGTCGAATCGCATTTCAGGTCGCGTCAAAGACCGACTCTCGGACCATTCTCGATGCGAATGGCGCTGAGAAGCTCCTCGGCCGCGGTGACATGCTCTATTTGGCGCCGGGGCAGCCCGAAGCGCTGCGCGTGCATGGCGCCTATATCTCCAGCGAAGAGACATCTTCATTGGTCACCTGCCTCCGGGAACAGATCGTCGAGGTATCGCCGGTGTCGGCGTTTGCGGCCGTGTCATCCAATGCCGAAAGTGGTGGCGGCGATCCCGACGACGATCCGACCAGCGACCCGCTGTTTCTTCAAGCGGCCGAGGTCGTCTGTCGTCACAAGCAAGGATCGGTGTCCCTGCTGCAACGCCGCTGCGGCATCGGCTATCAGCGTGCCGCCCGTCTCATCGACCGCCTCGAAGAGGCGGGTGTCGTTGGGCCCTACGACGGCAGCAAAGCCCGCGAAGTCTTGATTTCCGTCGAAGAACTCGAACGACGGTTCGCCAAGCCCGTTCCCTGAGCCGGCTTACAAACTTTCCGGAAACCGGGCCAAATACCGGCAATGCGGACGGCGTATGTCGGGCTTGATTTGGGGTACAACAGGTATTAGCTCTCGACCGCATATGAATGACAGACTACCAGCGATTCGCGGCTCAGTCCGTCGGGTGTCAATTCTCCTGTTGGCGGGATTGTGTGCGTATCCGCTGGCACAGGGTGCTCAATGCTGCGAGTCTGATTCCGCGATCGATGCGTTCGAAGCAAGGATCGCCACGCACAAGACGATCCGATTGAAGTTCCGACGGGAATCGCGCTCGCTGCTGTTCGGTGAACGTGAACCGGAGAGTGGCACTCTATGGCTCGGCCCGCCCAAGAGATACCGTGTCGAGACCGACGCGCAGACGGTCGTTCGCGGAACAGACACGCTCTGGACCCACGCATCTGAGACGAATCAGGTCACCATCCGCGCCGGGAAACTCGATTCTCTTGAATTCGGTCCAGCCGGATTCTTCGGGTCGCTGCGCGCCGATTTTCTGATCGTCGACTGCGAAGATGTCGATCGCGACGGCCAGAAGACATGGCGCATCCGCCTGGCGGCCAAAACTGAAACGGCGGCGATCCAACGGTTGACACTGTGGATCAATGCTCAGACACACTGGGCCGACAAGGCCGAGTACGTTGATTACAACGAAGAAACCTCGACGCTGTATTTCTCCGCATACGAAACCGATGATCAGAAGGACAGCGGGCGCTTCAGCTACTCTCCTCTAAAAGGCGCCGAAGTGATTGTCCTGCCGTCACGTACAGCTTCAGACAGCTCGTCCAAAGACAATTAGTTATATTGTAGAACGAGCGCGCGGGGATTCTGCGCGCTGTTTTTTGTAAGGGTTCGGAAATGAACAGAGGTCGCGTTTACATCCGCACGTTGGGCTGCCCCAAGAACGAAGCCGATGGCGCGGCGCTCACCCGGCATCTGAAGCTTGCCGGGTGGACGGTCGTTGACGATCCCGAGTGTGCCGATGCCGAAATCGTCAACACGTGCGGTTTCATCGAGCCGACCAAACTGGAATCGCTGGAGGCGATTTGGGAGGGTGTGTCGCGCCGAGACACGGACCGCTCCGGCCGTCGCAGACTTGTCGTCACCGGATGTCTTGCACAGCGGTACGCCGGCGATCTGGCAAAGGAAATACCTTCGGTCGACGCGATCGTGGGATTTAATCGTCCCGATCTGGTCGAGCGCGCGCTCGAAGCCAACCGCACCGGTCCACTGCCGGTCTGCTGGGTGGAAAAGCCCGACGCGATCTACCGTGAACACACGACGACATGGCAAATCGACACCGAGTCGGCGCCGCTTTCGACCTATATCAAGATCGGTGACGGTTGCGACAACGCCTGCCGCTTCTGTGCCATACCTCTGATTCGTGGTCGTCTGCGATCACGACCTCTGCAATCGATTGTCGAAGAGGTCACGATGCTGGTGTCCAACGGCACCAGGGAAGTCATTCTGGTATCACAGGATACGACGTCTTGGGGAACTGATCTTGATAATGGCACCGATTTGGCCTTATTATTGCATCATATTGACAGTATCCCCGGAGACTTCTGGGTGCGTCTGATGTATGCGCATCCCGCTTTCGTGACAGAACGACTGATTGCCTCCGTGGGAGACTGTACCAAGCTGGTTCCGTATTTGGATATGCCCATGCAGCACATCAGCGACCGTATGCTGACGATTATGAATCGCCACACGACCAAAGTCGACACCCAGCGCACCATCGACGCGTTGCGTCGTGTGCGTCCCGACCTCGCCATGCGGACCACATTCATCGTCGGCCATCCCGGTGAGACCGAACACGATTTCGCCGAATTGCTGACGTTCGCCGAGGAGAACGGATTCGAACGCATGGGCGCATTCGTTTACTCGACCGAAGACGGCACACCATCGGCACGGATGGATGATGTCGTCCCGCGCGAGCTGGCGTCGCAACGAGCGGGGCTGCTCGCCGAAGCATTCGACCGCTGGTCGGCCGATCAGTCGGTGCAAAAGCTCGGATCCTTCATCCCAACATTGCTGGAACAACGGAGTGAAGACGGCTGTTGGGAAGGCCGTACCATTCACGACGCGCCCGATATCGACGGACGAATCATCGTCTCAGGCGACGCGATCACCGCTTTCGGCATCTACAACGTTCTGGTCACCGGAGCCGAAGGCGTCGATCTCACCGGCCGCTGTGATGCGCAGCACGATGCGGCATCCGGGCGCCGCCCGTCGGCCACTGTTGGAGCTACAGTATGACAAACAACGATTCGATCCCCAAACGACGCGGCCTTGCGATCTCCTGGCCGATGGCAGCGGCCTTCATGGCGATCTGGATTGTGGCCGTCGTCGGCTTCGCACATCAGGCCAACCGGAATGTCGAACTCGGACGGCAACTGCAGCAGCAGGATGAACGCATCGCCGATCAGGCCGAACGTATCGCGTATTTGGAAGACCGCCTGCGTGTGCTGGAGGCCGTCGAGGATCTGCAAACGAATCTGAGTCACGATGACGAGGCGCGATTGGCGGCCGACATTTACGAGGTCAGCCAGGAGCATCAACTGCCGCCGCTGCTGATTGTCGCTGTGATCAAAGTCGAATCGTCGTTCGGCACCGATGCGGTATCGATCATGGGAGCGCGAGGATTGATGCAGGTCAAACCGTCGACCGGACGTTGGGTGGCTTCCCAGGTCGGATGGGAGTGGCCCAGCGATGATGCGCTCTTCGAGCCGGACTTCAACCTGCGCGTCGGTACGCGCTACCTGGCTGATTTGTGCCGCCAATTCGGATGTGTGGAGAATGCGCTCGTGGCCTACAACCGCGGCGAAACCGTGGTCCGCGAATCCCTGCAAAAGGGACGCAGTCTGCCGTACTCATACACACGGCGTGTCATGGACGCCTTCAACGACCTGCGCCTGCGCTATGGCGCGCCACGCATCCCGCTGACGGCGCCCTGTCTATAGTCTGATTCCAGACGACAATCGCACCGACGGACCGCCCGCCCCTCCCGATTGGAACTCTGATCGGCGGCGACACTACAAGGACTGGGCTTTTGCCTTGGTCCATAGATGGGACTGACATAACTTGCCCGGCCATGCACGCGCGTCCCTGGCGATCGATCATCCCGACAGCCCTATTGTCCCATACTGCGGCCTGTTCCATCCTGTTGCTGACCAGTGTGGGCGCGGTCTCCTGCGGCGGCAGCAAGCCGCCCCCCCTCGGCTCGGCCGATGAAACCTATGCCCGCGCGCAAGAGCACTATGCCAGGCGCAAGTGGGAGAAGGCGCGCGTTGCCTACGAACGGTTCGTGTTCAATTTCCCCGGTGCGGCGCGAGTCGATTCCGCGCAATTCATGCTGGGAATGTGCTACTTCAATTTGGAAGACTTCATCTCCGCGCGCGATGAATTCGAGCGGCTGCGGCGGCGCTACCCGTCCAGCACGCTGGTCGAAGACGCCGATCTGTTGCAGTGCCGTTCCCTGATGAGCGTCGCGCCGGAGAATCCATCATTGGATCAGCAACGAACCGAGGATGCCATCCGGCAGTTGAGATTGTTTAAGGATCTGCATCCGTTGTCAGCGCACGTGCGTACCGCCGATTCGCTGTTGGCGGTGGCCGACGGACGACTGTCCCAGCGTGATTTCAAGGCCGGACGCCTGTACCATCGCATGGGCCGCTTTGGAGCCGCGCGCGTGTACATGCAGGAGGTCATCGACAAGTACCCCGGTTCGCCGCTCATTCCCGAAGCGGTCTACTACATCGCCGAGGGGTATCGTAAACAGGATTCCCTGAGTCGTTCCATCGAGTATTTCGAAAAACTGATCTATTTGTACCCCGAACACGAACGCACGAAGTCCGCCCGCCGGCGTGTCGCCGATCTGGCGCGGCGTCGTGATCAGCGACAGGCGCTGGACGGTGACGGGCACTGATCGGCGCGAAGGCGGCTCTCTGATGCCGACGGCAGAACGCATTGGAATCCTCGGCGGTTCATTCGATCCCGTTCATCACGGACACCTGATCGCCGCGCAATGCGCGTGCGAGCAGTTGCCGTGCGATCGCTTGCTGCTGGTCCCGAACAACCACTCGCCCTTGAAGCAGACGCCGCCGCATGCGTCCTTCGATCACCGCTTGGCCATGCTGCGGCTGGCGGTTGAACATTCGCCTGCCCTGAAGGTCTCCGACATTGAAGGGCAGCGTACGGGACCGTCGTTTACTGTAGACACTCTCGACGCCCTGCACGAGCGGATGCCGCGGGCTGAACTGCTCTTGGTACTCGGCGATGATGCGCTTGCTGATTTCTCGTCGTGGAAGGACTCGGCGCGCGTGCGCAAACTGGCACGGATTGCCGGCATGACGCGAATGGGAGAAGGCGACGCTTTAGCGCGGCATGCCGATTTGACCGTCGCGATGCCGCGTGTGGATATTTCCTCGACGATCATTCGCGAACGCATCGCATCGGGGCTGTCAATAGACTTCCTCACGCCGCCCGTCGTGGCCGCCTATATTCGATCGCACTGCCTCTACCGGTCGTCACAAGATTAGTCCGGGTTTGCTTGAATTGCCCGTGGGTGCGTGTTATACTCGCCGCCAGGCAGACTCATGCGTGGTCGCAGCGTCATCATCATCCAGGTACGCAACCCCGTCGGCAAAGAGGAGCCGTTGCCAGTCTTGCGCGTCTTCGATGACGTCAAGATGCTCAAGCTGAAACGCGCATTCTTCACCGACACGCTGGCGCAAGTGGCGGCGGTCGAATTCGCTGACGTCAAAGTGGCCATCGCACCCAGGGAGCGCGCGATCTGGGCCCGGGACGCGGCGGCGCTGTTGCGTGAGCATTATCCGCAACGGCGCGGTGTGGAGTCTTTGGCGTCGCGTATGGAAGTTCTGCCGCAGTCGGTCGCGTCGATCGGCGAACGCACGACCGAGAATCTCCGGCATTGCCTGAGTGCCGGTTACCAGTACATCATCACCATGGGTGGATACCTCCCGACGATGCCGCCCGAACTCATCGTCGGCGCGCTGGAGCACCTGCGCGATCATCCCTTGATCCTGGGCCCGACCATCGAGGGGGGCTGTTACTTATTCGGAATGCGCTCCGATTGCCCCGAGGCGGCGGGATTGGTGACCATCGGCAGCGATCAGGCATACCGTGATTCCACTGGGGCGCTTGAGAGGGCCGGACTCACGTGGCAGGAAATCGACCTCAACTATGATGTCAGCCACCAGGAAGATTTGGAATTCATCGTGCGCGAAATCAATTTCTGTCGGATCAACGGCGACGAAGACACCGGACGCTGCACAGAAGATGTACTGGCAGAGTACATCAAGGAGAGCCCCGCCGAGCCATAATCCGGGATCGGATCGACGCGATCATCAGGCCGGTGCACGTGGTGTCGCCGGCCCGTTGTGTTTGAAGCGCATAGCAAGGAGAGGCGATGCCTACATATTGGGAAAACTTGAATTGGGCGGAATTCCAGGAGGCGGTTCCCGCCGCTTACCGGACAGCCATGATGGCCATCGGTACGCTTGAAGGGCACGGTGTCGGTCCATTGGGCACCGACAACATCATCCCCATCGACCTTGTCGATCAGATCGCCGACGATCTGCACGCGCTGGTGTGCCCCCCCATTCATTACGGCCAAGTCAAAGGACTGGCGGCGTATCCCGGCGCCGTGCCGGTCGATGAGGAGATTTTCGCGGATTACTGCGCGTCCGTTTTCAGCGGTATCGCATCGTGGGGCTTCGACTCGCTGATCGTCATCAACGGCCATGGAGGCAACACGCAAACGCTGAAGGCAGCGTCATGGGAAGCCCACCGCCGCACCGGAATGAAGATCCTCGTCGTCGATTGGTGGCTCTTGGCCGCGCCCGTCTGTGAGGAAGTGTATGGACAGGCCGGCGGGCACGCGGGCACTGATGAGAATGGCTATGTCCTCGCGATCCGCCCCGATACCATTCACGCCGATGCGTACTCCGAACGGATGATCTATCAGTTCGCGCCGGGAGTCACGGTGTACCCGTATCCCGGGCCGATCCTGACGACGAAGGCGGGCGAGGGCGCGCCCGATTTTGATGTCGAGAAGGCAAAGCGCTATCGGCAGGGCGCCATCGCAACGGTCCGCGATTTCTGCCGATCGACGCTGGATGGCTGGGACGCGATGGGATTATAGCCGATAAACTCGAAACGTATCTTGCGTATCTCAGATCCGATATCCGAACGTCAGGAATAAGCGCCGCGTCTTGTAATCGGCGAAATAGAATCCGGGACTGGCATCGCGCAGTTCATACCCGCCGTGCACATAGGCGATGTCCAGCGTCATCACCCGGTCGATGAGGAATCCCAGCCCGGCCGTGATGTACTGCCGGTCCGATGCGACATACCGCGACTCCAGGGGCAACGGGTCGAAAAAGTATCCCGCCCGTACCGACATTCCCTGTTGCGGCAAAATCAACTCGCCGCCCAGGTGAATGCTAACGACCTCGGTCAGATAGTCGTCGATGAACAGAAGGGCCGCGGTTTCGTCCGGTTCCAAAATCGGGTCGTCGTAGTCGATATCCAATTGCGACCAGTCGGTGTAGCGGATGTCGCCGACTAAGTTGATTTGATCGAATTGGGCGCCCAGTCCGAAGCCGAATACGAATGGCTTGGTCAGATTGTAGTCCGCGAAGGAAGGACCGTACTCCCATATGTAGTCGGAGAATGCCGTGTCGTGCACCAGAAACGCCGTTTCCTCCGCCGCAATGAAGGTCGGGGTCTCGATGACAATCCCGGCAGTCACGTTCGGCGACGCGGCATAGCTGAGTCCGCCGGTCGCGCTGATACCCACGTAGTCGACATCGATCGACTGATCCAGCGAGATGACGTTCGGCGAACGGTCATCGGTTTCCATGTAGCGATATTCATCTTTCCCGGTCAACAGATGCAGGGAAAGGCCGGCCGACACGCGCGGTGATATGTCGACGGCGCCTGCCGCGGTCCACTTCCACATCCCGCCGGTCTCATGCTCGCGCGCACTGATTCCTTCGACCGCAGCGGAAAGCGAATTCGAGGCAAGGTACTGCACACCGAATGCGCGATCGAAACTGTTGACTCGGTTCAGACCGAATCCAAACACCAGTGACCCGCGGTAAGTCGGCACCGGGGCTGTCAAGGTGATCGAGTTGATACGCGTTTTTGTGATGTCCTGTCCATCGGGAAGCGATGAGGCGCCGTCGAAAAAGCTTGTCTCGTTGTCGAGCTTTTGGTGCGACAGCCCGGCGCGCAGCTCGATGCGTTTGATGCGCGCCAGATTCGCGGGATTGTAGATCATCGCCGAACCATCGTGTCCCAACGCGATCCCCGTGTTGCCCATCGCCAGGGCCCGCGCGTCCACACCAAAGAAATCAGAGGACAGCGTCTCTTGACAGAGCGCGACGGTATCGCACACTTGTGCCCTCGAGGCCGACGGAACCGATACCGCCCAGAGACCCAGGACAACGGCCATGCGTGCCGGATGCGTCACCAGTCGCCGGAACACGCCCGACGTTGAAGCTTTCTGTGTTGCAAATGGAGTCTGTTTTCGGCAAGCAATCGCTGTCATTCTCATGGCTACCTGGGTGTGCCGCCGCCACGACGCGGCGCCTTCTGTTGATCGGTCTGTTTGACTGTCCCATTTGAATCCGAACCGTCCGGCGACTCCGCCGGCACAACGACGCGCGTCTTGACCCGTCCATCGCGAATCACTGTTCCGGCCGTCCCGGTTTCCGTTCCACCCTTGGGAGGAGGCGTGCCGGCTCCAGATGAGGTCCCTCGTGCGCCCAGTCCGCCGGTATTGGTTGCCGGTGCGCCGTGGATGTACGGCGGCAGCATTCCGCCCCGCCGAGGCGCCATCGGACCCTGCTCACCATCCACTGATTCGTCGGGCGAATCGCCGTACCAGTAGTGATCCCACCACCACGGATACGCGTAGTAGTGCCCCCAGCGCGGATACTCGAAATAGTGCTCCGGGTACTCGCCATAGAAGTACCCGTACGGGTACTCGTTGTAATCGGCGTGGCAATCGACGCAATTCTGGCGGTAGTACTCCTGCGGATGCGGAGAGCGCTCCGGTCCCTCCTGCGCCGTGATCGGGTGTTTGAGGACCGTGTAACACCCGAACAAGCCGAACACCGCAACCAGTGTCAGCGGCGCGGCGCACAGCCGCAACCACTGACGACCGCTCATTATGGGTTGGGGACGCATCATTTGTGTTCGTCGACAATACTCACTCTGCCCAAAAAGCGGGCCGCCTACTCATCAAACCCCCATGGACAGAAGGGGTTCCCTCCCAACCGCCCCCATGCCTGCAAAGAATGTGCCCGTCGGAAAGAACCGAGATCGCCGACGGGCACAAAAGTACGGAATACACGCACTCGATCAAAAGGCTTCCACGTAGATAATGCGCAGTTCCCGGCCGATTGTTTTGGTGTCTTTGCGATTGGAGAGGAGATCCTTCAGATGCCCCTCCATGAAAATGCGATTGAGCACAGTCCAGCGCACTCCCGCATTGAGGTAGCCGTACCCTTCGCCGAGCGATAACGGTTCCTTGTCGTCGTTGAGGGCCATGTCGTACTCGGCCACGAAACCGAAATTGTTCTCAAATCGCATGTCGGCGCCGAAGAAAAAGTTCACATCCTTGTCCTTGTCGTCGCACTCGCGGGAATAATTGACACCCCCGTGGATCGAGGAGATGAATCCGCGGCTGATGTATCCCTTCGACACAACCGCGAAGAATCCCTTCGATTTGTTCTCATAACGGTCCAGCGAATCAACCCACGCCCCAAACCCCTGCTCCTCGAATCCGACGGCAATGGCGGGCATCATATCGGTTTCGCCAAGCAACTGTAGTTTGGTCAGAAAGTTCATGCGGGGATTCCAATTCGGATCGTTCGCGGAGATGATTTGCGTCCCGCCATATCCCAGACCGATCATCCATTGATTGGTCAGCCCGACCTGCAGCACCCCCAGCATGCCGCCCCCGGGAAATGCCCGCAGCTCGGTATCGAAGGTTCCCTTCAATAGCGTTCCCGCCGTCGGCGCATCAACCATTCGGCGCGGCGGCTGATATGGCGCGCTGCCCGCTTCGTATGATCCGGGTCCCCGACGCTGCGCCTGCGCGTCGGTCGCCAGGCACACCAGGAGGGTACCTACGAAGACACCTATCCCCTGCCCCAAGAATCTCTTTGTAATCATTGGCCTACCCCTCTCGGATTTAGACTCCCTGCCAACTAAAACATCCGGGCGGCTTCAGAGTCTGTCAACAGCGAAATCGATGGCCCTAAAACGCCGATGGGATGCGCCGAATCTCCGCTGAAACCAAGCGGCTGTATCGTGCTTGCAGTGTTCCCAGTAGCAGGAGGGCAGAACGTGTTGGCCGACAACGGATATCACCGATTTGTCCCACCAAGGAGAGACTCCGTAGTGTCGAGGTTAGGAAGACCCCGTCAGAGGCGAGGAACCGTCGCCAAGTGATCGGTGCCTCGCGTGGATTGAGTCCCAATTCTCTTGCCAGGGTGAGGACCAAGCCGCGCGTGACACCCGGCAGAGCCCCCTCGCCCAGCGAAGGTGTCACGATGCGGTCTTTTTCGATGATGAAAACCGAAGATGTAGCGGCATCGGCGAGGCGATCCTGTGTGTTGAGGAGGATGGCGGTGTCGTAGCCCTCCCGCCAGGCGCACGAGAGCGCAAACATGTTTGGGAAGTACGCCATTGTCTTGACGCCGACTCCCGGTGACGTCGGCTCCACGCGCCACGGCGCGACCCAGACACGCAATGGACGGCGGTGGATACGCGGCCTCGGACGAATGCAGACAATTCGACTTGACGCGATTGTTCCCAGTGCACCCAGCGTCCAGTATAGGTTGATGGCCCCCTCTGAGAGTTGTGAGCGACGAATTGTTCGCTCGACGTCTTGTCGCCAGGAGTCCGGGGCGACGCCCCCCGGGAGGCGCAATGCGGCCGCCGTGGATTCCATCCGTTCCAGGTGTCGATCCAGAAACAGCGCCCGCCTGCGATGAAGACGGATAGTCTCGAAGACGCCCCACCCATACAGGAAGCCCCAGTCGTCGACGGGAATGAGTGCCGATCGGGAAGAAACGATTCGGCCGTTGATGCAGGCCGCCGCACAATCGCTATGGGGTCGTCGCCGCGGCGTTCGCCAGGTTGGCTCTGCGCGCAGTCGCCTCGTCGTCATCGTTGAGCAAAGCATCCATCATCGGGGCGATCTTGACAAGTGATTCGTCGTATTCATCGTCGGGGTCCGAATCAGCGACGATCCCACCGCCGCCGAAAATCCGTACCGTGCGGCCGATTTTCACCGCCGTGCGTATCGCCAGTGCGAATTCGGCATTACCTCCGGCATCGACCCATCCCAGGGCGCCACAATAGACCCCGCGTGGCACTGGCTCCAATCGATCGAGAATCTCCATCGCACGCCGTTTGGGAGCGCCGGTCACCGATCCTCCGGGGAAGAGCGCACGCATCGCGTGGGTCCAGTTCAGGGACGGTCGCATGGTTCCTCTCACGACCGATTCCAAATGCCACACTGCCGCCGTCGCCCGCGGCCGGCATAGCGCAATCGTGTCGACGGAACCCACTTCGGCGATCTGTCCGACATCGTTGCGCTCCAGATCGGTGATCATCAGCAGCTCGGCGCGGTTTTTGTCGCTGGCGAGCAATTGACGCAACCGGCAACGGTCCTCCTGTTCGTCGGCGCCACGAGCGATTGTCCCCTTGATCGGGCGCGTCTCGATCCGGCCGCTCCGCAGGCGAAAGAACAACTCGGGTGAGACGGAGTGCACAGAGAGTGCGGGGTATTCCTTCGCTCCCATTCGCGTCGGCCGCAGCACCACTCTCGGATAGCTCACGTGGATTCCGTACGGGCTGGGGGAGCGATCCGCAAACCGTTCCGCAATCTGAACCGCGGTCAGATCGGTCGTGACGTCGAATGCCTGCGTGTAATTCGCCTGGTAGATATCACCTTCGGCGATGTGATCGCTGATCCTGCGAATGGCGGCTTTGTACTGGGCGCGTGTCTGCCGGGGCGCGATCCGCCGATGCGAGAACACAGAATCCCAGTCGAACAAATCGTACCGTTGGCCAAGCCGCTTTCCCGCACGGACCGGGACCGTAACCGGTTCTGAATGCTCGAACGCGAAAAACTGCATCAGGGGGTATCCCAGCGCCGACGGTTTCTCCGATTTAAGTCCTATCCAGGCGTAACCCATTTCGTAGGCGACATATCCGATGAGGATCGCCTCCGGGGCTCTGGTCTTGATCTGCTCATGCCACAAGGCGAGCGCGGTCAGCGAGTCGCCCTGGCCCGAGATATTCGCCGAGCCGGTGAGATCGTCGATTTGCCAGTGCGCGCAGTCTGCCGCAAATCTGCCAAGCACGCCCTCGCCGCGAAACGACTCATGAAGCCGCCCGGGGCGCGGCAGAAAATTGCAACACTCCGCAGTTGCTTCCATGCACTCGGGCTTGATCACGGCCTCGAAGGTGGTATTCATTGGCGACCAACTCAATGCCCAACTCGTCCCCTTATTGTGCGTGTCCTTTTCCCGGCTGCACCGAACTCGAGCCGGCAACGGGTACTCCGTTGCGGTATTTGTCGTTCAAGCAGCGCGCTAATCAAACGGAGCCATACTCGTAACATATTGTACCACTGTTAGTTACATTTTATTCGAGACGTGCGAACCTTTGGTAGTGGTCACTCCGTAGCAGATTTCAGGAACGGCACGGGGCTTGCCCGTGTATATCTTGAGAGCACGAGGATCAGACCGGTACTCCTAAAGGAGACAAAATGGAGACAGCCAAGGCGATAGACCACGGTTTGATGCGTCGCATCCAAAAGGATGACTTCGACGCGTTCGAAACACTCGTCGACCGTTACAAAACGCGGCTGGTCAATGTCATTTACCGCATGCTCGGTGACCAAAACGAAGCCGAAGATCTCGTACAGGAGACCTTCTTGCGTGTCTGGACACATCGACAGGACTACGACTTCTCATACTGCCTCTCGACGTGGGTCTACACCATCGCGTTGAATCTGGCGAAGAATGAATTGCGCAAGCGCCGTAAGGTGAAATTCTTCAACATCGGTGAACTGGCCGAAAAAGGGATTGATCTGCCCGATCCCAAAATGGGGCCGTCGGCGCTCGGCCACTTGCTGCAGGGCGCAATCACGAAGCTGCCGACAAAATACAAGACGGCATTCCTGCTGCGGGATGTCGAGCAATTGCCGTACGAAGATGTGGCCCAGATTCTGGGCGTGCCATTGGGTACAGTCAAATCACGCGTCAACCGGGCGCGGGCCGTGCTGAAAAACGATCTCAAACCGAAACTGGAGCAAAGCCGTGCGTTGTCGGAAGGCTCGCTGGTACCTGTGCGCTCGATGTGACGAGACGCTCTCGGAGCGTCAGCGCAAGCGTCTCAACGCGCATTTGGAGCTGTGCTCCGAGTGCCGCCGTGAGTCGTTCTATTTCGCCGAATTGACCGCGACTGCCTCGCGCATGGAAACCGTGTCGGTGCGTCCCGATTTTAATCTCCGATTGCGGTCGGCCATCCAGCGTGCGGAACCGGTCCCGTCTCCAGTTGCGCGTCGCGGATGGTTCGCGGCTGTGCCGCGACTGCAGTGGCGTCCGGCGTATGCCTTCGCGATGGCCGCCGCACTGGTCTTGATCGCGTTTGGATCGTTCCAGTATTCGAGCTATCGCGACCGTCAGGCAGTGGCGGCGGAGAATGCCCGGATCGGGCAGGATGGCGAGTTGGCCCGCGACGCCGCGTTGGGACTCGGCGACAACCAATCGGTCGTGCCGCCGCAGTGGTCGCCGGTCGATGGCCTCTCGCCGGAAATGCGCCGTTTGCAGGAACAGTACCTCGCCGATCACAAACTGCCGCGGAACTACATCCTCGGCGGCGACGAGATCGCCGACACAGCAATGGCGGCACCGGGAACCGAATACGTGATGCCGGTCGTCCGTTCCGATCAAATGATGCAACAGGTCAGTTATTGAAAGCTTCCCACTGATCGCTCTGAAACGGCCCCTGTGGGGCCGTTTTGCTGTCGTGAACTTTCTGTCACAATGCCAAGATCGTGGGGACCCTTGGGAGTCGTCGGGGTACAAGTACTCGAATGGGATGCCAGAACGCCGATGAATAGAAATCACGTTGATTGGAGGCGAATGACGATTTGCGAACGGTGACCCTACAATTGAAGAGCGCTTGGTCGATCAACGACGTATTGATGCCGGTCTTGGTGTGTTTGCTCACGGCGCTCACGCTCCCTGCCGCTGCCCAGGGCCAGAGTGTCCTGGCCACATTGGAGCGGGAACTCCGCGCGATCGCCGAGAGTGTCACGCCGTCGGTCGTCACCGTACGCGGAATACCCCGCGCGCCGGCCTCGGATGTTTCATCGGATCGTTCGATGTCGGTCGGGTCAGGGATTATCACCGACAGCGAAGGGACGATCATCACCACGGCCCGCGTGGTTGCCGATGCCGATGACTTCTGGGTCGAGTTGTGGGATGGACGGCTCCTGCGAGCGGCGCTGGTCGGGACCGACCGGCAGGTGGCCGTGCTCCAGATCAACGCGAACGGATTGCAGCCCGCCAGTCTGGGGGATGCCGCGTCATTGGGTGTGGGATCGATCGTCTCTGCCATCGGCAATTCGTATGGCTTTTCCGGCGCCATGTCCTGGGGAATTGTCAACGGATTCCGCCCCGATGGCACGATTCAATTGACGATGGGCATCTCGGCCGGCAACTCGGGAGGTGCGTTAGTCGACAGCGAAGGGCGCGTGGTCGGAATTGTCAAAGCCAAGATATCCGAACCGTACTATGTCGACCCGTTGCGCCTTCCCGGTGGCGAGAATCAGGTGTCGCTGACCATCCCCGGCCGACGGCTTGAATTGCCGACCTCTTCAGTTTCGCTGGCGATTCCCATCGGCGATGCCGTGCGTTCGTTGGCACGCATCGTCAATTCGGGTGAGAACGCCCCGGCCTATGTCGGTGTGTATGTCGAGGACCTCACCGGCTGGCACGTTGCGCACTTCAAAACCCAACACGGCGTCCTGGTGACCGGCGTCGTCGATCAGACGCCTGCGTCGCGTTACGGCATGAAGTTGGGTGATGTGATCACCGCCATCGACCGCCAGGACGTGCCGACGGTACAAAGATTCCGGCAACTGGTGGCCCAGGCCATTCCCGGCCAGCGGCTGCTTTTTGACGTGCTCCGTGGCGGACTGCCGTTGAAGATCGTTGTGCAGACCGGTCGCGCGGATATTCCCAATGTTTATCAGCCGACGGCATCACTCACAGCGGCCCCGGCGGGCTCCGCATCAGGCCGACCGCGCTCCACGTCGGACCTACCGTCAAACCAGCCGATGGCGTCGCAGCACGGTCTGGCTGTACCTCCCATTCCCTCCTCGGGACTGCAGGATTCCCTTGTCATGCGCGATCCGAGAGGACGGATGGAGCAGATGCACGAAACTCTCGATTCCATTCGGCGCGAAATCGACAAGGTTCCGGATTCACCCACGACTCCGTAACGCGTCCCCCGCCCACGCCGCGTCAGAGCATTGCTTGCTCCGGAGGCGGGCGCATCCTATCCTCTTGCAACGGCTCACAACGTTGTGCATGGAATCGTATGCCTAATCGATGAGCAAATTCTTCAAAATCCTGCTGATCATCGTCTTGGTCTTTGTCGGGCTGGTCATTACCGGTGTCATAGTTCTGACACAGACTTCGTTGCTGAAAAACAGGGCCAGCGCGCTGCTGAACGAGCGGCTGGGTTCCTCCACTCGGCTTCAGATCAGGATCGGCGATCTGTCGGGATCCTATCTCGATGGGATCGCCGCCGACTCGGTTGTGCTCACGACCGACGGCGACGGCGCCCTCGATACCGTCGCGGTGGTCGGCCGGGTCGAGGCGAGGTACAGTGCCTCGAACATTCTGGGCGGGCAGTTTCGCATTCGCCGCCTGGCCATCACGAATCCGCGCATCTTTGTGCCGCGCGATTCGGTCATTGCTTACCTGCAATCGCTATTCACCGACACCGGCTCGGCTGCAGCGGGGCGTCCGCCATCGGCATTCGAGATCGACACGCTCGTCATCACCAACGGCGCGATCCTTCACGCCGACGACTCCAGCGTCGTCGCCGAGGCGATCAACCTGTTGCTGGAGATTCGTCAGAGTGGCACGGGCGCTCATGCCGTTGTGCATTCCGGCACCGCGCAGGTCGAGCGGCTCGGCACGGTGACGGCACGCGCCGACCTGCATTACGTCGATCGCCAAGTGTCGTTCGATTCGGTTGCCATCCGCACCAATCGCTCCAACATCTGGCTGTCAGGGACATCACAGCATTTCACGATCAAGACCACTCCAATCGATCTGGCGGAGGTCGAGTTGTTTCGGCCGATCGGCGTTGACGGACAATTGCGATTCGATGGCGCAATCGCGTCCGATTCCACACGAGATGTCTGGACCCTTGTCGGTACGGTTTCGGGTAGTCTGGACCGCTACGAATTGGAAGATGTCCGGGTTCGGCTGAGTGTCGACAGCACCGGCGTCGTAGTCGATTCGGTTGCAGGACACATTTCGGGGGCTCGCTGGCGTGGATCGGGCCTATTAGACTGGCGCTTGGTGCCGATGGCGTGGTCGTACGAGGGCGCCGTCTCGAACTTCGATCTGCAGCGGTACGTTCCCAACGCAGTGCGCACCAACATATCAGGCAACGTGTCTGTCGCCGGCCACGGATCAACGGAACAGGACTTCGTGGCGCGGTGTGATGTGCGACTCGGCGCCGGCGCGATCGCCATGATCGATATGGACGCTGCCATCGGATCGTTGACCGCCTGCGCGGAGTCGTTGGTTGTCGACGGCGGCTTTATCGTCGAACTGAATGCGACACGTCTCTCCGTGTCGGGGCGTGTGGATTACAACGATTCTCTGGACGTGGTGGCGGATTTCGAGTGCAGCGATCTGACCGCGTGGCGCGAATATCTTCCGGTCGAATCGTTATCCGGAGCAGGCGGCGGCTTCGTTTATTTCTCGGGACCGACCGATGATCCGGATTTGTCCGGTGTCATCGAGTCCGACTCGCTGCGGCTATTCGATCTTGTCACCTCCAGCTTTCACGGGCGGTTCCATGTGCCGCGATTCCTGTCCGATCCGTCCGGAAGTCTGGAAGCGCACCTCGGGAGCTCCGACGTCTGGGGGATCGCGACCGACTCGATCACTCTTTCGGCCGCGGTTGCGGGGCACCAGATCACGCTTGACTGGATTGACTGGAGTACGCCAGGGCACCACTTGGAAGGAGCCGGCGTGCTCGACATCGCAGGCGATTCCATTCCGCTGTCGCTGTACCCGCTGTCCATCGACTGGGATGGTCGCCGATACTCAGCCGGGGACAGTCTGCGTTTTGTTTTTACTCCCGTCGGTATCGACGTCAGGTCGCTGCAATTCGAAGGGCCGCTGGGAATTCTGACCGCGAACGGCCGCTACAACTACGATGCCGGGATGTCTTTCGTGTTCTCGGTCGACCATTTCCGTCTCGATGCCGTCCGCCGCTGGTTTCTTCCCCATCGGCCGATGGACGGCCTTATGGTGATCAGTGGGCGCATCGCCGGAACGGTGCAGAGCCCGACGTTTGCGATCGACGGCACAATCTCCGACGTCGAGTATGACCAACGCCCCTACGGCGACATCACACTGGCGGTCTCCTACGCAGACCGTCGTCTCGATGTCGCCAATCTGCATCTGCAGAATGACGATTTCACAGTCGACATCGCCGGTTCGTTTCCGATTGATCTGAGCCCTACGCCGGTCGGCAGCCGCATACTCGATGAGCCGATGCGCGGGCGCCTGATCGCCTCGGGCGAGGTACTCGATCGACTGGCAGTCTTACAGGATCAGACGCTCGAGTCGATCCAGGGGCCGTTTGCCATATCCGCCATCGTCGAGGGGACACCCCATGCGCCCCGCCTGTCGGGGGATGCGCATCTGCGTGGCGGGCGCATCAAGCTCCTGGACTTTGTCGATCCGTTGGAGAATGCGCAGGTCGATCTGATATTGAGGCAGGATACGATCATCATCGAACGCGCCGAGATGGTGGTTGGTGAAGGAAAAGACAAGGGGCGGGTGGACGCTTCCGGTTCGGTGCGAATTGTAACGTACGACGACCTCGATTATAACGTTCGCGTGAAAGGCCATAAAGTCCCGGCCCGGTTCGAATTTGTCGACTGGGTGGCCCAGGCCGACTTTGATCTGACTGTGCGCGGCTCCGCGCCCCCGTTTATGTCCGGGACGATCCGCCCGCAACGGTTTGTCGACCGCGAACCATTCGACGACGACGACGCACCGCGCGCCGAGGACACGACTCTCTGGGATTGGGATTTGACCGTCGATGTTCCGGGCAACTATTGGATCCACAACGATCAAATCGAAGCCGAGATGTCGGCCCAGATGCGGATTCTCCGACAACGAGGGCTGATCAACTTCGTGGGCGAAGCGGAAGTTGTGCGCGGCAAGGTCAATTTCTTTGATCGCGTCGGACGAATCGAGAGGGGCGTGTTGACCTTTGATGATCCCAATACACCGGACCCGACCCTGGACATCGATGTCGTCTTCCGCATCCAGCAGCCCCGAGTCGAAGCCGCCGGTCCCGGCGCGACCAGCGAAGTCGTCGATCTGCGCATGCATGTCGGCGGACGCGCATCGGAGCCGTTGATTCAACCCGAGCCGCCGTATACTGAGGAGGACGTCCTCCTGCTGTTGGCCGCCAATGCCACCTCCGCGACATCCGGCGATCCGTTCGCGGATCGCCTCCGATTCGCCGCGACCGGATTGGTGTTTTCCGAAGTACAACGAGCCGCCGCGCGTCGTCTGGGACTGGAAACCCTCGAGATCGAATCAGGTGGCAGCGCCTCGGATACACGGATCACCATCGGGCGATACCTGTCGCCACAATTCTATTTGTACGGAGCCAGTCCGGTGGCCTCCGGCTCTGGTCAGGAGGTCGGATTCGAGTACCGCTTCAGTCGTCGCCTGTACCTGGAAGGCAACCGCGACCGCGACAACAACTACCGTCTCAATCTGCACATCAATTGGGACTACTAAGCTATCGTCGCCGTCTGCGATCCACACGAGCGCTCTGCGGCGTTGTGCTCATCGTCTCGGCGATGGCGGCGGTTGCACCGGCGCAGGACGACCTGAGCATGTGGCGTCGCCGACGGCCCCAAGTGGGGCGCATCGATATCGCCGGCAATGAATCGGTGTCGTCCGGGACGATCCGTCGGGCAATGCAGATTTCGACCGCCGGTTTCTGGGCCAAGCTGGGGCTGCGTGAACGCCCGCGTCTGTTGGTCGGGGCCGAGACCCGCGATGAAGCTGCCGTCCGGTTTGCTTACCGTCGGCACGGTTTCTGGGATGCCCAGGCCGCTATCAGCGCCGTCCCGGATCCACATAGTGAGAAGGCGGTTGTCACAGTCTTTGTCGAAGAAGGACAGCTCTATCGATGGGGAGATGTGTCGTTGTCCGGCGACCACGAAGACATCCAGCAACGCGCTGCCCGCGTGTTGCGACAGTTGGGCCGCGGTCAGCCTGCCGATTCACTGGAATTGGCGCTCGCAGTGACGCGGGTTCAGACGATTGCCGCCAACTACGGTCATCCCCGAAGTCGCTTGCGTCTGACAGTCGCGCCGCGCGGCGATTCGCTGGACGTGGTGATGGATCTGAATGCCGGTCGCGAAGTGCGGCTCGGGGAGCTGGAAGTCGAAGGTGCGACTCGAACACGCGAGTCGTACATCCGCAAGGAGGTCAACTGGCGGCCGGGCGCGTTGTATTCCCAGCAACGGCTCAACTGGCGCAAGCAGGATGTTTACAATACGGGGCTTTTTAGCTTCGTGCGGTTGGAACCGGCCGGGCCCGACTCTCTCCAGGCGCCGGATACGAACGCCGTCGCGCCGGTGACGGCGGACACATCCGACTTCCGCCTGCGTGTCGTCGAGCGCAAGCCGTCGTTCATCGGGTTTCGCACCGGTGCGGGACAAGATCCCCAGCGTGATCTGACTTGGGACTACGCATTCGAATGGGGATCGCGCAACTGGTTCGGCACCGGACGCAAGTGGCTGCTCACCGCTCAATCGGGATTCGTCGTCATTACCGACTGGCGGGTCATCCATCATCGATTCGCCGCCTCCTACACGGAGCCGTGGATATTCAATGTTCGCCTGCCCACCACGCTCACTCTGGCATTCGAGCCCGGCGTCAAATCGGCCGTTCAGGATTACAGCGTCGAACGCATTTCCGGCGAATTGAATGTGACCCGCCGGATCAAGCGCATTAGTCGCATCTGGTCGTCGCTTGTTTACGAACGTGTCAACATCTACGGCATTCCCGAGGAACGAGAAGACCAATTTATCGAAGAGGAAGGGATTAGTCTCAAACGGCGCTGGATTTTTGCCTATGAACGCGATAGCCGTCCCAGCGTCTTCCTGCCGACGGCCGGATCACGCAGCCGCATCGATCTCGAGTATGTCGGCGGTATCCTCGGAGGAGCCAACGACTTCTATAAAGTCGATGTCTCGTGGGCGCGGTATCAGCGCGTCAGTCCGACCTCGATTCTCGCAACCCGGTTTCGATTGGCTTGGGCGAAGACTCTTGCGGGTGGGACTTTCGTGCCGACCATCGACCGGTACTATCTGGGAGGCGCGAACTCAATCCGCGGGTATTCGGAAAACTCGATTGGTCCGGTCGATTCGACCGGCGCCCCCAACGGCGGACTGGTTGTCGTGCTGGCCAACATGGAGCTGCGCACGCCCGTAATCTGGAAGTTCTGGTTCACATTCTTCGGAGACGCAGGGAACAACTGGGGACGGTTCCGTGACGTGCGCTTAGACGAGTTTCTCGTCTCCGTCGGGCTGGGTTGGCAGTACATGGCCCCGGTCGGGCCGATCCGACTGGACTATGCACGGCGCGTTGTGCATCCGACATACCCGGCATCGGATCGGCTCCACCTTTCGATCCTCTTTGCGTTCTGAGTTTGTATCTTGGTTTCGGAGCCCGAGAGCCACCAGCGGTGGGGACGTGACCCCTGATGAATAAACCAGAGACCATAAGGCCGCTCATTTGCCTGACAGTTCGCGGGAAGCCGTTTGACGCCGAACGGCACGAGCCAACGACGGCTCCGTTTGAGTGGATCACGAACGCTTACTCGGCCCTCGTCTCGCATTGCGGCGGCGTGCCGTTGTTGCTGTCAAACGAATGCCCGCCCGCCGATGTCGCGCGAATCGTCGGCCTGACTCATGGCCTGCTGTTGACCGGGGGAGAGGATATGGCGCCCAGGTACTTCGGCGAAAAAGCAACGGTCGATAATCTGACCATCAACGAGGCGAGGGATGCCGTCGAGTTGTCCGCCATCGCTGCCGCTGATGCCGTCGGTATGCCGATCTTCGGCATCTGCCGCGGAGCACAAGTTCTCAACATCGCGCGTGGCGGATCGGTCTATCAGGACCTGGCCCAAACTCATCCGACGCCGGTGCGCGATCATTCGCGTGGGCCGAGCCGCACCGAGGTCGGCACGCATCGTGTCGAGTTGGAGGCCGACAGCCATCTCCGTCGCGTCATGGGCCATGATCGCGTCGACGGTGCCAGCGATCACCATCAAGCGATCAACAAGCTGGGACGCGGTTTGTGGTGCGTGGCGCGTTCCCCTGAAGACGGCGTCATCGAGGCCGTCGAAGAGCGCGGCGAACGGTTTGTCGTCGGAGTCCAATGGCACCCGGAAGCGCGTCCCAACGACGACGCGTCGCAGAAGATCTTCGACGCGTTCGTCGATGCGGCACGCACCTTCGCCCAACAATCAACTGTGCGTAATCCGGCTCAGATGCCCTGAGAGCGATCATGTCCCGCACGATCTATTGCGATCACAACAGCACGACGCCTCTGGATGCCCGCGTCGCGCAGGCGATGCACGATGCAGCCGTCGCAGACGGATACAATCCGTCGTCGTCACACCGCCTCGGCCAGCGCGCGCGGGCGCGCCTGGTGGACGCGCGCGAGCGGATTGCCGAATTCATCGGCGCGCAGCCCGCGGAGATCGTCCTGTGCGGATCCGGGAGCGAAGCCGACAATCTGGCGGTATTCGGCTCATTGTACTCACCCGACGCCCGCGGGCGGCATTTTGTAACGGTCGCGACCGAGCATCATGCGTTGACCGAATCGGCGGCCTGGGCTCAGCAGCAGGGATTCGACGTTACAATTCTCCCGGTCGACGGCGCGGGTCGGATCGATGCCGATGAGTTCTCCGACGCGCTGCGCGATGACACGCAAATTGCGTCGGTGATGCTGGCCAACAATGAAATCGGAACGCTACTGCCGATCGCGCAATTGGCCAACATCGCCCGCCGACGCGGCGTCGTATTCCATACCGATGCCGTGCAGGCACTCGGAAAGGTGAGCGTGAATGTCGATTCGCTCGGTGTCGATATGCTCTCATTGTCGTCGCACAAGTTTTATGGACCCAAGGGCGTCGGCTTGCTGTATGTCCGTCAGGGCATCCGCCTGGCGCCGATCATTCACGGCGGCGGACAAGAGATGCGTCGCCGCGCGGGGACTGAGAATCTGTCCGGTGCAGTCGGCACCGCCGCCGCGATGCATTTGCTCGCCGCCGACCCTGACGAACCGGCACGCATCGGGCAACTGGCCGAGCAGTTTCGATTGCGGCTCGGCGAACAGGTGGACGACATCGTGTTTTTCGGCGATCCGGATCACTGTCTGCCGAATACGGTCAGCGTCGGATTCGGCGGCGTCGACGGCGAATCGCTGGCGATTGCGCTCGATCTGAAAGGCATTTGTGTTTCAACCGGTTCGGCCTGTACATCCGGCGCCAGGGAGCCATCGCACATCCTGCAGGCCATGAATGTCCCGTTGCACTATGCCAACGGCTCGATTCGCTTCTCTTTCGGTCGCTTAAGTCATCAAGATGATCCGATGCGCATTGCGGAGACCGTGGTCTCCGAAGTCAACCGATTGCGGGCCATGTCTCCACTGGCGACGCGCCGCTGAGAACCGTGTGTTGGATCATAATCCCGCCCGGCCCACGACTGTTGATCCGGAAGCATTGATCGACCCGCGCTGGCGCCGCCGACGTGTCGCGGTGGCCATGTCGGGCGGAGTCGACTCATCGGTCGCCGCGGTCATCTGCCATCTGGCCGGATGTGACGTTGTCGGCGTGACGATGAAGCTGTGGGAGTACGACTCCGTCGGCGGCGATCACATCCGCGACGGTCGCTGCTGTACCGTCGAGGCGTTCGACCGGTGCCGCCAGGTCGCAGCACAGTACGGATTCCCACATTATCTGTTCGACTTCACCGAAGATTTCGAGCGCACGGTGATCAGCGACTTTCTCACTGAGTATCGATCGGGGCGCACGCCCAATCCATGCATGTTATGCAATCGCGCCATCAAGTGGGGCGTGCTGTGGGAGAAGGCGACGCAGCTCGGATGCGAGGCGCTGGTGACCGGTCACTATGCGCAATGTCACGTGGGAGCGGACGGCGATTTGGAACTGCGCCGCGGCGCGGATCGAACCCGCGATCAATCGTACTTTCTCTGGCGCGTCCCGCCCGATCGACTCGCCCGCACCATTTTTCCACTGGGGGGGCTGGCGAAGTCGGACGTACGCGCGCTCGCCGAATCCTGGAGTCTGCCGACTGCCGAGACGCCGGAAAGCCGCGACTTGTGCTTCGTTGAAGATGGTGATTTGCATCGGTTTTTCGACGAGCGCAACACCGCCGCCGACCGCAAGCCCCTGACCGGCGCCATCGTCGACCAGAATGGCGAACATCTCGGTCATCACGCGGGATTTGACCGGTATACAATCGGGCAGAGACGCGGACTGGGTGTTGCGCTCGGACGGCCTCAGTATGTCACCGCTATCGACCCCGAAACTGCGACGATCACTGTCGGCGATGAGTCCGAATTGTGGGCACGGACTCTCGAGACCGAATCGGGGCACTGGCTCGCGACGATCCCCGAATCACCCTTCCATGCCGACGTTCAGATTCGCTATCGGCACGATGCCGCTCCCGCCGTCGTGGTCGACTCAAATCGGGAGCACGCGCGAATCACGTTTCTGTCCCCCCAACGGGCGATCACACCGGGACAGTCGGCCGTCATATACAACGGCGACAGAGTGCTTGGGGGCGGGATCATCGCCACCGTCTCGCGCGAGTCGTAACACTCGACCGGGAAGAAATATAAGTAGAGAATCCGAGAGGCAGTCGCCTGCGTTAGGCGCCGCCCTGATAGAAATAATCCGATAGTGCCGCCAATCCAAGTGCCTCCCGCGAGATCGGCTCGAATGTATCCCCCCGCCAAATGAGCAGACAGCGTCCGCAGACGGCGCGGTCCCGATACGGAACCAGCGGCGTTTGGCAACGGGGGCAATTGCGAAGTTTGGCTCTGTTCTTTTTCATCAAAGCGTCCTATCGCGAGCGAATCAGCGCGACCGCCCCGGTCGCGGCGACTAATGCCGTAAACGTTTTGCTCGGATCCCAGCCCGGCAGCAGCATGATGACCGCCACGGTCAATCCGACTGACGGCAAGAGCACGTAGCGTGTGACATCCAACGCCAGGCGTGCTGCCTTGCTGGCGCAATACAGAAGCAGCAACCCCAGACACCCCCACAACGCCCACTGCCCCCACGGTCCGAACGTGGCGAGTGCCCATGCGTTGACCGATTGCCAGTGTTCACCGGCGCTCTCTATGAGCCGTTGGAATGTCATCAGAACCTGCGCCAGTAGTCCGTATGCCATCGCCCCGCCTCAGGCGATCTATGCCATCTCCGGTTCGTCGACCGGCTCGATGGTCAACGAGGATTCGCCGACTTCAGAAAGCCCATCCATGCGGGAGGTGAGGAAGTTGCGCGAAGTAATCCATTTCTGCGAAAACCCCATGACTTGGTCGCGACTGGCATCTTCCTGCCAGTCGAGCGTCACGCTCTCGACACGTTCGCCGGACACAGTGAGGTCTTCCATAGTCAGGATGTATCGCACCCGCATCGCAGCCCTCCCGATCGGCCGGACTAACTGCAGTCCGGCGGTCGGTGAGAACGCAACGACAGTGCCAGAACAGAATGGCAGCCGATAGTCGGTGCAAGCTAAGGGGGGGCAGTGGGTTAGGGATTGATCGCTATCATGGGGTTGGCCGGGGCCCCTTTGTGGTTCAAGGGACGTCTCCTTGAATGTGGTTGAAACCCAATAGTTCGGACAAGTCTACGTCGATTGTGGACTTTCGAATTCAACGATCCGCATCGCGTGACCGAAACAGCGGGAGTAGTCGCGCCACTTCAACGTGCAGCGCGGCTCGATAACGCAGCCCGCCGCTCGGTGATTCGTTCATCAGACGGTCGAATCCAATGAAATCATCCGGCCTGGCCCAGCGTGCTTCACGGATTTCACGATGGTCGGTGTGCGCCAACACGCCCCCCGACGTCGTGGCCGAAAAGACATGCGTTGTCCATCGCAGATTCTCGGTGTCGTGCTCAAAGACGACCCCCGCGCACAGGATATAGCGCGTCAATTCAATCGACAGTCCGGTTTCCTCGATGGCTTCACGCCGCGCACCTGTTCCAGCGTCTCTCCCGCGTGCAGTCCGCCGGAGGGAGCACGGTACAGCCCCGGCGGGTAGTCGTGTTTGGCAGTGACCGCAATTCGCCCCGCATTTTCGATGTACAGCGTGATGTCGTGCGCGCGGCCGTCGATTTGAGAGCTGCGGATCATCCTCAGTTCCGGAGCAGCAACCGGCTGCACGTGCCGCCATCGTGCCGGGCGTCCGTACTGCAATTCCCATCGCGGTCTTTCAAATTCCGGGATGAAGGACATTGAACTGATGGTGATGGCGTTGTGACGATCAGCGCGGCTTGTGCATCGGTGGTGTCGTCGCGGGGCTCGGAATATTCAGCATGGAGAATACCCCGGTGGCTGCCAGATCATTCCCGCGCGAGTCGTACACGTCCACATGCGCAATCGAAACCCGGCGGCCCGCCCGCACGACATGTGCCCTGGCGATCGCTCGCCCCGCGCGCACGGCTGACAAAAAGTTGATCTTAAATTCAATCGTGACCAGATCCATGCCATCGGGCAGCACCGTCAGCGCCGCGAAGGTCGCGGCCGTGTCGGCCAGCGATGCCAGCGCGCCGCCGTGGACAACACCCTGGTACTGTTTCAGCGCCGGCCCGACGGCCATGCTCATTTCGACCGTGCCCGCTTGCATTCGTACCAATCTGATCCCGAGTGCGTTCGGAAATGGCACTGACGCGATACGATCTTTCAGCAGCCGCCGACGCGCCGGAGTCAGGCGTGCCGTCGCTTTCTGTCGTCCCACCATCGATGCCATGTCACTTCAACAGTGCGATCATTCCGCTTTGAACCGGTTGTGTTGTCACAGAGACTCCATCGGGCTCGATCAGGCAATCGATCTCCGTCCGTACGCCGAACTCCGGAAGATAGATGCCCGGCTCAATCGAAAAGCACATCCCAGGGCGCAGCAGACGCGGATCCCGCGTCTCATAGTTATCGATGTTCGGCCCGATGCCGTGAACGTCCCGTCCGATGGAGTGCCCCGTGCGATGGATGAAATACGCTCCATATCCCGCCTTTGAGATGTACCCGCGCACCACATCATCGACCTGCCACCCGGCAACCGGTGACTGCGACGCCGTTTCCTTTCGCAAGAAAGCCACGCCCGCATCGCGCGCACCGGCGGCAACGCCGAATACGGCCGACTGTCTGTCGGGAATCGACTCCGCCGTATATCCCATCCATGTCATGTCGGCGAACACCGCATCGGGTTTGTCCCAGCGCGCCCACAAATCGATAAGCACGGTCTGGTCGCGGCCGATCGGTGCGCGGTCCTGCTCTGTCGGCTCATAGTGCGGGTTGGATGCATTCGCATCGACTGCGCAGATCGGCCCGCCTTGCGGCAGCAGGCCGCGCCGGTCAAACTGCGTCCGGATATACGATGCCACATCGTATTCGTTGAGCGTCGCTCCGTTCCGTACCGCCTCGGCGATCAAGGCGAATGCCGCGTCTTTGATTTCGTTGAGCGCTGCCGCCGCGCTGCGGTGCATCGCAATCTGCTCAGATGTCCAGCATGCCAGCAGTCCGGAAACCAGATCGCCCGACGACACCACGTCCACGCCGGCGCTGCGCACCAATTCGATCGTTCCCGCATCCACCCGGGCGATGTACGGGATCGCATTGTTGGGGGAGTACTCCATGGCGACGCGGGTGGCGCCCTGCAGCATGATGCGCAGTCCACTCGACAACTCGCCGTGTGTGCCGTATGTCTTGTATTCGCCGGGGAGATTTGAAAACGAGTTTCTTTCGATGGCATTCACCAGTCCGCGCGGCTCTCCGGCGCGTGGAATGAAAACGAACCAACGCCGCGTGACCAGCCCCGTCGGACGCACCGTGTCGTAGGCGATCGGATTGAGCCCGTGAAAATCGTAGAGCAGCCACCCGTCGCAATCAACCGATGCCAGCCCCGTTTGTATGCGCGCCACGTCCATGACGTCTGCGTCCCTTCGAATGAATGCACTCCCTCCGCGGCAGACAAGCGCCTTGGCGGCGCAGCTCAGATCGTGATTGACTGACTGCGTCCCAGGCCGTATTTCTGCGTGGGGACGTGGGTCACGAGCAGCGGCATGGCGATCACGCGCGAAGAACTGATCAAAGTCGCACGACTGGCACGGTTGCGGCTCAGCGACTCAGAGTTGTTCGCATTGGCATCTGATCTTGAGCGGATTACTCAGTATGTCGGCCAGCTTGCCGATGTTCCGGTCAGTGACGGACAATACAGACCGGTGCTGCCGCTGATCCGGACACATGACGGCATGCGTGAAGACTCGGTACGACGTTGGTTTTCAGCAAATCGGGCGACGGCCGGCGCTTTCGAATCGAAGGATGGATACTTCCGCGTTCCGCCGGTGATCGATAAGACCTTCGGCTCCCGTGATGGCGCATCACCGTCAGCTTGATCGAATCTCCGTTCTTTCACTTGTTCGCCTCAATGTCCGCGCGCCGCCGCATCCGTCCCGACGACATCGTGGGGATCATCCCCGCGCGCTGGGAGGCGAGTCGGTATCCCGGAAAGCCGATGGCCATCATCAACGGCCGACCGTTGATCGAACGGGTTGTTGCCGGATGCCGTCGCTCAAAACGCGTTCGGCGCTGGATCGTCGCCACCGACAATGCACGGATCGCAGCAGCAGCGTCGCTGGCCGGGGCCGAAGTGGCTCTGACACCATCAAACCTGAAGAGCGGCTCCGACCGCGTTGCCTACGTCGCCCGAAAGATGAAGGAGCGCTGGGTTCTCAACTGGCAGGGCGATGAGTGGCCGGCCGACGGACGCCCGATTGACTTGTTGATCGAATCGCTCGAAGTCGATGCGACGGCTAAGGTTGGCACGCTGGCGCGACTTCTCGATTCGCGCGAGGCAAAAAACCCCAATCGCGTCAAAGTTGTTGTTTCGCGGTCCGGGCGCGCGCTGTATTTTTCACGGGCACAGATTCCACATCGCCAGGGGGGGGAGCCCACGTTATTGCACTTGGGCGCGTATCTCTTTGAACGCACGGTGTTGTTGCAGTTTGCCCGTTGGAGGGCCACGCCACTGGAACAATGCGAACGACTCGAGCAGTTACGAATGTTGGAGCATGATGTGCCGATCCATGTGGCCGTGAGCCGGTCCCGCACGTTTGCGGTCGACAGCCCGGCGGACGCACGGGCGCTGGGCCGGCATCTGACGCAGAAGAATCGGTCGATAAGATAGACCAGGGGGAGAGCCATGAGCGCAGCAGAGGCCAGAGCGCCCAGACACGTGTTCATTACCGGCGGCGTGGTATCGTCACTGGGCAAGGGCGTCGCCGCCGGATCGCTGGGATATCTTCTGCGACAGCGTGGCTTGAAGGTTGGTCTCCAGAAGTTCGACCCCTATATCAATGTCGATCCCGGCACGATGAACCCCTACCAGCACGGAGAAGTGTTTGTGCTCGACGATGGCGCCGAGACCGATCTCGACTTGGGGCACTACGAGCGCTTCCTCGGCCAAAGTCTCTCACGCAACAGCAATGTCACGACCGGCCAAATTTATGAGACCGTGATCTCACGCGAGCGTCGCGGCGATTATCTCGGCGCCACTGTTCAGGTGATTCCGCATGTCACCGACGAGATCAAGTCGCGGATTCGGCGCATGGAACAAAGCAACGGTTCGGCCGATGTCATCATCACCGAGATCGGCGGCACGGTCGGTGACATCGAGTCGCTGCCCTTCCTTGAAGCGATTCGTCAGATGGGGCTGGAAGGCGAACGCGGGCAGACGCTCTACATTCACCTGACGCTCGTGCCCTATGTCGCCACTGCGGGCGAGCCGAAAACGAAGCCGACCCAGCACTCGGTCAAGGCGTTGCGTGAAATCGGAATACAGCCCGACATCCTCTTGTGCCGGACCGCGAACGCGCTGTCGGAATCGATTCGTGCCAAGATCGGATTGTTCTGCAATATGCCGGCCAGTTCGGTGTTCTCCGCGGTCGATGTCGAGTGCCTCTATGAAATACCGCTGCTGTTCCACGAACAGGGACTTGACGACTTGGTTTGCCGTTCGCTGGCGCTCGACACTCCCACACCGGCGCTCGAAGATTGGCGGTCGATGGTCGACCGCATGAAGAATCCCAGCGGCAGTGTCCGCATCGCCATCTGCGGCAAATACGTCTCGTTGAAAGATGCATACAAATCGATCATCGAAGCGTTCGCGCACGCCGGCAGCATCCACGACACCCGTGTCGAACTGGTCTGGGTTTCCTCTGAGAACATCAAGAAGCAGGGAGCCGCGAAGTTTTTGGACAACGTCGACGGGCTGCTCATACCGGGCGGTTTCGGCGAACGCGGGGTCGAAGGCAAGATCGAGGCGATCCGTTTCGTCCGCGAAAACAACATCCCCTTTTTGGGCATTTGCCTGGGAATGCACTGCGCGGTGATCGAATTCGCGCGGCATGTATGCGATTTGGAGGGTGCGCAGTCGACTGAGTTCAATCGCGAGGCCGAGCATCAGGTCATCACCCTGATGTCGGAACAGCACGAAGTCACCAACATGGGTGGAACGATGCGACTGGGCTCATACCCGTGCGTGCTCGCCGAGGGCTCGAAGTCGCATCGGGCCTACGGGTCGCTCGAGATTTCCGAACGGCACCGGCACCGCTACGAATTCAACAATCAATACCGCGAGACGATCTTCAGCGCCGGACTGATCCCGGCCGGCCTGTCACCCGACGGAAAACTGGTGGAGATCATCGAATTGCCGAGCCATCCCTGGTTCGTTGCCGGTCAGTTCCACCCCGAACTCAGATCGCGCCCGACCGCGCCGCATCCGCTCTTCCGCGATTTCGTCGGCGCGGCCGTCAGATTCCGTGCCTCGCGTCGCACGGAGGAAGTCATGCAGGGCAAAACGACAGGATCGCGAGCCGAGTGAACCGGCGCGTCGCCGGCATCCTCTGCTGTCCCTGATCTTTAGCCCATTGAGTCGGGCCTTCCCGATAGCGTATATTTCCCGCTTGCTGCGGATGATTGGTCCGGAGTATCAGTTTCTATGAACCGCGAAATCGTCACGACTGTGCGTCCAATCAGGATCGGCCCCTACACTGTGGGAGCGGGCGGGCTGTTATGGATTCTCGGTCCGTGTGTCATCGAATCCGAGGAGATGGCATTACGTGTGGCCGAGCGGCTGTCGCGATTCGCCATTGACGGCGGCCATGCCATCGTGTTCAAGGCGTCCTGCCTGAAGGCCAACCGCCTGCGCGGCGAATCCTACACCGGTCCCGGCTTGCCGGATGGGCTGCGGATTCTCGAGAAGGTCAGAGATCGAAGCGGACTGCCGATCACGACCGATGTTCATTCCGAGTCAGATGCGCGCGCCGCGGGCGACGTGGTCGATCTGATCCAGATTCCGGCGTTTCTGTGTCGCCAGACCGATCTGATCGTTGCCGCTGCCCAGACCGGACGGCCACTCAACATCAAGAAAGGGCAGTTTGTCGCCCCGGAAGACATGGAGCACATCGCCGGTAAAGCAGTCGCCGCGGGCAACTCCCGGCTCATGCTCACCGAGCGCGGCACGACACACGGATACCGTGATCTTGTTGTCGACTTTCGCTCACTGGTCATCATGCACACTCAGGGGTTTCCGGTCTGTTTCGATGCCTCGCACTCCGTGCAGACGCCGGGGAGCGCATCGGGATCGTCCGGGGGGCGTCGCGAATTCATCCTGCCGCTCCTGCGGGCGGCGCTGGCGGTCGGTGTCGATGCCGTTTTCTGCGAAGTGCACCCCGATCCGACACACGCCAGGAGCGATGCGATGACGCAGTGGCCATTGGAGCGCTTGAACGAGTTGTTCGAAACCTCTGCTGAGATTATCGAACGCACAGCAGCGGCGGGACCGCATGTCTGAGAAGCCCCGTCCAAGCGACGAGCGATTGGCAACGGTGAAGCTGGTGATATTCGACTTCGACGGCATCCTCACCGACAACCGGGTCTCTGTCTCCGAAAGCGGCGAGCGCACCAAGTGTTTCTGGGTGCCCGACGGAGTCGGAATCTTCATGGGCCACAAGGCAGGGCTGAAATTCGCGATCATCACCGGCAACGATGACGGCGCGACACGACACCGTGCCGAGTTCCTGCGTATCGACGACTTGAACCAGGGCGTCCGTGACAAGAAATCGACCTACGAAGAAGTTAAATCACGCCACCTTGTTTCCGACGCGGAGTGCCTCTTCATCGGCGACGATCTGCCCGACTTGGGCGTGTTTCGGAGGGCGGGAATCACGCTGGCCCCTGCCGATGCGCATCCGCGCATTCTGGAAGCGGCGCAGTGGGTCGGACGATCGCGCGGAGGAGGCGGCATCGTGCGCGAGGCAATCGATGCGCTTCTGGAAGCGCGCGGGTACGAATGGCCCGACTGAGTCGGTGCGGCCCGAATGTTACGGAAAACGACCATGAGCCCTTTCACAAAGACGGTCCCCATCACACATTCATCGCGCGACGTCGTCTCGCGCGCGGATCGCCTGTTGCGCATCGCGCACGATGTCATCGCCGGCGAAGCGGATGCGCTAAGCGGGCTGTTGCCGAAACTCGATCACCGTTTTGCCGAGGCGATCGATCTCCTGCTTAGGGTCAAGGGACGCGTCATCGTGACGGGCATGGGGAAATCGGGGCTCATCGGTCAGAAGATCGCCGCGACACTCTCATCGACCGGAACACCCGCGCAGTTCCTGCACCCTGCCGAGGCGGGACATGGCGATCTGGGGATTGTCGGCGCCGATGATGCGATGCTGGTCATCTCCAAGTCGGCCGCCTCTGATGAAATCGGCGACCTGTTGCCCGCCATCAAGCGTCTCGGTGTTCCGATCATTCTCATCACCGGGAACACGATGGGTGATTTGGCGCGCCGCGCCGACGTGATTCTCGATGTGTCGGTCGCCGGAGAAGCCGAACCCAATGGCCTGGTGCCGACCAACTCCACCACCGCCGCGCTGGCAATGGGCGATGCACTGGCGGTGACGCTATTGTCTGAACGCGGATTCACACCTGAGCAGTTTGCGATGCTGCATCCCAAGGGCGCGCTGGGACGCCGCCTGCTGTTGACCGTCGCCGACCTCATGCACACCGGCGACCGGGTCCCGCGAGTGGCAACGTCCGCTACATTTCAGGAGTTGCTTGTCGAGATGACACGCAAACGGATGGGCGCATCGGCCGTCATCGATTCCGACGGATGTCTGATCGGAATCTTCACCGACGGTGACTTGCGCCGTCGGTTGGAGCAGCGCAGCAACCTCTATGACTTCGCGGCGGGCGATCTGATGACGGCCAATCCCAAGACGATCGACTCCGGCGAACTGGCGGTCGCGGCATTGGCGTTTATGGAAGAGCACAAGATCACCTGCCTGTTGATCGTCGACCCCGATCATCGTCCGGTCGGCATCCTTCATATGCACGACATCCTCTCCGCCGGAGTGGTATAAGTCATGCGCCGCCTGATGATTCTGGGCGCTCTCGTGCTGTTTTCCTGCGTCGAGTCCGGGCAGGATGCGCCGCCGACGACGCAGTCCTACCCCACCTCTGAAGCGACCAACGCGACCACGGTATTCCTCACCGGCGCGGTTGTAACCACGCGCATCGTCAGCAACCGGATTATCAGCTACTCCGACCGAGACTCGGCGTGGGCGTACACGTTGCAGGTCGACTTCTTCGATGAGGAAGGCGCCCACACCTCGACACTCACCGCCGACTCGGCGCTCGTCCGCGAACGGGAACGGTTTTTTGAAGTGTACGGGAAAGTCAGGATCGTCACCGATGACGGACGCACGCTCGACACGGACCGTCTCGCCTGGGACGACGAGAAGCGTCTGATTCGCACAGAAAGCTATGTCGAGATCCGGCGCGACGAGGACTTGATGGCGGGTTGGGGCTTTGAATCCGACCCCGAACTGACCCGCATCAAACTGCGCCGGCAAGTCAGCGGTACGCTCAAAGACACCAGAGCGCTGGAAGACACTCTATAGTCTCCTCGCCACCGCCTGCGCGACCTCAAGAGTCGTGCTCGACCCGCCCATGTCGTAGGTGCGGACCTTGCCTTCCCGGATGACAGTCGCAATCGCCGTCTCCAGACGCGACGCCTGAGCGCTCTCACCAAGCCAGTCAAGCATGAGCTTGACGGTCAGCAGCATCGCCATCGGATTGACTTTGTACTGCCCGGCATACTTTGGCGCGGAGCCATGAGTCGGCTCGAAGACCGCGTAGTCATCACCGATGTTCCCCGATGAGGCGAATCCCAGCCCGCCGACCAGTTGCGCGCACAGATCGGAAATGATGTCGCCGAACATGTTGGAGGCGACCAGGACGCCGTAATTCTGTGGATTCTTCACCAGCCACATGCACATCGCGTCGATATTGGTTTCGATCAGCTCGATGCCCTGATATTTTTTGGCGACTTCGCGCGCGGCGCGCACGAACAATCCCGATGTCTCACGCAGCACATTGGGTTTCTCGACGACTGTGACCGACTTGTACCCATACCTTTTCGCATACTCAAATGCCGCTGTGACAATCGACTCGCTGGCGGCACGTGAGATGACCCGGCAGGAGATGGCCAGATCTTTGGCGGCGACATTGTCGAACTTCTTCATCGCTTTATTGTGTTCAGATAGCGTGGCTCTGACAGGATCGGGGACAGGATGGAATTCGACCCCCGAATACAGGTCCTCCGTGTTCTCGCGAAACACCACCAGATCGATGTCGTCCCGGTAATTAAGCGGGTTGCCCGCGTACGCTTTGCACGGCCGCAGATTGGTTTTCAGGTTCAACGCCTGCCGCAGCCCGACAATCGGCGAACGGTACTGCAATCCCTTGCCCTTGAGCGCCGGTGCCAGCTCGGCTTCGGCCTCTTCCTTCGGCTTGGAGGTAATCGCGCCGAAGAGCGCACAATCGGTTTCGCGCAGCGTCCGAAGCGTCCGTTCGGGCAGTGGATTGCCCTCTTGGCACCAGAACTCCCAGCCGATGTCAGCGGGGATGTATTCGGCGTCGAGCTGGAGTGCATCCAACACAATGCGCGCCGCTTCCATCACATCGTGCCCGACACCGTCTCCGGGCATCCAGGCGATTTTGTACTTGGGCATTATGAAAGTCTCCCTGAGAACAATTGGCTCCGTTGACGCCCAAGTCAGAGTGAGTCCATGTTCGTGGAGGGCGAGGCGCCTGCTTGTTCCGAGCGAGGCCGAGGGGCCATGTCTTCACTTACAACTGCGAGCGCACGAGATTCTCTGCTCCTCCAGCGACAACCAACTCCTGCGCGACGGTTGACAAGGGAGCGAACGGGAATGACTGACCATCGAACGAGAGAACCGATGCCTGATAGTCGATATCAATCGTTGTGCCGACCACCGTCTTGCCGCTTTGGCCCTTGTACTTCTCACGCAGATACTCGACCAGTTCCGGACACTCGAAGACCACAAAACCATTGTTGAACGCATTGCGCTTGTATGTTTCGGAAAACGAATACGCGATCACACAGGGAATGCCTCGATACAGCAGGCATGTCGCCGCTTGTTCGCGCGACGAGCCGGTGCCGAAGTTTTGCCCGGCGACCACGACATCGCCCTTCTGCCCGATGGTTTTGAAGTCGGGATCATAGTTTTCAAATGATGCCATCGCCATTTCGTCCTTGGTGACATCGTCTCGGTAGGTCAGCTTACCGGAGTAGATACCGTCGGTGTTGAGATTATCGACCGGCAACCAAAGCAGTCGTCCGCTGACCTTGTCGGGAAATCCCGCCACAATCTCGGAGCTTTCGGCTGCGCGCTGGGCGCGCCCGTGTTTAATAATCTCGACTCGCGCATCGACATTCTCAAACTTTGTCGGCGATGCTATGTATCCTGCCGCTGCCGATGCCGCCACGACAGCGGGACTGCCGAGGTAGACAATCGCGTCACGGTGCCCCATTCGTCCCTGAAAATTGCGATTGGTGGCGCTGATGCCGACCTCGCCTGCTTCCAACGTGCCTTGCCCCAGACCGATGCACGGCCCGCACCCCGAGGGCAATGTGACCGCGCCGGCATCAACCAGCGTCTTCCAGTATCCGAGTTCTTCGGCCCGTCGCTGCACATTCGCCGATGCCGCCGCGACATAGAACGTCACGCCTTCGGCGACTGTGTGCCCGCGCATGATCCTGGCCGCTTCTGCGAGATCTTCCAGACGCGCATTCACGCAACTGAGCAGATACGCCTTGTTGATGCGCACACGTTCTTTCTCAATCTCCGGCAGCGCCCGCATGACTTTCACGTGATTGGGTCCCGACACATGGGGTATCACACTGGCGAGGTGCAATGTCAATTCGATGTCATAGTGCGAATCGTCGTCCGGTGACTGCCGCTGGGCGTACCAAGTGTCCACCGCATCGCGCGTGATCCGAGCACTGCCATTGGCTTTGGCGCTGAGGTAGTCGGCACGCCCGTAGAGATAGTCGCGCAAGACTTCATCAAATGGGAAAACCCCGGCCAACGCGCCCCATTCGGTGGTCATGTTGGCGATGCTCAGGCGTTGATCCATCGACAATGGCGCCACACCCTCGCCGACAAACTCGACCGCCATGTTCAGCACTTCATCGTGATTGAACAGCCCGCATAAGGCGATGATGATGTCCTTGCCGACAACACCCGGCTGCAGGTGTCCCTTCAGATTGACCTTGGCGACCGGCGGCACCTGCCACCATGTGGTCCCTGTGGCCCAGATCGATGCGGCATCGGTGCGCACCACCGGTGTCCCCAAGGCGGCGACCGCGCCATAGAGATTGGAGTGCGAATCGCTGCCCACCACCAGCCGCCCGGGCGTCGCGTATCCTTCCTCGACCATGACCTGATGACTGATCCCGGTCCCGGCGGGGTAGAAGTCGATCCCGTGTATTCTGGCGAATGACTCTATCTTGGCATACTTGGCGAGGTTCGACTCTCCTTTGTTTTGAATGTCGTGGTCGATCGCAAAGACCGGTTGTTTGGGATCGGCAATCCGGGCGGCTCCGATGGACATGAATTTGGAGATGACCGCCGAGGTGTTGTCGTGGGTCATGATGTGTTTGGGACGGATGCGAATGAAGTCGCCCGCGTAGACCCTCTGACCCGGCTTCAGCCCGACCGCGTGCGCGGTGGCGATCTTTTCGACGACTGTTTGTCCCATACGGCTTCCCGATTGCGGTGGAAGATATAAAGGAGTCCCCCACACAACGCAAGGGCCTCAGGGAGAGCGTCTTGTACGCACCGTCAATTCATCGATCCCGACAAACCGATCTTCGCTCCATTCGTACCATGCAGCGCCCAGGGGAATTCCGGTCGTGTCGGCGTTGATGTTTCCAAACTCATAGACATCGCCGACATACCCCGACTTCCAACGGACCGCTTCCACGAGGCCGATGGAGAACACCATCGCCCCGGCCCGCATCTGCGGGACATCGGCGAATACGACCGCTCGGTCAGCGGACAAAACTTCGCGGATATCGGCGGCCTGAGTCAGTACCTCTTCGGCCAGGCGCCCCGCCTGTCGCCAAACAGCGACCTGATCGACCAGCGCGACCGACATGATCGCGATCCACAGCCACAGCAGTCGACGTCGCCACTGATCGGCGGCATCGGCCGCGATCAGTCCCGCCACCGCTAGGGCCAATCCCACGGACGGGAGATAGAGCAAACGCATTCCCGTGCGGTTCAGAGTCACGACTGGAATGGCTGTCACCAAGGCAAGCAGAAGTCCGGTGCGCACCGGCTGCGGCAGCTTTTTCCAGACTCTAAGTCCAACCATAACGACTCCCATAGCGGCGGCTGCTACGATTGCGAGATATGCGGCCGAATCGGGCACAACCGGCAGCGCATCGCGCAACTGCTGGTAGTTTTCGTAGCCGATTGCATGGAAGATGCTGCGGATCGGCAGAAGGAAGTGCGCAAGGTAGAAGAGCGCGTTGCGGACCCAGCCCAGTGGGTTCAACGTCAACGTATCCGACAAGTACTCTGTCCGCACACCGATGGCGAGCCGCCACGCCCACACGACCGCACCGATTGCGACCATCCCCGCGATGGGCATCTTCGCCCTGCGTGCGTTTGTCCGCTGACGGCTGATAATCCATGCTGCCAACGGCAGAGTGACGAAGATTTCGGAAAAGCCCGCCGAGAGTATCGTGCCGATCATCGACCACAATGCCCATTTCATCTCCCCATTCTTGAGGAAACGATCGAGGCAATGCAGCGTTCCCAGGTAGAATGTCGCTCCGCCCAGGCCGCTGATGTTCGATGCGAACACGACCGCTTCGGCATGTGTCGCATGAACTGCGAACACGGTCGCGCAGGCGGCGGCGACAATTTCAGTCCCTGCAACCGACTTCGCCAACCGATACAGAAAGTACGTTACCGCCACGTGCAGCAGGAGGTTTAACAAGTGAAAGACCCACGCGCGCGGGCCAAAAAGCGCCATCAACACTCGCTGGGTCGTGTGCGCCAATGGGCGAAAGTATTGCGAGGCGTTGGGGTCGGGCGCTGCGAAGAAGCCGACAATCGAATCGCCGAGCGGCACCTGCAGACGGGGCATCTGCTGGAAATCGTCAGCATGAAACCGCGCATCCAGAGCGAGAACGATACTGACGCTGAGACAGACCGCCACGATCATCAGAACGACCAGTCCCAATCGACCGTGGCGTGTCTTCAGCTCACTTAGCACGGGCAAGCGGCTCGTTGCGACGGGCTCAGCCGCCGACGAGCTCAAAATCGATAAAGTCGGCGTGATGGAAGACAATGCATTCCGGCGAGCGGCGGCCGTCGGTTGCTTCTTTCGAGTGCATCGCGATGACGTGCAGAACCGACTCGGGAAGTCCCTGCTCCCAGGCGATGCCGACGCCCGTGAACGGGTGACGCAGCAGCTTGCCCTTGTCGCTTTTGACAAACTGTCCGTTCACGCGCGTAATCTCGTGCACCTTGCCGACATCCGCCAGCATCGCACCGGCGATCAAGACATCACGGTCGACCGTCAAGCGGCTGCCGTAGGCGTCGTGCAGCACATCCCAGCAGGCCATGCACATGCGGCAAACAGTCCGCACGTGTTCGACAAACGTCACGTTCACATCGGATACCAGCAGCGTGAACGGCATCTGACGCAAGTCATCGAGCGTCAGATCGCTGACTTCCATCGCGCGCACCCAGCTCGCGACTGTCTTCTCGCGCAGTGAGGCGTCTTTGATTTCGTTGACTTCCGGGAAAACCTTTCGGATTTCATCGCGCATCGCTTCACCCTCGGAAATTCGATCTCGTGGGCACGGCACGCCGCTTGTCCTGTGCGAAGCGAACGGGTGTCCCTGCCCGCGGCCTGTGTCTGATCAAAGATGACGTTCCGGCGCACCGTCGTACACCGCGCTGCCCGGATCGATTCTGCGCATCGGCTTCTGCCGTGTCTTCTCCTCGTGTGCCTGGGCGACCAGTCCCGGCACGCGCGCGATCATGAAGAACGCATTCGCAAGACCGGGCGCGATCCCCAGGTCGATCAGCACCGCCGCAATTGCGCCATCGACATTGAGCGGCAGCGGTTTTCCCGATTTGGCAAACGCTTCCTCAAACGCGCGCGCCATCCGGACGCCGTCGCCGGCCTTTCCCGCCTCATCGCACATCGACAACAGCCGCGTCGTGCGGGGGTCCTTGGTGTGCAAACGGTGCCCGAATCCCGACACTCGGTGTCCCTTGGCGTTAAACGCATCGATGATCGTTGTAGCGGAATCGGCAAACGACGCATTTTTGTGACGCGCGTGCTCCATGGCGTGCTCCAATGTCTTCATACAGTCTTCGATGGCGCCGCCATGAAACTTCGAGATGGCCAGGATGCCGGCGGCAACCGCCGATCCCAATGGCGCGCCGGTCGATGCCACCAGACGCGCGGTTTGCACCGACGGCGGCGACGGGCCATGGTCGATGGACGAGACAAAGATCGCGTTGGCGAGCATTGCCGTGGCCGCATCGGGCATCTCGCCGGTCAGCGCCAATAGGATCGCTTCGGCGAATCCCACCTTTCCCATCAGCTCTTCGACCGGATAGCCGCGCAAACGGATCGTGTTCGGTGCGATCTGACTGACGGACGTGTTCCAACCCTGCTCGCTCATAATCAGTCCTTGCTCAATTCGGAATCGGGATCTTCGCCGTGTCCAACGGCTGAATCACTGATTTGACCGCATCGGCAATGTCGCCGAAGTTATCGACCAGCGTCGCGCCAACCTCGCGCAGCCGCTTGACCTTGCCCTCATGGGTGCCGCGATCCCCTTCGATGATCGCCCCGGCGTGCGAGAACCGCGTGCCCGACTGCGCGGCACGTCCGCCGATGTAGGCAACCAATGGTTTGGTAAACCGTTTCCGCTCGATCAAGTCGGCAACCCGTTCTTCCTGCGAGGTGCCGATCTCGCCGAACATGACGACAGCGTCGGTGTCGGGGTCGGCTTCAAAGAGCTCCATCACGGCCGGGTGATCGGTGCCGACAATCGCATCGCCGCCGACATGGATGATCGTCGAGAGCCCGATTCCTGCACGCGACAAGTAGTATGCAATCGACGATGTGATTCCACCCGAACGCGAAGAGACGCCGACCCGCCCGGGCAGGAACCAGTCTTTCGCCGATGCCGCCGAACCGCCGATCATGCCGAATACTGCTTTGCCCGGAGACAACAGCCCCAATGTGTTCGGACCGACGAATCTCGCACCGCTCTCTTTGGCGGCGGCGGCAATCTCCATGACATCATAGATGGGCACCCGGTCAGGAACGATCACGAGGAGTTTGATTCCGGCGGCAATCGCTTCCAGAGCCGCCTCTTTCACGAGGGGCGCCGGTACGAAGATGACCGCCACATCCAGTCCCTCGTGCTTCTCAGATGCTTCGGCGACCGTGTCGTATACCGGGACGCCCAGGACGTCCTGCCCGCCCTTGCCGGGTGTGCACCCAGCGACCACCCGGGTCCCGTAACGTTGCATGAGCTTGGTGCGCGCCATGCCCTCGCGCCCGGTAATCCCCTGCACGACGACTTTTTTCTCCTGATCGACAAGGATGCTCATGCCGTCGCTGCCTTTGCGCCGCTGCGATACTCATCCAGCCCCGGAATCGGCAGCATCACCCGTCCGCCGCCCTTGCCGCCGACACGGCATTCCACTTCACACGCGAGACACTCGGTACACTGGCCGCCCTTGGCGTCTTCGCGCGAGATCTTCAAGACCGGCTTGCCGTCTTCCAGCTTGAGAATCTGTGGCACACAGGTCTCAACGCAAATCTTCGATTCACAGTCACGGCAGACTTTATGGTCGTAAACAATGGTCCCGGTTGGAGTGTCGAACGTGTATGGGTCCTTCGCCTCGAACACCGGCACCGACGGTACGATTGGTTTACGCGGCTGCGCGTTCGCCTTGTTCGCTTCGATTAAATCCTGCATCCGCTCGGCGCAGAAATCGGCGGTGTCGTCCTTTTTATATCCCTCAATCGGGGCCGGCAGGTTCCTGGTGAATTCGGTCAGGATGCGAACCGCCTGATCCTCGGCATTGCCGCCAAGACGAATCACGGCCGGGATCGAGAGGTTTTCCTCCCAAAACGCCTTCACCAGCCCGCGCGCCGAATGAAACTGTTCCTGTGATGCGACTCCCGACCCCGAACCGAAGTAGCCGTCGATACTCGGCTGCGAGAGGATGATCTTCGCGGCGCGGTACACCTTCGACGCCGGGGGATTGCCGGAGGTGTCGGTGAAGTTGGCAATCTTGTAGCCGCGCTGGATCAACGCGTCCATCGACATCATCGAGCCGCCGCCCCCGGCGCCGTGAAAGCCGATGTACCCTTCACCGCGCTTGTAGCCGCGCGCCATTTCGATAAAGTAGAATGTGCCGCGATAGTCATCCTTCTCGACCGTCCACGCGATCTTGTCCAGCTCAGTTGGTGGCCGTCCGAATTCGCGTGCAATCTCGATTTCCAGCTCTGGATGGCGAAAGACGGCGTTATCGTCGACCGTCATCCGACAGTCGCAAGCGACCAGCTTGCCGTCGGTTGTTTGCACCAGCGGGTTGATCTCCAGGGAACGGCACTCCCAACGGCGCGCGACTTTGTACAGCCGCACCAGCGCAGCGGCCAGCTCGGATTGGAGCTGCCCTGTAACTCCGGCGCGGCGCACCGTATCCCGCGCCTCGAATCCGCGCAGTCCAACGCGAATGTCGACCGGGGTTTTGGCCACATTTTTCGGATGTTTCCGGGACAACTCCTCGATTCCGGTTCCTCCGACGGAAGAAAAGATTACCAGCGGTGTACGGTTGGCATCATCGACGATCACCCCGGCGTAGAATTCCCGCGTGATATCCAGCTTCTGTTCAATGAGGATCTCAGTGACATCGAACCCGCCCAGTTTCAGGGACAACATCCTGGCGACGGCTGTGGCGGCCTCGTGGTGATCGTCAGCGAAGGCGATCGCCCCCTGCGACGCTCGTGACGTGGTCCACGCCTGCGCTTTAACCACTACCGGCAGGCCGATTTTGGGAATCGCCGCGCCGACTTCGGAGGGATGGCGTACGACCTGCCCCCTTGGAACCGAAAATCCGGCCTCCGACAGGAGAGCTTTGCTTTTGTATTCGTGGAGACGCGCCATAGGGAGAGCGGTCCGCAGCAGCGGCCGGGAGAATATCACCGCGACCTCAGACCAAGTCAATCACTGCCGCCGACAATCGTCCAATGCGACTTGTTGACCGGAATTCGTTGTCTTTCGTCCTTTGAACGCCTACGCTCGGTCTGCCGCATCTCTGACTGAGTGTTGGTGTCGGCTCGATATGCCCGGATTCGGTCTTGCAGCGGACCGCAATGGTCTGGATCAGCAACTTGCCTCCCACATCGCGCGCGCATCTGCGTCGATGTGTCACGATGCGCGTTATGCCGTCCGGGAAGTCGCGTCATCAGCGCATGTCCACTTGTCATTTGTGGCCTACCCCGAATACCCGGTTCAGGTCGAAGTCCAGGATGCAACGACTCTACTGATCGAAGGGATGGTCTATTCACAACCTCCGCCGATTGTGCCTGACCTCTGGCGGTTGCTGAGCGAGTCGGCTACACCCGAAGCGACGGCCGCGGCGATCTCCGACATTGCCGCTGCATCGGACGGTGACTTTGTCATTGTCGCGATCACTGCGCCCCCGCATCACGCAGTGTTCATTTCCTCCGATGCGCTGGGCCGATTGCCGGTCTTCTGGTCGTTTGATTCCGGCCGCCTTCTCGTATCGCGTGAGCCGAAGTTCATTCGGGTCTTATGTGGTGGAAAGCGCCCCGATCGTTTGGGCGTCGCGCAAAGTCTTGTCTTCGGGTTTCCGTGGGGAGATCGAACAACCTCGGAGGGGGTTTTTCGCCTGCCGCCGGGTGCTGTCCTGTGCTGGAAGATTGACGGGGACCTGCCCCCCCAAGTCCTCAATCAGAGGCCGTGGGCGGCAGACAAGCGCGAATGGACCGGCGGATTCCAGGAATGCACCGCACGTCTCTCAACCGAGCTGATCGCATCAACAGCGCGTCGTGCGGCGCTGACCGGAGACCGCAATGTCGTTTCCCTGTCAGGAGGGATGGACTCGCGTGCGGTGGCCGGATCGCTTCATCGCGCCGGCATCAGGGCGGTTGCCCGGACTTTCGTCTACGGCCGGCAGTATGGTGACCGCGAAGCGGGCATTGCCGCCCGGATCGCGGAACTCTGCGGCTTCCCCCACGCGGTCGTTCGGCTCAGCGAACCGCCCCTTGCCACGGCCAATCGGCTCATCAGGATGACCGATGGTCGCAATTCCGGGGCCATGGCTTACGCCGACGAGTACCTCTCCGAAATCGTATCCGAGCATGGGTCCGGAGCGGTTCTGTGGACCGGAGAAGGGGGCGATTTGGTGATGCCGGAACGCCGGCCCCATCAGCGAATTGGATCAGACGATAATCTGATCGGGCTGATGTTCGACCGCGCCGCCGCCTTCACATCCGAACAAATCGGCGCCATCTTCGGCTTCAGTCCGGGTTACATGGCGGAACAGTTGCAGCATTTCGTCGACACGTTCCCCGAATCGGATCAAGCCGACCGATATCTGCGGATGGTCTGGGAATATCAGCGTCAGGCGTATTTTGACGGCGAAGATCGCAATCGCTGCTACTTGTGGGTGGTCGCGCCCTTTTATGGACGACCCTGCTTTGAACTCGCCCTTGGGGCGCCCAGCACGTGGAAAAAACGGCGGCGTCTGTATGGGCATTTGATTCGCCAAATTCATGAGGGCCTGGTTGATGTCCCAGTCTCGAATACGGGCCTGCGCATTGGGACTCGGTATGACCGTGCCCGGCAGCATCTGCGCGACTTAGTCCAGGGACACCGATGGCTGGAGACCTTACATACCCGATGGCGTGGTGCGGTGCAGCGGCGTTCTCGACGTCCGGGAGAGGAGTTGACGTCCGCCCTGACCCGACTGCTTGAGGATTCGTCCGCGGTCAGCGCAATGGTCAGCATCAAGGCATCGAAAGCCCTTGTCTCCAATGGGCTTTCGGCGTCGCAGAGTTGGCTGCTTTATACACTCTTACTGAACGCATCCGAAACCGCGCCAGAGGTCTCTCCGGGAACTTGAAAACGTTTGTGGGATTGGTGCACAGCAACGTATATTTGCGGTTCGACATTCTTGATGGAGCGTTATGATGAAAGAAGGCATTCACCCGCAATACTTTGACACCGTGATCCATTGCGCGTGCGGCAATCAGATTCCGACGCGCTCGACGGTCAAAGACCTCGCGGTCGATATCTGTTCGGCCTGCCATCCCTTCTTTACCGGAAAACAGAAGTTGGTCGACACCGCCGGTCGCGTCGAAAAGTTCCTCCGCAAGTATGGTTTGGAGGACAAATCCGCCGCGAAGTCGCCCGCCTCCGGCAGTTAGCGACTCCATCGTCCCGCCCCGCGGGGCCGATCCTTGGCGTCTCTGATGGGGACGCCACTGCTGGTCACAGTGCGTCGGAGTGACGGTATTCGATGAACCCAGGCAAACCCACCGATGAGTTGTTGGAGTTGATCGACGGGATGGCGCGACGCTTTCGCGATATCGAGCAGTACATGGGCGATCCCGTAACGGTCAGGGACGCGCGCCGGATGCGCGAGCTGGGCCGTGAGCATCGGCACTTGTCCGAGACTCTGGCGCTCGGGCAGCAATACCGTGTCCTGATCGGCGAAATCGCCGATGCGGAAGCGATCGTGGACGAGGATGCAGATCCGGAATTGACGGAAATGGCACAAGACGATTTGGTTCGTTTACATAGCGAGCGCAAGGCGCTGGCTCAGCGGCTCGAAGATGCGCTGACGCCGAGCGACCCGAATGACGCCAGGCCGGCGATCGTCGAAATCCGTGCCGGAACCGGCGGGGAAGAGGCGGCCCTCTTTGCCGCCGACTTGATGCGAATGTATACGCGCTTCGTCGAACGCAAGGGATGGAGAATCGAGATGCTGGGCTCCAGCGAAACCGGCGTTGGCGGGTTCAAGGAAGTCGCCTTTGCCGTCAACGGCGACGGCGCCTATGGCACGCTCAAATTCGAATCGGGCGTTCACCGCGTCCAACGGGTCCCGGTGACCGAGGCCGCGGGACGCATCCATACGTCTGCCGCCACCGTGGCGGTGCTCCCCGAAGCCGACGAAGTCGAAATCGAGATTCGCCCCGAGGACTTGCGCATAGATGTCTTTCGTTCCAGCGGGCCCGGCGGGCAGTCGGTCAATACGACCGACTCGGCCGTGCGTGTCACCCATCTTCCGACCGGAACCGTCGTCTCCTGTCAGGATGAAAAGTCGCAACTGAAAAACAAGAACAAGGCACTGAAGGTGCTGCGTGCCCGTCTGTTCGCGGTGGCCGAGGCCGAACGCGATGCCAAACTCGCCGCCGAACGCAAACAAATGGTCTCCACCGGCGATCGCTCCGCCAAGATTCGCACATACAACTTTCCGCAGAATCGCGTCACGGATCACCGCATCGGACTGACGCTGCAAAACCTCGATTCCGTCATCGAAGGTGACTTGGAAGAAATCATCGAGGCGCTGCGCGCCGATGATCGACGTAAGCGACTGGGACAACAAGCCACCGCCCGCGCATTGGCCTGATGATCTCCCTCTGAGCCGGCTTATGTCTTCCCCGTTCGATGGCTCGCCGATCACGATCGCCGCAATGCGACGGCAGTTGGTTCGGATTCTCCGCACCGTCGCCGAAGAGACCGCCGCCACCGAAGCCGACCGATTGCTCGGAGAAGTCGTCGGCGCGTGTCCGACCGAGTTGACGCTTCGCCACAGTGAGGAACTGTCTCCCGAGCGGTTGCGGCGTCTGGAATCACTGGCCAACGACCGACTGACCGGCCGACCGCTGGCGCACGTGTTGGGGCACGTTGAGTTTTATGGACTGGACATGTTGTGTGATGCGCGCGTCCTCATTCCACGGCCGGAGACCGAAACCGTTGTCGATGTCGCCCTCAGGCACCTTCCACCCAGGCAGGCCGGACATCGACTCCGTGTCGTTGATGTCGGAACTGGGTCGGGAAACATCGCCGTGGCGCTGGCACATGCGCGCAGCGACATAACCGTCACGGCGATAGACTCACAACCGGACGCACTTGAAATCGCGCAGGCCAATTCAAGCCGATACGATCTCGATTCGCGCATCGAGTTCATCGTCGGAAACGGACTCGACCCGGTCTGCGAGGATCATACGGTCGACCTGATCGTCAGCAATCCCCCCTACATCGCCTGCGGCGACACAGCGGTCGAGCGGTCGGTCGTCGACTACGAGCCGCGCACGGCGCTGTTCGCCGGGGAATCGGGCACCGAGATCATTGAACGGCTGCTTCGATCTGCGCCGGGCCGACTGCGACCGGCCGGTGCCTTCATCTGTGAAATCGGATTCGATCAGGCCGGGACGGTTGCGGAGATCGTCGCCGCCAGCCGCGAATGGGGTGTCCCGGGATTCCATAAAGACCTCGCCGGGATCGACCGTGTTCTCTCGGTGCAACGCCGTGGCTGATCCATCGCTACCCGACAATCCGTTAGACTTGCGACCAGCAGCACCGGTATATTGGCCGCCGATTTCCATGGTCAAGACAATGGAGCGTCAGGCGCTGGGACTGATCGAATGTGTGGGGCTGATCGGCGCCATTGAAGCAGCCGATGCGGCCGCCAAAGCCGCCGCCGTCAGGATCGTCAAAACCGAACGCACCGATCCGGCATTGATAACCATCCATATAGAAGGGGAGCTTGGCGCGGTCCAGGCGGCAGTCGATGCCGGTGTGGCGGCTGGCAACAAGATCGGCAAGGTATTGACTTCCGTCGTCATCCCACGCCCCGACGAGGGACTCGGCGTGATCCTCGAAACGCCCTCCAACATCGTCGCCAAGCCGACCACTCCGCGATCAAACCGTTCCCCTTCACAATCGCGCCCCGTACCCGGGCGACAGCCCGCTCGTCCGACGTCTGAGCTCCCGGATTCGGGTTCAACGACCGGCTATGCGTCGATGACCGTCGTAGCGCTGCGGCGTCTGGCACGACGACGCGGCGATCTGCCGATCAGCGGACGCGAGATTGCCCGTGCCGACAAAGTTCTCCTGCTGCGCCTGCTGCTCGAGGCGGACAGACGCAGGGGACAATAGGGGCTCGCGCGTGTTTATCGGGACAGTGATCGGACAACTCTGGTCGACGAAGAAGGTCGCCAATCTTCAGTCGCTGCGGTTTCTCCTGGTGCGGCCACAGGGTTTGAACAGGGCCCCCAACACCGATGTCGTGGTCGCCGCTGATGTGCTGGGGGCCGGCGTCGGCGAGAAGGTCATGGTCGCCTATGGACGCGCGGCGCGACTGGCGGTCGGCGATGAGAATTGCTCCATCGAGGCGGCGGTGGTCGGCATCATCGACAACATCGACGCGCGCGGCCCAGACGACACGGCGCCGACCTGAGGAAATCCGGATGCCGCTGTCCGACGAAGACATACGACGAGTTTCCGCCGCTGCCGTGACCCAACTGGGCGATCGCGCCGATCGCGCTACGGTCGAAGCGGCAATCCGCGCACTGGATCGGGAACGTGACAAGACGCCGCCGGCATCCGACGCCGACAGCGAAGCCGAGATGACTGACCGCGCCCACACGCTTGTGGGGAACAGTTCCGACACGTCCCGACCATCGGGCGAAGCACACCCGGAGGATTCTGCGGATGGTCAGGACGGCAATCGCATCATCGTCGCTTCGTTCGGACGCAATCGTCCCGGTGTCGCCGCCGCCCTGACCGCGGTCATGGCCGAATGCGGCGCCGACATCGCCGACATCACCCAGAAGATTCTTCAGGAATTCTTCTCGATGATTATGATCGTGGACTTGTCGAAGGCGTCGGTCGATTTCGCCGCCCTCCAAAGCAAGCTGTCCGAGGTCGAATCGCGTCTCGGCATCACCGTCGTCGCTCAGCATCAGGACGTCTTCCGGGCCATGCACAGAATCTAACCGCACGCACCGTCGTACCCCTCATGCCCCTGGATCAGCGCGAAATCATCGAAACGATCCGCATGACGACCGCGGAGCACCTGGACATCCGCACCGTCACCGTCGGCATCTCGCTGCGCGATTGCCGATGCGACAGCGCCGCGGCCACCGGCGAGAAAATGGCGGCCAAGATCCGTCGCGTGGCATCAGGGCTGGTGAGCGCGGCGCATCAGGTGGCCTCCGAATATGGCACCCCGATCGCCAACACGCGTGTCGCCATCACCCCCCTGGCCATCGTCGCGGATGGATTCAGCGCGTCCGAGATGGTCGGCATCGGACGAGACCTCGATGCCGCCGCCGCCCAGATCGGCGTCGATTATTTGGGTGGGTTCTCCGCGCTCGTACAGAAGGGTTCGACGATTGGCGATCGCGCCCTCATGGAGGCGATCCCCGAATTGCTCTCGACGACACAGCGCGTCTGTTCATCGGTCAATGTTGCGTCCACCAAGGCCGGCATCAACATGGATGCCGTCAATGTCATGGGCCACGCCATCCACGCCACCGCCGAGAAGACCGCCGCCGCCAACGGCGTGGGGTGCGCCAAACTCGTGGTCTTTTGCAATGTCCCCGAAGACAACCCCTTTGTCGCCGGAGCATTCCACGGTGTCTCAGAACCGGAAACGACGATCAATGTCGGAATCTCCGGGCCGGGGGTCATCCTCGAAGCGGTGCGGACCGCCGGCGACTGTGATCTCGGCGATCTGGCCGAGACGATCAAGCGAACCGCCTTCAAGATCACCCGAATGGGGGAGATGGTCGGCCGGTTGATGAGCCGACGGCTCGGGGTTCCGTTCGGAATCGTGGACATTTCGCTGGCGCCAACCCCGGTCGAGGGGGACTCCGTCGCACAGGTGATCGAGGCCATGGGGATTTCGCGCTTCGGTGCGCCCGGATCGACAGCGGCGCTGCATCTGCTCAACGATGCCGTCAAAAAGGGGGGACTGATGGCGTCCTCCTATGTGGGTGGGATGAGCGGCGCATTCATCCCGGTGGCCGAAGATGCCGGCATGACCGCCGCCATCGAGGCCGGCGCGCTCTCGATCGAGAAGCTCGAGGCCCTGACCGCTGTCTGTTCCGTTGGCCTGGATATGCTGGCGATACCCGGCGCCACGACTCCACAGACCATCGCCGCGATTATCGCCGATGAGATGGCCATCGGCGTGGCCAACAATAAGACCACCGCCGTGCGGGTCATCCCCGTCCCCAATCGGTCGCCCGGCGACCATGTCGAGTTCGGCGGCCTGCTCGGTTCGGCCACCGTCATGCCGGTCCCCCGGTTTGTCTCCGATGAATTCGTATCGCGCGGCGGTCGCATACCCGCCCCTGCTACAGCCCTGACTAATTGACGCATCAGCGTGTCCACCGAGCAGTAACTCGTTGCCGGTGAATGGACTGTGGCCATCGGGTGATCGGGATCATAATCCCGAACACGGAAGGAGGACGTCAGACCCAAAGAACCCTCCTGTCAAAAATTGCGCCCATCGCGGCAGTCCGCGAAAAGGCCGACAGGACGCGCAGAAAGTGGGTTGACAGATTACTGGACTCGGTCTATATTCTCAACGCCGACCGCCATTTACCACAAACGAGTTGGCATTGTGTACACAGTTGTTCTTTACGGATCTGAGGAACGCAACACGCGTGACAAAGCTTGCCCCGTGATGTCGCAGACTGTTCGCGGAATGGTCGCACACGGCTGAGTTACGGGACGGCACCACCAGTCGGTAGTTGATGACGCACCGAACCTGAAGCGGCAATCGTCGCCGGTGCGTGAATCGAGAATGGGGGGCGCACTCGCAGCTCGCAGTGTCTGTATGTGTCGCGTGTCCATGAATGCGTTGTCGGGTCGCCGATCGAGGTTGAACGCAACCAGTCAACACGGGCCGTTCTCAACGGCCCTCGCGCAGTTTACCATGAGTTTATCTGACGCTAACATGCGGGCCGTACCGGAGTCGCAGCGGGGCGCGAATCGACGAGACCGCGCCGGCTGGTCCGGGTCGTGTCCGTTTTAAGATCGGGAAGCAGAACAAGCAGTACAGACCGTTAACCCCAATTCAGTGTCATGGCGAGAGGAGGTGTTGCGGACGAAGAGTCAGCCTTTGAACGCTCACTCCAATTCAGTAGTCAGTCAACCAATCACTCACAGGTCCTGTGGAGGTGAGGTTTAAAGGAAAGTTGAGATAATGAGGCACGCAGCGAATGCTTGGCACAGTAATCAGGGGGACTTGCTAACGCGTGTGTTCCTCGTGCGAACGTGCCTATCGACGAGGAACTCGAGACAGCAACTTAGAAGTCTGTTAAGGAGATTCATAATGAAGCGAATTGGAATGACCATTTGCCTGGCAGCTTGTTTGGTCTTCCTCCTGAGCGCCCCGGCTGACGCCATCAACAGTGCGTCGGGCGAGACCAAGGCCGTGGGCGCCGCGACGACGGGAATAACCGCCGGTGTTTTCTTCGAGAACGATGTTGAGCTCTCGGCTGCGGTGTTTCCGCTCGAACTGCGAACGAGCACTAACGGCGCTTACATCGCCGTGGCTCCGTCATTTACGGTCACGGTTCAGGGCCGACTTGCCGGCAGCGTGCTGACGGGCGCAGGTGGAGGTTTCCAGACAGTCAACTACCAGAACACGCCAGGAGTCCAAGTCTGTTCGGGTCCGACATCGAGCACGTATGCGGGTTTCAGCGGTGTTCCGAACTCGGATGGCATCAGCCCGGATGCGTACCTGTTCAGCGGCGTCGCCGGCGGGTTGACCTTTTTCCCGATCGGATCTGACGGCGGGACGCCTTCCCTGCTGTTCACCTTCGACGGCAACGGCCTCGTCGGTGACTTCGTGATCGACACCGCCTGCTTTGCGCCCGGAAGCCACCTGACGTACGCCAACAGCGCTGGCGCTCCGGTCGCGGTGTCTTGGACCGCGGGGACCATCACCCTGTTGGCCGATGAGTGCCCGACAGAGCCGACCTTTACCGACGCCGTCATCAATGTGACGGTTGGGCAGCAAGCCCAGAACCAGGCCAGTTCCAGCGACCCGGATAACACCGGTGGTCTGGGGTTCTGCGAAGTCGGGAACGGTATCGGTGACGTCAGTGCGAGCGGCCTGTGGACCTACACGGCGGACTGTGCCGATGTCGGTCAACATCAAGTGACAGTCGGCGTCGGCGACAACGCCAACGCTTGTCCTTGCGACCAGGCCTCGTTTACGGTCAACGTAAACCCGACCCCGTTGGTCGTCAATTGCACCGACGTGTCGGTTCACTGGGATCCGGGAACAGCGTCGAAAGACGTTGAGAACTCGGTTTCCGGCGGCTGCGATCCGTACAGCTACGTGCTGCTGACGCCTCAGGGATCGCTCACCGGTTCGGTTTGGGATTACGACGGTGATTGCGGCGACGCATTCACGGTCCAAATCGAAGTGACGGACGCCGCCGGCCAGGTCGAGATTTGCGAGTTCGACTACACGGCGACCAACACCGCCCCGACCTGTGAAGACGTCGCTCCGACACTCACGCCGCAGGGCGCATTGGTTGTCATCCCCCTCGCGGCCAGTGATGCCGATGGCGATGCTCTCACCTACAGCAAGATCAGCGGTCCGGCGTGGGCCGACTTCAACGGCAACAACCTTGAAGCGACCCGTCCGGGCGGCGAGACCAATGCGGAGACCGTTGACTACTGGGTTTCCGATGGTTGCGATTCCGTCCAATGCCAGATCAGTCTCATCTTCGAGAACCCCTGCATTTCGGTTCAGGATGAGGCCGGCAACGCGTACACCGAGGTGCTCAACGGCATGAACGCCACGATTTGCATCGTGGCCGAGCATGGCGCAGTGCCCGATGACGCGGGCGGTTTCGATCTGCTGGTCTGCTACGATCAGAGCGCACTGTCCTTCCTGGGCGCGTCGCAGCCCTCGCTGGCTGACGGCGGTCCGGGTTGGGAGTACTTCACGTGGCGTACAGGCATGTTCGGTGGTAATTGCGGCGGCGGCTGCCCGGATGGATTCATCCGTCTGGTCGGCATTGCCGACATGAACAATGGTGTCGCGCTGGATCCCCTGCTGTTCAACCTCGATGGCGACATCCTGGCGTGTCTGACGTTCTTCGTGACGGCGGACCGCAATTTCATCAACACCTGCCCGCACGTCGGGTTCTGCTCGTATGACTGCGGAGACAACACCATCTCCAGCAGGTCGGGCGATACGCTCTGGGTGCCGCGCTTTGACGGCGGCGTCGCGTTCGGCCCCAACTACGAGTGCCCGGAAGATCCGAAGTATGAATTCGTCCGCGAGATTTCGTTCTGCGGCGGCGCGATTTGCATCATCGAGCCCCCGGACGATCGCGGCGATCTGAACCTCAACGGTATCGCCAACGAGATCGGCGACGCGGTCCTCTATGCCAGATACTTCATCTATGGCGGCACGGTCTGGAATCCCGACGCCACATTGGCGCAGGTCCAGATTCTGGCCTCCGACATCAATGATGACGGCATCGTGCTCACCGTGGCCGACCTGATCTACCTCATTCGCATTCTGACCGGTGACGAACAGCCGTTCCCGGCCCAGCCGAAACTCTCGCCGTATGCCAACTCTCTGGACGTCATCACCGACCGTGTCAACAACGCGGTCACCGTCCGGACCGTCGGCAGTGTCGAGCTCGGCGGCGCCGTGTTCGTCTATCGCTATGCCGGTCTTGAGGTTGGCGAACCCGAACTCACCAGCGGCGAAGGCATGACGATCCGTTCCGCGGCCCGCAATGGCGAGCTGCGAATCCTCGTCGCGCCCGATCCGGAAAACCCGACCCACCTGGTCGCGGGCGCGCACAACCTCGTGCGCATCCCGGTCAGCGGTGACGGTTCGATGGAGTTGGTGGAAGTCCAGGCCTCGGATAGAAGCGGCGCGCTGTTGAGCGTCAATTCGGCCAGCGTGCTCCGTCCAACGGAGTACTCGCTGCACCAGAACTATCCGAATCCGTTCAATGCCGGTACAGTGATCAAAGTCGACCTGAAAGAACAGAGCGACTGGTCGCTGACCATTTACAACGTCGCCGGTCAGTCGGTCCGCTCATTCAGCGGCGCCAATGACATCGGCGTCTCTGTAACGTGGGACGGCACGGACGAAAGCCATTCGCCGGTTGCCAGCGGTATGTACTTCTATCGCTTGAGTGCCGGTGAGTTCACGGCTACAAAGAAGATGGTCCTGTTGAAGTAACAGGCATCGACGCCCACCCCGGGGGGTGCGATCCCCCCGGGGACGGGTTAACCGGAAACGAAGCGACGACCCCCAACAGGGGACCCAAGGCGAAAGGAGGCAGAGCGAAACCAGAGAGCGAACGAGTGAAGTAGACGTTCAATTCGGAACTGACATAGGACACTGACTGTGATCTCGGCTGCCACACCTGTCAACGCGCAATGCGACAATAAGCCGGGCTATTTTTTTGACATAAGACCCCTACTGTTGATAACTCACGTTGAAACTCATATTGATGTTTCCCAATCTCGTTGCACATGGATGAGTGATCGAAAGGAGCCCAACTCGGACGCGCGAGTCACCCGTCAGGCCCCACCCCCACAAACCGGGCGCTGACATGCAGGTTGAGACGGACTTTGACCTCGCTTACCTCGCTGCAAATGATCTGACCCCACCGTGATCGGTGCCGCGACCGTGCCCCTGCCCCCAGGCGGGCGGGCACTATGTTTGCGGCCAGACAAGGCAGGATACATGTCGCCACGAGCCGGACACGCTCGGTGCGGCATGTCGCCGATTGTCGAAAGATATTGTCTGCCAACGGCCTGACGCCGGTATCCCATCGGATTGGGACAGCGGGTCAGACCACGGCGGAAGCGCCGGAGACAATCCGGCGAAGCACCGATCAGGGAATGTATGCAGGACTTTTCACATCATCGCGGCACGATCGATTGGGGCCACTACGTCGCCCGCCGATCGCCTCATGCCAAACACCGGGGAAAGAATCGCAGTCCGATGAAGGGGTCAGGAATATGAAGCCAACTCAGGTCAATCACGGGCGTTTGGACGGCCATCGTTACGCGGGCCTTACGGCCCTGGCGGCGTTATCGGCGCTGGCGGCGCTGTTGCTGTCTCCGGCCGATGCCGAAGGACAGACGCCGTCGACACTCGACACGCTGCGGATCGTCAATATCGCGAATGTCTCGCCAGGCGATACGTTTGACATTGAGATCTATCTCCGACACGTAGACACTATCGGAGCGTTCAATCTCAGATTCTCTTTCGACTCAACACGAATAGAGCCGTTATATGCCCCTGAGGGTCCGCCAGATCTTGACTGGACGCGGCTGCTCGGCCCGACAACAGAGGAGATAGCGGGGGAGGCCCAACCCCCTTACTTCGGATTTGGCGTCACAAGGCCTGCTGACGGCTCGATCGTCCTGGGCTCATTCCTGCTGTATCCGAACCCGAATGGCAATCCGAGTATGGTAGTGCCGCCGAGCGCCGGCGTGGCCTACCGCATACGGTGGGAAGTAAAGTCTACGGCACCGCTTGGCACCACATCGCTTACATTCGTGAATGACCCGGTTTTTCCAAGCTCTTTCAATACCATTGCGTCTGCCAATGGGTTCTTCTTTAAGCGCCCTGTCCTCACAAACGGGGTCGTCGTCATCGGTGAGCCGGATGATGACACCACAGATACGCCGGTGAATGATCCGCCCGTCATTCCAGCGCTGGCGTCGCCGCTTTCGGTCAACCAGGGAGATCTGCTCACGTTTGCGGTCACGGCAACGGACCCGGACGGTGACAGTCTTACGCTGACGGCTTCCAATCTGCCGACTGGTGCGCAATTCACACCGAACAATCCGATAGGCGGACGCATACAGGTCGCGGGAACATTCCGCTGGACTCCGACCTTCGCGCAAACCGGCTCATACGTGGTCAGTTTTCAGGCGATCGACTCGGCTGGGCTGTCGAGCACCATCCGCAATGTGACAATCGATGTGATTGAAGTGCCGACCGACTTGTTGTTTACCACGTCGGTGTCCGGGCAGGATCCGCAGGGAGGGATTCCGGGCGCCCCGGATGTCGTCGTCCCCATCGATTTGCAGTCGATTCAGTCGAACTACGGCGTGCAGTTTGATTTTGTCTACGACCCCACGGTCTTCATCGTCACGCAATTGCAATCGACCGACCGATTACCGGGGTTCAGCATATACGACAACGTGGGCGAGACGCCGGGACGGCTGAGGGTCATAGCATTCTCGCTGACAGGCGGTCCGATTGCGGCCGGATCGTCGCCGGTGATCTTCAATGTCATCGGCGACATTGCACCGGGAGCGCTGCCCGGCGCGTATGACATTGTCTTCGAAAACTCCTGGGAATCGATCAATCCCGATCCCAACGTGGCGTCGGTCCCGTTGACGACGACCGACGGCCAGATTTTCGTCGATAATCTCGGTGATGCCAACGTCGACACGCGCGTCGACGTCGGCGACGTCGTGGCGGTCGTCGGGTATATCCTCGGCGATTTCACCTTCAACACGCGGCAGTTCCGCGCCGGCGACGTCATCGACAACGACACGCTCGACGTGTTCGATTTGGTGGAGATCATCAATCTGATCTTCGGCGTGCCTCTGGGCGCGCAGCAGTCGCTGGCGACGGGCGCCCCGGCAACGGTCGACTTCGTGTATGTCCCCGATCAGCGTTCTTACATCCTGAGTGCCGATTCGCCGACCGACATCGCGGGCGCGCAGTTTGAGATCGTCTACGACCCGAGCGCCGTGTCACTTGGCATGCCGTTGCGGCTCGACGGCTCAAACGGAGTCGATTTCCAGTACCGCAATCGCCCCGACGGCCGGATGGTCGGATTGTTTACCTACGATCCGCGCACCGATGTCATGCTCCAGCCGGGACGCCGCGAGCTGCTGCGCATCCCGTTGCTCTATGCGGCCTCGGATGAGTCGCCGGTGCAACTACGCGAGATCAAGCTCTCCGACCCGTACGCGCAGCCGATCGAGGTGGCGGGATTCGGCGGCGTGCCGCGCAGCTTCATCCTCGATCAGAACTACCCGAATCCGTTCAACGCCGGAACGACGATTGGGTTCCGCATCGACGGCGCCGGCGTCAACGGGCGCATCGACACGCGGCTTGAGATTTACAACGTTCTCGGACAGAAAGTGCGCACGCTCTTCAGCGGTGAGCTTTCGCCGGGACGGCATGTCATGGAATGGGACGGCCGGGATGATTCGGACCGCGCCGCGGCCAGCGGGCTGTACTTCTACCGGCTTGTTTCCGGAAAACAGTCCGAAACACGGAAGATGGTGCTGTTGAAGTAGGACCCTAATCCCGACGATGAAACGGCGATACATGAAGAAACCAACCGCGGCATTCCTCATTACGGTGGCGATGTCCGCCCTGACGGGCTGGACGGATGCCGCCGCGCAGGGATCGATCACGCCGATCTTTTCCCTCTCCAACACGCAGCAGAGCACCACGTCAGCGACGCTGCAAAACAGCGACGTGGTCATCACGGCCGCGAATCTTCAAAACGGGCAGCAATACCTGATCCTCTACTCGGCGGCATACGGGGGCAGCGGCGGGGCCACCGTGCCGGAAGTCGTGGTCAGCTACGGCGGCACCGTAGTCGCCGCCGGGTCCGATGAGGGCTCCTCCAACGGCACGCCCGAGGCAATGCGCGACGGCTCCCTGCACGGCTACTACATTTTGACTGGCGACGGCGTCTCCGACCTGCGTATCCAATGGCGCACGACAAACGGGGGCACCGCCTACATTACCGGAAAATCGCTGATCGCCGTCCCGCTGGCACTTCTGGCCCAGAACGACGACTACTGGTTCGCCCAGCAAAACGGCGATGCCGCGGAAGTCTCGACCACCGCCGCGTTTACCGACCTCATTTCGACGACCGTCAACCTGCCGCAGGCCGGCGATTATCTCGTCCTCGCCAGCGCCGAAGGATGGACGCCATCGGGCAGCTCCGGCAACGGCGAAGCATTTCGCACGGTCATCAACAGCGTGACTCAAAAAGCGGCGATGACCAAGGAGTGGGAAGACAACAATGCCCGCCGGTCGTTCTCATACGCGCGCATTCACTCCCTGGCCGGCGGCAATAACACGATCACGGTGCAGGGCGGATCGGGGCAGGGCTCAGCGTCCAAATCGTTCCGGCGCGGACGGATCGTGGTCATTCGCGCTTCGTCCTTCGACCAGCTCACGTCGACAAGCAACAACAGCGACGTCACCACGACGGCGAATCATCCGACATTCGACAACTTCATCACGCATGCCTATACGCCCAATCAGCAGGAGTACGTCGTCGTTCTGGGCAATACCTGGGGATTTCAGGCGACCAACCTACGCAGCATTATCGCTCGCCTGCAAAATCAGACCGACGCCGTCACGTTCTCCGATTTTATTTCCGACGACGCAAAGGACATCACGTTCGACCGTGCAATGCTCTCTGTCTTCGGAACCGAGCAGATTTCGACGGCGAAAACTTATGCCCTGCAGGTATCCGGCGAGTCGGCGTACTCCACGGCGCATCACTTCCAGTATGGCGACCTGATCGTCTGGAGCATGACGACGGCCAGCGACGCCCCGGTCCTCAGCTTTATCGGGCCACAAATCGTCGATATCAATGACACATTGAGTTTCACGGCCACCGCGACGGATCCCAACGGCACCACACCGTCGCTGGCGGCGGAAAATCTCCCGGCCAATGCGACGTTTTTCGATAATGCGGACGGCACCGGCGACTTCGACTTTAGTCCGGTTGCCGGCCAGCAGGGCGTCTACAATGTAACCTTTATCGCGTCCGATGGCGCGCTCGCCGACACGGAGATCGTCGAAATCACCGTCACGGTGCCGGGGCAGTTCACGCCGGTCGCGCGCATCGGCGCCTGGACGAGTGGGCTGACCCACACCGCCGGAGCCGGCTCCGATCGCCTGCTGGTTTTCGCGTTCGGATATGAAAACGACGGCGAGCGTCCGGTCACCGGTGTCACCTATGGTGGCGTCGCGATGACGCCCGCGGTGACGCGCGTCAGCGGCACAACGGGATTCGTGGCGCATGCGTCGCTCTGGTATTTGGACGAAGCCGGAATCGTCGCAGCAACCGACAATACATTCAATGTCACAGTCGGCGGAACGGCCGTGGCATACGATCCGGTCTATGCCGCCGCGACATTCGAGAATGTCGAACAGACCGTGCCGATTGTCGATGCGGACAGCAATTCGACCACTGGCAGCACGCCCAATCCATTGACGATCCCGTTGTCGGTCATCGACGGCGCCATGTCGGTCGGCGCGTTCGAAGCGGGAAATACCGGCTCGTACACATGGAACAACGGCTGGACTGAGGGCGCCGATATCAGCGCCACCAGCAGCACGATGTCGACCGGCGAGAATGCCGAGACAGCCGATGGGACATCGACTGCCAGCGCAACCCACTCCGGGCCGAATCGTCAAAGCGCCGTGGCGATTGCGCTGCGTCCCGCGCCCTCCCCCAACCAGGCGCCGGTGGTATCGGACATCCCGGATCAAACCATTGCCGAGGGCTCTTCATTCACGACGATCGCACTCGACGACTACGTCAGCGATATTGACAATCTCGATTCAGAGATCAACTGGACCTACTCCGGCAATATCGAGCTGCTCGTTGATATCACCGCCCGTGTGGCGACGATCACGATCGCCAATCCGGACTGGAACGGCTCGGAGACGATTACGTTCACGGCGACCGATCCGACGCTGCTGTCAGATTCCGACCCCGCCACCTTCACAGTCACAGGCGTCAATGATGCTCCGGTCGTGGGGGATATACCCAGCCAGACGATAGTCGAGGGTGGCAGCTTCGCGACAATCAATCTTGATGACTATGTCAGCGACATTGACAACCTGGACAGTGAGATCAACTGGACATACTCCGGCAACACCGAGTTGACGGTCGATATCGCGGCCCGTGTGGCGACGATCACGACCCCCAATCCGGACTGGAACGGCTCGGAGACGATCACGTTCACAGCGACCGATCCGGGCCTGCTGAACGATTCCGATCCGGCGACGTTTACGGTCACGGCAGTGAATGATGCGCCAGTGGTTGTGGACATCCCGAATCAGACCGTGGCTGAGGGATCGGCCTTCACCACGATCACGCTTGACGACTATGTCAGTGACGTGGACAATCTGGACAGCGAGATCAGTTGGACCCACGCGGGCAACACTGAGTTGACGGTCGATATCACCGCCCGTGTGGCGACGATCACGATCCCGGATATCGAGTGGAGCGGCTCGGAGACGATCACGTTCACGGCGACCGATCCGGGCCTGCTGTTTGACTCCGACCCCGCCACGTTCACGGTCACAGGCGTCAATGATGCTCCGGTCGTATCCGACATTCCGAATCAAACCGTACCTGAGGGCTCGACTTTCACCACGATCACGCTCGATGACTATGTGAGTGACGTGGATAACCTCGATTCAGAGATCAGTTGGACCTACGCGGGCAACACCGAATTGCTCGTTGACATCACCGCCCGTGTGGTGACGATTACGACCCCCAATCCGGATTGGAACGGCTCGGAGACGATCACGTTCACGGCGACCGATCCGGGTCTGTTGAACGATTTCGACCCCGCCACCTTCACGGTCACAGGTGTTAATGATGCTCCGGTCGTATCCGACATTCCGAATCAAACCGTACCTGAGGGATCGGCCTTCACGACGATTACGCTCGATGACTATGTGAGTGACGTGGATAACCTCGATTCAGAGATCAGTTGGACCTACGCGGGCAACACCGAACTGACGGTCGACATAACAGCCCGTGTGGCGACGATCACGACACCGACAGCGGACTGGAACGGCTCGGAGACGATCACGTTTACGGCGACTGATCCCGGTCTGCTGTTTGACTCCGACCCGGCGACGTTCACGGTGACCGCGGTCAACGATGCGCCGGTGGTATCGGACATTCCCGGCGAGACGATTGTCGAGGGTGGCAGCTTCGCGACAATCAATCTTGATGACTATGTCAGCGACATTGACAACCTGGACAGTGAGATCAACTGGACCTACTCCGGCAACACCGAGTTGACAGTCAGTATCGTCAACCGTGTGGCGACGATCACGATCCCGAGTGCGGAGTGGAACGGCTCGGAGACGATTACGTTCACGGCGACCGATCCGACGCTGCTGTCAGATTCCGACCCCGCCACCTTCACAGTCACAGGCGTCAATGATGCTCCGGTCGTGGGGGATATACCCAACCAGACGATAGTCGAGGGTGGCAGCTTCGCGACAATCAATCTTGATGACTATGTCAGCGACATTGACAATCTCGATTCAGAGATCAACTGGACCTACTCCGGCAACACCGAACTGACGGTCGACATAACAGCCCGTGTGGCGACGATTACGACCCCGACACCGGACTGGAACGGCTCGGAGACGATCACGTTCACGGCCACCGATCCCGGCCTGCTGTTTGACTCCGACCCGGCGACGTTCACGGTCACGGCGGTGAACGATGCGCCAGTCGTATCCGACATTCCGAATCAAACCGTACCGGAGGGATCGACGTTTGCCTCGATCACACTCGACGACTATGTCATCGACGTTGACAATCTGGACAGTGAGATCAGTTGGACCTACGCGGGCAACACCGAACTGACAGTCGATATCACCGCCCGTGTGGCGACGATCACGATCCCCAGTGCGGAGTGGAACGGCTCGGAGACGATCACGTTCACGGCGACCGATCCGGGTCTGCTGTTTGACTCCGACCCGGCCACGTTCACGGTGACCGCGGTCAACGATGCGCCGGTGGTATCGGACATCCCCGGCGAGACGATTGTCGAGGGTGGCAGCTTCGCGACAATCAATCTTGATGACTATGTCAGCGACATTGACAACCTGGACAGTGAGATCAGTTGGACCTACGCGGGCAACACCGAGTTGACGGTCGATATCACGGCCCGTGTGGCGACGATCACGATCCCGAGCGTGGAGTGGAACGGGTCGGAGACGATCACTTTTACGGCGACTGATCCGGGCCTGCTGTTTGACTCCGACCCGGCGACGTTCACGGTCACAGGTGTTAATGATGCTCCGGTCGTATCCGACATTCCGAACCAAACCGTACCTGAGGGATCGACTTTCACCACGATCACGCTCGATGACTATGTGAGTGACGTGGATAACCTCGATTCAGAGATCAGTTGGACCTACGCCGGCAACACCGAATTGCTCGTTGACATCACCGCCCGCGTGGCGACGATCACGACACCGACAGCGGACTGGAACGGCTCGGAGACGATCACGTTTACGGCGACTGATCCCGGTCTGCTGTTTGACTCCGACCCGGCGACGTTTACGGTCACGGCAGTGAATGATGCGCCAGTGGTTGTGGACATCCCGAATCAGACCGTGGCTGAGGGATCGGCCTTCACTACGATCGCACTCGACGACTATATGAGTGACGTGGATAACCTCGATGCAGAGATCAGTTGGACCTACGCGGGCAACACCGAACTGACGGTCGATATCACGGCACGCGTGGCCACGATCACGATCCCCAGTGCGGAGTGGAATGGCTCGGAGACGATCACGTTCACGGCGACCGATCCGGACCTGCTGTTTGACTCCGACCCGGCGACGTTCACGGTGACCGCGGTCAACGATGCGCCGGTAGTCTCGGACATTCCCGGCGAGACGATCGTGGAGGGTGGCGGCTTCGCGACAATCAATCTCGACGACTACGTCAGCGATATTGACAATCTGGACAGTGAGATCAGTTGGACATACTCCGGCAATACCGAGTTGCTCGTTGACATCACCGCCCGTGTGGCCACGATCACGACCCCCAATCCGGACTGGAACGGGTCTGAGACGATCACGTTCACGGCGACCGATCCTGGCCTGCTGTCGGATTCCGACCCGGCGACGTTCACGGTCACGGCAGTGAACGATGCGCCGGTGGTTGCGGACATTCCGAATCAAACCGTACCTGAGGGATCGGCCTTCACGACGATCACACTCGACGACTACGTCAGCGACGTTGACAATCTGGACAGTGAGATCAGTTGGACCTACGCGGGCAACACCGAATTGACGGTCAGCATCGTCAACCGTGTGGCGACGATCACGATCCCGGATATCGAGTGGAGCGGCTCGGAGACGATCACGTTCACGGCGACCGATCCGGACCTGCTGTTTGACTCCGACCCGGCGACGTTCACGGTGACTGCGGTCAACGACGCGCCGGTGGTATCGGACATCCCCGGCGAGACGATTGTCGAGGGTGGCAGCTTCGCGACAATCAATCTTGATGACTATGTCAGCGATATTGACAATCTGGACAGTGAGATCAGTTGGACCTACTCCGGCAATACCGAGCTGCTTGTTGACATCACCGCCCGTGTGGCGACGATCACGACCCCCAATCCGGACTGGAACGGGTCGGAGACGATCACGTTCACGGCCACCGATCCGGGTCTGCTGAGCGATTCCGATCCGGCCACGTTCACGGTGACCGGAGTCAACGACGCTCCAACTGTGGTTCTCCCAATCCCCGACACGACCGTCAGCGAAGATAATCCTCCGATTGATGACTACCGTGACCTGGCGACTGTCTTTTTCGATGCGGAAGAGGGCGGCGCACTCACCTACTCGATTCAATCGAATTCGCGACCGGGCGTTGTCACTGCGACAATCGATGTCAGCGATGCGCTCGACCTGACTTTTGCGACGGACTCATTCGGTGTTGCGACCATCGTCGTGCGCGCGACTGACAGCGGGTTACTGTTTGATCAGGACACATTCAGTGTGACGGTCACCGCCGCCGGTGATCCGCCAGTCGTCTCAGACATCCCGGATCAGACCGTTCCCGAGGGATCGACCTTCACGACGATCACACTCGACGACTTTGTCAGCGACGTTGACAATCTGGACAGCGAGATCAGTTGGACATACGCGGGCAACACCGAACTGACGGTCGATATCACCGCCCGTGTGGCGACGATCACGCCCCCCAATCCGGACTGGAACGGCTCGGAGACGATCACGTTTACGGCGACCGATCCGGGCCTGCTGAACGATTCCGATCCGGCGACGTTCACGGTGACCGCGGTCAACGATGCGCCGGTGGTTGCGGACATCCCGAATCAAACCATTGTCGAGGGCTCTTCATTCACGACGATCAATCTCGACGACTACGTCAGCGATATTGACAATCTCGATTCAGAGATCAACTGGACCTACTCCGGCAACACCGA